>Ga0268299_1000192_pt1 | contig 239088 bp, 203 predicted proteins | sample NOBtaG_FD_193484 | JGI IMG/M metagenome (GOLD analysis project Ga0268299, IMG submission 193484) | Activated sludge microbial communities from bioreactor in Nijmegen, Gelderland, Netherland - NOB reactor | ecosystem: Engineered > Bioreactor > Aerobic > Activated sludge | place: Netherlands... | reverse complement strand
ATCCAGCCTCCCAGCAACACCCCGATACTTCTCGCGAATCCACGCGACAACCGATGCATCCTGCATTACCTTCTCAACGGCAAGAGGACGCTCAATTGTTTACTTTATTTATGCGCGATTCCTAACCGCTGGGACCATACCGAGCGTGCGAACGTCAAAGACCGGATGTTTGCCGGCGTCAGAGGTCGCAACTGACACAGACGGTGTGTCGCCGGCATGAAACCATTGTTCATTTTCTTTCTTGAGCATTCGAATTTCGGAATAGGCGAGATCCTGGCCGATCCGCTCGGGGAACACCAAGCCCTCGTGGTCACCGTGATTGATATAGAGTTGATCCAAACCGGAATATCGGGTCGTGTGAAACGACTCTCGCTGCTTGTCCGATGGCGTCTTGGGCTGATCGATCCGCGACCATTCAATTCGCGCGGCCATAATCGCCCGTCGCGACTGCTCCAAACGCTCAAGTGCCTGCGGTTTGCTCGATTGAGCGATTGTCAGAGATACCATTAAACAGAGCGTGGCTGTGCAACACATAATGAGACTCTCCACAAACCCATTTGACAAATCAGGGGAACTTTCGCTGGCGACTTTAAGTTGTTCGTGCTGAATAAATGAGTTAGTCTAATTCTTGTAAAGCAACCAATTATGGGCAAGGGCCACGTGCTATGATTCTATTTGCATTAATTGCGGTTGGATTCGGGTCCTGATCACATCCCCAAACTGAACAAGGCCACCAAGGCCTGCATGAATAGACAAGAGCGCAAAAAACTGATCGCGTCGTGAGTTCATAAGTGGGCATGGGGTCCCACGAAAAGTCGTCCGCAACCGAAGTGAAGGAATTTGTGCAGGTAGTGCTGTCGATGCAATCGCAAATACTTTGCTGAACGCCACCGCAGTAAGTATTTTTGGGAATGCCACAATCAGGCGGAAAAATAATCTGTCCGATTAACGTGCCCGGGAGAATCACCAGGCACGAGGCGACACCAATCGCTAGAACTGGCTTAGTCACTCGGTTCATTGCATTTCCTTTCCTAAACTGATGACATTGCATCGTGCCCACAACATGCGGGCCCTTCCCATCGACAAGGAGATTACCCCCCCGTCGCCACATATCAACAGAAATCTGTAGATTTTTGTTAATGGCTCATTTACGATGCATGGCCACAGGAAAGAAATTGCGTAACTTGTTTTAGAATCATGGCTTGCGCATCCTCCATTACATAATGCCCGGCGTCTTCAAATGCGTGCACCTCCGCCCCCGGGAAGCGCCGACGCCATTCGTTGAGGAACGTCTCGTCGAAGACAAAATCCCGCAGGCCCCAGCAGATCAGCATGGGCACGTGCGATAATCGCGACAAGTTGTCGTCTGTCCATTTCGCCAGTGCGTAACTCGGATGCGACGGCTCCAGCGGGATGTCCTGCACGAAGCGAAGCGTCGCCAGGCGATTGCGCCACGAATCGTATGGCATCAGATACGCATCGCGGACTTCGCGCGGCAGCGGACGCGTCACGGCCATGCGGGTCGCGCCCCAGGCGAAGGCGTTGAACCCCTGCACCAGCAGCGGGGCCAGCGGATTGTCGTGCAGCAGCCACAGCCGCAGCGGCAGGGCATCGCCCTCGGGCAGCAAAAATGCGGCCGTATTCATCACCACGATTCGCGCGATCCGCTCCGGCCGGCGAAGGGCCGCAGTCAGGCCGATCATGCCGCCCCAGTCGTGGACAACGAGGGTGAGGGGGCGATTGAGGTTCAATGAGTCGAGCAGCGATTCGAGGTCTTCTACCCGGCGGCGAAGCTGGTAGGAGTAAGGAATGTTGAATGTAGAATGTAGAATGTAGAAAGAATCTCGCGATCGCGCGTCCACCTTTCTACATTCTACATTCTCAATTCTACATTCGTCCGTCGGCTTGTCCGACAGCCCGCAGCCGATGTGATCCATCGCAATGCAGCGGTGCGTGCCTCGCAGCGCCTTGATCAGCTCGCGCCAGTAGAACGACCAGGTCGGGTTGCCGTGGACCATCACGACCGGATCGCCGGCGCCCTCGTCGATGTAGTGCATCCGCAGGCCGCCCAGGTCGAGGTACCGGCTTTCGAAGGGATACAGTTTGCGAAATTCTGGCGAATCGGGCCGCATTGCCGCTATTAGAGCGGCGATTGGCGGCGCGTTCCAACATTCACGGAGCGGGCCGTCCATCGTGCGGGTGGCACTGTCAAGCCGCAGCTTGGCAGTGAAATCAGCCTGACATGCCCAGGTTCACCCGCGCTCGCACTGCCAACAAAGGCCGTTGACAGTGCCACCCTTTTGCCCCGGTTGGAAACGCGTGCCACGCCATGTCGTTTGGAATCCCATGCCGCAGAGGATAGACTGTCCGACGCCGGGTCAACCGCGATGCCGGCGAATCAACACTTCATTCAGGAGGACCCTACCATGTTTCGCTCCGGACGATTCCGACTTCCCCTTGCCACGCTCAGCCTTGCCGCGGCATTCGCTCTGGGCATGGCCTTCTCGCGCACCACGAGCACCGTCGCCGACGACAAGCAGCCCGACCCCCACGCCGGTCATAACCACGGCGAGAAGGCCGCGCACTCCAAGCACTGGGCGCCGGTCGACAACATTCACCTTTACCTCTGCGCCTTCCACGTGGCCAAGGAGAACCCCAAGTTCCAGGTCGAGGCCCACCACTTCTGCAACCAGCACAACGACGTACACCAGTGTCAGATCTACGAAACCGACGAGAAGAACGCCAAACTGCTCGGCGTCGAATACATCATCAGCAACGACGCCTACAAGAAACTGCCCGCCGACGAAAAGAAGTACTGGCACCCGCACGCCTACGAAATCTTGTCGGGCCAGCTCATCGCGCCGGACATGCCGAAGATGGGCGACGACGTGTTCCCCGGCCTGGTGGAGACGTGGGGCAAGACCTGGCACACCTGGCGCGACCCGGCCACGCCCTATCCCTACGGCGAGCCGCTGCTGATGTGGTCGGCCAACGCAGATGGACAATTGTCTGACGCCCTGATCGCCAAGCGCGACGCGCGGTTCGGCATCAAGACCGACGAAATTCGCGAACGCCGCAAGGCCTACGGCTGGGCCGTGCCCCAGTTGACGCCGGCGAAGATGAACGAGAACGGCCGAATCTGGACCCAGACCGGCGAAGACAAGCCGGTCAAACTGGAGAAAAAGCCCGAGTAGTGCGCTTCTTGCGGGAACGAACAATCCCGGCCGGCATCACACCGGCACGGTTGGCAAGGCCGCGATCGCCGGCAGCCATGCACTGCGGCATATGAACATTGGAGCCTGTCGGGCAAGCGCTCGACAGGCTTTTCTTCTGTCGCAAGACCGGGGATACAATCCGGCAGCCGGCGTGCGCGCGACCGGCCCGCCCCATCGGCAGGGAACGGCGATTAAGACGAGTCGCTGAAAGCGAGGGACCTGTCATGCGACGCGTCATTGTTCTGTCAGCGCTGGCCATCACGATCGGCATCGGCGTCGCGTCGTTGCGGAGTCAACCCGCCACGCCGCCCGCCGCCACGCAACCGGCGGGCCGCACGACCGTGACCGTCACATCCACCGCCGACACCGGCCCCGGCAGCCTTCGCTCCGCCCTGCGGAATGCAGAGTCGAATACGACCATCCGGCTGGGAAGCGGTCCGATCGTGAACAAGTCCGTCCTCGTGCTGTCGCGTCCCGGCGTGTTTCTGGCCGGCGAGCCCGGGACGCGCACCCGAATCTCCGGTCGGCAATTCAGCATCACGGCGAGCCGAACCAGCGTGCGGGACCTGGAGTTCTTCGGCGACCCCGACGAAAACGGAAGATCGCTGCTCATCATCAGCTATCCTGGTCTTGTGTCTGATGTCGATATTGACAACGTCGTGGTCCACGCCGGCGGCGACGACGGCGCGGGCTGCTGGGGCAAGTTCCGCAACGTCACCTTTCGCAATTGCACGTTTCTGAGCGACACCTACGCGCCCTGCCAGAAGGCCCTGATCCTCGGCGCCGAAAAGGGCACACCGCAGCCGGACGTCAGGGCCGATCAGGGCTACGCCGCGACGTTCATCAACTGCAAGATCGCCGGGTGCTACGGCAACCCGCGCTGCAGCGGCGGCGTCTATGTGTTCAAGGATTGCGAGATCGACGTGACGGCGCTGGGCGGCGCAATCCTGATGGAAGCCCGGGTCAATTTCATACGCTGTCGCTTTCGAACCTTCCCCAAGCCGCCGGACGCGCCGTACTGGTATCGTCCCGAAGTCGGCCCCGCCCCGATCGTCCTCAGCGGACTGGATGCCAGGGGCGAGCGCAACAGCAACCCCCCCGCGAATTCGATCTACATTGAGGACTGCACGATCAACGGCACGCCGGCCACCGCGGCGGAATTGTGCAGCCTGTCGAGTCCAAAGGGCTACGCCGGCGTGGGCACCGTGCCGGCCAACGTGTTCCGCACCAAGCCGTGGTAGCAGTAGCGTCCCCACAGTCCGGATTGAAACGCGGAACGCGGAAGTGGGAAGTCGGAATTTCAAAAGTTCCGCGTTCCCCGTTCCGACCTCCGCGTTCAGAAGGGGACGCTACGCAGGCCGCACCATCCAGAGCCATTCGCGGTTGCCGCCACGGCCCAGAATGGGGCTCTCGGTCTCAGCGATGCACGCCAGGTGCAGCGCCGGCAGTTGCGTCCGCAGGCCCTCCAGAACGCGCGGCGCCACCGCTTCGGGAAGTACGCCGTCCACGAGATCGGCCGGCACGGCTTCATAATGCGGCTTGATGAGCGAGATGATCCGACCGCCCGGCTTCAGCAGGCGCCGCGCGGCCGGCAGGATCTCAGCCTGACGCGTCCAACCGGCGTCGATGGTCACCAGGTCCACCGGCTCCGGCAGCGACACGCGCCGCGCATCGGTGCGTTCGAGCGACACCACCCTTGCATCACGACGCAGTGAAAAATCGAGGACGCCGTAGCCGCGCTCGACCGCGTAGACCTTCGCCGCCCCGCGCTGAAGCAGGCAATCGACAAAACCGCCCGCGTTGCTGCCCAGATCGGCGCAGACCCATCCGGTCGGGTCGATTCCGAATGCATCGAGCGCGCGGGCCAACTTGTGCCCGGCTCGCGATACGAAATCGTCGGACGGCGCGGTGTTCATGTTGTTGGAAGGCAGGAAGGCGGAGGCGCCGCACCAATCGACTGCTCGCGCAATCGGCGTCTGTTGAGCACCCGCCATTACGACTGCGCAGGAATTACTTCGCCGACTTCAGCGAATTGACCTTGCGGGCCAGGCGGCTCTTGCGCCGGGCGGCCGTGTTTCGGTGAATCGTGCGCTTTCCGGCGGCGCGATCCAGGGTCACCACGGCCTCATGCAGCGCCTTGTTGGCAGCCGTGGCATCCTTGTGCGTCACGGCATCGAGCACCTTGCGGATGCGCGTCTTGATGGCGGACTTGCGGGCCTTGTTGAGTTCCGCCCGGCGGACGCTCTGCCGAAGGCGCTTCTGGGAGGATAAGGAACGAGCCAATGAACTACTCCTGTTGCTGAAACCTCAGTTGTCTCTATGAATGACTATTTGTGGCCCAGGCCAATGGCCTGTTCTTGAAATCTCTCAACCGGCCAATGGCCGAGCCCACCCGTCATTTGGCGGCCGATAGGGCCTCAAGCCGCTGCCGCGCATCGCGGAAATTGTAATCGAGTTGAATCAAATGGCCATAGACCTTTCTGGCCTCGGCCGTCTGGCCGTCTGACTCCAACCCCCGTGCCATCCAGTAGTTAAGTTCGAGGGCGGTTTCGTCCGTTTTGACCTCCAACTGCTCGATTCCCGCCCGCAGGGTGTCGACGGCCTGGGCCGCGAAGCCTTTTTCGAGGAAGCACCGGCCCAGATAGAGTTTGCTTTCGTTGCGGTGGCGACCGTCCGATTGCGCCTGCTGGAAGAGCGGAATGGCCTCGTCGTACTGCTTCGACTTGAACAACCGCGTGCCGAGTTCAAACCGCACCCGCATGTCGGTCGGATATTTCTCCAGCCTTTCGCGATATATGTCGATTTCCGCCCGCGCCTGCCTGGCGAGGTACTTGGCGTACAGCCGTCGGACGTCCTCGTTGTCCGGATCGCTCTTGAGTTTGGCGACGATTCGCCGCAGGTGGCGCTTCAACTGCCGCATGCGGATGTCGTCGGCCTTGAGTTTCATCGTGTAGTTTGAGTGCGCCGCGTACTCCTCTTCCAGCAGCGCGATGGCCTCGTTCTCGGCGTCGTCTTCCTCGCGCTTCAGGATCAGGTCGACCAGGTTGATCAACTTGGCCGGCAATTCACGGTTTGCGTCCCACTCCCGGCGCGCCTTGGCGATCATGTCGGCCATTCGATCGACCGACTGCACGGCGCTGTCGCGGTCGCGGATGTCGGCCTGCTTGCCCGCGTCCTTCACCGAATCGACGAAACTCTCGCCGGAGCCGAAACGGCCCTTGACAATCGTCTGCATGCTGCTCGCACGGCTGTAGGCCTTCTGCGACTCCGACGAATCGGGGTGGTGCTGGGCCCAGACCTGCGCCACGCGAAGCCCGGCCTGCAGGATGTCCACCGCGACCTGGTAGTCGTTCAGGGCGATGGCCAGATCGGCCCCCGCTTCCATCGACACGCACAACTCGTGGTAGCGCTTTTCGGGTTGCTTCTTTTCATTTGAGATGGCTTCGCAGATGACCGGGGCGATCCATTGAACCACGCGGTCAAGTTTCGCCTTTGCCGCGGCATGGAGAATCGCCTCCATGTGGCTCAGGTTGGACGGGTCCTTGCCGAAAAGGAAAAGGCCGTTGGCGAGGCTCTTGAGATAGTCCTTGCCGCCCGTGGACCGCTTGCTGGCCTCGATGAAGCCCGCCGGCTTTCCGCCCGCCAGCCGCCGTGCCGTGGCGACAACGCGCAACTTGCGCAGGCCCTCGTCAACGGCGTCCGGCCAGATGGCCAGGCCGTTCACGTACAGTTCGACCGCATAGTCGTAATTCTTGGTGCCGGCGACCGTCTCGGCATGCTTGAACCACTTGCGAGCCTTGGCCTTGTCCGCGTCGGGCGTCTCGTGGCGCTGGGGCGTGGGCTTGGGTCCGGGTGCCGGTGTATCGCTCATGGTGCCTGTGCGTGGGTGAACAAATGGGTTCCCCGGCCGGCGTCCAAACGCGAGTTTTGGGCTTGCCGCCGTGTTCTAAAGTGTACCGGAATCAAAGGATGTGTCAAAGGGGGCACTGTCGGCGCAGCGATGACGACCGCGCGGCGGCGGGCATTATCGCACCGGGGGCTGCGGGCAATTGCGCTTAAAGGAATGCCTCAATGCGCGCCGATGCCGGAATGGAATGACCATCATCGCGGATGCGTCTGAGCATTCGTTGCCAGTCAGTTCCTATTCGACTTGAAGACGCAGTACTTGAACCCGCATCAAGGATTTTTCGCAGACGGTCGCATGCCGGGAGGTGGTTGACGCTTCGGAAACGGGAGTCTTCGGATGGAACCACCCGCGGGGTCGCGTTGCTTTGACGTCAGCAAATTGTCCAATCGTTGCTTCAACTCGTCAAAAATCCGGCGAATCTCCAGCGGACTCTCCAAACTCGCTTTTCGCTCACGCAGTGAAGTCAGACGAGCTACCACCTCTGGTGCAGGCTTTGGGGTGTCGCCGGACGCCGCCGAATCCGGAGATTTCGACTTCTGTGCCGCACGATCAGGGGCAACCGGCTCGGATTGTGTTTGCATACCCACTGCAGGAGCGCTCGTCGTCGTTGCTTTCGGCGTCGGTCCGTTCGGGCCCACAGCGCGTGAATCAACCCCCGAGTCTTTTTCAATCGCCAGTATGTTCTTGGCAACCGTCGCCAGTTCTTGATCCGCGCGCATTCGAATCGGAACTGCACGCTTGCGGCAGTCGTCCAAGACGCTCCGCGCACCGGCTCGCTGTTCGTCAGTCAATGGCTCAACGACCACCCATTCGCCGTTGTTTGTGTGTCGAAGCGTCCATCGACGCACATACGTTTCCCAGAGATCAGGATTGTCGGCAACTCCTTCAATGCCGTTTGTATCGCTTGCGGCATCCCACCAGCCTGGAAATCCACCACTTCCCATCGCGTTGATTCTTTTAGCAAACTCCTGAAGCGGCTTCAGATCATATCCACCCTCGATCCTACGCCACTCGTCAACACTCACAGTCACGCCGGCCCCAATATAATGGGCAAACTCCGGCTGGCCGGATGCACTGAGTTTGTTGACCATTGCTCCCACCGGGATGTCCAGCGCATCCGCGTCAATGGCTTGTCGATGCGTTGCACGATCAAACTCGACATTTCGGTATGATACAGTGACCGGAGTATCCCCTCGGGTGCTCTTGACCGAGGAAGGCCACCAGACCCCATCAATGAGTACGAGATCATTGACCGCCCGGCTTGCCAACGCTCGACCGCCACCGGGCCGTGTGTAATAGGAGCTGACCTGAGTCACAGCCGGGCCTTTGTCAACATCGATCTCCCATTCTATCTCCCAAAGGCCCGATCCGTCGGCATCGCTCTCGGACCGACGAACGCGAACAAGGTTCGGCGCGATCCTCTCGTCCTGAAATCGGACGTCTGACCCTTCTCCTAGCAACTCCAGCAACTGCAGTGGATCACTTTTCTGGTGCTCAATCGGCATGAGACCATAGGTTCGGGCATCCACATAATCCGGCCAATGGTCAGCCCTCCTCTGACCAAACACGCCGCTGGCGAGCGCATGCGACCACATGACATCCGCGGAACGGTTCAAGACAATTTGCTCGGGCATGGCAACATGAGAAACGCCCAAGGGAACCTGACCTGTCGTTCGGCTCACATATCGAACACCGTCATCATCTCCCCGATTGGTAATGAACTGGGATTCGCCCGCCCACTCATAGCTTAGATTGCTCGTCCATGTGTGAGTTGGATCGGGGCGCTCTTCGTACCGTACTTCAAATCGCGCGGTCTTGAAGTGCATTCGCTGCAAAATGGCCTGGGCCAGCACCTCTGGGACATTCTCGCGCTTTCCAGTTCTTGGTGCATCATCCTGTAGGGCGAGGAGCGAAAGCACGGCTATCAAGAATGGCATGACCGGGCTCCATTGACACGGTAGAAGATCAAAGTTTCCGCCAGGATTTTAACACGTCATACAAAAAGTAATATTTTATCGACTTCCGCCAATATCAAAATATGTCGTAACAACAGGAATACGAAGGAAAGGTAGCCCAAAACCCTGGCAACGAGAGATTCCCCTCGCTAAACACTGTGCACGGATTATTTGTATTATTGCACGGATACTGGTTGAGCGCTGTCCTGCACACGAAGTCTTGCTGACATGGAAGGGTCTCAAATTTGAAACATGTTCCAAAGGGAATTACACAGCAACTGCCTTCAGGTCGGATTCCTGTGTTAATAACGTCCAAATACGGAGGTACAACAAGTCCAAATCGCTTGAAAATCGTTGCACATGGGCCGCTTTTTTGGCAAGCACAAGTTCCAACGTCTTCTGTGGGACAAGCGTTCATCGTTGCAGGAAACCAGAAACAAGAATAATATGCCGGAGCTTCGGCCTCCGGGCACTCGATACCGCACCCACCGCGTGCGAATGCCGATATCGTGTGGCTTGCCGGACTTCCAAGTGCGATGACGGCGATTCCAAACCACAATCCAGTTCTTCGCATGGTCGCTCTCCTTGATCAGGTTGCCATTTGCAGTCAACGAGCCACTTCAGCCCGCGGCTGTGGCGACATCGTACCCCCCCCCCGCCCCCCATTTTGTCAAGAGGAAAACGAACTCATTGTGCAAATGATACTTCAGTTTTTCTTTTTTGCCATAGACAATTACATAACGTACGACGTCAGCACCACTTCGGCGCGTTTGCTTTCGGTGCTTCACGGCCCAAGAGCGGGGTTTTCCCGGGTCTATTGACATCGCGCGATCCACAGATTGTGCATTTGCATTATTCTTCTGCGGGACCGCGGCGTTGCCAGGGGATTCGACCCCTGGAAAGCGAAGGCACCGTCCCCTTCCTTCCATTTCTTCATCCACTGCCCGGCGGGCACGCGAGGCCCCGTCCGTTGCGACGCGTTCGCCCTGCAGGCGATAATACAAATATAAAATTAAATGATGTGCCCCACCGTCCCAGGGATTGAAATCCCTGGCTACGAACGCTCGCCCTGCCGGGTGGGTGCCACGGTTCGCCCTGGGACGGACGAACCGTGTTTCGCGCCGGACGCCTGCGTATTTTCGAAGCATCGCCTCCGCTCCGGGCGCCTCCCCGCGTTCGCACCGGCTCGCAAGCAGCCAGTGGCACACGGCTGGACGCCTCCAGACATTCACACGATCTGCCTCCGTGTTGGGCGTCCCCTCGGCTCGCACTGCTCACAGAGCAGTGGCACACATTCATCCTGCCCAAACCGGCAATCTTCCTGCTAAAATCCGGCAGCCTCGCGGCGATGCGTCCTGAATGGCGAATCTCGCGGGCGGCGGGATGCCAGATTTGACCAAAAAGTCCGACAAACTGCCCATTGTCATCTATCCCGATCCGGGCTTGCGCATCCGCTGCGCGCCGGTCGCGAAGTTTGACGACGCGCTCACGATGCTGGTTCGCAGGATGATCGCGGTCATGCACGAGGCCGAGGGTGTCGGTCTGGCCGCGCCACAGGTCGGCGTGCCCATCCGCCTGTTCGTCTGCAACGCGACCGGCAAGCCGGAAGATGACCGGGTGTTTGTGAACCCGGTGTTGTCGGAGTTCGAGGGCGCCGCGACGGCCGATGAAGGGTGTCTGTCGATTCCGGGCGTGACCGTCGCGGTGCGACGGGCCGAGCGCTGCGTGATCGCGGGCGTCGATGCGCTGGGGCAGCCGATCAGTTCGAGCGCGGGCGGTCTGCTGGCCCGGTGCTGGCAGCACGAGGTCGATCATCTCGATGGACGGTTGATTGTCGACCGGATGTCGGAAGCCGACGCCATCGCGAATCGCAAGAAAATGCGCGAACTGGAGGCGAAGTTCAAGCGGCGGAAGTAGCGTTCGCCCTCCGCGGCGGACGACGAAGCGACACGTGCGTCCGCGGCGCACCATCTGGGTACGGCACAGCTCCGGCTTTGCCGCTCGGTACAACGAAGTTCCACTTTGTTGCACTTTCTCACCAACGGAACAAAGTGGAACTTTGTTCTACCGCGCCGAAGACGGAGCAAAGTGGAACTTTGCTCTACCCTGCGCCGAAGCACACGCGAGCATCGAACCCATGCGAATCCTCTTCCTCGGCACCGGTGAATTCGCCATTCCCACCTTTCGCTCCATCGCCAAGGATGGCCACGAAATCGTCGCCGCCGTGACCCAGCCCGACCGGCCGCGCGGGCGCGGAAAGGACGTCAGTCCGACGCCGCTCAAGGCTGAGGCGCTTGCAGCCGGCGTGCCGGTGCACAGTCCGATCGACGTCAATGCACCCGACGTGGTCGCGCAGTTGAAGGCGTACCGCGCCGATCTCGCTTACGTCGCGGCCTTCGGACAGAAGATCGGCCCGGAACTTTTGACCGCCTTTCCCGTCGGCATCATCAACCTGCACGGCTCGCTGCTGCCCGCTTTGCGCGGCGCGGCGCCGGTGCAGCGCGCGGTCATGAACGGCCTGGCCGAGACCGGCGTCACGCTGTTTCGACTGGTGTCGCGCATGGACGCCGGGCCGATCCTCATGCAGCGCCGCACCGGCATCGGCGTCGACGAAACCGCCGACGAACTGCACGACCGGCTCGCCCGTATCGGGTGTGACGCGGCCCGGGCCACGCTCGACCTGCTCGCCGCCGAGCCGGACACGCCCGGCACGGTGCAGGATGAAACGCTGGCCACGCTGGCGCCGAAACTGACCAAGGCCGAGGGCCGCATCACCTTCGACGCACCGGTGCGTCCGCTGACTGACCGCATTCGCGGGTTGTGGAGTTGGCCCGGCGCGAACTGCCGGTTCACATCGCAGGATGGCCGGCGAAATGAGCAGGTGACGATCGCCCGCGCCGTGCCGTACGAGGGCCGCACGTCGCCCGCGCGCTCGGCCGACGAACTGGGGCGCGTGACCGAAATGATGGGGGTGCAGGTCGCCGACAGCGAGATGATGATCCTGGAGTTGAAACCCGCCGGCGGCCGACTGATGTCCTTGCAGGATTTCGCCAACGGTCGACATGTTCAACCGGGTGATCGGTTTCTGCCGGTGGAGGCATAGGGCCAAGTCCGAACCCTCCGAGGAAGCGGAGGGCCGATCGCCAGCCGGCCCCCGACCACCGCCGGGGGGGGTTCAGGCGCACGCCGCACCTTACACAATTCAACGCTACAGTATGCACCCATGGTCGAGGCCGTTGCGCTCAACAAGATCTTCCCAACTACCGACGGACGCGAGAAGTGCGCCGTCAACGATGTGTCGTTCACGGTCAGACCGGGCGAAATCTACGGCCTGCTGGGGCCAAACGGCGCGGGCAAGACCACCACATTGCGCATGCTGGCCGGGTTGATCACCCCCACCTCGGGTCATGCACGGCTCTGCCGCTTTGACGTCGCCACGCAGCGCGAACAGGCCAAAGCCTGCCTGGGATACCTCACCGCGGGCACCGGTCTCTACCAGCGTCTCAGTCCGCGGGAGATGCTCAAGTACTTCGGCGAACTCATCGGCATGCACGCCGACGACATCCGCTCGCGCATCGACCAACTCATCGGCTGGCTCGACATGGCCGAGTTCTGCGACCTGCGCTGCGGCGGACTGTCCACCGGCCAGAAGCAGCGCACCAACATCGCCCGGGCGCTCATGGGCGACCCGCCGGTGCTCATCCTCGACGAACCGACGTTGGGCCTCGACGTGCTGACCAATCGCATCGTGCTCGATTTCATCCGCGCCGAGGGCTCGCGCGGCAAGGCGATCATTCTGTCGACCCACTACCTCGACGAAGCCGAAACGCTCTGTCATCGTTTCGGGTTGATTCATGAGGGTCGCATCGTCGGCGAGGGCGATCTCGCCGCCATTCAACAACTCTCCGGCCGCACGCGGCTCAGCGAGGCCTTCCTCGCCCTGTGCGGACAATCGCATCATGTCCTGGCCGGCGTGCCCGGCGTCTATATGACGCCCGACTCCGGAAGCGTTGACCGCGCAGGCGGGGCCGCATGATGCACCGCTACCGCCGCGTCTGGGTCGTCTTTCGCAAGGAACTGCTGGACACGCTCCGCGACCGCCGCACGCTGCTCGCCATGATCGTCGTGCCGGTCGTGCTCTACCCGATCCTGATGCTGGTGATGGTCGAGGCCCTGCGCAGCGAGAAGGGCCGGCGCGAGACCCAGCGGTACCAGATCTGCGTGCCCGATGCCGTTCATGCCGGATGGCTTGCGGCCGTGCTGGCCCGCGCGGACGCGATTGATTCGCCGACGACCGCGCCGGGGGAATCGCCGCCCGACACGGAGAGCGATCTGCGCGCCCGCGTCGCCGCGTCGAACATTGCGATCCAGGTCCTGCCGCCGGGGGCGTCCATGTGGGAGGCCGTCGCGGAACGGAAGTATCACCTCGGCCTGGTGATCGACCCGCCGCCGAAGCGCGTGACCGAGGGTGAGTCCGCCGCGAAACTCGACCCGCCCAATCGCGTCATCCAACTGGTCTATTCGGAGGTTGATCCGCTCTCGGAGTTCGCCTTCGGCCACATGCGCCACGTGCTGGACGTCGAAAACAATCGCATTGTCTATCTGCGACTGGACGCCGCATCGAAGGATGTCCAGTGGCTTGAGCCAATTCACGTCAGCGGCGTGTCCACCGCCTCACCCGACCAGCAGTACGCGAAGATCCTCGCAGCCATCGTGCCGTTCCTGCTGGTCATCATGACCGTAACCGGGGCGATGTACCCGGCGATCGATCTGACCGCGGGTGAACGGGAGCGCGGCACACTGGAGACGCTGGCGGTGTCTCCCGTACCGGTCGGCCAGATCGTCGCCGGCAAGTTCGGCGTGGTCATCTTCATCGCCATGCTCAGCACCGCGCTCAATCTCGGTTCGATGACCGCGATGGTCCACTTCACCAAACTGGATCAGATCGTCGCGGCGGCCGGAGCGCGCGGCGGCGGCAGCGCCGACATGGACGCTTTGCACGCCGCCATTGAACAGCGCGCGGCGACGGGCTCGCCGACCGCCAAACTGCAGAAGGAGCAACTGGAGCAGCGGTTGGCGCTGCGCAATGCCTCTGCCGGACGCATCGGCTTTTTCAAGACGGCGGCGCCCGTCGTGCTGCTCGCCATGATCCCGTTCGCGGTGCTTTTTTCCGGGGTGATGCTGGCGGCTTGCTCGTTCGCGCGGACGTTCAAGGAGGCGCAGAATTACATGATGCCGGTGATGATGTGCGCGGTCATCCCGGCGATGATCGTGTCGTACATGCCCAGCATCAAACTCAGCGGTCTGCTGCTGGTGACGCCGGTGGCCAACATGGTGCTGCTGATCCGCGAGTTGTTCCTCGGAAACTGGCAGACCGGACCGCTGCTCATCGCTGTATTCTCGAATTGTCTCTATGCTGCCGCCGCCGTCGCCGTCGCGGCCAAACTGTACGGGGCCGAGGCGGTGCTGTTCTCCGACGTCGGCAGTTACCGCACGCTGCTTCGTCGCCGCTACATCAAGCCCCGGCGCGTGCCCTCGGCGTCGCTGGCCATGCTGACGGTCGCCATCATCTTCCCAGCGTATTTCTACGCCCAGCAATCCGCCGCCGACCCGACCGCCGATCCGTCGCGGGTCCGGCTCATGTTAATGTTGACGCAAGTCTTCTTCATTGCCGCGCCCGCCCTGTTCATCGCGTGGTATACGCGGTGCAACCTGCGGGAGACATTCTCACTGCGAATGCCCGCGCCGCCGCACGCCATCGGCGCCCTGCTGCTGGCCGTCTCGGCGTGGCCGGTTTCGACGCTCATCTTCCAGTTGCAGGCCCGGCTGAACGGCATGGACGCCGCCGCGCTGGCCCCGTTCGCGGATCTGGAGCGCCTGCTGACCACCGGTCCGTTGTGGGCCATCGTGCTTGCCCTGGCAGTCGTTCCCGCCGTCTGCGAAGAAGTGCTCTTTCGCGGGCTGCTCACGTCCGGCCTGCGGACCAAACTGAGCGTGCTTCACACCGCGATCGTCGTCGGCCTGTACTTCGGGTTCTTCCATGTGCTGGTGGAGAAACTGGCGGTCACGATCCTGCTGGGAATTGTGTTGACGCTGGTCTGTATCAAGACCCGCTCGATCTTCGCGGCGATGCTGGTACACGTCGCAAACAACGGCCTGGCGCTGCTCGCCACGCGGGTCGAGTGGATCGCGCGGCTCTATGGGGTGGAGGCGGAGGCCTCGCCGATCGACATTCGAATCGATTTGCGTACGGCTGTCTTCGTGGGGTGCTTTGCGGCAGGACTGACCCTGATCCTCTGGCGATCACGAAGCCCGGTCGCGACGCGCCAGGCATGAAGCAGCGCCTTGCGTCAACGCTATTGAATTGCACGAGCCGCCGCGCGAACCTTCTGCCAGTAGCCTGCCGTCTGTTTGCGTTGATGACCCTGCGGCCCGCCGTTGTGAACGCGGGCCAGGGTCTGCCAGTCCCGCGCCTCCAGCGCCTTCGGGCAATACCGCTTCCAGTAGGCCTTCATCACCCGCTCCGCGTAGGCCCGGTCGCGGCACTGCTCCCAGCGGCCCGGTACACCGGAGTCCTTCCAATAGGCGTGGTGAATCTGGTATGGCCCGATGGCCCGGCCGCCATCGCCGACGGCATCGCACCGGCCCCGTGACTCCACATGCCGAACAGCACTGAAAAAATGGCCGGTCGAATCAAAGGAACACAGCACGGCCGCATTCATTGAAATGGCTAGAAACAGACACATGGTACCTCACCTCCATGACGGCACATTTTCATCATGACCGGTGAAAACGGGTCAAGGTTAAAAAATGTCAGATCCATCGCACTGACGGCGCGCCGGAGGGGCGCCTCTGACTATTTCTTCAGCGCCTTGGCCACGAGGAAAATCAGGATGGCCCCGCCGAGGCCTCCGCCCAGCAACATATAGACAATCGAATATCCAATGGCCGCGAGTGGTAACAGCAGGGTTGCTTCCATTGTCGTCTCCTCCACGCGCGTCGCAATAATACGCCGGTCGCCAACGACCGGCCCGTTCAATTCAACTATAGGCGCGCTTCATCGGAAATGAATGAAATCCGGATAAATCGCCTGAAAGGAGGGCCGTTTCGGGCGAATTCAGCCGACGCCGAAATCGGTGTTTTTCCACAGCACGTCAAAATTGGGCTGGGAATCCAGCCAGGCAAACTCTGCGCGAAACCAGTCCTTGATCCCCTCGTCCATCAGGCCGGACGAAAGGCGGTTCTCGGTGAAAAGGTTGATGGTGCCGTAGCGGAACTTTGACAGCAGCAGGTCGATGTCGCGCCGAATGCCGTCGCGCGTCTGGCCGCGAAAACCGATGAGCAGGCAGATGCTGTCGGTTGCCGCCGCGACCTCGTCCACGCTCTTCCAGTGCATGCTCTTGTTGAGAACGACGTTTCGCAAATGGTCGTCAAACGTCTCAACCCCGAGAAACAGGTGTGTGTCTGTTTCAAAGTAGGCCCGCGTTTCTTCGTATTCGCTTCGGTAGGCCCAGTAACTCTCCGTGAAAAACTGGGTGATGCCCTTGTCGCGGATCACCGCTCGGATGCGCTCGCGCACGGCCTCGGGCAGTTCCTGAATGGACCCGCTGTTGATCACCATCAGCCGGCCGAACTCGCCGGTCACGCGGGCCAGGTTCTCTTCGGCGACCTGCAGAATTTGCGCCTCATCGGTGGTGTTGTCGTCGATGTAATCGCAAAATGAGCACCGGCTCCAAACGCACGGAAGCCCCTTGAGCAGGAGAATCTCCTTCGGAAGTTTGCCCGGCACCCGTGCATACCGCACGAGCGGTTTCGCGTTGTAAACGTCGAGTTGCATGAGAGTTATGATACCGAGTGTCGCAAAGCGGCCCGGACACGCCGGGATTGGGACCGATAATATTCGGGTTTCCGGGTGGTCACGTTGCCGAAACGCAACGGGCCGGTACAGTCCAAATTGGGCCGCACCCCGCGCAAATGACTATCATTAAACCGGTTACATCTCATGTTTCGCCTTGTCCCCACGTGGTGCAATTGTAGACTATAGCTGCAAACATCCTGGGACCTTGGTGCGAAATCGGTGCGCGAACACCGGGTCCGAGTGTGCCGACCGCCTATCAGGAGACTCTCCCATGACGCCCTCCCGCTCCACCCTCCGACCACTTGCCGCCTGCTTCATGACGTGCCTCGCGATGCTACCGCTGTCTGCGGGATGCAACACCCAGGCCGGTAATGCGCTGCTTGGCGGCGGTACCCGCGCCGACTCCAACAGCCCGGCGACACAGGACGCCGCGGCCGGATCGCCGCTTCCCACATTCAGCCCCAGCGACAGCAGCACCGCCGCCGTCGTTCGCGACATCGAAGAGGCCGACGTCGTCAAACAGGTCGGCGATAAACTCTACGTCCTGAATCAATACAAGGGTCTGGTCATCGTGGACGTGGCCAACCCCGATGCCCCGACCGTCCTCGGCTCGCTCGACCTGCGCGGTCGCGGCGTCGAGATGTACGTGGTCGGCACGCAAGCCTTCGTCATCCTCAGCGCCGACTTCGGCTATTACTATCCGGCCGTCCTCGACGGCGGTCCGCGACCGGCCGTCGGCGCCGACATCGCCATGATGCCGGCCATCCTGCCGCCGCGGCCCGATTTTGTCGGCAGTCAACTTGCCATCATCGACGTGGCCAATCCGGCCGCGCCCGCGTCGCTCGGAAAGATCAACCTCGTCGGCTATGCCGAGCAGAGCCGGCGCGTCGGCAACATCATCTATGTCGCCGGCAGCAACCTGGCCTCGTGGGACTACCCCACCTTCGCCGGCAACGACGGCTCGTTGCCGCCCAGCAGCAACAGCCAGACCTTCGTCGAGCAGGATCGCGGATTCGTGGCCTCCATCAACGTCGCGGACCCGGCCAACATCGTTCCCGTCGAGCGCAAGACCATTCGCAGCGGCGCCCTTAACATTCACGTATCGACGTCCGCCATTTTCGCCGCGGGCGCCCAATACGACTCCAATTCGGGCGACTCCACCACCCGCGTGCAGTACATCGACATTTCCGATCCGGCCGGCGCCATCGTCGTCCGCGGCTCGTTCAACGTGCCCGGCTCGATTCGGAACCGCTTCTACATGGATGAGTTCAATGGCTCGTTCCGCATCTGCACCGACAACTGGGGATTCGGCTTCCGCTCTGCCAAACTCTTCACCTACAACGTGACCAATCCAGACAGTGTGACGCCACAGGGCAGCGTCGAGATCATTCGCGGCGAAAGCCTCGAAGCGGTTCGCTATGACGGCAATCGCGCCTACGCAGTGACGTTCCTGCGGGTCGATCCGCTGTTCATCATCGATCTCTCCAATCCCGCGGCGCCCGTCGTTACGGGCGAACTGGAAGTGCCGGGCTGGTCGACCCACATCGAACCGCGCGGCGACCGGCTGATCGCTGTCGGCATCGATGACACCGCGGGCCGTCGCCCGGCCGTTGCCTACTACGACGTGTCCAATCCGGCCGCCCCGACGCAATTGTCGCGCGTCATCCTCGGCCCGCCGAACAGTTACACCGACTCGGAGGCCACCTACGACGAGAAGGCCTTCAAGATCATCGACTCGCTCGGCATCATCGTGATTCCGTTCAATCACACCGAGTTCAGCAATCAACCTGGATTTGACGACGGCAGCCCCATGCCTCCGCGCGGCGGCGCCACCCTGGCGATGCCGGAGTACTATCGCGTGAAGTGCGTCAATGGCGTTCAGATCATCGACTTCAGCGACACCGGTCTCGTTCAACGCGGCTGGTTCGACGCGCGCAGCCGCGTCAGTCGCGTGGGCCAGATCGGCACGCGCCTCTTCGCCCTCTCCGACATTTCCCTGCAAACCCTGAATATTGACAACCGCGACGCGCCGACCCAGGCCGGCGAGGCACTGTTCATCCCGCAGGCCGATCTCGCGGATTATGACGGCTGCGGCTATTACAATCCGTACCCCATCGATTTCCCGTTTGACCCCACCTTCCCGAATATCGACTCGCAGACGATCGCCGCCCTGGCCGATCTGCTGCGAAGCCTGATCGACAGCGGCGCCTGCGGCACCGGCGTCGCGCTGCCGGGCGGGTTGATCGCGGCCGGCATGATGTTCATGCGACCGGGCCGTCGCCGACGATTCTGACGTGATTGCTTATGCGAGATAATTCAAGGGCCGGTGCATTCAATGGGATGCACCGGCCCCTGTGCGTTTGCGCTGGATGGACCATCGCAGTCCAACGGCTATCCTGTCCTGCTTTCCGATTTCAACTGATCCGCGCCCACGCCGACGCGTACTGTGTCGCAAAGTCGCCGAACACCTCGGGATGAACCAATGCCGCGAGGATCTCGAGGCTGTCCACGATGCGCGGACCCGACCGGTTGAAATAGGCGTTGCCGTCCACGGCGTAGATTCGCCGCGCCTTGAACGCGGTCATGTCGTACCAGCCGGGATAACTCTTCAGATCGTGCGCTTCGCGCAGGGTGCGCTTGAGGTCGAATCCGCACGGCATTACCACCACGACTTCGGGGTCGTAGTCCAGCATGGCGTCATGATCGGAGAAGACCGACTTCTGATCGGCCTGCACCATGCCGCATTGTCCGCCGGCGTACTCGACAAGCGTCGGCATCCAGTTGCCGCCGAGCATCATCGGCTCGATCCACTCGACGCACATCACTCGCGGCCGCGATATCGCCGACGCAGCGCGAGCCTTGACGGCCTCCACCCGCGAACGCATCGCGCTCACCAATCGCTCCCCCGCGGCGGCGCTGTCCGTCGCATCGGCCACGGCGCGAATGTCCTCGTAGATGCCCTCCAGACTGCCGGGATTCAACGCGACCACCCGCGCCGAAGCCAGTGCCGGATGGCTTTTCGCGGCCCGGGCCACGTCGCCGGGACTGACCGCGCACACCTCGCACTGTTTCTGCACGATGATGACGTCGGGCTTGAGCGAAGCGAGCAATGCCCCGTCCACGTCGTAAAGCGACTCGCCGGTCGCGCTCATAGCGCGCACCTGGTCGTCAATCGCCTTGCTGCCGGCCTTGTCATTGACACGCGTCTTTGTAATGCGGGGCTTGCCCGCGATCTCCGGCGGAAAATCGCACTCGTGGCTCACCGCCACGACGCGGTCGCCCAGGCCCAGCGCGTACGAAATCTCAGTGCCGCCGGCCAGCGTCGAGGCAATCCGCGTCACACCGCTCATTCAAATCCTCCCCTTGAAGTCCCAACGCACACGGCCGCGATCATCGCAGCAGCGCCAGCAACTGCACGGCGCCCAAGCCCAGGATGACCACCACGACCACCTTCACCCATGTCGCCGTCGAGCCGCCCCGTTTAACCACCGGTCGAATCCAGTCGCCGCAGTGCGGGCACTTCGGCGTATCGACCGCCACGCCCTTGCCGCAGGCCGGGCACACCATGTCATCGTCATCGTCATCTGAATCATTGAGATCGGAATCAAGCGGTGCGTCCGGATCATCCTCGTCGGCGTCGTCGTAATCGAAGGAATTGTCGACTGCTCGCATGACCGCACCGCCGCCGCCCCGTAGCGCTTCCCCGCGGGAAGCCTACTTCACCAGTTTGAGCACATCCTTGAACCTGGGATGATCGCAGCGTTCGATCAACTCGAACAGGACGGTCTCGGTCGTGGTGTTGACGACGCCGGCCCGCCCCATTCGACCCAGGGCGACCGTCGCATCCTGAATCCGGCGCGAGCCCACCGCGTCCTCCGGCACAAACGGCACGTAGTCCACCCGCAGCAGGTCCAGCGCCGTCTGCTGTATACAGACATGAGTCTCCACGCCGGCCAGGATCACGTGCTCTCGCCCCGTGGCCTGCAGCGCCGCCCGAAACGCCTCATCCCGCCAGCAACTGCACATGCTCTTCACCAGCGGCGACAGGCCCGCCAGCCGTTCGCGAATCGGCCCGATCGTCCCACCCAGACCCTTCGGGTACTGCTCGGTCAGCAACACCGGCATGCCAAGGATTTCGGCGACATCGATGAGCCGCAGGATGTTCGTGACAAGCACGTCCCTGGGTGTGCTGGTGATCGCCGAGTGGATCTTGTCCTGCACATCCACCACCACCAGCACGGCCAGATCGGCTTCAAGCATGTTTGTGTGCGGCAAGTGTCCCTGGCCTCCCTGGGTCCGGCGCGGCGGACGCGGATTTGAACGGAGTCTCGTCTATTTGCTGCCCGGCCCGGCGGATCAACTGTAGCAAAGCCCCACAAACGCCGCAATTCCGGCCTTCCGTTACGCCGCGACCCGCGACCGGATAGGATTCCCCCCGGTCACGGACGCGAGGACCCCGCTCGCGGATGGGAGTCACGCGGCATGCCGCTCGACGACAAGGTCATCCTTCTCACCGGCGCAACCGGCTCACTGGGCCGCCGGTTGACGCGCGCCTTCGCCGACGCCGGCGCCCGGCTTGCCCTGTGCGCGCGTTCATTCGCCTCGCTGTATGAACTGGAGACCGGGCTGATCGCCGACGGCGGGAAGGCCGTGGCCTTTCCGTGTGATGTGCGGTACGAGGACGAGGTCATCCGCCTGGTGCATCGCGTGGTGGAGCGCTTTCGCCGAATCGACAGCCTGATCAATGCCGCCAGCGTGCTCGGTCCGAAGCAGCCGATCGTCGATTATCCGTTCGAGCCCTGGCGCGACGCCATTGCCACCAACCTGACCGGCACATACCTGATGTGTCGCGAGGTGCTGCCCTGGATGATGCGACAGGAGACGGGCTCCATCGTGAACGTCACCAGCGGCGCGGTGCAGAGCGGCAAGCCCGGATCCGGCGCATTCATGGCGAGCAAGTGCGGCGTGGAAGGGCTGACCCGGCTGCTGGCCGAGGAGACGCGCGACAGCGGGGTTCGCGTCAACATGGTGGATGTCGGCACGCCCCGACCCGATCGGCGAGGCCACGAATGCTCGCCGGAACTGGCCGCAGCCTTCCTCTGGCTCGCCGACGATGCATCGGCCGGCACGAGCGGCCGGAGAATCGTTGCGACTGAATTTGAAAGCCCCGCCGCTGGATGACCTCGACAGGTTGTCCGGCAAGTTGCTGAATTGGCATCGGCGCGTGGGGGCGACTGCTACAATCGTCTATTAATCGCGGAACCGCCTCAATCGTCGTGAGCGTCGCGATACTCGTCCAGCCAGGCCATCTGAATTGCCTCCAGTTTGGCTTCATTGGACTTGTGCGGATCGTCCCCGAAATCGGGCAGGGCGACGACCCATTCGCGCAGATCGGTGAAGCGCACGGCCAGCGGGTCCTGCGTCGGCATCTTCTCATGCAGGGCAATGGCAATGTCTTCGCTGTCGAGCCAGGTGAGTTTCTTGGGCATGTGATCGCTCGCGTATTACGTGTCCGGACCGTGCGGCTCGCGCACGAGATTGCGATTCCAGTTCGGAATCTTCACCTTGACCACGGCCGCCGTGCCGTCCGGCACACACTGGCAGCCGAGGCGGCTGGACGACTTGAGGTCGTAAGCCTCCTCAAGTTGGTCCTCCTCTTCCTCTCCGGCCTCGTTGCAACTCTTGGCGCCTTCGAGCACCCAGATGTGGCACGTACTGCAGGCGCAGACTCCGCCGCAGGCGTGGTCCAACTCGATGTGATGGCCCATGCAGATGTCCAGAATGCTCCCGGGCAGACCGTGGTCTTCATAGGGAACCCTTGCCGGATCGATCTCCAGTTTGTGTTCCTTGTTCTGCTCATCGATGACGATCAGGGTATATGGCTTCTTAGGTGGTGGCACCTGGCCGTCAATATATGGATTCTGTCCGCCCATTAGGGACCCTTCTTCTAGTCGATCAAGTTCTTCGAAAAATGCGAACAATCCGCTTAATCGTTGAGAATCATACTGTTCCCATCGATTGCCTGCGCGGTGGCTCCTAATCGGCCCGCAGCGCCTCTGTCATGGCCAGATTCGCCAGCGATTCCGTCGATTTCCCGAATCGATCCAATGCCTGGTGCAGCGAATTCGCGTCCGACGTCTCCGCCGCGTGCCGTTTCAGGTCGGACATCATTTCGGTCAGTCTCGTCCGCTCGCCTGACGGCAGCAGATGCCCATACTTCGCCAGCGTCTGCTCGGTCTTATGCGTGTCGAATTCCACCTGGTTGCGCAGGTCAATCAGCCGGTGCGCGGTCATGTCCTCTCGGGCATGTGCGATCGACTCCTGCTCGATGCGCCGCACTTCCTCGCGGGTGAGGCCGTGATTGGGGATGATCTGCACGGTGGCGTTCGCCCCTGACCGCTCCTCGCGCGCCGCGACATTCAGGATGCCGTTGGCGTCGATCAGGAATTCGACATCGATCTTCGGCAGCCCCGCCGGCATCGGAGGAATGCCGCGCAGGTCGAACGTCGCCAGACTGCGGCAGTCGGCCGCCAATTCGCGCTCACCCTGCAGAACGTTGATCTTCACGTTGGCCTGTCCGTCGACAAACGTCGTGAACCGCTCAACCGCCCGGCAGGGAATCCGCGTGTTGCGGAAGATGAGTTTGCCCATCGCCCCGCCCATGGTCTCGATGCCGAGCGACAGCGGCGTCACGTCGAGCAGCAGGGCGTCGGTGCGACCGCCCGACAGCACCTGCGCCTGCACCGCCGCGCCCAGCGCGACCACTTCGTCGGGATTCAACGCCGTGTAGGGCTTGCGCTCGAAGAAGCCCTCAACGCGGCGGCGAACCATCGGCATGCGCGTCGAGCCCCCCACCAGTACGATCTGATGAATGTCGACGTTGGAGAGACCGGCGTCGCGTCGCGCTTTCTCGCATGCAGCGACGGTTCGCTCGACCAGATCGGCGGTCAGCGATTCAAATTCATCTCGATCGATCGTGCGGCAATAGGTCTGTTTGTTTCCAAGGTCCAATTCAACCTGGGCCGATGGCTCGTTGCTGAGCCGGATTTTCACCTGTTCGGCAAGCAGGCGCAGGGCCTGGCGGGTCGCGGGCGAATCGATGTCGACCTTGAACTGCGCTCGCACTTCGTTCTGCACCAGCGTGATGATTCGGCGATCCCAGTCGTCGCCGCCCAGGTGCGTGTCTCCGGCGGTCGAGAGCACTTCGAACACGCCGTCGGTGAGCCGCAGGATGCTGACATCGAATGTGCCGCCGCCGAGATCAAATACGACGATCGTCGAATTCTCCGCCGGCGCGGCCATCACGCTGCTGCCCACGCCGGCGCACTTGGTCTTATCGCCCACACTCAGCGACACGCTGCGACCGACCGGCGCCTTTTCCGCGGTGCCGCGCGCCCCGATGCCGTATGCCAGCGCCGCGGCGGTCGGCTCGTTGATGATCCGCACCACCTCCAGCCCGGCGATGCGCCCCGCGTCGCGCGTAGCCTGTCGCTGCGCATCGTCAAAATAGGCCGGCACCGTGATGACCGCCTTGTCGACCGCCCGCCCGAAGTGCTTCTCGGCCCGCTGCTTGAGCGCCCGCAGAATGATCGACGAGAGTTCCTGCGGGCTCATCCGGTTTCCGTCGATCTCGACCTGCACCGTGTCGCGTTCGCCCTTCACCACATGGTAGGACAGGAACGGCAGTTCGCTCCGCAGATCGTCCATGCCGAGACCGATCAACCGTTTGATTGAGCAGATTGTGTGCTCGGGATTCTCAACCGCATGACGGCGGGCCTCCCACCCGATGGTCACGCGGCCATCCGATCCGAACCCGAGCACCGACGGCAGGCGCGCCTCGCCCTGTTCGTCGGTCAGGACGCGCGGCCCGCGTTCGTCGGCGTACGCCACGAGGCTGAACGTCGTGCCCAGGTCGATTCCGACAATGATGTCGCCGGCTTCGCTCATGCGCTGGTCACCGCCGGATATTCGAGTTCGTTCACCAGATTGGAGTGGTATTTCATCGCGTTCAACTGCATCCGAAGGGCCGACTTCACTTCTTCGGTACGGCCACCCGATTCAACCAGTTGTCGGCACAGCCCAGCGATGGCTTGTGCGGCTCTGTCGCGCCGTTGAATTGCATCCCTCTGGATCCGCGCCAGGGTCGCGGAGTCGCCGGATGCCCGCGCCTCCTCCAATTCCTCTCGAACCAGCATGACCTCACCGAGCAAGTCCGGCGGCACCTGCTTGTCCGCCGACGCCGACTTGCCGCCGGCCCGCGCCAGCAGATGCTCCGCCCGAAGCACCGGGTCCTTGAGCGTCGCATACGCCTGGTTCACGATCGCCGATGCACGGAGCGCAAAGTCCTGCGCGGCATCATCGCCGCGCGGCAGGCGATCGGGATGAATATTGCGATGAATGGACCGATTCGCCTCGCCCAAGGCACGCTCGTCGATGTCGTAGCACGCCGCCATGCCGAACACCTCGAAGGCGTCGGCGCTGCGCAGATGCGACCACAGCGCGTCCCAATTCACGCCTGGGCTTAATCCCTGGCGAAGCGTGGCGCAGTGCGGGCAAGCCGCCGCGCCGGGCATCGCTGAACCCGCGTTTTCGATGGAAGACGACACGATTGACGGTTTCCACAATGACATCGCCCGCGTGCGTCACCGGATGACCGCGCCGCGGGCGACGAGTACTTTTGCAATTCCCGAAATCAAGTCTCATGAATTCACACGAGGCAGGATACGGGGGTCACCACCGGGGCAAAGAGGATCTTTGCCCTACCGGCCTCATCACGCGCTGAAACTGCTGCCGCAGCCGCAGGTGTGCGAGGCGTTCGGGTTGTTGAACACAAATCCGCGGCCCATGATCTCATCCTTGAAATCAAGTTGAACGCCGTCGAGATAGATGTTGCTCTTCGCGTCGCAGATCACCTTGATGCCGTGCAGGTCCCATTGTTCGTCGCTCTCGGCGACCGACTCGGTCAGGTCGAGCGTGTAGGAAAAGCCGCTGCAACCGCCGCCCTTGACGCCCAGGCGCAGGTAGGTCTTCTCGGCGTCCAGGCTCTGCTGCTGGATGATCGTCTTGACTTCACCGGCCGCTCGTTCGGTCAGTGTCACCATGTCTGTCTGCTCCTTGTGGTTTCACCGCGAAGGACCGCTCGCCTTCGCTTGTTCGTTCATCAAATCATAGTGTGTCGAACGGGGGTTCGACATACGCGTACCGACCGGTCGCCCGCCACTTGCGTGGTGGGTTCAGAACAGGCGCCTAATGGGCGCCGGCCGTGGCCGCTTCCTCGACGCCCTGCTTCTTCTTGTAGTCGCTGACCGCGGCGCGGATGGCGTCTTCAGCCAGCACGCTGCAGTGGATCTTCACCGGCGGAAGCGACAACTCCTTCACGATGTCGGTGTTCTTGATCTCCAGGGCCTGGTCAATCGTGCGGCCCTTGAGCCACTCGGTGGCCAGGCTGCTCGACGCAATGGCCGAACCGCAGCCGAAGGTCTTGAACTTGGCATCGACAATCTTGCCGGCCTCGTTGCACTTGATCTGCAATTTCATGACGTCGCCGCACTCCGGCGCGCCGACAATGCCCGTGCCCACGAGGGCGTCATTCTTGTCGAAAGACCCGACGTTTCGCGGGTTTTCATAGTGATCCACGATTTTTTCGCTGTAAGCCATTTTTCATATCTCCTGGCAGTACGTGTATTCGAATTAGTGAGCGGCCCATTGCACGGTACTGAGGTCGATGCCCTCCTGCGCCATTTCGTACAACGGGCTCATCTCGCGCAACTTCTCCACCGTCGCACACACGCGCTCGGCGACGTAATCAATTTCTTCAATCGTATTGAACCGACCCAGGCTGAATCGCAGCGAACTGTGGGCCAGATCGTCGCCCAGGCCCAGGGCCTTCAGCACATAACTCGGCTCCAGCGAAGCACTCGTGCACGCCGAGCCGCTGCTCACCGCCACGTCGTGGATGCCCATCATCATGGACTCGCCCTCGACGTACAGGAAACTGATGTTCAGGTTGTTCGGAATGCGCTGCGTCGGATGGCCGTTCAGGAAAATGTCGCCCAACCGGTCAAACAATGCCTTCTTGAGGCGATCGCGCAGGGCCGAAATGTGCTTGATTTCCTCGGCCTGGTGCTCGCGGCAGATCTCCGCCGCTTTGCCCATGCCCACGATGCCGGGCACGTTCAACGTGCCGCTGCGCATGCCGCGCTCGTGGCCGCCGCCGTGAATGATCGGCTCGCACCGCACGCGCGGCCGCTTGCGACGCACATAGAGACAGCCGACGCCCTTCGGACCGTAGATCTTGTGACCCGAGGCCGAGAGCAGATCGATGCCCATGTCCTCGACATCGATCGGCAGTTTCGCGAACGTCTGGCAGGCGTCGGTGTGGAAGAGGACTTCCTTCTCCTTGCACAGCCGGCCGATCTCGCGGATCGGGTTGATCGTGCCCACTTCGTTGTTGCCGTGCATGATCGAGACGAGGATCGTCTTGTCTGTCATGGCCTCGCGGACCTGCTCCGGATGGATCATGCCCTGCTTGTCCACCGGCAGGAACGTCACGTCGAAGCCGTTCTGCTCCAGATATTTACACGGGTCGATCACCGCCTTGTGCTCGATGACCTGCGTGATGATGTGGTTGCCCTTGTCCTTGTACATTTGGGCAACGCCTTTGATGGCGATGTTGTTGCTCTCGGTCGCGCCGCTGGTCCAGATGACCTCCTTCGGCGAGGCGTTGAGGCACTGGGCGATCTGCTCGCGGGCCGTCTCGACGCCCTCCTCGGCCTCCCAGCCGAACGAGTGGTTGCGACTGGCCGCGTTGCCGAACTTCCCCTGGAAGTAGGGCAGCATCGCCTCGAGGACGCGCGGGTCCACCGGCGTCGTCGCGTTATTGTCCATGTAGATGGGCAGTTTCATTTATTCATGCTCCTTGCGGGCCGAGGATGACACCGCGAGTTGAACCGGCTGGCCGCCGCGCTCCCCGTCGAATGCCAATTCCGCCAGCGTGACGTCTGTCAAAAAAGCCTTCAGTTTCGCGTGCACCTTCTTCACCGGCCCCGAGACCGGGCACACGTCGATCAAATCGCACGGCCGCGCGTCCACCGGCTCCTCCGCCGTGCACTGCACAAACCGGTAGGGCCCCTCGGTGGCCCGGATGATGCTCTCCAGGTTGATCTGGCTCGGCGGCAGCGCCAGGGTGTAGCCCCCCTTGGCGCCGCGGATGGACCGGATCAACTCGGCCTGCGTCAGCAGTTTCAGGATGTTCATCAGCAGGGCCGGCGGCACGTGATACCGTGCGGCGATTTCACGCGCTGTCGAAATTTCGTGCGGGCACCGCGCCATGTGGCACAGGGCAATGAGCGCGTAATCCGTCTTTCGCGTAAGCGTGAACACGTTGGCCGCCTGTCCTCTACGTCAGGGCAATATAGTATGAATTAGGTGCGGATTCAAGCGCCCCGCCGAACCCGGCCGGGAATCAGCCGGGCTTGTGAATTTCGGACGCTTTCTGGTATTCCGCCGGGGTGTTGACGTCAGTCGGCAGGGCCCCAGACTGAGCCACACGGGTGATTTCCATCGGGTGCCGTTTGGCCAGTTCGTTCAGCCCCAGCCCCGCCGGCCACGACTCGGTTTCGGCGATCCAACCACCCGGATAGACCGCCGGGTGCCCGCGCTTGCCCGCGTAGGTGGCGATGACCGCTTGCCGGTTTGGACCCTGCGACTTGTACACCGCGGTCACCTCGTTGATGGAGGCGCCCGACACCTCCGGCTGATCCGCGGGGACGACCAGGATGCCGTCATTGGAATCGTGACCGAACGCCTCGACCGCCACCTTCCAGCCGATCTGAACTGACTTCAGCATGTCCGAGTCGGGATCGGGATTGAGCACCACGCGGCAGCGATCCGAGGCATGTCGCTCGGCGACCGCCCGAACCGCCTCGTTGACGACCACCACGACGCCATCGACCGCACTTCCGACGGCCGTCGCGATGACCGTCTCCATCATCGTCGACCCGCCGATCGGCAACAGTTGCTTGAGTTGCCCCATCCGGCGGCCGCGACCCGCCGCCGGGATCACCGCGATCACGCGCCGGTCGGTCATACGATCACCGGCTCGATGAGCAGCGGGCCTTCGACGTGGGTCGGCTTGTGCTCGCGACGCACCTGAATGAGTTGGGCCATGATGCTCACCGCAATCTCGGGCACGGTCACCGCGCCGATGGCCAGGCCGATGGGGGCGTTTACCTTGTCCAGCCGCGCTCGATCGACGCCCAGCGCCGCCAGGTCATCGAAGATGAGTTTCACCTTCCGCCGGCTGCCGATCATGCCGAGATACTTCGCCGGCCGGTCGATCACCGCGCGCAAGGCCTGCTCGTCGTGCTGATGGCCGCGGGTCACGATGACGACAAACGTATCGGCGTCAATCGTCTCCGCCTGCAGGCTCTTCTCGATGTCGCCGACCACCGCGATGATCGGCGGCGGCAGCCGATCCGCCCCCATCAGGTCCGCCCGGTCATCGATGACCCGTGTCTCGAAATCGAGTCCGACGGCCATGCGGGCCAGCGACGCGCCGACGTGCCCCGCGCCGGCGATGATCAGCCGCGCCGGGGCCTCGATGTGCAAATGATACTCCTGTCGCTGTAAAGCATGCGCCACGCGCAGCGGCACCATCGCCCCCCGCCGCGCGGCCAGCGCGTCCGCCGCGTCCGCGAAGGGTTGCACCTCATGGGCGTGGCGCAGCGTCTGCACGGCGACCTTCATGGTGCCGCCGCAGATCAGCCCGTCGTCCCAGCCGTAGTCGTGATCGAGATGAAAGGTCAGTAATTCGGAGTGCCCGCGTTGCAATAATTCGAACGCCCGCTTGCGGACCTCGGCCTCCACGCAACCCCCGCCGAGCGTGCCCTCGGTGGACATGTCGTCATGCACCACCATGGTGGCACCGGCCGCCTGCGGGGTGGACCCGGCCGCGCCGACCACGGTGCAAACCGCCGCGCTGCGCTGCTGCTGCACCCGGGCAGAGAGCGATCGAAACAAGGCAACGAAGGGGTTCATACGCGGTGATTATACCCGCCCGCGAGCGACGCCTTTCCAAAACGAGGCCCGGGCTTCAACTCGCCCAAGCGAGTCGCCCGTGGAGACCCGGCCGCAGTATCGCAGGTGCGCCACTGTCCGCCCGCAGCCAGTGCCCCGCCGACGATGCGAATTCGCTCACGCTCGCCCAAGCCACCCCCCTCGATCACCTCCGTTATAATGCGCCCCTTCGCCGCATCGATTTGCACCCGGAACGGGCAAACCGACCTTGAACTCAGGGCGCCTCCAATGGCTTCTCCCAACGCCGAGAACCCCGGCTTCATTTCCTCGCACCTCATCAAGAGCGAGGACCTCAACCACCACCAGACCCTCTACGCCGGACGCTGCATCGAGTGGTGCGTCGAGATGGCCTATATCACCGCCCAGCGCTGCTTCCCCACGCCCCGGCCGCTGGTCTTTATGTCCATTCGCAGCCTGTCCATCCGCGCGGCTGCCCGGCTCGGCGAGATCATGGAACTGTCCGGCCGGATCGACTACCTCGGCGAATCCACCATCGGCGTCCGCATCGACGGCCACAAGGCCCAGAACGGCGGGGAACACAAGCCGGTCGTCACGGGGACGTTCCTGTTCTGCACGATTGATGAAGAGGGAAAAGCGCTTCCGCATGGGTTGACGAATGCCGATGCGGGTTCGCCAGGTCGGGCAAAGGACTGGAAGCGCTGCGAAGCGGAGACGGGCGTCGGATAATCACGGGGTAGGGCTTGGTCATCGACCCGCCTTTTCGATCGTAAGACTTCGAGGGGCGAACGGAGTTGGCCCGACCCCGAAAATAAAAACCGCCGGGTCGATGACCAAGCCCGCCTCGCTTCTATTGGCCAATCTGCGTTTCTATCGAATCGCGACATCGCCGCCTTCTACTGCGTGAATGTGCAGATGGTGCCCGCGCAGCAAAGACATTCCGACCAGAGGCACGCCGGACATTTCCAGAATCGGAATGTGGCGGGACTGGTTGTTCCAGATGATTTCAGCCATACAGACGCGGGCGACGCTCGGTATGTCGCCGCCGAGCGTGACCCGCGTGGCGCCCTCTACTGGCAGGCAGAGGTCCTCGATGATCGACGTCGGTAGAGTCAAATAATCAGTAAACCCGGTGTCGATCACCGCATCGAAGACCCGAGCGTGATCGGACGGACCGCGCAGTTCCAATCGAATGACCGCCTCAAGCGCCGAATTGACGATGCCGGAAATCACGGGCGGGCAGCCCTGAGCGGACCGCCGATGCGATGGGCAACCGCGTATCCGATGCGTTTGACAAAGCGCAGACCCTGCGGGCGCCGGGCCCGCGCACGCTGGAGCGCGGCCGACTCATCCGGGTCGATTTCGTAGTCGCCGGAGTCAATATCGAGTACGAGGAATTCGCCCTTATGAAGCGGCTCCAAGCGGTCGCGCAGGTCCCGCTCGTACCGCTCCTCGCCGCGGCGGACAATTTCCTCGGCGGTGAGCCCAGGATCGTCAGACGGTCGTGAATCGAACATAACCCGATTCTCAGGTGTGAAGATCAGCCGCCGTCCGAAAAGACGTTCGCGTCTGACCCTGAAGATGTTATTGCCAAATTGTCACTTTTTCAAGGCAAGCGACCCAAAGGCCCGCAAGCAAAGAACGAAACGCGATGTCGAGATCTGCGCGGCTAGTTGAAGTACCCGTCGTGCGACGTCATTCACACTCGCGACGAGACCCCCGCGCCTTCTGACGATTGACGACTGCACCGGTGCCCGCTCGACACTACAATTCCGAATCGAATCATGACGCAAGACCACTGCCGCCCTTTCGGCACGGGCTGGGGTCCCAGACGAACCGGATACGAATGAAATCCCCCTTTCGGCGAAGACGCAACCGCGACCATTCTGAACCCGCCACGGGCTCTCACGACTCTGGCAACCACGCCGCCGGCGATGCGGCGGGTCGCGAGATCGTCGTCGAAGACGTCTGCAAATCCTTCGGCGACCACGTCGTCCTCCGCGACATCAACGTGCAGATCAAGACCGGCGAACTGGTGGTCATCGTCGGCGAAAGCGGTTGCGGCAAATCCGTGCTGCTGGACATCATCACCGGCATGATCGACCCGACATCCGGACGCGTCTTCGTGGCCGACCACGACAAGCCCAATTCGCCGCTCGTGAATTTTTCCGCCATGACCGAAGACCAGCGGGCGCCGATTCGGCGGCACTGGGGCGAGGTGTTTCAGCGCAACGCCCTGTACGGCGGCACGGTGTATGAGAACATCGCCCTGTGGTTCACCGAAAACACCGAGATGCCGAAGGCCGAGATGGACGAGCGAATCCGCAGGAGCATCGCCGCCGTCAACCTCGACGTGGAGAATGTGATCAACAAGCCCCGACGCTCGCTCTCCGGCGGCATGGCCAAACGCGTCGCCATCGCCCGGGCCATCGCCATTGAACCTGTGGTCATGTTCTACGACGAGCCGACTTCGGGCCTCGACCCCGTGACCGCGACACACATTCAGGATCTGATCTGGCGAACGCACCAGGAGAAGTCCCCGCTCGGAATCCCCCGCACGACGATCGTCGTGTCGCACGACCGCGAGTTGCTCCGGCGCCTAGCGCCGCGCGTGCTCATGCTGCATGAGGCCGGCGTCCGGTTTGACGGCGCGTTTGGCGACCTGGAGATATCGAACGACGTCGTGATTCAGCGGTATCTCGCGACCATGCCGAAACTGCACGCAACGTCGCCCGCCACCCGCAACGGCGGCCAGCCGAAGCAGGACTGACCCCCGGCGAAATGGACGCTGGGGTGCAAACTAAGGCAGGGCGTGGACATCGACCCGCATTTCGATTTCTCCAGTCCCGTCGCTGACGTGATGTGCAAACCTCGTCTAAAAACGAACGCCGGTCAGGCCTTTTCAGGGGGAATTTTCAGCAGTTTGAGAAACGCCGCCGGGTAGATGATTCGCGTCGAATCAAAGCGACCCAAGACAGGAAGATCTTCATCACGGGTTACCAGATAATCGGCGGCCGACGCCCGGGCCAGGCCCAGCAGATAGTCGTCCCGCGGATCGCGGCAGACCTTGGGGTTGTCGGCCGGATCAAAACTGAGTGCGACTTGGGCCAGCAATTGACAAACCGAGGCCGCTTCCGCAACTGGGACTCGAGATTGAATTCGCGGTCTTTGGGAGGCGTCGGCGAATTCCGCGAGAAGGTCGGCCGATGTGGCCAACTCGACGCGCCCGTCGGCCACGGCATCGGCGATTTGCATCCACCAGCCGCCAATCAAGGCGCTGAGGATCGTCGACGTGTCCAGTATCGCTCGTATAGCGGTTGCTCCGACCGAACTTCATCCACAATCCGATCGATTTCATCTTCAGGGAGGACGTCAGCCTGATTTCGAGCGTGAATGCGAACCGCGAGACACCGCATGCGATCGCGCCAGGTCACGCGGTCCACCTCATCGGCGACCGCCGCGCGGTCCTCGGGCGAGAGTTGGCTCAGTATTTCCAGTACAGACTGAAGAGCTTGAGATCGCATCATGGCTAATTGTAGCACGAACGCCCAACCGCAATCAATATCACAAACAGCGGAAAACCGCCTCTGATCGTCCACTCTACGGCAGCGGCCCAAGCCCCAGATTGACCACGACGCTCGACCCGTTAACCAGGTCAACCTTCAGATTCGGCGAGCCGGGATCCAGCACCAGGTCGCGGTTTGCCCCACTGGCAAAGCGCAGGTTGAACGTCCCCGCCGTCAGCACCTCGAATCCGTAGCCGCCGCCGGCGTTGGTAAGTTTCGTGACTGTGCCCAGCGTGACGCTGCTGTTGGGCGTGCCCTCGCCGGCGTCGTATCGCCCATTACCGTTGGAGTCGTTGTAGACCACGCCCAGCACAAATGTCGACACCGCCGCGGTCGCACCATAATCCTGCGTCTGCATGGCCGAATCGTAGGTCACTCCGTTTCGCGTGAAGTCGCCGTTCAGAATGCCGATGCCGACCTCGCGAAAATTCCCGCCCAGCATGATCTTCCGATGGCCCCGTCCCGGCACCGTGATGTCCACGAATAAATCGACGTGCTGCTGCTCAACTGACATCGTCATGTCGATCGTACCGGTCGTGCCGCGCCAGGCCAGGTTTTCGCCGGCCGTCTGATGGATGTATCCTGCCGAGGCCATGCGGGCGAACGGCGTCGTGCCCTCGGGCGCGTTGTGCTCAAAATAGTCGCGGTTCAGCATGTCCTGACTGTGCTGCCGTGCGGCGGACATCAGTTTGGCGTTCAGCGCGATCGGCTGACGCGGGGTCGCGTCGAGTTGACCGGGAATGCCCTCGTCGATGGCAATGTTGTTGGCGGCAGCCTCGGCGCCGGGCTTGAGGCGGGCGCGGTTCACGCGTTCCAGGGCGAGTTGCTCCTGCACACTCGCCTCGACGTTGGGCTGATTGGTTCCACCACCGGCCGGCGGATTGTTCGAGCCTCCGCCGCCGGGCGCCGGGACGTTGGTCGTGCAAGACGGCACGAACGCCGCCATAATGACAAGCAGGGCAAATCGACGAAGCGTGCGCAAGTCCTTCACGACGGTCCCCTCCGCTTTGCGAGTCGGCATGAACGTCCCAGAGTATAGCGATTCACCGATGGAATCCCCGACTGCCGCGCAGCGGTCCTCCACGCTCAAGGCGCTCATTCCCTGCTTCATCGGTACGATACTGCTCGGTCTCGCGTCGAACGGCGTACACCACGACGACGACCTCACGCATTATCTGATGGCCCGCTGGTCCCGCTGGTTTCCGGGCTACCTGCTGCATGTTTGGGGACGTCCCGGGGCGACGATTCCGATGGCCGCGGTCGCCTGGATCGGCGATGCGGACCTCGGGTGGCATGTTTGCCGCATTTTGTCGGCGTGCGTGACCGCGGCGACGGCGTGGCTGGCCGCGACGCTGGCCGGCCGCAAGGGCATCGGTCCGGCGTGGCTGGTCGTGCTGGCCTGCTACATTCAGCCGCTCAACACGCTTCTCGCCGCGACGACGCTGACTGAAAACTACCTGGCCCTGTACCTGATCGCCGCCGTGCTGCTGCTGGACATCCGGCGACCGATCCTGGCGTCGATTGTGTTTTCGGTGGCTCTGCTCACCCGCCATGAGACGCTGGTCTTCGTTCCGATCTGGTGGGCGGCGGTGATATGGAATGGCGAATGCAGAATAGCGAGTGGCGAATCGAAGACATCCTGTAGTCAGAGTCTGTCCAAGCGATGTCGTCCTTCGCTATTCGCTGTTCGCTATTCGCAGTTCATTGCCCTCGTCGTATCACTATGGGCGCCGATTGCGCACAACTGCCTTCACAACGCCGCGTTCGGAAAATGGCCGGCGCGGATGTTCCTGTCGCCCAAGGGTTCCACCGAATACGTGGCGACCAGTCTGCTCGGGTACTTGCCGGCGGCGTTGCAGGCCATTCCACCGGTGGTGTTTGCGATCGCGATCTCAGGCGCCATCGCACTGCTCAAACGACGCGTCTGGTTGATCCCGGCCATGGCTGCCGTCTTTCTTGCAGCGCATGGCGCCATCACCGCCCTCGGCGTCTTCGCATCGGGCGGTTATCCGCGCTTCATGGTCGGCATTGCGCCGTTTGTCGCCATTCTGGCCGTGGCGGGCATTCAACAGGCTTGCGCGCATCGGCAAGACAGCCGTCGCGGCGCCCCGTTCTGGATCGTCCTGATGGCAACCTGGTTCCTCGGCTGGGTGGCGCTGGAAATCGAGCGGCGTGCCGGCCGGTTGAGCATTCCGCACGTGGGCCTCATTCGCGCGATCCGATTTTTGTCAGCCGTCGTCATCATGGTCTGCCTGACCCGGATTGTGACGTCCCACATCAGCAGAATGTGGCGCACCGTCACGATCGGCCTCATCGTTGCCGTCACCCTGTTTCAGTCCGTCGTCTTGATACAACCCATGCGGCTCAAGCCCGGCCAGCGCCGGGTGCGCGACGCCGCCACGTGGATTCATCAAAACCAACTGCAGGGCAGGCCGATCTATGCCACCAACGCGTGGTTCCCCTACTTCATGAACTTTGTCGAAGATCCGCGCGTGCATAAGGGCAAGCGCCTGCTCGCGGCCATGCCGGCCGGCACGCTTGTGCTGTGGGATTCGATCTACAGTGACAGCGACTACCACGGCGTGCGACTCGCCGATCTTGAGGCCGATCGCGCATCTTATCGACACGTCATCACATTCGATGCAGACCCGAATGATCGGCAGTCTCTGCGCATGCGCCTCTTCGAGAAAATCGCCGAAACCCCGGTCCCGCCGGACCCTGATCGACCCTATCCGCCGAGTACATCGGCCGACCCGGAAACGATCTATACGTCTTACTACATTGTACCGTAGCGTCCCCGTGCGATTCAGAACCCAGCACGGCAGTGCGGGGCCGTGTCCGCGGACGCGAGAACATTGAACGTTGTATAAAATGTCGCCCCGTGCCGCCCCCTGCTGCCGCAGGGGATTCTGAGAACACGACTTCACAACTCGATTGCCTTTGCATTCGCCTGTTCGGGCGCCATGCCGACGGCCTTTGCGCCGGCATGTAGACGACGCAGTGAAACTGACGGACGAAGTAATTCAATCCGCCGGCACACACCGCCCGCTGGCCCAGTCGCGAAGTTCCTCCATCCGCTCAGACATCAACACCGACAGCGGCTTGGTCCCCTTGATCTCGGCTTCGAGCACCGCATCGGTCAATTCGCCGCCCTGGCTGAACGCCGAATAGAGCGCGCTGACCACGACCTGCTCCAACTCCGCGCCGGAGAAGCCGTCGGCGACCATCGACAACCGGCCCAGTGAAAACTTCGCCGGGTCGCGGTTGCGGCGCTTCAGGTGGATGCCCAATATCGCCTCACGCGCAGCCGGACCGGGCAGATCCACGAAGAACACCTCGTCGAACCGCCCCTTGCGGAGCAATTCCGGCGGCAGCGCCGAGACGTCGTTGGCCGTCGCCACGATAAAGACAGCGTGCCGGTGTTCCTGCATCCAGCCCAGCAGTGTGCCGAACATCCGCTGACTCAGTCCGCCGTCGGCCGACGCGCTCGAGGCAGACGCAAACGCCTTCTCGATCTCGTCGATCCACAGGATGACCGGCGCCATGGTCTCGGCCTGAGAAAGGGCCTGCCGCAGACGGCCTTCGCTTTCGCCGACGAAACGCTGATAGAGCACGCCGGGGTCGAGCCGAAGCAGCGGCATGCCCCAGTCGGCCGCGACCGCCTTGGCGCACAGACTCTTGCCGCCGCCCTGCACCCCGAGCAGCAGAATGCCGCGCGGCGGAGACAATCCAAACTCGGCGGCCTTGGTGCTGAACCCGCCGCGCCGCCGGGCCAGCCACGCCTTCAACCTGGAGAGCCCGCCGATGTCGTCGATGTTCACGTCGACCGGTATGGCCTCCAGAACGCCGCTGGACGCGAGAATCGCCCGCTTGGATTCGATGATCCGCGGCAAATCATCCGTCGTCAATTTGTAGTCGTCGTACAGCGCCGCCGACACCACGCGAAACGCCTCCCCCACCGTCAGGCCGCGCAGACTCTGCACCAGTTGTTCGACCTGGCGCTTGCTCAGGTCCGTCGTCACCTTGTACAGCAGGCGCGCTTCCTGAAATGCGTCGCGCACCGTCTTCTCCAACTCCTCGGTGCAGGGCCACTTCACGTCAAACGGCGCGGCCAACCGTCGCACCGACTCCGGCAGGGTCGCATGGGTGTCCACCAGGATCAGGGTCGAGCCTTCCCGCGCGAACACCGTGTGAATGTCGCGCATTTTGCGCGCCACCACCGCGTCCTTCAGAAACTCCGCCATGTCCCGAAACAGGTAGATCGAACATTCGCTTGCGTCGTGAACAAATGCGAACGCATGCCGGATCGATTCTGTGCCGGCCACCGGGCCCGTCGACGGCGTGGGCCGGCGACGCACCAGGCCCATCGTGCTGGACCACTCAAAAAGCGGGCGATCCAATTCGTGGGCCACGCGATGGACCAATTCAATGGCCCTTTGCTCGTCGGCGGTTTCGATCGAAATGACCGGATGCCGCGAGCGGATGAGCAGTTTCAGATCATTGGCAAGATCGGCCAGCATGTTGCAACCATCCTACCACGGTATCATGCCCGGTCGAACCCCAATGGGGCGATTGCGCAGGCAATCGATGAATTGAATCGTCATACGCATTCTCACCGGCGGACAAGCCGCCAGTGGCATCCGCCAGGGAAGCCGTCATGCCAAAGGAATGGCACATCGCCGCACCGTGGGAAGGCCGGGAGAACCTCGCCGTCGCCCTGGGCATTTCGCCCACCGTCGCGCAGGTTCTGTTCAATCGTGACATCGCCGATCTGGAGACGGCCCGGCAATTCATGCGGCCGTCGATGAACGACCTGCTCCTGCCGGATCGACTGCCCGGGGCACGGGCCGCGGCCGACCGCATCGCCGCCGCCGTCACCAATCGCGATCGGATCGTGATCTACGGCGACTACGACGTGGACGGCATCACCGGCGTCTCGATCCTCTGGCATTGCCTGCAACTGGCCGACGCAAACGTCGATTACTACATTCCGCATCGATTGGAGGAGGGTTACGGCATCCATGCCGCCGCCGTCGAGCAACTCGCCGCCGAGGGCGCCAAACTGATCGTGACGGTCGACTGCGGCATCACCGGCACGGCCGCTGCCGAGGCCGCCCGGCGATGCGGCGTCGATCTCATCATTACGGATCACCATCAGCCGCACGTCGGCGAGGACGGCCGCGTCGAATTGCCCGATGCGATGATCGTACACCCGGCCGTGCCGTCCAACGGGTGCGGTCATTACGCGAATCCGCACATTTCCGGCGCCGGCGTGGCCTTCAAACTCGCCTGGGCCGTCGCTCAGGCAATCTGCGGCACGGACAAGGTCTCGGAGAAATTCCGCGAGTTCCTTCGCGACGCCCTGGCCCTCGCCGCCCTGGGCACCGTCGCCGACGTCGTCCCGCTGACCGGAGAAAACAGACTCATTGCAAGATTCGGCCTCGGCGGACTGGCCAACTGTCGTCTCGACGGCGTTGTCGCCCTCATCGAATCAGCCGGGCTGACCGGCAAGGCGCTCAGCGGCTACGACATCGGCTTCAAACTCGGCCCGCGGCTCAACGCCATCGGTCGCATGGGCCACGCCCGCCTCGCCGTGGAGATGCTCACCAGGGCCGCACCCGATGAGGCCCGAAAAATCGCCAAAAACCTCGAGCAACAGAATCGCGCCCGCCAGACCCTCGAACGCCGCATCACCGGCGAGGCCCGCGAGCAGGTCATCGCGACGGGTCAACATCTTGACAGTTGTCGTGCCATTGTGGCCGCGTCGAAGGACTGGCATGCCGGTGTCATCGGCATCGTCGCCAGCCGGCTGGTCGATGAGTTTCATCGCCCCACCGTCATGATTGCCCTCGACAACGGCATGGGCCAGGGTTCGGCCAGAAGCGTGCAACATTTCGCCCTGCACGAGGCGCTCGGCGCCTGCCGCCGGCACCTGACCACCTACGGCGGTCACGCCATGGCCGCCGGTTTGAAAATTCAATCCGAGTGCGTCGACGCCTTTCGCGAAGCCTTTGCCGCCGAGGCCGCCCGCCGCCTCACCCACGCCGATCTCTCGCCGCGCCTGCGGATCGACGACATTGCCTCACTCGACAGCCTCGACGAGCGCCTGGTCCAAGACCTCGCCCGGCTTGAGCCATTCGGCAACGGAAACGCCGATCCGCGCCTGGCGACCGACTGGCTCCAACTTGCCGGCGAGCCCCGCGCGGTCGGCGCCAACAAGGAACACCTCCAACTCACACTGAAGCAAGGATCGACCGTCCGCAAAGCAATCGCCTTCGGCATGGCCACTCGAATCCCGGAACTGCTCGACCATCGTCGATGTCGCGTCGCCTTTCGGCCGATGCTCAATGAATGGAACGGACGGACCTCAGTCGAAATGCAGGTGATCGACCTGCACACGCCGAACGATGCGAACGGTGGGATCGGCGCGACTGGCTCGCGATCGCGCTGATCGTCGCAGCAACGTGCTTGATCGGCCTGCCGGGCATCGGCAGCGCGACGCTGGGCTGGTCCGATGCGCCGTTGCATCTCTTCGACGGCGTATTCGTTCGTGATTTCGTGAATGCCGAGCCGCGTGATGGCCGCGCCTGGGCCGAGCAGTTCTATCTGCGGCATCCGGCCATCGGCATCGGGGTGTATTACCCGCCGGGCTTCGCCGCCATCGAGGCGGTCGTCTTCTCCATCTTCGGCGTCAGTATCGTCGCAGCGCGGGCGCTCGTCGTCGCATTTGCCGTCGGTGCGTGCATTCTGCTTTATCAGGTGGGTCGCAATTGGTTCGATCGCACGACCGGTCTATTCGCGGTTGCATTTCTACTGACCATGCCGCATGCCGCGTTCTGGATGCGCGACGTCATGCTGGAGTGGCCGGCGACATTCTGGATCCTCGCGGCCGTCGCCGCCTACCAACTTGATACCCGCGGCAAGCACGCCGGCTGGGGCGCTGTGACCTGGCTCGCCGTGCTGGCGGCCTTCCTGACAAAACAGACCGCCGGCTTCATCGGACCGGTCATTGCGGTCCATGCGCTGCTCATGCCGACACGCCGTGCCTATTGGGCCCGCGTCGCGCCCTGGACAGGTCTGACCATCGCAGCATTGTTCATCGCCACATACGCCTGGATCACGCGGAACATCACTGCCCTTGCGCCGAAACTCACGGCGTGGTCGCCCGATCTTCTGTTCTATCCGCGACACTTGCCCGAGATCGCTGGTGTTGCATTCGTTCCAATCCTCGTCCTTTCAATCGGTTGGATGCTGATCCAACGACGAAGTGACTCGCTTGTACTAATGGCCCTGTCCGTCATTGGATGGTACCTGTTCAGTTCGATCATCGAGGCCAAAGAGCCGCGTTACTTCTTCTATGCCCTTCCATTCCTTGCGTTGATTGCCGCAAGCGTATTCTCATCACGACCCAAGGCCCAGACGTCGGGCGCGAACGAAGGCTCCTTGATCACATCACGACGAATTCCCAAGATCGTCATCCTCACCTGCATCGTGTTCTTCCAGGGCTGGCGCTCGTACGTCACGATTCCCGCCGAACTTCCACGCTACTCCGCCGCTGCGAACTTCATTGCAGATCAGCCGGACGCCGATCTCGTTTTGATCGACGCCGTGCGCGACGGTCAGTTCGTCTTCGACTTGTATTCCAATCCATCGACGCGCGACCGCATCATCCCCCTCCGCGCCAGCAAACTGCTCTACGCGCGTGCGGCCCGTGAAAAATACGACTACCGTCAATTCGTCGAATCCCCCGCCGACATCGTCGCCCTGCTCGACAAGTACGGCATTCGCTACATCGTGATGGAATCCCAACTGCCCGACACGCACTACCGCGACGCCGACCCGCCGCCGCGCCACATGCTCCGCGAACTGGTCGAGTCGGATCCGCGATTCGTCCGCCGGCTCGATCAATCCCTGGCCTGCGGCGATCCGTCCTGGAATAACGTGCGGCTGCGCGTCTTTGAATACACCGCCTGCCCGCCGCGCTCGTCGAACACCCTCCGATTCGACATGCCCGGCATGGGCCGATCCATCACGCTCACCCTGCCGGCCGCGCGAACCGCGAAATAGCGGACCGTCTGTCCAACTCGAAAATTCGCCGGCGGGATTTTGCTAAAGTCGAAACCCAATCGTAAGTTTGGGCATCGAACGTGCGGCATTGATCACCGACCGCACGGGCGACCTGCAAGGGGGGATCGGCGTTCAGACGCCGGCACTCATTCCCAATCCTCTGGTCCGCTCGAGACCGTCTCGGGGCGGACCCATAAAGCCCTGTGGCGTCCGACTCTGGCTGCCTCCTACAGAGTCGGGCGCCCGTTTTTTTACACCGTGATCTCATGGTCCAACCGCGCCGCGCCGACGAGAGGTGTGGACCGAAGGGGGGCACTGCCATGATTCGATGCACCAGACGATTGACCGCGTGGACGCTCACCGCCTGCATCGGCGCGTCCGCACTTTCCGGCGGATGCGCGATTGAGAATCCGTTGCGCTTCTTCGGACCGAACCTGTCCATCAATCTCGTGATCCCGCTGGGCCTGAACGGCAATCCCGGACTGCTCAACCCGTTCGGCATCATTCAGGCCCTGGTCGCCGGCACGCTCGGCTTGGCCTCGGCCGGTGGCGCCACGCCCGGAACCGGCGGGACCGGCGGCACCGGCGGAACGGGTGTGCCACCTGTCGTGCTGTGAATCGGCGCGCGAGTGGATCACCGGCCGGGCTGAAGCCCCGGACTCTTTTTCATTATCGCGGCTTCGTCGTTTCGAGGTTTCGTGGCTTCGTGCCGCCATCGCCTATCATGCTTCGCCGTGGCGATCAGCATGAACTGTCCCAACTGTCGCAAGACCGTGTCGGCCCCGCCCCAGTACGCCGGACGCACGGTCGCCTGCCCGTTCTGTGCCGCGCACTTCATCATCTCCGCCAACGACGGCACGGTGGCCCTGCGCTCAAGTGAACCGGTGCATGCGGCCCACGCCCCCGCCCGCTTCACCTTCGCCTGCACCCGATGCACGTCGATCCTGGAAGGCGACAGCCGTCTTTCAGGCCAGACCGGATTCTGCCCGAGTTGCGGTGCGACGTTCTCCGTGCCGGCCGTGGACAAAGAGACCGGCCTGCCGATCGGCACTGTGAAGATTGAAGACGACGGCCAGAATCCCACGCCCGTGCATGCCTATGCGAATGCCGGAGAGCGCGCCCCGCGGATCAAGCGGCTGCCCAACGGCAACACCGTCATCGTCTGCCCGCGCTGCACCGCCAACATGCCGATCGAGGCCAACCTGTGCACGGCCTGCGGCATCCCGTTCACCATCGAAGGCGCGACCCACGTCGCCCGCACCCAACCGACCCATCAAGGGTTCGCCGCGCTGGCCTTGAGCCTCGGCGTCCTGGCCATCCCGTCGATGGCCTGGTGCGCGCCGGTACTGTCACCGCTGGCCGTCTTTTTTGGAATCCTGGGTCTTCGCGCCGCGAAGAAGGGCGGACCGAGCCGTCCTGGCCACACAACCTCCATCGCCGCCATCGTGCTCGGCGGCATCGCGCTGGCCGGATACTTCATCATCCAGATCTATTGATCGTCATCACCGCATTCTCAACCCACGCTCAGGCGACTGACCACATCTTCCCCCGTCACGCCCTCGACGCGGATTGTCTTCCGGGCCTGAGTCTGCCCCGCGGTCACGCGCACATGTCTTGCCGGCACGCCGAGTGCATCAGCGATCAACTGTTCCACCGCCGCATTCGCCTTGCCGCGCTCCGGCGCCGCTGATACCTGGATCTTCAGCGCATCCCCGAGCAGACCGGCCATGCGATCGCGCGAGGCCCCCGGCACCACCTTCACCCGCAACTCCACGCCGCCGTCGATCTCGCGATACCAATCGCCCATGTCGCCATCATCGGGGAAACCGCGCCCGAATGCGCTCGTCATCGCCGCATTGCATTGCATGGTTGCCATGTCGCTGCGCCGGACAAGCCCGTCGGCTCAATGGGGACGTTTCCGATTCGCCATTCGCTATTCGCTATTCACCATTCGCCATTTACACTGCAGCGCATGGCCCCAACGTTCTTCGCCCAACTCGCCGCCGGCTGCCTGCTCGTCATCGGCATCTCGAACATCCGCTCTTCCGGCTGGAAATACCTGCGACTCATGGCCCTGGTCAGCCTTGCGACGGCCTTTCTGGCGCTGCTGCTCATCACCTGGCGCGATACACCCACTGCGTCGGACTTCAGGATGTGGCCCGGCTTTCCCAACGGCCCCGTGCCGGTTCGCACCTTCGCCATCGCCGGGCTCGCCTGCTCGTTGATCTTCACCATCGTGTGGCTCCTGGTGAATGCCCTGCAAGCCGAAACCATTCGTTCGGCCCAACGGCTCTGGCCGCTGCTGGCCGGCGCATTCTGTCTCATTGCGGCGGCGGCGCTCGCCTGTCGACCCGACGCCGGCCTGCCCGGTGCACGCATGACCCAACTCGCCGGCGCGGACGCCGCGCGCGGAGGCCTGGCGACGGCCCTCGGCGCGTTGCTGCTGGGCGGCGTGACGGCGGGCATGCTGCTGGGCCATCGCTACCTGACCGACACCGACATGCCCATCGCCCCGCTTCGCACATTGACGACGATCTATTTGACAGTCCTGATCATCCGCATCCTCTGGGTCGCGGCGCTGGCCTGGCCTCTCTACGGTGGAACTTTCGCGCCGGCCGGCGGCGCCCTTTGGTTCTGGGTGGTCCTGACGATCCGCGGCGGCGTCGGGCTCATCGGCGCGGCCATCTTTGCCTGGATGATCCACGACTGCGTCAAGGTCCGGGCGACGCAATCCGCCACGGCGATCTTCTACCTGTCGATGGTGTTTGTCTTTCTGGGCGAACTGGCGGCGCAGTACCTGCTGAGGACGGAGGGGCTGGCGGTATGAGGGGAATTGCGAATTGCGAATTGCGAATTGCGAGTGGATGAAAAATGTAGAATGTAGAAATGACTATATGCTGATTCGAGGGGTCTTTTCCTTCGCTCATGGCTCACGGCTCATGGCTTCTTCTTCCGCCTCGCGAACTTCAGCCCGCTCCAGGTCGCATCGATTGCGCACACTTTGTAGTCCACAATCCCTTTCGCCAACCCGGCGTTTCGAATCACGTCTTCGGTGACGTCGGTCACCACCCCGGACGCCTTCTTCGGCCAGGCGACCCACAGCCCGCCGCCCTGGGCCATCGATGCAATCGCCGCGTCCAACCCTTCCTCCAACTCGCTGCGACGCTTCACGAACCAGATGACCACTTCCGCCGGCCCGCGCCCGCCCCGCTTGATCGTCTGCCCGCCCGCCGGATCGCGAATTTGATCCTCAAACCCCTTCGGCGCTCGCAGCAGCAACACCGACCGGCCGCCATCGACACCCATCTTCTTCGGCAGCGGCGTGCCGGAGTAGCCGGCCGTCGGCGGCGCGGCCTTCGCGGACTTCCTGCCGGCGGATTTCACAACCGATTTGCGGGGCATGAACCGGCTCCGGGAGAATGATGAATGACGAATGTAGAATGGAGAAAGCCGCTGCGTCAAGGACCCGCCGCACCCGTGCGTCTGGCTTAATGCTTACGGCTTAAGGCTTAAGGCTTATTGCATATGGCTCTCTCTTGACATTCTCCAAAATCGGTGTATCTTTTCCTAATCTAACCGGAGCCAATGCCGTGCTGCGACATTTACAACTCGATCGCCCCCGCAGTCAGCCGGTCTATCCGGCCACGGACGGCATGCGCACGGTTCGGAGCGCGTCGGCCTAGCATCGGCGTCGCTCGCCAACCTTTTCCCGTTCACCCCGTTATCGAAATTGTCAGAGCCGGGCTGTCCTCAGCCCGGACTTCTTCTTGTGGAACTTCTGGTGCGATCCGCCGCGGCGGACTTCTCGCACCCGCGGCCGTGGGAATCCGTTCCCACGCTTATCGCGCAGGAACCGGCGTGAGGACACGCCGGCTCTGAAAAGTACTCACGTCGTCCCCCACAGAGGGGGGACGCTGCGGATAGGAAATCGAAATGGACACAACTGTCGCACAACCGATCGCTCCGGAGGACATCGCCCCGGGCCAGTTTGTCACCCCGTTGACCAAGACGCTGGTTCGCTTCCCCAACCTCTACAGCGACGACGTCTATGTGAACAAGACCGAGCCGTTCCCGATCACCTACGTCCCGCGCGTCCGAGCCCCGGTGCGGGTGGTGGAGGTGTGCCTGCCGTTTGTCTTGATCGAGACGCCCAAGGGCAAGGTGCGGATGATCGACCTCCGCCGCCTCCGCCTCGCCCGGGTCTCCGACCGGTTCGGCCAGGCGATGTTCAACCGCGCCCAAGCCGCGCCCGCGCCGAAGGCGAAGGCCGAGGAGGCGGAGGAGGATTCGGTCAGCAAGTGGTTTGAGTGATCGGGGGCGCTGAATGAAAACTACAATGAGCTAGTTGTCCGTGGTCAGTCTTCGAATGGGTGCCATGCCGACGGTCGTTACGTCGGCATGTTATATCGCGCGCGAACTCATGACTACGGATCGATCTCACCGACAGCATTCAGGGCGATCGCTCAGTCCCGGAAGAGATCGTTGTGCTCACGCATCAGCGACAATGGATCGTCCGATTGAGCGACGGGGCGAATCTCCCGCTCACAATAGAGCGCCACTGCGGTCGAGTCCAACTCTTGACTGAAATACACGATCGATATCCACAGTCCAAGCGGGTCTTCGTCAAATGCTCGTCCGAGGTGAACTGCGTTCGAGGTGAATCGAATTCCGTGATTGAACAAAAGCCGCATTGTGGCTGCCAGGTCGGCGTGAACATACCCAAGTTGCCGCTCATCTAGCCGCTTTACAGCGCATGCAAACTCGTCGAACTTGTTGTCTGGCTCAAACTCGAGGATCAGGGATTCAAGCCCGCGAAGTTTCTTTAGGAGTCGCTGGCGCGATAGTCCGTCGCTATTGAGCTTTGTCACTCCCGCAACAGTGGAATAAAGATGACCGATCGGGCGACAAGGAAATCTCCGAAGGGCACTCCCCATCCGGTCGACGTCTGCGGCCTGCTGTTCCGTGACAATCTCAGTGTCGAGCAGGTAAATCGCGGCGCTGCGGACGAACATCGTCTTCTCGCATGACGGACAATTCGCTTTTCGCACCGGTCGCTTGTCAAGATTGATGCCACAATGCGGGCATTTAGGTGCGTACTTCACCGAACACACTTGGCAAACAAGCATCTCTCCGCTGTTCATCATGTAGAGCGGCTCGCCAACCGGAATCTCCTCGTTGCATATTGGACAGAAGTCGCGGATTCGCTCGTCGAATACGGGCATGGGGCGCTCCATCTTATTGCGAAGGGGCATACAACAAAACTGCGTTTTCAAACCGTGAGCCAGGGACGGCCCCCCGCCATGACTGTTCGCTGACTAGAGTCGCAATTTTCGCCGAACTGTCCTGATGCGGCAAGCAAAAAAGTAAATGCCGAGCGTTGCCCCTGCGAAAGCCACTGAAGAACCTGCGATTCCGACCGCAGCCCCTGCAACAACGACCGTCGCACGCGGTACGACGACCATCCCACGTGCTGCGATGGCCGTCGCAGGTTGTTCGAAGACCGAAGACCCTTGCACGAAGACCGAAGGCCCTTGTTCAAGGACCGTAGAGCCTTGTGCGAAGACCGAAGAGCCTTCTACGACGATCGTAGAGCCTTCTACAACGATTGAATCACGCCCGAATAATCCAACGCAGGTCTTGCGCAACGAAGATCGGCAGTGCGGCGGAGATCGGCAGCGCCGCGGCGAGCAATCGCGGACTGGCACGGCTTTTTCGCATGCCGGCGCACACTCTCGCTCATCACCCTCACCCCAGCCCTCTCCCTCGAGGGAGAGGGAGCAACGGCGCTCGCTCGCTCATGGGAGAGGGAGCCATCAAACGGCTGCGCCAGGCGGACGAGACGTCCGCACTCCCCAATTCGCTATTCGCTATTCGCCATTGGCTCCGCGACGGTAGAATGCACACAACCCCGTGCCGGGCCTTTCCCGCCGGGCCACGCATCGCAAACGTAAACCCCCGGAGCCTCCCCATGCCCCGAATCGTCCGCGGCGGTCTCATTCAGGCCACCCTATCACTCCCCGGCAACGCCCCCATCGACCAGATCAAGCAATCCATGATCGACAAGCACGTCGGCCTCATCGAGCAGGCCGCCGGCAAAGGCGCGCAGGTCATCTGCCTCCAGGAACTGTTCTACGGGCCGTACTTCTGCTGCGAGCAGGACGTGAAGTGGTACAGCATGGTCGAGAAGATCCCCGACGGGCCGACGACGAAATTGATGTGCGACCTGGCCAAGCGGCTCGGCGTCGTGCTGGTCATCCCCATGTACGAGGAGGACCTGCCCGGCGTCTATTACAACTCGGCCAGCGTGATCGACGCCGACGGCTCGTACCTCGGCAAGTATCGCAAGATGCACATCCCCCACGTGGCCCCCGGCTTCTGGGAGAAGTTCTTTTTCCGACCCGGCAATCTGGGTTATCCGGTTTTTGACACGAAGGTGGGCAAGGTGGGCGTCTATATTTGTTATGACCGGCACTTCCCCGAGGGCGCGCGGGCCCTGGGGCTGAACGGGGCCGAGATCGTGTTCAACCCGTCGGCGACGGTGGCGGGGCTGAGCGAATACCTGTGGAAACTGGAGCAGCCGGCCCATGCCGTGGCCAACCAGTATTTCGTCGGGGCCATCAACCGGCCGGGCTTCGAGGAGCCGTGGCGCATGGGTGAGTTTTACGGACAATCGTATTTCTGCGACCCGCGCGGACAGATGCTGGCCGTGGGCAAGCGCGTCGAGGATGACATCGTGATCGCGGATCTGAATCTCGACCTGATTCGCGATGTGCGCAACACGTGGCAGTTCTTCCGCGATCGGCGGCCGGATTCGTACGCGGCCCTGGCGGCGCCGTGATGTTGCTGGCGTCGCTATGATCAGTTAATCCGCAATTGGAAGACGCACCATGGTGGTCGAGGTCATTGACGACGCATCGTTCGAAATGCTCCGGCACAAATCGGGTGCGGAGAAGCTGCGGATCGCCTTTGGCATGTTCTCCTGGGCCAGGCGCATGCTGTTATCTCACCTTCGAGCCGAACACCCGGATTGGACCGAGGATCAAGTCACTCGCGAGGCAGCGCGGAGGCTGTTGCATGGAGCACTCTGAGCTGCTTCGAAAGTTGGTCGGCGTCCTCGAAGACTTACGAATCCCGTATTTCGTAACCGGTTCGGTTGCAACAATTCTCTACGGCGAACCGAGGTTTACGAACGATATCGATATCGTGGCCGCCATTTCGCCGCTGCATGTCAGGCGATTCGTGAATGCATTCGAAGGGACCACATTCTACGTCAGTGAAGACGCCGTCCGAGACGCCGTCAGCCGCAATGGCCAATTCAACATTGTCGAACCGGTCGCCGGAGTGAAGGCCGACGTAATGATCCCGAATCAATCTGCATTTAACGAAAGTCGATTTGATCGTGCTCGCCGCGTACACTCCGAACCGGACCTTGAGGTCACATTCGCCAGTCCCGAGGACGTAATCATCAAGAAAATGGAATACTATCGGGAGGGCGGCTCGGAGAAACACCTTCGCGACATCGCGGGTGTATTGAAATTCGGAAGAGCGTCCGTCGATCGGGCCTACATAGAGCGTTGGGCGGATCGGCTGGAACTGCGACAAATCTGGGATTCGATCTTGGCCAAATCCGGATTGTAATTCAATTGTCGTGTAAAATTGCTCGTGGCGGCGAAGACGTCACTCGCTCAGCAACAAGTCAAACTCGTCTATGTCCTGCGAAAACTCATCACGCTCATATTTCAACTCCCTCGGCCGGGCCATGTCCTCATCGCGGATCATCGCGCGAGCCGAGCTCGTCTCATCTGCGCTCCAGTTCGACGGATCACCCAGCTCGGGCACGCTGGAGAACGCAATCCGTGTCGGGGCGCTGCCCAGCACCGTGTGCACCGACCCCAGGTGCACGGCATCGCGGCCGTAGCGCCGGTTGATCTCGTCCATCGCTCGCGACAGATCGACTCGGTTGCGCTCGCCCTGAAACAGCGGCGCAGTCGCCGATTGGCAGGCAATCAGATCGCTCAATACCACACCGACCTTCAGTGGCGTGCCGAACCGCGACCGTCCGCCCCACATTTTGACAAACACCTCCATCATCGAACTCGTGTCGCAGCAACTCCCCAACCGCGCCCAGTTGTGCCACGCCCCGCCGCCCAGAAACGTGACGAACACATCCAGCCGGCCGGCCTGATAGGCCAGCCGCCGCATCCGTGCCGCAGCCTTGCATAGCATGCGGATCAGCACGCCTTGGGCCGCGTCGGGCGTGCGCCACGCGGGCGGCAGCACGTGCGAATGGCTGACAGTGCCGCGCTGTGTAGAGGGCCGAATGACGTCGTGCCCACGCAGGGCCAGCCAGTACGTCCTACCCGCCGGGCCGCCCCAGACGCGCTCCATCTGCTCGGGAGTCAACTCGCACAACTGCCGCACGGTGTGAATGCCGTGATTCGCCATCAACCGCTCGTTGCGACGCGGGCCGATGCCGGGAAAATCGATCAGTTCCAACCCGAAGAGCGCCTGCGGCAATTCCTCCTGCGGAAGCACCGTCAGGCCGTCCGGCTTTTTCATGTCCGCGGCGACCTTCGCCAGAAACGGACTGGACGACAGCCCGATCGAGCACTTCAGGAATTCGCCGACGTATCTTCGCAGTGCCGTCTTGACAGCGCGGGCCTTGTCCATGGCTCGATCAATGCTCACGTCCGTTGATGACAACGAACACGACATCTCGTCGATCGAATGTACCTTGTGAATCGGCAGGCACGACTCGACCGCGGCGCAAATCGCCTCATGCACACGCACGTACAACTCGTGCCGCGCCTCCACCAGCTCCAGGCCCGGACACATCCGCCGCGCCTCCGCGACGATGGTTCCTGTCTTCACGCCGAAGGGCCGGGCCTCGTAACTCGCCGCGATGCAGCAGGTCGTCTCCGCCTTCACCGGTACCACGGCGACGGGCCGGCCGCGCAGTTCGGGCCGAAACTGCTGCTCGACCGATGCGAAATACGCGTTCATGTCCACGAAGAGATAGTTGAGCGCCATATTCCAATGCTCTCGCAGCGAAGGTCACCGATGCGCGGCAGCACGCGCAACCCCCCGCACGGAGCATATCCGAACAAACACCTAACATCAAGCGATATGCGCCTTATTCGGATCGCTTGGTCGAATGCACCACGATTGATCTTTAATAGCGCGTTGTCATATGATGCAAAGAGCGGGCTTCAGCAAGGGTTAACCATGTTCAATCGCGGGCTCATCGCGCTCATCGCCATCGCGTCGTCACTCCACAGCGTCAACTTCGCCCTCGCCCTCCCCGTCTGCGGGCGCGACGAGGTCTTCGATCTCTCCGGCTTCGAGCCGCTGCCCTTTGGCGGCGAGATCATCGGGGCGATCATCGCCGAGGGCGAAGTCGTCGGCACCCATTTTGAAATCACCTTCACCACCAGCGGAAACTTCGACGCCGCCAATCTCGGCGTCTCCCTGGTCATGCCCATCCTGCCCGATCACTTCGGCTTCACTTCGCTCGGCTTCACCGGCGCCGACGCCGGCTGGTCCGGTCAGGGCACGTTCACTTACTCGATCGACACCGACGCGCTGAATGGCACGCTGTCCCTCGACGGCGCCCCCTGGGCCACCTGGTACATAGCGGTATCGAACCTCAACCCCGGCGCCGGGCCGATCTCCGGAAATTTTGACGTCTGGCGATATGAAATGCAGTGGGCGCCCTGCCCCGCCGGCGACGCCAACTGCGACACCACCGTCACGCCCGCCGACATTCAGCCCTTCATCGAAGCCCTGCTCGACCCGGCGGCCCATGCCGACCACCACCCCGACTGTTCGATTACCACCGCCGACGTGAATGCCGACGGCGAAATCGACGGGCGCGATGTTCACGCCTTCGCCGCCCTGCTGAGTTGAAGCCAGCCGGGGCGGGCCAGAAATGCATGCTGGCTCAATGTCGGTACATTGAAGAAAATCAGCGACTGGCGGCGCGATCTCCAGGATACTGAAATCGACTCAGGGCCGCGAAGACGGTCCGCCCGCGCTCGGCGCCGTCGCCAGCCACCGCCCGACCGCCTCGGCAACCCGATCCCCGATGATGCGGCAGCCGATCATGCCGGGGTGCACGTCGTCCGCCATCAAGCCGCCGTCAGGTTCCTGGTCGCCGCAGGCGCGGACCATGTCGTCGGTCACGTCCAGAAAGTCAACGCCCGCCTGCTTCGCCCATTCGGCCAGCCGCGACTGCGGGGCCAGCGCTCGTCCGTCGATCTGCAATTGCGCCAGCACGGGTATGTAGACGATCATCAAATCGCGTTTGCGTTCGCGGCAATGGGCCTTCAATTCGTCCAGCGATTGCAGCGCTTTGCGCCAGCCTTCCAGGATCGGCCCCGGCGGCGGCTCGACATAGAGCGACGCCCCGCGATCCAGCGCGCCGGCGCCCTCCGTGAATGTGCTCTTGCCCGCCCACAGGTGCCCGCGTCGAATGCGCTCCGCCTCCCGTCGCGCCAGCGTCGTCTGAATCGCCCGCACCCAGCCGCTCCAGTGGTGGCTCTCCACCGTGAGAAACTGCATCTGCGATCCGCTCATCATGCCGTGTTCGACGTTGGTCATGTCCAGCACGTCGTTGTAGCAGAACTGCAGCAGCACCAGATCCGGCTTGATCGCACGGTCGAGGTCGCGGGCCAGCGCCACCTCCTGCCAGGTCGCGTAGCCGCTGATGCCGGCGTTGACGAACCGCACCCGCTTCCGGCCCGTCGACTTGGCTAGCACCCGCTCGGCGTGTTCCACCCAGGTCTCGCCCTGGCGAATGCCGTAGCCAAACGCCACCGAGTCGCCGAGACAGAGCACGCGGATCTCTTTCGCCGGCTTGATGCTGGGAACTTCAGGATTGCGCAGCCCAAGTGAGTTCGAGGTGAAACTGATCCCGGCCGCCGTGCCGGTCGCGCGACGGCGAAAGCACCAGCCGCGTGTCGCGTGGGGCATGAACATGGAATCGCTGATGGACGGCGGCGGATAAAAAGACCCGACGAGCAGGTCCGACGCGACCACGCCCACCAGCGTCGCCGCCACCAGCGCCACCCGCGGCGCCCAGGCCCCGACGCCCGCCCGCCGGCGAAGCCCCAATACCGCCACCAGTCCCGCCACGCCCGCAGCGGCCAGCGCCAGCATGATGACAAAGGTGCGATCGACCACCTCGGGCTGAACCGACGCGCCCGATTCACCAATGCCCAATTGCCATCGCAGCCAGCCCGCAAATCCAAAGGCCGCGCACATCATGACGATCAGTAAAATGAGGCAAATACGACGATGCCGGGCCGGTGCCAATAGCGTGGCGGTCATGGCGGTCAATTGAGAGGTCCCTTCTGCGCTCGAAGGCGATTATAAGGCGATCGGAAACCCGGCAAACCCCAAATATCCGTTTTTTTGAAAAAAATTTTGGCATGCCAATTATGACGGAAATCTAGAATGTGACGTGGCTCGCCCGGCGCCCCACACAATGAACGCGCGACCCTGACCACGTTGCGATAAGTTTCTCTTTGTCTCCAATTTAGTGGCCGCCATATCATTCACAACGCCTGCCATGACGAAATATCCGTCGCCACGCCGGCGTGCCTCCGATTCAGCCCCGACCCGCAAATCTCACCGCGTAGATTGAGAACGTGGCGCCACGCGGCGACCGCGATCGGCGCACCCGATCGCCTCGCAGTCAATCCGGCCGCAGCAGCAACGTCGTGCCGGCCTCAACTGCCGATGACTCCGCGCTTTCCAGGCTTGAAATTCCCGCAGTTTGAATCCCCGTCCGATATTCGCTATTCTCTCCTGCCGGCGAGCACGGACGCACCAGAGCCTCAAACACCATGGGCCTTATCGTTCAGAAATTCGGGGGAACCAGCCTTCGCGATGCCGAGCGCATCCACCGCGCGGCGCGCCGTGCCATTCGCGCCAAGAACGAGGGCCACCGCGTGGTCGTCGTCGTCTCGGCCATGGACCAGACCACCGACGAACTCATCGACCTCGCCTACCAGGTGACCGATCGGCCCAGCCGCCGCGAGATGGACCAATTGCTGGCCACCGGCGAGCAGGTCTCCATCGCCCTCATGGCCATGGCCATTCACCACGCCGGTCACGACGCCATCAGCATGACCGGCGGACAGGTCGGCCTGCGAACCGATCGCGTGCACGGCCGGGCGCGAATCAAGGAGGTGGCCCACAAGGCCAGGCTGCTGCAACTGCTGGAAAAAGGCAGCATCGTCATCGTCGCGGGCTTCCAGGGCGTCGATGACGCGCTGAACGTGACCACGCTGGGCCGCGGCGGGTCGGACACGACGGCGGTCGCGCTGGCCGCGGCGCTGGGCGCCGAGGTCTGCGAGATTTATACCGACGTCGACGGTGTCTATTCCGCCGATCCGCGGATCGTCTCAAAGGCGCGGAAACTGGATGTCATCTTCTACGACGAAATGCTGGAACTGGCCTCGCTCGGCGCACAAGTGATGCACGGCCGCAGCATCGAATTGGGCAAGAACTACGGCGTGCGAATCTGTGTGCGCAACAGCGGCAACGACGGAAAGGGAACGGACATCGTGCAGGAATCAGCCGGTCTCGAACAGGTGGTGGTGCGCGGCGCGGCGCTGAAGAAGAACCTCGCGCGTCTGGTGTTCGCGGGCCTGCCCAACCGGCCCGGCGTGGCCGGCAGACTCTTCGCCCGCGTGGCCGACAAGGAGATCATCGTCGACGACATCGTGCAGTTGATTCACTCCGACGGCCGCGCCGACGTGACCTTTACGACCGACGGCGGCGATCTTGAAACCGCCAAGAGCCTCGGCGCGGAACTGGCGCAGGAACACCCCGGCCTGAAGTTCGAGATCAAGGAGCGGCTGGCAAAAGTGTCGGTCGTCGGCGTCGGCATGCGCACACACACCGGCGTGGCCGCGCGAATGTTCGAGGCCCTCGCCGCGGCCAACGTCAACATCGAGAACATCAGCACCAGCGAAATCGTCATCAGTTGCGTGGTGAAGCAGGACGACGGCGAAACCGCCCTGAAGGCCATCCACACCGCCTTCGGCCTCGACGCCCCCACGGCCAGCGCCCTGCGGGCCACGGCGTAATTGGCTCGCGTAGGGTGCGTCCTCAGACGCACCGATGCTCTCACCTTGGCAGTGGGATTTCCTCGAACGAGAACGGTGCCGTTTCAGTTCGGCGGCCCGACACCACTCTCACAACCAGACGGGCCCCAGCCGGCAACTTCCGCTCGCTTTCCCATTCAGTCTTGCGATTGCCGCCCGATCCAAAAAGCGATGAGCTTGCTCCTGATGTGCTCTCGTCCGCTTGGATTTTCGGGCCAGCCAATTCACCGTCTTTCGCCGGCGGCTCTGCAATGTATGCATCCACGAGGTTCTTGATTGTTCCCTTGAACTCCGCGGAGACTGTTCGATTCGTCTTGGGCTGATTGCCCGGCTTGGCCAGGCGAACTTTGATTCCCACGTCGTTCAGAATCGCATTGGGTTCAAATTTCCCCGTTTGGGCCTTGTCGATATCGATTGCGGCAATCGTGTGTTCGACGACATTGAACTCCAGCGTTCCGTTCATAAGCATGATCATTCGAACCTGGGCCGGCGGGCGGTTCAGACCCACATCGACATTGAACTCATAGGCGCCCTCTTTCTCACGCATGTTATGATGCCGAAAGAACCTCAAATGCTCTTCCATGTCCTCGTCGTCAAGCTCGGTATTATTCAACCAAACGCCCGCAAGTGGATTCGGCCAGACTCCTTCGTCGGGAACCAACTCGGTTATCTGGAGCTTACGCAATACGAGTTCACTGTCTTCCAGATCGGCCGTCAATTTGAATCTAATCGACAAGCCTCTTCGACAATCCGCATTCACCGTTACTGCGGCCCTACCGTCGCCACCATCGATCGGACTCTTGACCTTCTTCGGGGGGAACAGCTTCGAAATGTCCTTCTCCCGTCGGTCAAATACATGGACCGGTCGAAACTCGATGTCAATCGCGGGGCGGCTCGTCGCCGCTGCCTGAGTGGTGGCTGACGCGGCGGGCTCGTCCAGTCCCGCGACGAGCAACATGATGACGGGAATTGCGAACATGACGGATCTCCCGGATCGTGCATGGGCCGGCCGAATCGCCGCGCGTCGCCGGACTGCTCCAAATTGTATTCAACAGTTCGCCATTGCGATACACCCGTCAATCACCGCTCCATCTGACCCACCAGCACGACGTATCCGTCCGGGTCGTGAATTCGGATCTCGCCCTCGGGCATATAGAAGGGAAACATCGGCGTGAAGACTGCGTTTCTCGGCGGCACCGGCCCGCGTGCCTCATCCCGCGCTGCGCCCGCCCCGGATTCGCCGCACGGAAACGCACCGCCGTCCGGCAGCCCGCTCGCCAGAAGATGCAGACGCAGCGCCGCCACGTCGCGGGAGTACATGTAGAACAGGACGGCCTGCTGTTCCGCCACGATGGGTCCGCTTGCCCGGGCAAACATGATCCGCGCGCCGCCCGCGCTGACCAGCGACGCCCAGTTTGTCACCCCGTCGGCACGCGAAAAACGCCCATCACACTCAAAGCCGAGTTGAGCATAAAACCGCACGGACACATCCACGTCCGCAACGTGCACCATCGGCACGTTGCCGGTCACACGACACGGCTCCGGACAATTCGTAGCGGGGAGTGGACTCTCCGTCATGGTTGCAACTCCTGATCTTCAACCCGCGTCATCGAACGCAACGCGAATCACGCCATTCTACCGGGGCCAACCCGCCGTCCGATTGCCCCTGCCCGCCCGTGCAGCCCCCTTGCCGCCCGCCGCGGGTTCCCCGACCATATCTGATTCGCCCTCCCAGGCCGTTCATTGGCGGGGCGCCTCGTGAGATTTTCCTGTGGAGGCCTTCATGCAGCGAACTGCCACGCGGATTGTGCTTGCCAAGGTCGGCCTCGACGGCCATGACCGCGGCGTCAAGGTCCTCGCCCGCAGTCTGCGTGACGCCGGCATGGAAGTGATCTACACCGGTCTCTGGCAGACCCCCGTTGCCGCCGCGAAGGCCGCCATCGAGGAGGACGCCGACGTCCTCGGCGTCAGTTTCCACAGCGCCGCGCACCTCACCCTCGTCCCCATCGTCGTGAAGGAACTCAAGAACCTCGGCCGGCCCGACATGCCCGTCGCCATCGGCGGAATCATTCCGCCCGACGACGTCGCGGTCATGAAGGCGGCAGGCGTGTCCGCGGTCTTCGAGCCTGAGTCGTCGATGGAGACCATCGTGCGCGAGATCAACCGGCTCGCCGCCGAGACCCGCGCCCGCCGCGAGAAGGAAGCCGCCGGCGCCGGACTCGACCGCTGGATCGCCGACATGGCCGGCGGCAACCGCGCCGCGCTGGGCCGTGTATTGACGTGGGTCGAGAATGACGCGAAGGCGGACGAGATTCCCAAACGCATGAGCGGCCCGGCGCATAAGACGCTCGTCGTCGGCGTGACCGGCGCGCCCGGCGTCGGCAAGAGCACGCTGATCAACCGGTTGCTCAAGGAATTCCGGCGGCGCGAGAAGACCGTCGCGGTCGTCGCCGTCGACCCAGTCAGCCCGATCACCGGCGGCGCGCTGCTGGGCGACCGCGCGCGGATGACCCTGTCGGCCGACGATCCGGGCGTGTTCATTCGCTCGTCAGCCAGCCGCGGCGAACTCGGCGGCCTCGCCCCCACGACCGGCGGCATGATCCATGCCCTGACGCGCGCGAAGATGGATGTGCTCATCATCGAGACCGTCGGCGCGGGCCAGAATGACTACACCGTTCGACAATGGGCGCACCCGCTGGTGCTGCTGCTGATGCCCGGCGCCGGCGATGAACTGCAGTTGGACAAGGCCGGCATCACCGAAGTCGCCAACGTCTTCGTGATCAACAAGGCCGACCTGCCCGGCGCGGATCGGCTTGAACAGCAGATCATGGAAACACTCGGCCCGAAGCGACCGGTGGTGAAGACGGTTGCATCAAAGGGAACGGGGATTTCGGAGTTGGTGGATGTGCTCGAGAAGAGCCATAAGCCGTAAGCCAGAAGCCGTAAGCCATAAGCCGTAAGCCAGAAGTTCAAGCGGGTACCGTTAGTAAGATGCAGGACTTCCGAGAACTGAAAGTTTGGCAGAAGGCACACGGGCTTGTGTTGGAGGTCTACCTTCTCACCGATCGATTCCCGAAATCGGAGCAATTTGGGTTGACGTCGCAGTTGCGACGCGCGGCTGCGTCTATTGCTGCGAACATCGTGGAAGGACGAGGCGCCGGCAGTGAAATCCTGTTTCGACGACACTTGCGTATTTCACTTGCATCAGCTTTTGAGGTCGAGTACTTCCTCGTGCTGGCCGGCGATTTGAAGTTTGGTGGTCAGGCATCAATCAAGAAGGGCATCGATCAAGTTGCAGAAGTACGACGCATGTTACACGGCTTGATTCAAAGCCTGACGGCATCGACAACAAAAAGAACCAACCCGTAAGCAAGAATCTACCAGCCAGCGGCTCGCGGCTCTTCGCTTATAGCTTATAGCTTATGGCTTATGGCTTATGGCTCGCTGAAAATCACCAAACTGCTCGTAAACCCATGAATAAACGTCCGTCGCCCGACCGGCCCGATTTCTCCGGCCGCGAAGAACCCCGCCACCTGGCAATCCCCCGCCGCGCCGTTGATCACGCCGATGTCGTGGTTGGGCTTGCCGAACAGGTGCGTGCCGCGGCCGTTGCATGAAAACAGCAATCCGCCGCGCGGCGACGTGCCCAGTTCCGCGATTTTTCCCGCAAGCAGCGACTGAAGTTCGGCGCCGGCCGACTTCGGATCGCGCACATGGAACTGCACCGTCTGCCCCGGACGTATGATCGCCGCCACCGCGATGCACTGGTCCTTCACCACGCCCATCAAATTGCGAATGATGAAGTCACCGGGTCGAAACTTTTCAAGACGTTCGTCCACCACGCGCCCGATGTGCAGGGCCTTCTCGATCAACCCGCGATCGCCCGGGGCCGACTCGTGATAGACCTCCTGCAGCACCTGCAACGCCGGCCTTCCGCCCAACTCGGCGATGACGTTCTGCTCCGCTTTGGTCACCACGAACGGCTTGCCAACCGGCCGGCAGCCCTGTGAGACCACCGAACTGATCCGGACCGGTCCCGACAATGCCAGCCCGACCAGCCCCTTGCGAAGGGTCTGCTCGTTCATGAACAACCCGTTCTGACCCTCGGCATTCGCGCCGCTGGCCAGACCGCCGACGATTGTCGCCCCGCCGAACGACTCGTCCATCTGATTCAGGCACGATTCGATGTCTATCGAGAATGGATCGGGCAGGATGATGAAGCCGGGATTGTCCTCCGGACGCATGCCGACGCGCTCGTACCAGTCCTCGGGCGTTTCAAATCGACTGATGTCGTCCTGATCCACGCAGAACGGCAGCGCCCGGACGCCCGGCCACCGCGCGCCCCACACCGACACCGCCGGGCCGCCCTCCACCTCGCGATTCGGGCCGATGATGCCGGCCCCGGTGCAGCCGATCAGATTCCGCGCGGCAATCTTCTCGCGCAACGGCTCGATGAATCTCGTGAAGTCCGGGCCGTAGTGATGCGACGCAAACACGACCGCCACATCCAGCGAGCGCCCGGCCAGCGCGTCGCTGATCTCGCGCACCGCGGCGTCGGCCTGCGGCGCGGTGCTCAGGATTGATACGAATTCCATGACGCCCCACCTTGGGCCGGTGCGGGGTCGGGCGCGCTCCAAGACGCACCTCTCTGCCCGGCGAGAACGTGTGTCTCGCCACCGCATCGTGCACCGACGCCGACATTATATCGCGATCGGGGTTGCGAATTGCCGGCGGCCTTCAATTCGATTGTGCAACTGCCCGAGACGATGACGCAGAGCCGCGAATGGCGTCTCGTATCAACATCAACCCGCCCAGAAGCAGGACGCCGGCCAAAAGTTTCCTGATCGTCGCGGTCGCCAACTTCCGGCTGCCCAGGCGCGAGCCGATCGCCCCGCCGATGCCCGCCGCCACAATCCACGGCAACACCGGCCACGACAGGCCACCGCCTTCCGCAAATCGCCCGGCCAGTCCGGACAGCGAATTGACCAGGATGAACGCCGCCGAGGTCGCCGCGGTCTGCCGCATCTCCGTCCAACGCAGGAAGAGCAGCAACGGGCTCAGGAAGATCCCGCCACCCACACCGGTCAGCCCCGACAACATTCCCAGCGCGCCGCCGCACGCCATGGCCGGCGCAACGGGCACGCGCTGCGTCGCCTCCGGTGCGCCGATCGCCGTCTTCATCAACATGCGGATCGCCGAACACACCAGCACGGCGCCCAGCAGGGCCTTGTACCACACGCCGGGCAGACTCATGCGCCCGCCGAGGAACGCAAAGGGCACTGATGTAATGGCAAACGGCCAGAAGGTGGCCCATCGCAGATGCCCCGCGCGGGCGAATCGGAACGTCGACATGCCCGTTACCAGGACGTTGAGCATCAGCGCCGTCGGGCGCATGACCGCCGGCGCGACCCCGGCCACCCCCAGCGCGGCCAGGTATCCCGACGCCCCGCCGTGTCCGACCGACGAGTACAACAGGGCGACGCAAAAAATGACCGCCGTCAAGATGGCGTCCTGCGGACTCAACGATGGACTCCCTTGTAACGCCCGCCCATGTTCAGCGTCTCACGGATCCGAAGATCTGCGCGCCGTCGCTCACCTGCCCGGATCGAGATCCGGATCGTCCGCGGGCGCGGCCCGAAATCCCGGTGCGGTCGTCGGCGGCGACACCGTCGCTGACGTACCCGTCGGCCAGTAGTCTCCCGGACGGTGAATCTCGGCCCGCCGGTCGATCTGCCGCAGACCCGACGCACTCACGTATCCGATCTTGGCATCCAACAGCCGCTTGTAACCTTCGCTGGTCGCCGACCACGGATAGAGCAGGAACTGCCCCGCGGCAAGCATGCACATCACAAACGCGCCGACCTTGCCCGCGGGCACGGTTGCCCGCGACAGTCCGGCGGCCAGCAGGGCATACCCCGCCGGCAGCAGCAGCATCACGTGACCCGGTTCGCTCATGTGGACGAACACCGTAAACGCAACAATCGGAAGAATCGCCAATAAAACTATATTTGTCGTGATATACCCCGGGCCACCGCCGCGCCGCGCGATTGTCCACGCGAGCGGAAACGCGAGAACCAGAATGCCGAAGTCCCACGCGATGTTCACGATAAGTTTGGCCCCGTTGCGCATCAGCCCGTCGCGCATGCCCTTCTCAAACACGCTTGTATTCCAGATCACTTCGCGAGTATGGGCCAACGCCGCCCGGCCGACATCGGTACCGCCATAGAGATACCCGGTCATCTGCCACGTCCCGATCGCCGCCGCGGCCAGCACCATCGCCGCCGGCACCCAGATTCGCACCGGATGCCGCGTGGCCAGCGCCGCCCACAGTGGGCCGATCCACATCAGCAGGTCCGGTCGAAGAAACAGGCTGAACGCAAAGATCGCCGTCGCAATCTTGAGATCACCGGGTCGTACGTCGGTGACGCTTCGGATCAGGAAGAACACGACCGCCAGCGCAGCGGCGCAGGCCAGGGTGTAGTTCAGCGCCGTCGTCGCGTGAAACCACATGAGCGGATTCAGCCCCATCGCCAGCGCAATGAGCCACGCAACGCCGTCCGCGCAGACCCAGCGGCGAAGAATGAGATAAAGAAAGATGGACGCGATCGCCGAGCCGATCATGGAGAGGATTTGATAGGCCTGATACTCACCGCGCGAGACCTTCGAAATCGCCGTGCCCATGGCCGTCCACAACGGATACCCCGGCGGGTGAACCGGATAGGGCGCCGGAAAGCCGATGGCATCGACGAACTCCAATTCATCCGGATGGACCGGCTTTGGATGATCCAGAAACGGAAGCCGCAGAAAGACCAGGAGCACGGCCAGCAGTCGTGCTCGCGTGCGCGGCGGGATCAACGATCCCCGCGGAATGGGGTGCAGTTCAGTTTCGCCGGATGTCATTCGAACATTCTGCGGCCGGGTCGAGACAATCGCAAACGTGCAAAGACAATCGAAAGATCAAATTTCTTCAAAAAAATGAAACGATGGGCAGGATCACAATCCGTCAGATGTGTGCCACCGCTCTGTGAGCGGTGCGAGCGTGAGTGAACGCTCCTCTCGTCACTGCCGGACATCCGCCAATGGCGGACCGTGGCACACCCGCCCTGATGTTCCAAAATCTCTGACATCCGCCCAATGGCCCGCTTTCGTCTAACCGTCCAGTGCCTCATCCGTTACGCTGTCCCCTCGTGGAGGTCTGCTGCATGTGGTCCATCCTGAACGGCACCATCGTCAACGTCTTCACGGTCCTGATCGGCGGCACGGCCGGCCTGACCCTCGGCGGTCGCCTGCCGCAGCGCTACCAACGGATCATCCTCGACGTGCTGGGATTGGTGACGGTGGTGCTCGGGGTCGATGCCGGCGTCAACGGATTCAATGCAGCCGTCAATAAATATCAGGGCGCGACGGGCGCGGCATTCGGCCCACGACTGGCCATGGTGTTGGTGGCCTCGCTGGTGCTCGGCTCGGTCATCGGCACGGCCCTGCGGCTGCACGAGCGAATCGAGGCCCTCGGCGCGGCCCTGCATCGCCGTCTGCCCGGCCGAAAAAAAAATACTTCGCCCTCCACGGCGCGTGACGCGTCCGACGAACCTGAGGACGCCGACGGCCTCTCCGCCGGCGCCCGCTTTGCACAGGGCTTTTTGGCTGCCAGCGTGCTGTTCTGCATCGGCCCGCTCACCCTGCTGGGCTGCCTCAACAACGGCGCTCGCGCGGACCCCGGGCTCTTGTACGTCAAGGCCTGCCTCGACGCCTTCAGTTCCATGGCCCTCGCCGCCTCGCTCGGCGCAGGTGTGCTCGGCAGCATACTGACAATCGTCGTCGTACAAGGCGGGCTGTCGATGGCCGCCTACCACCTGGGCGGCGCCATCGGCGGCCTGCCGCTGGACATGATGAACGTGGTCGGCGGCGTCGTGCTGCTGGCCACGGCCCTGCTGCTGCTGGAAATCCGCAAGATCCCCGTCGCCAATCTGCTTCCCGCGATCTTCCTGCCGCCCGTGCTCATTGCCCTGGCCCGAGTGTTCTTTCCTGCTGCGTTGCCGACGCTTCTGGTCCTGTTATGATGCGGCAGGGCAAAGATGCTCTTTGCCCCCTAGGTTCGGTAAGGCAAAGATGTTCTTTGCCTCCTCGGTAAGGCAAAGATGTTCTTTGCCTCCGTCGGGGCGACGCAGTGCCTATGAGCAAAGAGGATCTTTGCTCTACCAGGGGCAAAGAGGATCTTTGCCCTACCGATGCCCGTCACTTCGGGGTCCGCATGTCCAACCCACAAACGCGCACCGCCGTCTTCGCCGGAACCTTCGACCCGCCGACCTACGGCCACCTCGACATCATCGAGCGCAGCCGCAAGATCTTCGATCGCACCATCGTCGCCGTCGGCGTGAACCCCGAGAAGGAGCCGATGTTCTCCACCGAGGAACGCGTCGAACTGCTCCGCGAACTCCTCGGCGACTGCACCGACGTGCTGATCGAAGGCTACGAAGGCCTGACCATGGACTATGTCCGCCGCATCGGCGCTCAGGTCATCGTCAAGGGCATCCGCGACGGCGACGACCTGCGCAGTGAACTCCGCCAGGCCAATGTCAACATGATTGCCGGCGACGTCGACACGGTCTTTCTCTTCACCACCGATCAAACCGCCCTGATCAGCAGCACCCTGATCAAGCAGATCTGCGAAATGGGAGGATTGGAGTCGGGCCGCATCGGCCGGCTCATCCCGCCGCAGGTGGTCATGCGATTGAGACAGAAATTGGCGATGTAGGCGTGCGCAAATTGTTATCGCGTCAATTTTCGAAACGCGATCGCGATGTCGTCGCCATACAGCCACGCCGCCACCACCGTCCCCACCAGAACGGTCGCGATCAACCCCAGTTTGATGACCAGCAACTTGCGATCGAACCGCTTGAGCGCCTGACCGTCCGTGGCGAGGCGCTCGATCAGGCGGCAGCGCGACTCGATCGTGCCGTGCCGCCAACTGGGTGCGTCCCGCGGGATGCCGTTCAAGTCGGCGATGCGGAGCAGCGTTCGCCCGAACAGACTCGTTGCACCCGCGCACAACCGTGGAAGCCCGGCCGGCGTCGGTCGCACCGGCGTGACGAATGCGGCCACGCCGGCCGGTTGCATCGTCGACGCGCTCAGTGATGCCGCGGGTGCGACATTCGCCGTCGGCGTTCCATGCACCGCGCACCACGGCGCGCAATTGCGAATGTCCGCCGTGACGGTGCGCACGCCGAATACATCGGCCTGTCGCTCAAAATTCCGCGAGACCCAGCCGAAACCCAGCAGCCAACTCACCAGCAGCAGGCCGAGACTGATGACCTGCAACAGGCCCGAATCCTGCACCCAGCCGCTGCGAACCAGGACTTCCAGCACGCCGCCGGTGACATACATCGTGACCAGAACGAACAGCGCGAAATACTGCAGATGCCAATGCCGCACATGCCCCGCCTCGTGCGCGAAGACCGCTTCGATCTCCTCTTCGTCCATCGTCTCCAGCAGCGCATCCGAAATCAGCACATACCGCATCGGCGCAAAGAAGCCCATCACCGCCGCATTGACCGTCATGCGATGCGTGTGCCACAGGAGAATCTCGCGATAGCGCAGCCCCACGCGCCGGCACATCTGCTCCAGTCGATCTCGCAGCGGACCGGCCGGCAGCGGCTCGGTCACCCAGATGTATCGCAGCATGACCGGTGCAACGACCAGAACGGCTGCCGACACACAGCCCAGCACGGCGTCTGCCGCCCACGGCACGACGAACATGCGCACCAACTCATCGTGGTACTTGCTCGTGAAATACCGCGCGCCCACCACGACGACCATCGGTACGGTCACGATCAATAGGTTGTGCCGGATCTTGTCCACGAGAAACGGTCCGAGGGTGCGCGCCGGCGTCGCCGAACCAAGACGCGCCGCGGCCAGCGCCTGCAGGGCGCCGCGAACCGGCGCGTTCGGATCGGGATGGAACGCGGCCGCTGCCTTTGCAGGCACGCGCAACGCCAGTTCCGCCGGGAACAAAATGACCCAGGTCAATATCAACGTCGCAAAGAACGGCGTCAGCCCCACGACCTCCGCGGCAACCGGAACCGCCCCCAACCCCCAGACATCCCGAAGCAGTCTCATCCACGGCGTCGTCAGCATGACGCCCGCCAGCGCCGCTCCGATCATCCCGACCAGGACGCGCTGCCCGTTTGCATACACCTCCGCCGCCCGGTCATCCGGATGGCCGGTTGAGGCAACTGCCCGGAGCGTCCGTCGGCGAACGAGCCAGGCAACGGCGCAGGTCAGGAGGACCGGAATAACGACCATCGAGAGGGTGCTGATCACGAGCCGCGCCGGATAGACCAGCCCCGGCGGAATGGGAAGGATGGAAAATCCCCGCGGCGGGAGGTCCTCGCTGAGGACAAACGCGAAAGCCATGATGACGATAAAATACATAGGCGCCTGTACTTACGTTCATCGGCCGAGACCGGTGGGGATCTTAGCGCGGAACCGGACGACCCGCGCACTGTAAGAGATATCGTGCGTTCTCGGTAGAATGTGCGGCGAGGCGGGATCCGGCCATTGTGCGTCACGATCGCGGGTCTGTGAACTTAAAAATGGGAGTGTCTGGGATGAATCGCTTGATGATGTGTGCATGTCTGTTGGCGGTGTGGCAATCGGCGAATCCGGCTTTGGCTGACGAGGTCAAGGTGATCGATGCGGCGACGGCGGCGACCGCTTCCGCCGACGAGAAAGTCGGCGCGTCCACGATCTACGCCTCGAATTATGACAAGATTGTGAAAGACTGCGCGGTCTCCGATCCCGTAAAGCAAAAGGAACTTCATGACCTGTTGACGAGTTGGGACACCGACACGCAGTCCGTCACCGCGTCGGCAAGGGTCGTCAATCCGAATCTGGCCCAGAAACTCGAGGCCATCGATAAGGAACTTCACGGCGCCCGCGCAAAAGAAGACAAGCAAATGGTCGCAGACTTGACCGAGAAGCGCGCGATGGTCGTCGATGCAATGGGCGGATGGCATTCGGATGCGATAAACGCCCTGCAGGAGATGGACAACAAGTACAAGAACGCGATTCGCGCCCTGGTGCCGGAGGAGAAGATCGAGACCCTCGATGATATACTGGCCTCGGCTCAGGAACAGCAGACCAACCGCCCGCGCCGCGGTCCCGTTCGCAGTTCGCGCGCGCTCAAGGCCATGGTGGACCGCCTCGGCGATCTCACCGGGGCGCAGAGCGCCCGCATCGATGAGGCCTTCACGCGATTCCGCGAAGTGCAGCGCGCCAGCCGCGGCAGGAATGCAGATGAGACAGCCCAACTTACCACGCTTTATGACGAGGTCTTCGCCGAACTGACCGAAGGCCAGAAAGTCCGAATCGAGCAGCAGTTGATGGGCCGACGCGCGACTGACGCTCCGGCCGCACCGGGTTCGCCGGGCGCGGCTGCCGCGCCTGCCGGCGGCGCCAAGTCGGCGCCGGCGACAGGCGCAACGCCACCCGCGCAGACGCCGCCGGCCGGTAAGCCCTGACTGTTGAGATCGAGTACGAGATCATATGATTGACGAGGACGCCGGTGTCGCCGGCGGTTCCTCGTCGATACTGACATCATCAAACGACGCCCTGAAGGGTTCCCCGCCATGTCCGCGCGATTCCTTGTGCTCCTGTCTCTGACACCGGCCCTGACCACCGCATTGGCCCTCGCACAGCCCGCCACCACCGCCCCTGCTCCGCGACCAGATGCCGGTCTTTCCCGCCCGGGCAGGATCGCGCCGGACGAACACATGCTGTACTTCGAGTCCATGAAGACCGCCGTCGGCATGGACGCAGAACAGGCGGAGAAACTGAAAGGCCTGCTCAAATCCGCCGACGATGACTTTCGCGCGGCCCGGACAGACATGATCCCGACTCCCGAAGTCCGCGCGCGCATGTCCGACACGATCAAGGAGATTGAGGCGGCAAAAAAGGCCGGCGATTCCCAGAAGGAACTGGCATTGATCGAGGAACGCACCCAGATCATCAAGACCATGATCGCCAAGCGCCAGGACATGATCGAGCGCATGAAACAGCGGGACGACATGCTGATGCGGGAGATCTCCGAGATCCTGCGACCCGAGCAGCACGAGGCCTTTCGGTCATTCTGGCCGGTGCGCAATCCGGCGGCCCGCAATCTCCAGCCGGATCCCTACGACGGTCTGATTCGCTCGCCGGTCGCCCTCAAGGCGGCGGTCGATCGCCTCGGCGACGTGACATCTGATCAGAAGTCCCAAATCGAGGATGCGTTCAAAGCCCATCAGGAGGCCGGCCGATCGACCACCCAGGCCGCCGAGCAGGCGAAGGCCGCTGGACTGCGAAAACTCTACAACGATGTCTTCGCCGTTCTCACGGACGGACAGGGGCAACGCGTCAAGCAGGAGTTGATGCCCAGGAAGGACGACCGGCACACCGAGGCCACATCGGCTCCGGCCGAGACCGGCGCCCCCGCGGCCCCGAAGCCCTGAGTCTGCCTTTGGACTGCCTTGGAGCACGGAAAAGTCGGGTGAATTACGCCATCCGGGCCAGTCCCGTGAACCGGCGACATCCTTTGTAGAACGCCATCGGATTTTCATAGACAATTCGCGAAATCTCCGCGTCTGACCGTCCGCGCATGCGCATCTCATGCATGAACGCCGGCACGGCCATGGGGTCGCTGTGACCCCAGTCACCCGCTGAATTCACCATGATTCGATCCGGCCCGAATCGCTCGACCATGTCGGCGGCCCGCTGCGGCGTGCACTTCGTGATGGGGTACAGCGTCATGCCCACCCAGTGCCCGGCGTCCAGGGCCGCGCCGATGGTGTGCTCCTCGACATGGTCGATCAGCACGCGCTCCGGCTTGATCCGCGACTCATTCTTGACCATGTCGAGAATCATCCGCGTGCCCTTGTACTTGTCCTCCAGGTGCGGGGTGTGCACGAGGACCAGTTCATCGCGGGACGCGGCCAGTTGCAGGTGTTCCCCGAAGACGGTCGCCTCATTCGGTGTGTTCTTGTTCAGGCCGATCTCGCCGATGCCCAGCACATTGGGCAGATCGAGAAACTCAGGAATCAAGGCGATGACTTCGCGAGAAAGCGCTACGTTCTCGGCTTCCTTCGCATTGATGCACAGCCAGCAGTAGTGGGCGATGCCGTACAGAGCCGCCCGCTTCGGCTCATATTGCGTCAATTGTCGAAAATAATCCCGAAAGGCCGCGGCGCTGCCCCGGTCAAACCCCGCCCAGAACGCCGGCTCGCTGACCGCGACGCAGCCGGCATACGCGAGACGCTGATAGTCATCGGTGATCCGGCTGACCATGTGGATGTGGGGGTCGATGTATCGCATGGGGGGTATTGTCGGACCGGCAACCCAAATCGGCAATCGGTGTGGAATGAGGCGGCGGGGTTTGTTAGAATCGAGGCATGAGCAGTGTCACCATCCAAGTCGAAGACGACCTTCTGGCCCGCGCCCGGGAATTGGCCGCGGCCCGCAAGATGACCGTCGCTGAAATGCTTGAGCGGCTGCTGAGCGTCATTGCCGCCCCCCCCTTGGACCGCGACAAGCTGCCCCCACTCACCCGGCAGGCCCTGGGTATGCTGCCTACTATGAACGACGACGAGGTCCAGCGAGCCCTTGACGACGAACGTATGCGCAAACACGGTTCGTGATGATCGTCCTGGTCGACACCAATATCCTGCTCGATTGTTTGCAAGCGCGCAAGCCACATGACGCAGCCGCGACGCGGGAATGGAAACTCGTCGAGGAGCGCGCACTTGTTGGTTACGTGTCGGCGATCAGTTTCAACAACATCTTCTACGTGGCGCGAAAACAGGTCGGAGCAGCCCAGGCCCTGGCGGCGGTGAAACTCGTCCGCAAGTCTTTTCATCTCGTCCCGCTCGATGAGGCAGTTCTCGACTGCTCAATCGCCGCGACAACAGGCGATTTGGAGGACGCGATCCAGGCAGCCGCTGCACTTCGAATCAATGCGGATTACATCGTGACGCGAAACGTAAGCGACTTTCGTACATTGGGGTTGCAGGCGGTGACTGCCGACGAACTATTGGCATTGCTCCAGACTTGATTCTGGTTGTCCAGCTCAACTCTAACCAACTCATGAATTTGCCTCACCGCAGTAAGGACATCGTGGGAAGCTGCCTCCGAGCGTCCGCACCGCCTTCTTACACGATGGACAAACCGTTGCCCGAAGGCTGAAGACTATCAGCCCAACGGCAACCGGCCCCACCGTCATCGCGGTAAACCAGTGTTGAGTGGACCATGCCCAGGCCGTCAGTGGCAGCAGAATCAGGAATGCGATCATCCTGATGGCTACGCGCCACATTGCAACTACTCCAAGTCAATTGGCGCTACAGCGTATGCGCCGGCCGTGGCAAATCTGCGTGCACGCGCTGCTGCTGCGACTGATTGCCGTCGAACGTGAACAGGAACATCTCGTCGTTGATCTGCGCCTGCAGGTGGGCGGGTCGCTTCCAAAGGCGCTGCACGTTCTTCAACGTCTCGGCCGCGAACTTGATGTCCAGATCGACGCCGTTGTGCTTGTGGGCCATGTACAGTTCGCCGCGGTTGGCGTAGTTGCCGTCCACGACGTAGATGTACGGCTGGGCATGATTGGCCAGCATGAACAGCAACTGGGCCTTGATCTTCTCGAAGTCGCGATTGACCACGACCATCCGCCGCGTGGTCGGATCGTAGCGGTATTGATACATCTTGAAGCGTTCGACGAACTCGGGCGTCAGGAACTCATCGATAAACGTCACGTCGTTGTGGATTCGGCGGACCTCAAACACCTTGTCCCGCCCCAGACCCAGTTTCTTGTCCCACTTGCGGGCCTCCTCCAGGCTGCGGCACTCCTCGAACTCCTTGCCGAACCGCCCGCGGTTCCAGCGATCCTCGATGTCGCGGAACAATTCAACGCCGATCTTGTACGGGTTGATCTGACCCGGCGCCATCGCCACGGTGCCGCTGTGATGGTCGGCGTAGGTGATGATCTCGTCATCCGTCAAGATGCGCGTGGTCATCAGTTTGCTGTGCCAGTAGGTGGCCCAGCCTTCATTCATGATCTTGGTCTGGCCCTGCGGGGCGTAGTAATACGCCTCCTCGCGAATGATCGCCAGGATGTCCGCCTGCCAGTCTTCTAGCGGCGCGTTTTCAATCAGGAATTGCAGCACGTCACGCACCGGACGCTCCGGCAGCCGCCGCCGGCTCGCCGCCTTCTCCTTCATCAGATCATCCCGCTGCTTCTTGATGTTCGACGGCGGGTTGATCCAGTTCTTCATGTACGGCTTGGTCTCAAACCGCACCACGTCGCGCTCCACGCTCCGCGAATCCGACATCTGGTCGGCGCTGGGCATGCTCCGCGGATCGGTCGTCCGCCGCATGAAGGGAACATAGGGATCGATCAGGTTGTCCAGCGAAATGCAACCGTCGATGAACCGCTCGACCGACTCGAAGCCGTAGCGATCGATGTGGCGCCGCACGCGCGTGGCGTGGTTGGCCATCTCGTCCATCATCTTGCGATTGGTCTTGCTGAACCAGTAGTTGTTCTTGAAGAAGTCGCAGTGTGCATACACATGCGCCATGACCAGCCGCTGATCGGTCAGGCTGTTGTCGGCCACGAGGTAGGCGTAGCAGGGGTCATTGTTGATGACCATTTCATAGATCTTGCCCAGCCCGTACACATGCTGTTTGCGGAGTTTCTCGTATTCCATTCCGAAGCGCCAATGCGGATAGCGCTGCGGAAATCCGCCGTAGGCGGCGATCTGCTGCATGGTGTCGAAGTCGACGACTTCGAATCGCGTCTCGAAGAAGTCCAGGCCCGCCGTGCGCGCGATGTCCGCGATGCGCCTTGCCTCGTCGGCCAGGATGGTCTTCATGTCGGTCATGGGCGCGTCCTATCGACCCTTGGAGAAAAACGTCTTGATGGAATCGTAGATGTCATCCTTGGTATTCACGCGGCTGGTAATCACGTTGTCCAGATTGTCCAGGTGTTCGTGGATGACATTGATGAAGTTCCCGCTGCCGTAGGCGCTCGCCACCTGGCAGTAGCCGAACACATTGATGTTCTTGAGCATGTGTTCCTTCAGCATGCGGCAGCATTCGCGCGAGTCGCTCTCGCTCGAGTTGTCGCCGTCGGAGAAATGGAACACATACACGTTCCATTCCTGTGGATCGTAGCGCGACTCCAGCACCTGGCGGCACAGTTTGAACGCACTGGAGATCTTCGTGCCCCCGTCCTCGCGAAGGTGGAAGAATGTGTTGCGGTCGACCTCGGCCGCCCGCACATCGTGCACGATGTACCGGCTCTCGATGCCCTCATAGTTGCGGCGCAGCCAGGCGTCGATCCAGAACGCCTCCAGCCGCACCAGTTCCTTCTGCTCGTCGCCCATGGAACCCGATACGTCCATCATGTAGACAATTACCGCATTCGATTGCGGCTTCAGCACCGTCTTCCAACTCCGATACCGCCGGTCGGCCCGGATCGGAACGATGCGCGGGTTCTTCGGGTCGTAGTTCCCCGCGATCAACTGCCGCCGCAGCGCCGAGCGATACGTCCGCTTGAAGTGCCGCAGACTTTCGGGCCCGGTCTGCCGGATGCCGCTGTAGCGATCCCGTTCGGACGTGATGGTGTGCTTGCCCTTGGGCTTGATCCGCGGAAGCCGCAATTCCTCGCCCAGGATGTCCGCCAGTTCGTCGAGCGTCACCTCGACTTCCATGATGTGGTTGCCGGGGTTGCTGCCGCCGGGCGCCTGACCGCTGCCATCGCCGCCGCTGGCCGGATCGCCCGGCTTGCCCTCGCCGGCGCCGACGCCGCCGTCGTTGTTGGAGCCATAGCGAAAGTGCGGGGTCTCCACGCCACGAACCGGAATGCTGATGAGGTTCTTGCCCTCTTTGCCGATCAGTTCGCCGCGCGTGAGAAACCGCCGCAAGTCGTCGCGGATCTTGCCCTTGACGATCTGGCGGAAGCGCTGGTGGTCTTTGTCGATCTTGAGCGACATCGCCGCTGGATTCCTCTCGTGCATCAACCCGTCTGCACGGTCCGCCATCGGGGGCACACGAACCGTGAGGACGCTGGCTGGCGGGTTTGTAAACCCTACACTATATTGACCCCGCGGGGCGACCGCCGCGAGTCAAATGCCGCGAAATCCCTGTCCAAACGTCGCCGCGAACGCAGGGTTTGCCTGCTTTCACAAGATTATATGAAGCCGGCCTCGCCGGGCGCGCCTTTTCCTCGTCGCCGACCGGCATGCGCCGCGCGCAGGGAACGCCCCTGAACGCACCGCGCTTCCTGACGCGGCCGTCGAGGACCGCCGACCTGCTCATTTCAATATCGGACAACCGTCGCCAACCCCCGCGAGCCGATCCCAAGAGCCCCGGACTTCTGCCCGGCCGACCGCACGTTCACCCGCACGTCCGCACTTTCCGCGCTGTGGGAAGCGCCATTCCCGATGATCGCTCCTTCGCTCAAACTGCACCCCATGAAACCGCTCGCCATCGCCTTCGACGTCCACGGCACGCTGGCCCACTGGCCCCCGACGCGCGTTCAACCGATCGAGGTTCAACGCCTGCTTGCCAACGTGGGGATCGACATCAGTTACCAGGCATTCGAAGCCGCCCGGCAGGCTGTCTTCATGATCGTCGGCGCCAAGCGGCCCATCGTGAGTTGGGCGGACTTCCTCGCATTGCAATTCGATCACATGGGGGTGCGCGTGCCCATCGATGTGCTGCCGGCCGTGGCGCAACTGTACGAATCGCGCGATGCGATGCGGCTCTTTCCCGACGCGCTCGACGCGGTGCGCGCCGCCAAAGCCCGCGGGCTCATCACGCTGGCATTCACCAGTCTGCCGGCCTTCATGCTTGGCGCTGCGGGCGACGCCCTGCTGCCGACGCTGGACCATTATTTTGACAGCGGGCTGATTGGCCACCCCAAGGGGTCAAACGCGTTTTATCGCGAAATCGCCCGACGGCTGGACCTGCGTTCAGATCGAATCCTCGCGGTCGGGGATGACCCGCTTTGCGATTGCACGCTTCCGCAAGAGTGCGACTGGCAGACCGTGTGGCTTGATCGCGCCGGAACGACAAAATCACCGGACGCAGACCTTCCGCGAATTCGATCTTTGTCCGAATTGGCGACGTATTGCCATTAAGAATGCTCGAGACCGGTACGACAAAGTTCCACTTTGTCGCCAGTACGACAAAGATCCTCTTTGTCGCCGGTGCCGTGCCCCTTTCAAAGACGGACAAAGAGGATCTTTGTCCTACCATTCGCAAAGAGGTTCTCTGCCGAACCGGGCCTACCGCACTTCCACGATGCTGTTCAACTCGCCGAACGGGTTGGTCTCCACGATGCCGTTGTGCGGATCGTTGCGCCACTGGCCGTCGATGACGTAGCGATACCGGTAGCGACCCCGTGACAACGGCAGTTTCACCTGGAAGAGCCCGTCGGACACCGGGTGAAGGATGGTCCGCTCCGGTTGCCAGTCATTGAAATCACCGGCCAGTCGCACGTTGTACGCCCCGGCGGCCTTGAGGGTGAATTCAACGCCGTCGTTCACCGCATGAGCCCCGTATACGGCCTCGATCTTGCGGGCCGTCTCCTCGTGGGGAATCGGGGTTGCGGGCCGGTCCTGCTTCGGCTGGGTCCGGCCCGCGCCGAGCAGGGTCTGCGAGGTTGCCAGGAGTTTGGACGCGTTCTCCGCCAGCGCGTCGGCATGGGCCAGCAATTCAGCCGGCATGGAGGTGCTTGCAGGCAACGGGGCCGACGGTCCGGCGCCCATCGCCATCAACTCGCGGGCCAGGCGCACGAAGTCACGGCATCCACTGCTGGACGGATCGTACTCCGTGATCGGCTGACCCAAACTTGTGCTCTCCTTCAACTTGGTGTTGAAGTTGACGAAACTTGTATACATCGCGTCGCCGTGCCGCTTGCGAAGTTCCGCGAGGATTTCGCGGCCCAGTTTCGTGCGCACGTCGTACAGATTCGCGAGAATGCGAACCGCCAGGTGGTGCTGATTGCCGGCCCGCAGCAGTTTGATCGTGTCCAGTTGCTTCGACAGGCCCTGCAGCGAGAAGTAGCCCGTGTCCACCGGCACGATCACTTCGTTCGCCGCGTTCAATCCGTTCTCGGTCAGCAGGCCCACGGTCGGCGGCGTGTCTATCAAGACAATATCATATTTTCCTTCGGCGGCCGCCAGTCCGCGACGCAGCAGCGTCTCGCGATTGGGCACGCCGGCCAGCCCCTGCTCCAATTTGGACAGGTCGAACCGGGCGGGAATGAGGTCGAAATTGCTGGAGATCTGCCACGTCACCCGCGACAACTCAATCGGGCGACTCTGGTGAACCGCCATCAGCAGGTCCGAGACGCTCTGCTCGATCTGTTCCTCGGGAACCGCCAATCCCAGCGCGCAATGCCCCTGCGGATCGAGGTCAATCGCCAATATTCGCTGACCCTCGCGGGCCAGACAGGCGCCGAGGTTGATGACAATGGTCGTCTTGCCGCATCCACCCTTTTGGTTGGCGACCGCGATCGTCCTCATATGGGGGCATCCTTGCCGTAACAGGCTGATTTCGCTCGTCTTACGTAACCTGTCGCCAATTCCACCCAGGCCCGAACCAGCAACAAGTGCGCTTTACCCGATAATTCGGCGTCCTAGCGCTGAGAACTTGAAGATATATCGGACGACCCCTTTTGCCAATGCTATTATCGGGCTTTTTTTCCCGGCCAAACCTGTGAATTGCTAGCCGGAATTCCACCCGAAATCGGCCTGTCGCCGCCCATCAATCCGTAACTCACTGCCAGTTCGAAACTTAGATACTCCACCCATGATCGCCTGTCACGGGCAGCCGTCACCCCCGAGCGCGCTCTCTCGCCGAAACCGCACGATCAGCGTAACATCGCCCGGTCTAAAGGGCTCTACCAGCCATGTGGGACCGGTTGTGTGACATTTTGAATGCGGCTCAGGGCAAACAGGTCCTGATCGTCGGCGATTTCATGCTCGACCGGTACCTTTATGGAGACGCCGAGCGGATCAGCCCCGAAGCCCCCGTCCCGGTCCTGCGGATCATCCGCGAAAACTCCGCCCTGGGCGGGGCCGGGTCGGTCGCCGCGGATGTGGCGGCGCTGGGTGTCACTTGCCACTGCGTCGGCGTGGTCGGCGCCGATGCGGACGCCCGACAGATTCACGACATGCTCGGCGCGTGCGGCGTAAATGCGACCGGCATCATTCCAGACCCCGCGCGACCGACCACCCGAAAAACCCGCCTGATCGGTCTGGCCCAGCATCGCCACCGGCAGCAATTGATCCGCATCGACGAGGAAGTCACCAGGCCGGTCGACGCATCCATCACCCATGCGCTGATCCGGCGGGTCGAGGCGTTCATCGGTCAATGCGATGCAGTTTGCCTGGAGGACTACGGCAAGGGCGTGATGACGCCGGCCCTGGTCGGCGCCGTGCTCGAAGCCGCCAGCCGCCGCGGCACGCCGGTCCTGGTCGATCCTGCACCGACAAATGACTACAGACTCTATCACGGCGCGACCGCGCTCACGCCGAACCGTTCCGAAACCGAGCGCGTGCTGGGCCGCCGGCTGCCCGACATGGACACGGTGCGACGCGAGGCCGGCGCGATCCTCGCCGCCTGCGGAACGACACACGTCTTCGTCACCCTCGACGCCGAGGGCATGGCGCTCATCGGCCCGGGCGGTTCCTTCGAACACATCCCCACCAAGCCGCGCGAAGTATACGACGTGACCGGCGCCGGCGATGAGGTGCTGGCCGCGCTGGCCGTCTCGCTGGCCGCCGGCGCGACGCTCGTCGAAGCCGGCACGATCGCCAACGTGGCCGGCGGGTTGGAGGTCGAAAAATTCGGCTGCGTGCCGATCGCCCGCGATGAACTGATGGCCGAGTTGCTGGCCGAAAGCCACAAGCATCTCGGCAAGATCCGCACCCTGCCGGAGTTGCTGCCGGAGATCAAACGGCGGCGCGACCTGGGGCACACCGTGGCGTTTACAAACGGCTGCTACGATCTGGTGCACGCCGGCCACGCTCAGACATTTGCCTTTGCACGGAGCCACGCCGATCTGCTCGTCGTCGGACTGAACTCCGATCAATCCGCGGCCCGCCAGGGCAAGCCCGGCGAGCGCCCCTACATCGGCCAGACCGATCGGGCCGCCCTGCTGGCCGCCCTGGCCGACGTTGATTACATCGTCCTCTTCGACGACGATACGCCCGCGGCACTGATCGAGGCGATCCAGCCCGACGTGCTGGTCAAGGGCGCGGACTGGTCGAACAAGACAGTTGTAGGTCAGGATGTCGTGGAGCGCCGCGGCGGACGGGTCCTGCTGGCGCCCATGCGGCCGGGCCTCAGTTCGACGCTGCTGGCCGAGCGAATTCGCCGAGCAGGCGGATCGGCCTGATCCTTCGGCGACGGCCGGTGGGCCGAAGCGTCCGGAAACCGGGTTTGCATGAAGAAACTCTCGTCACTGTCGATCTTCTTCCCGTTCTACAACGAGGAAGCCAACATCGAGCGCGTGGTCCGCAGCGCACTGGCCGCCGCGCCGCAGTTCGCCGACGCCTTTGAGATCATCGCCGTCAACGACGGCAGCCGCGACAAGACCGGCGAGATCGCCGAGCGACTCGCCGCCGAAGATTCACGCGTCCGCGCGGTTCACAACAACCCCAACCTCGGCTACGGCGGCGCGGTCGTGCGCGGCCTGACCGAAGCCCGCATGGACTGGATCTTCTTCACCGACGGCGACGGCCAGTTCGACATCAACGAACTGCCCCGCCTCATCGAGTTGCTCGAGCGCGGCGACTTTGCGGTCGGCTACCGCATCAAGCGCGCCGACCCCTTCATGCGAAAGGTCAACGCCTGGTGCTGGGGCACGCTGGTGCGCACGCTCTTCGGCCTGAAGGTTCGCGATATCGACTGCGCCTTCAAATTGCTGCCCAAGAGCCTGATCGATCGCATTCAACTGCAGAGCCGCGGCGCGCTGATCAGCACCGAACTGCTGGCCAAGGCCAAGAACCACGGCCTGCGAATCGTCGAGACCGGCGTCAACCACTACCCGCGCACGGCCGGCGAGCAGACCGGGGCCAAACTGTCGGTGATTCTGAAGGCGTTCGCCGAACTGCTGAAACTGCGCCGGCACATCCGCATGGAAGGCCTGGACGCGGCCGGCGGAAAGAAAGTCACGAAGAAATGACTTGCCCCGCCCTGCAATGTTGAATGTCCCTTATTTACTAAAAATGAACTGTGCCAAAGTTGGCCTCGGCTCGACCACAGCCGAACGAGTCCGGGCCAACCAGCGTGCACCTGATTTGTCGGCTCGTGGGGCAGGACGAAAAGGCGTGTCGATGACACGCCCTTCGAGACTCCGTCCGGTCAGGCGGTGCACGTCGTCATAGATGCACTCTGTCAATATCACCTCGATAATTCAGAATGTCCCCTTTGATTCCCCTAGTTATCCTTCGATAATTCAGAATGTCCCCTATTTACGCACCTACCAGCCTTGCGCCAGTCTCAGGGCGTCGATTCGGCGCACCGACGCCCGCCCCGCGTCGCCGCCCGTGCCGAACCCTGGAATATCGTCACCCGTCGTCGTTAAAAACCGGTGAACGTCCCTCATTATTCAACGTCCCTCATTATTCCAGCCCTTAGATTCCGAAAAGTAGAATGTCCTTTTTACTTCCCATGCGTAACACTTCAAGTTTGATTAATTTGCCATCGTGTTTCGTCATGAAATAACCATGATCTTCAGTGAATCCAATAGTTCGCATGTGCTTTCTGATTATACGCCAAAACGGTTCAACAAAATCGGTTGGAATCGGGGCATAGTCGACCCACTCCCACCGTTCCTCGCGTACGGAAGAACCCGGGCGTGTTGAGGATGGCTCCACATTCACACTGTGAGCCAACTTAGACGGAGTCCAAGAATAAACCAGCTCTTTGATGCCATCAACATACAAATTCGCTTTGCCAGTTGGATTCCAATCGCTCGGCATTTGCTTTAGCACTGTGATCTCGACGATTGGATTAGATTTGAGCTGATGAAACACCATTACACTTGCACCGTCGACCAAGAACTGCTTCAATATTGCAGTTAGGGCGACAAACAAGGGATCGTCGTACGTCTTAGGGGTCGATTCATGAATCGAATCGGTGCGATTCATATTCGCCGCAAAGTGGGCGAGATCACTATTGTCGGTATCGATGAATCGCGGGCGTACCATCCATCGTGCAATCGTCGAAAACACGCCTTGCTCCCTATCGATAAGGCAACCACCACAGAGTAGAGAGGTTATTGATCAATCCAATCCTATTCCCCCCGAACGATCAATAGGGTCGATAACCTGGTGGGCGTTTGACCCCACCGATTTTCCAAAATAGCCAACCAAGTCCGTCAGTTGCATGCGATCCCGTTCGGGGATCTGAACGTCTCTCAACTGCGGCATAAAGGCACACGCCAGCTGCTGATCCACCAATAATCACGAGGCCGGGTGGACTGGTGCATGCAAGAAGCACCGCCGCGCGGATTCCTTGACGAGCAAAAGGGTCTCCGTACAGTTGACGAAAACAATCTCCGGCCAATTTATAATATTCCCTCGTTTGATGGGGGCTTGCATCGCCCTTCATTGGCCACCAAAAACTCAGGCCTTTGGGATCAACAAATAATACTGGGTTATTCTCGGTGTACGCGTAGGTGTTTAGACCCCCTCTTATCCCAATCGGATCGCGCATCACAAACCGCCCGCTGGCCGGGTCGTAGTAGCGCTCTCCGACATGCAGCCAGCCGAGTTCGGTCATGGGGTCGGCGGGGGCGGTCAATTGATTGCCGCTACCCCAACCAGTGCCCGTTGTATCCACCACCACCGTGCCCGCGTCGCCGGCCTGGTAGCCCCATGCGCCGGCGTAGCCGCGCTTGAAGGAGGCCGGGGCGTTCACGCCGCCGATCGCGGTCTGGTCCAGCGGTTCGCCGAAGGCGGAGTAGACGCTGCGAGCCAGCAGCGGCGCGACCGCCGGGCTCCCCGCGTTGTCCGTCGCGGTCAGCCGCCGGTTGGTGCCGATCTGGTCGCCATGCTCATAGACCGGCTGGCTCGTGGGGCTTCCGGCCGAGAAGTAATCGTCATAGCCCACGCCCGATAGATACGAGCGTCGATCACTGGCCACGATCGCGGCCGGCGTCGTCTCGTTGCCCGGCGTGACCAGCAGGTCGAAGTCGCCGTAAATCTCATCGCCGACAAAGTCATGCCACGTCCCCGCGGCCGCGCCGCCGATCGGCTGCAACGTCGCCGGATCGCGTCGCCTCACCAGGTACCGCTGGCGTCGAATTGTGTAATTGCAATCCTGCATGATGAATACGATTCTACTACGCAGTTGGCAATTTTAGAAAAACTCCAGTTCTGGAGTTGATACGTGGATAGCCGAGCAGGAATGTCAATGGCACGCCTATGCGACTGAATTGCGCGGGTCATTCGGGTAAGGGCCTTGACGGCGGGCGCGAAACAAGCCGAAGAAACGAGATTCCGCGTTGCGTGCCGCACGATGCGCATACCTTCCTCCGTTGGACCCGATCGGGACGTCTCAAAGAAACACCGGTACCCACTGCGCTCCTGCAAGCCCGCAAACCAGGCACCCCGAATGCGTCCGCCGGTTTGGGGTCTGTCTACAATCACGGACCGTATCCGATCGGTTCATGCCATGTCAATATTATTCTGGGACTAAATCTAAAAATTTATTCGGAGGATTCTCAGTGACATACATCCGTCATTCATTGACATGCGAAGTCTGGAATCGCGTCGCCGGAGGCGATGCGAAAACCGCTTGCCTGCCACGCCAACGGGCCGATTGAAAGGTGAAACACCGGGGTTCCCTGGATGAGACCAGGCCGCGCCGCAAAGCGCCCCGCGGATACAGCATTCCGCGCCGGATGATCCCGCCGCGCAAGAGGGGCAGCGCCATCGATCGCAGCAGGAAAAGCGTGAAACGAAAAATGGCGTCCAGCAGAACTGTCTGGCCGGAATGGATGATCCTGTCGATCACACCTTCTTCCGGCCCGGGCTCGATGACGCGGGCGATGCGGGGCGCGACGATTTAGATCGATTGAGCGGATCGGACCTTGCCGGCCGGCCGCTATTCCGCGTTGCCCAATCCCGCGTGAATCCGCTTGACCAGCACGGCCATTTCCTCGATGCGCCCGGTCAACTCCGCGATGGCATGCCGATGGGCGGCCTGCTCCATGGAGCGCGCCTGCTCCATCAACTCGGCAAAGCCGTGGCTGCCGCCGGCGCTCTTCAGTTGCTTCGCCAGTTTTTCGAGCCGGTCGTACGACTGTTGTCGCAATGCGTCCTGGATCGCGTCCAGCCGCTCCGGCAGCCCGCGCACGAACTGCTCCACGATCGCGATCAGTTCCGGCGATTCGCTGAGCATGGTGGACAGCACCGGCTCCGCGTCCGGACCGTGAGAATTGTTCGCCTGATCCGCCATGTCACCCCCCTTGCCCGCCGACGCGGTTCGGTCGCCCCCAAGTCACCCTGGAGCCGCACCGCCCCCGCTGCACCATCGTCCCAATGGCGATCGGGCTTGATTTGGAAGGATTGTCCGAGTCTCAAAACGAAGGCGGTCCGGGATTCGGACGTGCGTCCACGCCCAATGGGCATTTATGGGGACGCAGCGACACGTGCCGCAAGGCGCGGCAGACGGGCAAGGGCGTGATTGACTGATTGTCTATTTCTTGCCGCCGGCGTTCTTCTTGGGATCGGCAGGTCCCTTTTTCGCGGGCGGCACATCGTCACTCAGCAGGTCGGCCAGGTCGTCCTCGTCCATGTCGAGTTCGGGCAGACCGCCGAGATCCAGATCGCTCAGGTCGTCGATGTCAAAATCATCGGCATCGATGGGCGTCTTCGCGCCAGGCTTGGCGGCGGCAGGCTTCGCGGCCGGACCCGGCTTGGACGGAGTCGGCGCGGCCTTGGGTGCGCTGGCCGCCGGCTTTGCGGGCGCCGGGGCCGGCTTGGCCGCTGCAACGGGCTTGGGCGGCACATCGTTCGGGTCGACAATGTTGGACGGCTTGCCGTCGATCTGCACCACGAACAGGACCGGCCCGACCGTGATCCGATCGCCGGCCTTCAGCGACGTTTCACCCTCGATTCGCGAATCGTTGACATAGGTGCCGTTGCTGCTGCCGAGATCCTTGATCGTCGCCTTGGAGCCGTTGAGGCTCAACTCGCAATGGGCCCGCGAGACTTCGTTCAGCGGGATGCGGATATCAGCGTCCGGTTTTCGGCCGATGATCACCGTCGTCCCGGGCTTGAGCGGGATGTCCCGTCGGGTGCTGTTATTTTTGAACGCGACAAGCGTAATCATAGTGCCGACCCGTTGGCATGCCGGTCGTTCGGGGGACGTCGCAGCCGGCGGCATCCCATCAGGGTGAACCAAGTCAATTTAGCGGGAAAACACACCCCATTCAAGCACAAAACGAAAGTCCTGAAAGGCGGTAAAATGGCTCCGATGTCCCCCGACGACGGCCAGAATGTTGAGAAAAGCCGCGACAGTGGCGCGTGCCGGCGGTCGATCGGGCTCTACGTCCATCTGCCGTTTTGCGCCACCAAGTGCGGCTACTGCGACTTTTATTCGCTGCCGACACTGCCGGAATTGATCGCGGACCTGACGCGGGCGCTCGATGCCGAGTTGACCGCACGCGATCCGGGTCGCTCCATCGAAACGGTTTTTATCGGAGGCGGCACACCCACGATTTTGCCGGCGGACGCACTGGAGACCGTGCTCACCCGCGTGCGCAGAACCGCGGGCGACGTGGGCGAGTTCACCTGCGAGGCCAATCCGTCGAGCACCGACGAGTTGAAACTGGCGCTGCTGCGCCGATGCGGAGTTTCGCGCATTTCCTTCGGGGCGCAGTCGTTTCATCATGATGACCTTGAAATCCTCCAGCGCATCCACGACCCCGCCCACATCGGCGAGAGCGTCCGCGCCGCCCGGGCCGCCGGATTCGACAACCTGAACCTCGATCTGATCTTCGGCATCCCCGGCCAGACGCCGGACCGCTGGCGAGAGAGCCTGCGCCGGGCCATTGAACTCGAACCCGACCATTTGTCGTGTTACTCGCTGATGTACGAGCCGGGCACGCTGCTGACGAAGCAGCGGCAACAGGGCATTTTGTCGCCGTGCAACGAGGACCATGAGATCGAGATGTTCGAGATGACCGGCGACATCCTCGCGGCGGTGGGGTACGAACGTTACGAGATCAGCAACTTCGCGCGACCAGGTCGCGAATGCCGGGCGAACATCATTTACTGGGAGAACCGCGAATACCTCGGCGTCGGCCCGTCGGCGGTGTCGTATCTCGACGGCGTGCGGCGGAAGAACATCGCCGACGTGCGTCGATATGTCGAACGCGTCGGCGGCGCGACCGGCGAGATCGTCGCCGAATCGGAGCAACTCTCGCCGCACGACCGCGCCCTTGAGACGGCGATGCAGATGCTTCGGCTCTCCGTTGGCATCGATCGAGGTCGGTTTGCGGCGATGACGGGGTTCGATGCCGACATCCTGCTGGCCAATCGCCTGACGCCATTCGTCGAATTGGGGCTCGTCGAGGCGGACGAAAAAGGCTGGCGCTTCACCACCCCCGGGCTGATGGTCTCGAATCGAGTGTTAGCCGAGCTTGCCCCGGAGCCGCCAACACATCGTGACATTCCGCTGGCAGTGCTTTAATGCACTTGCTGCGAAGCGGTCGTCGCGATCAAACTCGGACTGTCTCAGCCGAGTCTACGTCGCTTAACCTCAGCCATAATCTCCAATGTGTCCACCAACCACTGAACACGTTGGTCCGGCGTAAGCGATGCAAAATGGAACAAGTTCTCAATCCTCGCTCTTTCAAAGCCCGCTCGCTCGGCTTCACGGCGTTCCTCCGCCGATGGCTCCCCTGAGTCAGTGCAGTGCTGAGATTCAGAATCAAACATCGGGTCCACGGACTTTCCTAATCGGTCTGATTCGGCAATCCCGTGCCGGATTTTAGCAATCGTAGATTGTCGACATCCAGAAGGTCGTGCGGGCGTCCGCTTTGGGTCTTCATTTCAATCAGGTGATCGATCGAACACACGGGCACTCGAAGGCCCTGCATGGTCACCGCGACTGAGTCGAGAAGCAATGATTCAAACGCAATGGGTTCTCGGACGAACAAATCAACAACCGGTGCAGGGCGAGCAGGGTCGATCATCGTGAACACCCGCATGTTCTTCTCGCGATACCACGCCTCCCGCTGAGCGGCATCCGCGAACAGTCTCGCATCAACCGGTAGTCGAGGACGCAAGCCAATCGATTGCAATGCGTCAATTGCCTTTGTGGACTCCTGGGGACTCAGATCGATGACAAGATCAAGATCGGCGGTCGCGCGGTTGTTTCCGTGCAGCAGTGCGGCAAATCCGCCGACGACGACATAGCGCACGTCAGCGCGATTCAGCGTATCGAGAATTCGAAAAAACTGATTCATGAAGAACCTGTCAGCTTCCCCTACTCCTCCGCCGTATCCAGCACGCTCATGAACGCCTCCTGCGGGATCGTCACGGCGCCGACCTGCTTCATGCGCTTCTTGCCTTCCTTCTGCTTCTCCAGCAGCTTTCGCTTTCTTGAAACGTCGCCGCCGTAGCACTTGGCCGTCACATCCTTGCGCACGGGCTTGATCGACTCGCGGGCGATGATCTTGCCGCCGATGGCCGCCTGCAGCGGAATCTCGAACAGGTGCCGGGCAATCTGCTTGCGCAGTCGGATCAGCAGTTTCCGGCCGCGATACTCCGCCCGTGTGCGATGCACAATGATCGACAGTGCATCGACCGGCGTGCCGTTCACCAGGATGGTCAGTTTCACCAGATCGTCCGGACGGAAGCCGATGGGTTCGTAGTCCATCGTTGCGTATCCGCTGGTCACGCTCTTGAGCCGGTCAAAGTAATCGTAAATCACCTCGGCCAGCGGAAATTCGTACGTCAGGACCACGCGCTCAGGCGACAGGTAGTCCGTCTTTTTATAGTGGCCGCGCCGATCCTCAGACAGGGTCATCACCGCCCCGATGTATTTTGCGGGCACGATGATCTCCGTACGGACATACGGCTCGCGGACCTCCAACAGTTGGTCCATCGTCGGCAAATCGGCCGGCGACTCGATCCGCCGCACCACGCCGTCTTTGAAAACGATCTCAAATCCAACCGTCGGCGCGGTCTGCACGACGTCGATGTCACTCTCGCGCTCCAGTCGCTCCTGGATGATCTTCATGTGCAGCAGGCCGAGGAATCCGCAGCGGAAGCCCATGCCCAGGGCCGCACTGGCCGCCGGTGTGAAGTTGAAACTGCTGTCGTTGAGCCACAGCCGCTCCATGGCCTCGCGCAACTGATGCGCCGTGGTACCCGGTCCGGGATAGAAATCGCAGAACACCATCTGCTGCGGCGGCTGGTAGCCCGGCAGCGCCGCGTCGCACTGCCGCGCCTCATGGGTGACCGTGTCGCCGATGTTGACGTCGTGAATCGTCTTGATGCCCGCGACCAGGTATCCCACGTCGCCGGCGGTCAGTTCATTGCGCGACGTGATCTTCGGTGCGAAGACGCCGACGTCGGTCGCCTGATACGTCCGACCGATCGCCATGAGCAGGACCTTGTCGCCGCGCTTGATGACGCCGTCCCAGACGCGCAGATGGCAGATGACCCCGCGGTGCTCATCCACCTTGGCATCGTAGATCATCGCTTTCAACGGTTTGTCTTTTTCGCCCACCGGCGCCGGCACGCGCTCCACGATCGCCCCGAGAATCTCCTCGACGTTCTGACCGGTCTTGGCGGAAACGAAGATCGCGCCCTCGGCCGGAAATCCGAGCACCTGCTCCAACTCCAGCGCGATGTCCTCGGGCCGGGCCGACGGCAGATCAATCTTGTTGATGACCGGAATGATGGTCAGACCCGCTTCGGTCGCCTTGTAGGCGTTGGCCAGCGTCTGGGCCTCGATGCCCTGCGACGCATCGACCAGCAGCAGCGCCCCTTCGCACGCAGCCAGCGCACGGCTCACCTCGTAGTGGAAGTCCACGTGGCCGGGCGTGTCGATCAAGTTGATCTGATACGGACCGATGGTCGGCGTGGGCTTGTTGTTGGCCTGAAGCCACGACTGGCCCCACTTGGATGGCCCCCTGTAGTCATAATTCAGGCAGGCACGGTTGGCCTTGATGGTGATGCCCATCTCCCGCTCGAGGTCCATGTCGTCGAGAAACTGAACGCGAAATTCTCGATTGGTGATGGCGCCGGTCTCGAGCAGCAGGGCGTCGGCCAGCGTGCTCTTGCCGTGATCGATGTGTGCGATGATGCAGAAGTTGCGAATCCGGGCGATTTCCATCGGGGGATTGTAAGCGAGGCGGCAATCGCCGGAAGATCGACGACGATTCGTTGGCAGAGCACCGTTCTTTCCCTCTCCTTCGAGGGAGAGGGTAGGGTGAGGGTGAATCCCCGCCAGCCAATGCCAAACCGGCGACGTTCTGCCGCACCGACGGGTCCCCATCGTCACGGACAATCCACGGCCCGGTTCTTCCCGATCGCGGTGCGGGGCTGCACGACCCCCCAACCGGTCTGATCCAGCACCCATTGGACGAAGGTGTTGCTGTTCACGCCGAGGTAGGCATACCGGTTGCGACAGGGATACGTCGGCGACTGGTCGGCGATGAACGCGACGATCGGCTCAGCCGCCGCACCGCTCGCCTCCGCCACGATGTACACGCCGCCCGACCCAACGTCGGCCTCCGGCTCGAGCAGGTTTCTGCGCACGTGCCCATAGTCCCCGCCGGCGGTCTGCCAGACCTCCCAGCGATCGAACGTCACGGAATCGGCCGCCTTCACGACAAACCACGAATGCGACGCGACGCCCCGCAGATACGGAATCGGCGCGGCATACACCCGCACAAGGGCCTGTTTGCTCGTCTTCAAATCGGCGAGCGGACGGTAACCCGACTGATCGGGCACGCGCGGCTGAACGCAGCAGACGCCGACGGCAAGTACGACCACGCCCAGCAATCCCGATGCGACAATGCAGAATGTCTTGGACACGGGAGTCTGACCTGAGAGTTTGATCTGCGCGAGGACAAGGAACTCAGTGCGTGTCAGGCTCCTGAACCGCTTTAAGCCGCTCTCGCATATCGTCGGGCAACTGGTCAACAAGGGCGGACGTGATGAGGCCGACACCTTTGAGGTCAACAATGTGGGCAAGGTCGATATGCCGACCGGACTGGAGCTTCATGACGAGCAGCGAAGGAAGATCGACAACGGGGTATTCGGCGATTGTCTTGTCTATTCGGGTGACATCCGGCGCGGGATGTGCATAGCGTGGACGGATCAGTTCGTTCGCAATGATGACGTGAATGCCGCGAGAGGGACTGGGATCGTTGCGATCGACGAAGAGGGTTACACCCATGACCTCTTCCCGAATCATACCCACGGCGAAAAGCGCGTCGGTCATTTTGTCGAGATCGCACCGTTTCGCGAGGATGTCTACGTCCTTGGTTGCCCGCACCTTGTCTGGATTGACCGTCGCAACCCAGGCGGCGACGGCGTTTCCACCGACGACGGCATACGGCACGCCCGCGGCATTCAGGGCCGCCGTCGTCTTCCGAAGCAGTTCTTCGACGCGCCACATGGCCATGTAGGGAGCCCAGGTTGGACGATCAAGTACCGACATAACTGCATTGTATCAGTTCATCATGGCAACGACTATACGCCGCAGTCAAGACACACCCAGTGCGGCACGAATCTTGACCGATTGCCCCGGATTCAGGCGAATGAGCGTACTCGCAAGAATTTCCAGATCGGCCCTTGAGTGGATGACCTTGCCCTGCAGGCCCTGTGGCCAGCGATTCTGAACAAGTAGGCCGGCTTGAAAAAGCGCTGACTTGGGCACGGGATTCATGAGCCGGACTAATCGCCTAAAATTAGCGCGGTCTTTAACAAACATTGTCTCGTCTCGGTACCTCGTCGAGCGCGCCTCCCAGATCGAATGCACACAATCGGAAGGAACCCAGGGGCCCGGCCCGGTACAAAAAAGATGGATGTCGCCCACTTTGATCTTTGCCCGACCCGCCGCACCCCAATCGCGCGTCCCGCCCCGATCGAGCGCGTCAATGTCATCTTGATCAAACGCCGATTTGTGGATTCTTACGCAGTGCACGATACCCGTCGCAGATCCGCCCAGGCCAGCCGGTTGACGGTTAGTCCAATTCGACCCAACTGGTTTTCGGTCGCCGGAAGATTGAACCACACGACGCCTGCTTGTGCGACCGGACGGCAACCAACCGAGTGAATCCAGCGCAGCAACAACCTTCGGCCTCAGTCGGAGCCGTAGAGCATCTGATTTCGACTCTCTCGGTTGTTCAATGACAAGGATCTGAATGTGATACTTCGGGCTCACTCTCAATGCCCGCGCGAGCCTCGCGGCAAGTTCGCCATAATGACGCTTCACGGCATTGGAATGCCGATAGCCGACGGCCCTGGCCAATTCCGTCATGGTGGCTTCGTGTCGCGGCGCTCGCAGATGCGCGTGCAACAATTCCATGTGATGCTTGGTGAGCGGTTTGATTGTCGCGAAAGCGCGCTTGTAATTCAATACTGTCAGCCCGTCTATTTTCTTAAAAGCACCACTGCGATACTTGCTCGACGATGGCAAATCCAAAACCTGGGAGAATGGCGATTTACGAGGGTGAGCAATCCGTCCCAAGGATGCAATGATCTCTTCATCGTCAGGGCTTCGCGCGGCCTTGGAAATTCGCACCCTTGCGTCAAGTTGCTTCGCGCCGGCCCACACTTTTCGAAACAAGGCGCATGCGGCGCGAACGACCGGCTCATTGTCCGTCAGAACCGCCGCCTCCTGTAATTGCTCAAAAGCGGATCGAGAGAAATTAGCGCTGCCAAGCAAGACCACTCGGTCATTTATAATGTAGACCTTAGAATGTAATCCTCGACTGACCCGAACATGGTGAGCCTTGCGAAGCCCGTCTATTTCTCGGGCAAGCGAGCGCGGCAACGGACCGTCTGTTGAATTCAACCCGAACACAATGCGGGCGGGCGATACGCGCAATTCTGCCAGAACTTTGCTGGCTCCCCCACCTAAATACCCCGTCATGACGTCAAAAGAAGTCACCTTCCCAAGATTCTTGCGAGCACGATCGATTGCCGCCCAGGCATCCGTCACCAGTTCGATCATTGAGTATTCCAGCGCGGGCGTAACAGACACACTTATTTATTTTGCGGAGTGCTCAAAGCGCGAACTATGGCCGTCACAAATCAATCAACGACGGCGTTTGCGGGCCGCCTCGATCGTTGCCATGGCGCCTTGGTCGAGAACAGTTTCTCCGCAATCAGGGCACACATCGGCCATGACTGCCACACGTCTCCCATCACGCAGCGAAAACTGAATTCGTCCTCTTGCGATCTTTCGCGATCGGCACATGGGACAGAAACTGAGCGGGCGCGTCTCAATTCCCAAACGTCGAGCGCTTGGACGATATGAAGAAATAGAAGATCTCCTCGTCGCCTTCGCGGGTGATCTTGCCTTTCGTGTAGACTTCCGTGCCGTCGTAGGTGATGCCTTTGATGACATAGAGTTTCTCGCCGGGATGCCCACGCGTGCTTCGCGACCGCAGGACTTTGCTGATTTCATCGGCATTCAACACCGCTTCAACGACATCAACCGTGTCAATCTGATCCACTTCCATCTCGTCCGCGGCCTTCAGCGAGAATCGAAACTGGCCACGAATGAGCAGTCGCTTGATCCGTTGAAGGACATCCATCGCGACGCTCCGTATTATACGGCCTCCTTCGGCCGATTTCTCACCATCTCCATCGCCCGCTGCACCACATCCCCCGGCGCCACTTTCTCGATGTCCTTTGGCGTCTCCCGCCGCGTCAACTCCACCACCCCTTCGGCCAGGCCCTTCTTGCCGATCGTGATCCGAACCGGCACGCCGATCAGGTCGGCGTCCTTGAACTTGAAGCCGGCCCGTTCGTCGCGGTCGTCGAAGAGCACGTCAATGCCCGCCGCGGTCAATTCGTCGTGGATCTTTCCGGCCAACTGCATCACGTCGTCCAGCCGCGGGTCGAGTGCGATAACCAGCACTTCGAACGGCGCGATGGTCGTCGGCCAGATAATTCCATTTTCGTCGTGATGGGCCTCAATCGCCGCCGCCATGATGCGGTTCAGGCCGATGCCGTAGCAGCCCATGATGAGGCTCTTGGGTTTGCCGTCGGAATCCAGAAACGTCGCCTTCATCGAATCGCTGTACTTCGTGCCCAGTTTGAAGACGTGCCCGATCTCGATGGCCTTCCGCAGCCGAAGCGGCGACCCGCTGCCGGCCGGCGACAGATCGCCATCGACGACGGTGCGCACATCGGCGATGCGAACATCACCCTCGGCATACCCATGCCGTTCAGATGGAATCGGAAAGTCCCGACCCGGATTGACGTTTCGAACATGGTAGCCAGACTTGTTAGCGCCTGTCACGGCATTGCGCATCTGCACAACTGCTGGATCAACGATTATTCGATGCGGACATAACGAGAATCTTGCGCTCAATCCGTGAGGGCCTGCAAATCCGACAGCGGCACCCGTCAATTGGCGAATCGTCTCATCATTCGCAAGTCTGAGCTTGACGGGCCCAGCGCACACCTTATTGAGCTTTGTTTCATTGACTTCGTGATCACCTCGAACCAATACGACGTGTACGGGGTTAGCCAGACGTGCCGGCCCCCCGGCTGACGGCATGTGAGCTTGCCCAGAGTGTTGGGACTTTGATTTCTCGATCTTGGCGCTAACCTCGGAATCGAGATCCTCTTCATAGATCAGCGTCTTAATCATCTGCGACGGCTGCGTACCCAGAAACGCGCACACCTCTTCGATCGTCCGCTGATCCGGCGTATGCACTTCCTCCATCGGCAGCATCGCGTCATTCGACGCCGCCCCGCCGCCGGCCGCCACCGCCCGCTCGGTGTTCGCCGCGTAATCGCCGTTCTCGCTCACCGCCACGACATCCTCGCCCGCGTCGGTCAGCACCATAAACTCGTGCGAGGCGTCGCCGCCGATCGGCCCGCTGTCCGCCTCGACCGCCAGGTACGGCAGGCCGCAGCGCGCAAAAATACGGCAGTAGGCGTCGTACATCTTCTGGTAGCCTTCGTCGAGGCTGGCCTTGTCGCGATGGAAACTGTAGGCGTCCTTCATCAGAAACTCGCGCGTCCGCAGCACGCCGCTCTTGGGCCGCGCCTCACCGCGAAACTTCACCTGAATCTGATACAGGTTGATCGGCAGCAGCTTGTAGGACCCGAGATACGCCTTCGCGATCTCGGTCACCGGCTCCTCGTGCGTCGGCCCGAGCACCGTCTGCGCCCGCCAGTCACCCTCATCGCCGTCCTTCACCGGACGCAACTTCAGCAGCGTGTCGCCCATCGCGGTCGTGCGACCGGTCTGCTGCCACAGTTCGATCGGATGCAGCACGGGCATGTGTAACTCGATGGCCCCGGCGCGGTTCATCTCCTCGCGCACGATTGATTCGACCTTCCGCAGGGTGCGATACCCGAGCGGGAGGTACGAATAAATGCCGGCGGCCAACTGGCGAATCATGCCGGCCCGGATCATGAGTTGATGCGACGCCACGGCTGCGTCCTTGGGGACTTCCTTGGTGGTGGGAATGAGAAACTCGGTCCAGCGCATGTGCGGGGTCTCCTGTTGGGAAATCGTTCAAGCGGGAATTGGAAGGGACCTGCCTGCGGGCGTCAAAGCGGGTCGCAATCAGAGCCCCTGCCTGGCCGCCGTGGCGACACCGTGAAGGAGGGGTGAGCGCTGGAATCGAAGGACCTTGGAATTAACGAACTGGCACCCCGAGCACACTCGCCGCGTGTTTATTGTGATTTCTTTGCGGGGCGGAAGCGAACGGGCTTTGAACGCCATTCTGTTTGACGCGACAAACGGCGCCGCTACACTACTATTATGACATCCGACACGATCAGGGAAATGCTCACCCGCGATCCGTTCGAGGACTTTCGCATCGTCACCTCGGCCGGCGAGTCGTTCGTCGTGCGCGATCCGCACACTGTCGCACTGCTCAAGTCAGAAGTCTTCATCGCCCGTCCCAACACCGATCAACGCACGTTCATTCCGCTGCTTCACGTCGTCACGGTGGAAACCCTCGGCAACGGCCACCCGCCGAGACGCAAGCGCCGGGCGTGACGTGGTGCCGCGCGAGCGTGCCCACAATTAGAAATTCGCAAACCGAGCGGCCTGAAGCGCACGAAAGACGCGGACGCACCAGTTTGCAAACGAGCCCAGGATTGTGACAAGCGCCCCCACACCAATGACAAATGCCGCAACATTGAATTCCCATCGCTCGATCAACAAGACATCTCCGAGGCCAAAACGAGCAACAGCGATCGACACGCCTGAGATCGCCAGGACTGCGGGCCATAATAAACACGACGCATAGCAACAGATGTTTAACGGAATCCTCCCGTCAGGCATTCCAAAGCGAAACCTGGCCCACAACCCGGCGACGATCATCATGACGACTTTCGCAGCGACGGGTATCAGGGCCAATGTCACCACACACAGAAGCCGATCCTTCGAATCGTGCCAATCGACCGTGCAGACTTGAGCGACCGCGATAATCACAGTCATCATTGCAATACTGGTAATTGTAGAAAACGTTCGCGCAGGGGAACAGTTGGAACGCATCGAAATCCGGCACAGGTAATTTCGCTCAGTTAGAACCCGTGAAGTAATACGCAGAGGCAAAATCGCACGACGCCAAAGCCGCAACGCGGGCCCACCCGATTGCCACGGCGAAACCCGAATCGACAACGATGCACTGATGGAATAACTACATTCCGGGCAATTTCCCTTGACCGCCAGCTCAACAACCCGGTACCCGCAGCGCTCGCACAGCGGAAACCTCGACTCGAATCCCGGACCCACGGGCGGACCAACGTATCGCCCTGCACCAAAGAAGAGGCAAACTAGGAAATGCGCAACCACAGTTGTCGGCACGACACGATAGACCATGAATTCCACATTTTCGTCAAACGGCGTAGTCGGGGGCGACAGGTTCCACACGCCGCTGGTGAACGGATCCCATTCGGGAACGTGGTCGTGGCCGGCATTCGAGAGATAGACAACAGCCCAAACCACCGCGCCGGGGATGAGCACCGTGGTCGCCCAGAGCGCGTTCTTCATACTGCGACGAACCGCGGAGTTAAAGTTGTCGCCATCCACGCACCACGGCGCGATCAGCATCCCGAAGAAACTCGCAACAATTCCGACGATCACCGGCCCAAGTACAACAAGTGCAACAGGAATCCAGTGCTGGGATGAATGGGCGGTCTTCGCGGCGAAGAGAAGAATTGCATAAGCAAATGTCTCGCGAATATTCGATAGCCGAAAGCCCTCGTCTCTGATATGGCTGAACACGCAGTAGACGACGATGGCCGAAGTGAACCAAACAGAGACGGCCATGGCGACAATCGAGCGAAGCACAGACCCCACTGCCAGATGAGGCCCCAGGCGATGCGGAAGCACCCAGTGAAATAGGAACGCATTCAGGAAGGCGATTTGCCGCACCGGTTCCGGCAGGGGTTGCGTCGGTGGGAGCGTCTCGGGAACCAAGTGGCCCTCGCCGGACGTTGCATATCGAACATCGCTCACAAGCGCGTCACTCAATTGGAGGACTCCAACCGTCGCGCTTTGCTGAAGACTGCATCCGGATTACTCAAATGGAATCGGTCAGGCGTCGTTTCAAATTGGCCTCCCACATGGCCGCCATCATCCCTGCCATTCAACCCGATGCTGTAAAGCAGATAGTCGTCGCTTTCAAGGCGTCGATATCGCAACGGTTTGCAATCGCCGTAATCAATGGGAACATGGTGAAGGAGCGCGGGCACCAGCGCATCGAGTGAGGCTGGATATTCGCCGTGTTGACGTCTATATTCAGCCAAGGCCAGCGCGGCGACCGCGCCCTCGCAATGAGTACGCGCAACCAGGCTGCGCTGAACCGTCATAGCGAGCAACTTGAGGTGTTTAGATTGCCCACCCTCCAATACGCTCATCGAATCTTCGTTCAAAGTCGAGCATCCCCATCTGGTTACGGGTTCGCACTCGCTTAACGTTCGCAGTGTCCGCAAACGCTTAAACGAGCGGTCCAAGCGCTCGCAAGCTGTCGAATAATCACGGAAGATTGGCGAGGCCAAATTCCAGAGGCGCGCTGGTGAACTTCCGCCGGCGCTCGATGAATCCATCATTCGAAACGCACAAGTGCTAATGTCCAGCCAGTCACCGCCCTCGCGAACATAGCTGAACTCAAGTATCGATTGTTCATAGAATCGTTCACCAGCCAGATACTCGGTGGGAATAAGTGGCGACGGACGCATTCGTTCAAGTAAATCCGCAAACTCACGCACGTTGATGCTGCCGGATACCTGACTCACGGCTCTCAAAATCTGATGTGCCAGCAAACTCTCCATGCGAGTTCGAGCAGACTCATCAATCGACATTCGTCGACGCGCAAGCTGGCGGCCCTGGAGCAGTACGGTTTGCCAGTTCTTCACAACAGCGCCCATGTCTCCGGTTGTCTCACAAAGCCAACGGGAGTGCGCCAGCAGGGCTTGAGCCCAATTCTCGCCGTTACGAATAAGTGTGAGGGGTATTTCGGGAGTCGCCGTACACTGGGGGTCCCATCCCAACTCGACAGCGCGAATGAGATTGTCTCGTGCCTTGGCAAACTGGGGTGTTCGGAAAGTCTTGTCGTACTGTTGAACGTCCAAACACGCCGCATTCCAATCTCCGTAAAGCAAGTCCGTCGGAGCAATCGGCTGTGGCTGTTGACTCCATCCGACACGTCCCATTGCCTCCCAACTTCGATCCCCCAGAATCTTCGCTGCCTCCGCCGCCGTCAACGCCCCCGGCCCTGGCGGATCAAGCTCCGCGATCTTCGCCGCCCAGTATTCCGGTCGCGGCGTCGGACGCAGTGTGATCCGCAGGTACGCGAACCGCCCGAACCAGGCGAGCGCCGCGAGCGCGATCACCCATTTGATATATTTGGCTAATCTTGGCCGAACTGAGACGACCTTTGGACTGCTCGTCGTGTCGCTGGCCATGCTCAGACCCGCTGCCGCAAGGGACCCAAATTCACCGGAATCGCCTGTCACCGGCCTTACGGAATGACCCGTTCGCAGACAACATGACATACGCGCTGGCGCAGTGTCGGGCAAAGACAATTTGGTCCCCGCCTTAAGCCAGACTCTTTACATGCGGGTATCCCAGAATCTGATCGTCTTTGGTCAAAATAACTGCCCGTTCAATTCGGGCAGTGGCGACGATGATCTGATCGGCGGGGTCGTTGTGGAAAGACCCGGGGAGGGTCGTGGCTTGATGTGATATTCGGGGAGTGAGTTCGACCAGCCTTAGGCGCGACATTTGAAGCGCCGCCTCGACCCATTCCATCGCGTCCACGTTCAGAGACAACCGCCCCTTTTCGACGAGTTTGAAGACTTCCCAGGGCGAGATTGCGGAGATCAAGTATTCATCATCTGCCTTTGGTTCCGCAATATGCTGATACACTTTCTTCGAGAGCCGATCAGGCGCATTATTCCACCATATCCAGACATTCGTATCAAGGAGATACTTCAACGTGCCGCTTCCCAGTCATCTGCACAAACCGGCGAGACCACATCGCCCATGTGGACAACCGTATGAGCCAGAAGCCCTGGAATGGGCTTGTCGTCGCCGGCGGCTGTCGTTGGGATCACCCGGACCAGCGGCTTGCCGCGGCGCGTCACGGTGAAACCGCGACCCGTGCGGGCCACACGATCGAGCAGGCCGAGGGCCTGAGCCTTGAACTTGCTGATCGGGATGGATTCTTCTTTCTTCATGCCTTAATGATAGCACTGGGCCGGCAGAGAGTCAAAAGGTATGACTATGGTCATTTGAGATGGTCAAATCGCTCGAATTCTCATCTGCTGGCCTTGTGTTCCATCGCCTTGTTACAATCTCGGGTATCGCTAGAGACGCACCCGCCCTCTGCGCAGCGTGCATGAGCGCCTAGGAATCGTCCATGTCCCATTTCGACAGGCACACCGAATTCGCCCACGTCTTCAGCCCCATTGCCGACGTCCTCGAAGACCTCCGCGCCGGCAGGATGGTCATTCTCGTCGACGACGAAGACCGCGAGAACGAGGGCGACCTCGTCTGTTCCGCCGAGCGCGTCACGCCGGACATGATCAACTTCATGATCCGCCAGGCCGCCGGCAAACTGTGCCTCTCGCTGACCGCCGAGACCTGCGAAAAATTACACCTGTATCCGCAGGCCGCCGAGAACACCGCCGAACACGGGACCGCCTTCACCGTCTCGGTCGACGCCGCGCCGGAGTTCGGTGTGTCGACGGGCGTCTCCTCGGCCGACCGCTGCCGCACCATTCAGCGCTGCATTGCCGACGACGCCAAGCCCGCCGACCTCCGCCGCCCCGGTCACATCAGTCCGCTCAAGGGCAAGACCGGCGGCGTGCTCGTCCGCGCGGGCCACACCGAGGCGATCCTTGACCTCACGCGCCTCGCGGGGCTCAAGCCCGCCGGCGTGATCATCGAGATCCTGAAAGAGAACGGCGAAATCGCCCGCCTGCCCGATCTGATCGAGTTCGCCCAAAAGCACGACATGAAACTCTGCACCATCGCCGCGCTGGTGGAGTACCGCCTGCAGCGAGAGCGATCGATCATGCGGGTCGAAACCATCCCGCTGGAAAACCCCTGGGGCAAGTGGACCCTGCACGGCTTCGCCAGCGTCACTGACAACGAGCCGCATCTGGCCCTGTGCATGGGCGACATCGGAAAACTTGACGCAAACGGCGAGCCGATCGTCATCGATCGGCCCGTGCTGGTCCGCGTCCATTCGCAGTGCATGACAGGCGACGTCTTCGGCTCGCACCGCTGCGACTGCGGCGAGCAACTGGACGAGGCCATGCGGCAGATCGCCGAAGCCGGCGAGGGCGTGATCGTCTATCTGCGTCAGGAGGGCCGCGGCATCGGCCTGCAGAACAAACTGCACGCCTACAAACTGCAGGACGAGGGGCTGGACACGGTCGAGGCCAACGAGAAACTGGGTCTCCCCGCCGACAAACGCGACTACGGCGTCGGCGCGCAGATTCTGCGCGACCTGGGCCTGCGTAACATCCGCATTTTGACGAACAATCCCAAGAAGGTCAGCCGATTGGAAGTATATGGTTTGCAGGTGGTGGAACAGCGGCCGTTGCAGATGCCGCCGCACGCCGGAAACCGCCGCTACCTCGCGACCAAGCGCGACAAAATGGGACACCGCCTCGACGGCGTTTGACTCCCTCTCCCTTGAGGGAGAGGGTTGGGGTGAGGGTGCAGCAAGGGAGTGATCTCTCTCGACGGTATGTAGCGCGCCGACGGAGTTGACCCGCCCGGGCGGGCGCGTGGGACAACGATCAGAGCCGGACTGTCCTCAGTCCGGTCGCCTACCAGGTGCTAACGGTCTAATGCGTATTCGGAATTCGCCAGGCCGATTCGAATCAATCGTCCGCGAGTTAGGCTCTCTGGAATAGGGGCATTTCACCGCGCACACCGGACTGAGGACAGTCCGGCTCTGACCTTTACTGACATGACGGTACAATGGGACCCGTGAGCAGCGTTTCTCCCATTTCGACAGCGAACCATGCGAACGTGCTCATCGAGCCGGTACGCGACCGCGTCACCCGTTTCGACGCGCTCTACGCCCCCTTGCTGGCCGCCTGGGTCCGCACCGAGCAGGACCTCACCTGGCTGGCCCCGGGCACCCGGCCCCCGCTCACCGCCGCGAAGATCGCCGCCTGGGGCAGCGAGCGACCCTGCCGATATTTATACTGGCGTCACGGATCAGACATTCCCAGCGCCTACGCCGAGTTGAACCCCATGCCGACCGTGCCGGACCAACTCTGGGTCGGCCATTTTCTGGTGGACCCGGTCTGCCGGGGGCGCGGCGTGGGCCGGGCGTTCATGGCCCGCCTGCTCGAACTGGCATTTCTTCAACATGCCGTTAACGGCGTGTTGCTGGTGGTCTTCCCCGACAACCCCGCGGCAATCCGTTGTTATGAGCAGTCCGGCATGATGGCCATCGGCAAGGAATCCCGCTGGTTTGCCGCAACCAACCGCCGCCACCACTTCATCCGCATGGCCATTGACCGGGCCATGTTCGACGAATGTGTGCGCCTGGGCCGCCTGCGCCCCACCCCGCCGACCGTCGAACCGCGCGCCCGGCCGCTCCCGCGTCTGTCAATGCCGCAGTAGTTCAAGTCGATCGGTATTCAAGTGAAGAGCCAATAGGTTGCGCATTCGGCTGCTTGCGAGTTGCCATCTTCGATTACAAATGACGAGTATCCACGCTGCTCGCATCAATTCAGCGGAACCACGACATTGTGCGTCAATCCGCCGCCGAACTCCTCGACCCCCACGCGCGCCAGCCCTGACGCTGCGTCGGCGCCGGCCGCCGTGTCCACGTAGTACGTCCGCGTCACCGACTGCCCCGGCGGCAGGTCGGGAATCGTCCGGCTGGCCCGCGGCCTGCCCGGCGCGACCAGGATGCTCCGCAGCACCAGCGAACGATCGGTGCGGTTTGTAATCCGCTGAACGATGCGAACCCGTCCGCGCTCCGCCTCGGCCAGCACCTGCACGTCGAGTCCGGGCGCTTCGACCATCAGCCGCGTCCGCAGCGTCAAAGCCACCGCATCGTCGCCATCGATCTTCATTTCCACCGGAAGCACGTGCTCGCCCGCCGGGAAATTGGTGGGCACCAGCATCTCCAGCGGAAACTGAAATGTCTGACCCGCCGCGAGATCGACATCGGCCACGCGCGGCGACACATTCAAACCGGCCGGCGTCACAATGCGCATCCGGCCGCGCAGCCGCGTCGGCAGGGGATTGCGCAGGGTGAGCGTCCGACGCTGCGGCTCCAGCACCGGCATGACCCGCGGATCGTCCAGCGCCAGTGAGGCCTGGGCGAGGACCCGCCATCCCGCGACACTTTCAAATATCGACGGACTGGCAGTCAACTGAATCGCACCCGGAGGCTCGGGGGTTCGATTGCCCCAGATGTCCAGACGCTGAACGCGGTTGCCGAGGTCCACGGCCACGCGTCGAGGACCGCCGGCGTCACCCTGCGTCCATGCAATCAGCACGCCCGGCTGACCATCGCCGCTTGAAAACCACCAGGCGGTCGCGTCGCGGTCGATCCAGACCGGAGTCACTTTCGTACAGCCGGCCAGGGCCGCGGCGAGCGTGTGCGCGATGGCCAGTTCGTCCATCGGCACGATGCCACCCGGGCCGACCGTCCAGGGCTGGCGCACGAAAACGCCGTCCAGGCCGGTTGCAAGCGCCGCGACCAATCGTCGCGCGAACTCGGTCAGGCGCGCGTGCCGTTCGAGCCGTTCGGCGTTGAGCCGCTCGACCAGTCCCCATCGCGGGCGCGGGCCGTCGCGATTGAGCATGCCGATTTGCCCCTGAATGTGCTGCCAGGCCAATCCATCCGAAAGGGTCAGCGTCTCGCCGGCCTCCACCCCCGCCGGCTGAGACGTCGCCGCGCCTTGCAGGAGCGCGGTCGCGCAGGATGGAATCACGACAACCGGCTGATTGACCAGCGGTTGCAGTTCCGCCGAGACCTGCGAAACGGCCATGCGGGCCTGTTCGGGGTTGACATTCTGATCGGGCTCCGCGTCGGGCCCCAATTGCCAGTGGCGCACCCGTGCCCCAAGTCGCGCCAGCGGCAGCGCGAGGTAGGGCCGCCAGCGCGCCGGCGGTGAAGCCAGCACATCGAGCAGCCGGTCCGCACCGGGGTCAAACGTCTCTATCAGCGACCGCGGCGGGCTCTCCAGCACCGCGACCGGGGTCGTGCCCTGGGCGATGAGACCATCGAGGAACCGGTTGAACGCGGAATCGCCGTAGACAAGACGACGATCGTCAATTTCAGTCCGCCAGATCGGCACCTTGACGTGCCCCGGCCCCATGCACTGCAGCACCCGCGCCGTGCCCGCAAGATCGGCCACCGCGTCGGACGTCAGGCTCACGCCGATCGGCGACACCATCCCCGGCGTCCGGGGCCCGTCGGCGCCCAGCCGGATGAACCGCCGCTCGATCGAGACCAGCGTCTCGTCTCCGGACCGCGCCGTCAATCGGGCGAGGTACGGACCCGCGGCAAGTTCAGGCAATGCCAGCGCCGCGGGCTGGACATCTCCATCAACCGGCGTGGTGTCTACGTCGCGGCTGAAGCACGATCGGCCGTCACCGTCGAACACCTCCAGGCGATTCACGATCCCCTGGCTGTCGTTGTCGCGCACCACGGCCGCGGCGAGGATCGTCTCCTCGCCCGCAAACACATTGGCCGACACGGGTACATTTGAAGCAGCCAGTTCCAGCGACACATCCGGCAGGCGAATGATGGAAATGTCGTCGAACCAGGCCTGCGCATCGGCGTCCTCGAGTTGAATCGGCCGCGGCGACGCGCGCGACGGCGCCGGCCGCACCGCCTGACGCAATTCGCAGGTCAGCGTGATCCACCCCGCGTTCCTGGGCGCGGCCGGCAGGGCAAATGCGACGCGCTGCCACGGCTCATCCTTCGCACCACCCCGAACAGGCTCGCTCTGCCGAGCGGTCGTCTCGATTCGACGCAGGTTCTGATCGGTGTAGCACGCGGTAACGAATGCCCCGGCATGGACCACGTGCGACGGACGAATAAACGCGACAATCTGGTAAATCGCACCCGGCCTCACCGGGATGTCCCGCGCGACATACTGCGTGGCAAGACTCCCACCCTGCAGCGCGAAGTGGTAGGACGGCGCAGCGTCGTGCCCCACGGCGTGATCAAACACCCCCTCCAGATAGCGCGGCAGGCCCGCGCCTTCGATGCGCGACCAGTTCATCGGCGTGCGTTCACCGTTGCCGAGGAGACGCTCGTTGAAGTCGAAGCGCTTGACCACGCGCGGCGGCAGTGCGGGCCGGGCCGGACGCGCTGCCGGCGGCGCGACCACGGGCGACTGAGCATCCTGCTTCGCCGGCTTGGCGCCGGGCCGGGCGATCAGCAACGCGATCACCATCAAACTCTGCACGACCGTCGTCAACGGACTTCACTCCGATTCGCTGCATGCGGGCGATGCAGACGCGCACGTCCGCGCGCATCATTCCGTATCCAGCCTCGCGGCATTTATCGGGTGCTTCCACCGCCCCATTGACGAAGCAGCGACTTTGCCGGCCGTCCACGCAATCGACTGTGTCGCGCGCGTCCAATAACCACGCAACTCGCGCAACCTGTGCAGCCGACGCGATCAGGACTCCGATAACCGAGCAAGGAGATTGACCATGACGCATCGCGGTACACCCAGGAGGAAGAAGCGCTATCAAATCACACGTCGCGCCGGACGCGTCTTTGCCGCCCTGCTCGCGGCGAACAGCATCGTGGGAGGGTGCCTGTCGTCCGAAATCGGGAAGCGATTCCGCGACGCATATGTGCCCGGTCTGGTAGCAGGACTGTCGACGGCGGTTACCACGCCGGACCAGGCCGATGCGGGCCTCCGCCAATCGCTGGCCGCACTGATCGAAGGACTGGGCGCTGCATTGAGCGTACGAGAGTGAGGCGCCACCGCGCTCGATTGCGCCGATCATTCGCACCGCTTCAAAGCGAAAGGGTCCCGAATCGCCGCATGACGATCCGGGACCCTTGTTGATTTAATCAGACACGCGTCACTTTATTTAGGGAGCGGTGTCCGTCGGTGACGCCCCGCCCGACGTGGGGCTGGGTGCAACGCCCGGGGCGCCAGTCGCGACCGGATCGGCGTCCAGCAACTGATCCACCACGGCCCGGACATCATCGCCCACGATCGGCGCGCTGAAGCCGGGAACACAGTTGGCCTGGCTGCACGGAACAAAGTTACCCGCGTATACACCGCCCTGCGCTGCACACTGGGCCTGGGTCACGAATACGCAGGTGAGTGCCCCGTTGGGCGAGGCGATGCAGCAGGCACCGCGCGGCGGGGTCGTCGTCGGGCAGGTCGCGTTGCCGCAGACCGTGCCGTTTCCACGGTAGATGCCGCCCTCCTGCAGACAAGCCGGGGCCGTGCGAATCACGCACACCACGCCGGCCGGCGAATTGAGACAACACGCCCCGGTCGGCGGCTGACAGATCGTGTTGTTACAGACCGTGCCGTTGCCGCGATAGATGCCCTGGGCCTGCAGGCACTGCGGCTGCGTCATCACGACGCATTGAATGCCGCCGGCAGCCTGAATGCAGCACGCACCGGTTGGAAGTTGGCAGATGGTGCTGGTGCAGACCGTGCCGTTACCGCGATAAATGCCGCCCATCTGGGCACACTGAGCCGCAGAGCGAATCACACAGGTGACTGTATTCGCCGTCGCCTGGACGCAGCACGCCCCGGTCTGCGGCGGCTGGCAGATGCCCGGCTGGGTGCAACTCGTTCCATTGCCGCGATACGCCCCCTGCTGTTGCAGGCACTGCGCCGCCGTCACCTGAACGCACGACACCGCACCCGACGAGTTGAGCAGACAGCACGCGCCGGTCGGCGGTGGCGGCGGCGGCGGACAGTTGGCCGTCGCACACGTCGTCCCATTTCCTTTATAGATACCTTGAAGCGATGCACAGAACTGCGCCGTCACGCTCACACAATTGGTCGGCGTGCCGATCGGACTGTTGACCAGGCAGCATGCGCCGACAGGCGGCGTATTGCAGACGGTGTTCGTACAGGCCGTGCCGTCGCCGCGATAAACGCCGCCCTGCTGCTGACACATGGCCGCTGTTCGAATCACGCATTGGAAGCCGCGCGTGCCGGTCGCGTTCGGGATGCAGCATGCGCCGGTCGGCTGCGGCAGGCAGATGCCCGGCTGCGTGCAACTGGAACCGTCACCGCGATACTGGCCCTGTGCCTGATGGCAGGCGGCCTGCGTCAGTTGTTGACACGTAATCGCGCCGGCCGCCGCAATGCAGCATGCGCCGGTGGCCGGCGGCGAGCAGATGCCCGGCTGCGTGCAACTCGTGCCGTCGCCCTTGTATTGCCCGCCCGGGAGCGCCAAACACAGCACTTCGGTCAGTTGACTGCAACCCAGCGGGGTCGTGCCCAGATTGTTGCAGCACGCACCGGTGGGCGGCTGGCAGGTCGTGGCCGTGCAGACCGTGCCGTTCCCGAGGTACGTGCCGTTGCCTGCGAGGCAGTTGGCCTCGGTTCGAATTTCGCAGAAATTGGTGACGTTTCCGATGAAGCAGCACGCCCCGACCGTAGGCGGCGGACAGGTCGTCAGACTGCATTGCGTTCCGTTGCCCTGATAGATGCCCGCGACCGACTGGCATTGTGCCTCAGCCAGGATTGCACACGGCGGAATGCCCGGAATCGGGTTGGTCATGCAGCAGGCCCCGGTCGGCGGCGGCGGCGCACAAATATTTGGCGCGCTGCAACTCGTGCCATTGCCGCGATACTGGCCGGACGCCGCGGCGCAGTTGGCTTCGGTCAGTTGCTGGCAAGAGATACCCCCATTCGGATTGACCATGCAGCAGGCGCCAGTGGGCGGAGGCGCACAGATGCCCGCCGTCGTGCAATTCGTTCCGTTGCCGCGGTAGTTTCCGTTGGCCGCGAGGCACTCGGCCTCGGTGCGCTGGACGCACTGGATCGACCCGCTGTTGGCAAGGCAGCAGGCGCCGGTCGGCGCCGGCGGCGGACAGATGTTCGTTGTGTTGCAGTTCGTTCCGTCGCCGCGATACTGACCCTGCGCCGTCCCGCAGGCCGCCTGGGTCAACTGCTGGCACACGATTCCGGCCGCGCCGGTGATGCAGCACGCACCTGTGGGTGGCGGCGGCGGACAATTCACATTCGCACAATTCGTCCCATTGCCCTGAAACACACCGACGGTTGCCGGGCATTGCGACTGCGGCACCATGATGCATGGCGCGGTGCCGGGGAGCGGATTCGACAGGCAGCATGCGCCGTTCTGTGTCACGACCGGGCAAATGCCCGCGGTGTTGCAACTGGTCCCGTTACCGCGATAGAGGCCCTGCGCCGTTCCGCAGTTCGCCTCGGTCAGTTGTTGGCACACGACACCCAGCGTGCCGTTGATGCAGCACGCGCCGGTCGGCGGCGGCGTGGGCTGGCAGATATTCGTCGTCGTGCAACTCGTGCCGTTGCCCTTGAAGACGCCGTTCAACCCCGCACACTCAGCCTGGGTTCGCTGCAGACATTGGATGAAGCCCCCGCTTGCCAGGCAGCAGGCCCCGGTGGGCGGCGGGAGGTTTGAGCAGATGCCCGCGGTGTTGCAGCTCGTGCCGTCACCGCGATAGATCCCCTGCTGGGCTGCGCACTGAGTCGCACTGAGTTGAAGGCAGGCCAGGCCGGCTGGGCTTGCGACACAGCATGCCCCGGTCTGGGCATGCGCCGTCGCAATCTCACCCAGGCCCAGTATGCCGAATGCCAGAATTGAACAACAACACGCGCGGAGAATTGATCGAAACACGTTCATCTTCCTACTCCCTGCTTCTCTTACTATGTCCAGACTCGCCAGCCTGAAAAAGAGCAATGACATTCATGTAGGTCGCCGCGATTGCGACACCTTGCGAAGGACGCTCGGACTCAGAGTGCACCCCGGCCGAATGGCCGACGTCGGACCTCCCTAGTTTACAACTCCGGACCGTGTCTGGAAATTGCCGTACACGCAAAAATAAAGGGAATTTCCGCCACCCGAGCCCGCGCGCAACACCTTGCCGGCCACTGGATTACGGATCCGAAAGGAGGCAGGGCCGCTCAGGGCGTGGTTCGGACGGGCGGCCGGCCGATCGAGTAGTACGTAAAGCCCCGGCTGCGCATCTGGTCGGGTGTGAATAGATTGCGGCCGTCAAAGATGACCGGTCGCTTGAGGATCTGCTTGAGCCGGGTGAAATCGGGCGAGCGGAACTCGTTCCACTCGGTGCAGATGATCAACGCGTCGGCCCCGTCCGCGGCGGCGTAGGCGTCGTCGAAGTAGCCGACCTTGTCGCCGAACTCGGCGCGAAGATTGGAAATCGCCTTGGGGTCGTGCGCCCGCACCTTCGCGCCGGCCTCAAGAAGACCGTTGATGATGTTCAGGGCCGGCGCCTCGCGGATATCGTCGGTCTTGGGCTTGAAGGCCACGCCCCACAGGGCGAAGGTCTTGCCGCTCAATTGACCCTCGAAATGCGCCGCGATGGTCCGAACCATGCGGCTCTTCTGCCGCTCGTTCACCTGGTGCACGGCGGCCAGCAGGTCATGCTCGGCGTTCGCCGCCCTGGCGACATGGCAGAGCGCCTGCACATCCTTGGGGAAGCAACTGCCGCCGTAGCCGATGCCTGGATACAAAAAGTGAAATCCGATCCGCTTGTCATGGGCCATGCCCACGCGGACCTGGTCGACGTCGATGCCCAAGTCGCCGCAGAGATTGGCCACCTGGTTGATGAAACTGATCCGCGTCGAGAGGTAGCAGTTCGCCGCGTACTTGATCATCTCCGCCGCGCGCCGCGCCACGACGAGAATCGGATTCTGGTTTCGCACATAGGGTGCGTACAGTTCCTTCATCACCTCCGCCGCGCCGGCATCGTCCGAGCCGATCACCACCCGGTCGGGCCGCAGGAAGTCATCCACCGCCGAACCTTCCTTGAGGAATTCCGGATTGCTCACCACGATGAGCGGATGCTTGGCGAGCGGCTTGGTCAGCGCCTCGACCCGATCGCCGGTGCCGACCGGCACGGTGGACTTCATGACGAGCACTGTCTTTTTATCAACAACCCGTGCGATGTCCTGCACGGCCGTTTCGATCATCGAAAGATCGGCTGAACCGTCGGCCCGGGGCGGCGTGCCGATGGCGATGAAGATCACCTCGGCGTGTTTCACGGCCGCGGCCAGGTCGGTGGTCAATCGAAAGCGCTTGCTGTCCAGGTTCTGCCGCAGCAGTTCGGAAAGGCCCGGTTCGTAGATCGTGCACTCGCCCCGAGACAGCCGCTCGACTTTGGTCGGATCGATGTCCAGGCCGACGACGTGATTGCCCGTATCGGCGAGGCAGACCCCGGTGACCAGCCCCACATAACCCGTGCCGACGACCGTGATGCGCATGACCTGCCCCGATTTCAAACGTGCGACGCGCGCACGCGAGCCCATCGCCTTCGCTGAACCTTACTCCAAAATCGGTCAATTGTCGTCGCGACGTAACGTCCGCAATTCTCGTCGAAGGCGCTGAGTCGGCAGAATAATGGACCGGGGCCGGGCCGATTGAAACCAACGCGAAATCGCCCTATCCTGCCGGTGTTGGATTGGAAAGTAGCACCGATCAGGAGGCCGCGCGATGAACGTTCACATCACTTACTGCCAGCAGTGAAACTACCTTCCCCAAGCCACCGGTCTGGTGGCCGAATTGAAGGCGAAATACGGCAACGAGCAGATCAAGACCACATTGACCCCGGGAGCAGGCGGCATATTCACCGTCACGGTCGACGGCACGGAAGTCTTCAATAAGAAACTGACCGGCCGCTTCCCCAACTACGGCGAAGTGCCGACGGCAATCGATCGCCTGCTGCTCGAAAGGTAATGTCGGCGCGGCTCGCCACTACGATGCGGGCGTGATGTTTTCCTCGTCGCACAATTCGGCGATCGCTCGAACGATCTCCGGCTTGCCGTCGTCCCTTGCGCGCGTCATCAACCGCCCGAAGAAGACGTTCATATATTCTCCTTCGTCGAAGGTGGATCGCGTGCGCCGGCCGCCCATCGAATAGGCCTCGCCCATGGCCGCCTGGTGGGCCAGATCGGCGTGCATGTCGTAGAACCGCTGATTGGCCTCGTAGCCTTCGACCCGCGACAGGATCTCCATCGCGCTCGCACGGGCGACATCGCCCATCTCGCTGCGCCGGGACATCTTCACGTAGGTGGCAACACCAATCGCAATGAGACCAATGACGCCGATTCGTATGAGGCGCGTGGGCATGATCCGTCTCCCGTGCGGGGGCTTCACCGACCCCGACCGGCATACGGACCGATCGCGGGGCAACCCTCACACGTATTAGTCTAATGACGCATTACCGCGCGCGAAAGCCCGAAATGGACTCGCCCCCGAATCGTCCCAAAATCGTCTCAGAATCGCACCGGAATTGCCCCGAAATCGCCCACCGACCGCGGGGTGAGCCACGGGGGACGGCCCGTGGGTCCTGGGCCCCTTGCGCCTCCGGGGCGAATCGCCCGAACCCAATGAAAAGGCCCGCGCGCGTTTGCGAGCGGGCCTTGAAAGGGGTCGTTTGAGATCAGCCGATTAGCGTCGGCGGCGAAGTGTGGCGACCGCGCCGAAGGCAAGCAGCATCAGCGATGCCGGCTCCGGCGTGGGGGTTTCCTTCAGGGAAAAGACCGTCGGGAACGTGCCGGGGATGCTCAAATCGTGGGGCGTCACGGCGATGTGAAGTTCCCCATTCGTCGCACCGCCGCCCGGATTCCAGATTTGTCCGGGCAGCAAGACGCCATCCCAAATGTCCAACCGCGTATTTCCGTTCGCAAATGCAGCTTGTGTAAATGGGGCGATTGAGAAGCCGATCGGTCCGGGGCCACCGCTAACGGCAGTGGCAGCGACATCAAAAACAGCGTCGCCACTGTCGATTAGATCCATGTGGAAGTCGGTCCAAACATGACCGGTGAAATTGGTAATAATTTCATCTTCAATAATAATACGAGTGGCGGTCGGACCGCCGTTGAGAGGGATCGTTTGAATGAACGAAATTGCAATCGTGGGGAAGATCCCGCTGGGGCTCGGGCCCTGCGTAAACGTCGCGGACTTTTCGATAAAAACACGACCGGCGCCAAGTTGTGTGCAGTCCGAGTCAATGATCTGGACCAACCCATCCAACGATGAATCCCAAGACGCCGTCCAGCCGGCGTTGCCATTACAGAGATTGATCGATCCGGCCTGGGCTGCCTGATGGCCGGCAAGCGCACACGCCGCCGAGAGTATGACTACGAGTGTGGATTTGTTCCGTGCCATCCCGCTCTCCCTTAGCATTGCTTCGGCTCTTCCGCGCGCCAACTTCGTCCGACGCGAGAAGAACCCTTCCGCTCCGTTCCGGTAATGTATGAAAAACCGTCCATCCATTTCAAGGAAATTTCGAGGCAAAGTCTGATATTCTTGCGGCAGCGTCCGATGAAGGCTCGACTCGGCCAATTCGCACCCGCCCCGCAACTGCGATTCTGCTTCTGATCCTAACGTCTTGATTTGCCATGACTTAGGCCCGGTGGGAGATTGGCGTGGATTTATAGTGGCACATTCAACCTCACGACTTACACTATGGGGAGAACTTGGGTTGTGTTATTCGGCCCTGCGGAATCGGAGGAGACGCCGTCGCTACCCCACGGATGCAAAACTGTCCACGTTGCGGAGCGCCGTCACAGACGTTGGCCAGATTTTGCGGCGCGTGCGGCCTGTTCCTGCCGCTTCCAGGCGAGGAGGGAGCCCCGGGGCGCATTGCGGATCCCCGTGCGTTGCAGGTTCCGCCCTCGTTCCAGAAATGTATCGACGCCGCAGACCTTTATTTCAACTGGGAGTCGGCTTGGGGCGATCAGCCGGTCCTCGGAACCGAACCCCTCGCGATTCGCATCTTCAATCGCGGATATGGTCTGGCGGCGATTGAGTTACTCATCAGAGTCGTTGACCGGACCGACGCATGCATGGTCGAGACGCAGCGCCTGGTCGACATTCTCAGACGCGGAATGACGACGACGATCGAACTTCATTCGTTTGAGTTGGCGCGGCCCGTCGGGCGCGTCGAAGTGAGCCTTGTTTCGGCGGAGTTTGATCGCTCGCAGGCTTGATTTGCCGCGGTGCGGCGGAAAGGACATTGAACATGATCCCCTATCTGATAGCGGCGGGAATTCTGGGCATCATCTTGCTGTCGATTGCGGCGAGCGGCGCCTTCACAGTGGAGCAACAGACCAAGGCGCTGGTGGAGCGCTTCGGCCGATTCGTCGGTACGGCCGGTCCCGGCCTGAATTTCAAAATACCCATCATCGACAAGGTCGCCGGCCGCGTCTCCCATCGCGTGCGCGAGTTGGAGATCGCCGTTGAAAGCAAGACCAAAGACGACGTGTTCGTCGATCTGAAGATCGCCGTGCAATTCTTTGTGCGCGAGACCGACGACGCGGTCATCGCGGCGCACTACAAACTGACCAACCCGGGCCAGCAGATCAGTTCGTACGTCTTCGACACGGTTCGTTCGCTCGTGCCGGAAATGCCGATCGATACCGTGTTCTCGGAAAAGGAAAAGATCGCCGCGGCCGTCAAGGAGCGGCTGAGCGAGACCATGGAGACGTTCGGCTACACGATTCTTCAGGCGCTGGTCAACGACATCCAGCCCGACAGCACGGTGAAAGAAGCCATGAACAAGGTCAACGCCAGCGCCCGCCTGAAGGAGGCCGCCAAGAACGAGGCCGAGGCGCGGAAGATTCGCGTGATCGCCGAAGCCGAGGCGGAGGCCCGCGCGAAGGAACTGCAGGGCGTCGGCATTGCCCGACAGCGACTGGCCATCGCCAAGGGTCTGAAGGAATCGGTTGAAGCCTGCTCCGAAGCCGGCATCAGTCCTGAAGAGGCCACCAAGATGGTGCTCATGACCCAGCACTACGACACCGTCACCTCGGTCGGCGCTCACGCCAAGGCCACGGTCATGATGCTGCCCTACACGCCGGACGGCATGAACGCTGTGGGCGATCAGATCATGCAGGCCCTGCTCGGATCGCAGGCGTCCGGAGCGAATCACGTTCCAACCGACGCAGCCAGGCAGATGGGCAAGCCGCCGCGCGTGACCAAGGACGTGTGACGCAGCAAGCCGGTCAACACCGGGTGAAAGGACTATTCGGTAAAAAGCAAGAGGCCCCGTCGAACGCATCCGACGGGGCCTTTTTCGTTGACGCGATTCGAAATCGCGAAGACGAACGCGAACAAAGGGGGCTTACTTCTTGCCGCCCTTCTTGGCCGCGTTCAGGGCCGACTGCATGGCGCCGGCGTCGCCGTTGAACACGCGATCAAGCATGTCCGCGACGAGTTCGCGCTGCGTGACCTCGGCCTTGCGACCGGGGCTGAACAGGAAGGCCTTGCCGACCGGACCCTTGACCTTGGTGGCCAGGCCCTTGGCCTCAAGCCGCGTGAGCAGCGTGACGACCGAGCCGTGGGCCATCGGCCGGTACTTCAGCATCTTCTCGCGGATTCGCCGCGCCGTCACAGGTCCTTCCTGCCAGAGGCAGGCCAGCACGTCCAGTTCCGCGTTCGGAATGTGTGCTGTTTCCATCTTCTTCTTCTTAGCCATGGTACCGCTCCTTAAAAAAATACAACCAGTCACCCCGATAGGCGCCACCCTGACGCCCACACCGGAAAATCCGCCGCCCGAAAAACCGTGACCGTTCTCCGAGTCGGCGTCCGCCTCCCTGCGGAATCCAATTCATGTCCTGGAAGCATCGAAACGACTTGCGAAGAAAGGCCTTCGCAGGCATGTTCGCCGCCTCCACGCGGAAGAATAGCGACACACGGATTCACGTGCAAGAAAAAATTGACAATTTTTGCAATCTTTTTTTACGCAGGTCTCAGTCAATGTCTTAGGGCAGTCGCCTGTCTGGCACGCTCCGACTTCAGTCCATTTGGACGCTCGCATCTCGACAAGGAGTCCGTTTCTTCCTGTGAATTCCAAGTCGTCCTCGCGGGCGCCCAATATGTGTCTTATTGCACACTCGCTCCGGCCTCTGTGCCAATCCATGCATTTTCGATGTCAAATTGTCATTTTGACGAAACAATCCTGTCTTATTGACATCCTTCATCGTTGCAGCAACCCGTAAAGAGCCTCCGCACCGATGGCATCCAGCGATTCGACCACCGTCGTCGCAATCGAAAGCGCCTCCCGGGGATACGAACCCATCAGGCCCACGCACTGCATTCCGGCCCGTCTGGCGGCCTCCAATCCCACCGGCGCATCCTCAATCACCACGCACCGTTGCGGTTCAAGCCCGAGTCGCCCGGCGGCTGTGAGAAACACCTCCGGATGCGGCTTGCCGTGGGTAATGTCGTCGCCGGTCACAATTGCGTGAAACCGACCGCCCAGTCCCATCTCGTCGCAGACGAGACGGACATTTTCTGACGGTCCGGACGATCCGACCGCCACCTTGAACCCGGCATCGCGACAGGACGTGACCAGCGCGACCGCGCCGGGCATCGCCGGTACCCGGCCGCGAATCAGGTCGCGATAGAGCGACTCCTTTCGATCATCCAAGTTGTGAATTGTGTCTGGATCATGAACGTCCAGCAGCGTCCGAATGATGTCGCGACTGGTGCGTCCGAAGGTCGAACCGATTTGGGCATCCGTGAGATTCCGTCCCTGCTCGGCAGCCAGAAGCCGCCAACTTTCCAGGTGCGAGGCGTAACTGTCGACCAGCACGCCGTCCATGTCGAAGATCACGCCGAACTCGGGTCGTCCCATCGAATGTGATTCGCGTTGACTACCCGCAGCATCGGCGATGCTGCCTTTTCCTTGCGGCGGATCGCCGCATGGACACACGCCGCGACTTAATCATCGTGTCTTAGATACGCCTGTCAAGCCCATTTCTTTCAGATTTTTTGCCGCTGCAAGTCCTGACCCGCACGGGGGATGACCGGTCGCGTCCCGCAAATACCGGACGGATGTCTTTGCCTGGCCGCGTAACGTCCCTACGCTCGTGACGGCACTGCAATGGTTAGGAATGTTGTGAAATTCACAGCAGCGGCAGGCCCAAGGAGAAATGAACATGGAGAAGAGAAAGGGACAACCACGCGAGCGACGGGCTGCATCGACGCCTTCGAAACCGGTTTCGTCCAGAAAGAGGCGATCGGACCGCAAGCAGGCGAGGGAATTACGCCTCCAAGTACAACTCGCGATGCTCAAGCGCGCCTTGGCCGCTGCGGAAGACGACACCCTGCCGCACCGTGCGGTCTGCGACTTTCTGAAGGCGCTGACCCTGCTCGCCAGATCCGAGAAACTTGATTCGAACGCCCGGTCTGAATCCAGGCATTCGAAAAATCCACAGGCGAATGCGCGAAATTCCGCACCCCTTGGTTTCAATGTAAGACACTCCGGCGACATGGAGGACCGACTGCGAGAGACCGTGCGCAACATCTACGGCGTGACGTTTTCGGGGCCCGAAGCGAATTGCACCGGGCAGCCGGCCGACGCCGGCGAGGCTTGTGTGACGAATGAAAAATGCAGAGCGGGCCGGTAAGCCGAATTCTGTTCTCCGGGCGCGTCGCGAAAGCCCTGATTGATCCGGAGCGGAGGTTGGATCGACCAGGCCGTGCGCGACGCGTCCGAAGCGGCGACCATTTCTCTGGGCCGACGGTTGCCCGTCGGCTCAATGCGCCCTACCCGCGGCGTGGGACGAGACGGGCCGCCTCGTGGAGGGACCGCTCGGTGGTACGGACGACCAACCCGTCTGAAGATGGGCCGGCCGACCCGGGCCACGGAGCGGTCCCTCGCTCGCCGCCTACATGGGCTTGCTGGCGGTGGGGTTTGCCCTGCCACGTCTGTCACCAGACGCGCGGTGCGCTCTTACCGCACCATTTCACCCTTACCGAGTGGTAGTCGGTTTTCAGTTTTCGGTTATCGGTTCTATGTGAAGCTCGCGTGCAAAAAGTTAATACTGAAAACCGACAACTGAGAACCGACAACCGACCACCACCCGGCGGTATCTTTTCTGTGGCACTTTCCCTGGCATCGCTACCGGTGGCCGTTAGCCATCACCGTGCCCTGCCCAGTTCGGACTTTCCTCCCGGGAAGCAATGTTCCCGAGCGATCGCCCAGCCCGCTCTGCAACCGAATTGTATCAGGTTCGCCGACCACGGGTTGAGCCGGTGCATCGAACCCTGCCTACGCCTTATCATGAACGCGTCGCCATTCAATTGTGAACACTGAAGCCGCGTTCGCCTGGAGCACCGATGTCGAAAGCAAAACCCAAGCCGGTCCAATACGCCGCAGCGAAGCCCGACGAATCGACGAGCCTGAAGCCGTTCGCCATCGGTTTCGTCGCCCTCGATCTGGCAGTCATCATGACCGTCCTGCTGGTCCTGGAAAAACTCGGGAGCATTGACCTGCCGGGGTGTGGACCGAGCAGCGCCTGTGCCCTGGCGCAGAGCAGCGCCTGGGGCCATGTGCCGGTGGGAAGCCTGGCACTGCCGGTGTCATTCCTCGGCCTCGGATACTTCGCGGGCATGCTCGCGGCCTGGCTCATCGCGCGGGGTCGGCTGCCGTCGGCGCTGCGGGCCCTCGCCTTCATCGGCGCGGGCATTTCGCTGCTCTACATGGGCGTCATCTTCAGCCAGGGACACTACTGCCCCTATTGCATCGCGACGCACGTCGCCAATTTCATCTTCGTCGGCGCGCTGATTCGCGCGCCCAAGGGGTCATCGGCCTCCCTCGCACCGATCGCCGCCGCCGGCGCGATCATGCTGGGCGCCAACATCGCCCTGCTCTCCGCGAAATCCTCCGGCGAGGCCGCACAGGCTCAGAAACAGGAGGGGCAACTAGAAGCGTCCACAAAGGAAATCGCCCAGCAGGGTGGCAACCAGGCCACCGGCAACACCGCAATCTCCGGCGCCGCATCTGACTCAACCGACAAGCCCTGGAAGGGTCCGTTCACCGGCCGGTATCGGCAGGGTCCCGAGAAGGCCGTCTATCGCATCGTCCTCTACACCGACTACCAATGCCCGGACTGCTTCAAGGTGGAACAGGACATCGTGCAACTGATGAAGACGCGCAACGATATCTCGCTGTCCGCCAAGCAGTTTCCCTTCAACAAGGACTGCAATCCGAGCATGACGCAGACCCTGCACGGTGGCGCCTGTCTCGCGGCGTCGATGGCCGAGGCCGCCGGGCTGCTCCGGGGCAACGAGGGCTTCTGGCAGATGCACCACGCCCTGTTTGAACGTCAGGCCTCGACGCCCAAGGGCCTTCAAGGCGGATTCTCGACGCGCGAGGAATACGTTCAATTCCTTATGTCGCTCGGGTATGACGAGGCGTCATTTGAGCAGACTCGACAGGATCCGCGAATCATGGAGTGGGTCCGGTCGGACTGCAACGAAGCCGTCGCACTGGGGCTTTACTACACCCCGATGGTGTTCATCAACGGCGTCGAACTCAAGGGCATTTTCGCGCCGCAGGCCGTTTCGCGGGCCATCGCCGCACTCGACGCCTCCAAACTGCAAGCCAAGGGTCCGGAGGATGACAACCCGCCGCTGGCCGCCGCTCGACATGTGTCTGATTGGCAGGAGCAGCCGGTGAACCCGATGCCGGTGGACAACATGACCTTCGGACGCGGACCGGCCAATGCGAAGATCAAGATTGCGATCATCGGCGATTATCAGGAGACCGGCACGCAGGAAGCCCTTCGCGAGATCAGCCGCCTGACCGCCGGGCGAAGCGACATTCGGCTGGATTTCCGGTTGTTTCCGTTCAATCGCGCCTGCAACCCCCGGCTCCCGCCGCCTCCGCAACCGCCCAAGCCCGACATCAGTCAGTTTCCCCAGGCCTGCGTCGCGGCCCGCGCGGCGAAGGCGGCCGGCATCGTCGGCGGCCCCGATGCCTTCTGGAAAATGCACGACTGGCTGGTGCAGAACAGCAATGCCGTGTCCGAACAATCCGTCGCCGCTGCCGCATCGTCGCTGGGCATCGACCCGACTGCCTTTGTCGCGGCCTTCAACGGGCCGGACGCCCAGTCCGCCATCGCGAATGACGCCAACAGTCTGTATGGCTACCTTTTCAAGACCGGCATTCCCACGATTCGCGTCAACGATCGGATCATTCCGCGCTGGAAATTGAAGGGCGACAACATCCTCGAGCGGGTCTTCAAAGAAGCCGACAAGCCCTGACCGATCGCGCGCAGGGTGCGTCCCTGGCGCACCGGTTCGTGCCGGGCGGGCAAGCAGTGGCAACCAGCATCGGCGAGCGAGTACCACTCCACGTGGTAATCCACCACTTGCGTGGTGGTGGGTTTTTTTGCGTCACCTCACCTACGGACAGGTGCAGGCCGACAGCAAGCCACTGATGAAGCAGGGCACGTCGTCTGCATTCACAACATCGTCGCCGTTCATGTCCGCCCGACATTTGACGTCGCCCGTCGCCGTGCCGCTTACGTATGCCTCGGCGAATTCCCTGATGTCCATGCCGGTCATTCCGCCGCCGGCGTCCATGTCGCCCTTGCAGCACGTGGGCGAAACCGATGAACACGGCGCGCACGCGCAGGTCTGCACGGTCAGCAGCGCGGCACTCGAGGTCTCCGATGTGCAATTGCTCGACACGACACAGTCGTAGTTGCCGGCATCCGCCGGCAGGGCCGGGTCGATGGTCAGGGTCGCCGTCAGTGCTCCGGAAATAGCGCCGCCGTCCGAAAGATCATTCGTGTTGCGACGCCACTGATACGTCAGGGGAGCCGGGCCGGTCGCGGCGACGGAGAATTGGGCAATCGCCGACGAGCACACCGTAACAGGCTGCGGATGATCGTTGATCTGAACGGGTTCGGCGTCGACCGTGAAGGTCGCAGGACACGTCGAGAAGTTGCCCGCCGCGTCTTCGACCCGAATGGTCACCGGTGTCGCCCCCAATCCAACCAGCGTGCCCGCGGCCGGCGTTTGGGTGATGACAAGACTCCCCACGGCAGTGCAATTGTCACTTGCAGTCACGTCGCCGATGAAGCTGGGAACCGGCGCCTGGCAGTTCGCGTCAGCGGTTGCATTCTGATCCGACGCGCAGGTGTCAATGGTCGGGGCGTCGTCGTCCGTCACGGTCACGGTGAAACTGCACGTCGCCGAGCGCGCATTGGCGTCGGTGGCCGTGTAGATGATCGTCGTGATGCCGGGCGAAAATGCCGAGCCGGAGGCCGGCCCCGAGGTCTGGGTGATCGTCGCGCCGGCGCAATTGTCCGAAACGGTGGGCGCGATCCAGGAGACGATGGCGTCGCAACCCGGCGCCTCGGTGCCCACGGCGACATTCACCGGACAGTCGTGGATCACGGGATCCTGGTTGTCGACCACGATCACGTCGAAGTCGCAGGTCGCCGAGTTGTTGGCGGCATCCGTGGCTGAGTATTGGATATGGGTGGTGCCCACGCTGAACGATGAGCCGGCGGCCGGACCCTGCGTCTGAATCACGGTTCGCGGTTGACCGCTGTTGTCGGTGGCCGTCGGCGCGGTCCACGACACCGTCGCACCGCACGCTCCCGCGTCGGCGTCGACCGTGATCGTCGTCGGACAGGTGCCGTTGAAACTGGGCGCCTCGGCGTCGACCACCGTGACCGTGAAGGAGCAGGTGATCTCGTTCATCGACTCATCCCGGGCTGTGTAGCTCACCGAGGTGACGCCGATCGGGAAAGTCGCCGGCGGCGTATGGGTCGGCGTCACCGTGATGTTCGCCGGGGACGAGCAGTTGTCGGTGAACGCCGGCGGCGTCCAGGAGACGTTCGTCGCATTCGGCGAGCCCGGATCGGTGTTCACGCTGATATTCGCCGGACAAGTCGCACCCGCGCTGGGCGGCGTGGTGTCGATGACGGTGAACGTGGCCCCGCAGGTCGCGGTCAGACCGGCCCCGTCCGTTGCCGTGATGGTGACGTTGTTCAGTCCCAATCCGACGAGCGTGCCGGCCAGCGGGCTTTGGGTGATCGTGACCGGTCCGCAATTGTCCGCGGCGACCACGCCCACTGTGAAGTTGGGCATCGTCGCCTGGCAGTTTGCATTGGCGCTTGCGGACTGATTCGTCGCACACGTGGTGATGCTCGGGGGTGTCGCATCAACAAGCGTGAGCGTGGCATTGCACGTAGAACTGTTGTTCGAAGCATCCGTGGCAGTGAGAATCACCGTATGCCCACCGACGCCGCTCACCGTCGAACCCGCGAGCGGACTCTGAGTCACGGTGACGGCCGAGCAGTTGTCCGTCGCGGAGACGCCCGTGGTAAAGTCCGGCACGACGGCCTGACAGGTCGCATTGGCGTTGACGGACTGATTGCCGGCGCAGGTGTTGATGGTGGGAGCAGTCGTGTCGCCGACTGAAGCAACAAACGAGCGGACGTGAGATCCGGCATCATCGTCCACGATCTCTATGACAACCGTGTAGTTGCCCGGCGCCGCGTAGACGTGGCTGCCGCCCGGCACCGTGCCCGCCGTCGGTACGCCTGCCGAACCGGTGGTCCAGGTCGGGGCGGGATTCTCGATCGGCGATCCATCGCCCCAATCAACACTGGCGACAAATGACTCAAATGACGGCGCCAGCGGATTGTCGAATCCCGGGTCGGTGAACGATCGCGCCGGGCGATTCACGGGCGCGCCCGGGCAGACATTGATGTTGGAATAGGCGGCCAGTGTCGGCGGTACGTTCTGAACGGTTTGATTGAACGCGCAGTTCCCGCTCAGCGACGTGTTGTCCACGACGGTGACCTGGACGGAATAGGTCCCGTTGTCCGCATAGACGTGCGTCCCCGCGAACGTGTCGGCGCCCTGATTCACAGCCAGCGCCTCGGGGCTTGATCCATCGCCCCAGTCCACCGTCGCGGTGTGCGTGTCGCCGGGCGAATCGGAGATCGTGCCGGTCAGGTTGACGACGCCGCCCTCCAATGTCGGATTGACCGTCGAACTCGTCGAGCAGGACGGCGGCTGATTGGATTGCGGCGCATCGCAGGTCGTCGTGACGGTGCGAACGATCAGCGAAAATGCCCGAATGTTTCCGGTGTCCTGAGCCACGGCATCCGAGGCAAAGAGCGTCCAGACGCCGTTGGGATTCTGTCCGTCAAACGCCGACAGCGAACTGCTCGGGGTGAACGAGGCGGACCACGGGTTTCCGGAAGCAACGATGGTCTGAATGGAATTGACGGCCTCGTCGTCCAGCGTGGTGTTGCAGAAGTTGTTGCCGCTGTTGTTCACCCCGCCGGGCCGATTCATCAGGGTGACGACCGTGCCGGACGGGCTGCGCAGCGTCACCAACAGGTCGCCGACCCAAGAATGAGCGAGGCCCACCGTGGTGGATCCGGCCGTGGTGTTGCAGGTTGTGCCCGTGAACCTGAAGTCCAGATCGGCGATGGTGCCGGTGAACCCTGAGAGGGTCATCGTCGCCGACGCGCCGGTGAGATTGTTGTCGGGAATGGGCACGACCGGCCCGCTGTAGGCGACGGTCGTGGGGCCGGCGAGCACTGAGAGTCCGGTCGGCAGGCTGAATTCATATAAACCGGCACCGATGCTGGAAGAGATCGTCAGGCGCAGGTTGATCGGGCTGCCACAAACGTGCGCGGGCGAGACGCTGATGACATAGGGCGTGACATTGGATCCTGTGACGCCGGCGCCGAGATTGGGGTAATTCGCCGACGCGGTCGTGACCGACACAGTCGGGGTGAGCGACGTCATGATGGCCGACACGCCGGTGGCGAGGCTCGCGCCGTTGTTTCGCAGGGGAACCGTCACCTGAATGCTGGTTTCGCCGGGGTCGATTCGCGTGTTGTTGTTCCCGTTTCCAGTATTGTCGAGAATCGTGTCTGCGCCCGTGCCGGTGATGGAGCTGGAGGTGGTGATCACACCGGTATTGACGTTAAAGAAGTAATTGTTGACCGCCCGGACCATGATCCGACCGGAAGCCGTGGTAATCGACGGGACCGTGATGTTGGCCGAGCCGTTGTTCGGGACGGCTGTGGCGAGCGTCGTCGAGAAGTTCTGACCGCCGTCCGTGGAGAGCAGGATGTCCACGCTGGCACAGTTGACGCCGTTGGCGGTCGTACCGGCAACGTTCCAGGTGACGGCCTGGGTGGAGCCGATCGGCCAGGTCGTCGCGGTCGTCTGGCTGGTCACGGTGAACGGCCCGGCGGCGGCATTCACCACCAGGGCCACGGTTGCATCGTTGATTGCCCCGCCATTGACACGATTGTCGCGCACAGTGCAGCGCCAGGTATATGCGGAGCGGCTGACGGCGGGGCGCTTTTCCTGATTGTCGATCGTTCCCGCCAGAACAGTGGACATCTGCGGAAGGACGCGCGTGGGACTGGTGATAGGGTTCTTCGAGCGAACGAGTGGACTTGTTCCGTTGTCGGCCGCCGTGAGGGTCTGTGCCGCGCCGAGGTCTCGCTCTTCCCAGCAATAGGTCAGCGCGTCGCCGTTGGCATCGGACGCGGTCGCGGTCAACGCAATCGGCGTGCCGATGGGAATTGTGCGCGATGGAGGCACGCTTATGGTCGGGATGCTGTTGCCGGTCCCGGTCGACACGTAGCACGAAGTGACGCCGAAGCGCGTGATGATCTCGTCGAGCGATCGCGAATGGAAGTACGCATCGGAGTTGGGCTGAAGATTGTCGGTGCCGCAGATGCCGGCGTAGGCCATGATCGTACTGCCGGAACCAATCTCAAAGGCGTTGGCTGACGACCGATTGCCGCCGCCGCAACTGCTGGTCGTGCTGTTGAAGGTGTGGTTGGCGCCGAACTGATGGCCCATCTCGTGGGCCACGTAGTCGATGTAGAACGGATCGCCAATCGGGGCGCCCTGCCCGGTCACCCCGCGGGCCTTGCTGCCGCCCACGCAGGTGACGCCGAGGCCGGCAATGCCGCCGCCGCCGGTGGAAAAAACATGACCGATGTCATAATTGGCCGACCCGATGACTGTATCGATGTTGCTTTGATTCTGGCCCAGCATCGTGGACCCGCTGCCGTTGGTGTACGGGTCCGTGGCACTGTTGGTATAGATCAGCAGGTTGTTGTTGGCGACGAGGATCAGCCGGACGGCAAGGTCGACCTCGTAGACGCCGGTCACACGATTGATCGCGGTGACAACAGCGGCCAGTCCCGCCGAAACGGTTCCACCGTGGAAAGCCGTGTACTCACCCGTGGCGGCACACGCGAGCCGATAGGTTCGCAACGTCGCTCCATTCGTCAGCATTTGCGGACCCGACGGCGGCAGTGAATCGTCATCCGAGGGATTGCCGCCGATCGCCTGGTCCTCGACTTCGCACGACCAGTCGGGCCGGGCATAAAGATCTCGCTTGCGATAAGCGCTGTAGTACTGGGTATTGCCCTTGGAGAACGGATCGATGTACCAGGTGCCTGCGGTCGTGCGGACCTGTGCGTGAAACCCGTGTATGGTCACGTCGGCGCGCAGCGTCGACCCCGGGTCCGAAACGCCTTGTCCGACAAACGTATGTATGTCGGGATAAGCAGCCGCAAGCGGAGCCTCCATGATTGGGGATTCGAAGATCTCAAAGGTCTGAAGCACGCCGTCCGGATCGGGCAGCGCGAGCAGGAGCGGAAGGTTGTTGGTGAATTCCAGCGGCGCCTGTGCCAGGAGATTGCGCATGGCCTGGATGTCGCACTCGAGCGCTTGGTAGCGCACCGGCCGGATCCACGGCGCCATGTTCACGACGTCGTCAGCGTGGGCGGAAAGGAGCGTCCACCCGTGGATGGGCTTGGCGTGTTGGGCCGTGGCATGGGTGCAGCAAAGCAGGAGCACCGACAGGTTGATCAACGCCCATGACCATCGACACACGTTCATGTCAGCCCTTTCAATTCAGATTCGGGGGCGGTTTGTGACCGAATTCCCTGACTGCGCGCATTCATGCGATCCGGAAGCCAACGATGGGATTTTTGCGCGCAGCCCAGCCAGACTGCGCGCAACGACGGCGCGGAATCTGTCGGAAATGCGAAAACAACTCGCTGATTGCGACTCGAGTACCCACTCCGAGCCCGCACGACTCACCTTCATCAGACTACCGATATTCCAACTGTGATTCAAGCAATTACGGGCCCAATCGCTCGACTTTGAGGCTGACCCTGCGGAGTCGCGAGCCGGTCCGTAAACTACTTCCCATCCGGAAGCGCGAGGCCATCATGCATCAGCACACACTGGAGACATAACACCGCGTGGATCTGTTGGGCGTGCGACGCGTGCCGGCCATGGCGCGGCGCAATTACATCCTGGAAGTCCAACACCTCCTGTTCTGGGGCCTGTTTGCCGGACTGGTCGAAGGCACCTTCTCGGCCGTCATCGTCGCCAAGACCTTCGGCGGCAGCGAATGGCTCATCACCGCGGTCAACGCCACCCCCGCCTTCGCAAACCTGGTCAGCCTCTACTGGGGCGCGATCATTGTCGGACGCCGCAAACTCGCCTGCCTCACGGCATTCGGCGCCGCGGCGCTGTGCGCGTCATTGACGATCTTCATGACGCCTCAGACCCAGGCCGGCGGATGGATCTTCGCCGGTCAGATCCTGCTCTCGCGCGTATTCATGTCCGGCGTGGTGACTGCGCGTGCCAGCCTGTGGAAGAGCAACTACCCGAAGAGCCATCGCGGGCGCATCACCGCGGGCCTGCAGGTCATTCGCACGCTGATGACGCTGCCGGTGATCTTCGGCGGCGGCCTGCTCTTCGACCTGCAGCCCGACGCGTATCACTGGTTCTATCCGGCGCTTTCATTGTGCGGCGCAATCGGCCTGCTGATTCTGCGGAAGGAGCACGTGCGCGGCGAAAAGGCGCGCGTGGGCCTCCGCTCGCGGGACGACGCGCCCCTGGCCGATCCTGGGATCACCGAGCCGTTCAGCCTGGTGGCCCTGGTGCGGCCGTGGGTGTTGCTGTCGCGGATGCGCCAGTTGCTGCGCGACGATCCTCGTTTCGCGGACTATTGCAAGGCCCAGATGTGCATCGGCGTGGCCAATCTGCTGGTGATCCCGGTGAACACGATCGTGCTCACCAAATATCTCAACATGTCTTATTTTTCAAGCAACGGCCTGCTCGACGGCATCCCGCGGGCCGTGACACTGCTCATGCTGCCGATCTGGGCACGGCAGTTTGACCGGGTGGGCGTGCTGCGCTTCCGCGTCGTGAACACGCTGTGCTGGTCCGCGTCGATGACATTGTGCGGCATCGGCGCGTGGTGCGCCCTGCAGCACACGCCGGGCGCGACCGGCTGGCTGATGGGGGCGATGGCCGCCTATGCCCTCGGACGGATCGCCGACGGCGCGGCGCAAAGCGGCGGGGCCATCGCCTGGAACATCGGCCATCTGCACTTCGCCGACGACGACAAGGCCGAACTCTACATGGGTATACACGTGTCGCTGACCGGCCTGCGCGGACTGGTCGCGCCGTTTCTGGGGGTGCTGCTGTTCAACTACATCGGGGTGGGCGTGTTCGGAATCGGGCTGGCGATGTCGCTGGTCGGGTGGCGCATTTTCGACAGCCTGGCCCGGCGCGAAGCACGGGAAAAGACGGTCGTGCCGTGAGTCAGTACTCTGGGCAAGACGATCAGTACGCGAGCACCTCAAACTGTCCAAAAACGGCAAAATCCCTCGCATTTGACGTGATTATCCGGCGGACTCCGGCGCAGTGATACGTCGCGGCAAGGTGGGTATCGAGCAAGCGCTTTCGACCGAGTGAGCGCTCGACCAACCAATCCAGGAACAGCGAGGTCGATTCTGCCGTTGGATAGACGCGCCGAACCTCAATGGCATTCCACCAGAATCGAGCCTTCTCAATGGCAATCGCCACGCTTAACGGCTGTTGAAACCTCCGCGGATCGGTCACGACGTGAATGAACTCGGTGAGCACCTGTGATGCAAGTGCGATGGCCTGACCTCCGTCGAGAATCTCACGGCGGAGCCATTGATGGGCGATCGAATGTTCGACGGTCTCTTCGATTTCGAGATGCACCAGTACCGTGGTGTCGATACCGATCATCAGGCGCCCATTTCTTCGAGCAAATCGTCATCGGCCGAAAGCGGCCGCAAGACGCGCCCGGCCGACACAGGTTGAATGTCCTTCAACGATGTGCGAGAACCATTCAGGCCGAGGAGTTCGACTTCCGCGACCAACTCAGCACGATCCTGCGGCGGCAAGTGCCGGATCATCTCAAGAATTGATTGGACTGTCTCGCTCATTGTCAGAAGTGTATGGATGTCAACCCGGAGCGGCAAGGTCCGAAATCGACGCCGCTGCTACGCCCGGCACGATGTCCGCCGATTGGGTTGGCGGGGCACTGGCGATAAGTGACCGCTGGACCCGCATGAATCCCGAGCCAGGAACAAGACAATCACGCCAGTGGCAACTGCACCGTGAACCGCGCCCCGCCGCCGGGATTTTCGTCGAGCGTGAGCGCGCCGCCGTGCTGGCGGAGGATCTGCCGGGCCGTGGCCAGGCCCAGGCCCGAGCCGCCCTTCTTGTTGGAATTATACGGAAAGAATATTTTCTCGCGCAGCCCTTCCGGCACGCCGGGTCCGGTGTCGGCCACCACGATCGTGCCGTGCCTGCCGTCGGATTCGACGCGGACTTCGATTCGTCCGCCGTCGCCGATGGCCTGCTGGGCGTTGATCAGCAGATTGAGCAGCGCCTCCTTGAGCACCATGCGGTCGACGATGCAAATAACCGTGCCGGCCGCATACGTCGCGCGAAAGTCGATCTTGTGGGCCGCGGCCTGCGGCTCGAAGAAGTCGGCCAGTTCGCGCACGACGTCGTTCAAATCGTTCGGCGACGTCTTGAGTTTCCGCTTGCCGACATACTGCAGAAAGTCCTCGAGGATGCGCTCCAGCCGCTGCGATTCGGCCAGCAGGGTGTGCAACCGGCGGCGGCTTCGGCGCGCCACATCCTGAGGCTCGGGCCCGCCGGGCTGAGGCGATTCAATGAGACGCCAATCTTCATCCAGCAGTTGCAGGTTGACCTTGAGCGTCGACAGCGGATTGCGAATTTCGTGGGCAAGCCCGCCGGTGATCGCGGACAACTCCACGAGTTGGTCGGCAAGCGGCGACGACGAATTGGAGCCATCAGCAGTCGACATCGCAGGCAGAATTCCGAGCAGAGCCGGCTGTCCTCACGCCGGGGAGCGTGTCGTGATCGCCCGCAGCGCGCGGATCAACCGGGCTGAGGACAGCCCGGCTCTGAACTTCCCGCGTTCGACTGAATTCAGCCGCCCGTCGGCGCTGCGACCGGCCCGCCGCCACCGCCACCACGCTCGTCAATCAACGCCGCCTTGCGCGATAGTTTGATGCGGCCGGTGTCGTCGATCGCGATGACCTTGACCTTCAGCATGTCGCCGATCTTGCACACGTCGGCCACCTTCTGCACGAAGCCGTCCGACAGTTCGCTGATGTGGCACAGTCCGTCGGTGCCGGGGGCGACTTCGATGAACGCGCCGAAGTCCTTGATCGACGAGACCCGGCCTTCATAGACACGGCCCAACTTGACGCCTTCGGCCACGCGCTCGATCGCGTCGTAAGCCTCCTGGGCCTTGGCGGCGTCGATGCAGGCAATGAAGACCGAACCGTCGTCCTGGATGTCGATGTCCGCACCGGTGGCCGCCTGAATCGCCTTGATGCCCTTGCCGCCGGGGCCGATGACCTTGCCGATCTTTTCCGGATCGATCTTGAGCATGAGCATGCGCGGAGCGTACTGGCTGATCTCGGGGCGCGGCTTCTTGATGACGCTGAGCATGTTCTTGAGGATGTCCATGCGGGCGGTCTTCGCCGCGGCCATGGCCTCCACAATCTGCTGATGCGTGATGCCCCGGGCTTTCAGGTCGAGTTGAACCGCGGTCACGCCGACCTGCGTGCCGGTCACTTTGAAGTCCATGTCGCCGAAGTGATCTTCTTCGCCGAGGATGTCGGTGAGCAGCGTGTACTTGTCGCCCTTGTGAACCATGCCGATGCTGATGCCGGCCACCGGATGGCGAATGGGCACGCCGGCGTCCATCAATGCGAGCGTTCCGCCGCAGACCGATGCCATCGACGACGAGCCGTTGGATTCGAGAATTTCCGAGACAACGCGAATGGTGTAGGGGAACTTCTCCGGCTCCGGCACGACGGCAAGCAGTCCGCGTTCGGCCAGGTTGCCGTGGCCGATCTCGCGGCGGCTGACGGCGCCGATGCGCTTGGCCTCGCCGGTGCAGAATGGCGGGAAGTTGTAATGCAGCATGAACTTCTTGCTGTAGTCTTCGAGCAGGTCGTCGACCATCTGCTCATCGCGACTGGTGCCGAGGGTGATGACCACGAGGGCCTGCGTTTCGCCACGCGTGAAAATGGCCGATCCGTGGGTGCGCGGCAGGACGCCGACTTCGCAGGTGATCTGTCGAATTTCGTCGGGTCGGCGCCCGTCGGAACGAATTCCGTCGGAGAGCACGGAGTCAACGAAGATCTCCTCTTCCTCTTTCTGAATGACGTCGTTGACGTCGTTCCAGACGTAGGGCAGGGCGTCGGCGTTTTCGGGGAACAACTCGGCCTTGATCTTCTCGTACACCGCCTTCACGGCAGCATAGCGTTCGGCCTTCTTCGGATTGCGCTTGGCCGCTCTCAAACCGTGTCGCTCGCACAGGGCGCGAACGCGGGCGGGCAGCGTTTCGTCCTTCTTCGGCGGGTTCCAGTTCTTCTGCGCGCCGACCTTCTTGCCCAGTTCGTTGATCAGCGCCACGATCTTGCGGCACTGCTGATCGCCAAACGCGATCGCGTCGCACACCACCTGCTCGGGCACCTCGCGGGCCTCGACCTCGATCATGTTGACCGCGTCGGCATGGCCGGCCAGCACCACTTCGATCTCCGCCTGCTTGCGCTGGTCAAGCGTCGGGTTGACCACATACTCGCCATCGACGCGGCAGACGCGGACGGCGGCGGTGGGGCCTTCAAACGGGATCGAACTGACCACCAGCGAGGCGCTGGCGCCGATCATGGCCAGCACGTCGGGGTCATTCTGCTGATCCGAGGAGAGCACCTGACACTGCAACTGCACTTCGTTCTTGAAACCATCGGGGAAGAGCGGGCGGATCGGACGGTCGATCAGCCGCATGGTGAGAATTTCCTTCTGACTGGGCCGGGCTTCGCGCTTGAAGAAGCCGCCCGGGAACTTGCCCGCCGCGTACATCTTCTCGCGGTAATCGACAGTCAGCGGGAAGAAGTCGATGCCCTCGCGGGGCTTGTCGGTGACGGCCGTGCAGAGCACGACGGTCTCGCCATAGGTGACGAGCACGGCGCCGGCCGCCAGTTTGGCCAGTTTGCCGGTTTCGAGTCTCAGGGTTCTTCCGCCGATTTCCGTTTCAACAATGATGTGTGCCATGTGTCCTCGCCTGCCTTCCGTTTCTTATCTTTATTCGTGTCTATCTTGTTGGACAGTCGGGCGCGCAAAAACAGCCGCCGCGCCGAAGCATGTCGGCGCGTCAAGGCTCCGTCCGCGCAATTCAGATGAATTTCCGCGCGAGGTGTGCGGGGAGAAAGACCCGTCGCAGTTACTTTCGCAGACCCAGTTGTCCAATGATCTTCTGATAGCGGTCGCGATCGGTGCGAGTCAGATATTTGAGCAGGCTTGAGCGGGCGCCGACCATCTTCAACAGACCTCGTCTGGAGGTGTGGTCCTTCTTGTGCGTCCTGAGGTGCTCGGTGAGCTGCTCGATACGACTCGTCAGGAGCGCGATCTGCACCTCAGCCGAACCCGTGTCCTTTTCGTGAACCCGGTAGGTGGACACCAATTCCGTCTTTTTTGTGGCTGGAAGCGGCATGGGGCGAAATCAACTCCGGCGTCGCGGCGACCTGTTAAAAACCAATGACGTTGCACCCCCGGCCCATTGCCGAGGAATCTCGCTGTCCGTCAACACTTGTTGCTGGAAGAGGATACCCCCCCGCCCGGATTCCTGCAAGGCGTGATCTAACTCGTGCTGAGATCGATATTTACGCCAAGTTCGATCCGGAACCCGCCATCCCACGCAAACAAAACAGGCGAACCGACGATCCTTTGATCGTCGATCCGCCTGTGCATGAGTCCCGTGAAGGTGTCAGCCGGGGCCGCGTGGTTACGCGCGGGGGTGGCTGGCGTCGTAGTCTTTCTTCAATTGCGCCGTCGTCACGTGGGTGTAGATCTGGGTGGTGCTGATCGACTGGTGACCCAGCAATTCCTGCACGCTCCGCAGGTCGGCGCCGTTGTTCAGCATGTGCGTGGCGAAGGTGTGCCGCAGGGTGTGCGGGCTGATCGACGGATCCAGGCCGCACATGATCAGGTACTTGTCCAGTTTGCGGCGAACGCTTCGGGTGCTCAGGCGCTGGCCGTGCTTGTTGACGAACAGGGCCTGGCGATCAAAGGTCGGATTTCGCGGATCGGCGCCGCGCATCGCCAGGTACTTGCGGATGGCCATGATCGACGTCGGGCCGATCGGCGACACGCGCTCCTTGCGGCCCTTGCCGCGGACGCGGAGTTTCTCGCCGGTCATGTCGATGTCCTCGACATTCAGGGCGACCAACTCGCTCACGCGGACGCCGGTCGAGTAGAGCGTCTCCAGCATCGCCTTGTCCCGCGCCCCGAGGAGGTTGGTGTCCTCCGGCGTGGTGAGCAGTTTCTTGATCTGCTCGACCTCGAGGAACTTGGGCAGGTGTCGCTCCTGCTTGGGGGTGCGGATGGAGGCGACCGGGTTGGTCTGAATCATGCCGCGGCGCAGACAGAACTTGTAGAAACTTCGCAGGGTGGCGAGTTTCCGCGCCGTCGTCGCCTTCGAGTACTCGCGCTCGTGGAGGAACGACAGGAACGCGCGGATCTGATTCGAATCGACCTTGAGCAGTCGCGTGCGCAGTTCCTCGATGCCGACGTTCGTCTGCACCGCAGTGGCCGTCGCGGTCGCGCCGCCCACGCCGGGTCGCATCGGGGCCTGCATTCCGCCGACCTGACCGCGCGGGCTGAAGGCGACGTTGGCCGCCGCTTCGGGTCCGCCGACCAGGAACTGGCTGAATTGCTGGAGGTCCGCCGCGTAGCACTTGCCCGTATGCGGGGAGAAGTGCCGTTCGAAGCGCAGGTAGTTCAGGAAATCCTGTACGAGTGGATGGTCTTGGCTCATGTTCGCGGGACTCTTCTCGGCGTCGTTCTGTTACCTTCGTTTACTACCAACCTGGCTCGGGCACAATCCGCGGCCCACCCACCATGCCACTTTGTCTGACTCGATTCGCGGGGTCTAATCGCGACTCGGGTCTCCGCCGGCACTCCCGCCGGCGGGCAGTCGATTCTCTCATCGGTCCGATTACGACCGATCTGAGTCATATTCTGATTCTATTCGCCGGCCCAGTTGGTAACTGAGCACGGCGGCGTCAAACCAGTCAAATTCACTGTTCTCGTCGCCGGCCAGGCTGGCGAATGCGCCGATCACGTCGGCCTCATTGCCCGGCTGGTAGCGGAACACGTACTTGTGTCCGCCCTTGTCCAGCGATAATTGGCGATCGCCGTTCATTCGGCGTGCTCCTGTTCACGGTCGGACGCGGCGGCAAACAGGCCCGACTGCCGCGTGGCCATCCGCTCCAGCGCATCGTGCCAGCAGAAGCGAAGGTACTGCGTCTGCACCTTCAGATATTCCTGCCAGCCGTACGGGCTGTCGCCGGCGCTGCGATCTCGGGCGTAACGCCGAACGTCCGACACAACATCATCGTGCGTTGCGTTATACACCTTTTGTATTTGTCCAATCGGTGTCAAAGAATCTTCGGACGCTGCCAGTCCGGCCGCCTGATTGGCCCGTACAACCGATTCGTCGGGCAGAAAACTCGGACGTTCGCCCCGCAGGGCGTAGAGTTGAATCGCCAGGCCGACCGTCGGCGTGTAGGGGTCGTACTCGGTGACGCCGGCGACGACGATGGCATCCGCGCCGATGCGCCGGGCGATGTCCAGGGCGTGCCGCGGCGATTCAATCTGCTCCCGCCCCTCGGCCATCAGCGCCGCCACCACGCGGCTGACCGGCAGGACAACGATGCCGTCGAAATCCGTCAATTCAGACGCAAGTAGATCTGCGGCCCTGACCGGATCGAGGTCGAAATTCCCGCTGAAATTCAGGATCGGCGCGACGGCAATGCTCATGCCGCGGGGAAACGCCGGCGGCGGGCCGTTGTCGCCGTGGTTCAGACTGCAACCCGCTTGAGCCACGACGCCGACGAGCGCGATGGCAGCGGTCATGACAAGCCGGCCACCGTGCCCACCCGAAGATTGGGTGCCTTGCCGCCCTGAAATATGAGTGCCAAGCCGACTCAGAGTCTGGGTGTCATGCCGAATCAGATTACGGGTGCCATTCCGGGTCAGATTGCGGGTGCCATGCCGACGGCCTTTGCGTCGGCATGCAGCAAGCAGGGACGATATCCCCTCGTATGCCCCACTGCTTGAAGCAGTGGCACACACCGACGGAAAATTCTGCGCGGGATTCGGAATCGCGAAACGCGGCCCGCATCGCCCTGCTGCCGGCGAAAATCCCACGGGTCGTGATCCGCTCGTGCGATGCTGCATGCTGCCATCCGACGTGCTTATCGGTCATGCCCCGACCGGGAATGAGGACTCATCCAGAGCGACCGAATGAAGGCGTTTGTCCGATAAGCGCCGCGATTTGTATCGACGCGCGCGGGGGGGCGACTTGAGACGTCCGTTTTTCATTTGAATCGCCGCAAACTTTGCTGAAATCTGGAGTTACGACGCAACGCAGTCGGCGAAATCGGCCCGGTCGGGCGCAGAAACTGCTCACATCGTACGACGCAAAACTACGGCCCGCTCACATGGCTGAAAATGTTGACGAGAAGGAAAATATTGCCTGAGAATAAGAGAACGCCGACGGAGGGCGTTGTGCCTCGGCCGGCGTTGGTTTGATCTCATCGAATGCCAATGCAACGGGTCACATCAATGATGGTCCCCGTTGAGCACTATTCGTTTGAGTTGCAGGCTCGCCCAGGCGTCATATGTAGACTGCGACATACTGGGGTAATTCTCAATTGAATGGGTCGTCACCCAGTTCTCGAACGCGATCCAGCGGACGGCCAGTGTGAATCCATCCACGCCTCCCGGGCCACTTGGGTCGTCCTGCAATGCGGCCTCGGATGTGGCGGCGGCAACGCCAGCGGCCGCCATCGACGCCCAGGTCATCGTTTTCCCGGCGTTTTCTCCGTCGCCTCCGCCGCTCGCATACGACGATGACGCGAATGCATAGTCATCCTCACAAATCACCATTCCGTCGCATTCCGACTCGCCGGTCAGGATCTTGGCGATCAAGCATGCCAAATCGTCGGCGTCGGTGACCCCATTGCCATTCATGTCTCCGCAGGCGCAATACCCCGTCGATTGTCCGCCCGTCGCGCAACGGGTAAACGGCTGAATGTCGCCTCCATTCACGACGTCATCGCCATTGAGATCGCCCATTACATCGCACGGCAGCGCGCCGAATTCGTAGGCACCGAGGTCTGCCACCAACTCGCACGAGCGCAGGCAGTCGAGGTCGGCGATGCCGCCGTCGGCGGTTGTCGTCTCATCGATCACGCGAGCGCGAAGGTCCAGGTCCGGCGTGCGCTCGCCGGTGGCGCAGTCGCCGCAATTCGTGAACGGATCAGGAGCATTGATGTTCAACACGTCCTCAGGGATCGCGGGCGTATTTGCAACATCGATCGCCGGACTACATCGCTTCAATCTGTAGTTATCAGTCGTCGGCGAGCGGAAACGGGGGTCCTGGTCAATATTGGGAAACCCGCCAAAAGGGACGCTGCCGCCGGGGCCGTCGTCTTGGATGCAGGAGTAGGTTACGCTTAGATTCGACAGGTAGGTGAATGGAACGTAGATCTGCGCCTCTACGTCCTCTGCACTACCCGGGTCCAAATCGATGAAGTTGTTCCAGAAGATCGAATTGACAAACGCTTGCAGTGAACTTGTCGATGGGCCGCCGCTGGCAAATCCACCTCCTGCGACTGTGGCGCTGTTGCTGGAGAACGTGCAATTGGTGCCAAGAAACACGCCTTCGTCAAATGGCTGAAACGGCGACTCCTGTCCAAAAGCATACATGCCGCCGCCCAAGCCCGAAAAATTGCCGTTGAAGCGCGTGTTGACCAACGTCGGGAGGAACTTCCCAACGCAGAGCCCTCCGCCAAGTCCCGTGTACTCCCATTCGGAATCCAACGTGGCATTGTGCGCAAATACGCAATCGATAATATGACCGCCGAAATCGATGGCCATCCCCCCGCCAAAGCCGCCAGGGTCCCCAGTTCGCGGAAAACTGAGGTTGGATTCGATTGCACATTTGATGAACGTCGCGTTTGCGTGCAGGCAGGTCACCCCGCCGCCCGGCCCGCCAAGCGAGTAGTTTGCCAGAAACGTACAATCTCGAAACAGGGGCCGGTTGTTTTCCGCGCCAACCCACAGACCGTCGCAATAGACCCCGCCGCCGCCTCGCTCCAACCCGCCTCCGACGGTCTCAGCGACGTTGCCTGATATCACGCAGTTCCTAAACTGTGCCGCCGACACGTCAAAATTGCTCCAAATATTGACTCCACCCCCAGAATGATCGGATTCGTTGTAACTGATGACACAATCCGTCAGACTTGGACTCGCGTCGCGAATGGCAATGCCCCCGCCATAACTGGCGTAATTTGAAAAAATAAGCGTGTTTTCAATGACAATGTCTTCGTTGCCCGATCCGTCGCCTTCAACAAAAATTCCGCCGCCGAGGCCGCCATCGGGGGCCGTGTTGTTGACGATAGTGCAGTTCAATATCTGTGGTTTGCTGCCCATCGGAATCAGAACGCCCGCTCCATACCCTACCGGTTGCTCGTAGCCACAACATACGGTAACGCCATCCAGTTGGGCAAGACTATTGACGGGGGAATTCCCTGGGTCGACCCCTGTGACAACGTGGTAGCAGTTGTCGGAACTCACGTTCGCCGTCCCGATATCACCGCTCAGAATCGATACGTAAAGCCCGATGTCACGGGTATCTGGCGACCCTGAACCGTAGCCTGCGTAGCCCCCTTTGATGGCCACACCGGAAATGAGGAAGAAGGTTGCCGCGCGAGGGTCAATGTTGGCTGTCGTCGGCTTGTAGGTCCCCGCACCCAGCCGAATCTCGGTGTAGGTGCCGTCCACGTACACGTCTTCCAGCACTGCGGAGAGATCGTTGCGAGGATGGGCCCAATCGTCCCCTGTCATGCCGAGCGTGGGCGCATCAACATCCACATACATAATGGGCTGGGCAACCGAGGAGCCGACGGCGACTCCCAGCAGCATAGCAATGCCAATGATATTCCGACTCATAAAATACCTCCGTGTTTTTTTTTTTGACAATTAATACCCAAATTGCCGTTGTGGGGGATAATAGATCCGGGCTAGGAAAGCTGTCAACCCAAATCCCCCCAAAAAGTGCTGCTTGACAAAACGGTTCAGCTTTGGTATCATTTAACATGATTTTATTGACAAATATGGAGATTGGTGATGAGCAACGCTATCCGGATGCTGGCAGTTGCGATCTTTTTGGCGCTGATCGCCCCTGCGACGGCCGCACCAATCGGCATTGTCGAATCATGGGATTTGTTTTCCGCCGTTCAAAACCTGACGTTGGATTCGTCCCAAGTCTTCGACCGTGCCACAGTTGTTCAATCCCCATTCTCGGCAAACCAGCATGCGCAGATTGGCTCGTCATTCGCTAACACCTACCTGAACGTGACGATCGACGATCAGAATCTCGTGTTGGTGATTCAGCCCGAGCACTTCTGCGAAAAGACTGCCACGGTGCGGCCCAGATGCCTGACCACGGGCATTCTCTTTTTGACGCCGACTGTCGATGTCATGCTCACCGCCTCCGGCTCCTACACCTACCACCTCGGCGGCGATCCGGTCGGTTTTTCGGGTGGAATTTCCGGGTCGGACTACACGAACGGCACGTTTCAGTTTCTCCTGTTCTCAGATTCACAATCCGTGAACTCCTTCCAGCATCCGAGCAACGCCACGCTCAATTTCAGCACCGGCGGCTTGTTGCTGGCAGGCAGGCGTTACCGCATCGAATACCAGTTCATCAGTTCGGCTTATGGCATGTCGCCGCCCATCGGCTCCGTCGTCTCCGGCCAGGGCGGTATCGTGATCACGGCCCACCCCGTCCCCGAACCCGCCGCGATCGGTTCGCTGGCCCTTGCCGGTATCGCGCTCGTGCGAAAACGCCGGCCTGACCGCTTCGCCCACCGCCGAGTGCGGCCGGATTCAACCTGCCCGCGCGGGTGTTGAGCCACAAGAACGCCGCTCAGCGATATTAAGGCAATTTTTGAATTGTCCTATTTCAATATGAAAGACGTGACTTAAAACTGCGCGGTGCGGAAACTGGCGATGCCGATCCGCATGGCCGTGATGCCCGTGCCGAAGCCCAGCGCCGCCATCCCCGCGAACAGGCCCCAGCCGACTGCATCCAGGTGTGTCGTCTCCATCGTCACCGCCATCCGGTAGCAGACGATGCCCATCACCACGACGACGCCCGTCACCAGTGCGATCGACGCGATCAGATTGACCGTGCCGCCCAGGCCCGAGGCGATGCGCCCCGCGCTGCGCTGCTCGTAGTTCGGGAGCCGCGCCCCCAACCCCACCGCCAGCCCGCACAGGCCGACGCACGCCGCGCAGGTGCCCACGCCCTGCACCAGCGCCAGCGAGGCCGGCAGATTGAGCGCGCGAATCGAGAGCAGCGTGACGCCCATGCCCGCGGTCATCGTGATGGTCATCGCGAAGGCGAACTTGGCCCACATGATGCGGCTGCGCGGCACGGGCCACAGGCCGACCAGCCACATCTGCTGACCCTCGATCGAGATCAGCGGAAAGACGAAGCGGCTGGTAAAGGTCGACAAAATGAGCGTGACCGCGCCGTAGTTCAGAAAACAGATGAACGCCTTCCATTGCAGGGTAAAACCGTCCGGCCGCGTGCGCGGCAGGTACGTCAGGTAAAGCGAGAGCAGGCCGAAGAGAATGAGCAACTGCGACCACTGCATGGGGTCGCGCAGGAAGGTCCGCACGTCCTTGAGAATCAGGGCACGCAATTTCCCGGGCAGGTAGAAGAACGCCGCGGAGGAGAGCCACCGGGACGCCCATCCGGAATAGACCGTCGTATGCGTCGGAACGGCGTGCGCCCGTCCGAATGCCCGGCCATAGCCCATGCCGACGATGTTGATGCACAGCCAACTCAGGAACAGGGCGTTGGCCAGCGTCACGGCAAGATAAAAGAGGGCCTCCGACACCTTGCCGTCGATCGAAAAGCGGATCGCGTTCGTCACCCAGGTCGACGGCAGCAGGGCGCTCTTCAGGTAACTCATCTCCCGCATGAACCCGCGCAGCCAGTCCGACGACGAGCCGGAAGACAACGCCCACAGCCGCCCCCACCAGAGGATGATCAGGGTCAGCAGGATGGCCGCGCCCCAGAAGACCGCCCGCTTGGCCGAGCGCGGCAGCCACATGGCCACGGCCCAGGCCGCCGCGAGCCCAAGGCTTCCCGGAATCGGCACGAAGCCGAGGAACGCAATCAGAAAGGTCGCGTAGAACTGCCAGCCCAGTCCCTGCACCCGGGCCATCGCCATCATGAGCGGAATGCCCAGGAGCAGCAGCGACCAACTCGCGAAAAACAGCGCCTCCAGGTACATGACCGCGACCACGCTGCGCGGATGATTCGGTGCGGCGATCAGGAAGGAAGGCTCGCGCCCGCTGAAGAGGGACGAATAGACAATGACCGCGGTCGAGAACGTCAGCAGGAACGTCATCGCCACGAAAAAGATGTGAAACACGTAGGGAATGGCGATGACCGCCTGCTGCTCGAACTGATCCCGCCGCATGAAGCGGAAGACGTAATCGAACAATAGGTACAGGGCCAGCCAGATGACGCCGACGAACAGAAATACCAGCAGAAGGCGCAGCGGCGATTGATCGGTGAGTTGCCTGATTCGATTACGCAGCACCGCCATGCGGATGCGCATCAGCAGGCCCAGCCCCGGCGGCCGTGGCGCGATGGGCGGCATGGTCATCGCGGCCGTTGTCGTCATAACCGTCCCGCCACGGGTTCCATCGAGCCGGCCAGGCCCGGCGCCGCCGGATTGGTCACGTCGAGGAAAATGTCTTCGAGACGATGCTCCCGCGCCGCCCTGGCCATGAGTTCGGCAAGCGTGCCGCAGGCCACGATCTGCCCCTGATTGATGATGCCGATTCGGTCGGCGATGGACTCGGCGATGTCGAGCGTATGGGTCGACATGAACACCGTCTTGCCGGCGGTCGCCCGCTCGCGAAACAGATCCTTGACCGTGCGCATGCCGCCCGGGTCCAACCCGACCATGGGCTCGTCAACGATGAGCACCTCCGGGTCGTGCAGCAGGGCCGCGGCCAGCACCACCTTCTGCTTCATGCCGTGCGAATATCCCTCGGCCAGTTGATCGGCGAAGCCGGTGATGTTCAATCGCTCCATGAGCGCGGCGGCCCGGCGATCGGCCAGGTCGTCCGGCAGGGAGTACATCTGGCCCACAAACCGCAGAAACTCGCGAGCGGTCAACTTTTCGTAAAGGAATGGCTCATCGGGAACGTAGGACATCTTTGACTTGGCGGTCAGGGCGTCGGCCGCCATGGCATGGCCGCAGATGTGGATGGTGCCCTCGTCGGGCCGCAGCAGGCCGGACATCATTTTGATGGTCGTCGTCTTGCCCGCGCCGTTGGGTCCGAGGAAGGCGAACAACTCGCCCGGCCGCACCTCCAGTGAAATGCCGTCGACCGCACGCTTGCGACCGTAGCACTTGGTCACTTTCTGAATGAGGATGGACATGGGTTCCCGCCAGGTTTGCCGGTCCGCGCGACCGGCCTCGTGCGCCGCCCTGAAGATGATATCGAGGCGGCGCGGAAAGTCGAACGCGCGATCTGAAATCAGATCGAGATTTGCTTGTCACAACCGGAATCGAACAGAGCCGGCCTGTCCTCAGGCCGGTGGATCGAGAGGGAACCGTCGTGTTGGGAGGTTTACTCTCATTCAACCGGACTGAGGACAGTCCGGCTCTGATCTTTGTCTGGGAGCCACAATCAGCCGTCTTTGCGGGCCCAGGCGTAGGGGATGTCGTTGTCGTGGGGATGGGCACGGTATTCGTCGGGCTGCTTGTAGTTGTAACATTCCGTGGTCATATTGACGACGATCGTCTCAATGTCGCCGACGTTCATCCAGCCGTGGTAGACCCCCGGCGGAATGCGGACCAGGCTCGGCAGGTGTTCGCTCATGTAGACTTCGTTCACCTCGCCGCGCGTGGCGCTGTCCTCGCGGGCGTCGTACATGGCCAGTTTGATCACGCCGCGCACGCAATAGAAGTGGTCGGTCTGCAATCGGTGAAAGTGCCAGGCCTTCACCACGCCGGGAAAGGTCGTCGTGAAATAGACCTGGCCAAACTTCTCAAACCACGGATCGTCGGCCCGGATGATCTCGCCGAGGCGGCCGCGCTCGTCGGGCAGCACCCGCGACCGTTTCGCCTTCACGCCGTCGATGAGCGACTTCGTCCCGCGCACGAGCAGCGCCTCATCGGCGAAGACGACCTTCAATCCCGGCAACGCGTCTTTGTTCATGTTCTCTCCGTTGATGGGGCGTGCGGACCTCCGGTCCACCGTTCACGGCGACAGTCGGGTGTCCACGAACCCGGTTCATCCCTGGAGGCCGACCGCGACGGGCACAAACAGGCGCCTGAGTCCGATGCGGACCAGAGGTCCGCACTCCCCCCACTCATCGAGCATCACGCAAGTCAGCGCGATGATGCGTCGTTCACTCCTCAGCGGTCTCGGACTCAGTGGCCGCGGCACCCTTTGCGCCGACAATGGTCGCCTTCACTTCGCCGCCCAGCCCCAACTTGAGCATCAGCGGCGTACCCGTCCGCGAACAGGTCAGGTGAATCGTGGTCTCGGGCATGTCCAGCACATGCGACATCTTGCAGGCCGGGCAGGTGAATCGAACTTGCATAGGACTGTTCTTTCTCGGGTCATTCCATCGTTGCGAGCCGGAGGATGCGGGCCGGGTTCGGGGCCAGATCCGGATGGTTCACCCCACCCTTGCGTCACTGCAAAAAAATAATGCCCAACGGGCCCCAGACGCTAATTCAACACCGTCACCCGCGTCCGATCATCGAGCGACAACTCTATCAACTCACCATCATCGCGCCGAAGGCGTATGCGTTGCAGCCAAAGTTTGTCGTTTTTGCCGTGGGCAAACCAACTGCCGGTCGGACGGGGCTGGCAATAGACCACGGTGCCCTCGACCGCCGTGGTCCAGGTCCCCTCGCGGCTGACGATCTCCTGGGTGACACGGATGCGCTGATTCGGCTCTAAGATGGGCTGCTGCATAACACTGGCATCTCTATGAACGCGTCGGCGCGGTTCGCCGCCGACGATCCTCCGCGAAATGGCGCGGGCGGGGCATCATATACCGTTTGACCGAAATGCTCCACCGATTGAGCCGGCGGCGGCGTTCTGGACAGATACGAGTGTGCGGCAGTTTCCACTCAACACGCCAGAACGGTCCGCACCAGGATTTCACACCCCCTTGACCGTCTCGTGGTCCCGCCCAACACTGTTAAAGCCTTGCAATGGATGTGTCCCATCCGGGTCGCGCGCGGCACGCGGGAAGTCGTGCACGCCGTTCAGACCCGCAGGAGCGTCGGGCCGTTGGCGCCGGTTCGAAGCACCCTCGCAGATTGGCGCGTCGAAGCGTAAGTGAAGGACGGGGCTTGATGCCGCCGCCGGTCGTTTCCGTCGTCATTCCGACGCACAATCGCGGTTCGCTGCTGCGCGCCGCACTGGACTCCGTCCAATCTCAGACATTTGTCGATTACGAGGTCATTGTCGTTGACGACGGCTCGACCGAGGACATCGCCGCCGCCATCGCCGGCCATGGCACCCGTCCCCGGTTGATCACCCTGTCGATTCAATCCGGACCGGCCGCCGCCCGCAATCGCGGAATTGAAGCCGCCCGCGGCAGATGGATCGCGTTTCTCGACAGCGACGACCTGTGGACCCCGACCAAACTCGATCGCTTTGTCGCCGCCCTCCGCACCGAGGCCGTGTCCGAGATCTACTACGGCCCCATGACCCCCATCACCGCGGACGGACGACCGGTCGTCGGTCACACCAAGCCCTGCATCGGCGGTCGGATCACCGAGGCGCTGTTCCTCAGCAGTTTCGTTCATGTGCCGACCGTGGTTTGCACGCGCGAACTGTTGATACGTCACGGTCTGTTCGACGAGTCGCTGCCGGTCTGCGAGGACTACGACCTGTGGCTGCGGGTCAGTTTGGAGCAGCCGTTCGGGTTGATAGACGAGCCGCTGGCCTTGCGCCGCCTGCACCCCGACCGGCTGAGCAAATCGTGCATGAGCCGAAATCTGGCGGTGAAGGCCAATGTCCTGAGCCGGTTCTACGCATCAATCGCCGACCAGCGAATCATCGACCCACACGTGGCGGCGGAACGGCTGAGCCGGGTGTGTTACGTGGCCGGGCGAGCGGCGTTCCACGACCGTCGATTTCAGGAGGCGGACGCCCTGCTCACCACCGCGCGCCGGCACGGGCACCCCAGCCTGCGCTCGCTGCCGCTCAAGGTCGCCGCGCGAGCCATGAGCCGGTTTCAACCCAGACCGAATCCCCTACCCGCTACTGAACCCGCCCCCATGTCGATCAAAGTCAAAGCATAAGTTCATGCGCCTTCCAGCGGTTCAGTGAATCTGCCAATTCGTCCGCCGGGATATTGCACTCCAAATGCCGCGCTCTCGGGCGGATACCAATCAGAAATTCGCGCCAAATCCGAACAACGGCGTGAAACCCGAATGCGATTATTCGCTCAGACTCAAGTACCCGAGCGCCTAAACCGGACATTCACAGCATCACGACTTGCTGCACGAGGAAAATCCACATGTCAATCACACCCACCCGCACGATTCAGCGCCGAATTGGTTCTGACTCATTGGCTTTTGTCATTGGGCTGGCGAGTATGACCCTCATCACTGGAGGATGCGGCACCAACATGCCCGGCACGCGTCCCGGAAGTCCTTTCGGTGATGGATCGCTGGGCGATGTCACCATCGCCACGAACGGCAATCTGCTCGACCTCGTGCCGGACCAGACAGCGGCGCTTCAGTTCCGAAATCTCACGATCTCTTCTGCGGTCAATCTTCCATCCGGTACGGTGATTCGCTGCACGGGGACATTCACGCTGATTGGCGCATTGGTTGTTGATACCGGCGCGGCACAAACGTCGATCCGTGAAACTCCGGCCGCCGGCGTCAGTCGCAAACCTGCGCAGCAGGGGCAAATGACCCCGGCAACGGTCTATGCAGCGGGCGGCAATGGCGGTGTTGGTCTAACGCGCGGATCGGCGGCGGCACTCCTGGATCCACCCGCCGTGGCTGGCGGCGCTGGCGCCGCGGCACCAGTGTTCAGTCTTGGCGGCGATGGCGGTGGCGCGGTGGTGATCATCGCGCAGGGCGCTATCGTGCATAATGGGACCATTCGCGCCAACGGGACGGCGGGAATCAGTCATGGCGGAGGCGGCGCCGGGGGCATCGTCATTCTCGCGTCCGCAGCCTCAATCTCGGGGACCGGCACAGTCGAAGCGCAGGGCGGAGCCGGGGGCCTCGCCGCTGTTGAGAACTCCGCTTTGTCCGGCCTCATGCTGGTCGGTGCCGGCGGGGGAGGCGGCGGAGGATTGATTCACCTGATCAGTCCGACAATCGCTGAAACGCTGTTCGACAAACTGAATGTCGGTGGTGGTGAAGGAGGACCGGCATTCGGCGCCGCGCCGGGCTCGGTGTTCATGAACCTTGCGGGCGGAAGCGGTGGCGGCGCCTGCGTTGGCAACGGCGGTCGCGGAAACGGCGTTAACCAGGGCAGCGTCAATGCCGAAGCCGGCACAGGAGGCGATTCGGGCGCACTGTTCATCACCAACGCCGATCCGACGAACCTATTTTAGCCAATTCGGCGTGATGATTCCCCGACGATCGAACACCCGTCGCCACTCAGCAACAGGAAATTCCCGACAGGGCCGACGCTCCATTGGGCAAATGCCCGTCAACCAATAAAAACGCCGGGCGGCATGTAGTTCCGCCCGGCGCACAAGACTCGGAGCCAATTCGAGACAGGCTTTGAGCGAACCAGGTCAATGGCCAAGCCGATTGGCAGCGAGGCGTCGACGACGCCCGCGCATCTTTCGAGCGACCAAACCCGCGAGCATCAAAGGCAGGAATCCGACCGTGCTTGTCCCGCAGGTGCCATTGCCGCAACCCGCATTGGGGATGGGGTTGGGGCCGGGATCGGTATTGTCGTTCTGATTCGTATTGCCGTTGTTGTTCGTATTGGAGTTGTTGTCGTTGGTGTTTCCGTTCGAATTGTTGTCGTTTGTGTTTACATTCCCGTTCCCGTTCGAATTGTTGTCGTTCGTGTTCGAGTTGTCATTGGCGTTGTTATTGTTATTGCCGTTGTTATCGTTGCTGTTGTTGTCGTTGTTATTGGTATTATCATTCCCCGGCAGGCTGAACGTCGCAACGACGCTGGTGCCTGAGTACAACACCTGCATCGTCGTGTCGGCGGGCAGATTGGTTGCATTTACATTCGCAAATACACCAATGAGGTTTCCGGCCGTCACGAGCGTCACGATGTCACCATCCAACGGAACGAATCCGTTGATCAGCGTCAGTTCCAGTGTGCCACCCAGGGTGGCCTGGCCATCCACGTGGACGGCATCATGCAATGAGCCCGCATTCAAGCCGCCGATCTCAGCCTGCAACGTCGACGACGCGCCTTGCGTATAGTTGCCGGCAATGACCGGACTGGCGCTTGCCGCGATTGTCAATAATCCCGTAGACGGCCCGGGCGCGACAACGGCACCGGTGACGATCACGTTTCCGTTCAACGTCCCCGACCCACTGAGCACACCAGCGTCCAACGTGACGTCGCGCAGCGCTTGAAGGGTTGCACCACTGCCAATCCGTACATTTCCCCGGCTGACTATATCGATGCCGAAGGTGAGGCTGCCCGAGGCGACTTCGATCGTGGCGCCCGAAGCGCTATCAAACGGAACATCGGCATCGGCACTGATCGTCGCGGCGCCAGCGCCGGTCGACTTGCGGAGAATGCCATTGTTCTGAATGGCTAAGCCGGCGGCACCCGCACTTCGCAGGCCGCCCCCGTCATTCATCTCAACAACGCCGGTGGAACTGATGGTGATGGCATGTTGGTTGGAAGCCAGTTGCGCGTCGCCAATGACCGCGGTGCCGGCGATCATGACGTCGCCCACGGTGCTCGTATTGGGTCCGGTGACGATGAGACCGGCGTTTTCAAGGATGTGGGTGCGCGGAAACACAACTGCGCCGCTGAGTTTCAGTTGCCCCGTCACCTCCATTGTGCCAAACTCCGCTTCGATCGATGGGCCGATCTGACCCGAATCTTCCACGCTGAAACGATTCAGTTGAACCGTCTGCCGGACTTCGATCCCGCTGGAATCCCCTGTGTCCACAAGGGCGGCCTGTCCAGGACCGTTGAATGCGACGCCGGGAAGAAACTCGAACGGCGTCGCGGGCGCAAAGACGAGCCGCGTGCCGGTATCCATGCGGAACTCACCGGCCGCGTGGCCGCCGCCGGTCAGATGAATCTCTCCACTCTGAAGGTGTATCAGACCGCTGTTGAAAATGATGACATCCCAGACGCTGACGCCGCCCCCGGCACTCTTCTGCATCGTGCCTTCGTTCTCGATTCGCCCGGTTCCGAAGGCCGTCCCCAAAATCGACGCATTACTCTGTGCATCGAACAGGCTTCCAACGGAATTCCTAATGATGGCCGGCGTGTTGCCCGCGACGACGTCGCCGACGCTCAGATCGCCGGTATCCGACCAGGTGAGGGTGCCATTGTTGATGAGCGTGATACCGCCGAGAATCGGCCCGTCAGCCCCGAGTGACTTTCCCGCACTCCCGACAATGGTCATGCCGCCGTTCAGAGTGATATTGACGCCGGGATCCTGCGCGCGAAGCAAACTTCCGCTGTTCCACATGACCGGGCCGCCGAACACCGCCGTGGTGTCTACGGACAGGCTGCCATCCAGCAGGAAGGCGCCGCCGCTTTGTACAAGTGTGCCGACGATCGCGCCCGGCGCAGGGAGCGCATCCACCTGACAGGCCAGGGAGACGATGACATCGTCCAGTCGAGTCGGAAATGCCGGACATGCGGGGGACGCAGTCGGCAACCCACCCCAGTTATTGCAACGCTCCGACGCGCCGCAATCGCAGCAGGTTTGCCATGACAAGTCACATAACGGAGAGAAGAAAAAGGGAGCCCCCCGGACACCCGATGTCGACGCCGCCAGCAGCAGCGCCATGGTTAGCATACCTGTCTTCAATAACGATTTAGTCATATGAACCTCGGTCCTTCTCGACATCTCTATTCTTTGCGTCATCTATGAAATTCTGTGATTAAGACTGACCCACGTGATCAGTCTTTCCGGATGGCGGGCTCAGAACACATCGATTCGAGCGCCCGCCTGCTCGAACTCACACAAGAAAATCCCGGCTCGCGTGATCGATGGTTGCGGCTTGGACAGCAACCATTGAGATCACGCGAGCCAGGAGCGCTTCTATCAATCAATTCGCACATGCAGACTCGCGGTGTGCGATCTCAATCAGGCGACGCGGCGGCGACGGAGCAACAGGACGGCTCCGAGTCCGCACAGCATCGCGGTTGCCGGCTCCGGAATCGGGGCCAGACTTGGAACGTTCGCCACGGTGCCGTTAATGACTGAGGCAAAGTCCGTGATGTAATCGGGCGCATCAGTCTGAACGACCATCAGCGCGCTCGTCATCCCGGGGGAAAGCACGCCTGGGCCGATTCCTGCGAGGTAACTGAAGCCCACCACATCCGCCACGGAGCGGTTGGCCAATGTCGGAACCCGCCCGACGCCAGGAGTCAGGTAACTCACGTCGGTCAATGAGCCATCAAAGCCGTTAAACGTGACCCGTCCGATGGGATGCGTACTGCTGGCCTCATTGCTCAACAGGTAGGTGAACGTGAGTCCACCGTAGGGATTGGACGAGTCATTCTGAATGACCGTCGAGGTCAGAAAGCCGGAGAAACTGGCTCCAGCGAAGGGCTCCGTCAGCGAAAAGAGCACGATGCCATCGGTCGGATCGGCCTCGCCGGGAACCGGGAACAGTGTCTGCAACATGCTGATGCTGGCGGCGTTCGCCTTTTGCGGAGCGGCAAAACCAGCCAGTGTGAGCACGAGTGCGGAAACAATATACGAAGTAACCTTGAACATTGAGTTCTCCTTAAGAAGATTATTTTTGTCTGTTGCAATCATCAATGCGCGACTTACTCGCCCATTGCACTACGAGATCATGTCAGCCGGGCAAGACCAGATGGGCCTGGCGGACACCGTCGAACTAAACCTCTCCTATGACACGTGCTCCTTTCCTCACTTTCACAGACTGATGACCGCACCAGTTTGTGAATTCACCAATCAGTCCTGCGACGCGGCGACGATGACCCCTCAAGACGCGCCATCGCCCGCTGGCCTTATTTGTCTGGTTCCACTGCTATGAATCAGCGCGACTCACCTTCCGCACAGTTGTCGCGATTGCACGCTTCCATGCGCAACCACGCATCGCGCGTGGCCTCCCGTGCCTCGCTCCACTTCATCTTTTCATCGTTCCGGCGCTCCCATCCCGCGCGCAGGTCGGCTTCCATCAGGTCGAATGACCTTCGTTTGTCTGCGTGATTCGTGTAATTCTCCCAGCCATACTGATAGGCCGGGGCGTACGCCTCGTACTTGGACCCCTTTGCGACATAGGGGCGTTTTGAGAATTCGTTTCGCCAGTAGTCGTGTTCGACTGTCGGATTGACGACTTCGGCCGCGCCCTTTCCGGCCAGCCCGCCTGCGACCGCGCCAACGATGGCGCCCACGCCCGCTCCGATCGGGCCGGCCACCAGGCCTCCAATCGCCGCCCCGGTCACGCCGCCGCCGGTTGCGCCGGCGCCAACGCCGACTGGATGTGCTCCAGGCGCTCCGGTGATGGGGTCAAGATTCGCTTCATCAATCGTCGCTGTTGTTGGACGTAAAGAGTCAGTTGCTCTGGGTACCATGTTTGGGTCTCCTGGTTTTGAACGCGTCGCGAAAAGCCGCTCATGATGCCGGGCGTTCGTGTCCGAACTCAGCATCGCACGCCTTGGGTTCGTTCTTCCGAAGTCGTTCTCACATGAAAATGACCGGTCTTGAAAATGCGAAAAAAAAAAGCCGGCGTGCTCAATCACCCGAAGGTGTTCGAACACGCCGGCTTACACTTAACGGGCCTCCCGCCAATGCGGGCTGCCCTTTATTCTGTCGTCCGACGACTTATATTCGGTTGTCAATTCCGCATGGGACGCCTGTTGAACGACCCCGTGCGAAACGCATCATAGCGACACTCGATCTGAAAGGCGAACAATCCTGCAATATTTTTCGGGACAATAAGATCAGCAATGCAATCCGAGTGCCAAATAAATTCTAATTTAACCTCATCGACCCCGTAAACCGCACGGGCATTTGATAAAGCAATATTTGTGCATTCGCCCGCATGCCTTCAACCTGAGCGGCCCGGTCATCTCCATGTTCGGGTGTATTGGTCGGGCGCACACCGTCAATCATCCAGCGACAGGAATTCCTTCATGTGCTTGTCGTAGGTCTCCTGGGCCTGGGGGTCGAACATCGGCAGGCGAAGTTCGTTGATGACCTTGGTGCCCATGCCCACCCATTCCTTCCAGCAGCCCTGACAAACAGTCGCAAGTATCTTTTCGCCGAGCGGCCCCTTGAACGGCCGGTTGGCCAAACGCGGCCCGCCGCCGCCACAGCGCCGGCAGGAGAACGAGCCGTCCCCCGCGACCGCCGTCCCAGCCCCGCCCGCCACGGGCTGCATGGCCGGGGCAGGCACCTCCGCGCCGATTTCCTTCAGCATGGCCTCCATCGCGTTCTTGGGCATGAGGTCGCCCTTCTTGTGAGCGATGAGATAGCCGTTGCGGAGCGTCTGCTTGGCCAGTTCCTTGTCGCCGCAGGCGATCTGCGCCCGGCCGAGCGACTCGTATCCTTTTGACAACTGGCTATTCAGCGCCAGTACCCGCTGAAAGGTCTGTGCCGCCTCCTGATGCCGCCCCGCCTCGGCGTACGCGTTGCCCAGGCTCATCCAGGCGAGTTCGTCCCGCGGGTCGGTCTCGGTCATCTTGCGAAACTGCTCGATCCGTGCGTCGTTCGACATGCTCAATTTCCCTTTTTCAATCCCCGTTGCGTATCGCTGCGAAGAGTATATTCCAATGAGCCCCGGGCTTCAGCCCGCCCCGGCGAGTCGCCCATGGAGACCAGGCCGGTGCCGAGATGGCCGGTGGCGCTCACCGCGCGTTCAGTCGACCGGCGCCTCCCCTTTCGGACGGCTCTTCCACCGCCGGTGCATCCACAGGTACTGCTCCGGCGCCTTGCGAATGAACGACTCCATCGATTGCGAGAAGGACTGCGTCACCCACCGCAACGGGTCTGCCTGATCGCGCCACTCCTCCGGCTCGATGATGCGGTTCACCTCGATCTCGTACTCGAACCGCTCGCTCACCCGCCGGGCACAGCCGACCACGATGGGCACGTCGTGCTCCATGGCCAGCAGGCCGATCGACTTGTAGGTCGACGCCGCCCGGCCAAAGAAATCGACAAAAACCCCTTTTGACCCGGCATTCTGATCGGCGATGAAGCAGAGCGCCCCGCCCTCGCGCAGCACGTCCTCGGCCGAACGCGTGGCCCCCTTCTTGTAAAGCAGTTTCAATCCGCCGGCCTCGCGCGCATCCAGCAGCATCGCGTTGAGTTTCGGATTGTCCAGCGGGCGCATGACCGCGGTGATGTCGAATCCCAGCCGCGCGAGCGTGAACCCGAGCAATTCAAAACTGCCGTAATGGGCCGTGCACATGATGCACCCCCGCTTGGACAGCAGGATGCGCAGGGCGTCGCCCAGGCCCGACCCCAGTCGAACGTGGCGCGCCCAGGTGTCGGGTCGAATCAGCCGCGGGGTCTGGAACATTTCGACCCCGAAGAGCATGGCCCAGTGCTGCATCGAGGCAAGGGCCACGGCGGAAACGCGACGTTCATCAAAATCAGGAAATGACCGGCGAATGTGCGCCTCGGCACGCTCGCGGTGGGCATTGAGCCGGGTGAGGAACTTGCGGACCGGCGGAATCACCCACCAGGCATCCTTGAGCGCCGCCGGCGCGTGAAACCAGAACGAGCCCATGCCGCGCATGAACCGCCGGCTCGATTCGAGGGGAAACGCCGACACCACGGTGGCCGCCAGCCGCGCCGCCCCATACGCCAGATTGTCCACCCACGGCTTTCTCGGCTTCATTCGTGGGCATTGTAAACGAGCGGGCGCGAACGGTCGGTCCGCCTATCGGCGCAGCCTTCAGCCGCTACCATACCCCTCATGAACCTCACCCGTTTTCGTCCCAGCCGCAACATGGTCTTTGGCATCCTGCTTGCCCTTTCGGCCCTGTCGCTCAAACTGCCGCCGGCCTTTTCCGACGCCCTGAAGCACGTCGCCCAGTACCTCGTGCCAATCCAGAATCTCGCCTATGACGCGGCGCGGGCCACGGCGGCGTCAGTCGCCGGGATCGAGGAATCCTCCCAATTCGAGGCGCTGACCCGCCAGCGCGATGCCATGGCCCACGCCCTGCTTTCGCAGCGCGTCGAACTCGATCGACTGGCCGCGGAGAACCAGCGCCTGACCGCGCTGCGCAACGCGGTGATGCCCGAATACGTCGCGCTGCAAAATGCGCGAATCGTGGGTCGCGACATCGTTGCCTCGCGTGACGCCCTGCTGATCGGCCGCGGAAAGTCGCGCAACGTCGCCTACCACGACTGGGTCGCATCCCGCTTTTTCGTGGATCGCGGCGAGGTCGAAGGGCTGGAGGACGGCCAGGCGGTCTTCGCGCGGGAGTCGTTGCTCGGCCGGGTCGATCAGGTCAGCCCGTACATGGCGCGGATTCAACTTCTCTCCGATGTGGACAGCGGTCGAATAGAAGTGCGCATCGGCATGGCGGTCGATCCGTCGGGCAAGCCGGGCGAACCGTCCACCGACGACACCAACCTGCTGCCCCTGCGGCAGTATCGCATCGCCGCGGTCGACTACGTGTGCAGCCTGCGCGGCCGGGGCCATGGTGAGATGGTCGTGGAAGACGTGCCCTATCGATACCTCGATGGCATGGGCGACGCCGAACCCGGCGACGCGCACAAACGCATCCGCATCGGCGACCTGGTCTTCTCCGCGCCGGGCCAATTCGGCATCCCCGTCGCCATGGTGGTCGGCCGCGTCACGCAGATCAAGGAGAAGCCGGACAAGCGCCTGGTCGGCGACGTTATCGTGAAGCCGGTCGTCGATATCGACCGGCTGGAGGACATCTGGGTCATTCCGTCGTCCCCCGCAAGTGTGACCGCACCGTGACTCTTTCCGCGAATTCTGTTGAGAACATCTGATGGCCAAGCATGACCCATTTGTGGAAGACCCCTTCGACGACGACGAGGAACTCGCTGAAGATGTGGATGACGTCGACGAGGCCGACGGCGACGCCGAAGAGGCGCCGATTGGCCGTCGACGCGGGTCGCTGGATGCGCGCGTGCTGCACGCCGACGACGCCATCCTGATCGTCGACAAACCCGCCGGCGTCGCATTGCTTGCGGGCGAGGCGGATGCCGCCATCCTGCACAACGTAGCCGCCGATGCCGACTTCGATCTGCCCGGTCCGGCGATCGTGGTTCACCCGATGGACGCCGATGCGAGCGGCCTGCTTCTGCTGGCACGCACGCCGGCCATTCGAGATCAACTGCGCGGACACATCGCCGCGGGACAACTCGATCTGTGCCACCATGCCATCGTGCAGGCCGTCATGCCGCGCGAAAGCGGTACGATCGCCGCACGGATTCGGATCATCGCGGGCAACACCGGCCGCGTTCGCATAGATGCCGGCGGTTCGCCGGCGGCGACGGATTGGCGGACGCTGGATACCTTTGTCAATTACGCGCTGCTGGAATGCCGGCCGCGATCCATCGAACCCTGTCAGATCCGCGTACACCTGGAGCACGCGGGCATGCCGCTGGCGGTCGACAAGGTGTACGGGGGCGCACAAGACCTGCGTCTGTCCACATTCAAGGCGGGTTACCGACGGAGCCGCCGCCGCCCGGAGAAGCCGCTGATCGAGCGGCTCAGCCTGCACTGCGCGTCGATTTCGCTGACCCACCCCGTCAACGGCGAACGACTCACGTTCGAGGCCCCGCCCCCCCGCGACTTCAAGGCCGCCATGCACCAGTTGGGCCGCTTCGGCCGCATTCCCAAGGCGCCGACACCGCGACCGGGTCGACCATGAAGTCACCACAACGCGTTCGTCTTGGGTAGATGCATGCGGTGTGCCACGGCTCTGTTAGCCGTGTTTTTAGACAAAGAGATTATTTAAACTGTAGGTTGGCGCAAGCCAGTGCGATCTCTCGCATTCGCACAGCTCACAGGGCGGTGGCACAACCATCAGGAGGCGAAGCGCCGACCTCGGGTCTCAATGCCCGGCTTCCTGCTGCTCGAACTCGCCGTGCTCGGCGTGGAACGCCGCCTGCGCCGCACGGTCGAGCGTTGCGAACTTCGCCGTCGTGAGCACGATGGCCTCGTTGAACGCATCCAGATGCTTCTGCGTCACCTTCTCGGGCGGCACGGGCAGCAGCATCGACCACCGTGTCGGCGGCGCGACCACGACGATCGTCCGGGCGGTCAGCAATTTCGTCGTCGAATCGCGATAGCCGTCCCAGTTGCGGCCGATTTTCTCGCGCTTCCAGTAATAAGTCATCCGGGCGCGGCGGCCCTTGCAGGCGGCCTCGTCCCAATCCTCCGGCCCGGCGAGGGCGGACAGCAGCACGTCATGCGACATGCCGGCGTGGCCCACCTCGTGCTCCGCGCGTTTTTGCGCCAGGTCTTTTTTCAGGCGATCCTCGCGCACCACCACCGTCTGATCGAGTTCGAACCGCATCGGCGCCAGCAGCGTGGCCTCCAGCCGCGAGCCGCGTTTGCCCGTGTAGTCCCCGGGCGGCTTGCCGTCCGGCCCGTCGGCGGGCACCTTGTGAAGGGTGAACAAAATCTGCGCGGGGTTGGCCGCAGTCAGTTCGTGGAAGTGAATGCCGACCACGTCCTGCAGGTCCTTCGCCATCCACCCGGTCCAGACGATATCCGGCACCTTGATGGTGGGAATCTCGTCGATGTTCAGGGTCTTGTGAGCGGGCCTGGGAATTTCTTCAACGTGCGGCGCGACCTCCTTCGCCCGGGTCTTGGACGGGACCACCTTGCGCCGTGGGGCGCCTTTCGGAGCGGGCGCGACGCCGGTCATCTCCTCGCGCCGCCACTTTTCGGCGTCGGGGCCGGTCGGTGTGACGATCAACTCCCACGGAACCCCGCCTTCGATCTGGCCCGATTTCTGAATGCGATAATGCCAGCCGTCTCGCTTGAATTCCGGATCCGCCGGCGCGGTGGTCGGCGCGGGCGGCGGATCGAGCCTGACGGGCGTCTTCCGCGGCGGCGGATCGGCCGACACACGCAGCGCAACCACGAACACAATCAGCAGGATCCAACCGAAGCGTCGTTGGTTGTTCATTCCCATGCAGCAAGCCCAGAGAGCGGCACGGAGGGTTCGTAGCGGAATGGCATGAATCGCGTACACGCGCGTTCGCATGGGCAGCGAGTCGCCCGTGGCACTCCGCTGCTTCACCCCATTCTACCCGGGGATGGCAACCGCGACCGAACACGCAGGGCAAAGTTTCTTTGCCCCCTATTTGGACTGGGAATAGCGCCCGGTGCCCGCTCGCCCGACGGCCCAGCGGAGCGTCGAGTCTATTTGCCGCGCGAGCCGATCAGAAACCCCGTCATCGCCATCATCTGAAAGGCGATGGCAAACAGCACCCGGATGGTCGCATCCATGTAGGCCGTCTTGTCATCGCTGATCGCGGCGTACAGGGCCCAGGCCAGCGCACAGACCGCGAAGGCCTGCATCACGCTGCCGATGAGGTGGCCCATCGAGAAGTCGCTGTGCTGCCGGGCGCGCCGGATTGAACGCAGTTCTTCCAGAATCTCGCGGGTCAGGGCATCGCCGGTCAGGCCGGTTTCGGCGTGGTGCGAGCCGTGGGCCGCGGACTTGTGCGAGGCGGCCGGCTCGGCGGGCTTGTCCTTGCGAGGATGCGAACGCCGCGGATGCGACTTGTGATCGTCAATGGGGGCGGAAGGATCAATGGCCAGGGTGGGCGGGGTGTCCATTTTTGTCATCCATGACAGGCGGCATGACGCCGCGTGATTCGACTCGGTCCATCGCGCAATAGTCTAACACAGCCGGCGACCGGCTCAATGCCGACGCCAATGACCCGTCGGGCCACGGCAAGATGCGCGTCCAGGCTCGGAAGCAGACAGAAAACGGCGGCCAACTCCCCTGACTGAGGGTCGCAACCCGGCGCGTTTTGATCGCTTTCGGAGTCCCGTGCGGTAGAATGCGTTGAACCGCACCCGTTGACCGATTGCGTCGGCACGGCGGGTGTGAACGGGACTGAGATATTGACCCGCTGGGTTAATGGGCCGTGCTGAGGGTGGGATGGGAGACAGCGCATGCGAACGCGGAGTGGGACACGCGGAGGGTCACTCGTTTCAGTCATCCTGACCGTCGGTTGCTTCGGCAATGGGTTGGGAGTGAGTTCGGCCCACGCTCAAATGGCCGGCGAATCAAAAGGCCCTGCGCCCAAGACGACATCAGCGGAGATTTCCGCCGCAAATCTCATTGACCCTGACAACAGCATCAACCTGCGATTCAACAACGGCGCGGCGAGGGTCGACGTCATCGTCAACCTGGTCCCGCCGCGGCCGCTGATGGCTGCGACCGACTACGCCGATCGTCAATCGCTCGCACTGCTTCAGAAGGAAATCGCAATTCGCCAGAATGCCGTGCTCAATGCCATTCCACCCGCGGAGTTTGCATTGCGCTACCGCTACGAAAACATCGCCGCGTTCTCCGGCGCAATCACACACGGGCGTCTGATTCAATTGCTGGCGGACCCCCGGGTCGAGTCGGTCGAATCGGATCGAATCGAGGAAGCCCACCTCGCCCATGGAATTCCCCTCATGAACGCCACCGTCACCCGGGACACCTACAACGGCGTCGGCATGTCCATCGCTATCGTGGACACCGGCATCGACTACGGTCATCCCCTTCTGGGCGGCGGCGGGTTTCCAAATGCCAAGATCCTGGGCGGACACGACTTTGGCGACAACGATGCGGACCCGATGGACTGCCACAGTCATGGCACGCGGTGCGCCGGTGTGGCTGCCGGCAATCTCGGATCGACGGGCGACTATATCGGCGGCGTCGCATTCAATGCCCGGCTCTACGCACTCAAAATCTCCACCGGCTGCGGCGGCAGCGCGCCCGTATCGGCGATGGTCGCAGCCTGGGACTGGTGCGTCACCCACAAGAACGATGACCCCGACAACCCGATTCTGGTCATCAGCACCAGTTTCGGCGGCGGTCGGTATTTTGCCAATTGTGATGACGCGAACCCGAGCCGGACGGCGGCGGCCAACGCGGCCGTTGCCGCCGGAATAACGCTGCTCGCCTCGGCAGGAAACGGCGGTTACTGCGACTCGATGTCCGCCCCCGCCTGCGTCAGCAACGTGATCTCAGTCGGCGCGGTCTTCGATTCAGACATCGGATCCTATTCCGTGTGTGTCAACGAGAACTCCTGTGCGCCCAAGTCTCCCAGCACCGGTTGCTCGACCGGGTGGGTCGCAAATGACAACCCGACCGCGGCGGACAAAGTCACTTCCTACTCCAACAGCGCCCCGTTTCTCGACATCTTCGCGCCGTCCAATCGCGCCTACACCACCTCGCTCGAGGGCGGTTACACGACGTCTTTCGGAGGCACGTCGGCGGCCTGTCCGTACGCAGCCGGCGCAGTCGCATGTCTTCAACAGGCCGCCAGGACGCTGACCGGTAACTTCCTGACGCCTACACAAGTCCGCGGCACGCTGGCCCTGACCGGCGATCCCATCACCGATACAAAAGTCGCCATCACCAAACCGCGCGTCAACCTCGGCAACGCGGTGGCCAGCATCTGCCCGTGCCTCGGCGACGTGAATCGGGATGGCTCGAAAAACGGGTCGGACATTCAGCAGTTCGTGAATTGCGTGCTGGTCGGCGGCGATTGCACGTGCGCCAATGTCGATCAGTTAAGCGAAATCACGAACGCCGATCTGACCCTGTTCGTCAACGACTTGCTGACCGGCGCACCCTGCCCGTAATAGCACCACCAATTGCGGTGCGTGCTTGCACTCGGGGCAGACGCGTCTTCTCCGTTCGTTTGCTCCGTGCTGACGGGAATCGCATTACCGCGGCAGGGCCCGACACGCGATCCCTTCGCGGGCAAGGGCGTCGCGCACGGCGCGGGCGTTCTCAATCGCGTTCGGTGTGTCGCTGTGCAGGCACAACGTGTCCGCGCCCACGTCAACCACGCCGCCAGTTGGTGTAAGAACGCCCTGGCCCCGTACGATTCGAATCGCCTGCTCTGCCGCCTGCTTCGGGTCGGCAATCATCGCATCGGGCTTCCCGCGGGCGCGCAGCGAACCATCCGCCTCGTATCGCCGATCGGCAAACGCCTCCGACGCGACCTGGAACCCCATCTCACGCCAGGTCGCCAGCGCCGGCGCATTCGCCTGGCCGACCAGCGTGGCCGAAATGCCAATGCGGGTGACGGCCCGCGCAATCAACTCGGCGATGTCGCGCCGCTGCATGGCCGCGTGATACAACGCCCCGTGGGGCTTGACGTGGCCGAGTTCGCCGCGGCGTGCCGTCACGATCCGCAGCAACGCGTCGATCTGCGCGGCGATCGAATCCTCCAGTTGCTGATGCGGGATCGCGCATTCGACGCGTCCGAAGTTCGCGCGATCGGGATAACCCGGGTGCGCGCCGATCGCGACGCCGTTCTCCTGCGCCAGCATGACCGTCCGCTCCATGCTGATGTCACTCCCCGCGTGTCCGCCGCAGGCAATGTTCGCGGAGGTCACATACTTGAGCAGCCAGATATCGACGCGGACGCCCTCCAGGTCATCGCGCTCGCCAAGGTCGCTGTTGAGGTCGATGGTCCGCACAGTCATGCCTCTGATCGCGGGCTTGTCGAGCACGGCGGAATCGTCGCGTCCAACGCCTGCTCCTGCGCACGATACAGCGCCCGGGCCTCATCCACGCTGACACGGTCGAACCGCACCTGCTCGCGCGGAGGGATCTGACCCAGCACGGCGTGATCCACCGCCGCCACGCACGCGATGACCGGGTAGCCGCCGGTCGTCGGGTGATCGACATGCAGGACAATCGGCTCGCCCGACTCGGGCACCTGCACCGCACCGGGCATCATGCCCTCGCTGGGCATGCGGCCGCAAAATGCCGACTCGCCGATCCGGCCGCTCAGTCGCAGGCCGGCGCGATCGGACTGCATCGAGACTTCGAACCGCGATGACCAGAATGAATTGACAACTGTCTGTGTGAACAGCGCGCTCTGTACCCCGTCCACGGCGCGAAGCGAGCGGCGGTTCAAGATCGTCGAGCACAACGCGCGGGCATGCCGGGCACGGGACTCACTTGGTTCAATCGGAGGGGCCGCGCCAATCGGAAGAACATCTCCATCCCGCAGCGCCCGTCCGCATAGACCGCCGAACCCGCCGATCAACTGGGTCGAACGACTGCCGAGCACCAATGGCACGTCGATCCCGCCCGCGACACATAGGTATGTGCGGACCCCGAACTGCGCCCGCCCGGCGCGCAGGCACTCACCCGATTGCACGCGAACCGGCTGGCCAACACTCACCCGCTGTGGATACGACTTGGTCTCTATACTGGCATCCATCTCGCTGCCGGTCAGCACGATCCACGCATCGCCTTCGAACACGAACGTGCCGCCGATCCAGGTCATCTCGACTGAGGCTGCGTCGTCCTCGTTGCCGAGCAGACGGTTGCCGACGCGAAGGCTGAGCGGGTCGGCCGCGCCGCCGCGACCCACGCCAAGGGCGGTGAGGCCGGTGCGCCCGAGGGCCTGCACGGAAGACAGCATGCCCGGCGCGACTACGCGTATTGCGACTCGATCAGTCATCGAGGGGCTTTTCCTGAACCTGCGCCTCGAACTCCGCGAGGCTGATTTGGACGAATCGCACCCGGTCGCCGCGCGCAAGAAGCGAAGGACGGGCTCGATCGGGGTCGAACATGCGCAGCGGCGTCCGACCGATCAGCCGCCAACCGCCGGCGGTGTGCCCGGGATAGACTCCCGTCATATCGCCGGCGATGCCCACGCTCCCCGAGGGAACGCGCGTGCGCGGGGTGTCGAGACGCGGTGTACTCAATCGTTCCGGCAAGCCGGTCAGGTATCCAAACCCCGGCGCGAATCCGATGAACTGCACGGTGTAATCCGCCTTGCTGTGCAGGCGAATAAGCTCGGCCTTGGACAGACCGTGCTTCCGCGCGACCGTGTAGGCATCGGGCGCCAATTCACCGTGGTAGCAGACGGGGATCTCAATGAGGGCCGGGGGCGCGTGCGGAAGCGCATCCGCCGCGTCCGTGAGCGCTAAGCGGACGGCGCTGACCGCGCGCGATTCGTCCAGTTGGGCGATGTCGAACTCAAGGAGCAGCGTCGAGACGGCGGGGGTGATTCCCAGCAATCCCGGAACACCCGCGCGCTCGATGGCCGCAAGTGCGTGATCGATGTCCTGGTTCGAGGCTGCTGCCACGCCGGCATCGAGCGCGATCCGCAGATGCCGCTCGCTGGCCCAATTTAGACGCAAGACACCGTCAGACGCATCCATGATGTTTGGCGCTTCCCATCAAATGTGGAACCTCCTGACGTCCGCCGCCGTGGCCGCGCCGCCCCCACGTACATTTATACCGCCCCAACAAACTCCGCCAGCGGCACGACGTCAACGCCTTTTGCGAGCGGATACCGCTGATCGCCGGGGTAGACGACGTGCAGTCGGTGGAGTTTCAAATCGGCCATTGCAATCCGCATGGAAGGCGTCAGGCACGGCGCGTCGGCCCGTTTGCACTCCACCCCGATGCGCCGTCCGTTCTTGAACAGCAGCAGGTCCAGTTCGGCCCCCTGATGGGTCGCCCAGAAATATGCGTCGTCCGGTTGCACCGCCTTCAGCACCTCCTCAACGGCGTAGCCCTCCCAGGATGCGCCGACCTTGGGATGATTCTCCAGATCGCGAAGTGTCTTGAGGCCCAGAAGCGCGTGCAGCAGCCCCGAATCGCGAATATAGACCTTCGGGGATTTTACCTGCCGCTTCCCGAGGTTCTCATGCCACGGCTGCAACTGCCGAACCATGAAGACGCCGCTCAACAGGTCGAGGTAACGGCGAACTGCGGGCTCGCTGACTGCCATCGACCGCGCCAGGTCGGCGGCCTTCCAGATTTGACCATGAAGGTGGGCAATCATGTTCCAGAATCGTCTCAGTGCGTCGGCGGGAACCCTGATCCCCAATTGGGGCACGTCGCGCTCAAGGAAAGTCCCCACGAACTGCTTTCGCCATGAAAATGAAGACTCGTCGTTCCTGGCAACATAGGACAACGGAAAGCCGCCGCGCACCCAGTGTCGCAATTGCGATTTCCCACCCACGTCATCGAGCCGAATGCCCTCCAGCGGCACCATTTCAATGCGACCGGCGAGGCTTTCTGACGACTGTCTCAATAAATCGGGCGACGCGCTCCCGAGTATCAGAAACCGGGCACGCAGCGGCTTTCGGTCGGCCAGCACCCGCAGCAGGGGAAACAACTCCGGGTGATGCTGCACCTCGTCGATGACGATCAATCCGGACAACCGGCGCAGCACCAGGCCCGCGTCGGCGAGACGGCTGCGACTCTGTGGGTCCTCGAGGTCGAAGTAATTGGGCGAATCGGGAGGGACGAACTGTCTGGCGATGGTGGTCTTGCCGCACTGACGCGGGCCCAGAATGGCCACCACGCGGCTTCGCTTGAGGGCCACCCGCACCCGCTCGATGTCCGATTCCCGCCTGATCATCACGCCCAATCATACCATGAAATTCTAACGGTCACCGTTAGAATTTCATGGTTCCGATAACTACATGAACACCTCAGCCTGGGCACACCTGGCCCAACACCCCATCCTGGGGTTGCAAGGCCGGGGCAGGAAGACACCGCCGCGGCCTCCGGCGAACATGCCGGGCGTAACGCCAGATGCGAGGCGCAACATAGGTGCACGGCCGCGCCATCGCATGCTTGTTTTTCCCGGCAGCGGCCCCCGAATTGGGCCCGCCGGAGCGGACGGACGCGAACGCCGCATCAAAAAAGGCGCTCATTGGGTGTTCGCGCCGTACCATGAAATTCTAACGGTCACCGTTAGATTTTCATGGTACGCCCCGGGTGCTGCGCAGGCCGAATGGCGCCGACTCGGGCGTCATGCAACGCCGAACTCAATCGCAAAAACATGGCTGGTCCCGTGGCAGCCGCTACTCCGCCGGCTTCACATCGGGCTTGATCGAGACCCCGCGCAGGGAATTCTGACCGCGTCGGGCATGATCGATCGACAGGGCCAGGACACGAACCGCCTCCTGATCTGCATGGAATCCCATCGAGTTTTCCGCCTCGATGAAATCGAGCAGAAACTGGGCCCGCCGCTGCTGGGTGCTGGCAGTGGCGAGTTGCTCGTCCGTCGCCCCGCCGCTGCGCGCCGCCTTGATGTCGGCGATCAGTTCAACCAGGGCATCCATGGCAATCGCGCGAATGGCATAGGTCCGGCCCTGGATCGTCTCGACCCGTGTCTTCAATTCGGCCTCCGGCACATGGTGACAGGTCTGGCAGGCGCTGTTGATGTTCAGCAGCGGGCTGCGCACATGGTGATCGCTGATCTTCTGCGCCCCCACGCGAATATACGGCATGTGGCAATCGGCGCACGAGACGCCGGCCCGGCTGTGAATGCCCTGGCTCCACATCTCGAACTCCGGATGCTGCGCCTTCAGCACCCGCGCGCCGGTGTCGGCATGGGTCCAGTCCGCGAAGTCCTGCTCCTCGTAGTACGCGAGGATCTCATCGGCCTTCAGTCCCTTGAACCACGGATAGGTCAGGCGCTTTTCCTTGCCCTTGAAGTAATATTCGACGTGGCATTGGGCGCAGACATACGACCGCATTTCCTGCCGCGTCGCCATGGTGTTGACGTCATAGTCTTGAATGCCCTCGGCCGCCTTGACCAGTTTGATGCCCTCGAGAAATCCCGGGCGCGTCACGCGAAGTTGCATCGTCTGCGAGTCGTGGCAGTCGATGCAGCCGATCGGCCCATTGGCATGCGACCGAGCCTCGGCATATGGCAGCGGATTGAGTTTCTCAAAGCCCTTGATCAGGTCGCCGTCTCCAGCCTTCATATAGGGGACATACATCGACGCATGGCAATGTAGACACGTGCCGACCATGCCGAACTCCTGCCGCCGCGTGAACGTCTGGTCGTCCAGCATGAACGCGTGGCCGCGCTCCTCGCGAAAGTCGGTCGCGAATGGATAACCCGCCCAGATCACCTTCAAACGCGGGTCCTCTTCGAGACGCGAATGGGCGACGATGGAGCGGGGGTCCGCCGCGGTCGGCGTCTTGGGCATGGCCTCGCTTCCGCCAAAACGCGTGCGCACCATGTCCACGGTGCGTTTGTATGCGTCGTACTGCAATGGGAAGTTCTTTCCCCAGATTGCCGGATCCTCGGTCTGATCATTCAGTTCGACGACGCGGAAGAACGGGTTTTTTGCCTCCTGCTTGTGCTCAAAGATATTCACGAGCAACGCGACGGCGCCGAATCCCGCCGCCGCGGTCAGTGCAGTGATTCCCACCAGAAACCACGGACTGCGCGATTTCGCTGCAGGACCCGGTTCGACATTCGACGATGATGTGGCCATTTCGCGCTCCCGATACGATGAGTCTCAGTGTGGATGCCCCACGTCAGAATGGCATCGCAGACACGCCAGTGTGCCGTGCCCGTGTCCGGCGGGGTCTATCATCTGCACCATGTCGGCATGACAACTGCGGCAGGCGGCCTCCGTAATGGCGCGGTTGCGCGGCGTGATCTGAATCGGTTCGTGAAATCGACCGGTGGTGAAGGCCAGCGAGTGATTGAAGCCGTTGATGGCCTTGGTGGTGTACTTGCCGAAAAAGTCGTGCGGCGCGTGGCAGTCGTTGCAAACGGCCACGTTCTTGTGGCTCGACTTGTTCCACGCGTCAAAGTGATTCTGCATGATGTGACAATTCGCGCAGGCCCTCGGATCGTTGGTCATGTAGGACGCGCCTTCGGCATAGATGAACGTGTAGCCCCCGATGCCCAGCGCCGCCCCGCACAGCAGCGCGGATGCGGTGATGAGAAAGCCGGTGCTGAGGACGCGCGAACGCGCCGTGCGCGATCCCATGATTCACCCTGTGTCACAACACGCGAATCGGTCGTTTGGCAGCGATCAGAATAGGGGGCTCATCGCCGACTGGCAATCGCCGCCTCGATCGCCCTGTCCACCACGCCGGCCGACTCTTCATCCATGTCGATGCCGACCCGCGGCGAGAGCACGCGGAGTTTCGGGTCGGCCCACCGGCCCTCAAGTTTAACCGCGTCTTTTTCCGTCGTGATCACCACGTTGGCCTCCAGTTCGGCGGCCACGACCGGCAGTGCCTCAATCTCATCTTTGCTGTAGGCGTGGTGGTCGGGGTATTGATACGACGCCAGCACCTTCACGCCGCTCTTCTCCAGTCCCTTTCGGAAACTCTCGAAGTTGGCGATGCCCGCGAAAACCACCGCCCGCATGGCCGACGGCTCGGCATCGGGCACCGGCCGGCCCTGCAAATCGACAAATCCCGCGAATCGATGCCGCGCCGCCGCCACCGGCTTCCCGCCGGACACCCGCCGCAGAGTGGACATCAGCAGTGTGCGCGAGGACTCGTCAATCTCGTCGCTGCGGGTCAGCACGATCAGCGAGGCCCGGCGCAGCGAGCGGGTCGATTCCCGCAGCAGCCCGCGCGGCAGAAGATGCCCGTAGCCAAAGGGCCGCGTGGCATCAATCAGCACGATGTCCAGATCGCGCCCGATCCGCCGATGCTGAAACCCGTCGTCCAGCACGACGGCCTGCGCCCCGCCCGAAATCGCACGCCGCGCACCGGCCACCCGATCGGGATCGATGATGACCGCGGCGGTCGGACACAGTCGCTTGAGGACCATTGCCTCGTCGCTTTCCGATCGCCAGGCGTCCGGGGTCTGCGACGACGCCGAGTTCGACGCCACCGGCACGCCCTTGTATCCCCGCAAGAGCAGCGCCGGTTGAAGGCCCCGCGCAATCAACCGCTGGGCGATCCATGCGGCCATCGGCGTCTTGCCCGACCCGCCCACCGTGATATTGCCGACCGAAATAACCGGCCGGTCGACGCGATGCACCCGGCCGGGCACGTAGTCGTAAACGGCGTTGCGCAGGGTGACGGCCGCGAGATACGGCATCGAAAGGACCAGCAGACCGCCACGGGCCAGATCGAAGAGCAGCCCGCCGCGCTGACGCGAAATCAAATCCAGAAATCGAAGACTGGCCGCCATGAAGCGGCGAGTCTAACAACTTCGCCGTCGATTGCACCCTGCGACCACGAACCACCTGTAACGGGGTTGGCGGACTGGGCAGGTCAATTGACGAGTCGACCCGGCGGGAGTAGTTTGGCCGGTCGAGATTGGCGCATTCGGCGCAAGCGAGGCGACATGAATACAACGATGAAAATTACCCGGCGGGTCGCGACGAAGTTCTGCGCATCCATACTCTCGGTGGTGGCCGGCGCCGGATGCTCGTCCATGGACGGCGACGGCATTGCCGAGCGACCGCGCGTCGAGGGCTGGTCGCAGCGCAGGGCCACGGGCGTGACCGTGGATCAGGCGGCTGAAGCGGCCAGGGCCTCGCTCCGACAGTGGTTTGGCCGGGTCACTGTTTCGCCGAGCGGAACCGTGCTGGTTCAGGGCGGGCCGGCGGAATACACCCAGCAGGGCGGCGGCGATCGCATTCGCGATTCGGTCGGCTTTAACAACCGCTTGCGCCGAACCGCATCGGTTCAGATACGACCGACCGAAAACGGCTGCCAGATTGAATGCGTGGTGGAGCGCCAGCGGCTCGACACCGCCGACCACCGGGTGCTTCAAGAGAACCGCGGCGGCTCGGACATTCCCAATGCCACGCCGATTGAGCGCGATGCCGGCCTCAGCCGCGAACAGCAGGATGCCTGGACCGAACTGCCGCGCGACCGAGAAATGGAACGGACGATCCTGACCTCGATTGTGAATCGACTGTCAGGTTCCACCCAGACGGCCACCCCAGACCCACAAGCAAACGTTCGTTAGTGGACCTTGCTCCAAAAGATCGCATTACACCAAGACCCTGCGGGTCGCTTTAATCCCTGTTTGGACGCACACACCTTCGGCTTTTCGGCCATTTCGTTGACTTATTTGCGAAACAGCCGGTAACATTAACGTATCCCTGACATGTCGACGACCAGCGTTAACGCCGGTCGCGACGAATGTCCGGGTCGGGGCCAGGAGTGAGAATCCCACCGTTTCTCGACCAAACGGTGGGTTGGGGACAGAAGCACGGAAGCACTTTGCAGCAATTGGGTTGCGCAAAAAAATAGACGCTGCCCAAGTGCATCGGTCGCCCCCTCCATCCGATTGGGTTCCTGACGGAAAACTGAGCGAGCCGAAGCCGACGACCCGGGACACGGGTTGATCGGTCGTGGTACGCGTATTGGGTTCCTGTGTTTACAGGGGCCGTCTGGGGATAGCAGGAGAACGTAAATGAGGCTGGGTCTAATTATCAAATCTCTTATCGCCGTCGCCGTCTTGCACGGTTCGGCAATTTTTGTCGCGCCGACATTCGGCCAAACCCCGTGCAACTCGCCGGGCGGGCCGGACGTCATCGTCGGCGATCTGACGAATCCGGGGTCCAACTACGCAAGTTCCGGTGGAATCGAAGCCTTCGACATCGGCACCACCTCCTGCAACCAGGGCGATCAGAATCTGCTCTGGATTTCCAACACCAACCAGCACCCGGTCATCGGCCAGAACCTGTACCGGCTCAAAGACGGCCGTATCGAGCAGATCGGCCAGAGTTGGCTCAAGCATGGCTTCACCGCCCTCACCCAGAACCTGTGCTGCACCTGCAGCGGACAGGGTGGCTCGGTGCTCGGCGTGGGATGCTCGGACCCCTACTGTTGCGGACTCAACGGTTCTCAGAGCGGTCTCGGCCCCAAGTGGGAAGTGAATCCACACACCGGCGTCTATCCGTATCCCTTTACCAGCCCCTCCTACTCCGGCTCCATCGCTCGCCGCCTTCAGGTTCGCATTTCCGATCTCGATCCGGCGCAGAACGGCGGTGGTGTCTATTACGGTGAGGCCCAGTACGTCACCCCCGACGATGCGGCGGCCGGCAATCAGAACAACAACGTCTCCTACCGCCAGGTCACGGTCAGCGGCAGCGGTTCGTCGTGGAACATCGCCATGGCCCTGACCACTCAGCGGGAAAAGGCGGCCATTCAAGCCTGGAAGATCGCCGATCCCACCGTCACCGAATCGCCCGTCCAGATCGCAAGCGACGGCCTCGTCATCATCTCCTCCAAGGCAACCAGCCTCGGCGGCAATCTCTACCACTATGAATATGCGGTTTACAACATGAACTCCGATCGTGCGATCGGCAGTTTCTCGATTCCATTGCCGACCGGCGTGGCCCTGAGCAACGTCGGCTTCCACGACGTGGACTATCACAGCGGCGACGGCATCGGCAGCGTGAACTTCGACGGCACCGATTGGCCCGCCACCATCGGCGCATCCAGCGTGAGTTGGGCGACGACGCCGTTCGGCACCAACCAGAACGCCAACGCCATCCGCTGGGGCACGCTCTACAACTTCCGCTTTGACGCCAACGCCTCGCCCGCGCTCGGCAGCGCGACCATGGGCTTGTTCAAGCCCGGAATTCCGAACAGTTTCACCGCAGCGGCTCAGGTTCCCTCGGTTCTCCTCGGCCCGGCCGACTGCAACAACAACACCATCCCCGACGCCACCGACATCTCCAACGGCACCAGCCTGGATTGCAATGGCAACAACGTGCCCGACGAATGCGAGACATTCCCGCCGGTCACCCTGGCGCGCGTTCTGGTCGCCAGCGGCTTTACGTCGCCGATCTATGTCAGCCAGCCGCCGGGAGACTCGACGCGCCTGTTCGTCGTGGAGCAGGGCGGGCTCATCAAGATTCGCGACCTCGTCGGCAACACCACACTGGCGACGCCCTTCCTCGACGTGTCGTCCATCATCACCATCGGCGGCGAGCGCGGCCTGCTCGGACTCGCGTTCCATCCGCAATATCAGTCAAATGGCTTCTTCTACGTGAATTACACCAATGCCTCCGGCAACACGGTCGTCGCCCGATACACCGTTTCGGGCAACCCGAACGTCGCCAACGCGGCCAGCCAGGTCATCCTGAAGACCATCAACCAGCCCGCCGGCGAAACGAACCACAAAGCCGGCTGCCTGCAGTTCGGAAAAGACGGCATGCTCTATGTCGGCGTCGGCGATGGCGGCGGCGGCAACGACCAACACGGATCGATTGGCAACGGCCAGAACACCGCCACCCTGCTCGGCAAGATGCTCCGCCTCGATGTGAACAACGCCGCGGGCAACTACATCCCCGCCGGCAACCCGTTCGTCGGCTCGCCCAACGACCCGGGCAACACCATCCCCGATGAAATCTGGGCGATCGGCATCCGCAACCCCTGGCGGTTCAGTTTCGACAGACTCACCGGCGACATGTACATCGGTGACGTCGGCCAGGACACCATGGAGGAAATCAACTTTGAACCGGCCGGTTCCCCGGGCGGTCGAAATTACGGCTGGCGGTGCATGGAGGGCACGGCCTGCACCGGTCTGACCGGCTGCACCTGCAATTCGCCAAGCCTGACCCTGCCCATCCACACCTACACCCATGCCAGCCTGCCGGCCGGCGCGGTGTCGGAGACGGGCGGCTACGTCTATCGCGGCTGCGCGATGCCTTCGCTGCACGGTCGCTACTTCTATGGCGACTACGGCCAGAACTTCATCAAGTCTTTCAGGTACACGACCGGCGGCGGCGTGGTGGATCACCAGGATCACACCGCCGCGCTCGGCAACATCGTCGCGCCGGTTTCCTTCGGTGAGGACAGCGACGGGGAACTCTACGTCGTGAGTTACCTCGGAAGCGTGTACAAGATCGTCGAGCAGACCGGACCGGTCTGCGGCAACGGGGTCGTCGAAGCCGGCGAACAATGCGACGACAACAACAACGTTCCCGGTGACGGCTGCTTCAACTGCCAGTTCGAACCGGGCAACAACGACGGTTGCGGCGGCGCGACGCTTGTCTGCACCGGCACCTACTCGGACACCCTGGTCGGCGCCACCAACGACGGCGCCGCCAGTTGCGGCACGTCCTCCGCGAACCCCGACAAGTGGTTCAAGTATGTGGCCATCAACAGCGGCACGATGATCGTCAGCACCTGTGGCACGCACGATTCGCCGGCCCTGGATTCGGGCATCGACACCGTGCTCTCGGTTCACAGCGGCTGCCCCGGAACAACCGGTAATCAACTGGCCTGCAACGATGACGGCATCGCCGCCAATTGCGCCGGTCTCGACACGGGCACCCTGCGCGATTCCTACTTGTCCGTCCCGGTCACGGCCGGAAACACCTACTTCATTCGCGTGTCGGTCTTCGGCGGCACGCCGGTCGTCGGCCCGTTCACCTTGAACGTCACCGCGCCGACCTGCTTCCCCGACTGCAACAACAACGGGATCTCCGACGCGACGGACATCGCCAACGCCACGAGCCAGGACTGCAACCCGGCGGACGGCATTCCCGATGAATGCCAGGTGACGAGTACAATTGTCAATTACGACGCGATTCCGGCCACGCCGATCGCGATCACCGATAACAATGCGACCGGTATCACGCACACCTTCAACGTGCCCGACCACGGCACGATTCAAGATGTCAACCTTGGCCTGCGCATCACGCATTCCTGGAACGGCGATCTGATCGTCCGGTTGACCCACAATGGTGTGACGCGCACGCTGATCGATCGCCCCGGCTATACGGGCACCGGATTCGGCTTCGACAACAACGGGTTTGACGGCTACCTCCCGGCCTCGCCGCTCCTCGACGATGAAGGAACCGGCGGACCGATCGAATCCCGCAATGTCGCCGCCGGCGTCACGTCGCCGCCCAGTTACACGCCGAATCAGACGCTGGCCGGTTTCGATGGCCAGGATCGCTTCGGTGTCTGGACCCTCCAGGTCTCGGACAACGCCGGTTCAGATACGGGCTCGCTCGTCCGCTGGTTGCTGCAATTCACCGAACCCGGCGTCGTCGAGCCTTGTGCCACCGACTGCAACAACAACGGCATTCCGGATGCCACGGACATCGCCAATCAGTCCAGCGCTGATTGCGACGGAAACGCCGTGCCAGACGAATGTCAGATTGCGGCCAACGCGGGCCTCGACTGCGACGGTGGGCCGGTGGGCGTCAAGGCCGGCGGCGCTTCGATCTTCGCCAGCACCTGCGCCGGCTGCCACAACACCAATGGCCAGGGCGGCGGGTCCTTCCCCGGTCCCAACATCCGCAATAAACAGCGTCGCTTCATCTGGGACGAATTGCTCCCGCCCACCACGCACCCGGGCGGCGCGCATCCGGAATACACCCAGCAGGACTTCGCAAACCTCGAGGCGTTCCTCGCGGACGGCGGCAGCAAGGGCCGGCCGGACAACATTCTTGACTCTTGCCAGGCGCTCGTGGACTGCAACGGCAACGCGCAGCGAGATGCGTGTGAACTCGAGAGCGGCGCCGCGGTTGACCTCGACTACGACGGCGTGCCCGATTCCTGCCAGTGCCTCGGACCGGCCACCGGCGACGGCAATGGCGATACGGTCGTCAACGGCAAGGACATTCCGAAGTTCGTCGCGGCCATTCTGGCGGCCTCGGCCAATCCGACGGATGTCTGCCCATACGACTACTCGGGCAACAACATCGTCGGTGTGGAGGATCTGCCCGGCATGATCTCCGCACTGCTCGCCCCGTAAGTCGGCGAGGGGACTGAAGCCGGCAACCCGTCACCGATGGGTTGGCCGAGCCAATAATTGAAATCCACCCGCGGCCCCCGCAGGCGATTCGCCCGCGGGGGCCGCGTTACTATTGGGTAACCCCGAACTCGCGCGCCTCTGATCTGTTCCTGCTTTAGATGGCTCTCACAGGGGCCAAGAACCGACGCCCCATGCAGTATTGGCGGTACGACGGGCTTCCCGTGTGGGAGCGGCCCGAAACTGGATCCGGGAGCGAACTCCTACCAATCTGCGTTGATTGTGGGCGGAATTCTAAGTCGACGAATTCGGGCATAGACAGGAGATGCAGCGCATTCGACCGGATTTTGGAGGTCTGATTCTCCAGAAAGGCATTATCATGCGGCTACGATGACCGACCTATTGGACACACCCATCCCCCCCTTCGCCATGGCTCCGCGCGAGGACCGGCTCCGTGAGGTCCGTCAGGGCCTCAGCATGGCCGCCACCGAACGATCCGTGGCAATCGGGGTGAGCCTGGTCGTCGGTGTCGGCATCCTGTATCTCGCCACCTGGGCCGCGATCTTCCTGACCGATTCGTGGCTCCTGAAGGCCGTCCTCGGCTACGTCAATGGCGTGGTCATCGGCATGCTCTTTCTCATCGGACACGACGCCTGTCATCAGAGTCTCACGCCGGTCGGTTGGCTCAATCGCCTGCTCGGACGCATCGCCTTCCTGCCCGCGTTGCATCCCTACTCGGCATGGGAACTTTCACACAACGGTCTGCATCACAGTTTCACCAACCTCAAGGGCCGTGACCCCGGATACGCCCCGTTCTCCAAGGAGGAGTTCGACAGACTGCCGACCTGGCGCCGCGGGCTCGAACGGCTCTATCGAACCTGGGTGGGCCTGGCGCTCTTCTACCTGGTCGAGAACTGGCTGAAACTGGAAATGCTGCCGAAGCCCGGGCACCGCGCGCGAATGAGAGGCGATCGGCTCTATGCCATCGACCGGGCCTGCGTTCTGATCTTTGCCGCAACCGTGATTACCGCGTCGGCCTGGATCGGCGCGATGATCCGACCCGAGGAACAATCCGCCTGGCTGGCCGGCGCGGGTCATGTGGCGCTGGCCTGGCTGCTGCCTTTTCTGATCTGGAACGGCTTCATTTCTTTTATCACCTTCCAGCAGCACACCCATCCACAGGTCCGTTGGTTCGACAATGAAGACGAATGGTCGTTCTACGAGACCCAGGTCCGCGGGACCGTTCACATTGAGTTTCCGGGGTGGCTGAGACTGCTCCTGCACAACATCAACGAGCACACCGCCCACCATATCAACCCGCGCGTGCCGCTGTACGAACTGAAACAGGCCCAGGACGAGGTGCGACGCATCCTGGAAGACGACGTGATCGTCCTGATGTGGACGCCGAGCATGACCCGCGACACCCTGCGACGCTGCAAACTGTACGACTACCGCAACCACCAATGGCTGGACTTCGCCGGACGTCCGACCGGCACCAGCATGCGCATCGCCGAGAATTGAGGCAGCCAACACTGGCTGACCGCTTGCCCCGATCCAGTCAAAAGAAACAGCCCTGGCACACCCCCGAATGGGTGCGCCAAGGCTGACTTGCTCAAATCATACAGCCGTCAAGACAACGGACGATCGACACCCGACTTCGATCGCGTAAATCGGCGTCGTGGTGCGGTCGCAGTTGTCAAAACTCCGTCTTGTACTTGGCGGTCATCTCCGCGCGGACCTTCATGGAGATCTCACGCAGACCATTGAACACTTCGCCGGCAGCCGCGGCAGTCCTGGCGGCCTCGGCCTTGGCGACCTGCTTGCGCTGATTGGCCAGGTTTCGCCGGTCCACGTCCCGCGCGCCGGTCTGGTAACTGTCGGTGGCCGCGTCGTAGTTCAACTCGGTGTAGCCTTCGTTGACGCCGGCGGTCTGCGATTCGGCGGAAAGGCCGCCGACCGTGAACACCTGCGCGGCCTTGCTCAATCGGTCGCTCACCTCGGTACCCCAGGCAATCAGCGCGGGATCGACATTCAGGATCGGCAGGCGGTTGATCCGCTGGGCGTCGCGCCGCATCCACGTCGCGAACTTGCCCATGGAAGGTGAACTCGTATAGTCCGAACCGATCTTGTCGGTGATGGTCGAGACGGCCTTGTAGTACTTCTTGGACGCCGTCGCCATCGCACCGGTGCTTGCTGACGTTTTCTTCGCCGTGGGGGACTCGCCGCTCGTGGAGGCTTCGGAGGGCGCCGGCGGATTCACAACGCTGTAGAGATTGCGGAGACTCTCGGTCGACAGCCTTCCATGCGCGACGATGGAAGTGCCCTTGGCCGAAAATTGCCACTTGGCGAAATCAGGCACTTCGGCGCCGGCCCGGTCGAGAAACTCCAGAAACAGCCCCTTTGCGATATCCTTCAGCGGTGCCGCGTCCTTGCCGAAGTCGATGGACAAGGTGCCCATGGCCGCCGCCGCAAGGTTCACCTTCAGGGTGACGCCCTTGATGCTGGCGACCACCCGGGCCACGGCGTTCTCGTCCATTTCCTTTTCCGCCAGGGAATCGAACGTCTGGTTCGCCAACTTGGCGCGTACCTGACGCGCGCTGGTCACATCCTGCAGATCGAGGGCCATCAGAAACTCGGCATCATCCCCGACCGCCAGCACCGCGGCCTTGAGGTAATCGGAGACATACGGCGAACCGGTCACGGTCTGTCCGCGTGCCCAGCGTGCGGCAAACTGGCGGTTTGCCGGTGAGAGCGCGCCGAGCACCTTGGCATCAAGTTCGATGAAGTATGCATTGATGGGCGACCAGACCGCGCGCTTCCCGCCGACGTTGTCAACGAACCCGTGTTCGGCCGCGGCGATGGCCTCAAGCGACGGCGCCTTGCTCAGATCCATCACCGACACTTCCCAGACCGGCGAAAGCGTCGCCGTATTGATCATGGCCGCCGTAATCAGCCGGGTCGCACCGGGAGGCACGACCATCGGCTTCTCGGCGTAGGCGTCCGCCTGCATCTCCTTCCAGTTTTCCTTTTTGGCAAGCGGCGAATTCATCACGCGTTCGAGGTCAACGACGACGATGGCATTGGCATTGGGCGGAATCCGATCCAGCAATTTCTTGAAGTCGCCGCGGACCGTGGCCGTTGATGCCGAAAGGACGGCCATCGCGAAAAAGATGCGTCGGGAAAATCGGGGTGTCATGTCTGGCTCCTGTTGGAAAAATTTTTTCACGCACGCCACGCCAGGCGCGCTGGATCGCATTCGGCTACCCTGTTTTCTCGGCAACGAACCGGATGAAGGCGCCCGTGTCAGGAAATTGCGGACACGTCAGGGCGATGAAATGATAACAAATGATCGCATCTGGTGAAAGCGCGGCTGTTGGTTGGTCATTCGGCCGGCCATATCTTCCTTCGCAGCGATGACAGACCCACGGTTGCGCACCTGTCATGCATGAATTCGCCTCTGACCGGACACCCGGCGACGGTGCCCGGCCCGATTCCGACCCGCGCCAACCAGTGCGCGCGGACTCAGCCCTCAATGATCCGGCGTGGAGCAGCCGTTCAAAGCGACGTTTTTATGACACATGGCTATATATAAGGGAGCGCCATCAAGGCGGCGCGGCGCGGTTCGGCGTGCAACACGGACTCGCCCCACCCGTCACTTCCCCAACCCAAACGCCTCATGCAGCGCCCGCACGGCATCCGGGCCCTGTGTCGATTTCACCACGAAGCAGACCGACAACTCGCTGGAGCCCTGTGCAATTGCGTGGACGTTGATCCCCCGCTGCGCGACAGCCGTAAAAATCGTTGCCGCCACGCCCGGCGTGCCGTGCATGCCGGAGCCGACCACCGCCACGATGGCCGTGTCCTCGTCCACCTGGATGTGCCGCGCCGCACCGGTTCGCACCAATGCCGCGTCCAGCGCCGCCCGTGCTCGTTCGAGTTGCGAGCCGGCAATGGCAATCGAGATGCCCGCTTCCGAGACGGATTGCGAAATCATCTGAATGTTGATGCCCCGCTCGGCCAGGGCCGCGAAAATCCGCGCAGCCGTGCCGGGCCGACCGATCATCGCCGCGCCCGCCACTGTCACCAGCGCCGAGTTCTTCACCAGCAGCACCGACCGCGCCGTGCCCCCCGGCGCGGCGTTCTCGCAAATGAGCGTGCCGGGGCAGGCCGCGTTGAAGGTGTTACGCATGCGAACCGGAATGCGATGCTCGGCCGCGGGCTCGAGCGCACGCGGATGCATGCTCTTGGCCCCGAACTGCCCCATCTCGATCGCCTCGGAGAACGTGATCGCGTCCAGAAGACGTGCGTCCTTCACATTCCGCGGGTCGGCGGTCATCAGTCCATCCACGTCGCTCCAGATCCAGATTTCGTCGGCCTTCAGCGCCGCACCCAGGATCGTCGCCGTGTAGTCCGACCCGCCGCGGCCGATCGTCGTGACCACGCCATGCTGCGTCGCCGCGATGAAACCGGTGACCGCCGGCATCTGGCCCGCCGCCATCATCGGCTCCATCGTCTCGCGCACCTGGTGCAGCGACAGATTCATGAGCGGCTCGGCCTCGCCGAACTGCTCGTCGGTCACGATGCCCGCGGCCTGACCGGTCAGCGCCGGCCCGCCGAGCGCTGCGGCCATGAGCACGACCGAAAGTTGCTCGCCGTAAGCCGCCACGGCGTCGCGGCTGCGCGGCGTCAGTTCTCCCACGGCCGCAATGCCAGAGACCAGCGTCTCCAGGCGATCCAGCACCGGCCGAATCGCGTCAGCGCACTTGAGCGTCCTGGCCGCATCCTCGTGCCGCGTGCGCAATTTGCCCAGCAGCGTGTGCTTCACCGCACGGTTGCCCGCCGCGGCGGCATCGGCCAATTCCAGCAGGTTGTCCGTCACGCCGGACATGGCCGACACGACGGCGGCGGCCTGGTGACCCCGTTCCTTCTCGGCGCGGACCAGCCCGGCGCACTGCGCGATGGTCTCCGCGCTGCCCATCGAGGTTCCGCCGAATTTCATGACGATACGCATTGTGAGAGCCTTTAGCCGTTAGCCATGAGCAAATAGTTGTGTGTGCCACCGCTCTGTGAGCGGTGCGAGCGTGAGCAATCGTCCCGCGCGATCGCACTGCTCACAGAGCAGTGGCACACTCAGCATTGAGTTCTTCGTTCATGATTTTTGTTTTTCATTCATTCGCAATTTGCAATTAGTCATTCGCAATTACTTCTCATGTACCGCGTGCCAGATGTCCAGTAGATCGCGCGTCACCGCCACAGCCGTCTCCGGCCCTCCCGCACCACGACCGACCAGCGTCACATCGCCCGCCGTCTTCAACGTCACGCACATCGCGTTCAGGCTGCCGCTCACGTCCATCGGTCCGCCGGCGGGAATCTCCTCCGGCGCGACGGCGATGCCGCTCTCGTCGATGCGACCGATCAGTTTGACGCGTTTGCCGCCGGCCGCGGCGTCACGAATGCGCCCGGCGGCCATGCCGCGAATGCCCGCGACGGCGACATCTTTCAGCGTCGCCGACCGGCCCAACACCCAGTTTGCCAGTATCACGACCTTTGTCGCGGTGTCGACGCCGTCGATGTCGGCGCTGGGATCGGTCTCGGCGTAGCCCAGTCGAATCGCCTCGGCCAGGGACGCGTCAAACGGCTCGCCGGCCTCGTGCATCCGCGACAGGATGAAGTTCGTCGTGCCGTTCAGGATCGCGCGAATACCCACGATCTCATCGCCCCGCGCCGCCTCCCGCGCCGCCGCCAGCATCGGCGTGCCGCCGCCGACCGTGCCCGAAAAGCGAAACTCGACGCGGTTGTAATTCGCCAGTTCCACCAAAGCCGGCATGGCGGTGGCCAGCGGTCCCTTGTTGACGCTGATGAGGTGCCGCCCGTGTCGCATCGCACACTTCATGCGGTTCATGGCGGCCTGCGGATGGCGTACGTCGGTCGGCGTGGCCTCGATGACCACCTCGGCATCGGTTTCCTCGATGAGCCGCTCGGCGTCGCCGCCGGCCTGGCCCAGTTTCGCAATCGTGCCGTCGCGTTCCTTGGTGGAGAGAAGTTCGGACAACTCAAGTCCGCGCTCGCTGACTGCGCTGCCGCCGCGATCCACCACGCCGACAAGCCGCGCGGCCAGACCATGTCGACGGTAAAGTTCACCGCCGCGCTCGGCCAGCAGCCGCACGAAACTCCGCCCCACCACGCCCATGCCGATCAGCAGGATCTTCATGCCGCCCCCAGTGCCGCGCGCAGAGCGTCCAGCGTCGGGGCGACGCGCGCGAGTTGGGGCGTCACTTTCAGGACCGCGTCGGGGTCCTTGAGGCCGTGACCCGTGGTTACGCAGACCACCGTCTCCACATCGTGCCATTTGCGCTTGCGAAGATACGCAATGGGCGCGGCCGAGGCCGGCTCCACGAAAATGCCCTCCAATCGGGCAAGGTCGCGCTGGGCCGCCAGAATCTCGTCATCCGTCACAATCCCCGCCTCGCCGTCGGAATCCTTCACCGCCGAGACCGCCTTGCGCCAGTTGACCGGCGCGCCGATGCGGATGGCGGTTGCAATCGTTTCGGGGTTGTCCAGTTTGCAGGTATCCGCGCCGCGTTCAATTGTCGCGACAATCGGCGCCGCGCCGGCCGCCTGCACGCCGATCATCCGCGGTCGCCGGACCGTGAGCCCGGCGCGATGCAATTCGCTGAACCCCTTCCAGATCGCGCTGATGTTCCCGGCATTGCCCATCGGCAGCACCATGGCGTCGAGCACGTGGTCCAGCGCCTCGTAGACTTCCAAGGCAAGCGTCTTTTGTCCTTCCAGGCGGAACGGGTTGATCGAATTGAGCAGGTAGATCGAGCCCTCGCCCAGCGACAATTCCTGCACGAGCCGCATGGCGTCGTCGAAGTTGCCCTGAACCTGGACCACGCGCGCGCCGTGCACGACCGCCTGGGCCAGTTTGCCCATCGCAACCTTGCCATCGGGGATCAGGACGATCGCCGGAATCCCCATCCGGGCCGCATAGGCTGCCATCGACGCCGACGTGTTGCCGGTCGACGCACATGCCACCGCCTTCGCTCCGATCTTCGCGGCCCACGTCACGCCGACGGTCATGCCGCGGTCCTTGAACGAACCGGTCGGGTTGTCGCCCTCATTCTTGATGAACAGTCGCTTGATGCCGACTTCGCGGGCCAGCCGGTCGCATGGATAGAGACCGGTGTCGCCTTCCTGAAGCGTGGCCGCGCCCGTCGCGTCGACCGGCAGCCACGGCTCGTAGCGCCAGACGCCGCGTCCCGTGAAGCGGGTCTGGGACAGGTCCGCCTCCGACAGCGCGATCTCCAGCACCTGTCCGCACGCGGCGCAGGTGTAGATGATCTGCTCCAACGGATAGGTTGCGCCGCAGCCGATGCATCGCTGAATCATGACGCCGCGCCCTCCACGAGCGCCGCACCCGGTGCGGGCCGTGCGATGCGGGCCTCGCATTCGAGACCGGCGTCGCCAAATGCGCCGCACATGGCACGGGCGATGTCGTCGCCGTGTCCATCGGGGCCGACGACGGCCATGACGGTCGGTCCGGCGCCACTGATGGTCACGCCCGCCGCGCCGGCCGCCTTCGCCGCTGCGCGGACTTCGTCGAACGCCGGGATCAGCGGTCCCCGTGCCGCGTCGGTGAACGAGTCCTCGATCGCGTGACCGAGCGCCGTCGAGTCACCCTTCAGGATCGCCGCCACGATCAGCCCCGACCGTGCAGCGCCGCGCGCATAGGTCTCCAGCGACACCTCGCGCGGCATGCGCTGACGGGCCACGCTGGTCGCAACATGAATGTTCGGCGTCGCCATCACCAGGCGCAGGCTCACCGGTGCGTCGAACCGCGTCACCCGCAACGGCGGTCCTTTATCGACAATCGTAAATCCACCGAGAAGGGCCGGCGCGACGTTGTCCGCATGGGCCGAACCGGCCGACGCCCGTTCGCCCTCGGCCGCCAGTTCGACCATCTCCAGCGGCGACAGGTTCAATCCCAGTTCCGCATTGGCCGCGAACACCGCCGCGGCGGCACTGGCCGCGCTGGAGCCCATGCCGCTGCCGTGGCGAATCCCCTTGTGTATCCGCGCGCTCAGTCCGCGCTGCGGTGCATGCCGGGCGAGCAGGGCCGACAGGGCAATGCCGGCGGTATTGCGGCCCGGATCCGTCGGCACGTCGCCCGCGCCGACCCCGACCACCGTCAACGTTACGCCCGACTCGGCCGCGCGCACCGTCACCACGTCGAACCCGACGGTGATCGACATCCCGAAGGCGTCGAATCCCCACCCGAAGTTGGAGGTGGATGTGAATGCCCTGGCAGACACCGGCATGAGCGCGCTTCCCGGACGGACTGACCCTGTGTGAGCAGGCGCGGAATCTGCCCGCGCCTCGTCCCGTATCATCGGTCAAATCGACGCCCGGATTTGGTTATCGCGCCCCGAAGCCGGGCTCCTCGCGCAATCGCTGCATGAAGGCGTTGACCCGCTCCCGAGCGTCGGCCTCCAGGCTTCGTGCGCCATACTGCGCGGCATAGAACATCTCCGTGATGTCCGGCATGTCGGCGAGATCCAGGTGACGCAATTTCAGCCGTGCCGCGAATTCGCGCGGTGTTTCCCGATCCGCCTTGACATGGCCCTTCCGCGCCAGCAGCAGCAGCACCCGATCATAGAATCGCGCTTCCGCCACGCGCACCGGCGCGGTCACACTGCGGCGTCCGCGCGGCAGCAACTCGCGGGCAAGAATGCCCACAATCCACAAGACGCGCATCCCCGCGATTAACATCACGGCGCACAACAGCAGAAACAGCCAGTACACCGCCCGCTGTCCGCCGGAGAGAAAACTCGGGCCCCAGAAGAACTCGCCGATGGTGCGCCAACTGATCGCCGGGCCCTTCTGTCCGCTGGTCAGGCCTTCGAGCCAACTGAGAAAGCCCATGACCAGTTCATGCCGGTGATCGGCATCGAATGCCACGACAAACGTCGACCATTCGAACTGAAGGTATCCGGCCAGGCGTTTCAATTCAGACACGATGCCGAGTTCCGTGTTGCGCCGCTGCCCCGGCACCGCCGGACTGGGGTCATAAGTCACCCAACCCCTGCCGGGCAGAAACACCTCCACCCACGCATGGGCATCGCGCGCCCGAAACTGGTAATACCCGCCGACCGGATTGAACTCCCCGCCGTAGTAGCCGGTGGCGAACCGCGCGGGCACGCCGACGGACTGACACATCAGCGTCAGCGCGGATGCGAAGTACTCGCAATGGCCGCGCTTTGAGTTGGCCAAAAAGTGCACGATCGGGTCGACGTTCTTCGCACGCGGACCGGGGTCGAGTGAGTAACTGAAGCCCGCCCCGCCGAGATGGGCGAGAAACGCGTTCACGATCCGTTCGTGATCGGCGGGATCATCGGCATCGCCCACCTCTTCCGCCAGTCGGTTCGCCAGTTCCTTGATTCCCGCGGGAATCACTGAAAGCGGACTGCGCGGCGGCCGGTCGGCGCGACCGAGCGGATTGAGCCGCCGGGCGGCGCGCTCGGTAATCTTGACAGGTGACTGGACAACGTAGTTGAGCACGCCGCGATTGGCATTGCGCGAGGTGATGGACTGATCGCGCGCACTGACCCGGGCCTCCGTGATCATCTCGGATCCCAGCGACAATGCCGGATAAATCGCGAAGAGATAGCCGCCGTCGGTGCGATCGAGCCAGACCTCCTGATCGATCATTTCGCCCGGCGGATAGAGCGTTCGCGCCGTGGAAATCGGTTCGGGCACCGACTTGGAGCCGACCCGCTCGGCCTTCGCGAACATCGACATGGCCCGGCCCCACCGCGTGGCATGATACTGTTCAAGCGTCGCGCCGCGCATGTACGGGCGAAACTCGTCCCCGCCCAGCGGCGTGCCGCCGCGGCTGAAACGCACGCGCATGACCTGGACGTCGCTCTCCACCAGCGGCGCGCCGGTCAACTCGACCTCCTCGCTGAAGCCGGTCAGGCTGGTCGGCATCACCCGTTGAATCGAGCCGAGCATGGTTCGACCCCAGCCGCGGGGAACGGCCACGAACAGGACTGTCGCGGCCGAACACATGCCCATGCCGATGATCAGCGCCGGACGATACAGGGCCGGCGAACGATCGTAGGTGGTCGGCGGCTTGACACCCGAGTTCACCTGTGCGGCGCGCCGGGTGACCGCGTCGAATTCGCGGCGCAACTGAAACGCCAGCAGCCACCACACACCCAGCGTCACGTCCACCACAACGGCGATCGCAAACAGAATGCTGCCGCTGACGAAGGCCCCGATCACCAGCACCAGGCCCGCAATGATCGCGGTCAGACCCACGTCGCGATCGGTCCGCAACTCCAGAAACTTGCACGCGCAGAGAAGGATCATGAAGTGCGCCAGATCGAGGACATACACCGTCACGCCCTCGGGCGGAAAGAACATCTCGCGAATCAAAAAGACGATGGCCCCCACCACGCCGGCATAGACCACGACCGACGAGACCCCGCGCCGGTGCTCGCCCCGCCAGGTGACCAGGCCCACCGCGCCGGCCAGCCCCACCAGGCCGAACAGGATCCAGGATTCCTCCGCCTCGATGGCCGGCAGCATGTTGATCAACGCGATGCACACCAGGGCCGCCCGCATCATTCGCTTGTCGTTCATCGCGCGGCCCCCCGAACCGGCCGGCGCGTCGGATCCGGCGTCGAACGGCGGCGGCGCTCATCGCCGGCCGGAGCGAACAGTTGCGAAAACGCGGCCGTGCCCGGCACATAGGCCGACGTCGGCCCGATCAACCGGGTGATCGCGTCGGTCGCATGGCGGACCTCGTCGCGCTCATTGGCCGCGAACAGCAGGCAGGGGCCGCGCCAGGCGGTCGGCCACGACAATCGCGACATGTGCTGCGACAAATCGTCGGATGTATTGATTTCGCGGATGGCCAGTTCGCGCAGCAGGCGCGGCCGGTGGGCGCGGCCGCTGCCGGGCGGCATCAGCACCAGCGGTTCGCCGTCGCACAGTAGCCCGACCCGCATGCCCCGCTCCAGCGCGTCGACGATCACGGTCGCGGCGCAACTGATCGCCAGTTCCAGCCGCCGCAAATCCTCCGCATCGCCCGGACGCACGCGGCTGGCCAGCGCCACCCACATCTGCCGCGCCGCGCTTCGCGACATTTCGCGCACCATCAACTGACCGGTGCGCGCGCTGCGCCGCCAGTGAATTCGCCGCGGGTTGTCGCCCTCGCGGTATTCGCGAATGCCGTGTGTTTCGTCATCGCCGACGTGCCGCACCGATCCGCCCTCGCCGCTCTGCGCATGCATCGTGCGCGACGCGGCGTGAACATCGACCAGGAGCCGTCCGAGTTCCGGCATGATGACCAGATCATGCTCCGCCGGGATGGCCACGCTCTTGGTGAACATGCCGAACGGAAAGCGCGTCGCCAGACCGATGGCGGTCAGCGGCGCACGCCCGCGCCCGCGGCTCATCATGGGCACTTCGACGATCAGACTCTCCCGCGGCTTCAGGATCGGCACGAACCCCTCAGCCGGCGCGAGCGGACTCGAAACCGGTTGCGCCTCGGCCAGATGAACCCCCCGCGCCGCACCCCACTTCCACTGACTCTGCAATGTGTAGCGCATGACGAATGGCTGACCGGCAAAGACCACTTCCGGCGACTGGCGGGAGATGACAATCTTGCGCAGCGCCATCCAGCCGGCGAAAATGGAAATGACCCCGGCCCCGATGCACAAACCGAACAGGACCATGAGCAGATTGATGTCGGCGTTGATGGCGGCGAGGCCGATCAACGTGGTGCCGAGGACGAACAGGGCACTGCCGACCGACGGCCGCAGCCCGAATGAACGCAGTCGTCCGCTCTTGGGAATCCAGTCAATGCGATCCACGGGTGCGCGGTGCCTCGCAAGGGTTTAGGAAGGCTCAATTCGGCGCCGTGGGTATTCTATCGTGGTCAATCCGACGGATGCAGGCGCGTGGATGGGCCTTTTGAGCGTCAAGCAACCGTTGTCGGAAAATTGTCAGGAGACGAAACCGCCCCAAGGCACCTGCGCAGGCTGATGGTGACCCGAATTGCGATGCGTACAACGTGCGTAAAAAAAGATACGCCCCGGGGTGACCGGGGCGTCCGCACCCGGTGTCTGGGCGTACCGGGCGCGGAAGTGGAAAGAGGCCGCAATGGCTTAAACAACAATCGTCAGCAAAGTATTCCCATCAAACTCCGCAAGGCATGTAACCGTCGGCTCGCGCACGTCTCCGTCGGTCGAAGCGGATGCGTCAGGCGGTTTGCAACCATCGGAAGGCCTGACACCCCAAGCATACACCCCGCAAAAGTGTCCGCCCCAAAAAACAGAGAGAAATTTCGCGCGTAACGAAAACACTTTCGCCGATGAACCCAAACCGGCGATTCCTGCCGACGTGGCACGCAACCCCTGCGCGCCGGCCGTCGGCGGACCCCGTCGGACTTGATTCTCGGACGAACCAGCCCGATGCTATCGGCATCGAACGAAATTCCCTCCCACATGGGCGGGATCTGCACGGAGGCACGACCGGTGGCAACAACGCACATCCATTCAAACGCCATCCGACTCCTGAAACCCGAAACCGCGCGCAAACTCGATATCACCGTCCTGGCCGGCGGACCGGGTGGCGAGCGCGAGGTCAGCCTGCAGAGCGGCGCGTGCGTCAGTGCGGCCCTTGAGAGTCTCGGCCACAAGGTCCATCGCGAAGACATCAGCCCTCAGAGCCTGGCCGGGCTGGCCCGACAAGTCGATTGTGTCTTTATCGCTCTGCACGGAACATTCGGCGAAGATGGACAGGTGCAGACGATCCTGGAACGCCGTGGCCTGGCGTACACCGGCTCCGGTCCGGACGCCTGTGCGCTGGCGATGAACAAGGCCCTGGCCAAGGAGAAGTTGCAGGCCGCGGGATTGCCGACTGCCCGTTTTGCCACGGCGACGTTTGACACCGTGCGCGAGGCGATGGCCTGCTGGACCCTGCCGGTCGTCGTCAAACCGATCAAGGAGGGCAGCAGCCTCGGTATTCACATGGTGCAGGACGCCGCGCAGTTTCGGCCGGCCATTCACGACCTGCTGGATCGGTATGGCAGTTGCATGATCGAGGAGTTCATCCCCGGCAAGGAGGTGACGGTCTCGATCCTCGGCGACCAGGCCCTCGACCCCATCGAGATCCGCACCCGCCGCGAGTTCTACGACTACCAGGCCAAATATGTCGATAACGACACGGAGTACGACTTCAACATTGATCTGCCGGAGGAACTTCTGCAGCACGTGCGCCGCATGAGCCTGGAGGCGCATCGGGTCATGGGATGTCGGGATGTCTCGCGCGTGGATTGGCGCATCGACCCGGCCACGAACAAGGCGTACATCCTCGAGGTCAACGTGATTCCCGGCATGACGAGCCACTCCCTGCTGCCCAAGGCGGCACAGCGGGCCGGCCTGGACATGGCGATGTTGTGTCAGACGCTCATCAACGCGGCACTGAAGCGGTGACGCCGGTATCCGCTCCGGCGAGGATCGAACAAGAAAACTGGGTGAAATCGGGCGTCCTGCCCGCTTTGTTGCCGCGAGATCGGCGACGCCAAGACGAGAGGCACACGTCCCGTGGGCAAGAAACGCGGCAAGCGCAACGACGGATTCTGGACGGCACTGACCCAGCGGATCGCCGAGAGCAATATTGACATTCGCCGCAATGTCATCCGCGCCGTGCTGATCCTGGTCGGCGGCTTCGGCCTCGCCGGTGGATTCGTCTGGGGCTTCGGGCGGCTTGAGGCCCAGGTTCACGACTACGCCGGCTACGACAAGCCTCTCGTCCTCGACTTCGAAGACACCCTCCCCGACTGGCTCAGGGCCGACTACAACAAGGCGATTCTCGATCGCATCGTTCGCCAGGCCGGTCTGCGCGACACCGATCGCATGCTGGACCCCACGCTGGCACAGCGAATCGGCCGCAACCTGTGCGACCCCGCATTCGGCTGGATCGAGGCGGTCGATCGCGTGTCGGTCCAACCCGACGGCCGCGTCGTGGTGCATTGTCGATTTCGCAAGCCCCGCGCCTGCGTCCGCCACGGATCTTTCGCCTACCTGATCGACGAAAACTGCATCCGGCTGCCCGATCGATACGACCTGGCCGACTGCCAGCGCACCGGCATGCTCATGATCTCGGGCGTCCGCCAGCCGCCGCCGCCGGTTGGAAAAGTCTGGCCGGGCGAGGATCTGGCCTCCGGTCTGAAACTGGCGGCGCTTCTGGAGACCCGGCCCTACTGGGAGCAGATCTCCCAGATCAGCGTCGGAAATTACCACGGACGTCGCGATTCACGCCGGCCGCACTTCGAACTGGCCACCGACAACGGCCTCTCGCGCATCCTGTGGGGACGCGCCCCCGGCGACGAGAACGGTCTCGAAATTCTGGCGTCTCAGAAACTCGCCCTGCTGGATTCGCTCTACCGCCAGCATGGCCGGATCGACATGAACCGCGGGTACGTGGACGTCCGCAACTGGACCGATCGGGTCCAACTTCCAACGGAGAACCGCCCCGCCCCACCCCGGGGCACCATTCGCGGTTAAGCCCCGGTCGCGTTTGCGGGCATTCCACGGCGAATTCGAGCGGACTTTGTGAAAGGGTCGTTTTCGACTTACGTTATCCATTCCGGGGCGGACATTCGCCGTGTTCACGACCGCCCCGCGCCCTGAGCGATGTTCCCCATGCCGCAATCCGACGCAGCGATCTGGATCGAGAAGTTTCAGCAATTCGTGCACTACTCGCTAGAGCCGATTCAGGCGACGCCCACGGTCATCGCGAGCAGCCTCGTCGCCGTCGTCGTCGGAATGGCCCTGGCCTTTCGCAGCAACAAACTCCTGCGGCCGATGATCACGGCCGTCGGCGTCGTGGTCGGAACCTGGCTGGGCATCAAACTCGCCGGCTTCGTGGGCACGCCGGCGCCCATCACCGCGGCGATCGGCGCGGTGATCGTGGCCGCGATCGCGTTCAAGACGTTTCGCATCTGGCTGGTCATGGGCTCCATCGTCACGCTCTTTTTCATCGCCACCACCTACCAACTCGGTCAGGGCGACCTGACGCGCTACCTGCCGGCGCCGGCCAAGAACCACATCGAACGCAACGAACTGCCCTCCGCCGACGAGCAGCACAAAAATCTACACGCCGAAAAATGGGCCCACCTTGAAAACGTGAGCAATCGCATCACCGACGAATTGCGAAACCTCGGGCCCAAGGGCTGGCTCCTTCCCGCCATTGCCGCGGCCGTCGGCGCCGTCCTGGCCTGGAAGGCCCTCAACATTTTCGCCATCGCCTGGATGGGCCTGCTTGGCGCGGTCACCGCCGTTATCGGCGGCGCGACCTTCATCTGTTCCTACTGGCCCGATACACGCAGCGCCATCACCGCCAATCCGCACCTGCTCGGCAGCGTGATGATCGGACTGTGGCTGCTCGGTCTCATATATCAGGCCAAGGAAGCCCGTCTGCCAAAACCCAAGGCCGCCCCCCCCAAAGTCGATTCCCCCAAATCGTAGAGTTAACCCGGATTCCCGATCTGGTGCGATTGGGATCGCTTCTCCAACTTGCCAGGTGGCAGCCTGCTTCGAAGGGGAATCGTCATGACGTCCACGATGCTTCAGTTCGGCTCGAGCCTCGGAACCGACGCCAGTCTCTTTTTCATCATGGCCGGGCTCATCTACGGACTGCTCGGCTGGCGGCTGGTCCGTTACCTCGCCGTGGTCGACGCGGTTGTGGTCGGCGTGCTCGGCGCGGTCATGTTGAACGAGTCGCACGCCTTCGGCCAATACGCCGTCGCCGCGAAGACGCTCGGATACATGCTGGTCCTGGGTCTGCCGATCCTGGCCTGGCGGTTGCCGCGCTGGGCGGTCGTCACCATGGGCGGCGGCGTGGGCTTCATGATCGTTCAGATGGTGCTCAGTGAATCGGCAACACCGGACATGTCGCGCATGCTGCTCGGCCTGGTCGGCGCGGGCTTCGCAATGGGCATGCACCTGACGCTGCATCGCCTCTCGGCCGTGGTCGTCACCGGCGTGCATGGCGGCTGGCTGGTCGTGGCGGGCATGGTGCTGGCCGCGGCGTCGGGCGGCGGCGTGGGCGGAAACATGATCGGCCTGCTGACCGAAAACTACAGCGCTTCGCTGATCACCGTCGCCGTTTTCTCCGCGATCATGATCGCGATCCAGTGGAGCGACCTGGAGAAGGCCCCGGATCCGGCTTGATTCAAAGTACGCGTCAGAAACAGCGTCTGAAAAAGCCCAGGGCACGCCTGCCTTGGGCCTTTCTTTTCAATGCCCCGCGTGGGCCAGTTCCTTCACGATGTCGCCGACGAAGCCCTTGGCGTCGCCGAAGAGCATCATCGTTCGCGGCAGGTAGTACAGTTCGTTGTCGATGCCCGCGAAGCCGGGGTTCATGCTTCGCTTGACCACCATCACGTTGCGGGCCTTGTCCACGTCGATGATCGGCATGCCATAGATCGGGCTGGACTTATCCGTGCGAGCAGCCGGGTTGGTCACATCGTTCGCGCCGATGATCAGCGCGACATCCGTCTGAGGCATCTCCGGATTGATCTCGTCCATTTCGATCAGTTTGTCGTACGGAATATCCGCCTCGGCCAGCAGTACGTTCATGTGCCCCGGCATCCGGCCGGCGACCGGGTGAATCGCAAACTTCACATCGATGCCGCGCTTGGTCAGCGAGTCATACAACTCCCGCACCTTGTGCTGGGCCTGGGCGACGGCCATGCCGTATCCGGGCACGACCACGACAGAGCCGGCCGAATCGAGAATGCTGGCGGCTTCCTCCGGCGTGGCGCTACGGTAGGTCTTTTGCTCGCCGGCGGCGGCCGCGGTCTGCACCTGGCCGAATGCGCCGAAGAGCACATTGGTGAAGCTGCGGTTCATCGCCCGGCACATGATGATCGAGAGGATGAAACCGCTCGAACCATCCAGCGCGCCGGCGACGATCAGCAGCGGAATATCCAGCACAAAGCCCATCGCCACGGCCGACAGACCCGCAAACGAATTCAATATGGAAATGACCGTCGGCATGTCTGCTCCGCCGATGGGCAGAATGAGCAACACGCCCCACACCAGCGACAACACCAGCACCGCCATAAACAGGATGCTCGAGAGCATCGTGTTGTCATTGCGGACGATGAGAAAAATGCTCATCACCACGACCAGGCCAATCACCCCGAAGTTGACCACCTTCTGATTGGCGTACGTCACGGGGCGCGTCGGCACCCACTTCTCCATGAGCTTCAGCGCTGCCATGACCGAACCAGTCAGGGTGAGTCCGCCGAGCACGACTTCGAAGACGATGGCTGTTGTGATGAAAGGGGTAAGCTGCTCGGAGGTCAGCAGGAAGAACTTGGCCGCGCCGACGGCCGCCGCGGCCAATGCGCCAAAGGCGTGCGACAGGGCGGTTCGCTGCGGTACCGCGGTGAGCGGCACCATGGCCAGGGGAATGCCCAGACCGGCGCCCAGAATCATGGCGATCAGAATCGCCCGGTAGTGTTGCACGTCAGGCAGGATCATCGTGCCGACGATGGAGGCCGCCATCGCCACGACGCCGGCGATGACGCCGCGCCGAGCCGTGGTCGGGGTGTTCATCCACTTCAGCGAAAGGACGAACAGGGCCGCGGCCACGAGGTAAATGAAGTAGATGACCGATGTCATGGCTTCACCGCCTCGCGCTTCTTGAACATCTTGAGCATGCGGTCGGTGATGAGAAAGCCGCTGACGATGTTGGTCATGGCCGCGAACAGGGCGATCGCGCCGAGCCACATGCCCAGCGTGCCCTTCTCGCGGTAGTGCGCCGACCCGCAGACGACGATGGCGCCGACGATCGAAATGGCGCTGATCGCGTTGGTCAGCGACATCAACGGGGTGTGGAGCAGCGGCGACACCTTGCGAATCACATCCATGCCGACAAACGACGCCAGCAGAAAGATGAACAGGTAGAGCGTATTCTTCGACGGTCCGCTTTCATACGACGCGGTCGCCGCCTCCGACGCCAATATCAGCCAGTTGGACACGTTTCTCGCCTCCGGTGGAGCAAAGACGCTTTTTGCCTTCGGTATGGCAAAGATCCTCTTTGCCTTCAGTATGGCAAAGATCCTCTTTGCCTCAACCTAAAACGACAAAGTAAAACTTTGTCGTACCCAGTATTCATCATCGCGACAGCGTCACACTCTGTCGCGCCACAAGCGGACCGCCCTAGGCCGCCGCCACGACGCCCGCCGCTTCCTTCACGCGGGCGTGCACCAACTGCCCGCCATTGGCGACCAGCGTCTCTTTGACGATGTCATCCTCAAGGTTCAAGTGGAACGCGCCGTCCTTGACCAGCAGTTTCAGGAACGTCGCGATGTTCTTGGCGTACATGCTGCTCGAGTGATACGGCACGGTCGCGGGCAGGTTGAGCGGTCCCATGACCGTCGCCCCGCCGACCTGCACGTTGCGGCCCGGTTCGGTCGCGTCGCAATTGCCGCCGCGCTCCGCGGCAAGGTCCACCAACACCGATCCCGGCGCCATGCCGACGACCATCTCCCGCGTCACCAGGATGGGCGCCTTCTTGCCGGGAATCGCCGCGGTCGTGATCACCACGTCCTGCTCGCGAATCACCGCGGCCATCGCCTCGCGTTGACGCCTGTAGAATTCCTCGTCCATCGCCTTGGCATAGCCGCCCTTGTCCTCGGACGCGCTCGCCTCAACGCCCAGCACGATGAACTTCGCGCCCAGGCTCTCGATCTGCTCCTTCACCGCCGGCCGCACGTCGTAGGCGCTGACCATCGCGCCAAGCCGTCGCGCCGTCGCAATGGCCTGAAGGCCTGCGACACCCGCACCGATGATCAGCACCCGCGCCGGCTTGATCGTGCCGGCCGCGGTCGTCAGCATGGGGAAGATCCGCGGCAGCGCGTCGGCGGCCAGCAGCACCGCCTTGTATCCGGCGATCGTCGCCTGCGAACTGAGCACGTCCATGGACTGGGCTCGCGTGGTGCGCGGAATCAGTTCCATTGCGAAGAGGATCGCGCCGCGTTCGGCGACCGCCTGGCAGGCCTCGCCGGCGGTCAGCGGATCGCAGTGGCCGATCAGCACCTGTCCGCGTTTGATGAGGTCGAGATCCTCCCGCCCCTTCGCGGGATTGGCGCCGACACAGCGAACCTGCACCACTGCGTCCGCGGCATCGAAGACCTGCGATCGGTCGGACACGATGCGGACGCCCTTCTCCTGGTAAAGCGCGTCGGGGTATCCGGCCGCACCGCCCGCCCCGGTCTCCATGACGTATTCGATGCCCGACTTGGCGGTCGGGACGATGGCGCCGGGCACCATGGCGACCCGGGTCTCGCCCGGAAATGTCTCTTTGCAAAATCCGACAATCATGCTGGAACCCTTGTTGGATTCGTTATCGGTTGCGCCGAGCGACGACTTCCGCTTCAAGTGTTTGCGGACGCCTACTCGGCGCGCCGAAGGAACCACCCTCCGTCCGCGTGCCCCGAGACGCACCTGTATACTGGAAACCCGCGGCCTCGGAAACGGACCCGGTCGATCGCAGGCGGCTCCGCCTGCGCAGGCGAATCCGGTGATAGAATCAAAATGCTGCCCGACACTTCCAATTTCACGGCTTGAGTGCCGGAAGTGTCCATGCGCGCCCTGCGATTTCTGACGACGTTTGGAATCCATGTCACATGCCGGAAAGCGACGAAGCAAACATCCTGAATCGCATTCCGACCGGCGACGACCGGGCGTTTGAAGCGGCGTATTCGCTGTTTGAAGCCCGGGTTCGGGCCGTGGCATGGCGGATTGTGCGACGTGCGGACTGGCTGGACGAGATCGTGAATGAGTCGTGGAGCCGGGCTTACACAGCGAGGACGTCCTATAACGCCGAGCGCCCGTTCCTGGTCTGGATGGCAGGGATTGTTCAGAACGTGCAGCGGGAGCATGCGCGAGCGTCGCCAACGACGTTGGGCGACGTTTCGGCAGATGCCGACCCCCACGGGGCCAGCGAATCCAACGGCCAAAGCCCGGAAACCCTGGTTTCCGAGGCGGAAGTCATGATGGCCCTGAACAACTGTTTTAACGGGCTCGGACCCGAGGACGCCCGAATCATCAAGCTCCGATACTTCGAGAATATGACGTATCGTTCGGTGGCTAAAGAAGTTGGGATCGCGGAGTCCACGCTGCGGGAGCAGCGCATCCCCGCTGCCCTGGAGCAACTGCGGCGTTGCCTAAAAACAAAGGGTGTTGAAATTCCGCAACTTTTTTCTGCGCAAACGGAGGGTCTCGGTCAATTACAGGGAGAGGTTTAGTTATGTTTACGCCGCAAGGCAACATGGAAGGGTGGCTGAAGGAGCTGGGGAAGGCCCGATCGCAGGGCGCTTTCGTCGCGTCTTCGGGGCGCTTCCCCTGGCAGAAGCCCGAGCCGAAAGTTCTTCACTTTCTGCATCGGCGACTGGCTTGGGCTCGCGTGGCCGCCACCTTTGCTGCTGCCGCCGGCGTAGCGGTCCTGTTTGTGGGCCCGTCGTTCATTCATACCCATGGCGTGGCGCCCGCCACGCCCGGAATCGTTTATCCGCTCACACCGGAAAGGTCAGAGGAAGGGCCCGCTGTGCCTGCGAATCTGGCTGTGAGAGTGGATTGCGATTTCAACGGCGATGGGGTTGTGGATGGCCTCGATATTCAGCCCCTGACGGACCAGGTTTCGGTTCGACGCAGCCAAGGCGATGTGGATGGTTCGGCCGAACTGTCTGCAAAGTTCTTAGCCTGCGTGTTGAGGAGTCACGGCTAGCCACTGCGATTCCTCTCTCTTGCAACGTGAGGCCGGATTGGAGTTTTTTACCGGAACGCCAATTCGGCCTCCCGTTTTTTTACACCTTATTTTAATACAAATGCATTTTTAATGGGCCCGCATCCCCACGGGTGCGTTTCCGTGTAAGCGCTAGCGCACGGTCACGCTCGGCGCGCCCAACCGAACAGCGCAACGTCCACTGTCCCCATGAACCTCTTTGAAGACTCGGCGTGGATCATCGCCCGGCCAATTAACCCGGGTCGGCCAGCGGGTAGCGGAACACCGCGACGGCCGGCATGGGCGGATACTTCATGGTGAAGCGAAAGCCGTAGAAGTCCTTGGCGTTCCAGCCGGCGCGATCGAAGACCGACTGCACCATGGCCCGGTATTTCGGAAACTCCGGCGTCAGCACGGTCGGCGGCATCGCGCCCAGCGACTGGACTTTCTCCCACAGCGGCAGCAGGCCCTGATCCCGCCGCGCCGTCGGATAGGACATGTCAATCGGCAACTGGCTGTACAGGTGGATGCTCGGCGACAGGGCGTTTGTCAGGTCGCGATGCACGAACAGATCGTGGATAAGGCACTCCGTCGGCGTATACAAACGGGCGGAATGTTCGCCGAGCGTGTCGCCCGGAATACGCGTCCGTCGAACGAAACCGCGCCCGAGGATGCCCATGATGCAGGTGGTCATCGCGGTATCGCCGATGGGACCGCCGACAAGAATGTAGCGCATCAGTCCGTCCGCGCCGACTTCAAGGCGCAGATCGGGCAGCGGATCCGAACAGTAATCGCCCATGAGCGGCGCCGCGGTCTCGGGATCAAAGCGCGGATCGATGCTCTCGATGTCGCCGAGCGGCATCAGTTCGCCGCGGTCGTTCACCTTGCGCGTCGAGGAAATCGCCCAGGTCGCATCGCGCCGCAGGCGCCGGAAATCGACCAGGCCGCTGATCCACGCCAAATCGACAAAATCCTTATTTGCGCCCGGGGCAATGAAGTTGGCGCAGAGTTGCAGCCTCGCGCTGACGCCCCAATTGGCGCTGTTGCCGCGAAATGACAGTTTGCGAAGCGATTCCAACTGCTGCTGGCCGTCGGCGCCGGTCGCGAGATTGCCGAGCATCGTTTCGAGCGTCGCCCGGCTTCCTGCATGCAGGTCCTTCATCTTTTCAAATTCACCGATGGCCTCGCGCACTTCGAGAATCCGCTGGCTCGGCGCGCCGGCCTTCTTGAGGGAGTCGAGAAAGATGGTGAGACCGGCCTTGCCCGGGATGTACGGCGCGACGCTGGCCGGATCGCTCTCCTTGATGATGCGTGAGATCTTCCAGGTCAGGTTTTTATTAAGACGGAAGTCGCGGGCCATGTCCTGGGGTCGGGTGGCATCCGCGTTCACCGAACCGAGCAGATCGGCGAAGGCAGTGCGAACCCGGGCCAGGGCATGGGTCACGTGCGCCTCGAAATGCGGCGCCTCTGGGGCATCCACAACGGCGATGGGGTCGTTTTTCATGGGATAAGCCAACTTCTGGGCCAAATTTCAGTCGGACACCAACTACCTAACTCATTCTGCACTGGTAGTTTATAGGATTCAAGGCCCGATGGCAAGAAATCTGGAAAATTTTCCAAAGTTTTCCCCAGAGAAACTTGCAAAGACGTCCCGAGTGAGATATTCTAGGTCATGTCGAGAGTTTGGAACCTCGCGGAATCGGAAGGTCGACGCGAGTTCATCCATACAATCGAGTGGCCCTTCCGCCACACCTGATTGCGACCGATCGTTCGACCTATTTGGCTTTTCTGGTACCTGATGGAGATGGACAGATGACGCGTTCAAACACGACGGTCTTTTTATCAGTGGTGGCGGCGCTCGGCCTGACCGCGACGGTCAAAGCCCAGCCGACGCTCACCTCGCTGGGCGGCGGCTCGCCGATCAGCGTGACCAATGAACTGAGCGGCACCTATTACATTGGCGGCAGCGGCATCTCATCGACAGCGGCCGCACGCTGGTCGTTGACCGGCGCAACCCTGATGGCGACCGAGGTCGTCGGCAGCGCCGGCGGCGGCTACCTCGCCACCGACGACGCCGCATTCATGACCACGCTCATTCAGAACGGCACGTCGAATGAAACCCGCATCGTGGTCGGCAATGCCACGACTTCTGCGGTTTCGCCGGCGTTCAATGCGCCATCCTACGCCGTGCCAGCCTCGCTCGCGCCGTCCGCGACGAGCCCTGCATTCACTGAGTTCTTCGGTGCGCGATACAGCGTGGCCGGCAACTCATTCATGAACATGGGCGGCGTGCCGATCATCCCCTTCACGCCGAATCCGCTCATCACCGACCCGAACGATCCCAACTACGTCGGCAACTCCGGCGTCTTCGGCTCCAGTTCCAGCGGCCAGTCAACCAGCAACTTCATTTCGCCCCACCGCATCTCCGCGAATGGCCGGTTCCTCGTCGGGCAAGCCTACGTCTGTGTTTACAATGCCGGCGCAACCGCCGGAACCAGCATCAGCGCCAACTCGTTCTACTGGCGGCCGGTCATCTGGGACGCTCAGGGCAATGCAGGCGCGGGTGAAATGACCGTCCTGCCCACCCCGTTCCGCACATCTGCCTTGGCCGGCGCCAACACCCGCCGCCGCACCGGCAACCCCTACGCGGTCAGCAATGACGGCCTCGTGGTCGTCGGCGCTACCGAGCACAACGTCGGTACGACCCCCGGCCCGGACGTGGATGGCGGCCGCCTCGTCGTCTGGCGATATGACACCGGCACCAGCACCTGGGGCATGTCCTATCTCGACACCGGCCTCGATGGCAGCGGCTTCCCCAAGTATGTCTCCACGACGCCCAGCGCCGTCGCCATGAACTCGAGCGGCACCATCATTGTCGCCCGCGGACCGGACGGAATCACCAAGTGGGTCTGGAATGGCACATCCTGGGGCGCACCGAACGTTCTCGGTGCGTACGTCGGTCTGAAGTCCACGATCGATACGATCAGTTGCGACAACAACGTGGCCCTGGTGACCACCACGACCGACCACGGTTTGACTGCGGGAGATTTTGTCTACATCGTCGGTAATTCGCAGGGCGGCTACAACGGACTGAAGAGCGTCACCAACGTTCCCAGCACGACCACGTTCGAGTACACCGCCACCTGCACCGATGACGGCACCGGCGGCACGGCCCACAAGGCCCCGTCGTGGCTCCCGACTTCCGTCACCAGTTGCGCTGCTCCTCCAAACGTCGGCGGCATTCTCGCCATGACAGACGACGGCAACACCATCGTCGGCTCCGTGACCTATAGCACCTGCGGCAGTTTCATGAGTCAAGGCTTCATCTGGCACCACACCGACAACACGATCAAGGATTGGTACGACTGGAACGTCACCCAGAATACGCCGGGTTGCTCGACGGGTGGCTTCTGGGGCCCAATCGGCGATCTCGGCAACCCCGCCAGGGGTCAGCCGGTGCTTGGAAACCCCAACGCCATCTCACCGGACGGCAGTGCGATCGTCGGTCGCCAGGGCGGAACTCAGGTCATCGTCGGCGCTCCGCCGTGGATCTGGCAGTCCACCGGTGGCCCGGCCTGCGTCCCCGCCTCGATTACCAACAACCCGACGGCGACCACCAATTTCTCCGCCTGCACCAGCAGCATCATCCTGAACGTCTCCGCGTCGGGCACCCCGCCGCTTTCCTACCAGTGGTACAAGGGTGCGACGCCGTTGGTTGCCGGACCGACCGGCAACGGCGCGGATTTCTCCTTCCCGACGCCGACCCAAATGCGCATCACGCCGCCCACCGGGACGACGCTGTCCGCCGGTGAGGCCGGAACTTATACCTGTGTCGTCACTGGACAATGCGGCGCCCCGGCCACCACCACGGATGCCGTGGTGCAACTCGATCCGGCCTTTCCGGCAGCGACCAACGACACCTGTGCGACCGCGACAGCCATCGTTCAGGGCACCAACGTTCTCGGTGTGACCGGCCCCAGCCCGTGTGCAGCCTATTCGAACGACCCCGCGCTCAGCCCGTCGTGTTCGGCTGCCAAAACCGACTTGTGGTACAGCTTTACGCCATCTTCCACCGGCGCTTACCGCATCGAAACGTGTGGTGCTAACTTCGACACGGTGCTCAGCATCTTCGACGGCTGTATGGGCTCCGAGCTCGCCTGCAACGACAACCTCGATCCGAATCAAGGGCCAGCCTGCAGCGCGAGCAACCGCAGCCGAATCCTGTCCGTCAACCTGACCGAAAACCAGCCGTACCTCATTCAACTCTCGGCGAAGTCGACCGGATTCATCTCGACAACTTCGACGTTCAACCTCTCCATAATCCCCGCGCCGGCACCAGCCCCGAATGATGACTGCAGCAATCCCACCGTCGCCGTGGTCAGCCCGACCCTGGCGTCGCCCGGAAACAGCCTGGACACCAGCGAAGCCATCGCCGGCTCGACCACCAACTGCACAGCGACGGTCACGGCCCGCGACGTGTGGTTCCAGTACACCACGCCGGCGACCCCGGCCTGCGGTCGCATCGCCCTGACCACCTGTCCGGGCGGCGGCACGTGGAACTCGGTGATTGAGGTGTTCGACTTCTGCGGCGGCACCGTGCTGGCCTGCAACGATAACATGAGCACCACCGGCACCGGCGCTCCGGCCGGATGCACGGCCAGCAGTCAGGCGGGCATCCGCATGATGCCGACCGTGGCGAATACGACCTACTACATCCGGGTCGGCGGCAACAACGCCACCGCCTTCGGCACCGGCAAACTGCACATCTTCGTACTGGGTGACACCGACGGAGATGGCGCCCGGACGCCGTCGGACATCACGACGTTCGTCAATGCCATGCTGTCGGGGACCTACAACATCTTCGCAGACATGGACGGCAGCGGCGCCGTGAATGCACGCGACATTCAGCCGTTTGTTGACTGTCTCGCGCAGTAACGAGGATCCTCCTTCGCCGCACGGACGCGGCGATTGATCGGGCGGCGGCGTTCACGGAGCGAACGCCGACCCGGCCTGATTGAATGTTCGACCCGCCCGCCGCCTCGCAGCGGGCATTCGGGGTGGAGTCAACGAAAGGTCCCGAAGACGCCGACACAGTGTCTTCGGGACCTTCGTCTTTTCAATCAGAACCACGCCGTTTGACCCGAAACGTCCCGTCCGAAAACGATCGTGCCTGCATACGGCATGGCCGCAACCCCTGATTGAGAAAGAGCCACGACTCCGCGGCCGGCGTCCGTGCCAGCACGGCAAACCAGATGTCCGCACTCCCCAGGACCGTATTCTCGGTACACGGCGTTGCGTCCGCTAAAAGCACTCTGAGCCTCGATTCAGGTCGTCTTTCTCCCATTTCGCCAAATTGTCCTCGACCCTGCCCCCCAAAAACGGGGCACCTGCCTAATTTGGCCGGCGTCTCGAAAAAAATTCGATTTCGTAGGTTAAAAAATTGACATCAGGGTGCCAATTCGACTATTTTCCTGGTTGCAGTCAAGCCCGCATTGCTGGGGGGCCAGCCAATGCGCGGATCGTTGGATCTTGTCATCAGTTGGCCCCGAATTTGAAATAATGCACTTTCTCCCGGTCTTGTATAGATCACTGAGAAATGCAAATTGAATTGGGAGTTCCTTGAATGTTTGCATCATCACGGTTTTCGATCTGTTTCGTCGCACTGATCTCTACCGCAGCCACCGCGCAGGCCGCGGCCATTTCATTCGGCGCCTCCAGCGGCAGTCTGGCAGCGTCGGTCGAGTTCGACATATCGGGAACTGACCTGATCGTCACCCTGACCAATACCTCGATGGCCGACGTGATGGTGCCTTCGGACGTCCTGACCGCGGTCTTTTTTGACGTCGGCGGCAGCGCCCTGTCGTTGACGCCTCTCAGCGCCATCGTGCCGCTCGGCCACGCCGTCTTTTATGGCCCGACGGATCCAGGTAACGCTGTCGGCGGCGAGTGGGCTTACAAAGGCGGACTTTCCGGTCCCGGCGGACGGGCCTATGGCATTGGCTCCGCGGGCTTCGATCTCTTCGGCCCGCCCGATCTCTTCCCCGGCTCTGATCTTCAGCCACCCACGTCGCCCAACGGTCTGGAATACGGCATTACTTCGGCCGGCGACGACCTCACCACCGGAAACACCCCGGTCACCGGTACAAACGCCCTGATCAAGAATCGGGTCGTCTTCACGCTGAGCGGTCTTCCCATCGGCTTCGACCCCGCACTGAGCATTCATAACGTGCTCTTCCAGTACGGCACCAGCCTGTCACAACCCAGTTTCCCGGAGCCGACCAGCCTGGCCCTTCTGGCGATGGGCGCAGCAGTGCTCGGCCGTCGAACGCGCATCGTTCGCTAGGACGTTCATGCGTGACTGACCGCATGCTCGGCTGACCGCCTCCAACGGGGGCTGTGCGTTCCGCCAGTTGAAACAACCTTCCGGCGCAATTCCGCTTTCGAATAACTGCAGAAGAGCGGCCGGTGCAGCGCTGTCGCGCCGCACCGGCCTGCAGTGGATCAAACCTGAGAACTCAATCGACTTGCCAATCGCAGTCCGTCGATGACGGACCGTTGACTTATGGCTTCTCCAGCGCCCCGATGTCCCAACCCGCCGTGCCGTTGCCGTCGCCGTCGGACGGACGGAGCGTTCCGTCGGTATCGAGGTTGCCGGCCACGCCAAACGCCGTCTGGTAAAGCGTCGGGAACGTCATATTCATACCCGTGTCAATCGCGGGGCTGCCGGAGAGCAGGCGGAAGTCACCCTGATCCGGAGCAACGAACGACGGATCCAGGGCCACGTTGGCCATGCTGTTGGCGCCCTGGGTCGACTGCATGCCCTGCACGGTGTAGACCGAGTTGCGGAACTTCAACTTCACGGCCGAACCGCTCTGCCAGACCAGATTGTTCGACATGTTCCAGGCGGTGTTGCCGGCCTCATCCTGCAGCCAGATGTGGTTGCCGCCGCTTTTGGTCACATTCGCCACGATGTTGTTGGCGATCGCGTAAGACCCGTTGCCCGGGCAGTTGATACCGGCGTCGCAACTATAAACCGTGTTGTTGAAGATGAAGCGGTTGACGCCACCCGGCAGGCAGATGCCGGCATTGCCCCACGAATTGCTCGCGTTCCACTGGTTTCGCTTGTCGTGGATGTCGTGCAGCACGTTGCCGACGACATAGATGTTCTGACCGGGGTTCGACACGCTGTTGCTGCCCGAGCGAATGCCGTACTCGCAATCGAACACGCGGTTATTGAGGATCCACAGCCGCTCGGGGCCATACTGATAGCCGATGCCGTCGGCCGAGGTGTGGCCGGTGATGCGGATCGACCAGATCGTGTTCTGAGTGAACACGCAGTCCTGGCTCTGCTTGCTCCAGACGCCCGACTGGCGGACGTTGTGGACCTGGTTTCGACCGACGTAGCAATAGTTGATCTGGCTGTTCGGCTCGCCGAAGCCGGGATTGAACACAATGCCCGATCCGACGCAGTGGCGCACCAGGTTGTCGAGCACCCAGCAGTCGGTGCCTTCGCCGATGATCACGCCGTTGTCGTCGATGTCGCCGGCGGCGTTCATATCGCCGCAATCGTGGATGTGGTTGTTGAAGACCACGATGTTGTTCACATTGTCATAGATCAGCACGGCCCCCTGGGCATCCTGCACGTCGCAGTGGCGCAGCGCGACATGATGGGCCGGGCCGATGATGTTGACGCCCGAGGACTGATAGTCGCGATCGGTGGCGAGGTTCTCGACGATCACGTACTTCGCGTTGCCCTCGATGGCCAACTTGCCCTTGATGACCGGCTTGGCCGCGGGATTCAGACCGCGATAGAAGATCGGCTGGGTCGCCGTGCCCGCTGCCGTGATGGCCACCAGCGAGTTGAACGTGCCCGCGGCGATGACCACGACGCTGCCGGCGGCCACGTTGCCCGGGATGCCCTTGCGCGGCTTGACCGGCGTGCCGTTTGGATTGGCTGAATCGGTCGAGTTCGGATGGGTCGGATCGACCCAGTGCGTAAAGAAGCCGTCGCTGCCGTAGACGCTCGCCACGGTCTGGGTGATGCCGAAGGCCGGCATGGGCACGCCGACCGGCGGCGTGTAGTTCGCGGCCGCTTGAACATTCAGCGTCACCGTCGCCGGGGCGCTGTCGCCGCCGCCATCGGTCACCTTGAACGACAGCACGTCGACGCCGGTGAATCCGGAATTGGGAACGTAGAAGAGATTCGGCGCGGTTCCCGACAGCGTGCCGTTGGCCGGCGGCGTCAGGAGGGTGTACGCCAGTGCCGAGCCGTTCATCGACATCGCCGCCAGGGCGAAGGCCTTGCCTGCACCGGTCTGGGTGAAGACAGTCTGGTTGACCGCGATCGGCGCGCCGGCCGGCGTCGGCGTCACCAGGGTGATTGTGAATGTACCGTTGCCGGACTCAGCACCCGCACTGTTCTGGGCCTTGAATGTGAACGAATCGGAGCCGGTGCCGCTGAGCGGCGGGGTGTACAGAACCGTCGCGGAACTGGTCGCGGAGTTGTTGAGTCCGCTCAGCGTTCCGCGAGTCGGCTGCGTGACAATGGAGAACGTCAGGTCGCCGCCGGCGGGATCGGTGCCGGTCAACGTCAGCGTCTTCGCGACGCCCGGCGCGGTCGAGTCGGAACCGTTGGCCACGGTCGGATTCGACGGCGGATTGGTCGGTGGTGGATCCGTCGGGGGTGGATCGGTTGGCGGAGGATCCGTCGGCGGCGGGTCGGTCGGCGGCGAACCGCCGGCCATGACGAAATTCTGTCCGCCGACCGCGCTGGTCACGCGGACGACATCGCGCGTCGATGGCGTGAAGGTCTGCGAACCGCTGCTGGGGGTGAGCGTGCCGGCCCAATTAAGGGGAAGTTGCAGCGAGAACGCGCCGGATGCATCCGTGACAGTTGTAAAGTTTACACCGGCCGAGACGGTGACGCCGGGAACGCCGGCGCCGCTGCCATCCACGACCGTTCCCGAAACCGCGAACTTGGGCAGATTCGTAGCGATGACCAGCAAGCCGTTGCCGTCATCGGTGCATCCGGCCATGCAGCCGAAAATAAAGACCGCCGTAGCGGCCACGCCGATGCAACGCTTGGCGCGGAGATGTCCGCGCACCTGCATTCCAACACCGCACTGACGCATGGGATGATCCTTCAGGTATGAGTGCAGGCCCCAGCCAAGACTGCGCCGAAACCCTGGGCCGCCGATTGTTCGCATTCCGCACCTGAGCAAACGTGGACGGCATTGCCCATACTATCCAATATCGCCAGATTAACCTGCAAACCCAAGGCTCGTAACAAGAGGGCACTTATTTTCGGTCCCTCGGACTGTGTGTGTTTTCCCGGTCGTGGCTCAAAATAGCCCCAGCGACATGCCGGACAGGGGTGCGCGGATGACGAGGTGTGCACCTTTGCGCAGTCGGTCAATGCAGGAATTTTTGATCGGCGTCCGGAATCCGCGCCGCACATGAATGCCGCGAAATGTATGGGTGAATCGGGTCTGAGAAGCGAGCGCCGCGAGCCGCCTCGTCCGCAGTGGGACGAATCGTACGGTCAGGGCGTCTCGATCGCGCCGATGTCCCACGCGAACACGCGATCGCCATTGCCGTCGGACGGACGGAGCACGCCATCGGCATCGAGATTGCCGGCAACGCCGAATGCGCTCTGGTACTGCGACGCGAAGGTCATATTGAGACCGGTGTCAATGGCCTGGCTTCCGGTCAGCAGGTGAAAGTCACCCAGGTTCGGCGCGGCGAGCGCGGGATCAACCAGGATGTTGGCCACGGCACGCGCGGCCTGGCTGGCCTGCAACCCCGGCACGGTGTAGACCGTATTGCGGAACTTCAAGCGGGCCGCGGCGCCGCCCTGCCAGATCAGGTTGTTTGACATATTCCAGGATGTATTGCCGGCTTCATCCTGCATCCAGATGTGGTTGCCGCCGCTCCTGGTCACGTTGGCGATGATGTTGTTGGCGATGGCGTAAGACCCGTCGCCGGGGCAGTTGATGCCCGCGTCGCAGTTGTAGATGGTGTTGTTATGAACGAAGCGATTGACGCCGCCCGGCAGACAGATGCCTGAATTACCCCACGAATTGTTCGCATTCCACTCGTTGCTCTTGTCGTGAATCTCGTGCAGCACGTTGCCAATGATGTAAACATTCTTGCCGGGATTTGACACGCTGTTGCTGCCCGAGCGAATGCCGTACTCGCAATCGAACACGCGGTTGTTCAGGATCCACAGCCGTTCGGGCCCGTACTGAAAGCCGATGCCGTCGGCCGACGTGTGATTGGTCAGCAGGATCGACCAAACCGTGTTCTGGCTGAACACGCAGTCCTGGCTCTGTTTGCTCCACAGCCCCGACTGGCGGACGTGGTGAACTTGATTGCGACCAATGTAGCAATGGTGAATCGTGGCATTGGGCACGTCAAATCCGGGGTTCAGGACGATGCCCGATCCGACGCAGTTGCGTATGAGGTTGTCGAGAATCCAGCAATCCGAACCCTCGCCGATGATGATGCCGTTGTCGTCGACGTCGCCGGCGGCGTTCAGGTCGCCGCAGTCATGAATGTGGTTGTTGTAGACCACGACATTGCTGGCATGGTCGTAGATCAACACGGCGCCCTGGGCGTCCTGCACGTCGCAGTGGCGCAGGGCGATGTGATGGGCCGGGCCGATGATGTTCACGCCCGAGGATTCGTAGTCGCGATCCAGCGCGATGTTTTCGATGATGACGTATCGGGCCGTGCCTTCGACGTACAGGTCGTCCTTGATGACCGGCCTGGCGGACGGATTCAGACCCCGATAGAAAACGGGCTGGGCGGCGGTGCCCGCTGAGGTGATGGGGTCGATGGAACTGAACGTGCCGCCGGCGATGACCACCACGCTTCCGGCGGGCACGTCTCCGGGGATGCTCCTGCGCGGTCTGATCGGCGACCCGTTGGCGTTCAGGGCGTCGGTCGAGAATGCGCTGGTTGGATCCACCCAGTGCGTATAAAATGAGTCACTGCCATGCACGCCGGCCACGGTCTGGGTGATGCCGAAGCCCGGCATGGGTATGCCGACCGGCGGCGTGTATTTCGCGGGCGTCTGCACATTCAAGATGACCTGGGCCGTAGCGCTGGCCCCGGCGGAATCGGTCGCCCTGAACGAAACGGTGTCGGAACCGGCAAACCCGGCATGGGGGACGTAGAACAGATTGGGCGCCGTGCCCGACAAGATGCCGTTGGCCGGCGGCGACAAGACGGAATAGCCCAGCGCCGCTCCGGTTCGCGACATGGCCGCCAGCGAAAAGCCCTTGCCTGCATTGGTCTGCGTGTGGACGACCTGGTTCACCGCGATCGGCGCGCCGGACGGTGCGGGCGTCACAAGATTGATGATGAAGACCCCGGTGGACGACGCCGCGCCGGAAGCGGTGGTGGCCCTAAACGTAAAGGTGTCCGAACCGGCGCCGCTCGCGGGCGGGGTGTACATCACAGTCGCCGAACTCAGGCCGGCATTGTTGAGGCCGCTGAGCGTGCCGCGCGTCGGCGATGAGACGATTGTAAAAGTCAAATCACTGCCGCCGGGATTCGCGCCCGTCAGGGTCAGCGTCTTGGGCGCGCCCGGCGCGGTTGATTCCGAGTTGTTAAACACGGACGGCGTGGCCGTCGGCAGCGGCGCAGACCCCGGACCCTGTGATTGGGCGACGAAATTCTGACCGCCGACCGCGCCCATGACGCCTTCGAGGGACAGGCTTGCAGGAATAAATACAAACGACGCGTTGTCGGGTGAAATGGCGCCGGTCCAGTTGAAGGGCACGCGAACGGTGAAATTGCCGGCTGCGTCGGTGACCGCCGAATAGCCTCCGTCCGCGATGACCGAAATGCCGGACAGGCCGATGCCGTCAATATCCGTGACGCGCCCTGACACGCCGAAGATGGGAATGCTGCCGGCATCAAACCACGGTCGCCCGTCTTTGAAGCAACCAACGCAGATCCCCAGAGACAACATGACGATCAGCGCAACGCGGTCGCCCGCTCCGGTCTTCCCGAATCGCCGAGGTTTGGAGGTGAATCGGCGCATGAGAATGTTCTCAGCAGGGGTGGTGAGACAACGCCGGCATCTGCCTGGATTGATCGCACCAGACGGTGCCATTGCGGTTCGCGCGTGCGACGGGAACGCACCCAATTCTATGCCGATCGGTCAGATCGGCCGGCGCGGCCCGAGGCGGCTTCGTACCAATATTCTCGGACTCCCGCGGCCACAACCTGATGTTCGCGCCGGGCCGGGATTGCAAACAGTGCCTATTCGTCGCGAAAGGCGACCGACGGGTCGGACTGTCGGAGGGTCCGCAGCAGCCAGAGCCGGACAGACAGCACGATCGCCGTCATCACCGGAATCATGATAACCGTAAAGCCGATCTGACTGCGAGGAAACAAGTCGCGGTGCAGCATGAGTGAGACGGCCGACATGACCAGCCCCAGCAGGACACCTGCGGCGGCGGTGCCGCGAAGCCGCCACTGCCAACTACGCCAGCGGGGTTTGTACCAGCCCAGCCAGTACAAGATGGCCGGCCAGGCCAGGGTGACGGCGATGGCCATGCGGATGTGAATGTGCAGCGTGCTGCCCTGACCGGCGACCACCTCGGGCCAGCCCCTGCCGTTCACCCAGCACCGCAGCATGTCCGCGAGAAAATAAGTGAGCAGCGCCGAGACCGCGTCCAGCAGGACCATGGCCGGCCCATGCGGAACCTGGTGGCCGTGCTCGGCGTCGTGGTGATCGCTGCGATTGGGCATGGCCATCTCCAGCAACATCGCCGGCAATGCAAAGACAATGGTCACGATCGTCCACAGGACGAACAAGAGGCCGCGCCATAGTTTCTGAAAAATCGCCATTGCCGTGCCCGCCGGGCGTTGGGTCGAACGCCCGTCATTCTAATGTCGGCGGCGCGTGCGAACCCTGCCTTTTCATCGGCTGTTCCGGGCGAAGGCAGCGTTCGGGCCAATCAGACCGTCGAGGGACGCCGTTAAACGTGCCGGATGACTTCCGCCGCGGGATAGCGCACCTTGGCCATCGTCGAATATCGGTCGTCGGGCGCGCGGTAACCGGCGGCGCAGGCCACCGCCGTCGCGAACCCGTCGGCCCCCAGACCCAGCAATGCGTCATATTTGTCGCGCTCGATGCCCTCCATGGGACAGGTGTCGATACCCACGACCGCCGCCGCGGTCATGAAATTTCCCAGCGCGATGTAGGCCTGCAACTGCGCCCAGTGACGAATCTCAAATCCCGGCATCGGCGGCACCAGCGTCTTCATCATCATGCCGCGATACCCGGCGAGCGCTTCGGCCGGCACGCCCCGCACCTCCGACGTTCGTTGAACGATGCGATCGACATGCCCGGCGGACAGCGTGGTGCGGGCGGCGAAGACGACATAATGCGAACACTGGGCGGGCTGCGACTGGCCCCACGACATGGCGGGGAGTTGCGCCTTGACGGCGGGATCGGTGATGACGATGAACCGCCACGGCTGAAGACCATAGGAGGACGGTGTCAATACAAGCGTCTGTTCAAGTGCGGCCCAGTCGGCCGGGCTGATCGCGCGCTTGGGATCAAACTTCTTCACCGCATAACGCCAGGACATCTGCTCGACCAGGGATTCAGTGGACAGTGCAGCCATGTTGCTCCTCTTGCTTCGCGCATTCCGCGAACGGTATGACTCACGGTACGGAGGGGCGGCTCGTTGCAGCGCCAGCGCCCTCCGCGGGCTGGGTTGCCGGTTGCACGCCGATGGCACCCTGATATGGGCCCTTGAAGACCGGCGCGTCATTCCAGATCACCTCGATCTCACGCCCGGGCGTGAGCGGCGGATCCTTCGACTCGATCAGCCATTGCGCGATGCCGGTGGACTTGATCTCAATGCGACCATCGTCTGCGATCACGGCGTGCACGTGATGCGTCGTCGCCGCGGGGTCGACCGCCACGGTCAACCACCACACCCGCGCCAGCGTGCCGACCATGGTGTAGTCAATCGTCTTCGGCGGCGGCGCCCGGCGCTGCTCCAGAAGCCATTTGTATACGCTCATGCTGCCGTAAACGCCGTCCCAGATCTCATGGCCCATCGACGGATACTCGGTGTAGCGCGGATGACCACCGGCGGCCTTCATGGCTTCGATCATCTGCCGCGAGCCGGACACGGGCACATTGGCGTCTTTCGCGCCGTGAAAGGCCCACGTCGGCAGCGAGGCGATGTTGGCCGCGGCCGGGGGCAGGCCCTTCCCGCAGACCGGCACGATCGCCGCGAACACATCGGGCCGGGCAATGGCCAGTTCCCAGGTGCCGAAACCACCCATGGAATAGCCGGTGAGATAGACGCGATCGGGGTCCGTACGTAATTGCGCCTGAACCTGGTCGAGGATCTCGAACACCGCCGCGCCATTGTGGCCCCGGTACCACATGCTGGGGGCATTCACCGCCACCACGATGAATGGAAACTTCGTCGGACGCGAGGCCACATGCGCCGGCAGGGCCATGCTCGCCATCTTCGGCACATTGCCGCATTCGCCGCTTCCATGCAGCGAGATTATGACCGGCCAACGGTGGTTCTTGTCGTCGTCGTACTGGGCCGGCTTGTACAACAGATAGGCCACGGTCTGACCATTCCTCGGCGGAAGGGTCTTGTATTCAAAGCAGTCCGGAATGCCGCGCGGGCGAGCCGGCTGAGCCTGTACAGAGGCCGCCTGACACAGGCTCAAAAGTGACATTCCGGTCAGAAACCACAGGGTGTGTGGCCGGCGGCGGAACAGTCGATTTGGTTTGCACGGCATGGGGCGTGGGTCTATACTCATAATGCGGCGTCCATGCCGACCTACCTGTATGCAGCCCCCCCGGCTCTGGAGCGCACATGAAACGAACTTTTACAGCCCTGACGGTCGCGGCCTGTCTGGCTTGGCCATGCTCGACTGTATTCGCCCAGCGCAACACCGGCAACAAAACCGGCCAGACCACCGGCAAACAGGGCCGAACCCCCAGGGCCGGCGGCGACCGGGATGAAGGCACGGAATATGGCGCGGTTGTCAGCATCCGCAGTTTCGGCGCGCAGAACTCAGAGAAGATCGGGCAGATCATCGTTCGCTCAAACGCCGGCAAGCAGGTCAATGTCCACCTGACTGACCGCACGCGCTACCTGTTGGCCGGCGCCGACATGGACCGCGAGATGGTGAACGCCCTGCTGGTCAAGGATGTGCCCGTGACGCTGCAATGGCGGTACTCCGCCGAGACCGGCGGGAAGGTGGCATACAGCATTGAAGTTCGCACGATCGCGATTCAGGGGACCGTTACGAAGGCCAATAAGCGACAATTGACCGTTTCGGCCCTGCCGGTCGCCCGGGAAGAAGAGACCGAGCCAGCCGCGCCGCCGATTCGCGCCGGCGGGCGGAAAATTGCCGATCCGCCCAAGCGGCCGGCCCCCAAGGCCCCGGTGCCAAAGTCGCTGACGCTGATCGTCAAGGAACATCTGACCCGGCTTTCGCTCAACGGCGAAAAGACCGAGGCCGGCGAGATCAAGCCCAAGATGACCTTTGACGCCCTCGTCGTGGACGGCGGACCGCGTTGGCTGATCGAATTGAACGCCCGGTCGGCGGATGGCCGTACCCCGGGCGACAAGGACGACGATGCCGGCAAGCCCGAAGACGATGGCAAGCCGGTCAAGGGCAAACCGAAGGCCAAGCCCAAGCCCCCGACGGAATGATTCGCGACGAATGCGGATCGAGGCGCATTCGATTCGCAAGCCTGTTTAGACTGGAGTATTTGCCATGACATCACATCAAACCTTCCTGTGCGCCGCCATCGCCGCGGCGATGGGCCTGCTGATCGCACAGCCCGCACAAGCCCAGCGCACCGGCGGACGCCCCGTCGGCGCGGTCGGCCCCGCCACGCCGCCCCAGACGGCGCGACCGTCCGGCCCGAGCGGCGCCGGTTCCGGCGACGTCATGCAGATCGTGAAGTTCACACCGGCCGATGAGGCGAAGAACCCCGATCTCATCGGGACGCTGACGCTCAAGCCGTTCAGAAAGGGCATGAAGCCGGTGACCGTGCGCATCCTCAAGGAGGAGGACGCGAAGATCTCCATCGGCAGCGTCGGCTTCACGCCGGATCGTTACGCCGAAATCCTGACCAAGGGCCTGCAGTGCAACGTGGCCTGGACCCAGGAAGGCGACAAGCCCAGCAGCCCCAAGAACATGTCGACGATTGGCTTTCAGCCGATCAGCGTCATCGGCATCGTTGACAGCGTGGAAGGCGACGTGATCACGATCAAGAACGCCCTCCCCAGCGACGGCCGAAACTGGCCCGACGATGAACTTGCCAGCATGCCGGCCCCCACCGTGCCGCGGCCACCGACCGCTTCGCCCTCGGGCGCGTCGCGACCGCCGCCCACCACACCGCGCGTTCAGCCGATCAAAAAGGTCAAAATGCGCAAACTCAAGGTCAGGGCCTTCGAAGAAGTGGCCAAGTTGACCGACGAGAACAACGAGGAGATTTCCGCCGGCGACATTCCGGTCGGAACCAAGGTGGAAGTCGCGGTGATCCTGAGCAAGACCACCGGCATCATGACGACACTTGCCTATACCAATGCCAGCGCCGTCGTCAACAAGGAAGGCCCGCGGCCCCTTCCTCCGCGACCGACGGGCGGCGGCGGACCGGCCGGCGGCGGTTGATCTTTCAACCCGTCCACAGAACTACGAACCGACGATCAATGCGGCCAGCGCGGCGATGTCCGCGCCGTCGGGGGACGCGTCGTCGTTGATGTCTGAGGCCCAGACGCGCCGCGGATCGACATCCTGCCCCAGCAGGACCTGAATAAACAGCGAGACGTCCGCCGCATTCACCCGCCAGTCTTCGTTCACATCGCCCTTGCGCCGGGTCGGCACGCAGACATACTCCGCTGCGTCGATATTCCCGTTTCCATTGACGCTTGCCGGAACCTGCGAACCCGAGACGAGCGCGCCGCCGTCGTTGGTCTGATAGACGCCCACCGCCAGGCAGACCTGATTGGGCATCGCCCCGAATTCACCGACGAGGTCCAGCGTTCCCTCGAGCACGCCGCCGTTCGGCCCGGTCATGGCCTGCGCCGCGCCGGCGGCATCGAACCAGCCCTCGTAGTCGTTGTTGTTTTCGTCGGCCAGAAAGGCATCCCAGTCGGCCACCTGACCCGCCTTCGCCCAGGGGGCGGCGCGCAATGCGCCCGGAACATCCGCGACAAAGATGAAGTGATCGTTGCCTTCGCCGGCGTCGTTCGTGGCAACGTACAGCACGCCGCTTCGCACGCCGTACCACAGCGTCATACCGGCGTTCTGCGCCGCCACCGTCGCATCGGCATCCAGGATGCCGTTCATCGTCCATGTCGGCCCCGGCGGCGTCGCCCCTTGCACCGCGAAGTGCCAGTCTGCGCCGCCGTTGTTGTCCCACGTAGAGGCTCCGTCATTGAACACGACATCCATCTGCGTCGCGGTGGCGGACACGTTGACCGAGATTTCCCATCGTGCCGCAATCGCATTCCAGGTCATGGCGGGGTCGGGCGATATGACCGGATCCCAGTTGTTGTAGCCCAGGTGTAATTTGACGGTCGTCGCGCCTGCTAGCGGGCGGCCGGAGGGGTTGTATTGAATCAGGGCGGATTGCCCGGCCTGCACCGGCTCGGGCGCGACCGTCACGACGTCGCCGCCGCCGGGGGTCGATCCCGCGCCGACCCAGACGTGCTGGATGTCCGTCTTCTTGATATTGCCGACCGCATCGGTTGCCTCGACGTAGTAGTCGATCAGCACATCCTGCTGCCCGGCGATCGTGGCCGAGAAGCGCTCGGCACGGTAAGCCGCCGCGAGGACGCCCGCGGGCGGCGCGGGCATCGGCTCGACCGTCATGGCCGTGCTGTTCCACGCCCCCACCTCCGGCCCGCCCGCGTACGTCTCATTCTGAATCGAGGCGATCGGGTTTTCACCGTCGACGTCGACCCGCCATTTGAGCGTGACGCCGGTCAGGCCGCTGACATCATAGACAAATGTCCATACTTTGAAGTCCGATGGCTGCGGGCCTGCCCCCCACTCCATGCCGCCGGGGTTGTAGGGGTCCCGCTGGGGCACGAAGACCGTCGGCGGCGTGGCGTCGGGCTGCGCCGCAATGACGGCGTTTGCAATGGTGACGGCCTGGTTGCAGCCGCGGGTCACGTTGCTATCCCAGATCTCGGTGCCGTCCCAGTACCAGTAATCGCTGGCCTCGGCACAGAGCAGGAAGTGCCACGCCTTCTCGGTGTTCGACGCCGCGCCGCCGCCGGTCAGCACATGCTGCATGTTGACAGCGGGCGAAATCGCCTCGGCCGTGAACACGCGGTTCTTCGCCGCCGTCAGCACGGCCCAACTGTTCCAATCCGGGCTCCAGCCGCTGCCATTGGGATCGCCGAGCCATTTCTTGAACTCGGCGTCGCCGTTGTCGGCCCCGGCCCACGACCCGTCTTCGACGTGAATCACGTCCTGCGGGGCCGGCGGGAATCGCTCGAGGTAATCCTGGACCGTGCTGACGTCGTAGTCGGGATCGTTTGAAACCCAATTGACCATCTGCTGGAAATTGTGGTGGTAGTAGGCGTGGGTGCCGCCGCCGAAGTTGTCGCCGTCATGGTGCAGCACGACGAACATGGGGTGGGCGGCGTCGGTGTTGTAGGACAGGTACTGGTCCATCACGACGTCGTAGAGAAACGCCCCGTAGCCGCCGCGACCGTCCTCGTTGCCCTCGTAGCGGGCTGCAGGCACGGCGACAACGCGAGAAATGGCACCTGTCTGCGGATCGACGTGTTGCACGTGATGCGGCTGATAGCCGAACGGCGCGCTCACCCGGCTGGGCGCCCAGAGGTTGTTCAGTTGGACCCAGGCGCCGCCGGCGAGGGCCGGATCCGGGTTGATCTGGTCGGCCTTGTTCGGCGCGAAGAGATTCGAGGCATTGGTATGCGGGTAGCCCTTGCAGGCGCGATCGAAGTGAATGTTGTCAATGAGCACCCAGTCGATGCCCTCGTCAACCAGGGCCCGGATCATCCGCTCGCTGAAGGCGGTCTCGGCGGGAAACATGCCGCGGGTGTAGCCGCCGGTGGACCAGGTGTTGCTGAAGACCTGCTTGTGCAGGCGAATTTGCATACGAATGTCTTCGTAATCGAGCAGCGGCATGAGCGGGTGGTGATAGCCGAAGGCGACCATGTCGAGCCGGGGGTTGCCCAGCGAGGTGAGCGACGCGACGCCGGCCTGGTAGTCGGCGTTCCAGTTGTTCCACATGCCGCCGTTGACGCCGGCGGCCTGCAGGTTGTTCAGATTCTCGATCAGCGAGCCGCTGAAACTGATCTGCGCTCCCAGGTGGGACAGGCCCAGCCCGGCGTTGATTGCGTCGCGCGGCCAGTCCGTGTAGGGACCGAAGCGCTGGTTGTGCACGTCGACGACATTGAACGAAAATCGAGCGGCCGCCTGGGTCTGATTGATCGTCTCGTAGGGGTAGTAGATCGGCTGATGCATGTGCCAGAGGAAGCCGACGTGAATCGGCTCGGCGGCCTGCCCGGCGGACGGACCGATGCAGGCCGTCAGCAGAATCAAACCCGTCGTCGTGATACGGCGCACCGGTCCAGCCATAACCCTGCCCTCCTCGTCTGGTTCACAGATTTCCCCCAATCTGCCTGGTAAAACAATTTATCAATTCAATGAGGCGGGTTCAATCGTTATCGATCGAGATTTGAATCAGGCGTTGGACGGCATCGAAACGGTCACCCCGCGCCGGGACAACTCCGCCAGCATGGTCGGCATCACGCCGGCTTTTACGGCGACCTGTTCCGGGGCGAACACCCCGGGCTCGGCGAACTCACCCCGCGCCAGCATGCGCGCCATGATGGCCGCGGGGAAACCGGTGGTCCGGGCCATCGACGACTGACCGGTCGCGGTGTCGGTTTCATCCATCAGGTCGAACTGCCGTTCGATGGCGACACCCGACTTTTTTCCACGCACGATGACGCGGAGCACGGTGAACTCGATTTCACCGGCCGTCGGCGTCCAATGGGCGAACAACAGTTTCGCCGTGACATCGATGGGACGCACGCCATGCCCGCCGATTTCAATGGGCTCCTTCGAGAAGTAACCGGTCTCCCGCAACACGCGCATCAACTCAATGTGACCGGGGTAGCGCAGCGTCTTCTCCCGCATGTTGCGGGCCTTGACGGTGGTCAGCAGGCTGCGCAATCCATCGGTGTTGAAGGCTTCCAGCGTGCCGACGCGGGGAAAGTCGATCAATTCCGGTTCAGACAGCGCCGGACGCGTTACAATACGCCCGTCTTCAATAAACCGCGCCGGCCGGGTGTATTCCTCGAGGACATCCAGCGGCGCAAACGGTGCCCGGTACTGATACGGCCAGTGCCTCGCCCACGGAAGCCCACCCACGTAGAAGACGACGTCATCGACCGTGTCCAGCGACGACGCCGCGTGTCCGATGAGCATGTTCGCCAGCCCCGGCGCCACGCCGCAATCCACCACCGCGCAAGCGCCGGTCGCCAGCGCCTGCTCATTCAGGGCCAGCGCATCCTCGGGCATGAATGAGATGTCGCAGTAGCGCTTGCCCAGATCCACGACGGTTTGGAGGGTCTGCAGTCCGAGCGCGCTGGGCATGGCCCCCACGACCGCGTCGGCACGAGATATGACATCGCGAACCGCGGCGGTCGAGCCAAGATCAACCTGCAGGACGCGTACGGCCGGGGCCGCCGCGGCAAGCCGGGCGATGTTGGCCGAACTGAGATCGGCCGCCGTGACCGCCAATTCCGGATCGCTCCCCAGATCCCTTGCAATCGTCGCCCCAACCCTGCCGCATCCCAAAACCACCACGCTCGTCATCTGATCGCCTTTTTTCCCGGTTTGCCGATCCGCCTGCGAAAATGGCCGATGAAACTACAAGGAGCGGCCGAATTTAACCTGTCACGGCCTTGCGGGGTGCCGGCCGCCCTAACGCGTTGTGAGGTGTATGGTGCAAGGCTATCATTGGCAACGGGGTCGGTCACGATTCTGAACAGCGCTTCAGTCCTCGCGCAATCGATCCATGGGACGCACCCGCCCGGCGGCCAAACCGGCAGATCTGCGGCGGTGCGGATTGAATGAGCATCGAACAACTCATCTACGTCATCGTATCGGCCTGCTGTTTGCTGACCATCGGCCAGGGAATCTGGGCGTTGATGGACGGCATCGGGTTCCTGCGCTTCGTCGAGAGCCGACTGGCGGAGTCATCCCGGCTGCGGTCGCCCTCCGGACGATTTCGGTTTCAGCCGCGTGCAACGGTCATCCTGCCCTGTTGCGGCGTGGACGAGCGGCTGGAGAACACGATTCGAATTCTGGGGGATCAGGACTTTGACGACTACCAGGTGATCTTCACGTTCGAGTCGTCGGCCGATCCGGCGTTCGCGGCCGTGGGGCGCTGGGTTCAGAACTGGCGCCGCCCGTGGACACGGGTGGTTGCGGGCCTGGCGGAAACCCGTTCACAGAAGATCCACAATCTGCTTGCGGCGCTGGCCCAGGTGCCCGCCGACCGCGAAGTCCTCGTGTTTCTCGACTCAGACGCCGTGCCCGATCGCAACTGGCTGGGCCATCTCGTCGCCCCGCTGCAGAATTCCGAGGTCGGCGCCGCGACCGGCTTCCGCTGGTATACGGCAACCGGCGAGATCGTCGCCGGCATCCGATCGGCGTGGAATGCCGCGTCCGTATCGATGCTTCACAACGATGCCACCAATTTCTGCTGGGGTGGCTCCACGGCGATCCGGTGCGAGACCTTTGAGCGGCTCGACATCGCCCGCCACTGGCAGGGCGCCTTGTCGGACGATTATCAGTTGACGCGGGCCGTCCGCGATGCCGGGTTGCGAATCCGGTTTGTCCCGCAGGCCTTGGTCTCGTCATCCGACCAGACCTCGTTCCGCCAATTCTGGCAGTTCGCACGCCGCCAGTACATCATTACGCGTGTCTGCGCACCGGAAATCTGGCTGTCGGCCCTGTTTCTCTGCGTGAACCTGGTCAATGGCGCAACGTGTGCCTTTCTGCTGTTCCTCGCGGCGTCGCTGGGATGGATCGGGGATGCCACGATCGCGACCGTTGCGTGCGCCACATGGCTGTTCATACTCACCCTGGTGGCCGCAAAGGCGCTGGTGCGACAACTGGCCGTGCGGCAGATGCTTCCGCCGCCCGCGGTCACCTGGCGCGACCTCGCCTGGGACGTGCTCGGCGTCGGATTCGTCGGAAGCCTGCACCTGGTTCTGCTGGTGTCCGCGGCGCTGACGCGTCGCTTCTTCTGGCGGCACACGGAATATGAGATGATCGGGCCCGATCAGACCCGCGTTCTGCGGCGGGTGTCGGCGCCCACGGCCAAGACGCCCCTCTCGCCGATCCACTCGACCCAGCAAATGGGTTGAGCGAATCGCGGCCGGCGGGTTATACAAATGACGTGAAGGAATCCGCCATGCTCGACGAGTTGTTTCAGCACCAGGCCGAACTGAACCGGCGCATCGGCTTCGACCCCGCAAAACTGCGCGACCAACTCGATCCACAGATGGCCGGCGAGTGGCTGAACAATTACATCACGGCCGCATGCAATGAACTCGAGGAGTTGCGAAATTGCACCTATTGGAAGCACTGGTGCGCCGAGGCCCGCAATGGCGAGCGCTTCAAACTGCATGATCTGCAGAATGCGCGGGTCGAGGTGATCGACCTGCTGTTCTTCTGGATTTCGATGGCCCAGTGCGTGGGTTTGAACGCTCAGGACGTCAAAGACCTCTACCTGCAGAAACTTCAGGTCAACCAGAAGCGGCAGGACAACAACTACTCCATGGCGGCCAAGACCGAGGACGACAACAAGAACATCAAACTGGCCCGCGAGTCGTCCGGCCCGTGAAACTTGGGATGACGTTCACATCTTCGATCCCCCGGATTTTTGTGCCAAATCGCACGCATCGGCCAAAATCGGACGTCACAGGACGCCCATAAACGAATATTTGCGTCACAAGTACTGATTCGGCTTGACTTTGGGGTTCGATTCCGAGAATACTCTGATAGTCGAGCCAGGGTGAATCTGGGAGTGGGTTTCGGGGCAGGTCTCTTTGGAGCGTCAACCCGCGCGGCATGCGTGCCGCCAGGGGGACGGCCTTCCCAATTGCGCAGCCAATCGCGCACCGAATCAGCCTGCCGAACCATAAATCAGGGAGCATACGCATGAAGTTGTCCCGTCTGGGTCGCGCATTGTCCATTACCTGTTCGGTTCTCGCACTCGGGTGCCTCGCCGCCCGCGCGGACGATCCGCGTTTGTCGCCGCCGGACTCCGCCGAGGATCATCAACACAGCCAGCTGTATTATTCTGAGCCCGGTCCCAAGGTCGAGACGACCCTGTATCACGACGGCACGACCCAGGAAGTGGAAACGCATAACGTGTGGCGACCGATGTGCGGCAGTGACATGGGCGACATGACGCAGGAGCAGTTTGCCGAATTCGTGCAGACGCTCAAGGCCCAGGCGGCGGCCATGCCGCACGAGTTGATGGACACGCCCGCGCCACACGGCGCCGGATTGAATATCAACTTCACGGTGGGCGGTTCTCCACCAGCCGGAGCGACCGCTGCCATCGCCGCGGTGGAAACCTACCTCGAATCGGTGTTTGGCGACCCGATCAACGTCAACATTCAGATCACGTTTCAAGCCATGGGCGGCGGCGTGCTGGGCGCGACTGCCAGCAACTTCACCGGCAGCAGCAACAACTACTCGACCGTCCGCACGGCGCTGATCAACGGCATGGATTCCAATGACACGATTCAAACATCGCTGCCGGCGTCCTCGGTTCCCGTTCGATTCGACGCCATCAGTGCCACGGTGACCAACGTCACACGCATTCAGTTCACCACCGCCAACTGGCGGGCCGGCATCGGCGCCATTGGGACAAACCCCGATGCAGGCATGTCGATCAATACGAATTTTACGTTTGACTACGACCCATCCAACGGCATTTCAGGTGGCCAGACCTGTTTCCGCTCGGTCTTGGTCCACGAAGTGCTCCATGCACTTGGTTTCATTTCGGCGGTGGACCCGGGGCAGCCCTCCGGCAGTATTCTTGCGATCGACATATTTCGCTTTCAGCGCAGCGCGAACAACCCGGCGTCCCTGGCCAACTTCACCTCGTTCAACCGCAATTGCTGGAAGACCAACGCAACCGGAAACAACGACGGCAACATCGATCTGATCAGTGCGGAATATCGCACATCGGACGGCGTCAACGACCAGGCCTCTCACTGGCACCCGCAGAGTTTCAACCCGGCTTCGGCCATCGGCGTTATGCAGCCGGCGCTTGCCAGCGGCGTCACCTTCTATCCGAACTTCATGCGTACGTCGGACCTCGCCGCCATGGACATGGTCGGCTGGGACTACCCGCCGCCGCCTTCTGACACCACGCCGCCGACCCCCAATCCCATGCAGTTTGCCAGCCCGCCGGCCGCCGTGGATGACACCTCGATCACCATGACCGCCGTCGTCGCAACCGATTCTCAAAACAACAATATCACCTACCTCTTTGAGTACCTTGGTGCCGGATTGGGCGGCAATGACAGCCTCTGGCAGTCGTCGGTGACCTTCATCGACGGCGGACTCACTGAGAACTCCTCATTCTCCTATTGCGTCAAGGCGCGAGACGGCGCGAACCCGCCGGTCGAGACCGCATGCTCCGGCGGCTTCTCCGCGATTACTCACATGACCCCGCCGACCGGCGTCACCGTGACCAACGTGACTGCCACCGGATGCGACCTCTCGGCCAACGGCACATTCACCAACTTGAACGTCGGTTCATCGGGCCTGTATTTCAACTGGGTGCTGACGTCCGGTGGCGCTGACGTCGACAACAGCGGCTGGAAGCAGGTGAATTCGCACAGCGTCACCGGACTCGCGCCCGACACCTATTACACGTTCCGCGCCAAGGCGCGCAATCAGGAGGGAATTGAGTCCTCCACCAACCAGTCCATCCCGGTGCGAACGCCGGCAGCCACACCGGCCGCGCCGATCGTGGGAATCGGCTCGCTCGACGTAAACCCGAATGGAAACCCGGCCTCGGTTCTGTATGCCATTCAGTGCGTTGGCACGACCCCGAATGATCCGGTCTGGCAGGACCAATGGGTCGCGTTCGACGGATCGCCGCAGTCGTTTGAGGACTTCCTCAGCGACGCCGACTGGGGCGTTCGTTCATTGTCGGCGCTGACCAATGGCGTAACCTATCAGTTTGCCGTCAAAGCCGTGAACAGCGATTTTGTCGAGACGCCGCTTGGCCCAAGCGCCAACCTGACCGTAGGCGGCACAACGGTTCATGCCGATTGCAACGGCGATGGCGTGTTCAACGTGCTGACTGATACGGCCTGCTTCGTGGATGTCCTCATCGGCGTCAATCTAGACTCCGGCGCGATCACGCGGTCAGACGTCAACGGCGATTCAGTGACCGACGGTCTGGATATTGCATACTTCGTCGATTGTGCCCTGACCGGATGCCCGTAGCACAGACGCCTCCGGCATACAAACCTGACTGACTCGCGGCCCGGCCTCGCGCATGCGAAGCCGGGCCGCTTCGTTTTTCCCCCCGTCCGGCAGCGCCGTGCGGCAACATTCCCGCCGTGTTAAAGTGACGGTGCGAAGAATTGGCCCCGGCTGCTCGGGTCCGTGCCGCGACGCAGGAGCACTTCAGGATGCCCATTCAGTTTCATTGCGAGGGTTGTGGACAGCCAATCGAAGTGGACGATGATGCGGCGCATCAGCCGGTCACCTGCCCATATTGCCGTCGAACCGGCACGGCCCCGGCTGCAACCCCGCCCGGATTCGACCCCCGCCCTCGGACAGCCCCAGCCGGCCCGGCGCGGCCCGTGACTTCGGCGACGCCGATCGGCGGCCACCCGGCTTCCAACGTGGCCACGATGGGACCGTCGCCGATGAGCGGAAACCGGATGGCCTTCCTGGCATTGGGCCTGATGGCGCTCGCGGCGCTGCTGATGATCCCGGCGACGATGATGTCAGCGCCGATTATCAAGGACGTTGAGACGATTCAAGATCCGGTCGAACGAAGCAAGGCGCTGAACGCGGAGTTAATCAAACATCCGGCCCTGATTGTCATGAACATGCTCTCGATGTGCGTGCTGCCGCTGGTGGCGCTGGTTCTGGCGATCGTTTCGCTGGTGCGCAAGTCGACGCCGCGGTGGCCGGCCTACACGACGCTCGGTCTCGTGGGCGGCGGCATCCTGATGATGTGTCTTGGCACACTGGCGCAGGTCCTCGGCGGCGGTGTTTGACCCCCTCACCTGTTATTTAGCCAAAGCGAGAACAGATCGTTCCGCCGTGCGTGCTCCGAAAAAGATGCGGCGGATGATTATCGGCACCACGCGAAAGAGGCGGCGCGATTCCGAGAAAATCCGCGGCCGGCGGCGCGTCGCGTTCGGGTTCTCGCGCACGCCGGTATTCGCGGACGCTTGGCGCTTGTGAATTGTTGTTGCCGCATCGCGAATGCGCGGCGACACGAATTCCAAAATCCAGTTGCGTGATTCGTTGACACTGCCGTGCGACAGTGGTACGCTCGACTTCGTGATTGCGACAAAACGTGCTCTTGTCGCGACGCATGTCTTCCACACCGAGAGCGAGGCCACACATGGATGCACCCGGCGCAACAAAATCACGACGGTCCACCGGTCCTGCCCGCCGACGCATCTTCACGCTGGAGCATGCCAATCGCTCGCTCCCGCTGGTCAAGCGCATCGTGACCGACATCGTCAAGCAATATAAGGTCGTGTCTTCACTCGAGGAGGAGTGCCACGATCCCCACACCCGGTCCGAAATCGAGGCCATGGACCAGTTGCGGGACCGCTACGCCGACGAACTGTTCCGCCTGCGCGAACTGGCCGAAGAGTTGACCTCCATCGGCTGCGAACTCAAGGACTGGCGCCGCGGCCTGGTGGATTTCCCGGCCCGATATGAAGACCGCGACGTCTATTTCTGCTGGCGGCTGGGCGAGGACGTCGTGACCCACTGGCACGAACTGGATTCCGGCTTTCAGGGCCGCCGGCGGGTCGCCGAGGCCGTTCCGCCCATCGCATAGTCGCCCGAAAATCATGCACCCCCCCAAAGGGAACGCTCACGGCGACCCAGGGTCGCGGCTCTGAGCGTCCCAACCGATATCATCAGGTATGGACCGCGCGCGTCCCACCATCGCCGGCACGATCGGCCTGCCCATCTTCCGGAGCGAGCCGCACCGCTGCTCCTATCTGCCCGGACGCACCGCCGAGGATGTCTTCACCGCGCCGGCCACCCTGCATCCCGCCGTGTACCAACTCTACATGGATGCCGGTTTTCGCCGGAGCGGATCGATCGTGTACCGGCCCGATTGCGAAGGCTGCCGCGAATGCATGCCGATCCGCGTGCCGGTCGCCCACTTTGCGCCGAGCCGTTCGCAGCGCCGGGTGATCAAGAAGAACCGCGATGTGCGCATGGAGATCGGCCCGCCCGTGCTTGATGACGACAAGTGGCGTTTATACGTGGATTACCTGCGCTACCAGCACGACGGGTCGATGAGCGAGACACGCGATGACCTGGAGGGTTTTCTCTATCATTCTCCAACGCGCACGCTGGAGATGACCTATCGCGTCGATCGTCGGCTGGTCGGCGTCGGCATCGTCGACGTCACGCCGGTATCTTTGTCGAGCGTCTATTTCTTCTTTGACCCGGTCGAAGGACGGCGCAGCCTCGGTGTCCACAGCGCGCTGACCGAGATCGAGGAGTGCCGGCGCCGCGGGCTGCCGTGGTGGTACATCGGATACTACGTGCGCGAATGCGACCGGATGAACTACAAGGCCGACTTCCGCCCGTATGAACTGCTGGGCGCCGACGGCGTCTGGCGGCCGGGGCCCGCTCGCCCCAACGCCGATTCCGCCTGACGGCAGCCCCCCCATCCCACGATCCTTGACTCCTATTGCGGTTATAATCCGGTGTCCCCACGGGAGGCATGCGACATGACCACGGCCACAGGCACCAGCGTTCAACCGTCGATTCAACCCGACGACTTTCTACCGCTTCAGGGCATCGACCACGTCGAGTTCTACGTCGGCAACGCCCACCAGGCGGCCCACTTTTACCGCACGATGTTCGGTTTCAACATCACCGCCTATCGCGGGCTGGAAACCGGCGACCGCGATAAGGCCAGCTATGTGCTGGAACAGGGCAAGATTCGATTCGTGCTGACGACCGCGCTTCACCCCGACAGCCCGATTGCGCGGCATGTGCAGTTGCATGGCGACGGCGTGAAGTCGATCGCGTTCACGGTCAACAGCGTCGATGCGTCCATTTCGGCGGTGAAGGCCCGGCATGCGACGATCGTGTCGGCGCCGCGCACGGCCGAGGACGAGCATGGCCCGTGGCGCAGCGCCGCCATCCGCACCTACGGCGATACGATTCATACCTTTGTCGAGCGCAAGAATTACAAGGGCGTCTTCGCCCCCGGCTTCGTGCCGTATGACGCCCCGCCCGGCATCTCGACGGGGCTTGCCGCGGTGGACCACATGGTGGGCAATGTCGAACTCGGGGCGATGAACCACTGGGTGGACTTCTACGCGAAGATCCTGGGCTTCCATCAACTCGCCGCCTTCACCGACGACGACATCAGCACCGAGTACAGCGCGCTGATGAGCAAGGTCATGGAGAACGGCACCGGCAAGATCAAGTTCCCGATCAACGAGCCGGCCGAGGGCAAGAAAAAGAGCCAGATCGAGGAGTATCTCGATTACTACCACGGCCCCGGCGTGCAGCACATCGCCATGAACACCGGCGACATCGCCGCGACGGTTCGCGCATTGCGGGCCAACGGCATCAAGTTCCTCCGCGTGCCGGACACCTATTACGACTCGCTGCCCCAGCGGATCGGGAAGATCAACGAGGACCTGGCCGTCATCAGGGAACTGGGCATCCTGGTCGATCGAGATGAGGACGGCTATCTGCTTCAGATCTTCACGCGACCGGTGGAGGATCGACCGACGCTGTTCTACGAGATCATCGAGCGGCACGGCAGCCGGGGCTTCGGCGTGGGCAATTTCAAGGCGCTGTTTGTGTCGATTGAGGAAGAGCAGCAGAAGCGCGGGAATTTGTAATCGGCTCCCGTTTGAGGACGGGCATCGACCCGCCTTTCGAGGGTGCAAGTGCACCAGCGTCGTATCTCAGCGGATTCCAATCCGGCGGCACATCTTATTCACTCGGATCTGGGCGAGATGGAGCCCTATGCCGCAGAATAAGAAAGAGGTTCGCTGCGCGGGGTGACGACCTGCACGAGCTTGCCGACCATAAACGCACGGTCAACGCCGCGGATTCAGATCGTGCAGGAATAAAGCGCGTTTTTAATTCCAATACCAATCAACATTAACAGGCTTAACGGAAAATTCACAAGGAACCAAACTGGTCCAAATGGATTAAACGTCATCAGCAATTCGATCGATTCTATCGCACCGACAATGTCAACGCATCCGATCATAAGGCACCTCGTCATGGTCGCAGAGCCTGTGGCAAGCGATGCTGACACGCGTCATCCACGTCTGCCAAGCCAGCCCAACGGCTTCAGCAGTAATACACGGAGGACAATAAGTTCTTTCGGGCGGTGACGATTTTTTTTTTATTTTTACGAACCTGACGGGTTATAGGCTCTCAATCCGCTTCTGCCGGTCATGCTTTCGCAGGGCGGCGATCAGTTCGTCCATCTGCCCCGCGACGATTTTTTCGAGTGAAAAGTTCTCGTTCAGCCGGTGGTCGGTGCAGCGGTTCTGGGGGAAGTTATAGGTGCGGATGCGGGCGTTGCGGTCGCCGGAGCCGATCATGGTCTTGCGGGTCGAGTCCCGCTTGGATCGCTCAAGTTGTAGATAATGATCCTTGACACGGCTGGCCATCAGGCGGCGGGCCTTGGCCCGGTTCTTGTGCTGGCTGCGCTCGTCGCGCATCGAAACCGTGATTCCGGTCGCCTTGTGCTCCATGCGGATGGCGCTGGCCACCTTGTTGACGTTCTGGCCGCCCGGGCCGCCGGCGGCCGAGACGTGCTCGAGCACATCCTTGTCCCAATCGATATCGACGTCGGTCTCTTCAATCTCGGGCAGCACGGCGACAGTCGCGGCGGAGGTGTGGACACGGCCCTGGGTCTCGGTCTCGGGCACGCGCTGCACGCGGTGGCCGCCGCCCTCGTAGCCGAAATCGGTGAACACGCCCGGTCCCTTCACCGAGAGAATCACTTCGCGAAAACCGCCCAAGTCGCTCGGGGAACTGTCGAGCACCTCCGCCTTGAATCCGTGGGTGTCGGCATAGCGCGTGTACATGGTCAGCAGGTCGCCGGCGAAGAGCGCGGCCTCGTCGCCACCGGTGCCGGCGCGTATTTCCACAATGATCGAATCGATGTTGGCGTCGTCGCCGGCAATCAGCGAATCCAGCAGGTATTCCAGGATCTCGCCGGCTCGCCGTTCGATTTCCGGCAGTTCCGCGCGGGCCATCTCGCGCAATTCCGGGTCTGTGACGGGATCATCGGCCATCGCCTGATTCTCGGCGTGGGTGGCCGACAGTTTGCAGAACTCCTGGTAACGGGTCACCACCCGGCCGAGTTGGGCGAGTTCCTTGGAGAGTTTCACCAGCAGGGCAGACTGTCCGGCCACGGCCGCCGCGTTCATCTCGTCGCCGAGCGTATTCGAGCGCGCCACCATTTCGTCAAGTTTGGCGGCGAAGCCGGGATGGATTTCGGGAAAGGCCATGATCGGCTTTGTGTCTTAATGGGATACGGAACATCAACGCGATGGCGCGAGCCGGCAATTGGGCGGACCACTCGATCCGAAAAAGAATCACGCCGCGGCGAGCGGGTGCTCGCGCGCGGCGTGTTGAGTCTCAAACAGGATCGCTACGCCTTGGCGGGAGCGCCCTCGGCCTTCTTGTTCTTGCTCTGAAAATAGTTGCCGCCGAACTTCTTCTGGAACTTTTCAACGCGGCCGGCCGTGTCGACGAACTTCTGCATGCCGGTGAAGAAGGGGTGGCAGGCCGAGCAGATTTCGACCGAGATGGTCGGTACAGCGCTGCGGGTCTCAAACGAGTGCCCGCAACCGCAGGTCACGATGCACTTCTGATACTTGGGGTGAATTTCCGGTTTCATGACGCCCTGCCTTTTGGCGATTCGCACGCGGCCACGCCCCACAGCGGGCGGCACGCACCTGCGATACAACTCGTTTCCGAACGAAGCATTTTAACCCATTCTCCCGGAACGGCAAGCCGGAGGCCTCGGGGTTTCAAGCGGTTTGATTCTTCCCCCCAACCGCTTCGGTGATTCATCATAACCACCGATTTATCATAAACTTATAGCGGCTATTGGATTGCGGGCCAACGAACCTGGCGTGTGCTTCGGCTCGCGGTGGCACGTCCGCTCCGCCATATAATAGGGTCATTGCCGCCGACGTCGCGCCACGCGCCTTTTCGGCCAATTGGCGGGCGGCATCGACCGCCCGACGGGTTTGCAACATGAATATCATCCTCAAATGCCGGAAGTTCGACGTGATACGCCGCCAGGTCGAAGATGCCGCCGGCGGGTCTCATACCTTTGAGTACATCCAGCACCCCGGCGCCGTCGTGGTGCTTCCCATTCTGCCCGACAACCGCATCGTGATGATTCGCAACTTCCGCCACGCGATCGATCAATCCCTGCTGGAACTTCCCGCGGGCACGCTCGACAAGCCGGGCGAAGACCCCATTGAGGCGGCCCATCGCGAACTGGAGGAGGAGACCGGGTATCGGGCGGCGCGGATGACGCCGCTGTGCCGCTTCTACCCGTCGCCGGGGTTCATGAGTGAGATGCTCACGGCTTACGTGGCGACCGATCTGACGAAATCCGTTCAACGATTGGAGCCGACCGAGCGTATCATCGTTGAGGAAATGTCCGCCGCCGCCGCGCTGGAGCAGGTGCGGAGCGGCGGCATCGTGGATGCAAAGACGCTCATCGTGCTGATGCGCTGGGCGATGGACCGGGGATCACAGGCATGAGCTGGGAACAGCGGCCCTACGCGGATCCGAATTTCGGCGGTCGGGGCGGCGGATTTTCAGACAATCCGCTGAATTGGTCGCCGACGATCGGTTACCTCTTCGGCATTCGCATCCGCGTTCACATCACGCTGCTGCTGTTCATGGCGTTTGAGTTGCTGGCCGGCGTGCAGCACAACGCCGTGTCGTGGGTCGCGCAGTGGCTCTTCGTCGGTTGGGTGTCGATTCTCCTTCACGAGTTCGGTCACTGCTTTGCGGCCCGCAAGGTCGGCGGACGGGCCGACGACATCCTGCTGTGGCCGCTCGGCGGGCTGGCCTATTGCGAAGCGCCGCGACGACCCTGGCCGGAGTTCCTGGTCGCGGCCGGCGGCCCCGCGGTGACGCTGGTGCTCTATCTGGTGTCGGCCGCGCTTCTGAAATTTGACGTCAGTCTGAGCATTCTGTCGGGCTGGCACACATCGTCGAACGGCTGGACCAGTCCGCTGGCCTGGCTGACACTCATCAATCGGGTCAATCTCGTCCTGTTTCTGTTCAACATGTGGCCGATGTTCCCGATGGACATGGGCCGTATTCTTCGATGTGCGCTGTGGACGCGAATGGGCTACGCGCGGGCGTCGGCGGCGACGGCGACGGTCGGCATGGTTGCCGCGGTTGCTTTGGCGCTTTACGCACTCCTGGTGCAGGCATACCTGCTCGTAGCCATTGCCGTGTGGGGCTACATTCAGTGCTTTCAACTGCGACTTCTGGCACGGGCGGGGCACCTGCCCGAACTCGACGACCCGGAATTTTCCGCGGCCAATGACTGGCGGGTGGCCCCGACCGAGCACCGCGAGGGCTTCGTGGCGAAATGGAAGCGGCGGCGGGCCGAGGCGCGGGTCAAGGCCGAGGTCGAAGAGCAACTCAACGTCGAGTTGGAAGTCGATCGAATCCTCGAGAAAGTGCATCGCCAGGGCATGCACAGCCTCACCAAGGCCGAAAAACGGACCTTGGAAATCGCCACCAAATTGCAGAAGGAATCCCGCGGTCCGCGTGTATAATCCCATGCGTGAACTGCTGACCCGCCCTTGACCGTGCCCACCGGGGATCAATCCGATGCTGCGACTTGTTCGACTGGGGATGATGAGTCTGGCCTGCGCCGCGTCCGCCGCCGCAACGGGGTGTCACGCGCAGAAAAACGACGAACGCGTACAGGGCAAGATGTTCTACCGCGGCGTGCCCAGGGCCCCGGCGGAGTCCAATTCCATGACGGTCGGGCGCCAGGGGCGCGACGCTGAGTATGGCCGTTGGGGCGAGCGCGGCTCCGCCAACTCGGGTGAATGGACCGACAGTTCCACCAGCATCGGCCGCCAGGGCACGACGGCGCAGAGTTCGACGTGGGGCGCAACCGGCGTCGGTGGCGACCCGATCGACAACGCCGGCGTCAGCAGCAGTTACTCCGATCGCGGCGGTTCCAGTCAGGGCATCGAGGGCGGCGGCGCGTCCTCGAGCGAATACCGCGAAGGCAGCGCCCGCTACGGCAGCAATTGACGCGGCCGTCCCGGCCGACATGCTTACCCACTCCGGGGCACGTCGAATTTCCCTCCACCGCTCATCCTTCACCCCGCTTTGCCGTCCGGGCGTTGTCACGTCGATTCGAGCCGCCTAAGGTGTCGCATCGAAGAACACCCGAGGCCCGCCTGGTTTGATGCTCCGACTTCAATACCTGCTGAACAACCTGCTTCGCAAACCGCTGCGCACGATGCTGACCATCATTGCGGTGGCTGCGCCGATTTTTGTCTATGTTCTCGGCATGGCCATCGTTCGAAACGTGGATCTGTTTCTCGAACAATCGGTTCAGCAGATGCGGCTGGCGGTCGTGCAGAAGTCGTCCATCGTCAACCCCCTGCCGCATGCGCATCGCCGCAAGATCGAAGCGCTGGACCCCACCGGCACGCACATCGTCAGCGTCTGCAGCATGCGCTGGTTCGGCGGCAAGGTTCCCGGAACGCAGAGTGAGGTGCCCTTCGTCGCGGTCGACGCCGACACGTTTCCCAGAACCTATCCCGAGTTGAATCTCACCGAGTCGCAACTCAAACTCTGGAACTCGGACAAGCGCGCCGCGGTCGTGGGTCGAAGTCCGGCCGGTTCGCTCAATTGGAAAGAGGGCGATCTCATCACGGTGGAATCGACCGTGCCGCCTTACATCAAGCAGGAGATGCTCATCGTCGCCATCCCGCCGAACGCGATCGACGCCGAGACAAGTTACCTGCGCTATGACGCGTTCAACGACCGGCTGAAGGAACTCGGCTTCCTTCCGGATCGGGTGAGTTTCTTTTTTGTCAAATGCGGCAGTCGTGCGGACGTCTGGAAATATCGCGACGAGATCGACGCGCTGTTCGCCGTGGATGCCGAGCAGACCAAGACGCAGGACGAAAAGGCGTTCATGGAGAGTTTCATCAGCGCCCAGTTCGATCTGCCCAACCGGTTGCGGATGCTGTCGTATGTGGTGGTGAGCGTCGCGATATTGGCGGCGGCGAACACGATGATGATGACGTTTCGCGATCGCGTCGGGGAATATGCGGTGTTCAAGGCGCTGGGGTTCTCGTCGCGGTCGGTCGCAACCTGGCTGACGGCCGAAAGCGCCCTGCTCTCGCTGATCGGCGGCGTGATCGGCGCGGGCATTCCATTTCTTGCGTTCAACTACACGCCTCTAAAAGCCATCCGCCTGCCGCAACTGGGCATCCTGCAGGTGCGCACCGATCTGTTGATCGAGTCAATCGTGGTCACGCTGATCGTGGGTCTGGTCGCGGCGATTTTCCCGGCGCAGCGGGCGGCCAGGCTGCACGTGATTGAGGCGTTCCGGCGACTGGGGTAGAACGAAGCCAAGCCGTCTAACGAATCCCGTCTGAATTGACTCGACGCGTGTCAAAATTCAGCGGCGACCGACCGACCCCCGCGGCTGGTCTTCAATCCCCGCACCGCCGCGGCGGTCGTAGGTTGGCATGGCCGGTCGTTTGGGCGACGCAGCGGGCTTCTCCTGATCTTCGAGGAGCAGCAGGGTGCGCTGCGTGTCGGAGGACATCATCGGCTGGGCAGCACCGCCGGGGCCGGTGGTTCCGGTGGCGGGCTGAGCCGTGGACGACTGCGGCGTCTGGTCAACCCTGGTGTTTGAATCGCCGCACCCGGCCAGGCCGGTTGAAATAGACAGGGCTGCCAGAATAAAAGCGGCCATGCGCGTATTGAGATTTCGGGCAGACATGATTCACCTCAAGTACATGCCATGCAATTCAGTTGATTGTCTGTGTGCATCCGAGCGAAAACCGATCAGGGGCCGCCCAGGCCGGCCGGACCCGGCGTGCGAATCCCCGCGGAGGTGCCGCGGATGCCCAACAGACTCAGGCCGTTGAAGCCGAGACCCTGGCTGCCGGTGAGGCTCAACAGGCTTCTCGCCTCGGCGTTGTTCCTTGCGACACCGCCGGCGCCGCCAACCGAGATGGCTGCCGGCGACGTGCCCGGCACTTCGTTGGCGCCGGAAAACGTGACGTTGCGGCGCGTGTTCGGTGCCGACTGGAAGGTGTTCGGCGACGCGTTGATCTGCGCGGTGACGGTTCTTACTTCCGGTGTGAAACTGTCCGGCTCGGTCGGGAGAAGCAAATCGGGGTTCTTCTGGGCCGTCTTGTCCCAGTAGGCGAGACTCGAAAACAACTGGCTGCACACCTCTCCACGTCGCGATTTGGCGGAGTTGAAACCGAGTCCGTCGGCGGTGGTGACCACGATGCCCCCGTCCTGCATCCAATCGGCTGCCTTGCCGCGGGCGGCCGCGCCGCCACGAATGCTGATGTGCTCGTTGGGGGTCAATTCGGCATCCTCGCCCAGAAGCAACAAGGCGATGGACTGCGTTGAACGGCCCTCGGCTTCCAGCCAGCCGATGTCGACGTCGGAGCCGCTTCGAACGATGACCGTCGTTCCGGGAGGGGCGGGAAGATCGAACTGGCGGTCCTCTTCCGGACCGGCTGAGAAGTGAACCGGCTGATCGCCATCAACCTGGCCCGCGGTCACCAGGAACCGGCCGCTTTCGATGTTGAATTTGATCTGCAGGGTGTCATCGACCACGGTGAACGAGGCCGGCCCCTGAATGACGACGGCTGTCTGTCCGGACGCAACCCACAGCATGATCTCCTGTCCGGTCGCGAGATTGATGGGAGGCGAGCCGGGGTCGGTCGGCAGACCGCTGCCCAGGGTGAATTTCTCCAACTGGGGCTGCTGTGCGGTGATGACCACTGCCTCCTGAGCGAGGAGGGTCCGGGGCACGGCGAGAAGGAGAAGCGCCACGCCGCAGGCAAACAGCGCCGGGCTGGGCCGCAAATATCTTGCAATCTGTATTGATTTCATGCCTGCCATCCTCCTCCAGCCGGCCGCTTGCGCGGGGGCTTTCACGCCACAGCCGAATCGGCGAACAATCGTCGACGTCGCATCAGAAGTTCACCATGAGTTGCAATCCGTAGAGATTGCGGTTGTAGGAATACGGTTCCTCGCCGAGGCGGTTCCAGATGTTGGAATCCTCGATGATGGTCTGGATCGACCCGCGCAGTTTCATCTCGAGCGACTTCATCGGCTTGTACTGGCCGCGCCCGATCATGGTGTAGGTCAAACCGAACCGGTAATCCTGAATCATGTCGTGGCGGGCATTGCCCCGGTAATCGAGGGCGCTGGGATTATCGTAGTCGTCCCAGGTGATGCCGGCCTGAAAATCGAAGGTAAGCCGCATGGGCAGCGGGATTTCAAACCCGGCGATGAGCGAATCGCCGACGACGTCGAACTCGGTCCCGCGGGTCTGTTCGTCGCGGTAATAGTAGCCGACCCAGAAGCGGGCCCAGCGGTCGCGGTCGAACTGCTCGGGCGACTCAGAATCGCGACTTTCGTAGTATTTCTTCCAGATATCCTCGGCCTTCAGGATGTTGATGGTCTGGGTCACGCCGAATGCCTGGTACTCGCCGGTCCGGTCGAACCGGGTGTCGGGAATGACATCGTGGTAGGTGCGATAGTCGTTGATGTAGTACAGGTCGGTGCGCGTGATTTCATCCTTGTTCCGGTCGAAGCCCTGCCGCCAGGAATAAGAGAGACTGGGAATCAGCCGATGGCTGCCGAAGAAGGGATCCGAACCGAGCATGGCCCACATGTAGTCGTATCTCAGACCGAGGTAGAGATTGTCGACCGGCTCGTAGTTGACATAGGCGCGGCCGCTGTAGGTGTTGATCTGGTACTCGTTGATCGACGTCTGCCACATGTTGGAGGTCTGACCGCCGACCCCCACGAGCAGGCTCTTGCCGAACCAGTTGTTCTTGCGAAAGGTGGATTCATCGGCGAAGAGGGTGACGTCGAAACCGGCATCCAGTCCGAAGCGATAGTCGTCCTTGCGGGTAATGCCGTAAGGGAGGGCCTGGTGCTTGCCGAGGAGAATGACGTTTGTATCGTAAAAGTTGCCGATGCCGACGTTGCCCTCGAGGCTGAGCGCGCCGAGGGGGGTCGGCGTGGTGATCGACGGCCCGCCGCCCGAAGTCCCCTGCTCGGACAGGGCCGTGAGCAGCAGCCTGGCGTTGTCCCGCACGTTCTCGGCGTCCTCGGTCTGATCGTTGGCGAGCCGGTCAAAGATGGTCATGGCCTCGCTCTGGTTGCGACCGAGGGCGTGAATCAGACCTTCGTAGTAATCGACGGTGTTCTGGAATTTGGCAATGCTGTCGACCTCGTACTCGGTGAGGTTGGCCGAGGCGACGCGGGCGAGTTCCTTGCTCTGCTCGAAGTCCTCCATGGACATTTTGTGATAGCCGCGATCCTTCAGCGACTCGGCCAATCCCAGGCGGAAGCGGGCGATGCCCAGGAAGAACCGGCCATAGGGATCGTTCTTGCCGGCATCGGACATCGTCACATATTCGTTCAGGATCGATTCAGCCTGCTGATTGTTCTCGATGAACTGCTTGCTGTTGAAGTGACGCTTGCGGCGTTCGCGCTCGTCCTCGATCCCCGCGACCGATTCCTCGTCCACGGCGAGTTGGGCGATGCCGAGGTACAAGCCGCCCTCGGTGGCCTTCACACCGACGTCGATCGACACCAGTTTGGCAAAGCGCTGCTGGGCCGAGATGAATGAATCCCGCGCCTGGGCCTCCAGGGCCAGCGATTTGGCGTGCATGTCGCGGCGGGCGGCCTCATCGGTCTCCAGATCGGCGGCATCCTGAGTGTTCGAGGCGTCCTTGCTGAAGTCGATGCCGTTCAGAATTTCGATCAAACCCAGGTGATACAGGCAGGTTCGGTTGTCGGGGGTGTGACTCAGGAGCGCCTCGAAGATCCGAGCGGCCTCGGCACGTTTCGTCCGATCGCCACGACCGAAACTGAACAATGCGATGGCCTGATTGAGACGGACCACGAAGTCGCTGCGCGAACCGATGTGGACGTTGACCGGCGTCGAAGCGGCCGGCGATGCCGCGCCGGAATCCTGCGGGACCGCGGGCGGCTGCGTGACAACCGGCTGCTCCGCGGGCGGCGGCAGGGTCTGCGAAGCCGGCGGGGGTTGCGTCGCCTGGCCGACGGGAATCTCGACCAGGGGTTCGACCTGGGCCTGCGCCGGCGACGCGGCGAACAGGATGACGAATGCGAGAATGGATGCCGACCCCGGCGTGCCCCGGGTCATCCATGCACCGAACTTCGGTGAAACGTCCATATTCCGTCCTGTCTGAATAGGATTCGCGGCCGTGGGGCGTCGCGCGTGCGAGCGCGCTCGATGAGGACCGGCGTTACGCCGTCCTGCGCCTCCGGTTATTGAACGATGGTCTGCGGGAGAATCGCGCGCAGGGCCAGTTGAAGGACGAGTCCCACCATGCCGCCGATCACCCGGGCCGATTCGCTGACCGCGAAGTCCTGAATCTGGATGCGGCTGATGCAGCCCGTTCCGGACAGCATGAGCAGCGGAAGCGACAGCCACCTGGTCGAATGCAAAAAGCGCTTCATGTCGATACCCCTTTCAGATGGCCGGCAACAACGCGTGCCGCCATCGGTTTCATTCTCACGAAAACTCCGTCGATCGATTGCGGCTGCCTACCGAAGCAGGCGTACGAAGAGATTGTCCAGCAGGAACGCCACGGTGTCGGAGACCGTGAGCGCGAGTTGCTGAAGACCGAGGTCGATGCCCAACTGAATCAGTTGGTTGACTTCCTGGGCGCTGGGCTGGCAGGTGACGCCCTGGAACAGCACGCCGGCCGCCAGGACGCCGGTGAGCATCCGCCGGGCTCGAAGCAGTTTCTTGGTCATGTCGATTTCCTTCACTTGAAACATGGTCGCGAGGACGCGTTGATTCACGACGACCCCGGGCCGCGACGGAGCAGATGCACTTCCCTCCGCCGTGGAAACAGGCCGCGTCTGCCGGAGGCGACGACGCTGCGTCGACAAGAATGCCCGGTATCAGTTACCGCTAGGTATACAGAACGAGACAACGGCTGTCAACTCGGAAGCGCAGCCATTGAACTGATTTGGGCAGCCTTAAGTTTCGCACTTGGGAGCACTTACAATCTCACAGCCCCGCGGCGAACCGGGGGTGCACCGAATGGCTGGCGAATAGAGGCGACGTCCAATTCAGAAACCGCCGGGTGCCTCACGACTCTTCGGACCGCAGCAAATCCCCGACCCGGCCCTTGACCCGAATCAGTGCTTCCGTGGCCGCGTTGGCGGACAGACCCTTCCTCGCCATGACGATCGCCGCCTTGGCCCGGCCCCGGGCGGCTTTCAACGTCGCGGCGGCCCGGTCATACGTCACGTCGGCCACCTCGGCCACGACCCGGGTGGCCCGATCCACCAGTTTGCGGCAGGCGAAACTGTTGAGGTCCACCATCAGGTTGCCGTAGGTCTTGCCCAGTCCGACCATGCCCAGCGTGGTGATCATGTTCAGGGTGAGTTTCGTCGCGGTGCCGGCCTTCAGGCGGGTCGAGCCGGTCAGGACTTCGGGGCCGGTCAGGACGCGGATGTCGATGTCGGCGGTGGTCGGGGCCTGCGTTGCGGGGACACACGCGAAAAAGACCGTGGTCGCGCCACGTTTCCTCGCCTCGGCGAGCGCGGCATGGACGTAAGGCGTGGTGCCGCCGGTGGCGATGCCCATGACCACGTCGCGGGCCGTCACTTTCATGTCGACGATCGCCTGTTTCGCCGCATCGGTGTCGTCCTCCGCGCCTTCGATGCTGCGCCACAGCGCCTTCTTTCCGCCGGCGATGATGCCGCGCACCATTTTCGGATCGGATCGAAAAGTCGGCGGGCATTCGGAGGCATCGAGCACGCCGAGCCGCCCGCTGGTGCCCGCGCCGATGTAAATGAGCCGCCCGCCGGCCCGCCATGCCGCGGTGACCGCCTTGACCGTGCGCACGATGGCCGGCCGGGCCTTCGCGACGGCGGCGGCCACACTGGCATCCTCCAGGTTCATCACGTCAAAGGCGGTCTCGACGTCGAGTTGATCGAGGGCCATGGTGCGCGGATTGCGCTGCTCGGTGAGCAGGTGTCCGCGGCGCGCGGATGAGTCGATATTCGAAGACTGCGACTTCGTTGAAGTGGGCGATGTTGAACCCTTCGCACGCGGAGACTTCGCGGTTCTTATGCGCGGCTTGTCATTGGCCGCACCAGCGTTGGATCGTATCGCATCGCGGCGCGGCGCGATTTTGGCAGATCGTTTCTTCATGTCAATTCGTCTTTCTCAGCCCAGGCTCACATCGCCCAGCACGACTCGTCGAGTTGCGCCCGTCACGCGGGGCAGATTCGCGGGTACTGTGTCCATTCTCGCCGCCGCCAGCACCGCAAACGACACGCATTCCTTGGCGTCGATGGGAATGCCGAAGTCGGCGGTCGTCAGCAACGGTCTCAGATTCCCAAACAGGGTTGAATTCAACATCTGCATTAATGTTGCATTCTTGACGCCGCCGCCGCACAGGACGACATCTGCCTCATTGAGATACAGGCTATCGGCCACGCTGACGTGTACCGCGGTTTGCGCGGCGGCGATCGCCCATGCCGTGAACCAGGTCGCCGTCGCAATCCAGGCGTCGCCATCCATCGTGCTTCGGGCATGTCGTTTTAACAACGCCCGCATGAAATTCACACCGAATTCCTCACGTCCGCAACTCTTGGGCCACATTCGCTTCAAGAAAGGATGGCTCAGCATCTTCCAAACAAGTTTGGGATCGTGCTTTGCAAATCCTCTGGCCGCCGCGCGTCCGTCTTTGTCAAACGTCTGTGTTCCCTTCGAGAAATGGGTGACGAGCGCATCGATCAGCATGTTGCCGGGGCCGGTGTCGAAGGCGATGACGTCTTCCGGTTTTCCGCCCGCGGGCAGATAGGTCAGATTCGCAATGCCGCCGATGTTCTGGATGATTCGCGTGCGCTTCGGATGCCGCAGCAAGACCCAGTCCGTCCACGGAACCAGCGGCGCGCCCTGACCACCGACGGCCATGTCGGCCTGCCGAAAATGAGATACGACAGGCGTATTCAACCGCGCCGCCATGGTCGCTGGGTCGCCGATTTGAAGCGTGGCATTGACCGCGCCATTCTTCGCCCCGGCGCGGCCCGGCGGCAGGTGGCAGATCGTCTGGCCATGCGAGCCGATGAAATCGACTCTGCGCAGATCGAGCGTCTTGATCAGTTTCGCCGCCGTTTCGGCAAATGCCCGCCCGATCTCGACGTCCAAAGCGGCGAGTTCCTCCGTGCGCGTCGCCGCCGGCGCCATGATGGCGAGAATTCGCCTGCGGAGTTCCTTCGGGTAGGCGCGGGCGACATGGCCCAGACAGCGCACCTTCATGGTCTCGCCGCGGCCCGAAATCGCCACCGCCGCCGCGTCGACGCCGTCGGCGCTGGTCCCGCTGTTGAGACCGATGACGATTCGCTCCCGCCGTGCCATGCCATCCTCCGTGAACCGCTGCATCCGCCGCGGTTGCATTGTTTCGGACCTTCGCAGGCCGTGCAAACGGACGTCCGCTTTTCGGACGGCGGCCATTTGACATCGCATCCAACGGCATTCCCGCACCCTTGGCCGCGCCTCAAGAACGCCCCCCGCCTACCCGATTTCTGAGTACCGCCAGGCGTTGACCCCGAGTCCGCCGGCCGGTGCTTTCCAGAGGGGGATTCACATGCAGGCGCCGGGCACGACGCGCGCTCCGACTTCCGGCCTTTCGCGCTGGCTTCGCTGGGGCGAGGGCAACCGCGCGGCGGGGTCGCTTCGCATGGGGCCGGCGTCAGTAACCCGGGACAAACTCGCGGCGTCACAGCCTTCATCCTTCGTCACAACGCCTGACTCGCAGATCGAACTTGCAGGTCGATCCGACACGGGGTCTTCGCGCCATCGCGAGGAATCCGTGATGAGCCTGGTGACCGCGCTCGAGGCCAAGGATCCGTACACGCAGCGGCATTCGATGAACGTCGCGCTGCACGTGCAGAACCTCGCACGCCGGCTGGGGGCCTCCGTGGCGGAAGTGGACATCATGACGACGGCGGCCCTGCTGCACGACGTCGGCAAGATCGGCGTGCCGGATGCGATCCTGACCAAGCAGGGTCCGCTGACGTCCGGAGAATATGACGCGATCAAGACGCACGTGGACATCGGCGTCTCCATCCTGTCGCACATGGCCTTCCTCGAAGCGGAACTTCCCCTGGTAGCCCATCATCACGAGTGGTTCAACGGCGGCGGCTATCCACGGGGCCTTGCGGGGCAGGATGTGCCTTTCGGGGCGCGCGTGCTGCTGGCGGCCGACACACTGGACGCGATGCTGAGTCCGCGCTGCTACAAGAACGCCCTGTCGATTGAATGCGTCATTGGCGAGTTGGACCGCGGCCGCGGCCGGCAATTCGATCCCGACGTGGCCGACGCGGCAATCGCCTACCTGAAGAGCGGCGACGCCGACAGCATCGGCGGGTAGCGCGGCTTCTCGCTCCATATGCCTCGTTCCGCGTGCCACTGCTCTGTGAGCAGTGCGACCAAGATTGAGCGTTATCTGGCATACGCACCGCTCACAGAGCGGTGGCACACCTCTCGGTGGCACACCCCTTAAAACCCCGCGTCTCACAAGCTGACGCAAGCCCGCGATTCGGCTAAAATGCCCGCATGTCCCGCAAGCGCGTTCTGGTCGCGATGAGCGGCGGAGTGGACAGCTCCGTGGCCGCCTGCCTGCTGCACGAGCAGGGTTACGACGTCGTCGGCGTCTTCATGCGCCTCGGCGCCGAGCCTGTCGTGCCGGTCGAGACGTGTACGACGACGGCATCGCCTGCGATCGCATCTTCCCGCCCGGCGGCCCGCGCCGGCGGCGCGATTTCACTGCCGATTGCGACGCCCGCCGAGTTGGATCGGCATCGCGGATGCTGTTCGGCGCTGGATGCCGGCGATGCGAGATCGGTGGCCGCACGGCTGGGCATTCCGTTTTATTCGCTCAATTTTCAGGCCGACTTCGCGCGACTGATCGATTACTTCGCAGACGAGTACGCCGCGGCACGCACGCCCAACCCCTGCGTACGCTGCAACCAGTGGCTGAAGTTCGGCAGGCTCATGCAGTACGCCGACGTGGTGGAGGCCGACCTGATCGCAACCGGGCACTATGCCCGCATTGTGTCTTCATCTGACGGTCCGCAACTGGCCCGCTCGCGCAATCGCGAGAAGGATCAGTCGTATGTCCTGTTCGGGATCGGCCGCGAGACCCTGGCCCGCGTGCTGTTTCCCCTGGGCGATCTGACCAAGGACGAGGTCCGGGGTCATGCGCGTCGCTTCGGTCTGGCGGTGCACGACAAGCCCGAAAGTCAGGACATCTGCTTCGTGCCCGACCGTGATTATGCGCGGGTGGTTGCGGCGAAGCGGCCTGATGCAATCCGCCCCGGCGAGGTGCGGCATGTCGACGGCCGCCTGCTTGGAAGTCACGAAGGGCTGGCCCACTTTACCATCGGCCAGCGCCGCGGATTGCGCATTGCCATGGGCGAGCCGATCTATGTCACCCGGCTCGACCCCGCGACGGACACGGTGTATGTCGGTCCACGCGCGGCGGTCGAGTCGCCTTCGGCCTTCGCCGACAACTTCACCTGGCTCGGCCCGACGCCCACCGGACCGATTCGCGTTCATGCCCAGATTCGCTACAACCACGCCGCCGCGCCGGGCACGGCTATCGCGATGGGCGTCGATACCGTGCGCGTCGATTTCGACACGCCGCAGGCCGCGGTCACGCCGGGACAGGCGCTCGTGCTGTACGACGGCGACACCGTGCTGGGCGGCGGCTGGATCGGGAACGACCGTTGAGCAGTCGATTGCACGGTGGCGAAGACGGTGAGCCGAATGCGCGAGCATTCGAAGGCGCGATTTCGCTTCTCGATGTTCGTCGCGAATCTGATTATCTCCGCGGCCACCATCCCCTGGCAGCGAACATTCCGCTGGAAGAACTCGCGTCGCGAATTCACGAACTGCCCCGGCCGTACGAACCGCTTACGATCTTTGATACCAGCGACGTCCGCGCCGAGAAGGCCGCGGCGGACCTGGTGGCGCGCGGTCGCGAGGACATTCGCATTGTTCATGGCGAGGAGTGGTTGCACACCGGCCCGGTGGTGAGCGGCCCGGCCACCGTGCGACTCTGGCGTCCGCACGATCTGCTCATCGAGGCGCTGTCGTCCGAACCCCTCGCGGACGCGAGGGGTCGAGCGCGCGAGGGCCCTTCGCACGGCGAGGCCATTGCTGGCGGCAACGCACGCCTCCGCGCCCTAGACATCGCCTGCGGCACGGGCCGGGACGCGGTACACCTCGCCCTGTCGGGATACGACGTGGACGCCATCGACGTCCTGCCCGATGCCATTGACCGATGTCGTGATCTGGCCCGGCGCAACGGCGTCTCCGTCAACGCGATGGTTCGAGACATCGAACGCGACATCGACCTGGGCGACAACGCCTATGACCTGATCTGTGTTTTCAACTTCCTGCACCGGCCGCTCATGCCGGCGATTGTCCAGGCCGTGCGCCCAGGCGGACGCGTGGTGTACGAGACGTTCTTGAAGGGGCAGCGCGAGCGCTTTGGCAAGCCTCGCAGCGACAACCACCTGCTATTGCCCGGCGAACTTCGGTCTCACTTCGAGGGTTGGGGCCTGCTGGTTGACCACGAGGGCCTTGCCGGCCCGCGCCGCTGGGCGGCGTCGCTGATCGCGCGGAAGCCCCATCATGGCGTGGGTTGACGCCGCACGGACCGTTGTGCGTCCCCGCTCTATCATGTCGATTCGATGCAAGATTGCCTTCTGAACAGCGGACGCGCCATGAGTTCGGGTTCCAGGTTACCAGATCCATCAGCCACATCGGCGTCAGGACCGATTCACGTCCTCAACGCCGCCGATCGGTTGATGTACGTCTGCCATCAGAGTCTGCGCCAGTTGGGGCAGGCAGGATTTTCGTGCCAGTCGCATGTGTGGCTGGACGGCGGCCTGTCGGAGACTCAACTGCAATCGGCGCTGGCACGGCTGGCACGGCAGCATCCCGTGGTGACCGGTCGCATCGCTGAAAGTGACACCGGTCGCATTGAATGGGTCGGAAGCGGCGCGGCGCCGGCCCTTCGCGTGCACACCCTGGGCAATGATGATGAATCGTCAGTTTGGCGTCAGGCGGAGGCACTGCTCGCCGAACCGTGCGATCTCGACGCGGCGGACCCGATCGCCTTTCACCTGCTGCGACGCCCCTGCGGGCGCGATGTGCTGATCGTGCAGTGGATTCACGCACTCATGGACGGCAAGGCGCCTGAACTTGTGCTGGCTGAACTGAACCGGCTCGCTGAATCGCCGTCGCCCGAGATGATGGACGCGCGTCACCCTGAGCGTGTTGACGCCAACAATGACGGCGATATCACCCTGATCCTGCGCCGCCACCCGCGCAAGCAGCGCTTCAAGTCCGCCGCTCGGGTGGTCGCCTCGCATTTGCGCCTGCCGGTGCGCTCCCTCACACTGGAGCCGCCCAGCAAACCGGCGTGGGTCTTCGCGCCCACGCGCATCGGCCTGCGCACACTGGATGTCGATGCGACCGCGCAATTGTCCGCGCGCGTGCGGCAACTGTGCGGCCTGCACAACCTCACGCCCGCGGTCGTGGCGAGTGTTTACCGGGTGATCGCACGGCTCTCGCCGCGGACAAAGCGGCACCGTTCGATTTTTCGCACCGACGTGCCGCTCAATCTAAGAACACCCGGCGCGACCGGTCCGATCTTCCGCAACTACATGTCGTTCATCTCGCTTCATGCGCATTTGCATGAGTTGAGGTCTCGCGACGGGTTGACCACGCTGCTGCACCGGCGGATGCGCGAGCAACTTTCCGCCGGCATGGACCTGGGCAACCTGGTGATGATGAACCAGATGAGCCGCCGGCCACGGATGCTTCGGCGCGTCTTGATGCGCAGGATGCAGCGCCATCCGCTCACCCTCGGCTTCGGCTTCCTGGGGCCGTTGATGCCGGGCCTGGAGGCGGTGCTGGGCGTGCCGATCGAGCGGTTCTACACGCTGAACATGGCGATTTCGCCGCCGGGCCTGACACTGCAGGTCAACCTCTGTCGCGGACGGCTCAACCTCGCCGCGACGTACGTCGAAGCGGTCGTGCCGCAGAAGTTGGCCGATGCGTTTTTAGACGGCGTGGTGGAGGACCTTACGGTCGTGGAGTCTGCACGTACGTCACGTCAGAGTGAATGATCGATCAAAGCGGGCCTGTCCTCAGGCCGGGGAATGCGCGCGGAACCTCCACAACGAAAAACTCCTCCGCGCATACTGGTCCGCGCGCACCGGTCCGCGCTCACCGATCCGCGCTCACCGGGCTGAGGACAGCCCGGTTCGGAAATTCTTTGCTACAATCGACCCAAAGGCGACACTTACATTCCGATCAGAGCCGGCCTGTCCTCAGGCCGGAGAACGCGCGGCCGCTCCACAACGCAAGGCTCCTCCGCGCACACCGGGCTGAGGACAGCCCGGCTCTGATCCATCTTCCCTGTGAACAGGTGGATTCCCGCATTCCAACCCTGTCAGAGCCGGGCTGTCCTCAGGTCGGAGAACGCGCGCGGCCCTGCCGCTATGCAAGACCCCCGTCGCGCAAACCGGTCCGCGCAGACCGGGCTGAGGACAGCCCGGCTCTGATCGGGTGAATGAGGTTAAGCGACAAACGTCGTTCTGTGCCGGCGGCGGCTACGGATTCAGCAGGGCCGTTACGAAGTCGGAGACGTCCAGGCCGTCCAGCGCGGCATCGCCATTCATGTCCGCCGAATTGATGTTGCAGCAGGGATGGGCCAGCGCGTAGGCCGCCGGATCCGTCAGCACCAGGACGAACGCCGCCATGTCGGGCGGGGCGACCACTCCGTCACAATCGAGATCGCCGAGGATCGGATCGAAGTTACCGAAGGTGCCATCAGCGCGGACGTTCTGCGCCCGAACGTCGTTGCTCCCGGCTGACCCGTTGCCGAAGGCGACGATGTGGTAGCCGCAGGCGCTGATCGCCGAGGTCAGCCGCGACTTGCCCTCGCCGCCGTTGGAAGCCGCCAGCACATCCCAGACAATCGTCTGTTCCGCATCGACATGCGCCCCCGCCACGACGTGCGTTAAGGCAGAAGTGGTCTTCATGTAGTAGACGGCGACGCCATCGCCCAAAAGTTGTGCCTGGACGAACGAGGGCTGAGTGGTATTCGTTGCGGGCAGCAGCGTGAGGCCGGTGTCGCCCCACTGCCGTGCGCCGGCTGCATCAAACTTCTGAACGAACACGCTGTTCTGCGACTGGGTTGCCGAATCGGTTTCGGTTGAGGCCAGGTAGTAGATGCCGCTCGCCTGGTCGTAGGCCAGACCGGCGCCAATGCGAATGCGTCCCGGCGTGGCGCCGGTGTTCGCGATTGGCGAGGGGAATTTCAGTGTGCCATCGGAGAGCACGTGCTGAATAAATGCATCGCGGTTCAAGCCGCCCTCGTACCAGCCGAAGACACCGCCGCCAGCGCCGTCGGGCAGAAACTTCGGAAAGTAGCCGGTCGATAAACCGGAGGCGGTATAAATCGCAATCGGAAGGCCGGCGCCCCATTGCGGCGCACCGGTGCCATCGTACTTCTGAGCGTAGAGATGCTTGGCCGACGTCACGCAATTCGACCCGCTGCAACGCACGAACCATGCGATCAATCCACCTGCATCGGCGGCCTGCACGTCGGACGCCTGAAACGGCCGGGGCGTGCCGACGACCGGATCGCCCTGGGAAATCTGAGTCCACTGCAGGGCGCCATTGGAATCGAGTTTTTGAATCTGGGTCTGGGTCGGCGCGGTCGTGCCATTCCAGATCACGCCGAAGCCACCATCCGACAGACGCGCGATGCTGGGCGGTGAACCACCCGTCGAGCCGGGGCCGACGTTCACGCCCGCCGCATCATTCCAGAGCAGCGTGCCGGACGGATCGACCTTCTGTGCCGTGATCTGGTTTGGCACAATGCGATCGTCGTTAAAGACAATGATCGCATTCACGCCGTCCGACACCATGCCGTAGTCCACGGTGGACGACACCGAACGATCCGCGATGAGGATGCCGTTGTGGGCCCACTGCTCCTCGCCGCGGTTGTTCAAGCGCTGCATGCGCACGTCGTATCCGCCGCCGGCGTTGGAATACCAACTGATGTAGCATCCGCCGTCGGACGTGGGCGCGATCTTGGGCTGAACCTGGTCGCCGGCGCCGTCGCCGACGGACAGGTTGTTTGACGGGTCACTGGACCACTGGGCACGTGCCGCCCCGGGCAGCACATTGGAAATTATCGCAAGTACAACGATGGATGCGAGACACCACTTTGAGAACATGATTTCCCCTTTCATTTCGGCCCGCCCGCATTGTACCGAATCGAACCATCCAAAAGAGAGGCTCTGAGGCATTTTCCCATGGGTGTCTTGGCTAATCCGACTCGCAAAGCGAGAAGAGCCGGCCTGTCCTCCGGCCGGGGAACGCGCGCAGACCCTCCGCTTCGCAAGACCCCTGTCGCGCACACCGGTCCGCGCACGCCGGGCTGAGGACAGCCCGGCTCTGATCAAACCTGATTGGTTGAGACGAATGGATTACGACAATTTCACGCCATGGGAGGCCAACGCCGCCGCGTCGGTCGGGAAGATGCGCAGCAGGGCGTCCATGCCGGTCATGGTGAAGGCCTTGAGCAGTTCCTTCCGGACACAGCAGAGGGAGACCGACCCCTTGATCGCCAGGGATTTGCGGTGAAGCGTGGCAAGTACACCGAGGAACTGCGACGACAGCAATTTGACGTTTGACAAATCGAGGACAAGTTTCTGCTTGTTCTGGGCATCGACGAGGGGGTACAGGTCTTTAGCCAGGGCATCGATCTTGGCAGCCTCCAGGATGGACGGCTCCATGAGCGTCACCACGGTGACGCCGGCGTAGTCCTGAATAACGATGCGCTCAGCGGGCATAGGCCGGCACCAGAACTCCCTGCTGAAGCAGGGAGCAAGAACTCTCGCGAATCAATGCACACACGTAAATGACCCCCGCTCCCGCAGGGGGTTCTGACTCAGCGGCGGTCCATGAAGATCCGCAGCAGGTACCAGAACATCAGGGCGACCGATGCGAACAACTGAAGCGACGCGCCGACGTAGCGATCGGTCGGGAAGTGCTTCAGGATGTTCGACGTGTCGTACAGAATCGAGCCGCCCGCCAGGGCCACCATGATGACCGAGAAGAACGTGCCCAGGGTGAATCCGAAGATGAGGCTTGCGACGATGGCGATCAGCGCACAAACGAATCCCCATTTGAGGATGCCGCCGAGGAAGCTGAAGTCCTTGCCGGTGCCGATCGCGATGAACGTCAGGCCGAAGAAGCCCAGGATCGTGCAGGTCGCGGCGCTCTGAATGGCGCCGGGTGCGTACATATTGGCGATGTACAGCATTGGCACGAAGATCAACGCCTGGGCCAAGACATAGGCGGCCAGCCCCCCATACTGCGCCAACTTCGACGCGGAACTGTGGGCCAGCCGCGAGGCAAACCACGAGACGATCACAAATGCACCGAAGACCAGCAGCCAACGTCCCTGGCTGGCCTGGCTGCCGATCAGCGCCGCCGTGATGTTGTCGGCCAAGCCGCTCTTGAACAGGGCGACTTCCAGACCGGTGAAGGCGAGGACCGCCGCGAGCAGATGGAGGTAGGTGCGCGTGATGAACGTCTTGCGGTCGATCTGGGTCATCGGGACCGCGACCGCGCCGAAGCCGGCGTTCTCAAACTGAGGTTCGTTGTTCCACGAGTTGCCTGCGTTGTTCGGGAAAGCCATAGCACCTACTCCTTCTGCTTGTCACATGCGAACCGCATGGCTGCCAAAGGCCGCAGCCATGCCACCCGTCGCCATCCCGCCCAGGGAGGACGACCTGGCTACCCTGCACATGCCACATTATCGACGCGGCGCAGGTGGCCGTGCCACCTGCGCCCGTTCAAGCGTCATTATAGCGGCTTGTCGCCGCCTGTCAGTTCACGGTCCAGGTGTCGCCTTCGTTGAACAACTTCTCCAGGGTCCCCCGGCCCTTGGCCAGACCGGTGTCCACCTGCCGCTGGACCTCTTTCTCAAAGATTGGCGCTTCCACTGCCCGGAAGATACCCATCGGCTCGGGGAAGTGCGGATGGTGCATCCGGCTCAGAGCAAACGCCAAGCCCGAATCCGGGGCCCGTTCATCGTGGAAGATCAAGTCGTCTTCCTTGATGTCGCCGCCCAGTTGAACGACCTCGGGCGTGACGCCGTTCATGCGGATGCCCTTTTCGCGGTTCTTGCCGAAGATCAGGGGCTTGCCATGCTCGAGCATGAGGGTTGTGTCGGCCTTGGTGTCCTTGTCGCTGGCATATTCGAAAGCGCCGTCGTTGAAGACGTTGCAATTCTGATAAATCTCGACGAACGACGTGCCCTTGTGCTCGTGGGCCCGCTTGAGGACGTCGCACAAGTGCTTGACGTTGGTGTCCATCGTGCGTGCGACAAAGGTCGACTCGGCGCCGAGCGCGAATGAGATCGGGTGAATCGGGTTGTCGACCGAGCCGTACGGCGTGGACTTGGTCTTCTTGCCGAGTTCGGACGTGGGCGAATACTGGCCCTTGGTCAGACCGTAGATGCGGTTGTTGAACAGCAGCACGACGACGTCGAGATTTCGGCGGATCAGGTGCATCATGTGATTGCCGCCGATCGACAATCCGTCGCCGTCACCGGTGACAATCCACACCGCCAGATCGGGCCGGGCGGTCTTTACGCCGGTCGCGACGGCCGTCGCGCGGCCGTGGATGCTGTGGATGCCGTAGGTGTTCATGTAGTACGGGAAGCGGCTGGAGCAGCCGATGCCCGACACGAAGACCATGTTCTCCAGGCGAAGACCCGTCTCGGGGAGGATCTTCTTGACCTGGGCCAGAATCGAGTAATCGCCGCAACCGGGGCACCAGCGAATGTCCTGATCACTGGCGAAATCGGCTGCTTTCAATACTGGAAGCGTGCTCACTGGGCACCCCCTTGGAGAACTTCGTTGATTTTCAATTCAAGCTCGCTGATGAGGAACGGCTTGCCCTTGATTTTGTTGTAGCCGATCGCGTCGATCAGGAACTCGGATCGGATGATGAATCGCAACTGGCCCATGTTGAGTTCGGGGATCAGTACCTTCTTGTACTTTCGCAAAACGTCGGCCGTGTTTTTCGGCATCGGGTTCAGGTACTTCAGGTGGGCATGGGCGACCGACTGGCCGCGCTTCTGCGCCCGCTGAACGGCCGACTTGATCGCGCCGTAGGTGCCGCCCCATCCGAGGACGAGCAGGTCGCCGGACGACGGACCCATGACCTCCAACTCGGGAATCGCTGATGCGATGCCGGCGATCTTCTTGGCCCGCAGGCGGATCATGCGCTCGTGGTTGTCGGGGTCGTAACTGACGTTGCCGGTGATGTCCTGCTTCTCCAGGCCGCCGACGCGGTGCTGCAAGGTCGGCGTGCCGGGAATGGCCCACGGCCGGGCCAGTTCGTGGTTTCGCTCGTAGGGCATGAAATCATGGCCCTCGCGAGGCTGGGCATTGCTGATTTCGATCTTCGGCAGGCTCTTCGGATCGGGAATGGCCCACGGCTCCTCGCCGTTGCCGATGTAGCCGTCGGTCAGCAAAATGACGGGCGTCATGAATCGCGTCGCCAGCCGCACCGCCTCGACCGCCATGTAGAAGCAATCGCCCGGCGAGCAGGCGGCGAGCACGCAAAGCGGGCACTCGCCGTTGCGGCCGTACATGGCCTGCATCAGATCGGCCTGCTCGGTCTTGGTCGGCAGACCGGTGCTCGGTCCGCCGCGCTGGACGTTGACGATGACCACGGGCAGCTCGGTCATGACGGCCAGGCCGATGGCCTCCGCCTTCAAGGCAAGGCCCGGGCCGCTGGTGCCGGTGACGGCGATGACGCCGGTGTAAGCCGCGCCGACGGCCGAGGCCATCGCCGCGATTTCATCTTCCGCCTGAAACGTCTTGACGCCGAAGTTCTTGCGGCGGCTCAGTGCGTGCAGCACGTCGCTGGCCGGGGTGATCGGGTAACTGGCGTAGAACAGGTCGCGTCCGGCCTGATGCGCCGCGGCGACCAGGCCCAGGGCCGTCGCCTCGTTGCCGCCGATCTTGCGATACCTGCCGGGCGTCAATTTCGCCTTGCCGACGTGGTAACGAACCGGGAAGAATTCGCAGGTTTCGCCGAAGAAATAGCCGGCCTTGAGCACGCGGATGTTCGCCTCGGCGACCGATGGATCCTTGGAAGCGAATTTCTCCTTGATCCACTTGGTCGTCGGCTCCATGTCGCGGCCGTACAGCCAGTAGACGAGGCCGAGGGCGAAGAAGTTGCGGCTCTTGTCGGCCTGCTTCGAGCCGATGTCCATCTCCTTGACCGCCTCGCGGGTCAATTTGGAGATGGGCACCTTGTACAACTGGTATTTTGACAGGCTGCCGTCTTCGAGCGGATTGGTCTCGTAGCCGGCCTGCTTGAGGCGACCCTTGTCGAACGAGTCTTCGTTGACAATGATGATGCCGCCTTCGCGGACATCGCGGAAGTTGGTCTTCAGCGCGGCCGGGTTCAACGCGACCAGCGCGCTCACCGCGTCGCCGGGCGTGTGAATGTCGTGGCTGCTGAAATTGATTTGAAACCCGCTGACGCCGGCCAGCGAACCGGCCGGGGCGCGAATCTCGGCGGGGAAATCCGGAAACGTGCTGATGTCGTTGCCGAAGATGGCGGAGCTGGTGGTGAACTGCGTTCCGGCAAGTTGAACGCCGTCGCCGGAGTCGCCTGCAAAGCGGACGGCGATCTCCTCCATTTCCTCGATGGGTCTGACCGGGGCGGTGATTGTGCTCATGGTTCTCTTGACTACATGCTGATTCCAACCCGACTCTGACGTCACGACCACTGGACGGTCGTCGCTACGGCATAAAGCATCCCATGGATTACCTGCGATCCCCCGCGGGTTGTTGGGGTCGGACCGCATGATTGTTGTCGGTCAGACGGGCGACAAGCGCCTCATTCAAAAACCGCAACAAAACGGCCATTCCTGCGCCGCTCGTCCATCGGACATGTCTTGCCCGTCGCCGCCTCCACCGGCCGAGACAGGTAGCCTGGACCCTTGGGCCCCCTCCACGTTGGAGAAAACACCAGGCGCCGAACTTCCTGCTCGAACTCGCCTGGGGATGCGACTCAAGACAGTCGTGAAAAGGATAGCAATTCCAGCGTGAAGTCGCAATGCGACGCGTCAAAAGCCCGCGTGGACGGCCCTGGCAACCGCATTCTCAACCTCAGGACCGCGACCGTGTTGGCGCGGGCACCGTCGTGCCATCGAAACCAGAGCGGCGAACGTCAGGAGCGGGGCGCCGTCCCGCACGACATCGGGGCCGCGACCGTCAGGAGCGGAGGGCCGTGCCGAACGAAAAAACGGCATGAATTGCCCGGCCCGTGGCCCGTCGGCAGCCCAAACAGCGTTGGCGAACGTGCATGCGATGGCCCTCACGGTGGCCGCCTCGGCGCAGATTTCGCGTGTCGGTGCCCATCGCGAGATGAACGCGGCGCTATCAAACCTCGAGCGCGGCCGCTTGGTCCGGCACAGGCGTTGGGATTCTCTCCCGTTCGGAGAAAAAACCACGACGCCCGGCAACGGATGCCGCGTCGACCATCCACGGAGGCGCGCTGGTCGCCCTGTTCGATACCCCCGAATCGGGCGCGGCCGGAGGCGACGTTCCGCACGCCGCGCCGCGTGTTCGCGATACAGTCTATCCACAATCAGGGCTCGTTGTAGGGCGGGTCATCGACCCGCCTTTTCGTCAGTGCCGGAGATTCACTCCCATGGGGATGATCGCCGGTGCCAAAAGCAGAATGTCCCCGCGGCACTCGACCTCAACCAGGCCGTCGATCTCCTGCACGAGGTTCCAGCCGTCATAGACGAAGCGAATGTCCGAATCCGGCGCTTCCATCCAGTCCTCCGTGCCCACGTTCCACGGA
>Ga0268299_1000191_pt1 | contig 240451 bp, 228 predicted proteins | sample NOBtaG_FD_193484 | JGI IMG/M metagenome (GOLD analysis project Ga0268299, IMG submission 193484) | Activated sludge microbial communities from bioreactor in Nijmegen, Gelderland, Netherland - NOB reactor | ecosystem: Engineered > Bioreactor > Aerobic > Activated sludge | place: Netherlands... | reverse complement strand
TGGCAGAGGCCGACCTGCTTGATGCTGGGGTACTTCGCGGCGATGGCCCAGGTGTTGATCGCCATCGGGTTGACATATTGCAGCATGATCGCCTCGGGACACACCGCGAGCATGTCCTCGCAGATGTTCCACAAATGCGGCACGGTGCGGATGCCGCGCATGATGCCGCCGATGCCGAGCGTATCGGCGATCGTCTGGCGCAGGCCGAACCTCTTGGGCACCTCGAAGTCGGTGATGGTACAGGGGTCGTAGCCGCCGATCTGGAAACAGACGACGACGAAGTCCGCGCCCTCGAGCGCGCGGCGCTGGTCGGAGAACGTCTCGATCGTCGCCTTGGTGCCCAGCGTCTGGACCAGCTTGCCGGCGATGACGGCGCTCTCCTCGAGCCGCTGCGGGTTGATATCCATCAGCGCGATCCGCGCATCGGCCAGCGCCGGCCGCTGCAGCACGTCGCCGACGATGTTCTTCATGAACACGGTCGAGCCGGCGCCGATGAAGGTGATCCTGGGGTTGGGCATTGTCACTGGCGCCGCCGGCGCCCTCCTCGAAAAGCTGGCGCGAAGCTAGCTCCGCGGCCCGCCAAAACAAGCCGCTGGTCTAAAGCAATTCTTCCGGTTTCTAAAGTTCCCTGCATGCAGCGGCGGCTGTCTGACAGCTTCCCGCGCGCCCTTTCAAATGACAGCCGTTTCGTCTTAAGTGCCGCCGCCAAGCGCGGAGGTACACTTTGGCCAAGCACAAAATCGCCGTCATCGGGGTGGGCAAGATCGCCGTCGACCAGCACCTGCCGGTGATCGACAAGAGCCGCGATTTCGAGGTCGCGGCCACGGTGTCGGGCCGCGGCGTGCAGCATCGCGACCTGCCGGTGTTCAAGACGGCCGCCGAGCTCTATGCGGCGATGCCCGAGGTCAAGCTCGTCGCCATCTGTACGCCGCCCGGCGTGCGCCACGCCTATGTGCGCGAGGCGATCGATGCAGGCAAGCATGTGCTGATGGAAAAGCCGCCGACCCCGACCATCAGCGAGCTCGACGACCTCGTCGCCTACGCCAAGAAGAAGAAGCGAATCCTGTTCCAGACCTGGCACAGCCGCTACAACGAGGCGGTCGACGCCACGCGCAAGATCCTCAAGAAGAACGGCCTCCGCACGGCGCGCATCGACTGGCGCGAAAGCGTGCGCAAATGGCATCCAGGGCAGGACTGGGTGTGGGAGCCCGGCGGCTTCGGCGTGTGCGACCCCGGTATCAATGCCCTGTCGATCTTTACCAAGGTCGTACCCTTCCCCGTCTTTGTCGAAAAGGCGCACCTCAAGTTCCCGGCCAACCGGCAGACGCCCGTCGATGTCGAGATCGTCTTCAAGTCGGCCGAGGCGCATCAGCCGCAGATGAGCGCCGGCTTCAACTGGCTCGAGGAGTCGGGCGAGATCTGGACCATCCGCTTCGAGACGCTCAAGGGCGACGAACTCAAGCTCGAAAAGGGCGGCACGGTGCTGCGCATCAACGGCAATGTGACCATCGAGAACCCGTCCGAGGAGTACGAGCAGATCTACGCGCACTTCGCCAAGCTGCTCAGGAAGGGCAAGTCCGAGGTCAGCGACGCTCCCCTGCGGCTCGTCGCCGACGCGTTCCTGCTCGGTGCGCGGGAGAATGTCGAGGAGTTCCACTGGTAGGCGCGGCGCTCCGCGCCAACCAAGCCACACCCACCAGCGGCGGCGACCGCGCTAGTGATGTCCGCTCACCCCTCCAGCCACTTCACCTGCTCCTTGCTCAGCTCGATGCCCGTCGCCTCGATCGAGTTCTCGAGCTCGCCAATCGAGCGCGGGCCGATCAGCGGGACGACTTCGAGCGTGTGGTTGAGCACATAGGCGAGCGCTATCTGGATCGGTGTTTTACCAAGCTCGGCCGCGAGCTTCACGGCGCGATCGCGGCGCTTGAAGTTCCGGGGGCTGTACCAGGAGTTGACAATCTCCTCATTGTCGAACTTGTCGCGGCCGGCGGCGTCGGTGAAGAAGCCACGCGCCTGGCTCGACCAGGAGAACACCGGCATCTTCCGGCGCTTGAGCCAGGCCTTCCATTCGTCGTCGGAGGCGGCGACGCAACCGGCCCAGACCGGGTTCACCATCTCGGCCAGCGCGAAATTGTTGGACAGCGCATTGGGCGCCATCAGTCCGTGCTTGCCGGCATATTTGATGGCGGCGTCCATGCGGGCGCGGCTCCAGTTCGAACCGCCGAACGCGTCCTTGATGCGCCCGGCCTTCACCTCGGCATTGAGCGCGTCGACGAACTCGCCGACCGGCACCTCTTCGTTGTCGCGATGCATGAAATAGATATCGACATGGTCGGTCTGCAGGCGGTCGAGCGACTCGCTCAACTGCCTGCCGATCTGGTCGGGGTAGTTGAGCGGCGTGTGGATGCCCTTACCGATCAGGACGTAAGAGTCGCGTTTCACGCCGCGGCTCTTCTGCCACTGACCGAAGAACTTCTCGCTGCGGCCCGCGCCATAGGCCCAGGCCGTGTCGAACAGATTGCCGCCGCGCTCATAGAACGCATCGAGCAGGATGGAAGCGCCGCCGAAGCTGGGGAAGTACTCAAAGCCCATCGCGACTTTCGACGTCGGCTGGCTGATGCCGGTGATCTGCCGCTTGCCGAGCGTGCCGGCCCTGGGCGCCTTGAGCTTGTCGCCGCGAATGGTGGTGCCGCCGCGCTTTGGCGCCTTCTCGATGTTGAATTCGAGCCCGGCGTCGGCGCGCCATTTGTCGAGCGTCCTGAGGTTGCCCAGCGTGTCGGCCCAGCTCATGCCCGGTGCATCGAACTGCTGCCGACCGGCATGGATTGCGGCGGCCGCGGCGTCCGCCTCATAGGCATAGAGGGGCTTGCCCTTCTTGCCGCCATGGGTCTGCTTCTTCCCGTCGCGCAGGATCACGTCGAACGTGCCCGGCGAGCCGTCGCGCGGACCGCTCACGAACCAGAAATCCTTGACCTCGATGCGACCCAGCGTGCCGATGATGCGCAGCACATTGTCCTGCTGCACGGAAACCGAGCAACTGATCTCGGCGATGATCTCGTTGGGGAATTTCAGCACGGCCGACGCCCATTCGTCGGTGCCTTCGAGGCCGAGATGCGCCACGCCCAGCGTCTTGACCGGATCGAGGAAGGGCTTGCCCGCCGCCGCGCCGGCGATCAGGCGCGAGATCGAGGTGACGTAGCAACCCACATCGAGGATGCCGCCGCCGGCGAGGTCGTTCTTGTAGAGCCGGTGCTCGGGCATGAAGCCCGGCATGGCGAAGCCGAAGCTGGTCTTGATCAGGCGCACCTCGCCGATGACGCCCGACGTCACGACGTCGATCAGGAGCTGCGTCTGCGGATGGAGGCGGTACATGAAGGCCTCACCCATGAAGGTGCCGGCCTTCTTCGCCGCGTCGAACATCGCTTCGGCCTGGAAGGCCGTAAGCCCCAGCGGCTTTTCGATCAGCGCATGCTTGCCGGCCTCCGCGGCCTTGATGCCCCATTCGGCGTGGCCGGGGTGGGGCGTTGCGATGTAGACAGCGTCCACCTCGGGGTCGGCGAGCAGCGCTTCGTAGCTGCCGTGAATGCGCGCGCCGGGGAAGTCGGTCTTGAGCGACGCCTTAGTGGGGTTGCGCGAGCCGATGGCGACCAGATCGCCGCTGTCGGTGCCGTTGAGGCCGAGGAGAAACGCCTTGGCAATTCCGCCCGCGCCAATGATGCCCCAGCGGATGGGTTTGTTCTTGCTCGCCACTTGTCTGATGCCTCCCACGCCCGGACTCAGCCGGGGTAAATATTTACTAACGTGGATTAGTCCAAACGGCGAGGCCGCACAATCGCCGTACTGCGGCCGGCGCTCACAAATCCACCGCGCAGCGGAAACCTATCAGACCGGATCGGTTCAACCCGGCGCCGCATTGCAGTAGCTTCACCGAGCGCGAGGGCGGCATCGGCCCGCTCTCGACATACCAGTCGGAGGGCACCGCCAGCGGCGCGCAGCCGCCCTTGAGGATGTGGAAGCGCGAACGCCCGTCGACATGTTCGCTCTCGGTGAGGTTCCACACCAGCGGGTCCGACCGTTCGAGCAGCCCGCGCTCCGCCGCGATCTGCCATTCGTCCTCGGTCGGCAGCCGAAGGCCGGCCCACGCCGCATAGGCCCGCGCGTCGGCCAGCTCGACATAAGTCGCCGGCCCCGTCACCGCGAGCGCAAAGCGCTCCGTGCGGGCCGGGCTGTAGCCGGTCTCGCGCAGGAAGCGATGGAAGTCTTCCGCCGTGACCTCATGCACCCCGATGGCGAAGCGCCGCGCCGGCATATGGCGCGTCATCGTCGCCATCGCATGCAGGCGCGGTGGCAGCGGCTTCCATTCGTCGACGAACGGCGCCTCGCCATAGAGGCCCGTCTCGCGCAGGCGGTACGTCACCTCGATATCGCCGCCGGGCCAGTCCACCGCGACCATGCCGGCGGGGACGGCGGAACGACGCGCGATAGGTGCGGGAATGCGGATCGCGGGGCGGGCGGCAAAGGTGGAGGCCAGGGCCCCCTCATCCGCCCTATCGGGCACCTTCTCCCCCAGGGGGAGACGGGCAGGCACCGCAATGCCTGGGTGTCGGCCGGATGAGGGGGCCTTTGCTACAGCAGCTATTGCGCCGGCGCGCAGCACACCCGAAGCCGGACCGCCGCTCACCAGGTCGACCAGCCCCTCGCCTTCGATCCAGGGACCGTCATAGTCACCACCGCGGTTGACCACCGTCCACAACGGCACGCCGTCATGCACCCATTTGCTCGCGACGAGCTGCGGCGCGGCGGTCTGGGCCAGCGGCGTCCAGTCTTCGCTCGTGAACCATGGCGCATGCGAGCGATAGACCGCCGACATCGCCCGGAGCGTTGCCTTGTCGCGCGGCGACCAGCCGACCCAGACGCCGAACACCACCTCCCACACCAGCACGCCCGTGCCGTTAAGCCAGGCCGAATGCAGCTCGTCGAGATGCTCATGGTTCCAGCGACGGATGTGGTGCAGCTCGTGCCGACGCTCGAGCCATTTGGTGCGCAACACACCGGGCGTCGCACTGTCGGCGAACCACTGGGCCCAGCTCATGGTCTGCGCCGCGACCCTGGGCAGCGGTACCTTGCTCTCCCCCTCGAGCGTCAGCGCCGGGTCGATCGCGTCGAGCGCAGCGCGCAGCGCGCCGCTTGCTTCTTTTGAGGAGTCGAGGAACACGCCGTCGACACCGAGCTTGCTGACGAGCCCGATCACCGTATCGATCGCCTCGGCGCCGCTGCCCGTCTCCCATGGATAGTAGCTCAGATAGACGCGCATGCCGCGCGCCTGGAACTGCGCCACGATTTCGGGAAGCTCCGCGACATCCTCGAAATAGGCGAAGTGGTTGCGCGCGTCGATGCCGAGGACTGGATAGGCGTTCCACAGAGTGATGCCGTCGAAGCCGCCAAAGTCGCGCTCCGCTGCGTCGAGATAGCGGTCGACGGTGAACACACCCCGCTCGTGGTCGTAGAGCAGCTCGTCCCACAGCCAGGCGACATTCATTACCCGCGCCGAGGGGTTCGTGCCGCGATAGCGCGCATCGTCATAGCCGACCTTGGCACGCGCCTCGCTGCGCCAGCGCGTCAGCGCCGCGCGCCAGGCCGGCCAGTCGGCGGGATCGTCGGGCACGGCGAAGATCTTGGCTTCGTCGAGCACGCTCAAATCGGCGTCCGGCGCGAGCGGCACAATTGTCGGCCGGTCGATGGGCCGCGGGACGTAGGGATTGAACCCGAGAGAGGGCATCAGAGACCGAGTATCCTGCGCGCCCGCACGATGATGGGGGCATCCACCATACGGCCGTCCACGGTGAAAGCGCCCGCCCCGCCCCTGGCCGCTTCAACCACCCGCTCGGCCCAGGCAATTTCCAGCGCGCTCGGCGCGAACGCGGCGTTGAGCAGCGGCACCACCGTCGGGTGCACGCAGGTTGCGCCGTCGAAGCCATGTTCGCGGGCTTCGCGGCCGGCGGCCTCGATCGCCGGCAGATCGGCATAGTCGGCCACCGAACGCAGCAGACCGAAGCTCAGCTTGCCTTCGGCCTTGGCCGCATAGTGCACCAGCAGCTTGGGCGTGCGCAGCACCTCGGGCGTTGGCGTCGCGCCCAGCTCGGTCGCGAGGTCCTCGCTGCCCACCAGCAGGCCCATCACACCAGGGTGCCGCGCATAATCCCGCGCATCGAGCACCGCGCCCGGGCTCTCCAGCATGGCGATAACGGGCAAGGCGAAACCGCCGAGCTCGCTGATCTCCGCCTTGGCCAGCACCAGCCCGGTGGCTCCGGCGCGCGTCGCCGCCTCGGCATCGGCGCGTCGCCGCTCGCCCGGATTGACGCGCACGAACACCCTTGCGCCGTCGCGACTGACCGCCTTCGCGGTCTCCGCGAGGCCGTCTCTGGCCCGATCCTTGTCGGTCTCCGGCACGGCGTCCTCGAGGTCGAGGATGATCGCGTCCGCGCCGCGCTCATGCGCCTTGGCGATGAACCGCTCGGCATGCGCGGGCACATAGAGCAGCGAGCGCAGCTTCACAGTCCAAGCTCCTTCAGGATTTCGGCATTGTGCTCGCCCAGCCTCGGCGCCGGCCTTTGCCACACGCCGGGAGTGTCGCTCAGGCGCGGCACGATGCTGTGCATCGGCAGCGCACCATAGTCGGCATCGTCGGCTTCGACGGTGACGCCGCGTTCGGTGAAATGCGGGTCGTCGGCTGCGTCGGCCGGCGAGAAGATCGGCCCGACCGTGGCGCCCGCCTCGCGCATGATCGCGAGCGCTTCGTCATGGTCGTGCTGGGCGAACCAGGCGCCCACGGCCTCGTCGACCAGTTCGCGATGCTTCACCCTCTGCTCATTGGTGGCAAAGCGCGGATCGGCAAGCATGTCGCTCCGCCCGATCAGCTCGAAGATGCGCCTGGCGACCTGCGGCGTCGAGCCGGAGACGGCAAGGTACTTGCCGTCGCGGGCGCGATAGACATTGCGCGGGCTCGACGTGTTGGAGGCGCTGCCCGAGCGCATCTTGGTCTTGCCCGTCACGCGATAGAGCGCCGCTTCCGGGCCGAGCACCGAGACGATGGGCTCGAGCAGACTGAGGTCAATCACCTGCCCCCTGCTGAGCCCCTTTTCGCGCGCCAGCAGCGCCATGCTCACGGCATTGGCGCCATAGACGCCGGCGATCATGTCGGCCAGCGCCAGCGGCGGCAGCACCGGCTCGCGATCGGGGAAGCCGTTGCGATGCGCGAAGCCGCTCATCCCCTCGACGATCGAACCGAAGCCCGGCAGGTGCGCATAGGGTCCGGTCTGGCCGAAGCCCGAGATGCGCACGATGATCAGATCGGGATTGTCGGCCAGCAGCGTCTCAGGCGCGAGGCCCATCTGCTCGAGCGTCCCCGGCCGGAAATTCTCGATGAACACGTCGGCCGTCCGGAGCAGCGCCTTCAGCGCCGCCATGCCGTCGGCGTCGCGCAGGTTCAGCGCCAGCGACCGCTTGTTGCGGCCATAGACCTTCCAGAACAGCGCATGCCCCTCGTCTTTCCATTGCCTGAGCGGATCGCCCTCGGGCGGCTCGACCTTGATGACATCGGCGCCGAAATCGCCGAGCTGCAGGCTGAGCATATTACCGGCCACGAGCCGGCTGAGGTCCACCACGCGAATACCGCGCAGCGGACCCTCAGACGTTGGATCGAAGTGGACAGCCTCAGGCAAAATCCTCGATCTCCAGGCGGCCCACGCTCATCCGCCCCGCGCTCGCAATGCGCAGGCCGGCCATGCCGTAGCGATAGGCACCGTCGCTCGCCGACAGCAGCTCCTTGCCATCGACCGACAAAGTCAGCCGGTCGCCGATCGCCTTGAGCTCGACCTGATGATCGCGGCCCAGCTCGAGCTTGAACGGCGCCGCGGCCAGCACGGTCGTGCCGTGATCCTGCTTGACGATCACCACCTGCCCGTCATGGAAGCCGCCCGCGTAGAAGCGGCTCGTGCCCTGGACGCGCGCGCTCACGAGGTGCGAGGCGCCCGCCAGCGGCGTGATCTCGGCGGCGACGCGCTGGTCGTGGAGGTAGGCATTGCCCGTCCACAGATCCGCATCGCTCGCGGTGTGCACATGCAGCCGGCCGCCTTCCATCGTGAAGTAGCCGCGGTTCCAGGTGAAGCGCGTGACGCCGCCCCATTCGAGCTGTTCGAGCTTCGGGTCGATCGTCACCTTGCCCGGCCCGCTCACCTCGAAGTCGGCAAGGAACAGGCGGCCGAGGAATTTGAGCCGGCCGAAATACTCGATCGACACACCGATCTCGTCGACCGCTTCGGCCGAACCATCGGGGATCGCGAACTCGTATTGCTGCCAGTCGTCCTTGGCGGGAATCTGCCAGGCACCGACCTCCTCGATCGTGCCGCTCATGGCGCGACGCACATAGGGCACGACGCGCAGATTGCCATCGCCGTTCCAGGGGTCGAGCTTGAGCTTGAACTTCACGATCTGGCCGTTGTCGGCCACCGGCGTGAACATCGGGCGGTAGCGCTCGTCGTTGAATTCGCTCTGGCGATACCATGGCTTGTAGAACACGCGTCCACCCTGGCCGCGCTCGAGCCGGTCGAGCTGGATCTCGAGCGCGCCGCGCGAGGCTTCGGTATGCACCTCATCGGTGTGCCGCAGCAGGATGCGGTTGAGCCCTTCGGCGCGGAAGCCATGCGTCGAGCCCGGCGCATCGAAGTCGAAGCGGAGGCCGCGGCGCTCGAAATCCTCGACCCAGAGCGGATCGGGTGCCTCGCCATTGAGCCGCTGGCCCAGCACGGTCAGCTCGCGCGCGAAGGTCGGGATGTCGAGGATGTTGACCGTTCCCAGCACGCCCGAGGTCACGAGGAAATCGTTGATGGGCCTGCGATATTTGTCCCAACCCGGCTGCAGGCCCTGGAAGGTGCCCACGATCGCCGCCGCGTTGCCAGCATTGCAGTCGGTGTCCCAGCCGGCCATCGTCGCGATCTCGGCGGTGCGCGGCAGGTCGCCCTGGCCGTAGAGCACGGCCATGATCAGCACGCCGGCATTGGGAATGATGTGGCAGACGCCCGGATAGCGGTCGTAACCGAAATCGGCGACCAGCATCTTCTGGCACGAACGCCAGTCGTCGGGATGCGCCTTGTGATGAGCGATCACCGCCTTGGCGACGCGCGCATATTCGCTGTCGCCGGGAATGGTCGCCATCGCCGCGGTGACGATCTCGTCGATCGACGTGGCGACGAAGGCCTGCGCGATCGCCGCCGCCACCCAGCGCGCGCCATGCAGACCATTGCCGTCATGCGCGACGCTGGCGGCGCGCGCCGACATTTCGGCGGCACGCTTGGGATTGCCCGGGTTCAGCCAGCCCCAGCTATCGATGAAGATCTGACCGCCGATCTGTTCGGCGATGGCTGCGCCATTGGTCGCGATCGACCCCGACGCCGGCGCCGCAATACCGTTCCTCAGGTTGAGATAGGCGGTGTGCTCGGTCGAGCGGCCAAAGCCGCCCCACCAGTACATGCCGTGCTCCTCCGCCGCGTAGTTGAGCCAGGTCCGGCCCTCCTGCTCGGCGGTGAAGTCGAGGCCATAGTCGCGCAGCACGCGGATGAAATAGACCGGGCCGTTGGTGTCGTCGTCCGCCGCGAAATTCTTGAAGTCGTGGAGGTATTGCGTCACTTCGCCATAGGTCTTCTCGATCCGCTCGAGCGACCAGATTGTCGGCTCGACCGGAGCGCCCAGCCGCACGCCGATCGCCTTGGCGATGAAGCCTGCATAGATGCGCTCGTAGATATCCCGCGTGTTCACTTCGGTTCCTTCAATTGTGAGTCAGGCGACCTTGTCGGCCGCGATTGGAGAGAGCAGTTGCGTGCGGTCGCCCGCCACCTGCTGGGCCCGCCGCGCCGCCTGGACGAAGATCTCGTTGGCGGCATCGGCGAAGCGATCGGCTTCCGCCATCAGGTCGACGCGGTTGGCCCGGTCGAGCAGAGCGAGGTCGGCCGGATCGATCACCGCCGCGCCGTGCAGCACGCCCAGGATCGCGCCCGCCATCACGCCGATCGAGTCCGTGTCGCGGCCCGAATTGATGCCGTCTTCAACCGATTTGCGGAACGCGCCGGAATTGACCACGGCAAAGCCGAGCGCCAGCGGCAGCTCCTCGATCGCATGCAGCCGGCTGGGCTGGTAGGCGTCGCTGGGCATGCCCGCCTTGTCGGGCGAGTGGTTCACATTGTCGCCCATGGGCGAGTAGGCGGCGATGATGTCGTGGAATACTGCCGTTGCCTCGGCATGGTCGCTGCCCGCTGCCCTGAGCTTGCGCGCCGCCGACACGATGTCGACGATGGCCCGCCTTGTGCCGTCCTTGGCCACCGCGATCGTCGCTTCCACCACATCGTCGAGCGTCGTGCCCGGCACGAAGGCCGCGGCCACCGCCGCCGCCATCACGCCCGCCGCCTCGAGTCCGAAGCTCTGCTGGTGGCCGGCGGCGAAGGCGATCGCCTCATCATAGGCGGCGCGTGGATCGCAGGCGTTCACCGCGCCGATGGGCGCGATGTACATCGCCGCGCCGCAGTTCACCATGTTGCCAATGCCGCCCTGGCGCGGATCGACGCCGGAGAGCTGGTGGCGCTGGTAGATCCACTTCTCGGGATAGAACAGTCTTTCGACCAGCAGCGCCTCGCGCTGCAGCTCGGGGATCCAGCGCGGCGTCCAGCCGATCTCGCGGACCATGCCATCGGCCATGTCCCACGCGTCGAGCGGCCGCCGCTCATTGGCGTAGATGTTCATCAACGCCAGCGTCATCAGCGTGTCGTCGGTGACGATGCCGTTGCCGCGCACGCGACCGTTTCGGGCCCCATCGGGCAAATCCATCTTGTGCCACCGCGTATCGAGCGAGGTGACACGGCCGTAGCGCGCCCGGATCTCCCCGGCCGAGAGTTTCTCGACCGGGGCACCGAGGGCGTCGCCAAGGGCGACGCCGTAGAGCAGCGCGCGGATCCGTCCCTTGAGGGACAGACCCTCGTCTGTCGTGGTCATTTAAGCACAGTCCTTGCGTAGTCGGTCAGGCGCTGGCCGCCGGCGGCGTTCCACTCGGCGACATAGGTGTCCCACTGGTCCATGCCGGCTTCGCCGGTGATGAACTTGGCCACCCAGGAACGATAGACGTTCTCGGCAGCGTCGACATCGGGCGCGTATTCGGCCGGCCACACGAAGCTGTTGTCCGGCTTGAACCACTTGCTGACGCTCGCCAGGAAGTCGAGCGAGGCCTGCGAGCGCCATTCGGTCGGCGGCACCCAGGTCGGCGCGTAGGAGAAGCGCGCATACCAGGTCGACATGTCCGGGTTGACGGTGATCGTACCGTCGGCAGCCTTGGTGTAGTGCGTGCCTTCAAAGCCCATGCGGTCGACCACCTGGCCCTCAGGGCTGGCGAGGAAATCCATCACCTTCATGGCGGCAGCCTGCGTCTCGGGCGACGCCACCGACGAGATGGCCCAGCCGCGGCTCTCCTTGCTCACATCCACGGCCTGCAGGCCCTGGCCGCCCGGGCCCGAGGGCACCGGCAGCAGGGTCAGCGTGATGTCCTCGCCCGGATGGGCCGCGGCCATCTTGCCACCATAGATGCCAACCGTCTCGGCGGAGGAGCCGAAGATCACGCCAGCCTTGCCGGTGTAGAACTTGTCTTCCTTCACGTCGAACTTGTTGGTGACGTACTCCTTGTCGAACAGGCCCTTGGCGGCAAGATCGGCGTAATAGGCGATCTTGGCCTTCTCCTGCTCGGTCACGCGCGCGGCGACCCACTGGCCCGACGCGTCCTTCATCCAGGTGCCGGTGACGCCGAAAGCCTGGTTGAAGATGTCGTCGAGTTCGTTGGTGTTCACATAGGCGGTGAGGCCCAGCGTGTTACCCGGGGTGCCGTCGCCGTCGAGATCGCCATCGTGGATCGCCTGGAACAGGGCGGTGTAGTCGTCGACGGTCTCGGGTTTCTTGCCGCCCAGCTTTTCGAGCCAGTCGGTGCGGATCACCGGCTGCGGCGCACGCGGCGGGAAGTCGTAGACCAGGTAGGGGTAGTTCTTCATGCGCTCGACGTTGTGGCCGTAGAGCTCGTTCTTGAGGAACTTGGTGTTGGCGATGAGCGGGTTGAGGTCGGCGAGGATGCCCTGCTCCACCATCTTCTGGTCGCCGCCCTGGAAGTAGATCAGGTCGGGGATATCGCCGCCCAGGAGCAGCGCGCTCAGCTTGTCGGCGTAGGACGAGGCCGCGATCGGCACGATCTGCAGGTCGATATCGCTGCCGTCCATGGCTTTGACGCCGGCCTCGATGTTCTTGATGTAGGTCTCCGATGCCGGATCGTCCGGCACGAGGTCGCCGGCCACGATGCGCACCACGGTCGCCTGGGCCATCGCGCCGCCGACCATCACGGCCGTCATCGCGATAGCGGTCCCCGCCATCAGCAGGTGTCGTCTAAGCATGGAATGTCCTCCTGTTATGCTTGTTGGTTTGGTTGGTTGTGATTGAACTGGGGTGTCGGGTAGTCCGACGCCGACCCCATCCACCGGCGGCGGGCATGCCAAGTGCGCTCATCCCTTCACCGCTCCCGTCATGGTGCCCTTGGTGAAGTATTTGAGGATCAGCGGGTAGATCACGAGGATGGGCGCGATGGTCAGCAGGATCATGCCGGCCTTGAAGGCACGCAGGTCGATCTGGCTGGCATTGGTGTATTTGCCCATGTCCTCAAGGCCCACGATCGAGAGCTTGTCGCCCTCGACCACGAACTGCCGCAGCACGAGTTGCAGCGGCCATTTGTCCTGGTCGTTGAGATAGAGCAGCGGCCGGAAGAACTCGTTCCAGTGAAACACGATATAGAACAGCGCTATGGTCGCGATGGCGGGCTTGGCCAGCGGCAGCACCACCATGTAGAAGGTCTGGAACGGATTGGCGCCGTCGATGCGTGCCGCCTCGATCAGGTCTTCGGGGATCTCCTCGAAGAAGCGCACGAGGATGATCAGGTACCAGGCGTTCACCGCCTTATACATGATCACCGACCAGTAGGTGTCGAGCAGGCCGAACTGCTTGTTGAAGAAGTAGTCGGGCAGCATGCCCGGCTCGAACACGATCGTGACCAGCACCAGCACATAGACCGCGCGGCGACCCGGCAGGCCGGGACGCGACAGGCCCCACGCCATCAGCGTGGTCAGCGCAATGTTGATGACGACGCCCACCGCCGTGATCAGGATCGAGTTGAGCATGCCCTGCTGGACGCGCGGATGGTTGACGAGCACGGTCCACACATCGAGCGAGAAGCCTTCGGGGATGATGGTGAGCCCGCTCATCCCCGGCACGCGCGCATTGTCCGACAACGACACTGCAAGGAGGTTGAGGATGGGCTGCACGGTGACGACGACCATGGCGAGCAGCGTCGTCACGATGATCGCATACTCGATCCGCTCGAGCGGCGTCCGACCGATCGCCGCGCGGGTATGAACATACTCACCCTTGGCCGGCGCCGTCGGCGCGATGGGTTCTTCGATGCTGGTCATAGCCGGCCTCGCGATGGTGCGTGTGGCCTCACCCTCATCAGGCTTCGCCACCTTCCCCCATCGAGGGAGAAGGTGCCCAGCGGGCGGATAGGGGGGCGGCTGCTTGCGCCGAGCATACCCATCACCACACCCCCCGGCCTGTGAGCCGCTTGCTCACCAGATGCGCGACGATGATCAGGATGAAGCCGATGACGCCCTTGAACAGGCCGGCTGCGGTGCCCAGCGCATACTCGCCAGTCTGCAGGCCGATGCGGTAGACATAGGTGTCGATGATGTCGATCGTCGAGCGATTGACGTCGTTCTGCATGTTGAACACCTGGTCGAGCCCGGCGCTGAGGAACATGCCCATGTTGAGGATGAACAGCGTGGCGATCGTCGGCGCGATACCGGGGATTGTGATGTGCCAGATCTTCTGCCAGCGATTGGCGCCGTCGATCTCGGCCGCTTCGTACAGCGACTGGTCGATGGCAATGATGGCGGCGAGGTAGAGCAGGCTGTCCCAGCCAGCCGAGCGCCAGATTTCCGACAGCACCAGCACCCAGCGGATGGCGCCGGTATTGGTCATGTAGTTGACCGGTTGCAGGCCCACGGCGCGCGCGATGTCGTTGATCGCGCCCGAGGGCGAGAGCAGCGCGATGAAGATGCCCGAAATCACCACCCAGCTGAGGAAGTGCGGCAGGTAGACCGCCGACTGGATGGTCTTGCGCAGCGGCCCCGAGCGGACCTCGTTGAGCATCAGCGCCACGATGATCGGCACCGGGAAGATGAAGACCAGCTTCATCGTCGAGATGATGATGGTGTTCCAGACGACCTGGTAGAACACCGGCGAGGAGAACAGGAGCTGGAAATTCTTGAGCCCCACCCAGATGTTGGGCGGGATGATGCGCACCTGCTCGAACGCCATCTTGGCGTTCCAGATCGGCACGTAGTGCCAGATCACGAAGAAGATCACGCCCGGCAGCAGCATCGCCCAATAGGGCCACCATTGCCGGAAGCTGTGGGCGAAGTCGCCGCGCCTCCTGCGGCCGGCTGGCCCATTGCTGTGGGGAGCGAGCTCGGCCGTCATGGCGCCGGATCCTTGAGGGCGGCGCGTCGTGCCGGAATCAACGTGCCATTGGCCGGATTCGTGCTGACTTTCGCCGAGATTCGCGGGGATATCACTTGGCTTCTCCGCTCAAATCCGCTGCAATCCGGGAACGTTCCCGGGACGCTGCCGGCCGTGCCGAAGAGTGTCATGCCCGTCTCCTCATACCCGTTCGGACTGTCGGGAGCCGACAGTGGCGTCAGATAGATCGGCCAGCGAGCCGCGCTCGATCAGCCGGCATGGGAGGTAGATGCGGCTGTGGTCGGCGCGGCCCGCTATTTCGTCGACGAGACTCTCGACCGCGCGGCGGCCGAGGGCGCGCGCGGGCTTCTCGATGGTGGTGAGGCCGGGCCAGGAGAAGGCCCCGCCGGGAATGCCGTCAAAGCCCAGCACCGAGACCTGCTCGGGGCAGTTCAGCCCCGCATCGCGCGCCGCCATCATGGCGCCGAGCGCCATCAGGTCGTTGGCCGCGAATACGCAGATATGGCCGCTCCTGTCCTTTTCGAGGATGCGCCGCATGGCGGCATGGCCACCCTCGACCGTGTACTCGCCGTCCTCGATGGGCAGGCTCGCCGGGTCGACATCGCGCTCGAGGCAATGGTCGTTGACGGCGCGCAGGAAGCGCGCCCGGGCAATGCGCCAGCGCGGCCCCAGCATCAGCCAGGGGCGCCGGTGGCCCATGGACAGCAGGTAATCGAGCCCCAGCCGCACCGCCTGGGTGATGTCCGAGCCGACGCTCGAGGTGTCCGGGAAGCGCTCGGCGCTCGAGCCGATCAGCACGAAGGGCAGGCCGAAGCGGTGCAGATCGTCGAAGCTGTCGGCGACCGGATTGATGATCACGCCCTCGACGCGCGCCTGGCGCAGCGCCTGCAGGTGCCGCGCCTCGCGGTCGTGGTCCCAGTCGGAGGAAAACACCAGCAGCGAGGCGCCGGCATCGGCGGCGCGGTCCTGCGCGCCACGGGCCACTTCGGCCCAGAACGGGTTGGCGATATCGGGGATCACGAGGCCCAGCATGCCCGAGCGGCCCGAGCGCATGCCCACCGCAAGGTGGTTGCGCTCATAGCCGAGGGCGCGGGCCGCCGCGAGCACCTTGTCGCGCGTCGCCGGGCTGATTTCGGGAGCATTGGAGAGAGCTCGCGCCGCGGTGGATTTGCTCACCCCGGCGCGCTGCGCCACGTCGACGATTGTCTGCCTGCGGCTCCCCCGCACCATCTCCTCCCGGGACGGACTCTGACGGTCCGCTCTCCATTTCCGGGAACGTTACCGGGGAATCCTGACCCTGGCAATCCCCCCACCCACCGGTCGAGGAAGACGACCGAGATGCCGACGGTCACGGCGATTGCCAGACGATCGGTCACACCCTGTGGGTGGGTGGCATCGAGGTGACCCGCCTGCCCGCTCCGGCTATTGTCGGCACAACTGAATCGGAGCGACCATGTCCCTCGAAATCATCCGCCAAGAGATGCGCGAAGCCCTCACCGCCGACGCGGCGGCGATCGACCGCCTGGTCGCTGCCGCCGGGCTCGACGACGGCGCGCGGCAGGCGATCACCGCCGACGCTGTGCGGCTCGTCGAAAAGGTGCGCGCGGGGCTCTCGACCGGCATGCTCGAGAGCTTCCTCAGCGAGTATTCGCTGTCGACCACCGAGGGCATCGCGCTGATGTGCCTCGCCGAAGCGCTGCTGCGCGTGCCCGACACGACGACGATGGACGATCTCATCGAGGACAAGATCGCCTCGGCCCGCTGGCTCGAGCATTTCGATGCGGCAAACCCGCTCCTGGTCAATGTCTCCACCCTCGCCCTCACCCTCACCGGCGAAGTGCTCAGGGATACCGGCGCGGGCGTTACCGGCATGGTGCGCAACTTCGTGCAGCGGCTGGGCGAGCCGGTGATCCGCGGCGCTGTGCTGCAGGCGATGAAGATCCTGGGCAGCCAGTTCGTGCTCGGCCGCACCATCGAGGAAGCGGCCAACACCGCGCGCAAGGCGGAGGCGCAGGGCTTCGCCTATTCCTATGACATGCTGGGCGAGGCGGCGCGCACCGAGGCCGATGCCAAGCGCTACCGCACGGCCTATGCCGAGGCGATCGCGGTGATCGCGGCGCGCTGCACCGCCGACAAGGTGCGCGACAATCCCGGCGTGTCGGTGAAGCTCTCGGCGCTCCATCCGCGCTACGAATTCGCCAAGCGCGGCCGCGTGATGAACGAACTGGTCGAGCGCGCGCTCGCCCTGGCCGTGATGGCGCGCGGCGCCAATATGGGTTTCAACATCGACGCCGAGGAAGCCGACCGGCTCGACCTGTCGCTCGACATCATCGAAGCCATCCTGTCCGACCCGCGCCTCGCCGGCTGGGACGGCTTCGGCGTGGTGGTGCAGGCCTATGGGCCGCGCGCCGGCTATGTGATCGACTGGGTGGCGGAGCTGGCCGAGCGGCTTGACCGCCGCGTGATGATCCGGCTCGTCAAGGGGGCCTATTGGGACGCCGAGATCAAACGCGCGCAGGTACTCGGCCTCGACGGCTTCCCCGTGTTCACGGCCAAGGCCGCGACCGACGTCAGCTACGTCGCCAATGCGCGCAAACTGCTCGAAAAGCGCAACCGCATCTACCCGCAGTTCGCGACGCATAATGCGCACACGGTTGCTACCGTGCTCTATCTCGCAAAGCAGCTCGGCGCGACCACCACGGAGTTCGAGTTCCAGCGGCTCCACGGCATGGGCGAACGCCTGCACCAGATCCTGGCGGACGAGCACGGCACTAAAACGCGAATCTATGCGCCGGTCGGCCGCCATGCCGATCTGCTGGCCTATCTCGTGCGGCGCCTGCTCGAGAACGGCGCCAACGGCTCGTTCGTCAACATGATCGCCGATCGCGACGTGCCCGCCGCGCAGGTGGCGCGCGATCCGTTCGAGAGTGTGCGCGAGCCCAGCCGCATCACCGGTCCCGACGATCTGTTCGCGCCGTCGCGCCGCAACTCCCGCGGCTTCGACACCACCGATCCCCTGGCAATGGCCGGGCTCGACGAGACGCGTGCCGGCTTTGCCGACAGGCTGTGGTCGGCCGCCGCGGCCAACGCCGTGGAGGGCGACGCGGTCGAGCATTTCCGGATCGAGAGCCCCGCGACCGGCGAGCTCGTCGGCGAAGCCATCGGCGCCGGTCCCCAGACGATCGAAGCCGTGCTCGCCGCGGCGACCGCGGCCGCACCCGACTGGGCGGCTCGCCCGGTGGCCGAGCGCGCCGCCATCCTGCGCCGCGCCGCCGAGCTCTACGAGGCCAATGCAGCCGAACTCTACGTGCTGTGCACGCGCGAGGCCGGCAAGGTGCTGAGCGACGCCGTGAGCGAGATCCGCGAAGCGACCGACTTCCTGCGCTACTATGCGGTCGAGGCCGAACGGCTGCGCGAGGGCGTGCCGCTTGGCGTCGTCACCTGCATTTCGCCGTGGAACTTCCCGCTGGCCATCTTCACCGGCCAGGTCGCTGCCGCGCTGGTGGCCGGCAATGCCGTGCTCGCCAAGCCGGCCGAGACGACGCCACTGATCGCCGCGCGCGCCGTCGAGCTGCTGCACGAAGCGGGCGTGCCCCGCGATGCGCTGCAGCTCGTCCCCGGCCGCGGCGGTACCGTGGGGGCGGCGCTCACCTCCGACCCGCGGGTCGGCGGCGTGGTGTTCACCGGCTCGCTTCCCACCGCCAAGGCGATCGACCGCGCCATGGCCGATAGGCTCGATGCGGCGGCGCCGCTGATCGCCGAGACCGGCGGCCTCAACGCGATGATCGTCGACTCGACGGCGCTGCCCGAGCAGGCCGTGCGCGACATCCTCGCCTCGGCCTTCCAGTCGGCCGGCCAGCGCTGCTCGGCCCTGCGCGTGCTCTATCTGCAGGAAGAGACCGCCGACAAGGTGCTCGACATGCTGCTGGGCGCCATGGACGAGCTCGCGATCGGCGACCCGGCCGTGCTCGCCACCGATGTCGGCCCGGTGATCGACACGCGCGCCCGGGACAAGATCGATGCGCATATCGCGGCCTATGCCGCGCGCGGAGCCGTGCTGAAGCAACTGGCGACGCCGATCGGCGGCACCTTTGTCGGTCCCGCCGTGCTCAAGGTCGCCGGCATCGGCGAGCTCACCGAGGAAATCTTCGGGCCCGTGCTGCATGTCGCGACGTTCAAGGCCAACCAGCTCGACAAGGTGATCGCCGACATCAACGCGGCGGGCTACGGCCTCACCTTCGGGCTCCACACGCGCATCGACGCCCGCGTCGAGCATGTGAGCCACCGCATCAAGGCGGGCAACATCTATGTCAACCGCAACCAGATCGGCGCGGTTGTCGGCTCGCAGCCCTTCGGCGGCGAGGGGCTGTCGGGCACCGGACCCAAGGCCGGCGGACCGCACTATCTGCCGCGACTGTCACGGCCGCTCGAGCTGACACCGCCCTCGACCGCCAACAATGTGCTGTCGGGACTGTCGGTCGGCTTCGCCATCGCTGCCGTCGACCAGGTGCGTGTCGGCTACGACAAGGCCACGCCTCGTACGCTCAAGCAGAAGATGCCAGGCCCGACCGGCGAGTCCAACGTGCTCGAGACGCATCCGCGCGGCATCGTGCTCTGCCTCGGCCCCGACGAGGAGTCGGCGCGGCGGCAGGCGCAGCTCGCGCTCGCCCATGGCAATGCCGTGCTCGTTGTCGCCTATGGCGGCCCGCGCATCGCCGAGGAGCTGGGCAAGGACGGTGCGGCGATCGGCGGCGTCGAACGGCGGCTGTCGCCGGCGGTGATCGAGGCCGGGCTCAACGTCGATGCGATCATGCATTTCGGTACGCCCGAGGCACTGCGGCCATGGCGGCAGGCACTGGCACGCCGCGACGGCGCGATCGTGCCGCTGATCGCCAGCGAGGCCGATGCCGGCCGGCTGATCCTCGAGCGCCACATCTGCATCGACACCACCGCCTCGGGCGGCAATGCCGAGCTGCTGGCGGGGATCTCGGCGGGGACCTAGGAGGCGGCGAGAAGCTGGCGGCTGTAGCCGTCGGCGACATCCCCCGCGCGCAGCTGCTCGCGGGTCAGCGTTTCGACCGGCGCGGCATTGCGCATCACCATCAGCCGCTCGCACATATAGGAGATCACCGCGAGGTCGTGGCTGACCAGCACGAAGGTGAGGTTGAGCTCGCGGCGCAGGCGATTGAGCAGGTTGAGGATTTCGGCCTGGATCGACACATCGAGCGCCGATGTCGGCTCATCGAGCAGCAGCACCCGCGGGCTGAGCGCGAGCGCCCGGGCGATGGCCACGCGCTGGCGCTGGCCGCCGCTCAGCTCGTGCGGATAGCGGAACTGGAAGTCGGCGGGGAGCCCGATGAGATCGAGCAGCTCGGCCGTCCGCCGCTGCACATTGGGAATGGCGTTGATCACCATCGGCTCGGCAATCTGGTGGCCGATGACATAGCGCGGATGGAGCGAGGCATAGGGGTCCTGGAACACCATCTGCACGACGCGGGCGAGCGTCTTGCGCGGCGTGCGGGCCGGGTCGAGATCGGCGACGCGGATGGTGCCCGACCAGTTCCAGTTGAGCCCCATGATGGTGCGCAGGATCGTCGATTTGCCCGACCCGCTCTCGCCGACGAGCCCGAAGCTCTCGCCCTCGGCGACCGAGAAGGAGGCGTTGCGCACGGCGGTGGAGTTGCCGAAGGTGACGCTCAGGTCCTTGATTTCGATCATCATTGGCCGAGCTCCGCCCACGACGCCTCGCGCTGCAGCACCGGCAGCGGCTCGAGCGAACCGTTGATCGAAGGCAGGCAGGAGAGCAGGCCGCGCGTATAGGGATGCTGCGCCTCCTGCAGGCGGTCGGCCTGCAGCGTTTCGACGATGCGGCCGGCATACATGACAATGACGCGGTCGCAGAACTTGCTGACGAGGTTGAGGTCGTGGCTGATGAAGATGAGGCCCATGCCGCGGCGGGTCACCAGCTCATCGAGGATCGACAGCACCTGCGTGCGGACGGAGACGTCGAGCGCCGAGGTCGGCTCGTCGGCGACCAGCAGGTCGGGCTCGCGCACCACCATCATGCCGATCATCACGCGCTGGCCCATGCCGCCGGACAGCTCGTGCGCATAGAGGCGCGCGACGCGTTCGGGCTCGCGGATGTGCACCGCCTCGAGCGTTTCGAGCGCCTTGCGACGGGCATCGCGACCGCTCATGCGACGGTTGCCGATGCGGATCGCCTCGACGATCTGGTCGCCGATGCGCATCACCGGATTGAGCGAGAATTTGGGGTCCTGCAGGATCATGCCGAGGCGGCTGCCGCGCAGCGAGCGGCGCAGCCGCGGCGAGGCGTCGCGCAGGTCGATATTGTCGAATTCGAGCCGGTCGGCGCTCATCCGCGCATAGGGCGGCAGTACGCCCAGGATCGAGCGGCCGGTGAGGCTCTTGCCCGAGCCGCTCTCGCCGACGATGCCGAGCTTTTCGCGGCCGAGCGAGAACGAGACGCCGCGCACCGCATCGCGGAAGGTGCCCTCCTCGGTGCGAAAGGCGACGTGCAGATTCTCCACATTGAGCAGATTCATCAATTGCGCTGCCTCAGATGCGGATCGAGCAGGTCGCGCAGGGCATCGCCGAGCAGATTGAAGCCGAGGCTGACGATGAAGATCGCAGCGCCGGGAATCGTCGCTACCCACCACTGGTCGAAGATGAACTTGCGGCCGGTGGAGATCATGGCGCCCCATTCGGGCAGCGGCGGCTGTGCGCCGAGGCCGATGAAGCCAAGCCCGGCGGCGGTGAGGATGATGCCGGCCATGTCGAAGGTCATGCGCACGATCACCGAGCTCAGGCACATCGGGATGACGTGGAACACGATGATGCGGAACTCGCTGCCGCCGGCGAGGCGGATGGCGGCGACGTAGTCGGAGTTGCGCACGATCAGCGCCTCGGCGCGCGCCAGCCGGGCATAGGGCGGCCAGGCGGTGAGCGTGATGGCGAGCGCGGCGTTGACGATGCCGGGGCCGAGCGCGGCGACGAAGGCGAGCGCCAGCAGCAGCTTGGGCACGGCGAGGAACACGTCGGTGATACGCATGAACACCGCATCGACCCAGCCGCCGACGGTGCCCGAAACGGCGCCGATGAGGAGGCCGATGGGCGCCGAGCTGACGATGACCAGCCCGACGATCAGCAGGGTCAGGCGCGAGCCATAGACGAGGCGCGAATAGATGTCGCGGCCGAGCTCGTCGGCGCCGAACCAGTATTCGGCGCTCGGCGCGGAGAGGCGCGCGGTGAGCGTGGGCAGGTACGGATCGTGCGTGGCGATCCACGGTGCGAAGGCCGCACAGAACAGCAGCAGCAGGACGATGAAGAGGCCGACCATGCCGAGCGGGTTGCGGGCGAAGCGCTTGGCAAAGCCGCGCAGTTCCTTGAGCTGAGCGGCGCGCAGCGCGTTGCGGGGCGCGGGAAGCGTGGTGTCGCTCATGAGGTTCTCCGGCGCGAGCGCGGATCGAGGATGCTGTAGAGCACGTCCGAAAGCATGTTGAGCAGGACGAAGACGACACCGACAAGCAGCGTGCCGCCGAGGACGGCGTTCATGTCGGCGGCGAACAGCGACGAATAGATGTAGTTGCCGATGCCCGGCCAGGAGAAGATCGTTTCGACCAGCACGGAGCCCTCGAGCAGCCCGCCGTAGCTGAGCGCGATGACGGTGACGAGCGGGATCGCCGCATTGCCCAGCGCATGGCGCATCACCACGGTGAACTCGCTGGCGCCCTTGAGGCGCGCGGTGAGGACGTATTCGCGGCTGAGCTGGTCGAGCATCACCGAGCGCGTCATGCGCGAGATGTAGGCGAGGCTGTAGTAGCCGATGAGCGTCGCCGGCAGGATCATGTGGCTGACGGCGTTCCAGAACACGTCCCACTGGCCCTGCGTCGAGGCATCGATGAGGATGGAGCCGGTCCAGCGCGTGACGATGCCGGTGAAGAACACGTCGACCTGCCCCGGGCCCGCCACCCAGCCGAGCTTGTAGTAGAACACGAACAGACCCACGAGGCTGAGCCAGAAGATGGGCACCGAATAGCCGATCAGCCCGACGATGCGGAACAGATGGTCGGGCCATTTCTCGTGCCAGTAAGCGGACGCGACACCCATGGGGATGCCGAGCACGACGCCGATGATGAGGCCGATGGTGGCCAGCTCGAGCGTGGCGGGGAAGAACGCGAGGAGGTCGGTGATCACCGGCCGCGACGTCGAATAGGAAATGCCGAAATCGCCGCGCAGGATCTTGCCGACATATTCGGCGAATTGCTGCCAGATCGGCTTGTCGAGGCCGAGCTCGAGAAAGACGCGCTGATAGACTTCGGGGGTTGCCTTTTCGCCCACGATGGCCAGCACCGGATCGATGGGCAGCACGCGGCCGATGAAGAAGGTGAGGGCGGCGAGGCCGAGGAGCGTGATCGCGACGGTCAACAGCCAGGTGCCGAAATCGATCAGCAGTTGCAGTGGTCTAGGGAGTGTCGCGCTCACATTGCCTCTGGAGGTTAGGACCGGGAGCTGGCGCCCCCGGTCCCCTGATCTTACTGCTTCGTCACGGCGCCGTAACGGTCATCCGAGAAGGTGATGCCGAGCACCACGCCCTTGACGGTGGAGCGCATGGCAACCTTGCGGCTGTCCTGGAACATGAACACGAAGGGCGACGTGTCGGTGTGGAGGCGCTGGGCTTCGTCGTAGAGCGCCTTGCGCTTGTCGACGTCCTGCTCCTGCACGGCCTGGTTCACGAGGTCGGAGACCTTGCCCGAGTTCCAGCCGAAACGGTCGGCGAGGTTGCCCTTGGTCCCATCGGGATCGCTCGGATCGTGATTGCCGAAGGCCTTCGCGTTCGAGTGCGGATCGGGATAGTCCGGACCCCACAGGCCGAACCAGATGTCCAGATCGTGCGAGCGGTAGCGATCGAGCCACGGGCCGCCATCGACGACCTGCAGGTCGAGCTCGACACCGGCCTGCGCCGCGGTGGCCTGCACGGCCTGGGCGTAGTCCGGATAGGGCGGCACGTTCCACACGACGGTGGCGAGCTTGATCGGCGTCTGGACGCCCGACTCGGCGATCAACTGCTTAGCCTTCTCGATGTTGAGCGAGTAGGGGTTGTAGTTGATGCCGCCGCCCAGGAAGCCGTCGGGGATCATGGTCTGGTGGACCTTGATGGTGCCCTTGCCGATGGTGTCGGCGATGCCCTGGTAGTCGACCAGATACTTGATGGCTTCGACGACTTTCGGGTTGCTCAGCGCGGGGTTCCGCATGTTGAGGCCGAAGTAGTACATCGTCGACGACACGCCCTCGAGCACCTGGATGTCGGCATTGCCGGAGATCGCCCCGATGTCGTCGGGCCCGAGCTTGTTGGCGATGTCGATGTCACCCTTTTCGAGCGCGAGACGCTGCGTGGCGCTTTCCGGCATGTGCTGCAGGAAGAGCCGCTCGACGCCCGGTGCCGTGCCCCAATAGTTCGGGTTGCGGGTCATCAGGATCGAGACCTTGGGGTCCCATTTGGTGAGGACATAGGGGCCCGAACCAGCCGAGTTCTCGGACTTGAGCCAGGCATTGCCGTAGTCGTTGGAACCGTCTTCGCGCTTGCCTTCGTGTTCCTTGACGACCTTGGAGTCGACGATGCCGCCCGTATAGGACGAGAGCACATAGAGCACGAAGCTGGGGGCGTATTTCTGGTCGACTTCGAAGCTCAGGGTCGTGTCGTCCACGGCCTTGATCTTGTCGTTCACATTGTCCTTGGTCAGGCCGAACTGATTGAGGATGAACGAGATACGGCTGTCGATGAGGATGACGCGGCGGAGCGAATATTCCGCGTCCTGCGCCGTCACCGGATTGCCCGACGCGAACTTGGCGGCCGGGTTCATCTTGAAGGTGAAGGTCTTGCCGTCGTCCGACACGGTCCAGCTTTCAGCCAGAACGCCGGTGATCTTGGTTGGATCGGCCGGGTCGAAGCTGACCAGCGGCTGATAGATCTGCTGGCTCGCCAGCACGCCGCCCACTTCCGACACTTCGGCCGGATCGAGCGTGATGATGTCGTCGATCGCATCGGCGATCACGAGCGTATTGGTCGGCGTCGCCGCGATGGCGCCGGTGGCGGTCATCACCGCTCCCAGTGCCACTGCAACGAGCGCTTTGTACAAACGCATGGCAGTCTCCCTTGTTGAGGTTTCAGGTTTCCGGCGGAGAACGCCGGTTGTCGTCGTCATCTCTCGCTGATCCCTTCAAAGGTGAAGATCAGCGCAGCGATGGGTAGAAGCGTATCGATCTGCGCGAGCGCCGCAGGGGTGAAGATGCCGGCATCGCCGAGCAGGGCGACGACACCGCGCGTCTCGCCGGCAATGACGATGGGAAAGCACGAGCAGGCGCCATAGCCCATGGCGACGAGGCCGCCGGTCTCGGGAATGAAGGCGGCCATGCCGGCAACATCGTTGCCGATGACCGGGCGCCTCTCGCCCAGGATGCGGCGGTTCCAGGGATCGTCGCCCACCGGATCGACATTGCCGACCGGGAAGTCGATGGGGTTGGACGTGCCGATGCGGTGGCTCACCGTGCGATCGGGCGCGACGGCGATGAAGGTGGCCGTGCGCACGCCCGGAACGGCGGTGAAGAGCGCGGACAGCTCGGCGAACAGGGCGGCCGGGCCGCTCGCGAGTGCGGCAGCCAGCCGGCTGGCGAGGGCGGGATCGAGCGGACTCATTCGGGGAACAACCTCATGGTGCCGACCCACAATTCGATCGCCGTCTCGCCGCCGATATTGGTGCCGCGATGCGGGCGACGGCTGTCGAAATGCAGCGTGTCCCCTGCCCTGAGCTCGTAGGTGGCCCCGTCCACTTCGTAGAGCATGAAACCGGCGACCAGATAGACGAAGTCCTCGCCCTCATGGCTCATCATGTCGGAGGCGTAGCCCGGCGGGACATGCGAGAGGCAGGCATTGAGCTTGGCGTCGGCGAAACCGCGCTCGAGGAATTCGTAGAATCGCGACGTGCCGTCGACCTTGAACGTCGGGCGCTGGCCGGCATGGCTCACAACCGAGTGCGAGCGCGCCGGCGCCCTCGACACGAACATGTCGACCGAGGCGTCGAGCGCCTTGGAGACATTGTAGAGCGAGGCCAGGGAGGGTGTCGAAATACCGCGTTCGATCTGGGAGATGAACCCGATGGTCAGCGATGCCTCGTCGGCCACCTGCTGCATCGTTTTGCCGATGGCCTTGCGGCGTGCCCGGAGGCGTGCGCCCAGGCTTTCACCCGACGTGACGAAACTCTCGGACATCTCGCGGATGTCATCAGCGTCCATGCTTGCCTGCGCCCCGACCTGCGGCCTTTAGTGACACTAAACATGTGCCGTGGGGAGTCAACGGGGCGCTTGCTGCGCCTCGTAAGCGATGGTGGCGAGGAGTGCGTCGCGAAGTTCTGTCGGCTCGGAGAAGCCAAGCTCCCGGCGGATGCGGGTGGTATCGAGCGTCAGGGGATAGCGCAGATCCGTGGCGTCGGCGCGCTCGTGCAGCAGCGCCCTGCGCTCGGCCGGTACGGTTTCGATTTCGAGCGGCGTGTTCAGCACCACCGCGAAACTCAGCAGCCATTCGATGGGCGTGCGCACGAAGTCCTGCCCGACATTGTAGATCCGTCCCGCACCACGCGGGTCGAGCGCGGCAAGCAGCATCGCCTCGGCAACATCGTCGACATAGCCGTAGGAATTGGGCCATTTGGCCGCCCGTTCGTCCATGTAGGCAAGACCGCCCGCCCTGGCCGCCTTGATGGCCCAAGCGAAACGATGCTGCGGGTCGCGCGGTCCGAAGATCATGGGCGCGCGGATGACGGTGGTGGCGAAGCGGGCGTCGGCGCGGGCAGCCTCCTCGAGGACGATCTTGTCGTAGTCCTCGAACAATTCGGCGCTCACCCCCTTGGGCCGGTGCGGATTGCCGCGATAGGGATAGCGGAAGCCGCGGAGCGGATCGTCCTCCGTCGCCGGCTGCGGCTGGATGGCGGGCGTCTCCTTGCGCAGCAGGCCGCCGTAATTGGCGTAGACGTCCACCGAGCTCAGCAGCATGTAGCGGCCGCCGATTTCGCCCATGGCGTCGAGAACGGCGCGGGTGTTGAGCATGCCGAGCGCATAGATATCGATGACGGTTTCGACCCGGTGCTTGCGCAGAACCGTCACGAGCGCATCGCGATCCATCCGGTCGGCGGCCTCGAAGACGGCCCCGCGCGGCAGGTCGACCGGGTGCTCACCGCGGGCGATGGCGATGGGCTGCAGGCCCCGCCGTACGGCGCGTTCGGCCACTGCGCGACCGATAAAGCCGGTGCCACCGATGATCGCTATTGTCACTTGGTCGTCTCCCAGAGCGGCTCGCTCTCCGGGTTTGCCCGCCGATTGTCAACAGCGGCGCGACGCTAGCGCTCGGAACCCACCGCCATCAGGGCGTTCAGCAGCACGAGGGCCGCCGCGATGATCACCAGGCTGGTCATTTGCCACTCCCCGTTCAATCGGGTGCGAACGCATGCCTGTCGGCCCGGTTCCGCCTCAGCCCGTTGTTTTTCGGCGCGGCGCGTTCGCAAGGTCGCGGTCGGCATTGCGCTCGCGCAGCTGCCGCTCGAGCGCACGGAACCAGTATTCCTGCTCGCGGCCAAAGGGTTTGCCGTCCTGCTCCCACAGGAAGTACGCCGTTTCCCGCACCGCCAGCTCAAAAGCGGGGGCGCTCCAGGGATCGTGTGGCGGCTGCTCGGCCATTCACCAGCTCCAGATTCGTCAGTCGCAACGAGAACGTCGCAGCCTGCCGTTCGTGTCAGGAGCCGTGAAGATTTGTGCCTAGGAGGCGAAATAGACCGGGTTGCTGAGGGCGCGACGGAAAGGCCGATCGGTGAAATCGGCGTCGCGAAGCTGCCAGGGAAGGCTGGCTCCGCCGGTGGCGACACGGAATTCGCCGATGAGTCGCTCCCGCGCGGCTTCAGCGACGATCTCGGCGCGAACGAAGCCGCGCGCACCGGAGGGTATCGCAATATCCTGATGCCAGTTGTCGGAGCCGATGGCCATCGACGCGATCTCGCCGCCGGCGTCGATCAGGACGACGCGGTCGCCGCCGGCGCCGCGGACTTCCACGTGTGCCGCACGGGCCGTCCTTACCGTGGAGCCCATCGGCTGGCCATCGACGGTCAGAATCAATGAGGGACCGCTGGGCGATTCGGTGACATAGCCGCGGCCGGACTGCATCGCCGCGAGGATCGCGTCCTCGGACAGCTCGTCGAGCCACAACACCGTCGTCGGACGGGCAAGAACCAGCGGCCCCTCTGGCAGCAGCCGGTCCGGCTGGTGGTAGTCCGATCCGCCGATAGCCGAGAGACGCATGCCGCTCGCAAGGCGCTGCTGGTAGCGATCGAGCGACACCCAGTTCCACGCCATCCAGGTCGATTGCCAGACTTCCTGGCAGTCCGCTTCGGGGAACTCGTAGTCCCACGGGATGGTCGGCTTGTCGTGATTGATCGAGAGCAGCCCGCCCTTCTCGTGCACCAGACGCGCCAGCGTGTGCGCATCGGCAGGCTGCGTCATGCGGAAATCGATCCAGGCGTCGACGCCATAGACATTGGCGTGGCCGACGGCGGTGGTGACTTCCATGGCTCGCACGAAGACCAGGTCGGGCGTCGACGCCGGATGGAAGTAGCGGCGCTGCGTGATGGTGTTGTGGTCGGCGATGGCGAGGAAGTCGAGGCCGGCCTGCCTGGCCGCCTGATGCAGCAGCTCGGGCGAACCCTTGGCATCGGAATGAAAGGTGTGGCAGTGGAGATCGCCCTTGTACCAGCCGGGCGCGGAGCGCACCGGAAAGGTCCGCGCCGGCTGCGGTTCGCGCCTCCGCGGCGCGGCGTCGAGGGCGATGGTGACGGTCACGTCGGTGCCCGCTTCGGGTACCTTGTAGATCCCAAGAATGACGTTCCAGCGGCCGGCGGGAATGTCGCCATGGATATAGCCGGGCGTCGCGTCGTCGGTGGCGATGAAGAAGCGGTCGCGGGCGCCACCGCTCCAGCCGCGGAAGCCCTCGGCCGTGGGGTAGCCGGTATCGCGCGGGTCGAACGCGCCCAGATCGATAACGCAGTCCTCGGCAGCGGGATAGGCGAGCGTCACATCGATGCGCGTCGTGCCGGCCGGGACATCGAACGGAACGTAGAAGTAGGGATTGGCCTGCTGGTCCACACGCGTGACATGCGCGGTGACTGAGATGCTCACAGCGGCATCTCTCCGTCGGCCGGGATACGCGCGCCGGTGCTGTCGAACAGGTGGACGTGCTCGAGCGAGAAGCCGAGGGTTACGTCGGTGCCAAGCTCGATATGATCGTCGGTGAAGACCCGTGCGGTGACGCGCGAACCGTCGGCGCGTTCGATGGTGACGAGGCTTTCGGGCCCCATGTTCTCGTTGGCAAAAAGCTTGCCGGCGATCGCATTGGCGGCGCCGGGCGCGGCTACGGTCAAATGCTCGGGCCGGATACCGAGGGTCAGCGCCTTGCTCGCCTGCAACGCCGTCGCAACGCCCGAAGACATCGGCAGGCCGCCGAGGGCCAGGCCATCGGCCGACAGGAGCAGCTGACCATCGCCATGCGCCGCTTCGACCGGTACGAGGTTCATCGGCGGATTGCCGACGAAATTGGCGACGAAGGTCGTCGCGGGCCGGCGATAGATCTCGATGGGCGGGGCATATTGGACGATACGGCCCTGGTCCATCACGGCGATGCGCGTGGCGAGCGCCATCGCTTCGGCCTGGTCGTGCGTGACGTAGACGGCGGTCATGCCCATGTCGCGCTGGAGATGGTTGAGGAAGCCGCGCGCCTCGAGCCGGAGCTTGGCGTCGAGGTTGGAAAGCGGCTCGTCGAACAGATAGACGCGCGAGGGATAGACCAGCGCGCGGGCGAGCGAGGTGCGCTGCTGCTGGCCGCCCGAAATCTGGCTCGGCAGACGGTTGAGCAGGGTGCCGATCTTGAGCACGTCGGCGACCTCGCGGGCGCGGCCGTGGCGTTTCTCGACGCTCTCGCCGCGCACCTTGAGCGGATAGGCGATGTTGTCGGCGAGATTCATGTGCGGATAGAGCGCGTAGTCCTGGAACACCATCGAGATCTGGCGGTCCTTGGGATGGAGGCCGGTGACGTCCTGGTCGCCGATGAAGATCTTGCCCGAGCTGGGCGTCTCGAGGCCGGCGATCATGCGCAGGCTGGTGGTCTTGCCGCAGCCGGAGGGACCGAGCAGGCAGACGAACTCGCCGTCGCCGATGCTGAGGTCGACGCCGGCCACCGCGGTGAAACTGCCGAAGGTCTTGGTGACATTCTCGAAGACGACGGATGCCATCAGGCCTTGATCCCCCCGAAGAAGCGGAAGCCGAAGCGCCAGCTCACGAACAAATAGAGCAGGACGACCGGCAGCGAATAGATGAGCGCATAGGCGGCCAGCAGCGTGACGATGGGCGTGCCGGCTTCCGAGTAGAACGAGTAGATCGCGACCGAGGCCGGCATCTGTTCGCTCGAGCGCAACAGGATGAAGGGGATGAGGAAGCTGCCCCAGATATTGACGAAGGCCCACACCACGATGACGACGATGCCCGGCCGGATGACCGGCAGCGCGACGTCGAAGAACGCCTGCAGCGGCGAGGCACCGGCCACCATCGCGCTCTCCTCGTAGCTCTTGGGGATGCCGTCGATGAAATCGCGCAGGATGAACATTGCGGTGGGCAGGAGGCCGCCGGCAAAGACGAGGATGACGGCGAGCTGCGTGTCGATGAGCCCCATCGCCGAGATGATGAGGAAGATGGGCACCATGGCCGCCGAGCCGGAGACGACCGACGAGAACAGCAGCAGCACATAGGTGACGGCGCTCTTGCCCGGGATGGTGGAGCGCGACAGGGCATAGGCCGCGAGGGTCGCGGCGGCGCCGATGAGGATGACCCCGCCGACGCTCTGGATGAGGCTGTTGAACAGCGCGCGGACGGCGAAGGCGTTCTGGAACACGGTGACGAAGTTGCTGAGCGTCCACGGATCAGGCAGCGCCAGCCCCATTTCGGCGCGGGCGTTGAACGGCGCGAAGATGAACCAGATCAGCGGCAGGGCGAACAGCACGCCGAGCAGCGCGGCAAGCACGGAAAAGCCGATGCGCGACAGGAAGGCACCGCCGCTCATGTCGCGGCCTCCTTCTCGGCCTTCGATTTGCGCCGGCCGATGCTGAGATAGATCAGCGCGAGGACGAGGTTGATCAGCATGATGATGACGCCCACGGCCGCCCCCTTGCCGAACTCGAAGTCGCGGAACGCCACGCGGTAGTTGTAGATGGAGAGCAGTTCCGTCCGGTAGGCGGGGCCGCCATGGGTGAGGAGGAACGGCGTGAAGACGTTGAACGTCCACATGGTGATGAGGATGAGATCGGTGACGACGTGGCCGCGGATCAGCGGCAGCGCGATGTCGCGGAATTTCTGCCAGCTCGAGGCGCCCGCGACGTCGGCGGCCTGGAAGTAGCTCGGCGGGATCGAGGCGAAGGCCGAGTTGAACAGCATCATCGAGAAGGCGGCGCCGCGCCACGTATTGAAGATGACGATGACCCAGAAGGGCTGCTGCAGCAGGAAATCGCCGGGGGGCAGGCCGAGGCCGCGCAGGATCATGTTGAGCGTGCCGTTGTCGTAGTCGAGGAAGGCGAACCAGGCAAAGCCGATCACCACCTCGGGCAGGATCCAGGCGCCAATGACCATGGCCTCGACGAAGCGCTTGAGGCCGGGCCGGATGGCCTGCATGAGCCAGGCGAGAAGGAGCCCGAGCAGCGCCTGCCCGACCAGCGCGGAGAGCAGCACGAACTCGGTGGTGATGATGAGGGAGGAGCCGAACTGGCCGCGCGTGAAGAAGGTCGCCGGATCGAACAGGCGAACGTAGTTCTGGAGGCCGACGAATTCGGGATTGAGCGCCGTTCGCCCGAGCAGCGTGCGGTTGGTGAACGAGACGAAGATGACCCAGAAGAAGGGCAGCAGGATGAACAGCCCGACGAGGATCGCCCCGGGGGTGAGAAAGAGCGCAGCGACGCGACGGGAGAGGAGCGAGAACTGCTTCACGGGGAGCTTCCCAGGATGGGGCCCCTTCCGAGAACGGAAGGAGCCCCGGGGGGAGGATCAGAGCTTGCTGACGGTATTGTCCTCGCCAATGATGGCGATGACCGAGGCCTTGTACTGGGCCATGGCATCCTCGGGCGAGAGCTCGCCCGACACCACGCTCTCGGTCATGCGCTGAATTTCGGCGGAGACCTTGTTGTAGTTGGCGTCGTTCGGCCGTGCCGTGGTGAGCGGCAGCAGCGTCTGCGAGGTGGTGGTGAGGAACTCGGAGTTCGGAATCGCCACGTCGTCGCGGGCCCGGATGGCCGGCTGGATCTTCTGGAACTCGTCGAGCATTTCGACCGAGTTCATGTAGGCCAGCAGAGCCCATGCCTCGGCCGGGTTCTTGGTCGCCGGGTTGAGCACGAAGCCCGTGCCGCCCGAGATGGTGACGAAGTCCTGGCCGCGCAGGCCCTTGCCCGGCTCCTGCGCCGGCATCTTGGCCCAGCCCACGACCTCGTCGCGGTTGGCGAGGCCAAATTCGGCATCCGGCCGCGTCACCGAACGCCAGAAATAGTCGCCCTCGACGAGGAGCGCCGTCTTGCCGTCACGGAAGTTGGCGAAGGACTGGTTGCGGCCGTCGGCGAGCAGCTGCGCGCGCTGGTCGCCCAGGCCCTCGTCCACATAGATTGTCTTGTAGAGGTTGAGCGTGTCGAGGATGCCCTGGCTCGAGACGATGAACTTGCCGTTCTCGTCGGTCACCTGCTCGCCGGTGCCCAGCAGCGCCATCCAGTAGCCCTGCATAGTGGTGGCTTCGCCCATCGCCACGCCGGCGTTGAGCTGCAGCGGGAATTCGACGCCCGATGCCTTGAGCTTGCGGGCGGCGTCGAGAATTTCGGCCCAGTTGGCGGGTTGCCAATCGGCCGGCAGGCCGGCCTTTTCAAGCAGATCCTTGCGCGTGAAGATCATGCGCACGTCGGTGCCCTTGGCGATGCCATAGGGCTTGCCCTGATAGCTGAGGAGGGCCTTGATGCCGTCGGAGATGTGCGACCAGCCTTCCCACGAATTGACCTCGGGGCCAGCCACTTCCTCGAGCGGCTTCAGCAGACCGCCCTCAACGAAGCTCGGGACGAGGAAGCCGTCGAAGCCGGACACGTCAGAGCCGGCGCCCGTGGAGAAGTCCAGCGCGAGCTGCTGGGTGTACTGCTCGTCGGTGCCGCCGAACTCGTTGAGAGTGACGTTCACCTCCTTGCCTTCGGCCTTCATCTTTTCGGTGAAGGCGGGGATCAGCTTGGTCTTGATAAAGATCGCGTCGTTGCTGTTGGCGCCGCCTTCGACGCAGCGGCAGCTCACCGTCAGGTCGACGGCGAAAGCGGGCGTAACAAGCGTGGTGATAGTAGCAAGGCCGAGATACAGGGCCCGCAGACGATTGCTCATCGCAAAACTCCTCCCATGTGATGGCTCCGGATTTTCCCGGTCGCCGGCATTGGTCTTCCGCAAAGAAGACGACCAAGAATGAACACGTTTTCACTTCGCGTCAATCAGGACGCGACAAGAATCCCGGCGGGCGATTCTGACGCACGCGAACAATTCCACGGCTTTGCGACGCCCTCGTGACACTATCGGCTAGAACATCGACCCTGCGCCGCTTGACAGTGAGTGACCGCAGGGCCAGAGAATTGAACACGCTTTCAGCGAAATCGGAGCAAACGGTGGACAAGGACGGCCAGATGGCACGTGGGCGGGCAACCGCCGAAATGGTGGCGCGCCAGGCCAACGTCTCCCGCGTGGCCGTGTCGCGCGCCTTCAACTCGCACACCTCGCTCAAGCCGGAAAAACGGGAGCTGATCCTCAGGATCGCACAGGAGCTCAACTACACCCCCGACCGCGCGGCGCGGGCCCTCGTCAGCGGCAGGACGCACCTGATCGGCGTTATCGTGCCCGACGTGTGCAGCTATTGGGAAAGCCAGGAGATCGACGCGCTGACCACGGCGCTCCAGAACGAAGGTTTCGCCACGCTGCTGTTCAAGACGCGCTCCGACTTCAGCATGGACGAGAAGCTGCTGGCCTATATGCGCGGCTTCAACCCCGACTCCGTCATCGCGTTCATGGAGAACGTCAGGCCCTCGACGCTGGTCCGGTTCCTCGACCGCGCGGTGCCGATCTACGTGCACTACCCCCATCCCGATGCGGAGGATGATGGCGAGGACGGCCCGCTCTACGATCGGCTCAATGTTCTGCAGCACGGGGGCATCGACCAGGCGGTGGCGCTGCTGCAGGGATACAACACGCGGCGCATCGTCTACCTCTCCGGCGCGGTGAAATCGCGTTCCAACGTCGCCCGCGAGAAGATGCTGCGAACGGTGATGGCTGCACGCGGACTTCCCCCGCCCAAGGTGGTCATCGGCGACTACAGCTACGATACCGCCTATGCCGCGACCATCGACCTGTTCCGTGTCGGCGATGGCGCCGACGCGATCTTCGCCTCCAATGACGTCAGCGCGTTCGGGGTGATCGATGCGTTGCGCCACGAGCTGGGACTACGCGTGCCCGAGGACGTGAAGGTGGTGGGTTTCGACGATATCGCGCAGTCGCACTGGAAGAGCTACGACCTCACCACGGTGAAGTTCGACCTGAGCGAACGCGTGCGGGCGCTGGTGCGGCTGATCCTGCGCCGGCTCAACGAGCCCGACGCGCCGGCGCTGCAGGAGACGCTGCATACGAGTCTCGTCGTTCGGGGCACGGTGGGCTGACCCCCGATGGCCGACAGGCGTATCCACCTGGTCTTCAAGACCCATCTCGACATCGGCTTCACCGATCACGCGGCGCGCGTGCGGCGGCAGTATCACGAGCAGTTCATTCCGCAGGCGATCGCGACGGGCGAGCATTTCTACGCCGAGAATCCGGAGCGTCCGGCCTTCATCTGGACGACGGGCGCCTGGCTGATCCACGATCACCTCGCGACGCAGGATGCGGACAAGGTCAGGCGGCTCGAACGCGCGATCGAGCGCGGCCTGATCGCCTGGCATGCGCTGCCTTTCACCACGCACACCGAGCTGATGTCCCCTGCCCTGTTCCGCGCCGGGCTGAGCTACGGACAGGATCTCGACAAGCGCTTCGGCCGAACCACGAGCGCCGCCAAGATGACTGACGTGCCCGGGCACACGCTGGGCATGGTGCCACCCATGGCGCAGGCTGGACTCACGTTCCTGCATCTGGGCGTCAACACGGCAAGCCCCGTACCCGACGTGCCGCCGATCTTCCGCTGGCGCGCGCCCGACGGCGCGGAGATCGTCGTGATGTATCAGGGTTCATACGGCGAGACGGATTTCCCCGCGGGCCCCGACACAGGACTGAGCTTCGCGCATACGAGCGACAATATCGGACCGCAAAGCGTGGCCCAGACGGTGGACGTGATGCGCGCGATGCAGCACGCGCACCCCGATGCCGAGATCGTCGCCTCGACGCTCGACGCGTTCGGGGCGCAGATGTGGGCGCGGCGCGAGCAGTTCCCAATCGTGACGCAGGAGATCGGCGACAGCTGGATCCACGGCACCGCGAGCGACCCGCACAAGCTGGCGCAGTTTCGCGCGCTGCAGCGGCTGTATGACGGCTTCGATCATCTCACGGCGGAGCGGCGGGCCTTCGGCCGCGGGCTGACGCTGGTGGCCGAACATACCTGGGGCGTCGACATCAAGACCTATCTGCGCGACGAGACCGCGTGGGACCGCACCGATTTCGATGCCGCACGGGCGAACGACTACCGCTTCGCCTATGCCGAGCAATCGTGGACCGAACAGCGCGCATACATCGCCGCGGCGCGGGCGTCGCTTGCACCGGCGGATCGTGCGGCTGCCGCGGGTGCGTTGAGCGAGCTCGACGTTCCGGCAGCGAACGACGCCGCCGCCGGCACGGCCCTTCGCAACAATGGCTGGACGGCCGATCTCGACGCGGCGACCGGCGACATTGCGCAGCTCACGGCGCCGGACGGCACCGTCATTGCCGGCGTGGACGGTTCGCTGCTCGGCTACCGCCACGAAAGCTACGACTCGACGGAGCTGCAACGGCACCTCGACAGCTACCTCCAGCACCGCGCCGAATGGGCGGTGCTCGACCACGACAAGCCGGGGCTCGACAGGGCGCGCACGGCGGAGACAGCGGCGTTCGCACCGCTGCACGAGGGTGGCGGCATCGCCCAGATGCCGGATCGGGCGCGGACCGAACTGGGCGCTCCCGCACGGGTGGAGCTTTCGATCCGCGGCCTCGACGCGCGACGTGTCGAGATCAGGCTCGTGCTGCGCGACAAGCCGGCCAACCGCATGCCCGAGGCAGGCTTCCTGTCGCTGACGCCGGCGGGCGCCGCGGACTGGGCTTTGCGCAAGATGGGCCTGTGGAACGATGGCAAGAGCATCGTTCGCCGCGGGGGCGGGCAGTTGCAGGCGGTCGAGGCGGTGCGGGCGGGCGAGATCACCGTCACGCCGCTCGACAGCGCGCTCGTCGCTCCGGCGGGCGCGCCATTCATGCCGTTCCAGCCGGAAGAGCCCGACTACGGCAGGGGCGTGCGCTTCAACCTCTACAACAACAAATGGGGTACCAATTTCCCCATGTGGTGGGAAGGCAGCATCGCCTTCCGCTTTGTGCTCGACCTCGGCGGCTAGTCGCCCAGCCGGCCATGCTCGTGCGTGCCGTCGGCGAGGATTTCGATCACGCGGCACTCGCCGACATGACCATGCGCACAATTGTCCGCCATCCGTTCGAGCTCGCGCTCCAGCGCGCGGAGGCGACTGATGCGCGCGCGCACTTCGAGCAGGCGATCACGGGCGATGGCGTCGGCGGCCGCGCAGGATTGCTGCGGATTGTCCTGCAGGGAGAGCAACGTGCGGATGGCGTCGACGTCGAAGCCGAGCTCCCGCGCGTGGCGGATGAAGGCGAGCCGCTTGAGCTCGTCGTCGCCATAGAGGCGCCGGTTGCTGCCGGTGCGCGGCGGCGCCGGAAGCAGGCCGATCTCCTCGTAGTAGCGGATGGTGGGCACCTTGACGCCGCTCTGTTGTGCGGCGCGCCCGATGGGAAATCCTGCGCTCATTGCTATTCTCCAGTGACTATAGAATAGGGCGCCCGCCCGCGAGGTGAAAGGGACCGGGAAGCCTCTCCGTCTCGTGATCGATTGGCCTTGATCCTCTAGTGGCTAGAGGTTGTACGCCAGCGCTCAATTGAAGGAGCGACACGAATGGCAGACCCCGTGATCGACACGAAATTCCGGGTGGACGGAATGGATTGCGCCGCCTGCGCGCAGAAGATCGACGCGGCGACGCGCCGGGTTTCGGGCGTTTCGGACGTAGAGGTGTCGGTGACCGCCGGGGTGATGAAGGTGACCCACGCGGCGCAGACCGATCTCGACGAGATCGTCCGGCGAGTCGACAGCGTGGGCTACCGCGCCGCGCCGCTGGCCAAGGCGGAGGTCCCTGCGGCAACCCCAAGCGCATCGGGCGGACATGACCACGATCACGACCATGATCACGATCACGGCGGTGACCAGCAGGACAAGCTGGAGGGCCTGCACGGCCATGACCAAGGCCGCGCGGATGGTCCGTGGTGGATGGCGCGCAAGGCACAATTGACGCTGCTGTGCGGTGCGGCGATCGCGGCGGCGTTTGTCCTCGTCCGCTTCTTCCCCGACTACCACCAGTGGATCTTCACCGCAGCGATGCTGGTGGGGCTGATCCCGATCGCGTGGCGGGCCTTCATGGGCGCCATCAACGGCGCGCCGTTCACGATCGAGACGCTGATGACGGTCGCGGCGGTGGGCGCGGTGTTCATCGGCGCCAGCGAGGAAGCGGCCGTCGTGGTGATCCTGTTTCTCGTGGGCGAACTGCTCGAGGGCATTGCCACAGGGCGGGCGCGCGCCAGCATCAAGGCACTGGCCGACCTCGTGCCCAAGATCGCGCTGGTCGAAGCCAATGGCGCCACCACGGAGGTGCCGGCGGAGAGGCTGAGGCGCAACAGCATCATCCTCGTCCGGCCCGGCGACCGGATTGCGGCCGACGGCGTCATCGTGTCGGGCGAGAGCGCCGTGGACGAGGCGCCGGTCACCGGCGAGTCCGTGCCCAAGCGCAAGGCGGAGGGCGACGAGGTCTATGCGGGCACGATCAATGCCGAGGGCACACTGCGCGTCCGGGTCACGGCCGCCGCCGCCGACAACACGATCGCCCGCATCGTCAAGCTGGTGGAAGAGGCGCAGGAATCGAAGGCGCCGACCGAGCGGTTCATCGAGAAATTCTCGCGCTACTACACGCCGGGCGTGATGATCGTTGCCGCCCTGATCGCGATCATCCCGCCGCTGGTGGCCGGCCAGAGCTGGAGCGAGTGGGTCTACAAAGGCCTCGCGGTCCTATTGATCGGCTGCCCCTGCGCCCTGGTGATCTCGACGCCGGCGGCGATTGCGGCGGCGCTGTCGGCGGGTGCGCGGCGCGGTCTGCTGATGAAGGGCGGCGCGGTGCTCGAGGGCCTGGGCAAGGTCAACCAGGTGGCACTCGACAAGACGGGCACACTGACCGAGGGCAGGCCCAAGGTCACCGATGTCATCGGCGTCACGCGCAGCGAGGACGACGTGCTGCGCCTTGCGGCGGCGCTCGAGATTGGCTCGAGCCATCCGCTCGCGACGGCGATCCTGGCGAAGGCCGCCGAGAAGGGCATAGTGGTCGAAGCGGCGCTGGCCGGCGGCGCGGTCGGGGGCAAGGGTGTCACCGGGCGCGTCGGCGAGGATCAGCTGTTCCTCGGCTCGCCGCGCGCCGCGGCCGAGAAGGTCAAGCTGCCGGCGGAGCTCGAAGCGCGGATCGTGGCGCTCAACGACGAGGGCAAGACGGTGTCGGTGCTGCTGGTCAATCGCGCGGTGGCCGGTGCCATTGCCATGCGCGACGAACCGCGCGACGACGCCAGGGCCGGCATTGCCGCATTGAAGCGGATCGGTGCCGAGGTCGTGATGCTGACGGGCGACAACAAGCGGACGGCGTCCGCCATTGCCGCCGAGCTCGGGCTCGAGCCGCGCGCCGAACTGTTGCCCGAGGACAAGCAGAGGATCGTCGGCGAGTTGCGCGCCCAGGGCAAGTTCGTCGCCAAGGTGGGAGACGGCATCAACGACGCCCCGGCGCTCGCAGCGGCCGATGTCGGCATCGCGATGGGCGGCGGCACCGACGTCGCGTTGGAGACGGCGGACGCCGCCGTGCTGCATGGCCGCGTGATCGACATCGCCAACATGATCGTCCTGTCGCGGGCCACCACGAGCAACATCTGGCAGAACATCGCCATTTCGCTCGGCCTCAAGGGTTTCTTCCTCGTCACGACCGTGATGGGCGTGACAGGGCTGTGGCCGGCCATCCTCGCCGACACGGGCGCGACCGTGCTGGTGACCGCCAATGCGATGCGCCTGCTGGCCTGGCGAGGCATCGAGAGATAGCGCCGCACAGATAGCAGCCGGACACAGCGACGACGCCCTTGCTGGAGGCGGCGCCGGTGTCTAAGCAGGTGCTCATTCTCAGGGCGTCAATCCGGTTGGAGCGTGCGGCAGTGAAGGATGATCCGGCGCCGGGCAAGGTGACGATCGCCGACGTGGCGCGCCTTGCCGGCGTCTCCAAGGCCGTGGCGTCGCGGGCGCTGTCGCCCGAGCGCCGGCCGGTGTCCGACGAAAAGCGCGAGCGCGTGCTGGCGGCAGCGCGGCAGCTCGGCTTTCGCGTGAACCTGCTGGCGCAGAGCCTCACCACCAAGACGGTCAACCTGGTCGCGGTGGTGGTCAACCATATCCACGACCTCAGCGACCTCGACCTGTTCGACGAGCTGCTGGCGCAGACGCAGGCAGTGGGCAAGCAGGTGATCCTGATCCGCGTCGGTTCCGTCGCCAAGGTCGACGAGTTCCTGCGCCAGGGCGTCGCCTACCACGTCGACGCGGCGCTGGTGTTCTCCGATTTCGCCGATGCGGCGACGGTGCGGCAGATGTTCCGCACCGAGCAGGTGATCATGCTCAACGGGCGGCACGACCGGCTCTCTCCCGCCATCATCCCCGACGACGCGCAGGGGATCGACGAGGCGGTCGCGCATGCCGCGGGGCGCGGCGCGAAGACCGCGGCGCTCGTTACGGGCCGCGCCACCTCGCTGGTCGAGCAGGCGCGCGTCGCCTCCTACAAGAAGGCGCTCAAGCAGCACGGCATCACGCTGGGCAGGTCGGTGCAGGGCGACTATTCGTATGCCAGCGGCCACGCCGCCGCCGGGGAACTCGGCCCGTCGCTGCCCGACGCGGTGTTCTGCACGTCGGACGCCATGGCGATGGGCATTCTCGATGTGTATCGCGACAGGTTCGCGCGCGGCGACGGCAAACGGTTCGCTCTCTACGGCTTCGACGATCTGTCGCTGCTCGACTTCGACGCCTATCCGATCGCCTCGATCGGCTACGACAAGTCGGTGTTCGTGCGCGAAATGGTGCGGATGATCGCTGAGCCCGGACATTTCCAGCCGGGCATGCCGCCCGTACTGATCCCGACGCGGTTCATCCCGCGCAGTACCGCGGCCTGAGACGTTTCGGGGCCGCCCGAAGGCGACCCCGATTGATCAGCCCCTTACCAGATGGGGTTGAGGGCCGGCGGGTTGGCGGTTTCGCCCCACCACTTCTTGTAGTTGGCTTCGTAAGCGCCCGACTGGATGTAGTCGGACACGAACATATCGAGCCAGCGCACGAACTCGATGTCGCCCTTGGCGACCGCGATACCGATCGGATCGTTCGAGTAGAGGCCCGGCAGCGTCACCAGCGACGGGTTCTGCGTGGCGAGGTAGTCGAGCAGCGACGAATCTTCGATCGCGGCGTCGACGCGCTTCTGCTGGAGCTGCAGCACGCCATCGGGGGCGAACTGGTCGACGTAGACGAGCTCGGCGGTCGGGACGGCGTCCTTGATGAACGTCTCGCCGGTGGTGCCGCGACCGACAACGATCTTCTTGCCGGCGAGGCCTTCGAGCGAGGTGATGCCCGAATCCGCCTGCACGATCACGCGCAGACCGGCGCGGTTGTAGGGGATCGTGAAGTTGACCGACTCGGCCCGCTTGAGCGTCGCCGAGGTGTTGGCGACCACGATGTCGAGCTGGCCGGAGACCAGCATCGAGATGCGCGCGTCACCCGACACGTCGGTGAACTCGACGGGAAGGCCCAGCTTCTCGCCGATCATGGTGGCGACGTCGACGTCGTAGCCGACCGGATTGTTCTGCGCATCGCGGAAGCCGATGGGCTCGCCGCCCAGCGACACGCCGATCCGCACCACGCCACGCGCACGGATGTCGTCGAGCATACCGGCGGTGGCCGGCAGGGCCGAGGCAGCGACGAGCGCCAGCGCGGCCAGGGTAGTCATGAGCTTCTTCATTGGGATGTTCCTCCGTTTGTCACGCCGTTCTCGCGGGCCGGAGCTCAGGTTCCGGCATCGAGCTTTCCCAGAGCCAGTAGCGAATCTCGCCCTCGCACTGGAAATTCACGACCTCATGGTTGCCCCAGGCATCGAGGGCGTGGATCACCACGCCGCCAAGGAAACCACCGGTCAACTCGTTCAGCTCATCGACGGCGAGCTTGATGGCATCGCCGAGCGAGTAGCCGAGTTTCATGGCGAGAACGATGGTGCGCGAGGTTGCGCAACGTATCGTCATCTCGCCGGTGTGCGTGCAGGCCGCCGCGCCGTAGCGGCTGTCGGCATAGAACCCCGCTCCAGGAATGGGGCTGTCACCGAGGCGGCCGGGATATTTCCAGGCCCAGCCGGAGGTGGAGGTCGCCGCGTGTATTCCCTGCGCCGTGTCGGCCGAAAGCCACACGGTCGTGTCGCGGACGCGTTCGGGATCGGTGATGGTCTTGAGCAGCGGCGCGAGCGGCGTGTCGGGGAAGGCCGCCGCCTGCTCCGGCGTCATTTCCTTGACGAGCCGCTCCCACCAGACGCGCTTGCTGTCGGCCATGAGGACGTCGTCAACGGAGAAACCGGTTTCAGTCGCAAAGCGTCGCGCGCCCTCGCCGGTGAGCATTACATGCGGCAGCTTCTTCATGACCTCATGGGCGAGCTTCGCCACCGGCAGCGTGTTGGGGACGGCGCCGACGGCGCCGATCTGACGCGTATTGCCGTCCATCACGCCGGCATCGCACTCCATGACGCCCAGCATGTTGGGCCAGCCGCCATAGCCGACGCTGCGCACCCTGGGTTCAGCCTCGACCTTGGTGATCCCCTCGACCATGGCGGTCAGGCTGTCGGCGCCGGCCCTCAGCATCTCGACCGTGGTGGGGAAGCCGGGCCAGGCCTCGGCATTGGCAAGCAGCAGCATCAGTCTTTCCGCATCTTGGACAGGAACTGCGCGACGCGCGGCTGTGCGAGACCGCCATCGGGCGCGAAGAATTGCTCGGCCGGCAGGTCGACCAGCAGCTTCCCCTTCTCGAGGAAGACGATGCGGTGGGAAATCTGTCGGGCGAACTCAATTTCGTGGGTGACGAACAGCATCGTTGTCCCGTCGGTCGCGAGCTTGGCGAGGATCGCCAGGACCTCGGCCGTCATCTCGGGGTCGAGCGCCGACGTCACCTCGTCGAGCAGCAGGTAGCGCGGTTTCATCGCCAGCGCCCGGCAGATGCCGACACGCTGCCGCTGTCCACCCGAAAGCTGCGAGGGATAGGCATCGGCGCGGTCGCCGAGGCCGACAGAGGCGAGCAGCGCCCTGCCCTCTGCTTCCGCCTCGGCCTTTGGGCGCTTCAAGACCTCGACCGGCGCGAGCGTGATATTCTGCAGCGCCGTCATATGCGGGTAGAGATTGAATAGCTGGAACACAGTTCCGGAGCGCTTGCGCGCCTCGGCGAGGTCGCGCGGCTTGCTGACGTCGAAATCGTCGACGGTGATGCGGCCATCATTGAGCTTTTCGAGGCCGTTGATGCAGCGGATCAGCGTCGACTTGCCCGAGCCGGAGGAGCCGAGGATCGACACCACCTCGCCGGGACTGACGGTGAGGTTGACGCCGTCGAGGACGATGACGTCGCCAAAGGCCTTCTTGACATTTTCGACTTTCAGCATGGACTAGAGGCCCCGGAAGGCGCTGTGGGCGCGCAGGCGTTTTTCGAGCGCCGAGCCGAGCATGGCGACGAGCTTGGCGGCGAGATAGTAGAGGATGCCCACGGCCGTCCACACGATGAAGGGCTTGAGGGTCCTGAGGTTGAGGTTGGCGCCGATCTTGGCGAGGTCCATCACGCCGATCACCGAGATCAGCGAGGTGACCTGCAGCTGGTTGACCAGCAATGCGGTGAGCGGCCCGATGGAGAAGGCGGCCGCCTGCGGCGCGATCACGTGGCGCAGGACCTGCCAGCGCGTGAGGCCGAAGACTCGGGCCGCCTCGATCTGGTCGCGGCCGATCGACTCGATGGCCGAGACGGCGATGACATAGACGAAGGCCGCCGTGTTGGCCGACAGCGTGATGAGCGCCGCGGTGACCGGTGTCACGTTCATCTTGAGCAGGCCGGGGAAGCCGAAGAAGACCAGAAAGAGCTGAACCAGGACGGGCGAGTTCTTGAGGATCTCCGACACGAAGGTGATGAGCTGGGTGAGCACCGGCACGCGGTAGAAGCGAATGACGCCCCAGACGACGCCGATGAGGACGCCCACCAGCGAGGTCGCGAGGAACAGGCCGATGGTGACGCCGAGCCCCTGCGTCAGCAGCCACAGATCGAAGGGCGTGAACTCGGTGTAGCGCATCAGCTCACCTCGGGCTGCATGTCGCGGTTGAGCCAGCGATGGAGCAGGCTGATCGCGATCGAGACGAGGTAGGTGAGTGCGGCATAGACGAGCAGCAGCACGACATAGACTTCGAACGGCCGGAACGTCTCCGACGTGACGATGCGGGCGTTGCCGGTCAGCTCGTTGAGCGTGATCGTGGAGAGGATGGAGCTCGTCAGGATCATGTTGATCAGCACCGAGCCGAGCGGGCGCACGGAGGTGCGGAGAGCGATGGGCAGCACGATGCGCGTGAAGATGACCCGGCGCGGCAGGCCGCTGACTTCCGCCGCTTCGATGATGCCGTTGTCGATGGCGAGGATGCCGGCGCGGATGGCGTCGGAGGCGTAGGCGCCGCCGGAGATGGAGAGGGCGATGACGCCGGTGGTGAAGGCATCGATGTAGATGCCGATCTCGGGCAGGCCGTAATAGAAGAAGAAGAGCTGGACGAGGAACGGGATGTTGCGGAAGAGGTCGACATAGGCGAAGGCCAGGCCGCGTACCCAGGCCAGTTGCGAGGTGCGCGCAATCGCCACCAGCATGCCCAGGATCACGCTGCCCACGAGCGCGACGGCGCAGACCTCGGCGGTCAGCAGGGCGCCTTCGGCGAGGAAGCCGACATAGGGCGCCAGAATTGTCAGGTCGATCTTCATCCGTCTCCCGTCGGGTGAAACCGGTTTCACTTTACGGTGTCTGGCCGGCTTGTCAACTGCCCGGATTCGGGCGTGGCCCTGCTAGGGGGCCGGCGTCGTGGGGATCGTGGCCGTGAGAATGGCGCCGGTTTCGGACTCGGTGATGAACAGTGTCCGGCCGTCCGGACCGTAGGTGGCATTGGTGGTGAGCAGCCCGCGGCAGGACCTGATCCGGTAGGTCGGCGCGCCCAATGGATCGAACAGCCAGACCGAGCCGGTGCGGTTCTGGCAGACGGCCAGCCCACCCTCGCGGTCCACGGCAAGCCCGTCGGGCCCGCTGAAGCCGCCGCTGAAACTCTGGAATACGCCCACCTTGATGATCTTGCCGTCGGCGCGGAGCGGCATGTGCCAGACCTGTTGGCCGAAGGTGACCGCGACGTAGAGGCGCGTCTCGTCGGGCGAGAGCGCGATGCCGTTGGGACTGGGGACGTTGGACAAGAGGCGGTCGAGCGAGCCGTCGGCGTTGAGACGAAACACGCGCCCTGTGGGATCGTTGAGGTCGGTATCGCCCTGATCGGTGAAATAGAGATTGCCGCGGCTGTCGAACACCAGGTCGTTGGGGCCCTTGAAATCGGGGCCGAGCTGCGAGCGGGTCACCACAGGGCTGATGCTGCGCGTCGGCAGATCGAGCCGCAGGATGCCGTTTTCGCGATCGGCGATGTAGATGTCGCCATCGCCGCCCATGGCCAGGCCGTTCGGCACGCCGCCATAGTCGGCGACAACGCTCACCTGCCGCGCCGCGTCGATGCGGAAGATGCGGCCGAAGGCGGAATCGACGACGTAGAGATTGCCGGCGCCGTCGAACACGGGGCCCTCGAGGAACGAGTGCATGTCGGGCAGCCCGGCCGAGCGGAGCCACGCCGAGCTGCGCGGCTCGAGCCCGAGCGCGGCAACCACATCGACGAAGACGTCGCTCTCGAGCGGCTGCGGCGGAGGATAGAGCGACATTCGATCAGCCCTTTACGCTGCCCGACATCATACCCGACGACTGGAACTGCCGCGCGACATAATAGAGCGCGGTCGGTGGCAGCATGTAGATCACGCCCGAGGTCATCAGCAACGGCCAGGGCGCCGCGTCGTCGGCCATGAACTGCCCCAGCATCACGGGGATGGTGAAGCGGGATTCGTCCGACAGCAGCAGGAACGCGTAGAGATATTCGTTCCACGACAGCATGAGGGCGAAGGCGCCCACGGCGACGATGGTGGGCAGCATCAGCGGCACATAGATGAGCGTGAACATCTGCAGCGGGCCGGCCCCGTCGATCCGGGCGGCGTCGTCGAGCTCGTCGGGCAGCGTGTGCGCGTTCTGCTGCAGCACCCAGATGGCATAGGGCGTGGCGAAGGCGACGACGCACAGAACCAGCGAGAGCTGGTTGCCCAGCAGGCCATAGGTGCCCATCACCTGGTAGAACGGAATGGCAAGGAAGGTCGCCGGCACGAAGTAGGCGACGAGCGCCAGGTAGGAGACGAGCGAGCCGAAGCGCGGCCGCAGCCGGCTGATGGCGAAGCTCGCCATCAGGCTGCACAACAGCACCATCGCCGTCGCGGCGACGGCGATGAGGGCACTGTTGCCGAGCTGCTGCCAGAACTGGGCCAGATAGTAGTCGGCCTGGGTGAGCACGGTGACGTAGTTGGCGAGCGTCGGATTGACCGGCCACAGATGGCCGGCAAAGCCCTCGCGCGGCGGCGTCAGCGACAGCACCACCATGTGGTAGATGGGCAGCAGCGACCACACGACGATGACGAGGCCGAGGACGCCGAGCAGGACGGTCTCGTGGAGCCGTCTGGGGAGGGCCGTGCTGGCGTCGTTCATCGCTGCTCCCTCAACCGGCGGAGCAGCACGATGATGAGCGGCACGAGCACCGGCAGCGCCGACATCATGGTCACCACGCCGGCCTCGAAATCGGCTTTGCGGAAGGCGTAGCGGATGCCCATCGTGGCGAGCGTATTGGTGCGCTCCATCGGCCCGCCGCCGGTCAGCAGGTAGATGCTGTTGAAGTCGCCGAGCGACCAGATGGCCGAGAGCATGGTGCTGGTGAGGAACACGCCGGCGATGGCCGGGAAGGTGACGTGGCGGAACTGCTGGCTGGGCGAGGCGCCGTCGATCTTGGCCGCTTCGTAGAGGTCCTTGGGGATGCCCAGGCGTGCCGCCACGATGATCATCGTCCAGAACGGCAGGTATTTCCAGATGTGGACCGTGATGATCGAGAGCATGCCGTAGCTCGGCTGCGTCAGCCAGGCCGGTCCGTCGACATGGAACAGCTTGAAGATGAGGGTGTTGATCATCCCCCAGTCGGAATTGAGCATCCAGCGGATGGAAAGGATCGAGGGGATGTGCGGCGCCACCCAGGGCAAGAGGAACAGCGCGCTGATGACGCGGACGCCGCGGCCGGGCAGCACGAAGAAGCTCGACAGGGCCAGCGCCAGCAGCATCTTCAGCCCGACGCCGAAGACGATGAACACGAACGTGTTCTGCAGCGTCAGCAGGTAGATCGGATCGGTGAGGACGCGCGGATAGGCGCTGAGGTCGGAGCCCAGATAGAGCGCGTAGGCGATCGGATAGGCAATGAACAGCACGAAGACGAGCGCAAAGGGCAGGATGAAGAAGAGCGCCCACGCCTCCTCGAAGCTCAGGAGCTGACCCCGCCGGCGGAGATCCGCCGACGGGGCCAGAGCATTGTTGGTCGCAGGCGTCGTCATTCAGCCAGCAAGGCGGTCATGCGTTCGGCCAGCTCGTCGACGGCCTTGTCGGTTTCCCAGCCGTCGATGACGATGCGTCCCATCGCCTTCTGCCAGAGCTGCTCCTGCATCACCTTGGCATAGAGCCGGTTGTAGGTGTGCGGCAGCGGCGTGGTCGCCGACTCGGTGAACTGCTTGTACATCGCCGCGACATGCGGATCGGTGGACTGCGAGTAGAACGGATCGGCAAGCAGCTTGGGCATTACCGGCACCCAGCGGCCGCCATTGGCCTGCAGCATCGGACCGATGGTTTCAGGCTTGAGCAGCAGCGCCAGGAACGACTTGGCGTTGTCGGGGTTGGGCGAGGCCTTGAACGACAGGATCTGCTTGACCGAGATGATGGTCGGCGTGGGCGTGCCGTCGACGCCATTCGGCCACGGCACTGTGCGCAGGGCGTTCGCGTAGACGTCGGGATTGTCGGCCTTCTGCGACAGCGGGATGGAGAGGGTCGGGTTCATCGCGACGAGGTTCTTCCGGTTGAGGAAGGACGTGTTGTCGTCGGCGCCACCCCAGTTCACCGCGTCGGGCGGCACGCAGCCGGCCTTGATCGGCTTCACGTAGCTGTTGAGCGCAGCGATCACCTTCTCGCGCGTTTCGGGCTGCGAGATCTGCAGCGTGCCGTCAGGCGCCACCACCTGCGCGCCGAAGGCGTTCAGGTAGATGTGCATGATGAGGTAGGGATCGTTCGAGGTGGTCGAGCTGCCCTGCCCGATGCCGTAGACGCGCTCGCCCTTGTCGCGCAGCGCGGGCGCGACGGCGTCGCACCAGAAGTCCCAGAAGGGCTGCCAGTCCCTGGGCAGATCGGCTTCGCCGAAGCCGGCCGTCTCAAGCATGTCCTTCCAGTAGTGGACATGCGGGGTCATCTGCACCCACGGCGCGGCATAATAGGCGCGCTGGCCGGTGACGCCGTTGAGCAGGTAGACGGAATCGAGCGCGCCCTGCTGGAACTCGGCCTTGACCGGCTCGATGACGCTGGTCAGGTCCGCCAGCTGGTCCTCGAAGGCCCAGGTCGGGGTGTAGGCGAGGTCGAAGCCGAAATCGAAGGTCAGGTCCGGCGGACTGCCGGCCTTGAGCGCGGTGAGCACTTTGGCTTCCGTGTCGCCGGTCGCGTAGAAGCTCAGTTCGGCGGTCTTGCCGGTTTCCTTCTCCCAGCGAGCGACGATTTCCTTGAGGGTGTTGTCCTCGACTTCAGTGGTGCCCTTGGTCCACCAGATCGTCAGATCGGCGGCCAACGCGCCCGTTGTCCCCACCAACATGACGGCGGTGGAGAGGATCAATCCTAGCCTGCGCATGCGTTGCACTCCCATTTGAACCCCGCGGGCTCCCGCCCACGCTGGGCAGGCCCGTCCCGTGCGCGCACACTAAACCGACATGTATACTTGTCAAACAAAATTAAGAATGTTGACATGTAAAGATCGGCACGCCCCGTATTCAGCACCCCGCAGGTCACATGAAGATCACCGAAATCGAGACGATTCCGCTCCGGCTCCCCGAGGTCAGGGAGATCGGCGATGGCTGCCAGTCCGTGCTGATCATCCAGATCCGGACCGATGACGGGCTGGTGGGAACCGGCGAGGTCCATACCAATCCGCTGGTGAGCCAGGCGATCATTGATGCGCCGCTGTGCTCGGTGTCGGCTAATGGGTTGCGCAATCTGCTGATCGGCGAGGACCCGCGCGACATCGGCCGGCTGTGGGACAAGATGTACAGGCACACCGCCACCTATGGCCGGCGTGGCGCGCTGATGCATGCGATCAGCGGCATCGACATCGCGCTGTGGGACATACTGGGCCAGGCTGCGGGCCTGCCGGTGCACCGGCTGCTGGGAGGCGCGCGGCGCGCGCTGGTGAAGGCCTATGCCAGCGATCTCTCGCAGGACAGCCTCGGCGCGACGCTGGCGCAGGCTCGCAAACACCGCGACGCCGGCTATCGGGCGATGAAGTTCGGCTGGGGCGCGCTCGGACAGAATCCGCGCAGCGACGCCAGGGCCGCGGCGTCCATCCGCGAAGCGGTCGGCGACGACATCGACATCATGTTCGATATCGGCGTCGCGATGCCGTTCAACGACGCGCTCTATCTGGGACGGGCGCTCGCCGAGTCCGGCGTGGCTTTCCTCGAGGAGCCGCTCGCGCCCGACGACCTGCGGGGTTTCGCCGCGCTGGTCGCCGCGTCGCCGACGCCGATCGCCACCGGCGAGAAGGAGACGACGCAGCACCCCTATCTCGACCTCATGGATCGGGGCGGCCTGCGCATCGTGCAGCCGGACGTCGCGCGGGTGGGCGGCATCTCGGAGATGCTGCGCATCATTGCGCATGCGGAAGCGCGCGGGGTGCAGATCATCCCGCACTGCTGGTCGACGGACATCCTCGTGGCGGCGACGCTGCACGTGCTCGCGATCCAGCGCGAGGCGCCTTATCTCGAATACAACGCGACACAGAACCCGCTTCGCACCGATCTGCTGGTCGAGCCGATCCGGCCGGTTGACGGCTTCGTCGCCATCCCCAACAAGCCCGGACTTGGGATAGAGCTCAACCCCGATACGCTCGAGCGCTATCGCTGGACGCCTTGAGCCCTCGCCTGTTGGAGCCGACCATGCAGATCGAAGCACGCCTCGCCGAACGGGGCATTACCCTGCCCAGCCTCACCGCGCCCAGCGGAAACTTCGTGCCCTACAAGCTCGCGGGGCCGTTCCTCTATCTGTCGGGCCAGGGACCGGCCGAGAACGGCGAGCGCCTGACGGGGATGGTGCCGACGGCGGTGTCGGTGGAAGAGGCGTACCGGCGGGCGCGGCTGACGGGACTGCAATTGCTGGCGGTGGCACAGGCGGCGCTGGGGACGCTGGACCGGGTCGAGGGCGTGGTGAAGCTGCTGGGCATGGTCTATGCGACGGCCGACTTCAAGCAGCACCCCGCCGTCATCAATGGCTGCTCGGACCTGTTCGTCGAGGTGTTCGGCGACGCGGGGCGCCACGCGCGGTCGGCGGTCGGTATGGGCTCCCTGCCGCACGGCATTTCGGTCGAGATCGAAGCGATCCTTCTGATCAAGCCGGCCTGATCAGGGCTCCTGGTTTCCCGACACCAGACGGATCCGCGCATTGTCGATGTGATGGCGCATGGCGGTGCGGGCGCTGTCGGGATTGCCTTCGGAAATGGCGAAGACGATGGCGGCGTGCTCGTCCTGCACGAGCCGCTGGCGCGACGCCTGTTTCTTGAGCGAGAGGCCACGGGTCAGCCGCAGGCTCGCATCGAACAAAGTTGTCAGGTGACGCAGCGTTTCGAGGAACAGATCGTTATGGGCGGCCTGGGCGATGGCTTCGTGCAGGTCGATGTCCTCGCTGACGCCGACCTCGCCGGCGGTGATGACCGCCTCGAGCCGCTTGTTGCTGGCATTGATCCGGTTGAGGTCGCTCTCGGTCCGGCGCTGGGCGGCATGGAAGGCGGCCTCGCCCTCGACGGCGATGCGCAGCTCGAAGAAGCGCAGCACTTCGGCGACGGCGCCAGCCGGCGCGTGCTGGAAGAACTCCGCGCTCGGGCGGCGCTGCACATAGGTCCCTGACCCTTGCCGCGCAACGACCAGCCCGTCGACCTGAAGGCGGAACAGCGCCTCGCGCACGATGGGGCGCGACACGCCGAATGCGTCGGACAACTGATTCTCGGAGGGAAGCCGCGTCCCCTCGGCATATTCGCCCGAAACAATTCCCTGCAGCACCTGCTCATAAAGCTGGTCGGCAAGCCTAACTCGTTGAGCGGGGCGATATTTTTCGAGTACGCCAGGTCCCTTTGGCTGCAGGGCGCCGGCCTGGGTGCCGGCAATCTGGACCGCCTTCCGCCTCGTCACTTGACCACCTCTTGTTGCATATATATTAGACAATTATACAAGTTTGCGAGGGGACTATGAAGACGGCACCTGTCACATTCGCGCATCTGGCCGCCTCGGTCATAGCCGTGCCCCCGCTGGCACAGACCGCTGAGTTCGGTCTCGCGCGCGAACAGAACATCGCGCTGATCGACCACCTGCAGGCGGCTGGCGTACGTTCCCTTATGTACGGTGGCAATGCGAATTTCTACAATATTCCGGTCAGCACCTATGCTGATACCCTGGAGTTTCTAGCCGAGAACACCGCCCCGGACTGCTGGGTGATCCCGGCGGTCGGTCCCGACTTCGGACGAATTGTCGACCAGGCCCCGGTTGTTCGCGATCTCAACTTCCCCATGGCAATGGCGCTGCCTGCCGCCAAGGGCAGCTACACCGACGCCGGCATGGCCACCGCCTTGCGGCATCTGTCCGACAAGCTGGCCGCACCGGTGCTGATGTATGCCAAGCACGATGGCTGCATGGACCCCAAACTCGCCGGACAACTGGTCGAAGACGGCGTCGTCGCCTACGTCAAATATGCGGTGGTCCGGGCGGATGCGAAGGCCGACGACTTCCTGCGCGCCCTCATGGACGTGATGGACAAGCGGCGCATCATCAGCGGCATCGGCGAGCGGCCGGTCATCGACCACTTCACCACTTTCGGCCTGACAAGTTTTACATCTGGCTCGATCGCGGTGGCGCCGCGCCTGTCGATGGCGATCCTGCGCGCGCTGCAGGCGGGCGACCTGAAGCGTGCCGCCGAGCTGCGCGAGACGTTCATCCCGCTCGAGGACTGCCGCGACACGTTCGGCCCGGCGCGCACGATCCACGATGCCGTCACCCTTGCCGGCGTCGCCGATATGGGTCCTGTTGCGCCGCTGCAGAGCAACCTCATGGGCGAGCAGCGCGACCGCACCGCCGCCGCCGCCGCGGAGCTCTACGCACTCGAACGCGCAGCCTGAACGCCGGAGCCGAGCACATGGCCAGCTACGATCTGATCCTCAAGGGTGGGCACGTCATCGACCCCTCGCAGGGGATAGACGCGCCGATGGACGTGGCGTTCAGCGGAGGCACGGTCGCGGCCATTGCGCCGGCGATCAGCGACAGCGACGCGCCGCAGACGCGCGACGTGTCGGGCAAGTATGTCGTGCCGGGGCTGATCGATCTCCACACGCACGTCTACTGGGGCGGCACCTTCCTCGGGGTCGATCCCAATGTGGTGGCGCGCCGCTCGGGCATGACCACGGCCGTCGATGCGGGAAGCTGCGGCGCCAACAATATCGGCGGGCTGCTCCGCCATGTCGCGCCACTATCCGCGCCGCGCATCCTCGCCTTCCTCAACCTCAGCGTCGTCGGCATCTTCGCCGATGCCGGCCGGCTGACGATCGGCGAAGCGGAAGATCTGCGACTGCTCGACATCAAGCACTGCGTCGATGCCGCCAGGGCCAATGCCGGGGCCGTCGTCGGCGTCAAGGTACGCGTGGGCGCGTCGAGCACGGCGCATCTGGGCGCCATGCCGCTCCACATGGGCATTCGCGCCGCCGAGCTCGCCGGCGACCTGCCGGTCATGGCGCATATCGGTGCCGGCATGCCGCCGCGGATCGAGGACATCGTCGACCCGCTCCGGCGGGGCGATGTGCTGACGCATTTCTGTACCCCCAAATCGAACTCGCCGCTGACCAGCGCGGGCGCGATCCGCGACTGCATGCTCGCGGCGCGCGAACGCGGCGTGATCATGGATATCGGCCATGGCAGCGGTTCGTTCGGCTTCAAGGTGGCCGAGAAGATGCTGGCGGACGGCTTCCTGCCCGACGTCATCTCGAGCGACGTGCACGCCCAGTGCATCGATGGCCCGGCCTATGACGTGCTCGAGACGATGTCCAAGCTCCTGGTGATGGGACTGCCGCTGGTCGAGGTGATCCGCGCCGCGACCCACACGCCGGCCGTCGTCTGCCGCCACCCGGAACTGGGCAACCTTGCCGTGGGCAGCGCCGGCGATGCGACCATTCTCGACATCCGCAAGGGGCCCGCCGAATTCACCGACAGCATCGGCGGCAAGCTCATGGGCGATCGCCGCTTCGTGGCCGAGGGCGTGGTGCTGCGCGGGGCCTGGTGGGCCGACGGGCCACAGCCTGCCTGAGCGGCCAGATCGCAAACGAGGGAGCCGGTGCGATGACGCAGGTGACGGCAACGGTCGACTTCAATGCCCCCGGCAAGCAGGTGGGCTGGCTGCGCGTGCCCCATTCGGTGACCCGCAGCGCCTATGGCGTGATCCCTGTTCCCATCGCGGTGCTGAACAACGGGCCGGGCCCCGGGATCATGCTGGTCGCCGGCACGCATGGCGACGAATATGAGGGCCAGGTGGTCCTGACGCGGCTTGTCCGCGAGATGCGCGCCGAGGATATCAGCGGCCGCCTCATCATCCTGCCCTCGCTCAACACGCCGGCCGCGATGGCGGGGCTGCGCACCAGCCCGCTGGACGACGGCAATCTCAACCGGGCCTTCCCCGGCGATCCGGATGGCGGCCCGACCGCAAAGATCGCCCACTATGTGCACAACCATCTGGTGCCCCTGGTCGACGTGGTGGCCGACTTCCACGGCGGCGGCTCGAGCCTCGCCTATCGCCCGCATGCCAGCACGCATTTCGCCGCCGATGCCGCACCGGAGCTGAAGCAGCGCAGCCTCGATGCCGTGAAGGCGCTCGGGCTCAGGCATGTGATGATCTTCGAGCTGCCCGCCTCGTCGGGCGGTGGCATGTCGACCGCCACACGCCAGCACGGCAAGATCTATCTCAATGGCGAATATGGCGGCACGGGTTCGCTGACCCAGGAGGGGATCGGCCTTGTCGAGGGCGCCGTGCATCGCCTGCTCGCCTTCTTCGGCGCGACCGATGCGACGCTCCCCGCCCTGCCCCCGCCGCAGGCGCTGCGCATCTTCGGCCCAAGCGCCTATGTCTACGCGCCCGACGCCGGCGTGTTCGTGCCCGCGAGGCGGCTGAGCGACAGCGTGGCCGCAGGCGACATCTGCGGCGAGCTGATCTTTCCCGAGAATCCCGACCGCGCGCCCATCGTGCTGCGCTTCGAGGGCGCCGGCGACGTGGTGTGCCAGCGTCATCCGGCGCGCGTCGAACGCGGCGACTGCGTCGCGCATCTGGCCCGCCCGGTCGACGGCTGACCGTTTCTCCTCCGCCGACGCAAACCGGGCGGCCCATCGTGGGCCGCCCGGTGCAGTTTCAGGCGCAGTGGGCTGGTGTCAGACCGCCTCGCCATGGCGCTGGAACACTTCCAGCATGGCGTTCTGCGCGTTCTCGGCGGCGCGCGCCGGCTCGATGCCCTTGACCAGCATGCCCTGCACGGCCTCGACGATGAGGCTGCGATTGACGATCTCGCTGAGCGCGGGAGACGGCCGGCCCGGGAAGACGATCGAGCGTCCCTCGGTCACCGCCTTGCGCAGGCCGTTGTAAGCCGGATGCTCGCCCCAGAACGGGTCCTCGAGCTGCGCCGGATAGATCGGCAAATAGCGGCCGCCGGCACCGACGACGAACTTGGAGTAGTTGTCGGGCTGCATGAAGTGGCGGACGAGGCCCATCGCCAGTTCCGGATTCGGCGCCGCTTTGAACACGCCGTAGTAGTTGGTGTAGGCGGTGATGTGACGGCCGGCGGGTCCGCCGGGCGGCAGCTCGAGAGTGGTGGCGTCGAGGAACTCGTTCTTGTCGACGATCATGCTCGAATAGATGCTCGTCTCGTTGAGGGCGTAGGCCACCTGCCCCGACATGAAGGCTTTGTTGTTGCCCGAATTGTCCCAGCTCACGGTCCCCTTGGGGATGATGCTGAACTCGTTGTACATCTGGTTGATGAGCGTGAACGCGGCGATGGTGGCATCGCTCTGGATCGACGGCCGGTTCTGCGCGTCGACGAGGCTACCGCCATAGGCGGCCACCACCGACATCACATCGCCAAGGCTGTCCGACGGGGTGAGGCCCAGCGCCATGCCGTAGGCGTAGAAGGGCGGCTGCGAGATCTTGCGAGCCGCCTCGATGAACCCCTCCCAGGTGTCGGGCAGCGCGTCGTAGCCGGCTTCGCGGAACTTATCGAGGCGCACATGTGCCGCCGCCGGGCTGATACCCATGGGCACGGCGCGGGCAGCGCCGTCGAACACCGTTTGTGGAAGGACGTTCTCGTTGATGCCGCCCTTCTGGGTTTTCATCTCGTCGACGATCGAGGTCACGTCGAGCAGATGTCCGCCGGAGCCCCACGAGGTGAGGTCCGCGTCGTTGACGCGGGTTACATCCGGGGGTGCGCCGATCTCGAGCGCCGCGGCCATGCGCTTGGCGATTTCGCCGCCCGGGATCTTCTCGATCTGCACATCGCTCTCGCTGAGGCCCTGCGCCTTCGCGTATTCGAGCGTCTGGGCGATCAGCAGGTCGTCGGCGGCCTGGTTGAAGTTCGGCTGCAGCCAGAAGACGAGCTTGGCGTCGCGGGCGAAGGCCCGGCGCGTCAGCACGAAGGGAGCGGCAAGGCCGACGGCGGTCGCGAGGCCAAGTTTGCCGAAGTCACGTCTGGTATAGGACTTGGTTGTCATTTGTACCCTCTCGGTTTCGATGGACTAAGGAACGTCTTCATCCCTTGACTGCCCCGAGCGTGAGCCCGGAGATCAGGAAGCGCTGGAACACGAAGTAGACGATCAGCGGCGGCAGCGTGCTGATCAGCGTCGACGCCATCATCGGGCCCCAGAAGAAGACGTCGGCGACGACGAAGTCGGGAATGCCGGTGGGGATGGTGCGCACATTGGCGTCGGTGACGAGCACCGAGGCGTAGATGAACTCGTTCCACGACAGGGTGAACGAGAAGAACGCAACGATCGCCAGTGCGGGCAGCGTGAGCGGCAGCACGATGCGCCACAGCACGCCGAGCCGGCTGCAGCCGTCGATCATGGCGCTTTCCTCGAGCTCGACGGGGATCGAGATGAAGTAGCCCATCAGCAGCCAGGTGCAGAACGGCACGGTGAAGCCCAGATAGGAGAGCACCAGCCCTTCCATGGTGTTCTGCAGGCCCACATTGCGCACGATGATCAGCAGCGGGATGAACAGCAGCGAACTGGGCATGAGGTAGGTGTAGACCAGCCCCTGGGCGAGGACGCGCCGGCCACGGAACCGCAGGCGCGTGAGGGCGTAGGCGCCGAGGGCGGAGATCACCAGCGACAGGACCACGGTCGCCAGCGCGACGATCAAGCTGTTGCGGAAGTAGATGGGGAAGTTCGTCTCGGCAAAGAGCGTGGTGTAGTTGTCGAAGGTCAGCGCCTTGGGCCACAGCGTCGCTGCCGCGCCGTAGATCTCGGTGTTGCTCTTGAGCGAGGTGGCGACCATCCAGTAGAGCGGCGCCACCGTCCACACCATGAGGACGAACAGCACGATGCCGCTGACGAGGTTGACGAGCCGGCGGGAGGCTGCCTGGGAGAGGACCATCTCAGTTGTTCCCGTCTTTGAGGAGGCGGCGGGTGAGGACGATGATGACGAGCACCAGGAAGGGGAACATCACCATGTTGATGGCCGACCCCAGGCCCATCTGGCCGGCCGAGGTGACGTTGTAGCTCTCATTGGGCAGGATCTGCGTCAGGCCCGCCGGAGCACCGTTGGTGAGGATGTTCACGACGGTGATGCCGGTCGCGGTGAAGACCGTCGAGAGCATCACGGTGATGGTGAAGACCGGGAGCATCGAGGGGATGGTGACGTTCCAGAACTTCTGCACCACGCCGGCGCCATCGATCTCGGCGGCTTCGTAAAGGTCCTTGGGGATCGCCTGGAGCCCGGCAAGGAAGTGCATCGTGTAGAACGGCGTCCCGCTCCAGACGACGACCGCGATCACCGCCCACATGGCGAGCTTGGGTTCGGCGAGCCAGGCGATGCCATGATCGATGAAACCCAGATTGACCAGCACGATGTTGAGCAGGCCGTTGAACTCGTTGAAGACCCACTCCCAGATCAGGGCACAGACGACCGTGGGGATGGCCCACGGGATGAACAGGACCGTGCGGTAGACATTGTTGAACGGCCGGTCCTGGTTGAGGACGATCGCTGAGGCGAGGCCGATCAGGAATTTGATGACAACCGCGATCACCGTGTACCAGGCGGTGTTGGCCAGGGTCTGGATGAAGTCGGGGTCCTTGAGCAGCGTGATGTAGTTGCTGAACCCGATGAAGCGGCCCGGAATGCCCGGCGACTTGTCCTGGAAGCTCAACACCAGCGCATAGGCGAAGGGGTAGAGCACCACGCAGGTCAGCACCACGATTGCCGGCAGCAGGAAGATCAACGCCAGGAAGCGGGCGTCGTTGGACATCCTGTCCCACAGGCCCGGCGTTCGCGGCACGCGCGACACGGTTTCGGTGAGGACGCTCACTGCACCACCTCGGCATTGAGGTCCGGCCAGTTGCGCAGCGCCGCGGCATGCTTGACCTTCCAGGCCTGCACATCGTCGGTGCGGCCCTCGGCCCGGCTGCGCCGGGCTTGCTCGATGGCAGCAAGGAGCCGCTCCGTCACGGGCTGCAGTTCGCCGGCTCCGAGCGAGCGCGCGTCGAGGATGAACGAGCCATGCGAAAGCTGGTGGGTGCGGACGCGAATGGGAGGTGTTCCGACCTCGAGCGCGTGCACGACATCGACGGCATCGAACCCGGCATCGGGCAGCACCGTGATGCGCAGCCGGTCGAACGGGTTGCCCGTCGGATCGGGATCGAGATCGGTGGCGATGCCGGCGACGTTCTCCAGCGCGACGCGCCAATGGTTGAGTGGCACGAGCAGCGCCGCGCGCTCGGCCGCGCGATCACCGGCGGCAAAGGCGCGGAGCGCCACGATGGCGGCGGCGATCCCCTCCTTGCCCACCTTCATCGGCCGGCCGATGCCGTAGCCCTGGAGGAAGGCAGCGCGGACCAGCTCCTTGCGGCCGGCAACCACGCCGGCGGTCGCACCACCGAGGAATTTGTGGGCGCTGTGGATGGTGATGTCGGCGCCCGCGCGCAGGTAGCTGTGGATGTCGTACTCGGCCGCAAGGTCGACGATGACCGGCACGCCGCGTGCGTGGCAGACGCGCACGAAGTCGGCGATCGGGAGCTGCCCGTCGGGCGCGCAGTGGTGGCTGACGACATAGAGGGCCGCCGCGGTATTGGGACCGATGGCGCCCTCGAGCTGGCTCTGCGTCGCCGAGTTCACGGCACCGAACGGCACGACGCGCGCGCCGGTCAGGCGAACGTCCTGCTCGATGGGATGACCGTAATTGACGAGGTGCCCGACCTGCACCACGACCTCGTTCTTCATTCCCGTGGTATCGGGGAGGCGCTCGATCGCGGCCATGCGGTCGCCCGTCATCGCCCCGGCGATCGCCATGCAGATGCCCGCGGCACTGCACGCCGACACGAAGCCCGCCTCGGTCTCCATCACCTCGGCGATGGCTCGGCTCGCCGCCGCCTGCAGTCCGACGATGTCGACGCCCCGGCCCAGAATCTCGGCGGCCGCCGCGATTGCTTCGGGACGCGCACTGATGCCGCCGAGGGTGGTGAGCGTGCCGGTCAGATTGATGACCGCTTCGGCACCGAGACGAACGCGAATGTCATCGCTCGCAGTCATTGACGTCACTCCAGGGTGCCGGCGAGGCCGGCTGCGTACTGATAGATGGCGGGCGTGCCGCCGGTGTTGAACATGACAACTTTCGCACCGGCGGGGACTTGTCCCACGGCGGCGCGCTCGGTGAGCGCCAGCGCCACCTTGGCGTTGTAGACGGGGTCGAGCACGATTCCGTGCTCGCGGGCGAAGCGGTGGATCACGGCGGTCAGTGCCGGGGTCAGCACGCCGTAGCCGGTCGCGGCATAGTCGTCGACGAGAACGACGTCGCCGGCCTCGAGCTGCGTTGCGATGCCGAGCCGTTCGGCGGCACGCGCCGCATGGTGCCGGATCGTAGCATCGAGGTCCGCTGCGGTGCCGGCGACGCAGACGCCCACGACCTGCGTCGGTGCACCGAGATGCTTGAGCCCCAGGGCGAGCCCCGCCACCGTCATCCCGGCGCCGACGGCGATGAAGACGGAATGCGGCGCGCCGCCGAGGGCGGCAAACTGCCCGACAAGCTCTTCGGCTGCATCGACATAGGCGATGGTGGCGTCTACGCCATAGTCGAGCGCGCGATCGAGGATAGCCGGGCGCCGGCCCCGGGCAGCGAGCTCGGCACGCACATCCTCCTGCAACGCGAGGACGGCGCCGTGGTCGAGGCCGGCGGGAACAACCCGCACGTCGGCGCCGAGAATGTCGAAGAGCAGGCGATTGCCCTGCGGCGCTTCGTGGTCCGCCTCGTCGTCGGCCGGGATCAGCAGCACGGCCTGCATACCGCAACGTGCGGCAGCGGCGGCGATGTCGCGCAGCTTGTTCGACTGGCGCGCCGCATGGGCAATGAGCGTATCGACGCCGGTCGTGCGCAGCGAGCCGAGCACGAATTCGAGCAGGCGCGACTTGTTCCCGCCGACGCACAGGCCGGCAAGATCCTCGCGCTTGATCCACAAGTCGACGCCCAGCGCGTCCGACAGGCGCGGCGCTGCCTCGAGCGGCGTGGGCAGGTGCACGAGGCGGGTCCTGGGCTGCTGCGCGCAGATCATCGGAGCCTGTCACGCCATGCGGGGGCGACGCTCATGCGCGTGCCCGCAAATGCTCGGGATAAAGCTGAACCTGTGGCTTGAAGGTGACGTTCTCGTCGAGCGGGAACATGGGCCGCGGGCAGACCCGGTGGCCGAGCGTCTTGAGATTGGCCGACGTCGCGCCCGGGATGTCGAGAACATAGTTCCGGCTGGCAAAGGCGAAGTAGCGGATCGCGGCGCCCGGCGACTTCACCACGATGATATCGGCGGCATCGATGTCGACGCCATGCTCGAGGTAGATCGCGCGGTCCATCATGAAGACCGAACGCGAGACCACGACGATAAGGATGTTGCCGTGGCGCAGCACGGCGGTCGGACCGGCATGGGCCGGCATGCGCGAGACCTCGTGCCGATACTCGCCATTGCCCAGCCGCTCGACTTCGACATCGAGCTCGAGCGGCGGGAAGCGCGCCGGATCTATGGTGCCGCCGAGCGCGACGCGGATCGTCGCCCCGACGCCCGCCGCGTGCGCGGCCCTGGCCGCCGGTGCATCGACGATGGGCATGATGACCCGGCCGCGATAGCCGGCCGCGAGAAGCCCCGCGAGAATGCTGTTGCTGTCGCCGGAGGCGCCGCTGCTCGGCGCGTCTGCCGCGTCCGTGAAGGTTACGGGGCCGGGCTGCTTCAGTGCATCGGCGATGGCGTCGGGCAGCGCGACGAGATCGGCAAGCATGACCTCGTGGTGCTTCCAGAACGCGTCGGCCAGCTCGCGCGCCAGCCGTTCGGCCCCGGGCAAATCGTTGTCGGTGACGACAAGCGTCTGCGATCCAAGCTCGGGCGCATCGGTGAACGGGTTGCCGATCATTACGGCGGCGGAAAGCGCTTCGTCCGACTGCTCCATCTCGATGGCGCGGTCGATGATCCTGCCATAAAGGCCGGTCGCGGTGATCAGTTCGGGGCCGCGGACCAGCGCCGGGATGAAGATGCGCGCCATCACCGGGCGGGCACCGCGATCGAGGATGGCTTCCATCAGCCGACCGGCGCGCTCGCCGGTACTTGTGAAGTCGTTATGCGGATAGGTGTGGTAGACCGCGATGGCGTCGCAGTTCCGCAGCATCTTGTCGGTCAGCAGGCCGTGCAGGTCGAGCGAGACGACGATGGGGATATGCGGGCCGACGCGCGCCCGCACGCGCTCGAGGATGTAGCCCTCCGGATCGAGTTCGCTGACCGCGCCCATGGCGCCGTGCATCGACAGGTAGATGGCCACCACGTCGGGCACCATCGCCCGGTCGATCCCCTCGATCAGCTCGCCGGCAACCCGCGAAAAACCGGCTTCCGACAGCGGTCCGGCGCTGCAGGCCGAGGCGCCATAGACCCCAACCAGTTCGACATCTTTGCGACTCCGGAACACATCCATGAAGCCGCGAACGCATGTATCGGCCTCTGCATTGGCCTTGAAAAGCGCGTCGTTGCGGAGGATGTTGAAGTCCGCATACTCGCTAGGCAGCGGATTAAACGACGAGATTTCCTGCTCGCACGCCGCGACAAGAATCTTCCCCATCTCCCCACCCAACTTGTTGTCTAACAAGTTGACCTTTGCTCATATCCTCGGTGGAGTCAAGGCGCGGCCATGCGGGCAGCGGCGTCCTGTCGCGGCTGACCGATTGCGGCGCCACGCGAGAGCCGAGGATGCAGGCTGAGCCGACTGCGGGTCTGCCGTCGGTGCGACGCGATCCGGGAGGGAGGACCGGCCTGCCGACGTCCGAAGGCGCGAGGGAGCCGGTACTTAATCTGCGACGCCGTTCAGAGCGCCCTGTTGTATTGCTGTTCTATGCGACTGCACGCCTCGACCAGGCTTGCCGATATCTTCGCGACGAGCTGCTGGCTCATGCGGCTGTCGGGCGCCGAGATACTGATCGCGGCCAGCGAGACATTGTTGGCGTCGAGAATGGGAGCGGCCACGCAGGTGGCTCCGTCCTCGTTCTCGCCGCGCTCGACGGCAAAGCCGATCTGGCGCACGCGCTCGAGCTCGGCATGGAGGTCGACGCGCTCGACGAGAGTGTTGTGCGTCTTTCTGACGAGCCGCTCGGGCAGCAGGATGTCCCATTGCGACCGCGGACGAAACGCCAGCAGAGCCTTGCCCAGCGCCGTGGAGTGAATCTGGTCGCGCGTCCCGGGCGCCGCCTGCATGCGCAGCGAGCGGTCGCTCTCGACGATTTCCAGATAGATCACCTCTCCGCCGGTGAGGACGCCCAGATTCACCGTCTCATTGAAGGTTTCGCGCAGCTTCCGCCGTTCCGCCGCGCTCACATGGCGGATGCGTGAATAGGGGTCGGCCGACTGCATCAGCCACCACAGGCCAGATCCGGCTGAGAAGGTCTCGGTGACCGGGTTGTAGTCGACCATCTCCAGCACAGTGAGCGTATGGAGGTAGCGGTAGACAGTGGTCTTGGGCAGCTCGGCGATCTCGGCCACATCGCGCAGCGTCAGGTGGCTGGTGGATTCGCACACGATGCGCAGCACCCTGAGGGCCTTGTGCAGCGGCTTGACGAGATAGCGCCGGTCGCCCGCCAGATGCCTGCCTTCGGTCGGGACTGGCCGTGTTGTGCCTTCGTGTTGCATGGCGCGAATTGTGCTACGCTTTGGCCGGTTTCGCCATAGAGGGCGCGGGACGCGACGTTTCGTTTTACGAAATGACCGGGAGTGCTCGCCGCCGAAGCCTGCGGGCAGCGTCTCGCGGTTCGCCGGATCGTTCCGCTCAACGAAATCCGGCCGGCTTTACAGCACCGGCGACGGACCTCACTACTGTGCTGGCACAACAGGCATGGCGTTCGCGCCGGACGATGCCTGCATTATCAATCCGTGGTGCCAGTATTGACTGGCGTCGCCCTGCTTTCTTCGCCGGGTAATGTTGCCGGCCAGCGGCAGTGAAGGACGAGGCCGAAATTGACTAGATCCGATTTGCTCGCGGCGTGCAGGAATGAACTGTATTCCGCAGTCGTTTCCGACACGCTCGATGCCCTTGGCTATTGCAACCAGGCCATGGCCCCCGGTTTCACGCCACTCGCCGACGAGACGGTTCTGGTGGGCTTCGCCCGCACCGGAATCTACCTGCCGATCTATCACGACGACGACAGCGTGAACGTCTACGAGCACGAGATAGAGCTGGTCGACTCGCTGCGAGAGGACGAGGTGATCGTCCTGTCCTGTGCCGACAATCTGCGCATCACGCCCTGGGGCGAGCTGCTGTCGACCCGCGCCAAATACCTCAAGGCCGCCGGCTGCATCACCGATGGCAGCGTGCGCGATGCATGGCTTATCCGGGCGATGGGCTTTTCAGTGTTCTCGCGCGGCCGCAATCCGGTCGACACCAAGCACCGCGGCAAGATGATCTGGCGCGATGTTCCGGTGGACGTGGGCGGCGTGCGGATAAACACCGGCGACTTCATCATCGGCGACCTCGACGGTGTTGTCGTGGCGCCGCAGGCCGTCGCCGATGAGGCCATTGCAAAGGCGCTGCAGAAGGTGCGCGCGGAGTCGACGGTGCGCGAGGAACTCGCCGCCGGCCAGTCGCTGGCCGCCGTGTTCGAGAAGCACCGCATCCTCTGAGGGTGTCACTCGGGGCACTGCCCCTGTCGCGGTCTGCACCTCTCTCCCCCTCCGCATGCGCAAGCTCATGGGCTCAAGACCCAGGGCCGTCGCCGGCAGCCCCTGCCATGAGCGTCCAGAGGTCGTCGGTGCTGAGGCGCGCCACCGCGCCGTCATACACCACGCGGCCGAGGCGGAGCACCACGATGCGATTGGCGAGCGCGCGGACCGTGGCCATGTCATGCGTCACCAGGATCACCCCGGTGCCGGCGCCTGCGATCGAGCGGATGAGACCCACGACTTGCGCGGTCTGCTTGACGCCCAGCGCGGCGGTGGGCTCGTCGAGACAGATGAGTTTGACATGATCGCCCAGGGCACGCGCGATGGCGATGGACTGCCGCTGGCCGCCCGAGAGCGACCTGACCAACGTGCTGTCGTCGTGCAGCGTGACGCCGAGCGCGAGCAGCCGTGCGCGGCACTCCTCGGCGGCGCGACGATCGTCGCGGATCGGAACGAGGCCGAGCCAGCGGCGCATTGGCTCGCGGCCGAGCATCATGTTGTGCACGATCGACAGGTTCGGGCAAAGCGCGAGGTCCTGGTACACAGTCTCGAGGCCGGCCTGGCGCGCGCTCTGCGGGCTGGAGAACTTCACCTCCCGCCCTTCGAGCGTCATGGTGCCCTGATCCGGCCGGATGGCGCCCGAGATGATCTTGACCAGCGTCGACTTGCCAGCGCCATTGTCGCCGAGGAGACAGACTATCTCCCCCTTGCCGACCCGAAACGAGCCCTCTTCGAGGGCGACGACCGCACCATAGGCTTTGCGTGCGCCGACGATCTCGAACACAGCTTCGCCGCTGCTCGACGGGATCGCGGTCCCGACAGTGGGCGGCGGGGACGGCGGAGCGGCCGCAAAGCCCAGCGACTGCCCGGCCTTGCCCGAGCGCTTGAGGCTGATCGCGACCTGGTCGGCGAGCAGCGCGACCAGCAATAATCCGCCCACGGCGACGTTCTGCCACCAGGACTGGAGCCCCACGAAGATGAGGCCTGCGTTGAGGATGCCGATCGTCGCGACGCCAATGGCGATGCCGATGGGTCGCCCCGCGCCACCTGAGAAGGCGACGCCGCCCAGGATGGCTGCCGTGAGCACGTCCAGCTCGAAGCGGACACCGATTGTCGGCGGGATCGAGCCAAGCCTGCCGGCGAGCAGCACGGCGACGAGGCCGATGAGCGCGCCGTTGACGGCATAGAGCCCAATGATCGTTCGGCCGACGGGGATACCGCACAGTTCCGCGGCGCGAGCATCGCCCCCGATCGCGTAGACGCGCAGGCCAGTCCGGGTTCGCGTCAGCAGGAACGAGCCGGCGATGAACACGGCGAGAGCGATGAGCACCGTGTACTGGACGCCGAACAGCCGGCCGCGCCCGAGATCGAGCAGCGCCTGCGGGAACCCGTACACCGCCGTACTGCTGACGACGTAGGCGAGGCCGCCATAGAGGGCGAGCATGGCGAGCGTCACGATGAGCGGCGAGATGCTGAGGCGGCGGACAAGAATGCCGTTCAGAAGACCAAGCGCGGCACCAAGGCCGATGCCGGTGGCGGCGGCCAGCTCCATGCTCTGCGTGGCGACGGCAACCTTGGCGACAACGATTCCCACGAGGGCCACCATCGAGCCGATGGACAGGTCGACATAGCCCGCGATCAGCAGGGCCGAGGTGCCGATCACGGCGATCATGATGGAGGTGGAGTTCACCCCGATGGTAACGAAGTTGTCGAGATTGAAGAACGCCGAATTGAGCAGCGAGAACAGCACAACGAGCGCCACCGCGACGATGGCGAGGCCGAGGCGGCCCGATGCTTCACCGGGCGCATAGGTTCCCGGCAGCAGAGTATCGAAGACCGATGGGCGCATGCGAGGGCTCGTGGCGGTGATGTCTGTCGTCATGTGGCCCTGCTGCGAGTTGACTACCGCTCCCGGGGGACCGGGAGCGGAGGGGAGAGTGTGCGGGGTCCGGCTACATTTCCGACGACCAGGGGAAGTTCACGTACTGGTCGCGCGTATCGTAGCAGATGTTGCCATACATCTTGAGATAGTCGTCGCGGCGCGCGGGGTCGGCGAACACGGCGCCGGGATCCTTCAGGTCGGCTTCGTATTGCGCGATGTTGTCGCCGGTGAGCGCGCTGGGCAGAATGTCCATCGCCTGCGGCACGCTCTTGCCGTCCAGCCAGTCGGCGGCGAAGTTGCCCAGGGCGTAGCCGAACACCGGCGACGAGAGCGAGATCGACGCCTTGTAAGGGCCGCCGCCCTTCTTGATTGCCGCCACGGCCTCGGGCTCACCATCGATGCCGCCCAGGAACTGGTCCGGCCGGGCCTTGCCGGCAGCCTCGAGGGCGGCGAGCGCTCCGAGCACCACCGTGTCGGCACCGAGCACGACGTCGACGTTGGGATGCGCCTGCAGGATCGTGCTCATTGTCGCAAAGCCGCCCTCCTTGTTGACAGGGTCGGGCGTGACATCGGCGACGATGGTGACGCCGGGAAGCTTGGAGAGACCGTCGCGCATGGCGCGGAAGCGTGGCGCCAGGAATTCGATCTGATCCTGGGTCAGCAGGACGACGTTCGCCTTGCCGCCCAGATGGTCGTTGATATAGGCGATCGCGGCGTCGGTGAGCACCTTGCCGGTTTCGTATTGCGGCGCATTGAGCAGCAGCGTGGCCGGCGGCGGCACGATGGTGCTGACATAGCCGCCATCCCACATCACCTGCTGCAGGCTGTATGCCAGCGACGCGGGATCGACGGGCGCGGCGATCACGGCGCCGACCTTGGAGGCGCGGAACAACTGAACCTGTTCGACCATCTTTGCGGCGTCGTTGTTGGCCGTCGCGCGACGATATTCGAGGCCGCGATCGGCAGCCGCTTCGCTCAGCCCGAAGTCGACGCCCTGCATGAATTCGCGCTCATTGTCCTGCGCGAAGGCGAGGACGCGCGCCAAGCCGGGCGGCGGGCTGCAGGCCGCCGCATTGGGATCGAAGGGCGCGAACTTGGTCGGCTCCGTGATGCCCGGCGGGCCGTCCTGCGCCAGCGCGGCCGCGGTGCTCAACGCGGCCATGCCGAGCCCCAGCAGAAGACCGCAGGCCCCCACGGTCCAGCGCGTGCCGCCAGCTTGATCGAAACGCATGAATTCCTCCCTCTGGTGTCGGGATGGCGCCCCTCATCTCCCCGGACGGCCACCCTCTGATCGGTCGCATCTAGGCACGACGAACAGAGCGAGTCAAAAACTTTCTTCTAGCGGAAGAACTTATATGAGCTAGTCGAAGATGCCCTGCACAGCGGCCGCGATTGCGGCCCCGAGGCTGCGATGCGCCTCGGCATCAAGATGGATGCCGTCGACGGCGCTGGCCTCGACGATGGCGCCGGCGTCGAGGAAGGCGACGCGGCGACGCTCGCACATTTCGGCCACCAATGGGGTGAGCCGGCGCGACTTCTCGGCGCCACCCCGGAACATGTCGGCGAACCAGTCGACCTCCGCCATCGGCGGCGGCGCGACAACCAATATCCGCGGCGCATTGCCGTTCGGCCCTGCCTCGCTGCCCTGCACGGCACGTACGATCACTTCCAGAGAATCCGAGATATCTCCAGGACTTACGGAGAACCTGGCCTTGAAGTCATTGGTGCCGAGCATGACGATCACGATGTCCACCGGCATATGCGACTCCAGGCAGACCGGGAGCGCCGCGAGGCCGTTCTTGTGAGCGCCCTCGATCGGATCGGCATGCACCGTCGTGCGGCTCGGATGCCCCTCCTCGATGACGTGCCACCCCGCGCCGAGCTGCCGCGCCATCACGCCGGTCCAGCGGCGATCGCGGGCAAAGCGATGGCGGCCGGTGCGCGCCAGCGTCGGCACCGCGCCATAGGTATTGGAGTCGCCAAAGCAGAGTATGGTCCGCACGTTCTTCAATTTGCCCTCCTGCACCTGCGTTGCTCAGTATCAGCAACGCCGCTCCGGGACTACATTATTCTATTGGCCGCAATAAATTGTTGGCGTTCGCCAATGCCTCTGCTATGCCCGGTGCGTTTTCGAGGATTTCCAGTCACCCGCATGACGGGCAGCAGCTACTACAACGTCGAAAAGGCCGCCGCCTGGCGGAGCGGCGGCAGCACGCAGGCAGAGGCTCGTGTCTATAACGAGCGGCTGATCCTGTCGCTGATCCGCCTGCACGGCGAGTTGTCCAAGGTCGAGCTCACCCATTTGACCGGGCTGGCGCCGCAGACGATCACCTCGATCGTGAATGGCGCGGCGGCGAACGAGCTTCTGCTGCGTGGCAAGCCGCGGCGGGGCGGTGTCGGCCAGCCATCCGTCCCCTATGAACTCAATGCCTCCGGCGCATGGTCGCTCGGCCTGTCGCTCGATGCGAACGGGTGCGAGCTTGTCCTGATCGATTTCCTGGGCAACGTCGTGGACCGCGCGACCCTGCCCCTCAGCCCGCTCAGCCCCGAGGCCGTGGTCCGGGGCGTCGTCGCCGCGATTGTATCGATGCTGAGCCGCCATCCCCGCATTGCGACCGCGCGGATCGCGGGCCTCGGCATCGCCTCGCCGTTTCACGGGACCGGCTGGGCGGCGCGGCTCGGGCTGGCGCGCGACATTGCGGACCTGTGGACCACTGTCGACCTGCGCGCGGAGATCGACGCGCATTTCGACTGGCCGGTCTATCTGCTCGCCGACGGCACCGTCGCCGCCGGGGCGGAGCTGACCTTCGGGGCCGGCCTGGGAAGATCGGACTTCCTCTACGTCCATATCGGCGGAAGCATCAGCGGCGGCCTCGTGCTCGACCATCATCTCCATGCCGGCCGCAATGGCCTCGCCGGAATGATCGGTGAGCTTGCAGCCGTCCTGCCTCCCGCCGGTGACGCCCGGACCCTCAACGAAATGGCTTCGCTCAATGCCGTCCCGCCGCAGCTGCGGGACGCGCTCCTGATTGCGGCGGCCGGCGAGATCGAACAGCCCGGGCCGGCACAGTGGGTCGAGACGGCAGCGGCGGCAATCACCGCCACCGTTCGGCAGGCGATCGGCATGCTCGATATCGACACCATCGTGATCGATGGCGACGTCTCGGTGGTCATGCGCAAGGCCATTGCCCGCTCGATGCGCCGCAACCTTGCGCAATCCACCGCCGCCCGACCCGAACCCTTTGCGGTGCTTGAAGGACGCTTCGGACGCGATGCCTTCGTGCTCGGCGGCGCCGCCGTGCCGCTGATCGTGCGCTATTCGAGCGACAAGGATTTGCTTTTCAAGGAATAGCCCCTAGCGCCCGCCAAAGCTGCCGGTGGTGATGCCGGAGATGAAGGAGCGGTTGCCGAGGGCGAAGACGATCAGCATCGGCACGATCGCGAGCACGCTGCCGGTCATCAGCAGCGGCCAGTCGGTGTTGAACTGCCCCTGCAGCGACGCGAGCGCCACGGTCGTCACCTGCATGCTTGGCTTGCTGGTGGTGATCAGCGGCCAGAGGAAATTGTTCCACTGCGCGACGAAGGTGAAGATCGCCAGGGCGCCCAGTGCCGGCAGCGACAGGGGCAGGACCACGCCGGCGTAGATCTGCAGGTGGTTGGCGCCGTCGATCCGCGCCGCCTCGATCAGTTCGGTCGGAATGGTCTTCATATATTGCCGCAGCAGGAACGTACCGAAGCTCGAGAAGGCATAGGGCAGGATCAATCCCTGATAGGTGTCGATCCAGCCCAGGTTGCGGATCAGGATGAAGTTGGGGATCAGCGTCACCTGCGAGGGCACCATCAGCGCGGCCAGGTAAATGAGGAAAAGCACCTCGCGCCCGCGGAAACGCAGGCAGGCGAAGGCGTAGGCCGCCATCGAGCACACGACGAGCTGGAGCAGCGTGACGCTCGTCGCAACAATGACGCTGTTGCCGATCGCCTGCCCGAACGGGATTGTCGAGAAGATGCGCGCGTAATTGCCCGGCTGGGGATCGGCGCTCAGGAGGGTCGGCGGAAAGCGGAACACCTCGGCCGACGGTTTCAGCGACGTCGAGATCATCCAGATGAACGGTCCGCACATCAGCAGCGCACCGGCAAGGAGCAGGAGGAAGATCAGCCAGTCGACGGCCGTCGGCGTGCTACGGGCGCTATTCATAGTGCACCCAGCGGTTCTGCAGCCGGTACTGCACAAGGGTCAGCGCGAGGACGATGAAGAACAGCACCATCGCCGCAGCGCTGGCGATCCCCATCTGATAGAACATGAATCCATTCTGGTAGATGAAGAACACCAGTGTGTTGGTGGCGTTCGACGGCCCGGCCTTGGTCATCACGTAGACCAGCTCGAACACCTGGAAGCTACCGATGATCGAGATGATGAGAACGAAGAACGTCATCGGCGAGAGCAGCGGCAGGGTTATGTACCACAGGCGCGTCAGCCCCGTGGCACCGTCGATCGCCGCGGCCTCGTAGACGTCGCGCCGGATGTTCTGCAGGCCGGCGAGGAACAGCACCATCGCGTAGCCCAACCCCTGCCAGACCGAGACGGCGATCACCGCGGGCATCGCCCATCGCGAGGAGACCAGCCATTTGGGCAGCTCGCTCGCGCCCAACAGGGACAGGCCCATATTGATGAGCCCGAAATTGGAGTTGAACAGCCAGGCCCAGACGAGACCGGCGGCCACGGTGCTGGTGACGACCGGCAGGAAGTAGATCACGCGGAAGACGCCCTGCCCGGGCACGCCGCGGTTGAGCCCGAGCGCGCACAGCAGCCCGAGCAGCATCTGCAGCGGTACGGCGAGCGCCACGTAATAGCCGGTGTTGCCGAGCACCTGCCGGAAGATCGGGTCGTTCCACAGCGCGATGTAGTTGTCGAACAGCGCCAGGCGGGGCGGATTGAACAGATCCCAATGCGTGAAGGAGATGAAGAAGGCCGAGATGACCGGCAGCCCGGTGAAGACGGCGAACAGCACCAGACTGGGCGCGAGGAACAGCCAGGCGACGCCCTCTTCGCGCCGGGCCTGGCTGCCAAGGGACGGCTTGCCCGGCATGCTCATCGTGCCGGGCCCGCCGCGCGGTTGCGGTCGCCGTTTCGTTCGGGGGGAGCGAAGCGGTCGGCCACCATGCCGCTATTTCTCGAAACCGAAGATGCGGGCGGCGTTGCGATAGAAAATCTGGTCCTGCTCGTCGGCGGTCAGACCCATCTTGTCGAATGCCGCCTTCCAGCGCGCCACGTCGCCCTTGAGACGGCGGTGGTCGGAGTCCGAGCCATAGAGCAGCTTGCGCGGGGCAATCTCCTTGCCGATATAGCCACCCTCCACAATGTGGTTGTGGACCACGTCGCCACCGGAGATGTCGAAGTAGAGCCGGGGCCGCCAGCGCGCCACCGCGCAGGCGGTTCGATAGTCAGGCCACCCCAGATGGGCGCCGATGATGAAGAGCTCGGGGAAGTAGAAAGCGATGGTATCGAGATAGATCGGCTGCATGCGCGCACTCGAAAAGCCGAAGCGCTCGCGCGAGATGTCCTTCTTGAGCCGCATCACCAGCGCGTCTTCGGCGTCGCTGCCGGCGGCCGGCGGCGCCTTCCAGGCGTCTTCCTTGCCGCCTTCGAGGTAGTCGGCGGGGCCACCCTGGATACCGGTGTGGAACAGAATTCTGAGGCCACGCGCCGCGGCCGCCTCATAATAGGGCATGTAGTCGGCGTGATCGTAGTTCTTGGAGACACCGATGGTCTTGATGCCGTGGAAGCCGCGCTGGTAGAAATCCTCCACCGCGCTCACCGGATCGTTGTCGAGCTCGAGCCGGCCCATGGCGATCACGAAGTCGGGCCGCGCCTCGAGCGCCCGGCTCAGCATCTCGTTGCCGCGGCGTCCCGGATTGGCGAGCAGCGCAACCTTCTCCACACCCACTTCCTGGCAATGCTCCCACAGCACTTCGAGGAACCCCTCCTCCGCGCTGCGCGTGAAGAGCTTGTCCCAAAACCCGTAATGCACGTGGCTGTCGATGATGCGCATCGTCGAAAACTCCGAAACCCTGCTGCCTGCATTCGCCTCCGTCGCCGGGTCGGCTGCTTGCGCAGCCGTCCCGACGTCGGGAGGGACCCTACTGCGCCTTGAGCGCCGCGTTCGCCTGATCCTTGATGGCGCCCAGCGACTCTGCCGCCGTGGATTCACCGTTCCACACCTTGTCGAGCGCAGGCTGGATCAGTTTGTTGGTGATGTCGACATAGGTCGGGAACTGCGGGAAGACCCGGCCCAGCGCCGTCTCGGACAGGAACACATCGGCGAAGGGCGCCTTGAAGGCAGCCTTCACGTCGTCATTGCCGATCATCGCCGGTACTGCCGGCGACGCGGCGGCCGAGGTGAATGCGATCTGACCCTCAGGACCACTCAGATACTGCATGAACTCCCAGGCCGCGTCCTTGATCTTGGAATTGGCGTTGATCGCAAAGCCGGCCCCGCCCGCTTCGTTGGCGCGAATGCCATCGGGACCCGCCGGCAACGGTGCCGCCGCCCATTTGAAGGGCACATCGGCATAGCTGCCAAGCCGCGACGCGTTGGTGATCGACATCGAGGCCTGGTCCGCCGAGAACATCGAGGCGGTACCGCCCATCTGACCGGCTTCCTGGAAGTTCGGCACCGACTTGTCCTTGTTGATCAGGTCGCCCAGCCACTGGATGGCAGCGACGGCCTTGTCGTCGGCCATGGTGAAGGTCGTGGGCTGCACCGGATCATCGAACACCGCGCCGCCGTTCTGGTAGATGAACATCGGCCACGAATTGGATTCCAGCACAAGGCCGTAGCGTGTCACGCGGCCGCCGTCGGTCACCGTCAGCTTCCTGGCGGCGTCCTGCAGATTGGCCCAGGTCCAGGTGGCGTCGGGATAGGCGAGCCCGGCTTTGTCGAAGTCGTCGATATTGTAGTAGAGGACGTTCGTCGCGTTATCGCGCGGGATCGAATAGAGCTTGCCGTTGAGCGAGTGAATCCTGAGCGAATCCTTGACGTATTGATCGATCGGGAACTTTGTCTTTTCGATCCAGGGCCCGAGATCCTCGAGCGTGTTGCGTGCGGCATAGCTCGGCACGTTGGTAATGAAGAACACGTCCGGTCCGCCTCCGGCAGCCAGTTGCGCGTCGAGCTTGGTGAAGTACCCCGACCATGGCGCGTTCTGCAGCTCGATCTTCACGTCGGGATGCTTGGCCATGTAGTCGTTGGCGATCTTCTCGAACGGCGGCACTTCGGGTGGATCGCCCCAGAAGGCGAACACCAGGTTGGTCTGGGCGAACGCCGGGGTGGCGGCGCTGAGGGCAAGTCCCAGCACGGCGGACCAAAGTCTCTTCATGATAGTCTCCCTTTCTTCATGACAGGCTCGTGAGGCCGTTCCGGCCCACGCTTGGTGGAAACGACTGCAAGACGAAGGCGCTGAGTTCGGAGGCGGTGGGGTTGGCACTGCTGCCCGCGCCGGTGGTCGACAGCGTGCCGCAGGCCACCGCGTTGCGCAGGCGCTCGGCGATCGGCAGGCCGGCACGGGCAGCAGCGATGTAGCCCGCCGCGAAAGCGTCGCCCGCGCCAACGGTGTCGACGACGTCGACGCTCGGCGCGGCCTCCTCATAGCGCTGGCCGGCCGTCCAGGCGGAGACGCCCCCGGCGCCACGCTTGACCAGCACGGCGGGTGCCATCTCCGCCAGGACCGCCAGCGCCGCTTCGGCGGTCGCACAGCGCGTCAACTGCATCGCCTCCGCATCATTGGGCGAAAACACGTCGCACAGGCCGATGAACTCGCGCACCCCGGGCGTATCGAGTGTCGCCGTTTCACCGCTGCAATCGCCGAAGATCTGCGCACCGCCATCCCTGGCGGCGCGAATGAAGCGCAGCCAGTCCGGCGAGTGGCGAAAGCTCTGCAGCAGCCAGCGCGGCTCGAGGCGAGCGAGAAGCCCGGCATCAGGCGGGACGATGGCCGCGCCGCGATGCGTGATGAAGCCGCGGTCCCTGCTGTGCGTAAAAGCGGCGCTGACCATCGGGGCCGGCTGCTTCAATTTCCGGAAGGCGACGGGATCGAGTCCCTCGTCCCCCGCCGTGTCGAGAACGATGCGACTGAAGAGGTCGATCCCGAAGTCGCAGGCCCATGCCGTGCGCAGCCCCAGCCGCGTCGACGCCAGCGCCATGTTGTAGCAGCCGCCCGGCCGCGTCGTGAGGCCGCTGGCAACGACCTCGTGGCCCAGCGTCGGCAGGCGGTCGAGGCCGGCAAAGATCAGGTCGCAATAGTACTCGCCGGCGACCAGGACGTCGTAACGCTCGCTCATGCCCACCCCTCCGCATAGGTGGAGTAGGCGCTGAGGAAGTCGTCGACCAGACCTTCTGCGAGCGAGTAGGAGAGGACCAGTGGGTGCGCCACCAGAGCGTCGATGGCAAGCGCCCGGTCCTTGCCGAGAACAGCCTTCGCGGCCAGCCGTTCGTAGTGCTTCACGCTGCGCACAAGATATGACTGCGCCTCGGGCATCCGGCCGACCGGCACCGGCCGGATACCGTCGCTGTCGACGATGCAGCTCACCTCCACGACGTCGTCGTCGTCGAGGTCAGCAATGGCGCCGCGATTGACGACGTTGAGCCCGGTGCGGATGGAGCCATTGCCCTCGAGCGCCTCCATCAGGCTCAGCGCGACTCCGGCATAGCCCTCACCGTCGTCCGCAGTTGCGTGAGCATCGCCTTGAGCGGCCGCGATCTGCGTTGCGTGCGCCATGTAACTGCCGGAGCGGCGGTGCTCGTAGTCGAAATAGGCTTTCAGCGCCTGTTCGGGATGACGCGCGGCGTCGATCCGATGCAGCTCGTCCAGCAATTGCCGGTTGAGCTCGAGCACTTCCTCGCCGCGTGTCGGCCCGTTGCCGTGATCGGCGAGCGCCTTGTCGATGTAGTAGTAATAGTAGAGGTACTCGTTGATCCACATGCCCTGCCGGCGCAGCACGCGCGGCTCGAACACGCGGAGGTTCGTGCCGGCAAGGAAGGCGTCGTCCGCCAGTGCTTCCGGCAGCCGATCGACGCCGTCGACCCGCGCCTCGCGCGTGAACGACAGATGGTTGAGCCCGAACAGATCGGCCTCGACCGCCTGCGGGTCGAGGCCGAGGCGGCGGGCGACCGCATTCTGTGCTCCATTGGCGCTGTCGCAGATGCCTACACAGCGCGTGATGCCTGCGTCGCTGAGCGCCTGGCTGACGAGACCGGCCGGGTTGGTAAAATTGAACAGCCAGGCGTCCGGGCTGATCTCGCGGAGCCGCTGCGCATAGGCAAGGATCGTGGGGATCGAGCGAAGCGCCATGGCAAAGCCGCAGGCGCCGGTCGTTTCCTGACCCAATACTCCATGCTTGCGGGCGATCTTTTCATCGGTGACGCGTCCCAGCGCGCCGCCCGGCCGCACTGTCGTTACGACGTAGCTCACGCCGGCGAACGCCTCGTCCACCGAGTCGGTCGTCGTGATCGCCACCCCTGACCCATCGCGCCGTGCCAGTTCCGTGCAGAGCGCGCCGATCAGCGGCAGCTGCGCCGCGTCGGTGTCCATCAGGCAGATTTCGGTGAGGTTCAGACGACGGGCACGCTTGAGCGCCGACTGCATGAACAGCGGCGCCCGCACTCCCCCTCCGCCGACGATCGCAAGCTTCATCGCAGCCTCTCCCTATCTGGTTATATCCAGTCATAATGAGTTGGCATAGAGGGGCCGGTGCTTTTTGTTGGAGAACCGTCGTTGAATTTCGCACCCGGCTTTCCGCGGCGATGCTATGCAACCGCCATGAAGGAATCTTCGGCGCGATGAACAGCGTCAGCCGCGAGGACGTACGACCGCTCTACAAGCAGGTGAAGGACCGCCTGCTCGAGCTGCTCGCCAGTGGCAGCGTGCCGCCCATGGGCAAGCTCGCGTCCGAGCGCGAGCTCGTCGAGCGCTATGGCGTCAGCCGCATCACCGTGCGCCAGGCGATGCGCGAACTGGTCGCCGAAGGTCATCTACGCAGCCATCCCGGCAAGGGGTTTTATGCTACCGGCAGGTCGAATGCGCAGGCATTCGAGCTCGAGCTGCTGCGCAGCTTCACCGCCACGGCGTTGCAGCACGGCCTGACCCCGGGTGCACAACTGATCTCCGGCGAAACGATCCCTGCCGATGAGAGACTCGCCACGGCGCTGCACATGCGCATCGGCGAGCCGGTTGTCGCCCTCAAGCGCCTCCGCCTGCTCAACGGCCAGCCCGTGGCCATCGCCGAGGACTGGATCGAGTCCCGCAAGACCCCCGGCCTGCTGCTGCTCGACTGGGCGGGAAGCAACCACTCCCTCTATGACGAGTTGCGGCATCGCTACGGACTGCATCCGCTCGGCGGCGAGACGATCCTCTCGTCGCGCCTGGCGACAGGCGAAGAGGCGAAGCTGCTCGGCCTCAAGCGGCCGGCGGCGGTCCTGACGGTCGAGCAGATCGCGTTCGACGGCAACGGTCGCCCGATCAACGCCACCCGTTCGATCCACCACCCCACGCGGTATCCGCTGCGGCTCGAACAGGGCCAGTGACGCACCCGCCCCTGGTCGATCATCCTAATATTGACCTCGATCAAAGCAAGAATTACCATGCCTCAGTAAATTTGGAGCATGCCATGCTCAATGATGATCGAAACTTGGCACCGATCGCTCCGAACCTCGACCTTGGCGCGGAGAGTGCGCTTGCCGGTCCGTTCGGCGCGCGGCGTATCGTCTATGCGGACTTCACCGCGTCGGGCCGCAGCCTGCCGGCCATCGAGCAGGCGATCCGCGAGCACGTGCTGCCCACCTACGGCAATACGCATACGGACGCCTCGCACACTGGAGCCACCACGACGCGACTGCGCGAGGAGGCGCGCGCTGCAATACGGCGCGGAGTAAATGCCGGCGATGAGCACGCGGTGATTTTCACCGGCTCCGGCACGACGGCCGCCGTCAACAAGCTCGTCGCAATGCTGGGGCTCGCCGGTCCATCGGGCGACCGGGAACGCGAGCTCCTCCGGGCCGCGGTTCCGCCCGCCGAACGTCCCGTCGTATTCGTCGGCCCGTTCGAACATCATTCTAATGAGTTGCCCTGGCGCGAGGCGCTGGCGACGGTGGTCCGCCTGCCGCTCGATGAGGCAGGCCACATCTGCCTCCGGTCGCTGGCGGCGGCTCTTGCCGACCATGCCGGCCGGCCGCACCGCTACGTGGCCATTTCTGCCGCATCGAACGTAACCGGCGTCATCACCGAGACGGCAGCCGTTGCCTATGTCGCGCACAAATACGGCGCCCGCATCTTCGTCGACTACGCGGCGGGCGGGCCCTATCTTCCCATCGACATGCGCGGTACCGGACAGGGCGACCATCTCGACGCCGTCTACTTTTCTCCGCACAAGTTCCTCGGCGGGCCGGGTGCTTCGGGTGTGCTGGTCTGTGACCGGACGCTGCATCGCATCGCGCGGCCAACGATGCCCGGCGGCGGGACCGTCCGCTATGTGTCGGCCACGCAGCAGCACTACCTCGCCGACGTCGAGCTGATCGAGGAGGCCGGCACACCCGCCATTATCGGGGACATCCGCGCCGGCCTCGTCGTACAGCTCAAATCGGACATCGGCGGCGACGCCATTCGCGCGGCAGAGCACAGCGCGGTGGCGCGTGCATTTCGACGGTGGGGCAGCGAACCGGCGATCGAGATCCTCGGACCACTCACGGCGACCCGCCTGCCGATCTTCTCGTTCAACATCACGAGCGGCGGACGCGTGCTGCACCACAATTTCGTGGTTCGCCTCCTCAACGATCTGTTCGGCATCCAGGCCCGCGGCGGCTGCTCCTGCGCCGGCCCCTACGGCCACGAATTGCTGCATATCGGGGAGACGCAATCGGCGATGTATCGCGACCTCATCGACCAGGGGCACGAGCTGTTCAAGCCGGGCTGGGTGCGCGTCGGGATGCACTTCAGCATGCCGGCAGCGACGCAGGCGTTCATCCTTGATGCGGTGGCCTTCATCGCCCGGCATGGCGCGGCTTTCCTCGGCGCCTACACGCCGGACCTGCACAGCGGCCTCTGGTCGGCCAGCACTCCGCGTCCCGCAGCCGGCGCCGAGTCCTGGGACCGCCTCTGTGCCTGGCGCGGCCCGTCCGCACCGCTCCCCAACACCGAAGCGCCGGACTTCGCCGCGTGCCTGCGCCGCGCCGCGGATCTCGCCGCAACCATCGCCCGCTCCCCGGCGCCGGCATCGCCGATACCGGGCGCGCTCGAGCCGCAGCGCTGGTTCCGCATGCCGGGCGATCGCGACGATTCCTGACCTGCGGAAGCGCCGGGGACGCCCAGGCGGTCAGGCTGTCACCTCGATCGAGACGGCCAGTACCCTCCCCGTCTCCAGCGCTGCCTGCTCTCCCCCGCCGCAGATCATTGCATCGCTCGTGGCGAGGGCGACCCGCTCGCCGGGGATACGAAGCGTGGAAGGCTCCGTCGCGAACAGGATAACAGTCGCTGCGCTCGCGGCGAGCGACTCCCCTGGCCGCACCCACGCGACCCGATGCTCAGCGGCGCCGCGCCGCGTCATGATGTTGAGGTCGGTGACGGCGTCTCCGAGCAGGACGGCGTCCGCGTCCCGATCTGCGGCGAAGCGAAACGGCGCATGACCAGGACGCAGGGGATATTCCTGCCCGTCGAGGCGCAGGATCACACCATCGCCGGCGAGGACGATCAGTGTGCGATCAATGCCCGTGAACCGGGAGAAGGCGCCATCGCGCGCCACCGTTGCCATGCTCACGCGCCAGACGAAATCGTCGAGCGTGGCGTCCGATGGGAAGACGGCGATCTGGCTGGTCTCGCCCGCTCCGTTCTTCCATCGGGTCCGCGCATAGTCCGCCGCGGGGAGATACTTCATCTCAGTCGAGAATGGCCGGAAGCTTCAGGCCCTGCTGATGCGCCCAGTCGATCGCGCGGTCGTAGCCGGCGTCGGCGTGACGCATGACGCCGGTCGCCGGATCGTTCCACAGCACGCGCTCGAGCCGCCGCGCGGCATCCGCACTGCCATCGGCCACGATGACCATGCCGGCGTGCTGGCTGAAGCCCATGCCGACGCCGCCGCCATGGTGCAGCGACACCCAGGTCGCGCCGCTCGCCGTATTGAGCAGCGCATTGAGCAGCGGCCAGTCGGACACCGCATCCGAACCGTCCTTCATCGCCTCGGTTTCGCGGTTGGGCGAGGCGACCGAACCCGAGTCCAGATGATCGCGGCCGATGACGATCGGGGCCCTGAGCTCGCCCGAGGCGACCATCTCGTTGAACATCAGGCCGGCGCGGTGGCGGTCGCCCAGTCCGATCCAGCAGATGCGAGCCGGCAGCCCCTGGAAGGCTATGCGCTCCTGCGCCATGTCGAGCCAGCGATGGAGGTGCGCATTGTCGGGGAACAGCCGCTTCATCGCCGCATCGGTCTTGCGAATATCCTCGGGGTCGCCGGACAGGGCACACCAGCGGAACGGTCCGATGCCGCGGCAGAACAGCGGCCGGATATAGGCAGGCACGAAACCGGGGAACGCGAAGGCGTCCGCGAGGCCCTCCTCCAAAGCGACCTGCCGGATGTTGTTGCCATAGTCGAGCGTGGGCACACCCGCCTTCCAGAACGCCACCATCGCCGCGACGTGTTCCTTCATCGACTGCCGCGCGGCAGCCTCGACAGCCTTGGGGTCGCTTTCGCGCAGGTCACGCCATTGGGCGACGCTCCAGCCCTTGGGCAGATACCCGTTGATCGGGTCGTGCGCCGACGTCTGGTCGGTAACGATGTCCGGCCGCACGCCGCGCCGGACGAGTTCGGGGAAGATCTCCGCCGCATTGCCGAGCAGGCCAACGGACTTCGCCTCGCCGGCCGCCGTCCAGCGCCCGATCTTGTCGAGCGCATCGTCCAGCGTCTCGGCGCGCTCGTCGAGATAGCGGGTCCGCAGCCGGAAATCGATCCGGGTGCTGTCGCATTCGACGGCCAGGCAGCACGCGCCGGCCATGACGGCGGCCAGCGGCTGCGCGCCGCCCATGCCGCCGAGCCCGCCGGTGAGAATCCAGCGGCCCTTGAGGTCGCCGCCATAGTGCTGGCGACCCGCTTCGGCAAAGGTCTCGTAGGTTCCCTGCACGATGCCCTGCGTGCCGATGTAGATCCAAGAGCCCGCCGTCATCTGGCCGTACATCATCAGCCCCTTCCGATCGAGCTCGCGGAAGTGGTCCCAATTGGCCCAATGCGGCACCAGGTTGGAGTTGGCGATGAGCACGCGCGGCGCATCCTTGTGGGTGCGGAAAATGCCCACCGGCTTGCCCGATTGCACCAGCAGCGTCTCGTCGTCTTCGAGGGATTTGAGGCTGGCGACGATCCGGTCGAAGTCCTCCCAGCTGCGCGCTGCGCGGCCGATGCCGCCATAGACAACGAGCTCGTGCGGGTTCTCGGCGACATCGGGATGCAGGTTGTTCATCAGCATGCGCATCGGCGCTTCGGTCAGCCACGATTTGGCGGTGATCTCGGTGCCGGTCGGCGGAAAGACGTCGCGAACGTTGCGTCGGGTCTGCGACATGGCTAGCTGTCCTGCTTGTTGGTGTGTTCCTCGGCGATGGCGACGAGCGCCTCGAGCACCGCTTTCAGAGGCGCGCGCAGCCGCTCCGCCTTCCGCTCGTCATAGGCAAAGGGCGCCGCCTCCGTGGCGAGGTGCGTGTGCTGGGCGAGCTCCATCTGGATCGCATGCATGCCGTGCTGCGGCCGGCCATAGTGCCGCGTCGTCCAGCCGCCACGGAAGCGGCCATTGAGGACGGAGGTGAAGCCCGGCGCCTCGGTGCAGATGCGAGCGACGGCCTGTTCCATCTGCGGCGCGCAGGTGACGCCGTCATTGGTGCCGACATTGAGGTCGGGGAGCTGGCCATCGAACAGGAAGGCGATGCGGGACCGGATGGAGTGGCAGTCGTAGAGCACGACAACACCGTGCTTGCGACGGACGCGCTCGAGCTCGGCGAGCAGGGCCGCATGATAGGGCGCGTGATAGGTCGCGAGCCGACGGGCGATCTCGGCGTCATCGGGCTGCTTGCCTTCGCCGTAGATCGGTTCACCCTCGAAGTCGGTCAGCGGGCAGAGCCCTGTCGTGTTCTGCCCGGGATAGAGGCTTTGGCCGGACGGATCGCGGTTGGCGTCGATCACATAGCGATGGAAGTTGGCGCTCACGATCGTCGCATCCAGCACCAGTCCGCCATAGAGCCTGTCGAGGTGCCAGTCGGTGTCGGCAAGCGCCCGGCCGCGATCATTGAGAGCCGTCCACACGCCGGGCGGGACGAAGGTGCCGGTGTGGGGCATCGCAAGCACCAGATTGCCGTCGCCGCGCCGGATCGAGAACGGTTCCATCAGGCCGCTTCCAGCCGAAGGTGGGCATCGAGCCTTGCCGCCCGCGAAATCTCGCCAGCACGAATGAGATCGGCGGCCGCCGCGAGGTCGGGGGCGAGGTACCGGTCGTTGCCGAGCGTCTCGCACTCCTGGCGCAGCCGCTCCACCACCGCCTCGAGGGGGGCGCTGGATCTGAGGCTGCCCCTGAACTCCACGCCCTGCGCGGCGCAGAGCAGCTCGATGCCGAGAATCTGGCTGAGATTGGCGTTCATGCGCGACAGCCGCCGCGCTCCGTGCGCCGCCATCGACACATGGTCCTCCTGGTTGGCGGAGGTGGGGGTCGAGTCGGTGGAGCACGGATTGGCGAGGTGCTTGTTTTCGCTCATCAGCGCCGCCGAGGTGACCTCGGCGATCATATAGCCTGAGTTGAGACCCGGCTCGGGCGTGAGAAAGGGCGGCAGGTCAAACGACAGCGTGGGATCGACCATCAGCGCAATGCGACGCTGGGCGATCGACCCGATTTCCGCCACCGCCAGGGCGATCTGGTCGGCGGCGAAGGCGACCGGCTCGGCATGGAAATTGCCGCCCGACACGATCGCGCCCGTGCTCGACAGAACCAGTGGATTGTCGGTGACCGCGTTCGCTTCCACGCGCAGCGTTTCCGCCGCCTGGCGCAGCAGGCCGACGCTGGCTCCAGTCACCTGCGGCTGGCAGCGAATGCAGTACGGGTCCTGCACGCGCTTGTCGTTCTCGCGATGGCTCTCGCGGATCGCGGAGCCGGCGATGAGGTAGCGCAGCGCCGCTGCGACCTCGATCTGCCCCTTGTGACCCCGCAGCGTGTGGATTTCCTCATCGAACGGCGCCGACGAGCCCATGATGGCATCGGTCGACAGCGCGCCCGTCACCACGGCGCCGCGGGCGTTGTTCCAGGCCTCGAACAGTCCCGCGAGCGCGAAGGCGGTCGAGAACTGCGTGCCATTGATGAGGGCAAGACCCTCCTTCGGACCGAGGACGATGGGAGCCCGTCCGAGCTCGGCGAGCACCTCCGCCGTCGGCCGCACCGCTCCCTTGTGCTCGACCTCGCCCTCACCGATCAATGCCGCCGCCATATGTGCCAGCGGCGCGAGGTCGCCCGAGGCGCCCACCGAACCCTGCGCCGGCACGACCGGAATGACGCCCTGCGCAAGGAAGGCTTCGATCTGCGCGATGGTCGACCAGCGCACGCCCGACGCGCCGCGGCCGAGCGACAGCAGCTTCAGCGCCATCATCACTCTCACAACGCTGGTCGGCGTGCGCTCTCCAACACCGCAGCAGTGCGACAGGATGAGGTTGCGCTGCAGCCGCTCGGTATCCCTGGGATCGATGCGCACACTCGCCAGTTTGCCGAAGCCCGTATTGACCCCGTAGACCGCGACGTCTCCAGCCGCGGCAAGGGCCACCTGCGCCGCGGCTTTTTCGACGCCCGGGCGGCAGCCGCGATCGAGGGAGACGGCACCATCGGCGCGGTAGATTGCTTCGAGCTGGGCCAGCGTTGCCGCACCTGGGACAAGCATCATTGGAAGGCTCCCGCGAAAATGCGCCGGTGCAATGGGTTGAAGCCAAGCCGATAGGAGAGCTCGGCAGGATGAGCGACGTCCCACACGGCGAGATCGGCTCGCGAGCCCGCCGCAATCGTCCCGGCGTCGCTGAGGCCGAGCGCGCGCGCGGCGTTGCGCGTCGTTCCCGCGAGCGCCTCCTCTGGCGTCAGGCGGAACAGCGTCGCCGCCATGTTCATGGCCAGCAGAAGCGACGTCAGGGGCGAGGTGCCGGGATTGCTGTCGGTCGCCACCGCCATGTGCACGGCGTTTGCGCGGAGGCTGTCCACGGGCGGAACCTGCGTCTCCCGCAAGGTGTAGAACGCGCCGGGCAGGAGCACGGCGACCGTGCCGGCCCCGGCCATCGCGGCCACGCCCTGGTCGTCGAGATATTCGAGGTGATCGGCGGACAAGCCGCGGTGCCTGGCCACCAGCGCCGCGCCGCCGAGATTGGACAACTGCTCGGCGTGGAGCTTGACCGGCAACCCCAGCGCCCGTGCTTTGGCAAAGACCCGCCCGATCTGGGCCGGGGAGAAAGCGATGCCCTCGCAGAAGCCATCCACCGCGTCGATCAGCCCCCGCGCATGGGCAGTGGCCATGCCCGGCAGAACAACCGCGTCGAGATAATCCTCCGGCCGCCCCTTGAACTCAGGGGGAACGGCATGTGCCGCGAGGTAAGAGCTGAGGACGCGCACCGCCCGCACCTCTCCGATCCGCCGCGCGACGCGCAGGATCTTGAGCTCGTCCTCGATTGTGAGCCCATAGCCGGACTTGATCTCGAGCGTCGCGACGCCTTCGGCCAGCAGGGCATCCACGCGCGGCAGCGCGGCTGCCAGCAACTCGTCCTCGCTCGCGGCACGCGTGGCCGCGACGGTCGCGTTGATGCCCCCGCCCTCCCGCGCGATCTGCTCGTAGCTGGCGCCCTGAAGGCGCAGCTCGAACTCCCGCGCCCGGTTGCCGCCGAAGACGAGGTGGGTGTGACAGTCGATCAGGCCCGGCGTCACGAGACGCCCTCCCAGATCGATCGACTCGATGCCGCTGAACGATGCGGGACGGTCGGCCCGCCTTCCGCACCAGGCGATCCGCCCGTCCGCGATCGCGACCGCACCATCCGGAACGAGGCCATAGGCTCCGCCGGCCGGCTGCATCGTTGCTAGAACTGCGTTCGTCAGGAGCAGGCGGGGCATCTTCTGTCGGCCTTGCTTAACTCTCGCTTATCGCTATTATGTCTGCACATAATCTGTCAACGGGCTTCTTGATGCAGACGATCTGGGCGGCGCAGGCACTGATTGGCGACCACTGGGCCGATGCGGTGGCCGTCGAGGTCGGCGCCGACGGCCGCATCGCCTCGATCGTCGAGAACGCCGCACCCACGGGCTGTCGCGTGGGCGCCCTGCTTCCCGCCCCGGTGAACCTGCATTCGCACGCGTTCCAGCGGGCCATGGCGGGGCTCACCGAACGCCGGGGACCGTCGGGGCGGGACAGCTTCTGGACCTGGCGGCAACTGATGTACCGCTTCCTCGACGCTCTCACTCCCGAGCAGGTCGAGGCCATCGCCGCCTTTGTGCAGATGGAAATGCTGGAAGCCGGCTATGCCGCGGTGGCCGAGTTCCACTACCTGCACCATCAAGCCGACGGCATGCCCTATGACGACATCGGCGAGTTGTCCGCACGGATCGGCGCGGCGGCAGTCGAGAGCGGCATCGGCCTGACGCTGCTGCCGGTGCTCTACGAACAGGCGACGTGCCTTGGCGCACCGCTCGGCCCCGGCCAGGTCCGCTTCGGCAACGATGTCGATCGGTTCGAGCGCCTGCTCGCGCGGGCCGGGCAACTGGTCGCCGCGCTTCCGGCCGACGCCGGCATTGGCGTTGCGCCGCATTCGCTGCGCGCCGTGAGCCAGCCCTCCCTGCGCAACGCCGTCGGGCTCGCAAACGGGCGCCCCCTGCATATGCATGTCGCCGAGCAGACGGCCGAGGTCGACGAGGTTCTGTCCGCCTATGGCAGGCGCCCGGTCGAGTGGCTGCTGGCGAACCACGAGGTCGGCGAGCGCTGGTGCCTGATCCACTGCACGCAGATGACGCCCGAGGAGACGCGCGCCCTCGCGTCGACCGGCGCCGTTGCCGGCCTCTGTCCCATCACCGAGTCGAGCCTGGGCGACGGCATCTTCGATGGCGTCGCCTATCTCGAGCAGGAGGGGCGCTTCGGCATCGGCTCGGATTCCAACATCCGCATTTCGCTCGTCGAGGAGTTGCGCACGCTCGAATACTCGCAGCGGCTGCGCGACCGCGGTCGGGCGATGCTGGCGTCCGCCACCGCCTCGACCGGCCGCCGCCTGTTCGAGGGCGCGGCACGCGGCGGCGCCCGGGCCGCGCAACGGCAGTCGGGCGTCATCGCCCCGGGCAACTGGGCCGATCTGCTGGCGCTCGACATCGCTGCCGTCGACCTCGAGGGGCGCCGCGGCGACACGCTGCTCGACAGCTTTGTCTTCGCTGGTGACGACCGGATGATCAGCGATCTATGGTCGGCCGGTCGTCACGTTGTTCGTGGCAGCCGCCACATCCATCGCGAGGCGATCGTCAGCCGCTATCGCCGCACCATGAGCACGCTGAAGGACCATCTATGATCGACGCCGAAGCCATCTCCTGGCGCAGCATTCACCTCGAGCTGCTGCGCCGGATCACCGAGCGCGAATGGCCGCCGGGCAGCGTCGTCCCCAACGAGACGGATCTGGCCGCCGAGTTCGGCTGCGCCCGCACCACGGTGCACCGCGCCATGCGCGAGCTCGCCGCGGCGGGCCTGATCGATCGCAAGCGCAAGGCGGGGACGCGCGTCGCCCTCCACCCCATCAGCCGTGTTGTGCTCGACATCCCGATCATCCGGCTCGAAGTCGAGCAGCGCAACGCCGAATGGAGCTACGGCCTGCTCAAGCAGGACATGCGGGTCGCGCCGCCCTCGATCACGGCCCGGCTCGGGCTCGAGCGCGGCACCCGCATGCTGCACATCGCCAGCGTCCACTTCGCCGATAACCATCCGTTCCTGCACGAGGACCGCTGGATAAATGTCGACGCCCTGCCCGCCGTAGCCAAGATCGATTTCAGCGCCATCAGCGCCAATGAATGGCTGATCCAGAATGCGCCCTACACCTCGGGCGACATCGCCTTCTCGGCCAGCACCGCCGACGGGCCATTGGCCGAACTGCTCGCAGCGGCCGAGGGCGCGGCGATCTTCGTTGTCGACCGCATCACCTGGAACGGCGCCGTGCCCATCACCGTCGTCCGGCTCTCCTACGCGCCCGGATATCGCTTGAAGACGCGAATCTGAGGCGGCCACGCGGCGGTGCGAGACGGGCCGGGAACGGGGCCGTTCGAGCGCGCCCAGCATTTTCGCGCTCGGTTTCAATCAGATGGGAGCGCGAATGGCGGTGCGTGTAGTCGGTCGATAACGGGCTCCAATTTTCCGCTGTGACGCGACCGCGGAGAGCATTGTGGCTTAAGCTCAAAGGGTTAGCCCGTTGGAGCGATGACGCCTCTCTCCCCTGCCAACAAGTCGCGGGCTGCGCGGGCGCGGTAGAACAGGGAATTTCGACTGCTGCTATCCGGGATTCGGTTGCCGGTATGCGGGATCGTCAAGTGGATCGGGCAGCACTTAAGTGAGAGCTGATTGCCACTATTCGCGAATGTCGGCTGACTTGCGGTATCGGATTGCCGACATATGCTCTGCGACTTTCGCCACGCGGGACACCAGTGCCGACAGATGATGGATTTGCGATGTTCAGCCGATGGTGGTGGCTCCGGTCGGCGAGACAATTCCCGGAAGACGCTGCCGGTTGGGTGGCTCTGTGGGCGACCTCCATGAGGAGTGGCGCACCTCGTCGACCGCTCCATCACTGGTATCGACCCTCGCCAGACTGGAGATCGCGCTCCTTTTCGGACGAGAGCCAGCAGCGCGACCGATGCGTGCCTGTGGTGGTTTCGGGCGGCGCCTCCTCTCGGCAGATCGCCATCACTGACGGACATCTTGGGTTGAAGTGGCAGCCTTTGGGCGGTGCAAGGGGCGATGGCATTTCGCCAACGATCGGTTGGTAGTCCCGACGTCCCGTTGATCTGCTGGGTATCTGGGCGAGCAGGGCCTGAGTGTAGGGGTGTTGTGGTCTTCGGAAAAGCTCCGCGGTGGGTGCCGTCTCGACAATTCGTCCGAGATACATAACGCCGACGGTGTCACAGAGGTAATGCACCACCCCGAGGTCGTGGCTGATAAACAGCATGGTCAACCCGCGCTTCTTCCTCAGGTCAAGGAGCAAGTTGAGGATCTGGGCCTGAATCGAGACGTCAAGTGCGGCGATCGGCTCGTCGCAGATCAGAAAGTCCGGTGACACCGAGAGCGCACGCGCAATACCGATACGCTGACGCTGCCCACCAGAGAACTGATGCGGCAGGCGGAACAGTGCCTCGCGTGGCAAACCGACCTCATCAAGTAAGCCGACAGCGAACTCCACCCTATCTTTGCGGTCTATCAGCCCGTGATACACGGCCGCCTCGCTGACAATGTCGACGACACGCTGGCGTGGATTGAGCGAGGCCATGGGGTTCTGAAAGACCATCTGCACCCGCAGCAGCTGCCTGGCAGACAGGGTAGTCGCTCCGGCATCGATGCGTGCCCCGTCGAAAGAGACGCTTCCCGACGAGGGCGCCAACAGGCCCGCCGCCAGGCGACCCAGCGTGGACTTCCCGCACCCGCTTTCGCCGACGAGTCCATAAGCGCTGCCCCTGGGAATTGATAGCGTCACATTATCGACGGCGGTGACCACTTCGTCCCGGTTTGGTCCTCCGAGATGTGCCACGGTGGAGGCAAGCAGACCCATGCGGCGCACGAAACGCTTCGTAACGCCCTCGACGCGGACAGATTCGCTCGTCGCTTGCCTGGTCACAGCGGCGACGCCCCAACAGGATGGAAGCAACGGACGGCATGTCCGGTACCAATCTCTCTCTCTTCGGGCACAGCAGTGCACGCGGTGGTGGCACGCTCGCAGCGCGGTGCAAACGCACATCCGGTCGGCAGCTGGAGCGGCGAGGGAGGGCCGCCGGGAATCTGCTTCAGCCGTTCTGCGGGACTTGCCTCGGCCGGAATCGAATTGATCAGCCCGAGCGTATAGGGATGGAGTGGCCGGTTGAGCACATCGTCCGTGCGACCCATCTCGACGATCCGCCCCGCATACATCACCGCCACTCGGTCACAGAGGCCGGCCACGACGCTCAGATCGTGAGTCACCCAGATCATCGCCATCGAGCGTTGCCGCGCGAGGTTCTGCACGAGGCTCAGGATTTGAGCCTGGATGGTAACGTCAAGGGCGGTCGTCGGTTCGTCGGCGATGACGATCTCGGGATCGGAGATCAGCGCGATGGCGATGCAAACACGTTGTCGCATGCCACCTGAAAGCTGGTGCGGATAGGCGTGAAGTCGCGCGCGCGGCGACGGGATGCCAACCTGACGAAGTGCTTCTTCGGCGCGTTCCATCGCGTCCGGTCGGCTGATCCGCTCCTGCGCCCGCATCACGTCATAGAACTGCCGACCGATAGTGAGAACCGGATTGAGCGTCGTCATGGGATCCTGAAAGATCATCGACACGACCCGGCCGCGCAGGCGGCGAAACGCGCCTTCCGGGAGAGACGTTATCTCTTGCCCCTTGACCCGGATGGAGCCGCCCATGATGCGACCTGGCGGTTCGATCAGCCTGAGGATGGATAGGCCCGTCACCGACTTACCCGACCCGCTCTCCCCGACCATGCCGAGCATCTCGCCACGATGCAGCGTGAAACTGACATCGTTGACCGACCGGACTGTTCCGGCCTTGAGATGGAAGGCCGTCGTCAAATGGCTCACTTCAAGAGGGGGTGGCGCGGACGTCATCGTGTCAGCGCCGGGTTGAGAATGTCGCGAAGCCGGTCACCCACCAGATTGATGGCGAGCACCGTCAAGAGCAGCGCGACGCCGGGGCACACCGAAATCCAGTACAAGCCACCCAGCAGGTACTGGAAACCGTTAGAGATCAGCAGACCGAGCGAAGGTTGCGTTTCGGGCAGACCGATGCCAAGAAAACTCAGCGTAGCCTCGAGCGTGATCGCATGAGCGACCTGCACGGTGCCGATCACCAGCACCGGCGCAATGCAGTTGGGCAGCAGGTGACGCAGTACAATCCTCATGTGGCCCAGCCGTAGTCCGCGCGCCGCCTCGACATACTCGCGCTCGCGCTCGACCATGGCGGCAGCCCTCACGGTGCGTGCATAGTACGCCCATTGCACGGCGACGAGCGCGATGATCGTCTTGTCGACGCCGCGCCCCATGAGCGCCAGCATGACGAGGGCGACAAGAATTGCGGGAAAGCTCATCTGCAGATCGACAAGCCGCATTAGGAGCGCATCGACACGCCCGCCGGCATAGGCCGAAACCAGCCCGACGACTGTTCCTACTCCCAGAGCGATGATCGCGCTCGACACGCCAACCAGCAGCGATATGCGCAGGCCATATAGAATTGCACTATAGAGATCGCGCCCCATGGCATCGGTACCGAGGACGTGCACATAACCGGATGCAGATAGAGTTCCCGGCGGCAGGCGCGAGTCCAGGATGGACAGCCGTGCGAGGTCGTAGGGATCCTGCGGGGTGATGAGTGGCGCCAGAACCGCGGCAAGTGTCAGGATAGCCAGAAGGACCAGGCCAATGGCGCCCCCAGGCGATGCGACGATGTCACCGAGAAACGAGATCGCACTGCGCAGAGAGCTCAAGAGCCACCCCCGGGGTCGGACGCCGATTGGCGAAGCTGTGATGCTCATCGATTGCTGTCTCCGAGACGTACTCGCGGATCGAGCGCGGCGTAGAGAATATCGACCACGAAGTTGATCACTACGAAGATCACCACCACGACCATAAGGTAGGCGACGATGACGGGACGATCGAGATAGTTGATGGAATCAATGATCAGCTTGCCCATGCCTGGCCAGTTGAAGATGGATTCGGTGACCACTGCGAAAGCGATCAGCGAGCCAAACTCCATCCCGATCACGGTCACGATCGGAATCATGATGTTCTTGAGCACATGGCCGAACAGAATGCGGGATGGCGTTAGCCCCATGGCCTTGCCAAAGCGCACATAGTCCTGCGGGATTGCCTCCATCACTCCCGCTCGCGTCAGGCGGGCGAGCAGCGAGATGTTGAACAGCGCGAGATTGAGGGCGGGCAGGAACAGATGCCGCAAGCCGTCGAGCGTGAACAGGCTCCACTGCACGCCCAGGAGCGAAATGGTCTCGCCGCGACCGAAGACCGGAAACCACGAGAGATGGACCCCGAAGGTGAGGATCAGCAGCAGCCCCACCCAGAAAGAAGGGAGTGAAAACCCCAGGATCGATCCCACCATGATCGCCTTGGATGGCAGCGAGTTCGGCTTAAGCCCGGCGAGCAGGCCGAGCGGGATACCGATCAGGATCGAAAGTGCGGTCGACACAAATGCGAGTTCCAGCGTGGCCGGAAGGCGCTGCAATATCAACTGGATGGCGGGGGTCGCATAGACGAACGACCTTCCAAGGTCACCCTGAGACGCGGCGACGAGGAAGCGCCAGTACTGAACATAGAGAGGCTGGTCGAGGCCGAGGGATGCGATAATCTGCGCGCGGGCTTCGGGGGTAGACTCGGGGTCGATCAGTATCTCGGCAGGGTCACCGATTGCATAGACCGCAAGGAACACCAGCAGGGACATCAGCAGGACGACGAAAGCGCCCTGCAGGAGACGTTTGACGACGAAGCCGATCATGACTCGAGCGGCCGGATGACGAGATTAAGGCGAGACGGATAGTCGGGACCGCTGTGGATCGTGATCTGCCCGCGCTGCCGTGCCCCAGGCACGCCCTGCGGCCCGCCTGTTTGCGGATTGATGTCGAAATGGGGGAAGTTGCTACCAGCTATGTCGAGCCGTAGTCGGTGCCCTGCCCGAACCAGTGCCGCGGTGGGGTTCGCCTCTATCGTCGCGCGCACTGGCACACCAGGCGAGAGTAGTACGGGCGCTTCATATCCCTCGCGATAGCGCAGGCGCAGAATGCCGTCGGTCAGATTCAAACAGGGACCGCCGTCGGGATAGCAGTCGACCAGCTTGATGCAGATATCTGCATCTGGAACGTCGCTCGACACATAGAGCTCGGCCGATACGTCGCCGCACAAGCAGAGGTCCTGCTCGAATGGCTCCGAGATGATCATGAGCATGTCATGCCGATGCGTAACCGCCTCGCTTCCGTCACTAGACAGGGCAAACGGGAAGACTGACGTCTGATCGAACATTCCGCCCTGCATCACCGGCGCGCCCGAATTGATGGCGCCGCCGAGCGTTGGCACCGGGTCGTTTGGGTCGCTGACGAATGGTCGTGCAACCTCGCTTCTCGCAGCGGCGCCAGTAAGCAGACGACCGCCATCGACCACCAGATCCAACCGTATGCCGTCGCGAGGCGGCCAGGAGTCGGCATTTCGCCAGCGACCGCCGTAGGCTATGGCGCCATCTGTCCCACGGGTGCCCGATTGACCTCCCATCTCGAAATAACGAACGGCTGAACCATCCAACGGATGGCGCGCCAGCCGGTCTTTGATCCAGTGCGTCCGTAGGTCGATGAGGGAAGCGCCCAGCCCAATCTCCGGCAGCGCGGCATCGCCGAAGTCCACATCACCGCTACGCGACGTGTAGCGTGCCGCATGGCACCACGTTCCGATAATCATGGCGGTGCCTGGAACCCCGGGCCCAGTCGATCCGGTGAAATTCTCGATGGTCGAGCGCAGGGACGTGTCATGCCAGCTACTGACGTGCAGGCAGGGCAGATCGCGAAGCGGCCCTCGATCGTGGTCGACGAAGAGGCCGGGGCGTCGCCAGAAGGGTGAGGCTTCTCCCGACTGCCAGAACCGAGACAGATTGGCTTGCCGCAAGGGAGCAATATCGCTCAGCGGCGTGTGGCCGGCGACCCAGGGGCCGCGCAGCAGCCAGTCGCGCAGCGGCTCAGCGCGAAGTCGCGCGGCGCCTTCATGATCACCTGCCCGCTCAAGATCACGCGCCGCCTGCGTGATAACCCAGGTGGCCTGCTTCTGGTCGAAGGCCCCGCCCTGCCGGATTCCACTCGTGAAGGCGTCAGAGAATCCTCCACAATCCGCGACGATCGCTGCCAGTTGCCGTGTCCCGAGCCCGGCGACACTCACCTGGACCGAGGCTCCGTAGGAATGGCCGACCATAGCGATGCGCCCGTCGCACCAGCCCGCCGCAAGCAGAAATGCGAGTGTGTCAGCGCCATCCTCGGCCTCCTGAACATATTTGTCGAAGACTCCCTCGGACTCGCCGGTGCCACGACAATCCTGGATGACGTAGATGAAGCCGGCATCCACATAGTGCTGCGCAATGGCCTCACGTGATGGCGCGGAACCCTGCGCCGCGACCCGTTCGGACGGATCGGTCCAGCACTTGCCGTAGGGCGTGCGCTCCAGGATCACCGGCAGGCGTCCGGAGACATCGCCATATACATCCGCTAGTAAGCGGACGCCGTCACGCATCGGCATCGACACACCGCGGACTCGCTCCGCGATGTGTGTCTTCGTGGGCGAGCCGGTCACAATCACTCGGCCTTGTGGAGATTGTAGCCGTTGGTGAGCTGGTCCTGCCTTGCCGCGTAATTGAACCCAGTTCGACCCGCCCACACGTTCATCTGATAGTGCAGCGGAATGACGGGGAAGTCGCTGTAGGCAACGGTGGCGGCCTCGCGGGCATACTGCGCCGCCGTGTCGAGGTCCGGCGCGTTCATGGCGAGGACCGTTAGGCGGTCCACCTCGGGGTTGGAGTACCGTCCACGGTTGGACAGGCCGTACCCCTTGTCCTTGTCGTAGGTCATCAGCACGCCCCGCAGACTGATCCACGCCGTGCCCTGCGGAGAACCGATGCCCATGAAGAAGATCGAGTATTCCTGCTCGTTGATCTTGGGCAAGAAGACGTTGGCGGGCATGGTCTCAACCTGCATGGCAATACCGATCCGCTCAAGCATCTGTGCCACCGCTTGCGCAATCTGAGCGCTGGCCACGTAGCGGTCGTTCGGGGCGGCAATAGTCATGCGGAAGCCGTCGGGATAGCCCGCCTCGGCGAGAAGGGCCTTGGCCTTTTCAGGATCGTAGGGCGTCTGCGGGATGTCGGGATTGTATCCCACCATGGTCGGACCGGCCAGCTGGCTCGCCTTCTGACCAAGGCCGAACATAAGCCGGCTTATGATGGCGTCGCGATCGATGGCGAGCGCGAGCGCTTCGCGGACCTTCGGGTTGAGGAGCGGGTTCTCGATCGGACTGCCGTCCTTGGCCGTGATGGTCGGCGGATCGTCGCGATCCGTCACCATGTGCAGATAGCCGGTGTAGACGTCCGGCACCGTCCACACCGTCACGTTAGGGTCCCCCTTCAGCCGCTCGACGCTGTCGGGCGGCACGGCTTCGATCAGGTCGACATCGCCAGCCAGAATCGCGGCGACGCGTCCCGCGTCATTGGGAATTGCGATCACATCCACACTGGCGAAGGTGGCCGGCGTTCCCCAGTAGCTGTCGTTGCGGACGAGCGAGAGCGTGCCGCCCGGCGTCCACGAGACGAACTTGTAGGGCCCGGTTCCAATCGCTGCCTTACCGGAGTTGTAGTCTTCCGTCGTTGCGCCTTCGCCCGCATGCTTTGAGACAATAAAGAGGTCGGGTAGATCGAGAAGCAGCTGTGTTGACTCGCTGGCGGCGTGGATGCGTAGCGTCAGATCGTCGATCTTCTCAGCCGAAACGATCTGGGTAAGGAACTGCGTAGCGGGAGCGGGACTGTTGGGAACATTGCCCGCGCGCCCGAACGTAAAGAGTACGTCGTCGGCAGTGAAAGGTTGCCCATCGTGCCAGGTGACGCCAGCACGGAGCTTGAACTCCCAGACGGTCGGCTCGACCTTGGTCCATTCGGTCGCAAGAGCGGGGTAGAGACCCAGGTCCTTGTCGCGGCCGATAAGCGTATCGAAGATGTCGTACGCGGCATTCTTGTTGGATCCGAAGTATGAGAAGTGCGGGTCGATCGACGACGTTTCCGTCCGTACGCCGATCCTAGCCTCTGCGGCTTGCAGGGGAGACGCAGCAGCGAGCCCCCCCAATACAAGCGCACCAACGGCCAGTGCAGTTCGAAACAGTCTGTTCATACTTTTTCCTCCCATTCCGCCCATGTCTCTATTGATCCTGGGCAAGATTTCTTGATGCGGCCTCGAACCGTTCGCGACCTCTCCGCACGTGGGCCTCGCCGAGCCGCCGCGCCGCTTCGGCGTCTCCACGCGCCATCGCATCAAGGATGGCGCGGTGTTCGCGATTGGACTCTTCCATGTCGTTGGTTCGCGTGAGCGAGGCGCGGCGGAACAGATGCTGTTCCTTGACCAGACCCTCGATCATCGTGCGCAGGCGCGGACTGCCCGACATCTCGACCAGTCGGGCGTGAAACTCGAGGTTCAACTTGTAGTAGCCGACGGAATCGTTCGCAGCGACGGCTTCGCTCATCTGGATATGCAGGGTCTCGAGAGCCTCGGCTCCACCGCCGCGACGCGTCGCAAGTTCGCAGGCCATGCCGGTGAGCAGTGAGCGCAGCATGTAGATCTCGAGCAGCTCGTCGCGTGTGATCTCGCGAACATAGGCACCCTTGTTGGGAACGAACTCCACCAGCCCCTGACTGGCGAGCAACCGCGCCGCTTCACGAATGGGGCCCCGGCTCACGCCAAGTTCGCGCGCGAGGACCACCTCGTTGATCCGCTCGCCGACCTGCAACTGGCCGGAAAGGATAAAAGTCTCCAGACGCCCGGCGACCAGGGTCGACAGCGTCGTGTCGCGCCGCAGCGCCAGCAGATCAGTTTCGTCGGCGGTCACCGGTGGAACCTCCAGAATGTGCTTGCATCTATCGTTTACTGCCGGCATTAAACTGTCAACAGTTTTCAGACAAGAGCGACCGCTATCGTGATGCCCCCGGAGAATCAGGCAATTTCTTCCCCCACGCACGTAACCGCCGATGCGGCAGATTTCATTGCACGGACGCGCTTTGAGGATCTGCCGTCGGACCTGATCGACATGGCTCTCCGCTGCATCACCGATACGACTGGACTGTTTGTGGCGGGACTTTCGGAGCGATCAACACAGATCATTGTCGAAGCCGCCCGTGATGATGGCGGCCGGCCCGATGCAATGCTTCTCGGTACAGGCATCAAGGTTCCGGCCCAGGTGGCCGCGCGAGCATTTGGCATCGCTGCGCACGCGCATGACTTCGATGACACCCAGGTCAGCCACGACCCTGCACACATCTATGGTCTGTTGACCCACCCATCGGCGGCGCCGTTGTCGGCAACTCTGGCGGTAGCCGATATGTTGCGGACGGACTCCGCCGCAGCCTTTCTCACCGCCTTCTGCGTTGGGTTCGAAGTTTCGTGCAAAATCTCCGAATGGATGCTGCCCGATCACTACCGCCGCGGCCATCACTCGTCGGGAACAGTCGCCACCTTCGGCGCGGCGGCAGCCGCGGCGCACCTGTTGGAACTCGACGTGGAGCAAGCCGCCCATGCACTGGGGATCGCCTCTGCAATGGCGGCAGGCATCCGCGCCAATTTCGGCACCATGTCCAAGCCGCTGCATGTGGGACGCGCGTCGGAGAACGGCGTTCTGGCGGCTCTCCTGGCACAACGCGGATTCACCGCAGACCCGCAGGCGCTGGACGGTCGATGGGGCTTCGCCAGCGTTCTCGCCGGCGGCTACTCGCCAGGCAAACCGGCGCAGGGATTTGGACGAACTTGGTCGATGCTGGACCCAGGCGTCAGCATAAAGCCCTATCCGAGCGGCATCCTGACCCATCAAGCGATGGACATGGTGCGCAATCTGGTCAGCGACCGCGATATCCGTCCCGACGAGGTCGAGCGCATCGACTTCTTCGCCGGCAGCAACATTCTCGATCCTATCCGCTACGACGTGGCTGAAAACGGCCTGCAGGCGAAGTTCTCGATGGCAGCACTGATTGCGATGCTCGTGCTGTTTCGTCGCGCCGGCATTCCCGAATTCGAGGACGATGTGGTCCGCAGCGAACGCTTCCAGGCCATGCAGCGACGCATCCGGACACATCGTGATGACGCCATCGACAAATTGGGGTTCGACGTCATCCGCTCGAGGATCGACATCACGCTCAAGAACGGCACCGTGCTCCGCGCGACGTCCGATCCGCGCTATCGCGGCGGCCCGTCGTTTCCCATGACGCAAGGTGATCTCGAGGAGAAGTTCCGCAGTTGCGCGCACGCGGCTCCGACGCGCTTGCAGGACCGTCTGTTGAGCGCCATTGCCGGTCTTGGCTCCGGCGCCTCCCCCGCGATGCTATTGGACGCCCTCGCCGACTTGCGCTCGGATGATCTGACATCATGACGGCGATGATCCTCACCAGACGGACGGGGGGACAGACGATCGCCTCAGATGGCTCCAGACGCGGGCGGCAGAAATACCGTCGCCACTCTCCAGCACTCGCCCGTTAGGACGCCATGACCTCATCGAGACTGCGGCCAGAATCGTGGCGAGCCAGCCACAGATCGAGCACCGCGTTGATGAGGTCCGGATGCTCGAGGGGCGGGCAGTGGCCGCAGTCGCCGATGAGGCGGAACTCGGAGCCGGCGATGCCGTGGTGCAGTTCCTCGGCGCAGTCGCGCGGCGTAACCAGATCGGCATCGCCCACCAGCACCAGCGTCGGGCACGACACCAGCATCAGCATGCCGCGCGAGTCCGGTCGGGCGATGATGGCGTGCTGCTGCTTGCGGTAGGCATCGATGCCCAGCTCGATCGAGGCATGCAGCAGCCCGTCGCGCACCCGACCATCCACCTGCGAGATGTCGTGGCAACTGAAGGCGATGCTCTTGGTAGAGGCAGCCCCCATGCCCTCGCGTTCGGCCTGTGCGATCAGCGCCAGGCGGTGGGGCGTACTGGCAGGATTTTCCGGCCGCGCTGTCGTTGACAGCAGCACCAGGCTGCGCATCCGGCCCGCGAGGTAGGGTAGCATCTGCAAGGCGATGTATCCGCCCATCGACCAGGCGACGAGGTGGAACTGCTCGGGCAGTTGCTCGAGCACGCTCTCGACCATCTCCGCGATGCTGCCGCATTGCTGGTGGCCGCGCGGCACCAGCACCTCGCGCTTGCCTTCGAAATGCTTGAGCTGATGCACCCATGAACGGTGGTCGGACTGCAGCCCCGGCAGGAGAACGAGCGGATCAGTTGCGGACATGACGTACCTGAAATTGCGATTGAGAATGAAGCGGGATGAGTTCGGCGTGATGGCAGGCGACCGCAGTGCCGGCCACTTGCCGAAGAACGGGCAGTTCGGTGGCGCAGCGGGCATCAGCGAAGGGGCAGCGGGTCCGGAAGGCGCAGCCCGATGGCGGATCAAGCGGGCTGGGCAATTCGCTAGGGGGCACGGGAGGCCGATCGCGCGCTTCCGGCACCGGACGCGGCGCCGATGCCAGCAGCAACTGCGTGTAGGGGTGGCGCGGCGTGGCGAACAGCGCCGCCTTGGGCGCGAGCTCTACGATGCGGCCGAGATACATGACCGCAACGCGGTCGGCGATGTGAGCCACGACGGACAGATCGTGCGAGACGAAGACAATGGCCATGCTCATATCGGCCTGCAGACGCACGATGAGATTCAGGATCTGAGCCTGGATGGAAACGTCGAGCGCCGATACCGGCTCGTCGGCGACGATCAGGTCCGGGGCCAGCGCGATCGCCCGAGCAATTCCGACACGCTGGCACTGGCCACCCGACAGTTCGTGTGGATAGCGATCGAGATGGTAGTCGGAAAGTCCCGCCTGCTGGGCGAACTCCTCGACTCGCCTCGTGATCTCCGCCGTGTTGCCCACGCCGAAATTCTTGAGGGCCTCGCCGATGATGGCACGTACGCTCATGCGCGGATTGAGCGATGCATAGGGGTCCTGGAAGATCATCTGGAACCGCCGTCGCATCGCCTTGAGGGCGCGGGGCCGTAATGAGGCAAGATCGACGCCGTCGAACCAGACCTGTCCGCCGCTTGGTGCCTCGAGCCGCATCATCAGGCGCGCCAATGACGACTTACCGCAGCCGCTTTCACCGACCAGCGCCAGCGTCTCGCCGCGCTCGACCGACAGCGTCACGTCCGACACGGCGCGCACCTCGCGCGGCGGCCTGCCTATGCGCGACGGCCCCAGCGGATAGGCCTTGCTGACACCGACGAGATTCAGCAGCGCGCTCATGCCCAGACCCTCGCAAGCGGCCCGGCCTGCATGGCTGCCACCACACGGTCGGCATTGATGCAGGCGGCCCTGTGGCCAGGCGTCACTTCGGACAATGGCGGCGGCGCTTCGGCGCAGCGCAGCGTGGCGAAGCTGCAGCGAGGAGAGTAGGCACATGCTGCGGCGGCCCCCTCGAGCCGGGGTACGCTGCCCGGTATCTCGGCCAACTTGCCGCGCTCGCCGCCCATGGCGGGCAGCGCGCCCATCAATCCCGCGGTGTAGCCGTGCGACGGGCGGGCGAAGATGTCTCCTACCTTACCGGCCTCGACGATCCTGCCGGCATACATCACGAGCATCCGATCGGCGGCGCTGGCCACGACACCCAGATCGTGGGTGATGAGGACGACGCTCATTCCCAGCTCGCGTCGCAGTTCCAAAATAAGCGAGAGAATCTGGGCCTGGATCGTCACATCAAGGGCGGTCGTTGGCTCGTCGGCGATCAGAAGTTGCGGATCGCAGGCGAGCGCCATTGCGATCATCACCCGCTGGCGCATGCCGCCTGACAGTTCGTGGGGATAGGCATGAACCCGGGTTGCCGCATCCGGAATGCGCACACGATCGAGCATCTCAAGCGCGCGCAGTTCGGCGGCGCGCCAACTGCAGCGGCGATGCCTGCGCACTGTCTCGGCAATCTGCAGGCCAACCGTATGCACTGGGTTGAGCGACGTCATGGGGTCCTGGAACACCATTCCGATCCGGTTGCCACGAATATCGCGCCACTGCCCCTCGCGAAGTCCTAGAAGTTCGGCATCGCCGAGCCGGATCGATCCAGAAGAGATGCGCGTGCCATGCCGCGGTAAGAGCCCCATGATCGCCATGGCCGTCACGCTCTTGCCGCAGCCGCTTTCGCCGACGAGACCCAACACCTCGCCACGATTGACGACGAAGCTCACGCCGTCCAGTGCTCGCAGACGTCCGCCGGCCGTCGCGAAATCAAGCCGGAGGTCATCGACCGTCAGTACCGGAGCGATCGTCGTCATGTCCGGGCCGGTCACAGGCTACCCCTCCTCCGCTTGCGAGGGTCGAGCGCATCGCTCAGCCGATCGCCGAGAATGTTGACCGTCAGCACCAGCAACGACAGGAGCACACCCGGATACGCCATCAGCTCGGGATGATCGCGAAAGTGACTGCGAGCGTCGGCCATCATCCCGCCCCAGCTCGGAATTTCGGGCGACAGGCCGACACCGAGAAAGCTCAGCACCGCAGAGGCAATGATGGCCGAAGCGCATACATAGGTGGCCTGCACCAGCACCGGCCCCAGAGTGTTTGGCAGGATGTGCCGCAGGACCAGGGGTAGACCGGAGGTTCCGATCGAGATCGCAGCGGTGACATAGGGTTGCTCGCGCACACCCAGAACCACCGAACGCACGAGCCGCACCATGCGCGGAATCTCGGGCACGGCAATGGCGACGATGATCGTGGCAAGACCCGCATCCATAAGCGCCGCCAGCGCGATAGCGAGGAGGATCGCCGGGATCGCCATCATGGCGTCGTTGAGACGCATGACCAGCCCCGAGCCGAGCCGCCCGAGGCCGGTGTAGAGTCCAACGGTCACGCCGAACACCGTCGCAATGATGGCCACCGAGAACCCCACACCCAGAGACATGCGGCTGCCAAACACGGCGCGCGCAAACACATCCCGGCCCAGGTGGTCGCGCCCCCAGATTGCGTCGGCGCTCGGATAGCTCAAGCGCCGCGCCGGGTCGATAGCGAGCGGATCGCCGGCGATCAACGGGGCCAGCAGCGCAAGCAGCAGAACGCCGGCCAGTAGCGCAGCAAAGATCGCGATGCCCGGATCCGAAAATGCCCCCGCGACGCGACGCAGGAGATTGGGGCGGGGCGGTTGGGCCGGCACGAGGTCGATTTCCAGGGTCGCCATGGTCAACCCTTCACCCGAGGGTCGAACAGCGGATAGCTGAGATCGACGATGAGATTGACGAGGATGAGTGCCACCGAGAAGAACAGGATGACGCCCTGCACCACGGGATAGTCGCGGCGCGTGATGGCATCGACCGTCAGGCGGCCGATACCGGGGATGTTGAATACGGACTCGGTCACGACGACACCGCCGATCAACGTCGCGAAGCCGATACCGATCACCGTCACGACCGGAATGCCTGAACTCTTGAGGGCATGGACGACGAGGATGCGGAACGTACCGAGACCCTTGGCGCGCGCCGTACGGATATAGTTCTCGTTGAGCACTTCGAGCATCGCCGCCCGCGTGACTCGCGCGATCAGCGCGGAAAACACTAGCGCGAGCGAGACCGCCGGCAACACGACGCTGTGGAGGGTGGCGAGGGCGCCGGAGGCGAGCGGCTTGTACCCCTGCACAGGGAACCAGCGGAGCTCGACCGCAAAGAAGAAGACGAGCAGATAGCCGATCACGAAGACCGGCACGGAGAAGCCCAGTACCGCGAACGCCATGATGGCCCGGTCGACCCAGCCATTGGCCCGCCAGGCGGCCACGATACCGAGAGGCACCGACATGGCGACGGTCAGCAATAGCGTCACGGCGGCGAGCACGAGGGTCGGCTCGACCCGCTGCAGGATGAGCTTACTCACGGGCTGCTTGGAGTAGATTGACTCGCCCAGGTCGAGGCGAATTGCGTCGAGTGCCCAGATGCCGAATTGCACCGGCAGAGACTGATCGAGATGAAGGCGCGCGCGGATCTGTTCGACCTGCTCGGGCCGCGCATTGTCGCCGGCGAGCAGCACGGCGGGGTCGCCTGGCGTCAGATGCACGAGCGAGAAGATGAACACCGCAACGAGCATGAGAATGGGTATGGCGCTCAGCAGCCGTCCGACGATGTAGCGCAGCATAACAATCTCCCCGACGCCGTCGGGCGCGAACCAATCCGCGCCCCGAACCGCATGGTGACGGTCCGGGGCGAATGCGTGTCAATGCTTGCGCTGCACGTTCCAGAAGAAGGGCACCGGGCTCTCGATAAAGCCATCGAGATTGGTGGCGAGGCCCTGACTCGGGAAGAACTGCCCGAGCGGGACGTAAGTCACGAGGTCGAGCGCGATCTTCTGCATCTGGTCGGCCAGCGCCTTCTGCTTCGCCGGGTCGGTCTCGTCGGCAAACTGGACCCGCAGCTTCTGCAGATCTTCCGAGCAGGTCCAGCCGAACCAGCCGTCGCCGCAGGCACCCGCGACATACACATTGGTCATTGGGTTGATCTGGTCGATGTAGCCCCAGCCGGTGAAGAACACGTTCCAGCCGCCCTCAGCCACCGGCGCCTTCGATGCGCGGCGCGTCGCGACGGTCGCCCAATCGGTGGGCTCATCGTCGACCACGAAGCCGGCTTCCTCCAGCATCTGCTTCAGCACCGAATAATACGCATTATGCGTGGCGATGTCAGTGACGTGCGGCAGCAGCACTGGGGTGCCATCGTAGCCGCCCTCCTTGAGCAGTGCTTTCGCCTTCTCGACATCGCGCTTCAACACCAGTTCGGTGCCCACGTCGGAGGCGAAGGGGCCATTGCAGAAGAACACCGCCGCACATTCGAGATAGCTGTCGGTGCGGTCGCCAAACGCGGCCTGCAGGAACGGCTTCTGCTCGACGGCAGCCTGAAGGGCCTGGCGAATCTTCTCATTGTCGAAGGGCGGGTTGAGCCAGTTGATCACGAGTTGCATCGACCCGCCCGCCTGCTCGCCAACGACCGGCCGCGCAACATCCTGATCGTCGAAGTAGCTCAGCAGGTCCGCCGGCACGTCTTCCATCCAGTCGATCTCACCGCTTACCAGCGCATTGACCGCCGTCGCCGTATCCGGGATGTAGATGGCCTCGATGCGGTCGAAATGGGCGACCTTACCGCCGGCCGCGAGACTCGCCGGCTCGGGGCGCGGCTTGTAACCCTCGAACTTCTTGAACACGGCGATCGAGCCGGGCACCCACTCGTCCGGCACGAACTGGTACGGGCCCGAGCCGATGAACTCGGTTACCGGGTCGGTCGGATCATTCGCGGCCAGCCGAGCGGGCATGATCACCGGAACGTTGGAGGAAATCTTAGCCAGCGCCGGGAGCACCTGCCCCCAGGGCTCGCTCATGGTAATGACAAGCGCCTTGTCGTCGGTGGCCGCGATCGAGGCCATCTTGGAGAACAGGATCTTGCCCAGTCCATCGACCTTGCCCCAGCGCTCGAGCGACGCAACGGCGTCGGCCGCCGTCACCGCGGTGCCGTCATGAAACATCAGACCGTCACGCAGGGTGATGGTGTAGACGAGCTTGTCGTCCGAAACGCTATAGCCCTCCGCCATCTGCGGCTGCACCTGATAGTCGGCGTCGAGCGCGAAGAGCTCATCGTAGATCAGGTAGGCGGCATTGCGGATGGTGAAGTTGGTAGTCGCGATCGGATCGAGCGTGTTGATGTCGCCATTCATGCGCAGGCGCAACACCTCCTCGGACGTCGCGGCGCCCGATGCCGCTGCGGACAGCGCAATGGCGAGGGCCGCCGCGCGAAGTAACCTTGTCATTCCCATGCCAGTCTCCTCCCGGCGCCGATCGACGCCAAACGTTACGTTTGTCCTGTTTGCCTGGCGCAGCAGTTGCTTCTTTTGTTGGTATTGTGCAACGCCAAACGTTTCGCACGTCTACCGAGATTTGCGGCAAAGTGCAAGAGGCCGAGCTTCGGGGGAGTACGATGGGGCCGCTTCGCATCGCATATCCGCACATTGACGTAACGTTTGGCGTCCTATTGGGTGCGCTCGAACAAGATAGGAATCACGTGGCTACGATCCGGGATGTCGCCAGGATTGCCGGTGTATCGATCACCACCGTTTCGGCCACCATCAACGGCACGAAGCCGGTGAGCGAAACGCTGCGGCGACGGGTATGGGAGGCCGTGGAGGCGGCCGGCTATCACCCCGACCCCATCGCCCGCCATCTGCGCTCGGGCGTTTCGACCACGGTCGGATTGATCGTTCCCGACATCGCAACGCCGTGGGCCGCACATCTCGCCAGGGCGATGCAGGCCGCCCTCACTGAGCGCGGCTACAACATGCTGTTCGCGAGCAACCAGGATGATCCCGAGCGCGAGTTCAAAGAGATCGAGCTCTTCAACGCCCACCGCGTAGCAGGGACGGTTCTCGCCTCCACCAGCCACGGCGAAAACTACGCAGCCCGTCTCGCGACACTGCTCCATGGCCCGACCGTGCTCGTCGACCGCGTGGTACCTGGTCTTGCACTCGACTGCGTGACCGACGACAACCATCTGGGCGCCCAGCTCATCACCAGATACTTGTTGCGACTCGGTCATCGCCGGATCGCCTTCCTCGCCGGCCGGCCGGGCATTTCACCTTCCGACGAACGGCTGGAGGGCTTTGTGCGAACCCTGCAGGAGGCCGGCGTGTCTATGGAGGCGGATCTCGTCCGACGCTCCGTGCATCGCTATGAGCACGCCTACGACGCTGTGCAGGAACTAATGAGCCGGCCCTCGCCGCCCACGGCGATCATGTGCATCAACATCGCCCAGCAGCTCGGCACAATGGCGGGCCTGAAGAGCCTGGGTGTCAGCGTGCCTGGGGATGTTTCGGTCGCGAGTTTCGACGGGTTCCACCCGGCCGAGGGCTACGCTCCGAGCACCACGTCTCTGGCGCAGGATATCGGGGGCATCAGCGCTCAGGCGGCTGAACTGCTCCTGCAGCGCATTGCTGGAAGCACCGAGCCGCCCCGCCTGGTTCGCGTTCCTCCCAGCCTCAAGGTCCGAGAATCCTGCGCGCCCCCGAGGAGCGACCGCTGAGCGGCCGTGCCCGATGTCGCTCCCCGGCTACTTCTGATGCCCGCCTTGAATGTCGAGTGCCACCGGACCACCGCCTTACCAGATCGTTCGATGATTTCCGGCCGGTGCCGCAGGGCTTCGGCCTGATGCACCTCGTTAGCTGTCTGTCGCGACGCGCTCCAGCTAGGGCCTGGTCGGGAAATCACATGCCCCGGCCGAGTGCGTCCGCCGGGGCAAACTTGCTTAGCGCGGTGCGAGCTGAGAGGCCGCGTCCTTGTTGAGATAGAGGGTCGCCTGCGGCGTCTTCTGCAACAGGGAGGCCGGGCACATGAAGCTCACCGGGCCCTCGAGAACCTTCTTGATCGTTCCCGCCTTGTCGAGGTCGTGGACAAGCGCCAGTACACGGCCCGGCTTGAGCAGGGCGTGCATGGTCAGGGACAGGCCATAATGCGGCACGTCCTCGAGGTCCTTGAAGATACCGGCACGCTTGACCTGATCGCGCGTGACCTCGTCGAGGAAGACCACGCGAATGACGTCCCTGGTGTCGAAATCGGCCGGCGGATCGTTGAAGGCGAGATGGCCGCTATTTCCGATGCCGACGACGCAAAGCACCGGCTGCAGTTCGTTGTAGAGCGTGGTGTAGCGCGCCAGCTCTTCCTCTACCGGCTCGAAATCGCCCTGCATGGGGAAGAACGCCTTGGGCTTGACGTGGTCGAGCAGGTGCCGCCGCATGCGCGAGGCGCCGCTTTCGACCCGGTCATTGGCGACGCCCATATAGGTGTCGACGTGAAGGACGGTGATCTTGGACCACTCGATGTCGGTGCGGGCGCGCAGGGCGGCGTAGAAGGCGTCCTGCGCGGCGCCGAGCGCCATGATGATGCAGATCTCATCCTTCTTGGCGAGCTCCGCCTTGACGACGGTGGCCAGATCCTCGGCGGCCTTTTCGCCGAGCTCCTTGTCGGTGGGGGCGATCAGCACTTCGAGCTGGTCGTAGACTCTGCGTTCCATTTCGAACATCCTTCTATCAAGCTGCACAGGCAGGCGGGAAATTGTCGCGAGCAGTCCCGTGCCGCAGGAGACTTCCTGCGGCATCGCGACGCCCGGTGGCGCGGGCTCGTCGGGCTCATGCCGGTGGCTGGTTGAACTAGGCGCGCGCCTTTCTCTTGCGCTCGGGCGGTGCCTTGGCAGATACGTTGTCCTCGCGCGGTGTCCACCGCACCGAGAACCGGGAGGTCACCTTGAACTCCTCTTCTAGATCCACGAACGTCTCCTGAAGCATCCTTTCGAGCCCCTCATGGTCGCAGGCGCGGATCGCTTCGAGCTGGCGGCTGTGCACGTCGATCATGTGCAGGCCGTGCTCGCGATCATTCCTGAGTGCACCCCGCAGCGGATTGAGATCGCGATAGATTCCGGTCATTGTCCGCAGCAGGATCTGGTTGCCTGCCGCGTGGGCGATGCGCCGGTGATATAGCCCGTCCGCTCGCGAGATCATGTTGGGCTCGCCCAAATGACGGCGCATCAGCTCGATGGCGTCCGCGATGCGATCGAGCTCTTCCTCCGAGGCATTCTCCGCCGCGAGGTGGTAGACGATCGGCTCGATGATGCGACGCGTCGCGATGAGTTCGCCCACATGATGGACCTCAAGCGCGATGTTCTGGCCCAGCACTTCTACGGGCACCATTTCGCTGGCCACGAACACTCCGCCGGCCTGTCCTGCCCTAATCTTGAGGACCCCCGAAGTCTCAAGAACCCGCAACGCCTGGCGCAGGGTCGGGCGCGATACTTCAAGCAGGCGCGCCATCTCCGATTCATTGGGCAGGCGGTCGCCTTCGCTCAGGCCCTGCGAGTCGATGGCCTCGATGATCCGCTCGATCACCGTCTCGAAAGTGCGATGTGCCTTGATCGGCGCGAAGATGCGCGCGTTCTTCTCGACGGTGGTCGCGCGTCGCCGTCCTGCCTGTGTGCTCATGCTTGTCCCCCGCGGCTCGCCACAACGGTACCAAGTTCGGCGGCGTGCTCCAGTTGGGAAACAACGATTTCTGTTTGAAACGCCCGTTGCAGGCCGGCGCGATAGACCGCCTCGGCGCGTGCCAGATAGTCGGCTGCGGCCCGCTTGATCGAGCCGTTGATGACGATGCGGCCAGGATGATAGAAGCGCGAGATCATTTGCATGGCCTCGCCCAGATAGCGGCTGAAGAGTTCGACCACCCGCGTCGCGACGGCCTCGCCGGCCCGCGCCCGCGCGAAGATCGTGATCCCGTCGACGGCCTCGCCGCCCAATTGCAGATAGAGCTCGCGCAGCCCCCGCCCGCACACGGTACGGTCCAGCGAGCGATATTCGCCCAGTTCTTCGACATAGACCAGTTGCTCGGAAATCAGCCCGGCCGCATAGGTACCGCGGACGATCCGGCCGTCGTCATAGACACCGACGCCGATACCCGTGCCCAGATTGAGCAGCGCGAAGCTGCGCAGCCCCCGCCCCATGCCCAGATGCGCCTCGGCAATGCCCATGGCGTGGAGGTCGTCGTCAACGGTCACGTCGAGGCCGAGCCGGTCGCGCAGGAAGCTGTCGAGCGGAAAATCGACATTGCCGCCCATCAGCGAGCTGTAGACCACGTTGCCGCCATCGAGCACGCCGTTGAGCGTGACGCCGATCCGCGCGACCCCGGGAGGACAAGTCGCGCGGATCAGCTCCGCCAAGTCGTCGGCGAACTTTCTGGTGCCGCGGCGCATCAGCGCCGTCGGCGTGCGACTCAGCGGCCGGGCGACGAAATCCGCGTCAACGGTACAGAACTGGATCTTGGTCCCGCCGACATCGACGCCGAGGCTGGTCGTCATCCGAGCACCCGATAGGCAATGGGAGCCGGATCGCCGTCCGCCTCAAGTACCAGCGCCTCGAGCGGCCCCAGCGTGCCCAGCGCACCGCTATAGACGATATCCCACCGGCCATCGGCAAGAACCACCGGCACGCCATGATAGGGCAGCACCTGCGCCCATCTGTTCACCGGCAGCACCGCCAGATTCTCCGGCTTGGGCGAAACAGTGAGCTTGAGGGCATGCGGACGCAGATCGTGCAGATAGCCGGTGCTGTCGCGTAGCGAGAGCAGCGCGCGATAGGCGAAGAACTGCCGGTGCGAGACCTTGTCGATGAAGTCGCGCGGATAGCGCAGCGCCGAATCCGTCTGCTCGGGGTCGTAGGCGGCTGCCAGCACGTCCGGTTCGTAGTCGATGGTGGGCACCGAGGTGCGCGATGCTGCGGTCGTGGTGGCATAGGCTTCGCGCACCGCCGCGTCGCCCTGCTGCCAGAGCTCGCGCAGCCGCTCTTGCTCGTGGATCCAGCGGGCCTCGAAACTGGGGATGCGCGAAACCATGTCGTCGAGCGAATGGAACGTCACGCGCTCAGGGTCGACATCGGCTACAGCCATGACAGTATCGATGCCGGCGCGATAGGCGGCGATCCGATCCGGCGGCACGCCCTGGCAGCGGCCGAGGATACCCTCCTCGAGGATGGTCAGAACGCCGCCCGGCGCGTACACCCTGCCGACAGCATCGAGCACCGCCGCGAAGCGCCGCAGCATCAGCGCCTCGCCCATGTCGGGCGCCAGCCGCTCGGTCTTGAGCGGGTTGGGCACCTTGTAGGGGAAAGCCATGCTCACAAAGGGGATCGGTTTGCCCGCTTTGGTGAAGTGACCGATCCGCTCAAGCCAGGCCGCCCGATTGGCGGGGATGAAACCGGGATTGCCGAAAATCACCTCGGGATGCTCGAAGATCGACAGGATGCGCTCTTCGACGCTGCCCGCGCTCGCGGCCTCGACCGCAACATCGTTGCGGCGCGCCAGCTTCCGCATTTCCGAAAGAGACAGATGCGCGCGTCTTTCGACGACGGCCGGCTCATAGCGCCGCGGCAGGGGGGCATTCACATAAATGTACGGACTAGACATGGCTCAAATGGGGGCTACTGGCGAATACGCGCGAGAAACTCGGCGGTTCGCGGGTTGGAAGAATGGCGGATGACGTCAGCGGGCTTGCCCGATTCAGCCACGCGCCCGCGCGCGAGGTCACGCATCACCTCAAGGGACGCGAGCTGAAGGAGCGGGTTGCCGAACTGCTCTCGCTGGTCGGGCTCGAGCCGAGGATGATGGAGCGCTATCCAGCGGCCAGGCCGACGCCACGATGAACACCTATGGCGTGTCGAACTACACGCTCCGCACCGCCACCGAAGGCATCCAGACCCAGCTCGAGCTGTCGCCCGTGGCACGGGACGCCCGGAAGTCGCGTCCTTAGTTCAATGCGCTTCGCTGGATTTGCGAGCCTTCGGAGCGAGCCGCCTGCATCTCCTGGACGAGCTCGGGCGGCGGCCGGGCTCGGCAGTTCTTGCCTCCGATGCCGGTTTTGCCATCTCCCGACGGGGACGCCACTCAACTCAAGTCGGTCCGATAGTGGCGATGACACCAGAGGTGTCCAGTGGCCTAATTGCGCGACTGGTTCATGTCACTGTTGGAGCGATCGTCGCTGACGTGCCGCGCTCCGCCGAAAACTTGGTGCGCTGGCCGAGCGGGAGGGGTTTCACGGTGCAGAGGCGCTTTCACCGCATGGTGCTCGGCCGGACCGAAGGGTTTGGCGATGGATCGCTGGTACACGTTATCGCCGGCCCGGAGCTTGGCTGACCTTTACACCCAGCCTCGGTCGGGCTAGTCATATGACCTCTTATGATTTCCGAGATGATCCCACTGGCCGATCTTTCTGTTAGCATAGCCCGCCGTGCGGTCGCGGTGCTGACCGATATCGACGACACGCTGACCGAGAACGGGCGCCTGCCCGCGCTGGCCTATGGCGCGCTCGAGCGGCTGCGCGACGCCGGCATGCTCGTGATCCCCGTGACAGGGCGCCCGGCAGGATGGTGCGATCTCATCGCAAGGCAGTGGCCCGTCGATGCCGTCGTGGGCGAAAATGGCGCCTTCTGGTTTCGCTACGACGATGCGTCCAGGCGCATGATCCGCCGCTTCATGCGGCCCGACAGCGACTGGCAGGGAGACCGCAAGCGGCTCGAGGCAATTGGCGCGCGCGTATTGCGCGAGGTCAACGGGACGGCGCTCGCTTCCGACCAGGGCTATCGCGCCGTCGATCTCGCCATCGACTTCAGCGAGGACGTTCCGCCCCTTGGCCGCGATGCGGTCGAGCGTATTGTTGCTCAGTTCGAGGCGGCGGGGGCGACGGCCAAGGTGTCGTCTATCCACGTCAACGCCTGGTTCGGCAAGCACGACAAGCTTAGCACGAGCCTCACCCTCCTCCGCGACGCATTCGGGATCGATGGGACGGCTCAGCGCGAGCAAATCATCTATGTCGGTGATAGCCCGAACGACTCGCCGATGTTCGGTTTCTTTCCCAACGCGGTCGGGGTCGCCAATGTGCGGGACTTCGAGGGGCGGATGCCGGCGTTGCCGGCCTATGTCACCGCCGGACGCTCGGCGGACGGCTTTGCCGAACTGGCGAATTTGCTGATCACGGCTCGCCCCGGACGGGCGTTTCAGACTGTTGCAGGACGCGCCGAACTCGGGTACTAAAGTCATATTACGACTTACCACTTGGCGGACCGTGCATTTCGACATTCTCATCATTGGCGGGGGGATCAACGGGGCCGGAATCGCACGCGATGCGGCCGGTCGCGGCGCCTCCGTGCTGCTGCTTGAACAGGGTGATCTGGCGGGCGCAACATCCTCCGCCTCCTCCAAGCTAGTCCATGGGGGATTGCGCTATCTCGAACACTACAAGTTCGGCCTCGTGCGCGAGGCACTGGCCGAGCGCGAGGTGCTCTGGCGCATCGCGCCGCATCTGGTCTGCCCCCTGCGCTTCGTGATGCCCCACCGGCGCGGCATGCGGGCCAAATGGATGCTGCGGGCGGGTCTGTTCCTCTACGACACGCTCGCGCCGCGCGGCGTGCTTGATGGTGCGCGGCGGCTCGATCTGCGCTCGGCCCCCGAGGGCGCCGACCTGATGGGGACCTACACTACCGGTTTCGCCTATTCGGACTGCGCCGTCGACGACAGCCGGCTGACGGTGCTCAACGCGCGCGATGCCGCAGACCGCGGGGCCGATATCCGGACGCGGTCGCGAGTTGTCGCGATCACGCGCCACGCGTCGCACTGGACCGTGCGCTATCGCACGGTGCGGGGCGATGAGTACGAGGTCGAGGCACGCGTGCTGGTCAATGCGGCCGGCCCCTGGGCCGCCAAGGTCGCGTCACTCGCGCTGGGCGCGATGCAACCCGCGATCCGGCTGGTCCGCGGCTCGCACCTGATCGTGCGCCGGCGGTTTGCGCATGGCGCGGCCTACACGCTGCAGAATGCCGACGGGCGCATCATGTTCGCGATCCCCTATGGAGCGGACTTCACCCTGCTCGGCACCACCGACCAAGACCATTCGGGCGACGCCACTAACCCGGCGATGACCGACGCCGAACGCGACTACATCCTCGCGTCCGCCAACGCCTATCTGCGCGAAACGCTGACGACGGATGACATCGTCCACGCCTATGCGGGTGTCCGCGCGCTCTACAATGATGGCGCAAGCGCCGCCAAGGACGCGACCCGCGAATACGTGCTGTCGCTTGATGACGCGGCCGCGCTGATCCTCTCGGTTTATGGCGGCAAGATCACGACCTATCGCAAGCTGGCGGAGGCGGCAATGGCGAAGCTCGCACCGCACCTGCCCGCGCTCGACAGGCGGAACTGGACCGCCGAAGCAGCCCTACCGGGTGGTGACTTTCCCATGCAGGGACGTGATGACTTCGTACAATCACTCGCTGCGCGCTACCCAACGCTCGAGCCCGCATTGCTTGCCCGGCTCGCCGCCGCTTATGGCACACAGACCGCGGCAATTCTCGGCTCCGCACGAATCGGCAGCGATCTCGGCCGGCACTTCGGCGCTGGATTGTACGAGGCTGAACTGCGCTATCTGATGGACCGTGAATGGGCGGTGACGGTGGACGACGTGCTCTGGCGGCGTAGCAAGCTCGGACTGCGCGTCAGTGACGCAGAGACCGAAGCGATCGGCGATTTCATGGACGCCAAGTCGTCCGACCAAAGCACGGCGGCCGAGTAGAATGCCGATGACCTCCCCATCTAATCCGTCTCCTGAAGCAAAGCTCGATCCGATCCGGTCGCTGCTCGATGGCACCTATATCGAAGCCGAGACGGGGAAAGCCGTAAGAGTTGCGACGCGCTCTCTTATCGTTGCCGATACCCTCGCCGGAACCGAGGCGGAACTGGTCGCCGGACTCGGCTTCGGCCGCAGGCTCGCTGTCGTCAGCGACCCGACGACGCGCGCCGTTCTTGGCGCGCGAGTCGAGGCGGACCTTGGCGGTACGTTCGATGTGCAGAGCATTGTTCTATCCGACGATCTCTATCCCGACGACGATACCGTAGACGCCATTCGCAGGGCTGCAGGCAGCGCCGATGCCTACATCGCGGTCGGTTCGGGCACGATCAACGATCTCACCAAGTATTCGAGCGCGCTCGACGGCAAGCCTTACGCGGTCTTCGCCACGGCGCCCTCGATGAACGGCTATACCTCGCTGACCGCCTCGATCAGTCAGCATGGTCACAAGCTGACCTTGCCGGCACAGGCTCCGGCTGGCGCCTTCTTCGATCTCGCGGTCCTCGCCGCGGCGCCCAAACGGATGATCCGGGCGGGACTGGGAGACAGCGTGTGCCGCGCCACCGCTCAGACCGATTGGCTGATGAGCCATCTGCTGCTCGGCACGGCCTACCGCCAGTTGCCGTTCGATCTCCTGGCCGACGAAGAGCCGCTGCTACTCGACATGGCGAGCGACCTCGTCGCCGGCAGCATCGAAGCGATGCGCGTCCTCGTGCGTACGCTGATTTTGTCGGGGCTCGGCACCGCCATCTTCGGGTCGAGCGCGCCTGCCAGCCAGGCGGAGCATCTCGTCAGCCACTACATCGACATGCTCGCGCCCGCTTCGCGCCTGCACGTCTTTCACGGCGAGCAGGTCGGCGTGACCACGCTGTCGATGGCGCGGCTGCAGGAGACGCTGCTAGCGGCGCCGCCCGTGCTGAAGGCCGATACGATCACCGAACCCGATGTGATCGCCCATTTCGGCACAGAGCTCGGCAACTCGTGCTGGCCCGAGTTTGCCGCCAAGCGCCTCGACGCCGCAAAGGCCGACGAATTGAACCACCGCATCGCGACGCGGTGGACCGCCATCTCCGCCAGGCTGGCGCAGAGCTTCCTGTCGCCAGCGCGGATCGAAGAGGTGCTGCATGCCGCGGGCGGACCGACCACGCCTGCCAGCATCCATCTCGACCGCGGCTTCTATGACGCCGCGCTGCGGCACGGCCGCGAGATCCGCAACCGCTTTACGGTGCTCGACGTGATGGGCGCCAGCGGACGCCTGCCGAACCTGTTGCCGACAATCTGACCCGGGAGTATCCGATGGACTTCATTTTCATGCTGACCCGCGGTGACAAAACGGTCGAGGATTGTCTCGACGTGCTCGAGCAGATCGCCCCGCTCGGACTCGGACATGTCGGCTTCAAGGATGTGGGCGTCGAGACCAAAACGCTGCAGACGCTGGCCGACCGGATTCGCGCGATGGGCGCGACCTCGTACATGGAAGTGGTGTCAGAAACGCCCGACGCCTGCCTCAGATCGGCCACCGTGGCCCGCGACCTTGGCGTCGACCGGCTGCTGGGCGGAACCGACGTGGCGCGCATCAACGACATTCTCGTGGGGACGCACACGTCCTACTTCCCTTTCCCCGGTTTCCCGGCAGGCCACCCGACCAAGCTTGGCGGCAAGCCCAGTGACGTGACAACTCATTGCGAGAGTTTCCGCACCGCGGGCTGCGCCGGTGCTGACCTTCTCGCTTTCCGCGCCACCGAGGCCGATCCGCTGGACCTCATCCGCGCGGCGCGCAAGGGCATCGGCGACGGCTATCTGATCGTCGCCGGCTCCATCACTTCGCGCGAACGTATCAAGGCGGTCGCCGATGCCGGTGCCGATGCCTTCACCATTGGCACGGCCGTGTTCGACGGCTCGTACAATCCGCGCAAGGGATCGCTGCTGTCGCAACTGGGCGACGTACTTGCCGACTGCGAAGCGGCCTGACCGCGTGGCGAGTCTCGGCATCGACATCGGGACGCAGAGCCTCAAGGCGGCGATCCTCGACGATGACCTGAAGCTGCTCGCAACGGCAGCTCGCGGCTACTACCCGGCCTATCCGCACCCCGGCTGGGCCGAGCAGTCATCGAGTCTCTGGCTCGACGCGCTGCGGCCCGTCATCGGCCAAGCACTCGCCGCCGCGAACCTGACCGCGGAGGACATCAAGGCGGTCGCGATCTGCGGGCAGCTCGACGGTTGTGTGCCGGTGGACTCAACGGGCACGGCGCTCGCACCGGCGATCATCTGGATGGACCGGCGGGCGACTGGCGAAATCGCGACGGTTAACGCGCGGCTCATCAGCGAGCGTTGCGGACTCGTGCTCGATCCCTCGCACATGGCGGCGAAGATCGCATGGCTGTCGCGCTATCATCCGGACCGCGCGCGCATCGCGAAATGGCACCAGCCGGTGAGCTTTGTCGTGGCCGCGCTGACCGGCGAGTCGGCGATGTCCCATTCTCTGGCCTCGACCACAATGCTCTACGGCGTCAATGCACGAGGCTGGGACGCAGACCTGCTCGGCGCCTTCGGCATCCAAGCCCGCGAGCTCCCAATCATTGCGGATGAGACCTCGATCGCTGGGAAAGTCACCGCTCGCGGCGCTGAGCTGACCGGGCTCAATCCCGGTACGCCCGTGGCCGTCGGCACCGGTGACGACTTTTCTAATCCACTCGGCTGCGGCGTGTGCCTCCCGAGCGTCGTCGCGGTGTCGCTGGGCACTGCCGAGACAGTGGCTGCACTCTCGGAGCGGCCAATTGTCGATCACGACCAACTCGTCGAAACGCATGCCTATCCCGGTGGCCTCTATCACCTCGGCAATCCCGGCTGGCTCTCGGGCGGCGCGGTACGGTGGGCTTCATCGCTGCTCTCGATCGCCTCCGACGAAGCGCTCTCGGCGCTCGCCGCGACTGCGCCCGCGGGCTGCCACGGGCTCACCTTCATCCCCGCCCTTACAGGCGCCACTGCCCCGAAGTGGATCGCGGCGGCGCGCGGCAGTTTCATCGGCCTCTCGACCTCGCATCAGCCCGCACACCTCGCCCGCGCCGTGCTCGAAGGCACCGCCTTCGCGATGCGCGATGTTATCGACCGGCTCGACGCGCTCCGCGTGCCGACCGCCCGGCTCCGGCTGATGGGCGGCGGCGCTCAGAGCAATGTCTGGTGTCAAATCCGCGCAGATGTCGCTGGTCGGCCCGTCGACGTCCTCATTGACGGCGACGCCTCGGCCATCGGGGCCGGACTGCTGGCAGCGGTTGCCGCCGGAGTAAGTCCCGACATCACAACTGCGTCGTCGACGGTGCATCGTGCGTTGCGGGAGGTTGCGCCCGAGGCGAGCACGGCGCAGACCTACGAGGCTGCCTATCGGCTGTACCGCGAGCGCTTTGCGGCACTGGAGCCGACGTGGGCCGCGTCCAGCTGAGGCGTCGCTGATGGCCTATCTCTTTCTGCTGCATGTTGCGGGTGCTTTGGCGCTGCTGCTGTGGGCCATCCACATGGTGCAGACCGGCATCGACCGCGGCTGCGGCCGGAGATCACCGCGGCCCTGCGCTGGGCCTCAGGGTCCCTCCGTCCTGCCGGCATTGGACTCGTGTTCGCAATAGCCCTCCAGCGCCACGGCTACGGGGATGCTCGCCTCGGGCTTCGCGGCAAAGCGCGCGCTGACAGCGTCGGCCGGACTCGCGAGCATGCGCGGCGCCGACCTCGGCTCGGCGCTCGTCGTCTACTCCTCACCCTCAACTTCCAGATCCTCGCGCCGACCCTCCTGGTCATCGGCACCGGCCTCTTCTTCAAGGCCGAAACCCGGAAGCTGCGGCAGACGGGACGCGCCCTCGCCGGGATCGGCTTGATCTTGGTTGCGCTCGCGCTCCTCGGCCAGGCGACCGAGCCGCTGCGCGAAAGCCCTCTCCTGCCGGATGTTGTGATCTACCTCAGCAACGACCCGCTCACCGCGGTCATCGCCGGGCCGCGATCGCGTGGGGGATGCACTCATCGGTGACGGCTATCATCCTACTGCTGACGCTCACTACGCACGGACTGGTGCCGATTGAGGCGTCCGCGTCGCTGCTGATCGGCGCCAATATCGGAGGCGCGCTGATCCCGTTCGTGCTCACCCGCGGTGGCGCGTTGGTCAGCCGGCAGATCATGACCGGCAACTTGATCCTTCGCGGCGGTGGTGCACTGATCGCACTCCTGATCCTCATCACCGGCGCGCGTAGCTACCTCCCCGGCGCTAGCGATGCGAGCAAGCTGGTCAACCTGCACCTCATCTTCAACGCGGCGCTGCTCGTCGTCGGACTGCCACTGGTCAAGCCCGTCAGCGCGCTTACAGCACGACTAGTACGGAAACCCTCCGCCGCTGAGGCGGGCGAACTTGCGCTCGGTCTGCCGCCGAGCTGTCTCGATCCGGGCTCGATCGGCGAACCATCGATGGCGCTGGGCAACACACAGCGCGAGCTGATCCGCATGGCCGAGATCGTCGCGCGGATGCTCGAGCCGATCATGGATATCTACCGTACCGGCGATGCGGCGAAGACCCGGCAGGCCAAGGCCATGGAAGCGGCCGTGAACCGGGCGCAGAGCGAAATCAAGCTTTACCTGGCCGAGGTCGCCTTCACAGCCGAAGCGCAGGAAAGGCAGAGCCACGACCTCGCGGCCATCGCCGTGAATCTCGAATATGTCGGCGACGCCATCACGAAGACACTGCTGCGGCTCGCAGAAGTGCGTAACGAGCAGCGGCTAGGATTCTCGCCGAGCGGCTGGCGCGAACTCTCGGACCTCCATGGTAGCGTCATCGCCAGCATGAGGCTCGCGCAGAACGTCCTCGCGACCCGCGACGTGGCGCAGGCGCGCGAACTCGTGCGACGGAAGAGCGATATCCGCGCGCTCGTCGACGACAGCATGCGCCGGCATATGCAGCGCCTCAAAGAAGGTACCGAGGCGAGTGTTGCGACCAGCAACATCCACCTAGAGACTATACGCGCCCTTAAGACGATCAACTCGCTGCTCGCGACCATCGGCTACCACGTACTGGCCGAGACCGGCGAGGTTCTCGACAGCCGCCTGAAGCCAGCGAACTAGACGATATCGATTGTTCGGCGCTCGATACTAGAGCGGTAAATCGCGTTGACCGTGCCTATTGCCGCCGCCGCATCCTCGGCGCTCGCGGGGACAGGCCCACCAGTTACGATGGCATCGACGAAACTCTCGAGCATCAGCAAGTGGCTGTCCGGCCGCTCAACTGCGATGTCGTTCCATACATTGGTCTCGGCCCGGTAGAGTCGCAGCGGCGCGATGCCGAAGGGGTCGGGGAGATCCAGGCGGCCAAGCGTGGCATCGATCTCAATAGTCTCGTCATTGTCTGCGCCGGGACTGTGCGCACTGGCAACAATGCTGACGATCGCGCCGCTGGACAGCCGCAGCGTCGCGGCACCTGCGTCTTCGACTTCGGCAGCCGCCCGGAAGGTCGCGACTTCCCCCTGAGCACTGACATAGTCGAGGCCAGTGATGTATCGCAGCGTATCGAGCTGGTGGACAGTGTTCATTAGCAGCACGCCGCCGCCCGCCTGTTCCCGGCTGGCCCGCCAGTTGGGGGAGCCGGGTGGGCCCCAATAGTCGGCCCGCTTGTCGATGATCGTGCGCAGACGTACGAGCCGCGGCTCGCCGATCTCGCCATCATCGAAGATGCGCTTTGCGGTACTCACGGTGCCGGAGCGGCGCAGTTCGTAGAACACCGCGAGCTTACGGCCCTTCGACTGCGCGAGGCGCCCGAGACGGCGCGCATCAGCAGCATCGAGCGACAGCGGCTTTTCGGCTAGCACATGCTTGCCGGCCATCAGGGCGCGCTCGACGGTCGACGACAGCAGATAGTGCGGCAGCCCGACATAGACTGTGTTCACCACCGGGTCCGCGAGCAGATCGTCCATCCCCGAGGCGCGGCGGGAATGCGTCTTGTCCGTGAATGCCTTGGCCCGGCCCGGATCGGCGTCGAACGCCGCGACGATGCGGAGCGCAGGAAGCCGCGTCGTCGCCCGGGCGATCTCACCGGCCGCCCAGCCGCAGCCGATCACGCCGAGGCCGATGGGGAATTCCGTCATGGCTTATAGCCTCCGGGAAGCTCGGCGCCCACGAGGTGTGACATGGACGCATAGTAGCTGTCGTCGGCATAGCGTTCGAGTGCGAGGGCAACGACGCCCACGGCATCGGCTGGCGGCGTCACCGGCCACGGCCGCGTGAGACGCTGCGGTCCGGGCGCAGCGAGTGGTGTCGCGCTCCACCTTCCATCCTCCCCGCGCTGCCAGTACTCGAAGTGCCAGAGGCCCTCTGCCTCTCGCGTGAGGTACAGCTGTCCCGCCGCGGCGCGTTCGGGGAATGCGATGCTCCCCACATAGAGGCCGGCGTCAATGTAGCCGAACTTGCGGCCGGTGGGCGCGATGTCATCGATGACCCACTGGCCATCGCGCAGCGACGCGACGTGATGCCAGCCGTCGCGCGTCGTCATGTCGTCCTTGATCTTACTGACATAGCCGATCTCGAACACCGGCCCGCTGCTCACATCGAACAGGTTCACGGTGCGATCGGCCGAGGTCCTCTGCACCATTTCGAGCGCCGTGTAGTTGAGCGGCAGACCGGCGCCGGTCTTGAGGTTGCCGATCTCCCTGCCGCTCGAGGGCAGCGTCACCGCGCCCGTCTCGAGGTCGACGAGGCAGGCGAACACGTCATGCACCGGCTTCTTCTCGTACTCCTTGGGATGGCCGGAGACGCCGACCCGCATGGTCCTGCCGTCGGACAAGAGCGCTGTGGCCATATAGACTTGCTGGTCTGTATCGAAGCTGAGGAAATCGCGGGGGCCGGACCAGCTCTTCGCCCAGTCCGACGACACGCACCAGCCCCAGCGCGTTTCATTCACGCGCGTGAACAGGTGCAGCGTGCCGCCGACCTCATGCACCTGCGCGTAGGTCGTCGACCCGTTGAAGGTGAGCCGCTGTTCCGGCAGCCAGTCGTCGAGCGACAGCGGCGCGGTCGAGATTCGGTAGCGCAGCCCTTCCTCTGCATCGTGCCGCGAGTAGAAGCAGACGAGCGGCTTACCAGCGACTGCGAGCAACGCGGGGTTGTTATGGTCGTCGTCCTCGAACTGCGCCAGCCTGCTGCGTTGCACCTGGCCCGAACCCAGTTCATAGCGCGCGGCGATCATGCCACCCTCGTGGTCGAGCGCTCCGAAGTAGATGTCTTTACCTATGCGCGTGGCACGGGGCCGCGTCCACCAGCACCAAGCCATGTCGTCAATCAAACGAAGTGGGAGATGGAGTTTGGTGGCCTCTGTCACGGCTCGTTCCTCAAATCATATGATGACTTATGATAGGAGGCGGCGCCGAACTTGTCTATCGGAAGCTGCGCCTCACGCCGGCATTGGACCCGGGCCACGGCGATAGACGCGAAGCTCAATCACGGAGGGTACGTGCCACTCGAGCGAACGCATCACTGGGCGGCCCGCCGTGTTGTAGTCGACCTGCTTTAGGTGCTGGAGCGGGGTGCCCGTGGCCACGTCGAGGATTTTGGCGATCTCGCTCGTCGCAAGCACCGGCGTGATGATGGTGCGCGCATGGTCGATATCATGGCCGCGCGAGCCGAGCAGCTTGTAGAGTGAGCCGCTGAACGCCTTAAGGTCGCGCTTGGCGTCGACGATGTCGCCAGGCAGGCTGTCGATCGAATAGATTGCGGGCCGCCTGCCAGCAATCCGGACGCGGCGCACAACCACGAATTCGTCGTCTTCGCCGAGGTCGAGATCGGCGGTCACCTCGTCGTCGCCGCTCGAGCGCTGCGCGTCGAGAACTTTCTTCGAAACCTTGACGCCCGAGCTCTCGAGATACTCGGTGTAGCTGAAGTTTGTATCGAGCGAATTGCGCAACGCCGGACCCGAGGTCACGAAGGTCCCGGCGCCTTGGCGACGAATGACATAGCCATCCTCGATTAAGCCGCGCACAGCCTCGCGCAGCGTAATTCGGCTTACTGCGAAGCGGGCGCAGAGCGCTTCCTCATTGGGCAATTTTGAGCCGGGAGGAAACTCCCCCTCGACGATCGCGCGCCGCAATTCGGAGCGCACGACATCGGGGAGAAGGGGCCGGGTTCTGACCAAAGCCATATGGAAACTCGCAAATTGACGATTCAGGTAGAGCATAGACATTAGTCGTATCATGTCCAAGCTGTGCCGACCGGCTTCCCCGGTATTCAGCTAGCCCTTGACCCCGCTGGAGACGACGCTGCGGATTACATAGCGCTGGAGGAAGAGGTAGGCGACGATGACAGGCAGGATGGCCATCACAGCCGTGGCAAGCGCCACCCCGACATAGACCCCCGACGACTTGCCGGCGAGCGCGAGCCCCTGCGTCACGGTGTAGAGGTCGCGGCTCGAGGTCACGAGCAGCGGCCACAAAACATCGTTCCAGCGCCAGATGACATTGATGATGGCGAGCGTGGCAAGCGTCGGCTTGCAGAGCGGCAAGACGATCGACCAGAAGATGCGGAACTCGGAGGCGCCGTCGATCCGCGCGGCGTCAATGAGGTCGTCGGGAATGGTCGAGATCGTCTGGCGCATCAGGAAGGTCCCGAACCCGCCCGCGAGGAACGGCAGGATCAGTGCCCAGTAGGTGTTGTTGAGTTGCAGGTCGCGCACGAACAGATAGAGCGGGATCATGCGCGTCTCGAAGGGAATGAACAGCGTTGCGAGGAACACGATGAAGAGGAAGGTTTTGCCCGGGAAGCGGCCTTTGGCAAACGCATAGCCCGCGATCGACGAGAACAGCAGATAGCCCAGCGTCGTCGTGCCCACGACGAAGAGGCTGTTGATGTAGAGCTTGACGATGGGGAGGTTCGCCGTGGCCACCCAGTAGTTGAAGAAGCTCGGATCTGTCGGCCACAGTGTCGGGACGCGCGGCATCGAGGAGTTCGCCTTGCGCGACAGCGACGTAGCGATCATCCAGAAGAACGGCACGAGCATGATCACCGCGCCGAGGATCAGCACGATCCCCATCGCGATTTGACTGCGCCAGTCGCGCGGCAGCAAGGACGTCCGCACTTCCGGCTTCGCCGCGACGACAGGCACGGCTTCGTCTGCGCTGCTCATCTGATGGCCCTGAATTCGCTGCGGAGGAAGCCGCGGAAGGCGAACAGCGTGATCGCCAGCACGATGACGAAGAACACCACCGCTGTTGCTGCCGCCAGCGAGTAGTCGTTGCTCTCGAACCCCGACTGGAACATGAACATCACCACGCTCTGTAGTGAACGGGCTGGCGCGCCGCCGGGTCCGCCCAGCGTCCACAGGTCGCCGAAGCGCGACAGGGCATCGATGCTACCGGTGATGAGCAGGAACACGAAGGTCGGCCTGAGACTTGGCAGCGTCACGTACCACCACGCCTGCACCGGGCTCGCGCCATCGATGGCAGCGGCATCGTAGAGGTCGTTGGGAATCGACTGCAGGCCCGCGAGAATGATGATGATGAAGTAGCCCAGCCCCGCCCACACCGCGAGGAGCGTCACCGCCGCGCGGGACCCGCCCAGCGACAGCCGGGGATCGGACAGCCACAGCGGCACCTGCTCGACACCCAGCGAGCGGAGCGTGCCGTTGAGCAGGCCCCAGTCGGGCTGGAACACGTAGTTGAACACGATCGCCACTGCGACCGACGAGGTGAGCTGGGGCAGGAAGTAGATCACCTTGAGCGGCGTCGAGCCGCGCCGCAGGCGATTGAGCATCGAGGCAAAAATGGTCGCTAGCGGGATGGTGAGGCCGAGGAATGCGACGCCCAGTAGAATGGTGTTTCCGAGCGCGCCCCAGAAAATGCCGCTCGAGAACAGGCGGCCGAAATGGTAGAGGCCGGCGAACTCGGGCCCCTGCGGGGTCTCGGTGAAGAAGCTGTCGCGGAAGGCGATGGCCGTGGGGTAGGCCACGAACACCATGATCAGGAACAGCGGCGGGGCAAGGAAGCTGTACCAGACCAGGGTGCCGCGGAACGCCCGCGTGAGCCGCGAGCGGACGGAGCCGGGATCGACAGGGGAGGACTTCGATCCCGACTCCATGAGCGTTACGACTTCGCGGCTTGTTCGGCGAGCCAGGCGTCGGTCTCCGCTTGGGCCTGCTTGAGCGCATCAGCCGGCGAGAGCGTCCCGGCAAGCGCCGCTTCGAGCGCGGTCTGCATCGCCCACCGCGGCGCATCGGCCGCCCACGGGTACGGGGCCTCGGCAAACTGCGGCTGGGTCAGCACCACATCGCCATCGGGGAACGAGGCGATCTGGGGCAGAGCGGCGGCGCCGTTGCTGCTGGTGGGCAGGCGGCCGTTCGAGTCGAAGTAGTACTTCTGCGCTTCGGCGCTACCGGCCAGCCACTTGAGGGCCGTCCAAGCCGTTTCCTTGTCTTCGCAGCTCTCTGCGATCGCCATCGGCGAGATCGTCGCAACACCGCCGACGCCGTCAGCGCCGCGGAAGTTGAACGAGGAGCGGAAGCGCTTCTGCAGCTCCGGATTGGCGATCAGCGGCTGGATGAAGTAGCCCTGCTCGCCTTCGGGGATGATCGCCACGACGTTCTCGTCGCTGAGGAAGCCCTGCGGCATGCCGTCGGCGCCCAGTGCGCCCGACGGGGCATACTTCGCCATGTCGACGAACCACTCTAGCGCCTTGAGATATTCCGGCGTGTCCCAGTTGATGTGCATTTTGCCTTCGGCGTCGACCTCGCCCCAGTTCGCGCCCATCGCGTGGGCGAGCGTGAGGAACTGCCAGACAGCATATTTGCCCTGGTAGTAATAGCCATAGGTCTGGAGGCCCGTGACCGGATCGGTGCCGGTGAGCGCCTTGGCCTTGGTAGCGACCTCTTCGAGCGTCGGATTCTTCGAGAGCGGCTCGACGCCGTAGTGTTCGAACAGCACCGCGTCCCAGTGAATGACGCGCTCGCCGGTGTTGTTGGGGATGTAATAGAGATGCTTCTCGGTCGGGCCCCAGATTTTGAAGGTCTCGGTCTGCGCGCCCCACACATTCTCGAAGTTCGTGTCCGCGGCAATCAGCTCGTCCAGATTGGCGAGCTTGCCGCGGCGCGCGAAGCCGGCAGCGCCGGGCATCTCGTACACGCAGGCTTCGTTCGCCTGGATCATCGCTTCGGTCTTGGGTGCGTAACCCGACGCGCCTTCGCCCCACGGGATGTTGGTGAGGATCAGGTCGATCGTGGGGTTGGCAGCCTCGAACGCCGCCTCGAGATTGTTGATACCCGGAGTGGTGTTGCCGGTCACCGCGTCGGTGGTGTCCTCGTCGGGGTAGCCGATGGTGAGCACAGTCACCGGCTTCTTGTCCTGGGCGGCGGCCGGGACGATGGCGCCCAGTGCCGATACGGCAAGGGCAGTCGTTGAAAGCAAAAGCAGGTTTCGGGCTAGGGGTCTCATCGGAGTTCTTCCTTCTGTGAGGGCTTGGGGATGCCGAAGCAGGCTAGGTGTTGTCTAAGAACATATGATGACTTATGACTAATGTGGCAGGCGACCCCATGAGCGTCAAGAGACTCTGAGAGGAAAGATCACGATGCGCATCGGACTGGTCGGAGTGGACGGCAGTCACGCCGAGGATTTCCTGAGGCACTTCAACAGCGAGGGCCGCCATCGTGACATCGCTGTGACGGCGTTCTGGGGCGGCGACGAAACCCGCACCGCCGAACTGCTCGCGCTGGCGCCCGGCCTCCACGCCGCCGACTCACTGGATGGGCTCATCGCCGACGTCGATGCCGTCATCGTCGGTGCCAGGCACGGCGATCTACACCTGCCGCACGCCCGGCCCGCGATCGCTGCGGGCAAGCCCGTGTTCGTCGACAAGCCGTTCACCTGCACCGTCGGCGACGCAGTCGTGCTCATCGATGCCGCCGAGCACGCCGGCACGCCGCTGCTCTCGGCGAGTGCCCTCCGCTGGCAGGCCGAGACGGTGATGCTCAAGGCGCGGCTTGCCTATCTCGATGGACCGTTTGCGATCAGCGGCTACGGCACCTGGTACCCGGACAGCGAGTATGGCGGCGCGATCTTCTACGCCATCCACACGATCGAACTGATGCAGGAACTCGTCGGCACGCAGTGGGGCAACCTGCGCGTCGAAGCCGGCGACCATCCGATCATCCGCTATGAAGCAGGGCGCGCAGGCGTCACGCTGCAACTGCATCCGCTCGGACCCAGCGGCTCCTCGGCGTTCGGCGCGTCGGTGAAATCGCCGCAGCTCACCTGCGACACACCGATCCCGCTCCCCGACGACTACACGGCCCCGGTCACCGACCGGATCGCGGCCATGCTACGGACCGGACAGGGCATGGATCGCGAAACGCTGCTCGCGCCCATCCGCATGATGGCCGAGATCGACGCGCTTCTCGCCGCCCGCTAGGCGTCTGCCGCGGCGACGAGGTCCGCAACATCCATGGCGCAGACCTGCGCGAAGCCTTGCGGCGACCAATCGGTGAAGTAGAGCCGTTTGCCATCAGCCGCGAGGAACGGATGTGCGTGATGCCGCTGGTCGTCATGCGCCGGACTCGACAGCCGCCGCAGCAGGCTCGTCGTCAGGCTACCATCGGCCGCATGATGCACGGCCAGCAGTTCATGCTTCGGCCCCGCGCACTCCGCGAACTCGAACCGACCCGCCGGATCGAATCCCACATGCACATAGCCGTCCGCCGGCAGGAGCGCTTCCGTGAACCGATCGGTTCTCGTGTCGTACATACCGAAATAGGTTTCCCGTCCACCCCGGAAATACGCCACCGACTCATAGGCGATGCCGCGTGCCGTGATCACCTGATGGTTCACCATCGCGCCATGCGCGCCCGGTGCATCCGCCGGCCGCAGATGGCGAACGTTGGTTCCGCTTACATCGATCACCCACATCCCCGCGCACTCCCTGGGATGGTTGAGGAGAATCGTGTCTTTGTCGACGAACAGCACATGGTGGAAGTGGTAGTCGGTTGCAATGACATCCCGCTGCTTGCCGGTTGCCGTGTCGACCAGGACGAGCGTTGACGGGATCGAATTGCGGAAGCTGGTGTGATGCTCCCGCTCCCACGAAAACGTACCGGCGCGCGTCCGCAGTTCCCGCTCCTCGAGCTTGGCTACATAGTTCGCCGCGTCCGTATGGATAAAGCCGAACCATCGTCCGTCCGGTGAGAATGCCGCCTGCCCGATTGGCATGCGCCCCACGGGCAGCGTGCCTACGAGCCGGTCAGCAAAACTCGCAACATCGGCTGCGCGAATTTCGTCGTCAACGAAGTACCAGACTTCGCCATTGATTGGATGGATGGCCGAGAGATGATTGTAGATGCCGTCAACGTGCCACTCGCACCAAACGGCCCAACCGGAGTCTTTCGTGTGCCCATCGGTGAGTTGCCCGATCTCGCCGGTCGCGAGGTCGAGCCTGTAGAGCTGCACCTCGCCGCTGCGCTCGCTGTGAAACACGAGGTAGCGGCCGTCCGGCGTAGCTGAGGGGACGAAGTAGTAGAGCGCGTAGGAGTTGGATAGGCCATCGGTCAGCCGCGTCACCCGGCGCCCGGTGGTGGGGTCCGTCTCCTCCGCCCACTCAGCGGGGGTGATGTCGCCGATCATCAACGCATCCACGCGTCGAGGTTTTCGGCGACAAACGCATCGTCGGTCAGATGGGGATAATCGCTGGCCACGCGGCTGATCTCATCGGCCTGCCCCGGCGACAGATCCTCCTGAGGATCAAGGCACCATCGGCCCGCAAGCAGCCCCTGACGCACGAGCACCTCGTTGATCCCCGCGATGCAGCCATGGAAATTGTGCGCGACATCGAACAGCGCCGCGTTCGCATCGGTGAGCTGGCTATCGAGCACCATCAGCCGCCGGAGCACCGTCGTATCACCGGCGGTGACCCGTTGCGCCATCTCGACAATTTCTACTGCTGCCTTCGTCCACACCGCAAATTGCCCCAGCAGCCCGCCGACGAACCGCAGCGTGACCGCACCGTCGCCGGTCATGAGCTGATAGGGCGTGATCAGGTCGCCGATAATGTTGTTGTCGTTGCCGGTATAAAGCGCGACCTTGTCCGCGCGACCGGACCGGGCCACGCCGTGCAGCACATCGAGCGTGCGATAGCGGTCGAACGGCGCAACCTTGATCCCGGCCACTCCGTCGAGCGCCGCGAAGCGCTGCCAGTAGTCGCGCGACAGCACGCGGCCGCCCACCGCCGGCTGAAGATAGAAGCCGATCACCGGCAACACCTCGCCCACCGCCCGGGCGCGCTCGATCATCTCGTCATCACTGCCCGTCCCGGGCCTGAGCAGCGCCATGTGATAACCGAGCTCGGCCGCCTGCCGCGCTTCGCCTACGGCCTGCGCGACATCGCCCTGTACGCCGGCGACCATCACCATCGGCCGGTTCGTCTCGCGCGCCACTTCCGCCGCGATCTCCAGCACTGGGCGCAGCATACCGTTGTCGTGGATGGGGAACTGCGTCGTGTGTACACCGACGGCCATCCCGCTGGCCCCGGCCGCCGCGTAGTAGCGGCCCACGGCGCGCTGCCGGTTCGCATCGAGCTTGCGATCGGCAGTGAGCGCGAGCGGGTGAGCGGGTATCGCGCAGCCCGCGGCGAAGATCTCGAGCGGTGTCATCAGAATTTCCCATCGCGCTTCTGGAAGCCGGTCGGCTTGCCGAGCAGTGGCAATCCGTCCTTCACCCAGCCGGCTGTCCACTCCATCAATTGACCGAGTGGAACGCCGGGATAACCGAACAGCCGGATGCACTTACCGGAATTGGACAGTAGCGCCGTTGGCGCCTCGCTGCCTGTCAGCACCGGCTCGACCCCGAGGATCTTGCCGAAATCGGTCGCAAGCTGCCGCACCGACAGCGTCTCGGGTCCGGCGACATTGAGGATAAATGGCTCGGGCGTGGCGTGCCGCAGCGAGCGCAGCACGGCCTCGTTGGCATAGCCTTGCCAAACGACATTTACCGCCGACATCGTGACATCCACCGGCGACTTTGCGAACACCGACCGGGCGATATCAATCAGCACGCCGTAGCGCATCTCGACCGCATAGTTGAGCCGGATGATCGCCAGTGGCGTGTGGTTGCGTTGCGCGAAGCTCGTCATCACGCGCTCGCGCCCGAGGCAGCTCATGGCGTATTCACCGACCGGCCCCGGCGTCGTCTCCTCAGTCGGGCCGCCGCTGCCGACCGACGTGAACGGATAGACATTGCCTGTCGAGAGCGCGACGATGCGGCTCGACTTGTATCGCTCCGCGATACGGCCCGGCAGGTACGCGTTGGTGTACCATGTGTCCGCCTCGCGTCCGGTCGAGCCGAACTTTGAGCCGACGAGGATGATCACGTTGCGTGCGTCCGGCAGTTCCGCAAGCGCGCCCTCGTCGGTCACATCGGCGGAGACGATCTTCGCGCCCGCCTTCGCCAGCTCATCCGCCGCCGCCTTGTTGCCAAATCGCGAGACGGCGATGACGCTATTGCTGCCGTTCACTGCGCGGAGGGCCAGCCGCGTGAGGCTCGGCCCGAGCTTGCCTCCCGCGCCGAGGATCAGGATGTCGCCGTCCAGGGCCGCGAGGTCGGCGATCAGCGCCCCCGAGGGGTTGGAGAGCCGGTCTTCGAGTTCGGCAACGCTGTGCATTGTGTCCTCGTAGTCATATGATGACTTATGACGTAGCGTCAGTCGTCCATCTATGTCAATCGTTCTCGCGGATAACCCTGACAACGGCCGCCACGTCGTCGCCCATCAGCCCGATCGCGCCCGACTCGAAAGCAAATCGCGCCTCCTCCTCGTTCGCCATCGGCCAGGCCCAGACCTCGATGCCGGCCGCCTGCACCTCGGCCACGATGGAAGCATCGAGGTCGGCGAAGTGATGCTGGATTATCCGGGCTCCAGCTCGTCTCGCTTGCGCAATCAACTCCGCCGCCGTTGAGGGCCCACGTTCGGGCATCCGATCCGGCGCTGTGCGCAGTCCAGGTACTGCCGCGACCGCGGCCGCAAGCGCGTCGTGATCGAACGAGGCCACATAATCGATGTCTAGTCTGGACCGTCGTTTTATCTCTTGAGCCGCATAGAGGGCTGCGTGCGCGTTTCTGAGCCCCTCGCCTTTTGCTTCTATGCATAGTCCGACACGTAGTTGGTCGGCGAGCTGGAAAAGCTGCTCTAGGCGGAGAATCCGTTCACCCGCAAACGCGTGGCCAAACCAAGATCCAGCGTCTAGTAGTTCAATCTCAGACCAGTCCACCTCCTTCAATGGTCCTCGGCCCGACGTCGTTCGATTGAGCGTCGGATCGTGGAGCATCACAGGGACGCCATCCCGGGTAAAACGCAGATCTGCTTCGAGGATCGTGGCCCCTAACTCGGCAGCTAGCCTGAAGGCGGCCGCTGTCTGTTCGGGCGCACCAACCTTGTGACCACGATGGGCAACTATCCGGCGAACCATGGCATTTACACAGTCATATGATGACTGATGTGTCAAGGGCGGTGCGTCGTGCGAGGGTCGTTTCATGGCTCCCTCCCGAGTGTTCCCGCGCCGCGGTGCGTGCGGGAGCGGCGTGATGCCGCTGTTCGAGAAGCGATAGCGAGGGGTTACGGACTACCTCAATAAGCAACCTTGCGTAGCGATGACGCTCCGCCCGTGCCATACTCGATGATCTGCGTTGCGCCGAGCGCCCCCCGATAGCTCAGGCAGGATCTCCGGTCAGCATCGTATCAAGCGGGTTCGATCGCGCTGGCGCTCCTGAGGTTGCCTGTGTCCTAGTGCAGCCGCAACTCGTTTCGCTCACGGCCGCAGCGGCCACTTCGAGGCCGATCGGTCCGCCGCCGACGATGGCCCCCCCTGCAGCCACGCACGATCGCCCGCCGCAACACGGTCGCAGCGCAGGCGCTCCGCAGATAGTGTGCCGGTCCCTTGTCGACCCGGGACGCGTAACCGCCGCGGTTCGGCGCCCGTCGCCAGCAGTAGCCGCTCATAACCGCGACTGCTGCCATCGCTCAGCTCGGTCTTGCTGGCAGGGTGGAGCCGCCGGACGCCAACGCCCCTCACGAGCTCGATCCCCGCGGTCGCATGGCGGATCGAACAGCGCCAGCGTCGTGTCGGCCTCGCACTCTGTAAGCTGCTCATCACTGCCTGCCAGACGCGCGGGTCATGCGCTGTGTCGGTGACTACCAGAACCTTCATGCCCGGCTGGACGTTGGCGAGGATCGGGCGTGGCAGATATTCGAGTGTTCCAGTCATGAGCTACGCAGATGACATCACTATCTCCTTGGGCAAGTACAGCGTCCGCAAAGCGGACGGATCAGGACGGCCAAGACGGCGCCCTGACAACCCCGGACGCCGGGGGCGGCATTCGTAGCGGCCCAGTTCGGCGACCGCAGCTCGACGTCATCGAGCACATCGACTTTTACGCCGGCAGCAACATCCTCGATCCTATCCGCTACGACGTGGCCGAAAACTGCCTGCAAGCGAAGTTCTCGATGGCAGCACTGATTGCGATGCTCGTGTTGTTTCGTCGCGCCGGCCTTCCCGAATTCGAGGACGATGTGGTCCGCAGCGAGCGCTTTCCGGGCCATGCAGCGACGCATCCATGATGGACCTCGAGCGCGATGTGCTGGCCCAGCGCTTCCACGGGCACCATGTCGCTGGCCACGAACACTCCGCCGGCCCGTCCTGCCCTAATCTTGAGCACCCCCGAAGTCTCAAGAACCCGCAACGCCTGGCGCAGGGTTCATTGGGCAGGCGGTCGCCTTCAGAAGGGGCGATGCAGGTTTCAATGGGAAGCAGTCCCGCGCGGTCGACACCGGCCTGGCTATGGTGGATACCCAACCCTCGTGTGTAGTCGGTATCCCGCGGTTAGTCGGCTAAGTCTTCCTGAGAAATGGCCATTGGAGAATACCGCGGCCCGCAGGGCGAAATCGGGCGCTTGGGCCAGTCTCCCGCAGATTTGCCGATCTGCCACGCGGCGAGTTGATTTGAGACTTCCGAGGTCTACGGGGGACGCCATCCAGGTCTGCCCGAGACTTCGGTTTCATGGACTTAGTGGCGGAGAGAAAGGGATTCGAACCCTTGAGACGGTTACCCGCCTACACACTTTCCAGGCGTGCGCCTTCGACCACTCGGCCATCTCTCCGCGCTGAGGCGGGCGCCGTCGCCGGCGTCGCGAAGCCCTGCCGCGGTGAGGCGGCGGAGGGGGCGGAACCACCCCTCCAAAGGCGCGCGCACTATACTCATCGCGCGCCGCCCCGCAAGGGCGCAGCGGCTTTGCCCGCGGCAGCCTTGTCGCACCGGCGCGCACGTGCAAAAAGACCCACATTCAGGGGCTTGCCAGCCCCGCGGCGCCAATCGATACGGAACTTATGCGGCTCGTCCTGAGGGTTGTGGGCACTGTGCTGATCGCCTTTGCGGTGATTCTGATCATCATCGACGGCACCCGCTCGCTCGCCGCCAACGGGCTGGTGTTCACGCCGCTCGAGGCCACCTGGGAAAGCATGAATGGGCAAAGCCTGGCCGCGGTGCGCGAGTTCCTCGGCACGCGCCTGTTCGGACCGGTGCTCGACCCGGTGGTTTCGGCCGTCCTGAGCTTTCCCGGCTGGGCGGTGATCGGCGTCCCCGGGCTGCTGCTCGCCTGGGCCGGCCGCTCGCGGCGCGAGCGCATCTTCCTGCGACAGGATCAGATATGACGCTGCACAGCATCGCCGCGTTCCGGCGCTACATCGCCTCGCTCCCGGCCACCGAGATCGTCGAGCAGTGGGACGGCCATGTCGCCAAGGTCGGCGGCAAGGTGTTCGCGATCATCGCCGATGCGGGCACGCCGATCGTCTTCAAGGTTACCGAGATCTCCTTCGACGGGCTGACGAGCCTCGAGGGGATCGGCCAGGCGGCCTATTTCGCCAAGCGCGCCTGGGTCAGCGTCGACAAGGGGGCGCCGCTCAGCGATGCCGAGCTCAGGGCCTACATCAAGGCCTCGCACGAGATGATCGCCGCCAAGCTGACGCGGAAGGCGCGCGCCGAGCTAGGGCTCGACTGAATAGACCTTCAAGGGGGCGCCGGCGGCCGACATTTCGCGCAGCCAGCCGGGCAGCGTGCCCGCGGCAAACAGGCTCACGAACGAATCCGCGGTGTGGGCCACGAGCCCGCGCACTTCGCTCATTGCCGGGCAGATCGCCACCAGCGCGATACCGCGTGCCCGGAGGATCGCCCTCCCCTCTTCGATCGGGCCGTTGAAGAAGCGGAAGGTGTCGAGCACGCCCTGCTCGTTGCGGTGATAGGGCGCGGCGACCACCGCGTGCGGCGTGTAGAGCAGCATGTGGCTGCCCAGATCGATCGGCGTCATGATCCGCTCGGGCGGCAGCCCTGCAAGATCGGCGAAGGCGGCGGGCATCAGGCAGCTCTGGCGCCCGGGGCGGTTGGGGTCGAGCGTGCCCGCATCATAGGCGGGAAAGGCGGCGACGACGAGCGTGCCGAACACGGCAACGATCAGTCCCGCGGAGGCGGCGACGCTGCCCAGCATGGCGAGGATCGGACCGAAACCGTTGGTCCTGACCATCCGGTGCCAGGTCGCGCCGATCAGCGCCGCGCAGGCGGGCGCCGCGAGCGGCACGGCGAAGCGGGCGGCGCGGATCTGCAGCAGCATGACCACGAAGGCGATGGTGAGGACCAGTCCGTACACCAGCCAGGCGCCGCGTTCCTGCGGGCGTCGAACGATGTTCCAGGCGACGACGGCGAGGCCCGTGACCACGGGAACAGCGACGGCGACGACGTAGACCGGGCCGCTGGCAAAGCTCGTCCAGAGCGGTTCGGCCTCCGAGATGCGATCGACCCAGTTGGCGAGCAACCACGGGTCCATCTGTCCATAGGGGCCAGCGAGGATGGCCGGGAAGGACAGGACGACGAGCGCCACCGCGATGGCCCCGGCCGCGAGACCGGCGCCCAGGCGGGTCGGCACCGTCCGCAGCGGCAGCAGCGACAGGACGAGGAAGGCGAGGCCGCAGAGGATTGCGGCAAGGGCATAGGTCCCCGAGATCGCATCGGCCGCGGGCACCAGCCAGCGCCCGGGCGGCACGCCCTGGGCGAGCCCCAGCAGGGTCGACAGCGCAAAGCTCAGCCCGAAATCGCGCAGCGCCACCGACTGCCGCGCGGTCGCGACCCAGGCGAGGCCGAAGGCCATGATGGTCGCGCCCACCACCGGCAGCGACTCGATCCCGATGGTCAGCGCCGCACCCGCCGCGACACCCGCCCCGAGCGCAAAGCGCGGCCGCTCGAGCGCGACGACCGCGCACCAGAGCATGGCGAGCGCCAGCAGGATCTGCACCGCATGGTGGTCGAGCCGGCCCGGCGCAAACTCCACCAGCGTGATCAGCGAAAGCGACGAGAGCAGCAGCCCCGGCCAGAGCGCCGCGCGGCCACCGAGCCGGAGCGCCAGCCTGGCCGTCAGCCACAGCAGCGGCACCAGCAGGAGCAGCGGCCAGGCATAGACGAGCGCGATATCGGCGGCGGCGCCGAACGCCGGCCGCAGGAGGAACAACAGCGACGCTTCGGGCAGGTCGATCAGCCGCGACCAGTGCATCAGGGCGCCATAGGGCGTGTTGAGCCGGTGCTGCACGAGGTCGAACCAGCCCTGCCCGTCGAGGAAATCGTGCACCATTGTGAGGCGCATGGCGTCGTCGGTGTCGAGGATTAGCGGAACCGTGGCGGCCGTCGACAGCGCCTTGGCGACGAAGGCCACCGCGGTCAGCGCCCAGCAGAAGAAAAGGGGGAGTACCCCCACCTTGTTGTCACCCGCCATCGCGCCTCTCCGCGCCCGGCTTATCCCGAATGCCGTTAAGATCGGCTGAAATGGCGGCGCCGGGCGTTGACGGCGTTCCTGCCCGATATTCTAGTGCGCTCACGGCACGCGCCTTCTGAGGGCTTCTCCATGATCGCCATCCTGCTCTATCTCATCGGCCTGGTTTCGGCCGTCGTCACCGTGGTCGTCGTCGGTTTTGAGGCGCCGGCGATCTACGCCGCCCTGAGCTCGGCCTATGCGAGCGGCCTGCCCAATGTGCTGCCGGCGCTCGGCAAGGTCGCTGCTGGCCTCGGCTGGGCGCTCGCGCCGTTTCTTGGCGGCCTGCTGCTGATGGGCTTTGCCCGGATCATGATCCTCCTGGGCTCGATCAACCGCGCGCTGCGCGGCCCGGCCTGACACCAAAGAAGCGGGCCGCTCCTTGCGGGGCGGCCCAGTTTGTCAGGGAGACGTCAGGGATAGGGTCGGCGATCAGCTCGCCGGCTGCGGCACGATCCGGATATAGGGCTTGGGCGCCGTCCAGCCATTGGGGAATTTCTGCTTGGCCTGCTCGTCGCTGAGCGAGGAGGCGATGATGACGTCTTCGCCCTGCTTCCAGTTGACGGGGGTCGCCACCGAGTGCCTGGCGGTCAGCTGCAGGCTGTCGATGACACGCAGCACCTCGTCGAAGTTGCGACCGGTCGAGGCCGGATACTCGATCTTGAGCTTGATCTTCTTGTCCGGGCCGATGACGTAGACCGAGCGCACCGTCAGCGAATTGTCGGCATTGGGATGGATCATCTCATATTTGCTCGCGATCTCCCGGTTGTGGTCGGCGATCAGCGGGAAGTTGAGCTTTTGTCCCTGCGTTTCCTCGATATCGCGGCTCCAGCCTTCGTGGTTCTTGAGCTCGTCGACCGACAGGCCCACCACGACGACGCCGCGCCGGTCGAATTCCGGCTTGAGCTTGGCGGTATAGCCCAGCTCGGTCGTGCAGACCGGGGTGAAGTTCTTGGGGTGGGAGAACAGCACGGCCCACTTGCCATCGATATGATCGTAGAAGTGGATGTGGCCCTCGCTCGTTTCGGCTTCGAAATCGGGCGCGATATCGCCAATCAGCAGTGCCATCGTATAGCTCCTTGCCGGCCCTTCAGACGGGCCGCGTTGTTGTCGGCTGCACTATCGACTGTTTGTATGCAGCGCGTCAGGGCAGGACGGGGAATGGCTTTGCGTTTTCGCCGGGGCCGCCGACAAGTCGTTCTGCGCACTGCACTTCCGGCCGAAACCGTCAGAGGAGCGTGGCGGCGACACCGGCGATGGCAATGAAGGCGAGCCAGGGCATGAAGGCGAAGGCAAACGCCACGCCCTGCCGGGCATGCACGACGCGGCCAATGAGGAAGAAGGCGGTGAAGGCCACGATGCTGGCCATCAGCACGGCATTGTCGCCGGAAAAGAAGCCGAACAATGCGGACATGGCGAAACCCTCGGACAAGAGCTGCCACAACAGCGCGAGGCGATCAGCGATCCGCTAACGGGGTCGCTGCAGTTTGATGCGATTTGTCGGTTAGCGCGCCATCTCGGTGCACAGCCGGGTCATGCGTTCCACCTCGTCGGCACCCGCGTCCCACAGATTGTCGCGAATGGTGATGTCGAGCGCGCAGGAGCAGTAGCGCCGGCAGTAGGCGGCATCGTTGCCCTCGCTGCAGCTCGCCTCGCAGCTCATGGTGAAGCTGGTGAACTTGTCGACCTGCATCTGGTCGAGCCAGTTGGCCAGCGGCGTGATAGCAGCGAACAGCAGCGGCTGGTGCACGAGGTAGATGATGAGGCTCCCGCGGCCGAGCCGGGCCAGCACGCGAGCCCACGGCGACGAACTGGACCAGGTGAAGATCGGCGCCGCTTCGAACAGGCGCATGCCGATGAGGCCGAGCAGAACGACACCGAACCAGGGGAACATCGGTACGAGGTCGGCCGTCTCGGGGACGGCGGTGAAGAACCCGATCCAGGCCAGCCAGCGTGTGTTGAACAGCGCGGAGGCGAACACCGCCGGCAGGAACAGGAACACGATCGCCGTGCCGATCTGCGCCCACAGCGGTGCGCGCACCAGCGGCAGGGCCAGCAGCGAGCTCAGCGCGATCGCATGCAGCACGCCGAAATAGGCGAAGTACTCACCGAACTGGAACCATGTTACAACACTGACACCCAGTGCCGCCGCCACGAGGATGGCCTGGCGCTTCCAGTATTTCCGCCAGTCGATGCCGTCCTTGTGGGCGAGCCACAGACCCGCACCCACGAGCAGCAGGAACGCGGTGAGGATGGCGCGCTGGAGGGTGAACCACAGCGCGTCGACGCCGATGCCCACCTCGATGATGCGATAGAAATTGAGATCCCATGTCGCGTGGTAGGCCACCATCGCGAGGATGGCGAGACCGCGATAGACATCGATGGCTTGGCGGCGGCTCTGGCGGTTGGCTGAAGACGCGGTCTTCCGATCGTCCCGCCAGAGCGAGGAGAGAGCACCCTGCATGGCGCGTTTGTGCCGCAATTGCCGCAGCCTGGGAACCCCTCGGCGCAGCCTCCGTTACTGGGGCAGCGGGGACAAGAACACTCACAAGAAAGGTAAACCCATGCGCAAGCTCCTTTTGGCCGGCACGGCCCTCCTCACCCTCACCATGGCGCTTCCAGCCTACGCCCAGGACAGTGACGCGGCGGCAGGCGCCGGTGCGGCGGTTGGCGCCACCACGGGCGGCACGATCGGCTTCCTCCTCGGCGGACCGGTGGGCGCCATCATCGGCGGCTTCTCTGGCGCCGTCATCGGCGGCACGGTCTCGGAGGCGGCGGTGACCTATGCCGGCAACCATCCGGTGGAACAGGTCTATCTCGATACCGACCTCGATGTCGGGGTGAAGGTTTCGAGCGACGTCACGCTCTACCCGATCGAGGGCGAAGACGACCTCAGCTATTTCTACGCCAACGGCCGGGTCTGGATCGTGGCGACCTCGTCGGGCGAGATCGTCGCCTCGCCGGGCTTCGTGGTACCCGAGGCGGCGGTGGCTTACGTCAAGGCCAACCCCACGGCCTCGGTGACCATCGAAGGCGACGTCGCGCCGGGCTTCGTGGTGGCGGGCGACGTGGATGTGGTCGACGTGCCGGAGGCCCGCGGCTATGCCTATCTCTACGTCAACGACCGGCCGGCGCTGGTCGATGCGCGCTCGCGCACGGTCATCTGGATCGAGTAGGCCAACTCCACTATCCTGCGAAGGGCCGGACATCCCCGTCCGGCCCTTGGCATGTCCGGAGGTGCCCGCTTGCCCGAACCCTGGCTCAGACGCGACTGGATCGCGCCCGGCATGGAGCTGATCGCGCAGGGCGGCCGCACCGGCCAATTGTACGTGCTGCGCGACGGCGAACTGGAAGTGCTGCGCGACGGCACGCACATCGCCACCATCAAGACCCCCGGCTCGGTGATCGGCGAGATGAGCGTGCTGCTCGACGCGCCGCAGACGGCGACGGTGCGCGCCGTCACCGCCGTCGACTTCTTCGTCATCGACAACGCCATCGAGGTGCTGCGCAGCCATCCCGGCTGGCTGCTGCAGATCGCCCGGCTGCTGGCGCAGCGGGTCAAGGAGACCACGGCGCAGCTCGCGGCGGGACGCGGCGACGACGACGACGCGATGGTGCTGCCGCAGAACTTCATCTCCGGCTGGGGCGATCCGGCGGTATGAGCAAGCCGAGCCTCACCATCACCTATTGCACGCAGTGCAACTGGCTGCTGCGCGCCGCCTGGATGGCGCAGGAAGTGCTCTCGACCTTCTCGCTGGAGATGGGCGCGGTGACGCTGGTGCCGGGCACCGGCGGCGTCTTCGAAATCGCGCTCGACGGCGAGCCGATCTGGGAGCGCAAGCGCGACGGCGGCTTCCCCGACGTCAAGCAGCTCAAGCAGATGGTGCGCGACCGCATCGATCCCGGCCGAGATCTCGGCCATATCGACCGGGTGCATGGCGCCGCCGACTGACCCCTTGCGCGACGGGGCCGGTGGGGCCACATGTCGGCAACCTTTGGCTCCTTGGAAGGACGACCTCAGATGTGGACCAGAATTGCGGGCGCCGCCGGCGCCGTCGGCATCGCCCTGCTGCTTGCCGCCTGCGGCAACAACAATGGCCAGGACGTGGGCAAGATCACCGTCGACTGGACCGGCAACGACGTCGTCATCGAGGCGGTGGAGGACCCGCAGGTGAAGGGCGTGGTCTGCCATGTGAGCTATTTCAACCGCTCGCTGATCGACCGGCTGCAGCAGGGCAACTGGTTCGAGGACCCCTCCTATTCGGCCATCGACTGCGCCGCCTCGGGTCCGGTGACGGTGGGCAACATCTCGCTGTCGGCCGGCGGCGAGGAGATCTTCAAGCAGCAGCGCAGCCTCATCTGGAAGTCGCTGCGCGTCAGCCGCGTCTACGACCAGGCCAACAATTCACTGGTCTACCTCGCCCATGCCCGCGAGCTGCAGATGGGTTCGGGCAAGATGAGCCTGAGCGTCGTGCCGCTAAATGGTGAGAGCGTGACGTGGGCCAACGGCCAGCCGGGACAGTAGAACGTGTTTCCGGCCTGGCGCCTGGTTCGGGGCCGCTTCCGGGCCGCTACTCCCCCTCCACCACCCTGCCCCGCACCTCCGGCGTCGTCAGCGCGCCGAAGATGCGGCTCAGCAGCCCCTGCTCGCTCGCGCGGCCCTCGGTCTCCTTGCGGAGCTCGACCAGCAGCGCGCTGGTGCGTTCGAGACGTTCGCAGGCGAGGGTCGCCACGTGCAGCGCCATCAGGGGTGTGCGCTCGAGGAAGGGGATTGCGTCTTCGATAACGCGCAGGGTCGTGGGAGCCTCGGCGCGGACGGAGGCCGAGTGGTCGACGCCGAGCAATACGCTCATTTCCCCGATGAGGGCTCCCGCCTCGCTGATGGTGGCGAGAGGCACGCCGTCGCGCTCGACAAGGAGCCGGCCGCGCTCGAGCACATAGAGCTCGCCGCCGGACTCGCCGGCCTGGATGAGGGTGTCGCCGGCGGCGAGTTCCAGACGGGGCTGGCCGGTGACGAGGGCGAGGATGGAGGCCATCAGCTTTTTTCTCCGGAGACGGTGGCCATGAGGCGGCCGAACACGCCATTGGGCTCGGGCGGCTTGCCGCGCGCCACCTGCTTTTGCGCCTCGACAAGGAGCGCGGAAGTGGCGTCGAGCCGCTGGCTCAAAAGCATCGCGACGCGCAGGGCGACGAGCGGCTGTCGCTCGAGATAAGCGAGCGCGTCTTTCACCACGCGCACCAGCGTGGGCTTTTCGGCGCGCACCGTCGCGGTGTTCTCGGTGCCCAGCAGCACACTCATCTCGCCGATCAGCGCGCCGGCGCTGCTGATGGTCGCGAGCGTCACGCCGTCGCGCTCGACGCGCAGACGGCCGGATTCGAGGACGTAGAGATCGCCGCCAGGGCCGCCCTCCTTGATCAGCACATCGCCCGGCTCGAGGCGCAGCGAGGGCTGCGAGAACGTGAGGGTGAGGAGAGTGGCCATGGGTCGCTCCGCAGGGTGGAGCGAGGCTAGCTTAGGCGGGAGTGCGGGGGAAGGCCCCCGCAGGAGAGGCGCAAGCGGCAAGCCCACCCAGCGGCCGCGCCGGCCCCCGTCCCCGGATGGAAGAGGGCTCCATTCTTCGCCCATCCGCGGAGCCCGTCCCTCCCTTCGGGGAGGGATGACCACGCGATGGGCGGGGAGCTACCGCTGTGCGGCTACTTGTCGTCGCCCATCTTCAGCGCCGCGATGAACGCTTCCTGCGGGATCTCGACGCTGCCGAACTGGCGCATCTTCTTCTTGCCGCGCTTCTGGGCTTCGAGCAGCTTGCGCTTGCGGGTGGCGTCGCCGCCATAGCATTTGGCGGTGACGTCCTTGCGCAAGGCGCGGATGGTCTCGCGGGCGATGATCTTGCCGCCGATGGCCGCCTGGATGGGGATGACGAACAGGTGCGGCGGGATCAGCTCCTTGAGCTTTTCGCACATCTGGCGGCCGCGGCTCTCGGCGGCCTGGCGGTGGACCAGCATGCCGAGCGCGTCGACGGGCTCGGAGTTGACGAGGATGGAGAGCTTGACGAGGTCGCCCTCGCGATAATCGTTGAGGGTGTAGTCGAAGCTGGCATAGCCGGCCGAAATCGACTTCAGCCGGTCGTAGAAGTCGAACACCACTTCATTGAGCGGCAGGTCGTACTCGACCATGGCGCGGTTGCCCACATAGGTCATGTTGCGCTGGATGCCGCGGCGGTCCTGGCAGAGCTTGAGGATACCGCCCAGATATTCGTCGGGCGTCAGGATCGTCGCCTTGATCCAGGGCTCGCGGATTTCCTTGATCTTGGTGACCTCGGGCATGTCCGCCGGATTGTGCAGCAGCAGCGTTTCGCCATTGGTCTGCTCGATCTGGTAGATGACCGATGGCGCCGTGGCGATGAGGTCGAGATTGAACTCTCTGGAAAGCCGTTCCTGAATGATCTCGAGGTGCAGCAGGCCGAGGAAGCCGCAGCGGAAGCCGAAGCCGAGCGCGGCAGAGGTTTCCATTTCGAACGAGAAGCTCGCATCGTTGAGACGGAGCTTGGCCATCGCCTCGCGCAGCTCCTCGAAGTCGGAAGCATCGACCGGGAACAGGCCGCAGAACACCACCGGCTGCGCCGGACGGAAGCCGGTGAGCGCCTTGTCGGTGGGCTTCTTGTCGTCGGTGATGGTGTCGCCGACATTGGTATCGGCCACCTGCTTGATGGCGGCGGTGAAAAACCCGATCTCGCCGGGGCCGAGGTCGGCCATCTCCACCATCTTGGGGGTGAACACGCCGACGCGGTCGAGTTCGTAGACGGCCCTGGTGGCCATCATGCGGATGCGCTGGCCCTTCCTGATGGTGCCGTCGATGACGCGGATGAGGACAACCACGCCCAGATAAGTGTCGTACCAGCTGTCGACCAGCAGTGCCTTGAGCGGCGCCTTGATGTCGCCCTTGGGCGCCGGCAGGCGATGCACGATCGCCTCGAGCACGGTGTCGATGCCGATGCCCGATTTGGCGCTGATCTCGAGCGCCTCGGAGGCGTCGAGGCCGATCACGTCCTCGATCTGCTGCTTGACGCGCGGGATGTCGGCGGCCGGCAGGTCCACCTTGTTGAGGACGGGCACGATCTCGTGGTTGGCGTCGAGCGCGTGATAGACATTGGCGAGCGTCTGCGCCTCGACGCCCTGGCTGGCGTCGACGACGAGCAGCGACCCCTCGACGGCGGCCATCGAGCGGCTGACTTCGTACGCGAAGTCGACATGGCCGGGCGTGTCGATCAGGTTGAGGACATAGTCCTCGCCGTTGAGCGCCTTGTAATTGAGGCGGACGGTCTGCGCCTTGATGGTGATGCCACGCTCGCGCTCGATATCCATCGAGTCGAGCACCTGCTCCTTCATCTCGCGCGCCTCGAGGCCGCCGGTGGTCTGGATCAGCCGGTCGGCCAGCGTCGACTTGCCGTGGTCGATATGGGCGACGATGGAGAAATTGCGGATGTGGTCGAGCGGGGTGGTCATCAGGTACCGAAATCAGGCGTTTCGGGGCTGATAGCAGGCCCAAAGGGGCGGCGCAAACGTGGTTTCTTGGGGGTTAACGGCCCTTTTTCGGTCGCCCTCCCCGGTCCGGCGCGCCGGTGCACCCGGCCCATCGCGCGGCCGCACCCAAATCGGAGACGCGGAGGCGGCGATCGGGGAGCGACCGCCGGCGCAGCGCCCCTGCGGCACATTGTCGGATTTCTTCAATTCGGGCGGGGTGGCGGTCGGTAGGACTGGCGGCATCAGTTCACCCCTAGGAGACCCCGATGTCCAGCCTCACCACCGCCGTTCGTTCTACCAGCTTCGCCCTCGCCCTTGCCGCCGGCACGGCGCTGGGCGGCGAAACCGTCGTCGACCTGCCCAACGGCATCAAGGGCACGCTGGCGCTGCCCGATGCCGGCGCGACCGGCCCCGCCGTGGTGATGCTGCACGGCTTCGGCAGCTCGCGCGACGAAGTGGGCGGGCTGTTCGCCCTGCAGGCGGCGGCGCTCGCCGCCGAGGGCATCGCCTCGCTGCGCATCGACTTCCGCGGCACCGGCGAGAGCGCCGGCGACATGGCCGACACCACGTTCGAGGGCCTGCTGGCCGATGCCGCGACCGCCCGCGCCTATTTGGCCGAAGTGGAGGGCGTCGACGCGGCCCGCATCGGCGTCGTCGGCTACAGCTTCGGCGCCGCCATCGCCATGCTCGACCCCCGGGCCTATGCCTCGGTGGTGGTGTGGGGGCAGATGGGCGACCTGCAGGCGGAGTTCCACGAGTTCCTGGGCCAGGAGTTCTACGACAGGGCCAGGGCCGAGGGCGTCGCGAGCGTCGACCTGGGCTGGCGCGTGGTGACGCTCAGGCAGGGCTTCTTCGACAGCCTCGAGACGCACGATCTCGCCGCGCGCTTTGCCGGCTATGACGGCCCGTTCCTCACCATCGCCGGCGAGGCCGACCCCGCGACCGGCTACTTCGAACAGTATCTCGGGCTCGCGGCGGGCAAGAAGGACTCGCTGGTGATCGCCGGTGCCGACCACATGCTGGGCGTCTTCAGCGAGCAGCCCGAATTCGGCGAGCAGGTGATCGCCGCGACCACGCAATGGCTGGGCGACACACTCTAGGCCTTTGCATCGAACTGCGTCTTTCGCGGCCGGGCTTTGTCCGGCCGCCTCCGCATAGTGGTATGGTTGCGCCGACCGGCAAATCTGTCACAGTCCGCCTCCGACAGACACACGGTACCGCATGCAGATCGTCAAGACGCTGGATGGCTGGTCCTCGCCGGTCATCGATTCCGTAACGCACACTGTCTTCACCGGGGCCGGCACCATCCAGTTCCGCCCCGACGGATGCTGGGACTTCGCCATCATGAAGACGGCGCACGGCACGATGGTGCTGCGCACGGGGCTGACGACGAGCGCGGTGACGCACCATTACGCCGCCGGCGACGAGATCCTCTCGATCGGCTTCAAGGCGAGCAGCTACATGACGCTGATGCCCGGCGAAACGATGCGCGACCAGGGCGTGCTGCTCGAGCGCGTCGGCCGCGACCGGTTCTGGCTGGGCAGCGACGTGCTGGAGATCCCCACCCTCGAGACCGTCGACGCATTCGTGGCCAAGCTGCTGCGCTGCAGCATCGTCGAGGACAACCGGCTGGTCGCCTCCGTCGTTTCGGGACATCCGATGGCGATGTCGGAGCGGACCATGCAGCGGCATTTCCTCAAGACCACCGGGCTCACCTACAAGACCTTCACCCAGATCGAGCGGGCGCAGCAGGCGATGGCGCTCCTCGCGCAGGGGCGGACGGCCGCCGACGTGGCGTTCGCGCTGGGCTATGCGGACCAGCCGCATATGATCCGCTCGATCAAGGCGATCATGGGCCAGACGCCGGGGCAGATCGCGGCGCGGCAGACTGTCGGAAATCTTCAATCCGGCTGACCGGGCACATCCTAGAACGGATGCATCGCAACTCCAGCAAGGATGCATCAGATGACCATCACCCCGTTCAAGATCGCCATTCCAGACGAGAAGCTCGCCGACCTCAACCAGCGCCTCGCCAATACACTGTTCGCCAGCGAGGCGCCGGGTGCGGGCTGGAGCGCCGGCCCCACCGCCGAGTTCGTCACGGGAATGGTCGGGCGGCTGAAGAGCGGCTTCGACTGGCGCACGCAGGAAGCGGCGATCAACCGCCACCCGCAGTTCCTCACCGAGATCGACGGCCAGACCATCCACTTTCTCCACGTCAAGTCGAGCGCCGCCAAGGCAACACCGCTGCTGCTGCTGCATGGCTGGCCGGGCTCGTTCGTCGAGTTCCTCGACGTCATCGCGCCGCTGACGGCTGCCGGCTACGACCTCGTGATCCCCTCGCTACCCGGCTTCGGCTTTTCCGGGCCGACGGGGGACGCCGGCTGGAACGACGGCCGCATCGCGCGCGCCATGCTCGAGCTGATGTCGCGGCTGGACTATGAGCGGTTCGGCGTGCAGGGCGGCGATGCAGGCGCGGTGATCGCGCCGGCCATCGGCCGCGCCGCGCCTGAGCGGGTCATCGGCGTGCATGTGAATGCGGCGACGATGGGCTTTATCCCGATGGGTCCGATCGAGCCCGACGACATCGCGACCTTCACCGATGCCGAAAAGACCCGGCTGCAGCGGCTGCAGCAGTTCATGGCCGAACGCTTCGGCTTCAACGCGCTGCAGTCGAGCCGGCCGCAGACGGTGGCCTACGGCATCACCGACTCGCCGGCCGGGCTGATCTCTTGGCTGGGGGACATGTTCGCCGGCTTCGGCGACAGCCCGAAGGCGATCGACCAGGACAAGTTCCTGACCAATGTGCTGGTCTACTGGTTCAGCGGCACCGCGGCCTCGTCGATCCGGCTGTATTTCGAGAATGCACATGATCCCGAGGCGTGGACGCCCAAGCCGAACTCCGGCGTGCCGACGGGCGTGGCCGTGTTCAGCCGCGACGAAGTCGCCATCCGCCGCTTCAGCGAGGCGGGCAACACCATCGCGCGCTGGACCGAGCTCGACGGCGGCGGCCATTTCGCGGCGCTCGAAGTGCCGCAGGTCTGGGCCAGGGAAGTAGACGCCTTCTTCTCGAGCCTCGAGCACTAGGCGACAGGACGGGCCGGCGGCGTGCGCTGCCGGCCACGCGGCAAGACGCGGCGGCAGCGAGTTTTACGGGCAGGCGCTGCCGCCGCAGGGGACCGGAACCAGCGCCAAGCTCCCAAGCGCTTCCGAACGGCGATACGGCGGATGGAGGTCGAACCGTCCGGTGGACCGACGCCGAAACTATGTCACGGCATGATTGACCTGTCCACCGCCGCTCACGCCCGCGTGAGCCTCACGCGGCGTTTGTCATGCGATGACATATAGCCGGGTTGCGCGCACGAGGCCAGCCATGCGACTAGGCACCGAAGACATTGCGGTCGAGGAAGGCATTGCGGAACTTGCCCGACGGATCGTGCCGCCCCGCCAGCGCGCGGAAATCGGCGAGGCGCGGATAGCGCGGCAGGAAGGCCTCGGGCGGCAGCAGGAACAGTTTGCCCCAATGCGGCCGCGGCGCGAACGGCGCCAACGCCGCCTCGAGCGCCGCCAGTGCCGGCTGCACCGCGGCCCAGTCGCGGAGCCAGGAGAAGTGGAAGCCGACGCTGTCCTCGCCGTGATTGACGCTGAGCCACAGATCGTCGGCGGCAATGGTGCGGATCTCGGCGACGACCAGCGCCGGGTGAAGCTGCGTCTCGATGGCATGGATGGCACGCATCGCGGCGCCGGCATGGTGGCGTGCGACGAAGTATTCGGACTGGTACTCGTAGCCGATCTCGGGGATGGCGCCGATGCGCGCGTGAGTCAGGCGGTCGTACCAGGGGCCGACGACGCCGAGCTGGCCGGTGGTGCCGGCCGGGTCGCGGCCCATCACCGGGCTCGACTCCGCCGGCGCGGCACGGCCGCCGAAGAATTCCGCCGGGGGCGGCGGCGCATCGGCGAGGCCCTTGAGCCAGGCCTGGTCGACACGAACGCCGTTCCAGTGCGTAAACAGGCTGACGCTGTAGGCGCTGCCCATCAGTGCATCGAACGCGCCGACGACGCGCTCGAAATCGAGCCCGTGATAGACGTTCTGGCGGACCTCGAAGCGTGGCACGAGATCGAGCGTGAGCGTGGTGACGATGCCGAGCGCGCCCAGGCCGACCACGGCGCCGTCGAAATCGGCATCGCCGCGCGCGAGGCGAACGAGCGCGCCCGTGGCGTCGACAAATTCGAGCGCGGCGACCGAAGCGGCGAGATTGCGATTGGTATTGCCCGAGCCATGCGTCGCGGTCGCCACCGCGCCCACGATGGTGAAGTCGGGGATGGAGCCGAGATTGAACAACGCCCAGCCGGCGCGGTCGAGCACCGGACAGAGCTGGGCATAGGTGATGCCGGCATCGACGGTGACGGTGCGCGACGCCGTGTCGATCTCGATGCGACGCTCGAGGGCGCGGAGCGAGACGATGCCGCCCGGTGTGTCGGCGATGTCGTTGAACGAATGCCGAGCCCCGATCGGCCGGAGCCGCGTCGCGGTGCGGACGGTGTCCTGCAGCTCGGTGACGGTGCGCGGGAAGTGCGTGTGCGCGGCGGCGAAGGCGATATGCTCCGCCCAGTTATGCGTGATGCGGTTCATTGGTCCGGATATCCCATGGGACGCGAATCCCGCCGCGATCCTAGGGGGTTGCCGCTAGCGCGTGAAGCCGAGGCGAGCCTGCCCACGCGCCCAAGGCAACCCGCGCTGGCGGGCGCGCGTTCTCCCGGCATGCTCCGTATTCCGGCCCCGATCGCACTCGTCCTGTTCCTGGCGCTTTCGGGCGCCGCCCCGGCTCAGGAGGAGCGGCCTCCCCTGCCCCGCGAACGGCCGGAGCCGACCGCGACCACCCAGGCGCCGGCGGGTCCCGACCTGCCGCGCGACCGGCCCGACCCGATGGGCGCGGCGCAGATTGCCGGCCCGGTGGCCCCGGCCGCTCCCGCCGAGCCGCCGGTGGAAGAGCCGGCCGCGCCGCCGCGCGACTATCAGGTCGCCTGCCCCGCCGTGCTCAATGGCGAGGTCACCGCCTCGGCGCTGCCGCCGATCCACGAGAACTTGTGCGGGCTGCAATCGCCGCTGTCGCTCGAAGCGGTCAGCGCCAATGGCCGCTCGGTGCCGCTCAATGCGCCGGTCACCACCGATTGCGGCATGGCGACGGCACTGCCCGGCTGGGTGGCCGATGTCGACCGCTGGCTGATGGCGACCGAGGACACGCGCATCGAAACGGTGAATGTCGGCACCAATTACGCCTGCCGCAACGTCAACAATGCGAAGGGCGGCAATCTCAGCTTCCACGCCTTCGGCGATGCGCTCGACGTGATCGGCTTTTCGCTCGAGGACGGCCGCACGATCACCGTGGAGGCGGCCTGGCCGGGGACGGTCGAGCAGGGCAGCCGTATCATCCGCTTTGCGCATGACGCGGCGTGCACGCATTTCACCACCGTGCTCGGGCCCGAGGCCAACGAGCTTCACCTCGACCATCTGCATCTGGATCTGGGCTGCCATGGGCAGCGCTGCACGGCGCGGCTGTGTGAGTAGGGGCCATCGCCCCCTTACGCGCAGGGGTGGTGCGACGGGCGGTCGGCCCAGTCGCGCAGGCCGACAAGCGGCTCCGAACCGTCCTGGACTTCGTTGAGCCAGGCCAGGAGACGGCGGAGGGCGGTGAACATTGTGTGCATGGCAACTCTCCTTTCGTGCCCAGAAGGTGCCCCCGGAAGCTGCCCCGAACAATGGACAAGAGCTGTGCTAGCACTATAGATTATCTATATGCAGCGCTTCCCGATTCCGCTCAACGCCTTGCACGCCATAGAGATTGTGGCGCGCAGCGGGGCGCTGAAGCCGGCTGCCGACGAGCTGGGCGTCACCATCGGCGCGGTGAGCCAGCACATCCGGCGGGCCGAGGCGCGGCTGGGGGTCGAACTGTTCGAGCGCACGCCGCAGGGCCTACGCCCCACCGCGTCGCTCGAGGAGGCCCGGCCCCTGCTGGCGGGCGGCTTCGCCAGCCTCGCCGACGGCATGCGCGCGCTGCAGCGGCCGGGCGACAGCGTGCTGACGCTGACGCTGGGCAGCGTGTTCGCGTCGCGCTGGCTGATCCGGCGGCTGCCGCACTTCTCCGCGCAATATCCCGGCATCGAGCTCCGGATCGTCGCCACCGGCCGGCTGATCGACCTTGCGACCTCGGACATCGACTGCGCCATCCGCTATGGCGACGGCCGCTGGCCTGGCGGCAGGACAGAGGCGCTCGGCTGCACGACATTCAGCCCGGTGGTGGCGCCCGACTTCCCGCACGCGCTGGAACACCCTTCCGATCTGGGCAGCGTGCCCGTCGTCGACGACACCGCGACGATGCTGAGCTGGACGCGCTGGTTCGAGGCCGCCGGTGTGCCGATGCCGACGCTGAGCGGACCACGCTACTCCGACCCCATCCTCGCCTATGATGCGGCCTTCGCCGGCCAGGCGGCATTGCTGGCGGTCGACCGCATGACCGACCAGGCGGTGAACGATGGCTGGCTGAAGCGCCCCTTCGCGCTCAGCGCCAGCACCAATCTCGACTACTGGTTCGTCACCAGCACGCAACGACGCATCCCGCGCAAGGTCGCGCAGTTCCGCGAATGGCTGCTGGCGGAGATGGGCGCATGAGAGCGCACACCTTCACCAGCAGCGACGGCGTGCAGCTTGCCTATGACGAGGCCGGTCACGGCCGGGCGACACCGATCGTGCTCTGCCACGGCCTCGCGGCGACGGGCGAGCAGTTCGCCGCCGACGCGGCCTTCTTCGCCGGACTGGGCCATCGGGTCCTGGTGCCGCATCTGCGCGGCCATGGCCGCTCGGCAACGCCGGAACCGCTGACGGAGACAAGCCTGAGCGTCGCGCGCCTCGCGGCCGACCTCGTCGAAATGCTCGACGACGCCGGGGCCGACCGCGTCGACTGGGTGGGCAATTCGCTGGGCGGCATCGTGGCGCTCGAGATGCTGCCGGCGCGCCGCTTCCGCACGCTCGCCACGTTCGGTACGACCTATGCGATCCGCCTGCCGCGCATCGGCGGCCACCGGGTGATCGCTGCCGGTCACCGGCTGCTCGGCGGCAACGCGCTCGCTGCCCTCGCCGCGCGGACCACCTCGCGCGACCCTGCGGCGCAGCGGCTGATCGAGAAGATGCTGCGCGAGGTGCGGCCGGAGGTGACCGCGACGCTGGCGGGCGTCCTCACGCAATACGACCTCATCGCCGCCGGGGAAGCCGCCGACATTCCCGTGCTCCTGCTGCGCTGCGGCGAGGACCGGCTGGTCAATGCCGGCCTTGGCGACACGCTGCGGGCCATGCAACGCATACCGAACTTCCGGCTGGTCGATGTGCCCCGCGGCGGCCACGTCGCCAATCTCGATGCGACCGACGCGGTGCGGGCCGCGTTGCTCGCGTTCTGGTCGGACAGCTAGAGGGACCCATGCGCGATCGCTTCGTTGCCGCCCATCGCGGCGGACCGCTCGGTGCCGGGCCGCACCGGGAACTCATGCTGTGGGCCATCGCCTGCGCCGAGCATGTGCTGCCGCTCGCCGGTGCGCCGGACGAGCGCCTGCGCCGAGCGCTGGTGGTCGGCCGGAAGTGGGAAGGCGGCGCGGCCACCACCGGCGAGGCGATGAAGGCGTCGCTGCTCGCGCATGGCGTCGCGCAGCAGGCCACCGACCCCGTGGCGATCGCCGTCGCCCGCGCGACGGGCCAGGCCGTCGCCAGCGCGCACATGGCCGACCATTCGATGGGCGCCGCCCTCTACGCCCAGCGCGCCGCCTTCGCCGCAGGCGGCGACCCCGACGCCGAACGCCGCTGGCAATTGGCCGCCCTCACCGACGGCATCCGCGAGCTGATCACGAGCGAACTGCCGGCAAAGGCCCGGCATTTCCGGATGTAGTCGGCATCGCGTCCTCGCCCGGCGTCTCTACGAGCGATACATCTTACTCCCGCGCCAGCACGATGATCTTGTCGCCGGCTTCGTAGGTCAGCGTTTCGGATTTCCTGGGATTGACCACCACGCCACCCATCTTGCGGGCGTCCAGTTCCATGCCGGGGCGCTTGCGGACGTAGCCGAGGGCGACTTCGCCGCGGCGGCGGCAGGCTTCGGTGACGGTATAGAAAGTCATGGGCTGGCCGAGTTCGAGATAGGCTTCGGCCTTGCGCATAAGGATCTCGCTGCCCTGCTCGTCGAGCAAATCGCCGAAGATGGCGCCGATATTCTCGTTCTCGCTGGCCTGCGCCAGCATCAGGCTGACCAGCTTGTTGCTGACCACGAAATCGTCGGCGCGCGTCACCTCGGCGAGCTCGCGGTTGCGCACGTCGATCATCTCGGAGACGACGTTGATGTGTGCGCCGGCGCTTTCCGCGATCTTGCGCAGGTGCAGCAGCGTCACCAGGGTGCGCGTGTCGGTGGCCTGCGCGTCCATGTGGTCGGAATAGCCGAGCACCAGCACGTGATCGTAGGACGGAATGTCGAGGCCCTCGAGCGCGGCGCGGCTCGAGGTGTCGACGATGCCGTATTCGACCTGCAAATTGCTGCCCGAGATCATCAGCGTCGACACGTCGGCCTGCAGCTCCGGCGTGTCGGCGGCGATGGTGAGCATGCTGCCGGGCGCAACATAGCGCGACAGCTCGAAGGCGATGATGGGCGCGCGCCGGTTCCAGCCCAGCAGCAGCGTGCGCTCGGCGGCCTGCTCCTGCCGCCGGTAGAGCGCGATGGCGGTGTGGTCGACATTGAGCGGGCTTGCCGTCACCTCGATGGTGCTGTCGTCCTCGGCGATGAGGATGGCCTTCATGCCCGGGCGGATGGCGGTCTCCATCGGCGGATTGAGCCAGACCTTGCCCTCGGCATCGGTGACGCCGATCAGCGTCGAGCTGTCATAGGCCATCATGGCGTCGCCGAAGCTCGAGCCCTCGATGGCCTTCTGCTCGATGGTGTAGATTTCGCTGCCGTCGAAATCGAGCAGCTCGGAATAGACCGCGCTCAGGCCCGACTGGCGCGAGGAATGGACGACGATGCGCGCGATGAGGTCGTCGGCGAGCACGAGCTGCAATTCGTCGCCGCCCACCACTTGGGCCAGCTCGGCATTCTTGCCGTCGCGGATCTCGGCGGCGATCTGGTACTTTTCGGCGCGGCGGTCGGGATCATGAATCAACGCCAGCACGGTCTTGATGACGCGGCTGTCGGGGTCCTCGGCCTCGGGCGACACGACGATGATCGAGCGCGACGTCTGCGGGCTCGTGATCGCGAGGTCGCCCAGATCCGTCGGATCGCCGGAGCGGCAGATGATGCGGGTGTTGCGCAGATTGGGCACCTTCTGGGCGATCTCGTCTTCCATCTCCACCTTGTCGCGGTCGGCCATGATGACGATGCGTGGCCGGCGGCGCGACTGGTTGGCGATGGTGAGCTCGGCGATGATGTCGAAGATCGAGGCCGACCAGTTGAGGATGATGGTGTGGTCCTTCTCGAGCACGATCGAGCGGCCCTTGCGCAGCTCGTCGAGCTTGCCCTCGAGACCCGAAGAGAGGACACCGATGAGCGTCGCCACCACGAAGATGCCGCCCAGCGTCACCAGCAGCATCACCCAGCGGAAGGCCCAGCCCGCGTCGGCGCCCATGGTGCCGGCGTCGAGCGTACGCATCAGGCTCTCCCACACGGCCTCGCCGAAATCGAGCGGGCCGGAGCCTTCGGGGGTGATGCCCAGCAGCGTGATCACCGCGCCGGCAATGACGATGAGGATGATCGACAGCACCGCCAGCCAGCCGATCAGCGCGATCGGGCCGGCGGCCATGGATTTATCGAACTCGTAGCGCAGCCTTGCGCCAAGACCGCGTCCGCCCTTGCCGTCCCTGTTGGCCATCAGATCAGTGCTCGCCCAAAACGCCCCTGAATATTCAATCACTTGGCAGCTCGATTGAGAAGCCGGAGGGCGCGGCAATGTCGCACGGTTTCCACCGGCGCGCGCGAAATGCTATTGGGGGCGACGCAATTGACGGCAGTATTGGCGTGAGCTCTCGACTTCTTGTGATTGTGGCGGTGGCGGCAACCCTGGCGGTTGCCGGCTGTTCGTCGACCAAATTCCCCAGCCTCGCCAACATTGCGCCGCAGCCGGCGCAGCGGACGGCGGCGGTCGACATCGAGGTCGCCAGCGCCGACCCGGTCAGCCCCTCGAGCCTCGACGGGCTGATCGCGAAATATTCCACCCACTACAATGTGCCCGAGTCCCTCGTCCGCCGCGTCATCGTGCGCGAGAGCGGCTACAACCCCAGGGCGCGCAACGGCCCCTATTACGGCCTGATGCAGATCAGCTACGCCACCGCCCAGTCGATGGGCTATCGCGGCCCGGCGAGCGGCCTGCTCGATGCCGAGACCAACCTCAAATACTCGGTGAAATATCTCAGCGGCGCCTACCTCGTGGGCGACAACAATGCCGACCAGGCGGTGCGCAACTATTCGCGCGGGTACTACTACGACGCGAAGGCCAAGGGCCTGCTGGAGGAAGTCGGACTGCGATAGAAGCGGCCTCAATTGATAGTCAATTTGGATCATGACTTTGCCGATGCGCTCCGATAGGTGTGTCGTTCTGCCGCTCGAAGCACGTATGGCACGGCATGGGAGGCGAAGATGTATGCGGTAACTCCGCGGTTCGTTCATTTCGACCCGTCTCAGTCCTACTGGGACGTTGTTCTGGTGAGCTTTGACCCGCGCCTCGGATCTCATCTTCTCATCGAGCCGGTCGGCGATTTTTCCTACGGCGAATCCGTTCCCGACAGCGCTCCGAATGGCGGCTTCACAACCACCGACGGAGGATGGATCCCGGGGCTGTTCTCCACAGATTCCGGCACACTCCGTGTTCTGAACGCCGATACACCTGTTGGTGACAATACTGATCCGGACGGCGACTGGGGCGTAAATATCACCGCGCTTCCGTTTTCGGATACCGCTGACGAGTGGGACTTTGCCGGGGCGGCGGAACTGTGGCAGTTGCTGGCCAACTATGGCGCCTTGACATACCTGCTGCACGCAGGGGGAGGCTCCGACATAGTTACCCTTCCCGATGCGAGTGCGGGAATTTCTTTCAGCGGTACTTTCTACGGCGAGGCCGGTAACGACGTCATCCGCGGAGGCACCCGGAACGACACGATCGACGGCGGTGACGACAACGACACCATCCACCTGTCGCGTGGCACCGACTCGCTGCTGGGCGGTAGCGGCGATGACACCTTTGTTCTTGATGCCGATTCCGGGGCGCTAGCGGGGTCGGACGTGACAAATATCGATGGCGGCTTGAACACAGAAGGGGGCAAGGATGTTCTGCAGCTTTGGGGCTCCCCGACGGACTACTCCATCGAACTGCAGCGGAACGGCCACACGAGGTTTGTCCACGATGCGTACGGATATGTCGTCGATACGGTCAATGTCGAGTTGGTGCAGTTCGGAGAGCCCGTCGAAAATGAAGTTACGTTTGCGGACGCCAGCTTCTTGTTCGGCGGCACCTATGCCGGCGAGGCCGCGGCGCAAATGTGGGAGATCTATCCGTCGAGCGCAGCCTCCCTTGTCGAACGGCGCGGGTGGCACGACCTCTCGGCTATCGAGCTTGGAATGGCTTCGAGTGGAGCCGCACCAATGGGCGGCACCTACACCTTCGAGGAAGGGCGGTTCCATCTCGAGGGATCGGGCATTGCTGCTCTTCTGCCCAACACCTCAAACGTAACCGTCACTGCTGGCGTTGACGCCGATGGCACGCGGACGCTGATGGTCACGTTTCAGGGGTCGGACGCCCCGCTGGATGATCCCGCAGACTGGTGGTATGACCTCTTTGGTGTAAGCTCGTTCTATGAAAAGCATGCCGACCTTGTTCGCGGACTCATCGACTATATCAAGGAGCCCAACAACGGCATAGAGAAGGTCGTAGTTGCGGGACACAGCCTCGGCGGGGCGATGACTCAGCATCTGCTGAGTACGCTCGGCGGAGCGAACACTGGCGTTGATCTGCAGGGATACACCTTCGGAAGTATTGGCGCCCAGAATGCGTCAGATCCGGGTCCTGGCCTCATCAACTTTCTGCATACGGGCGATATCGCCAATGTGCTCAATGCCAAGGATGATACGCGCAAAGGAGCAACCGTCTATCTGCAGTCCGAGGTTGGGACGTCCGATGGTTCATTTCTTTCTGCGCTGGGCACGATCATCAGGGATAGTCACCCGTTGACGGGCATCGCGGCAGCCTTAATTTACGCGAAGCGGCTTCACGAGGCGGCGCTTTATAAGACGGACGTGGGCAACTTGCTGGCGGAGGCGAAGAACGCGACCAGCCTGTTCTATGACAGCGAACTGGCATCGTCTTTGCGCAATGGCAATGCATGGTCGGGCGAAGTTGGCAGCACGCGAGCCGGCGGTACGACCATTCAGGTGTTTGCGGGAGGAGCGGAGGCGAACACGTACGAGATCACAACGGGTGACGACTACGTCTTGGGCGGGGGTGGCAATGACCGATTCACATTGGACAATGTCACAAGCATGTTCGCTCGAATTGACGGAGGAAGTAACGGCAACGACGGCGACCGACTCGTGGTGACTGACTCCCAGAAGGACTTTCAGCTGATCAGGGCGGGTGACGTGGCCTACCTTTATCGAAACGGTGTCAAGGTTGCGGAGATCAAGAATGTCGAAACGGTCATCATCGGCAACACCTTCGACAAACTGACCGGTCAAGTGAAGACCTACACTCTGGGCAAGGCGGGCAGGGAGGGAGGATCAACTTTTACGTTGAAGGCCGGCTATGACTACATCACGGCCGGCGACGGCTCGATGAAGATCAAGGGAACGGCGTTCGATGACGTGCTCTACGTCGGACGCGGCAACAAAACAATCCGTATGGGCGATGGCGACGACATCGTCATCGTCAAGGCAGCGTCGGGAACTAAGTCTCTCAAAGACAAGGTCACGCTGGACGGCGGCAAGGGTGCCGATATCATGCATGGCGGGCGAGGCGCCGAGACCTTCGTTGTCGATGATCTGCGCGACATCGTCCACGATGATGGCGGCAGGGACATTGTGCGGTCGAGCGTCGACTACCGGCTGCCCGACGAGATCGAGTCTCTTACGCTGACCGGGAGTGCCGTGATCGGCATCGGCAACAGGGCCGCCAACGCGATCACTGGTAACGGCAAGGCAAACGCGCTCAGCGGGCTCGGAGGCAAAGACACCGTCTCAGGCGGTTCGGGCAACGACACGCTGACCGGCGGCGACGGCAAGGACAACCTCAAGGGCGGCAGCGGGGCGGACGCTTTCGTGTTCGACACCCCATTGAGCAGGTCCAACGCCGACATCATCACCGACTTCAAGCACAACAGCGACCTCATCGCGCTCGATGACGCGATCTTCGCGGCGATCGGGGCCACGCTGGACCAAGCCGAGTTCTATTCCAGGGCCGGCGCCAAGTCAGCGCATGACGCTGACGACCGGATCATCTACGACAGGAAGACCGGCAAGCTCTATTACGACGATGATGGCAGGGGCGGGCATGCCGCGGTGCATTTCGCGACGCTCAACAACAAGCCGGTGCTCGACCACGACGACTTTGCCATCGTTTGACCGCGATCTGTCGTCACATCGCCACGGTATGACTTAGGCTATAGTGTCGGCCTATCGGGTTGACTTCACAACAGGGTGCAGCGTGGCGACGGCGGCGGAGATTTTTGCGGCGGAGGGCAAGCTCGGCTTCATGATGAGCCTGTCGTCGGCGGCGATGCGGCTGAGGGCCGTCGACACCGATCCCACCGATGGGGTCAACACGATCGAGGTCGCCAAGAGCGGCGTCAATGCGCCGACGGTGGCCTACCAGGCGGCGGCCTGGGCCACCGCAACGCAATACCTCACCCTGCTCGATGCCGACGACATGCCGGCCCTGCGCCCCGTCGCCTCGCGCAGCACGAACTTCCCCTCGATCGGCCTCGAGAGCGGCGTGTTCACCAACCGCAATGGGGCGGCGCTGGTGGCGCGCAGCGACGATGCGCTGTTCATCGCCTTCCGCGGCAGCAACGACATCGATGGCGGGATCGGCAGTTCGCCCGATTCCAGGCAGTGGGGCGACAAGCGCAGCGACCACTGGAAGCTGTTCCAGCAGCTCGACGCGGCGATCAAGACCTATCTGGCGCAGCACCCCGAGATCACCAAGGTCTATGTCACCGGCCACAGCCTGGGCGGCGGCATGGTCAATGCGTTCATGCAGTCGCACAAGGGCGACATCTATGAAGGCGTGAGCTTCGGCTCGATCCGCTACGGCAAGGGCACGAGCCGCAGCGACGACCGCGTCACCAATGTGTGGAACGACAGCGATATCGCGCTGGCGCTGGGCGGGCGCGCCGACGGCCACAATATCCGCTTCAAGGTGGTCGGCCCCGACCCCACCGGCGAGCACATGCCCTGGCTCTACCAGGCCGAGATCAAGTTCCTCGCCGAGCTGGGCTACGGCATGGACGAGCTGGCCGGCTACAACCGCGTGGTGTTCGGCGCGCTGCCGACCGGCCTGTTCAGCTCGGGCATCGGCATCGGCGCCGACAGCCTCACGGGTACCGGCGGGCGCGACCTGATCCTGGGCGGCGCCCTGTCGGACCGACTGCAGGGCCGGGCCGGGCTCGACCGCATCGACGGCGGCAGCGGCGCGCGCGACACCGCCATCTACAGCGAAAAGAGCGCCGGCATCACGGTGGCGCTCGACGGCGCGAACTGGACCAGCGTTCTGATCGGCAGCCGCACCGAGGACCTCATCCGCAATATCGAGGATGTCGAAGGCGGCAAGCGGGCCGACGTGCTAATCGGCGACGGCAACAGCAACCGCCTGTCGGGCAATGGCGGCGCCGACTACATCGCCGGCGGCGACGGGCGCGACACGCTGGCGGGCGGCGCCGGCCGCGATGTGCTGACCGGCGGAGAGGGCGGCGACGCCTTCCTGTTCAACGCCAAGGCGGGCAAGGGCAATGCCGATACGATCGTCGACTTCACGCCCGGCGTCGACCAGATCCAGCTCGAGAACACGGTCTTCAAGGCGCTGGGCAAGACCTTCACCCCGAGCGAGTTCTACGCCGCCGCCGGGGCGACCAAGGCGCACGACAAGACCGACCACATCATCTACGACACCCTCACCGGCCGGCTATACTACGACGCCGACGGCAAGGGCGGCAGCGGCGGCGCGCTGATCGCCACGCTCGAGGGCAAGCCGGCGCTGAGCTGGGACGACTTCGCGCTGGTCTGAGCGACCCCGCGTCCCGGACCGTCAAATCGCCGGTGCGTAACTCGCCAAGGCGGATTCTCGGCGGACCGGCATCGCGCTAGCCCTTGGTCGTGGGAAACCAATGAGGGCATCAGCGTATGTTTCGTAAGCTATCGGCCGAGTTCATCGGCACATTCTGGCTCGTCTTCGGGGGGTGCGGCAGCGCCCTTATCGCGGCGGGCTTCCCCGATGTCGGCATCGGCTTCGTGGGCGTCGCGTTCGCGTTCGGCCTGACCGTGCTCACCATGGCCTATGCCGTGGGCGGGATTTCGGGCGGCCATTTCAACCCCGCCGTGTCGCTCGGGCTCGCCCTGGCGGGTCGCTTCGAGTGGAAGGATCTGATCGGCTACTGGATCGTCCAGCTCGTGGGCGGCATCGCCGGTGCGGCCGTGCTCTACCTGATCGTTTCGGGCAAGGCCGACTTCACCGCGGGGGGCTTTGCTTCCAACGGCTATGCCGAGCTGTCGCCCGGTGGCTATTCGATGGTCGCGGCGCTGCTCGCCGAGATCGTGCTCACGGCGGTGTTCCTGCTCATCATCCTCGGCTCGACCAGCAAGGCGGCGCCGGCGGGCTTTGCTCCCCTCGCCATCGGCCTCGGGCTGACGCTGATCCACCTGATCTCGATCCCGGTGACCAACACGTCGGTCAACCCCGCCCGCTCGATCGCCGCGGCGATCTTTGCGACCAACGGGGCGCTCGGCCAGGTGTGGCTGTTCATCGTCGCGCCGCTGGTGGGGGCCGCCATCGGCGCCCTGATCTGGAAGTACCTGCTCGCCCCCGGCGAAAGCCCGGCCGGCGTCGGCCAGTCGTAACAGCGCAAACGAAAACTCCGGCGGGCTGGTCCCGCCGGAGTGCTGTTCATCGTCAGCCGGAGCGGCGCCGCTCCGTCAGAATTCCGACCAGTCCGGATCGACGGCGGCGTTGCCGCGGCTCAGATACGACTTGGCCGCCTGCGTCACCCGCTTCTGCAGCGACTTGACCCCACCGGCCTTCGCCGACGCCGGGGCTTCGGCGCGAGCCGCCACGCGGCGGCCGGTTTCCTCGATGGCGAACACGTCGACGATGCGGTCGAGCTCATTGGCCTGGCTCTCGGTCTGCTCGATCGAGGCGTTGATCTCCTCGACCAGCGCCGCATTATGCTGGGTCATCTCGTCCATGACGCGCACTGCGGTGGTGACCTCGTCGATCGCCGAGGCCTGTTCGCGGCTGTCGCGGGCGATGCCGTCCATCAGTTCGCTCGAAGCGCGGGCGGCCCCCAGCATGGCGACGAGCTTCTGCGCCGCGTCGGCCACGAGCTTGGAGCCGCTCGCCACTTCCGTGCCGGACTGCTCGATCAGCGCCTTCACTTCGGCGGAGGCACTGGCGGCCGACTGGGCGAGGCGACGGACCTCGACGGCGACGACGGCAAAGCCCTTGCCGGCATCGCCGGCGCGCGCCGCTTCCACCGAGGCGTTGAGCGCCAGCAGGTTGGTCTGGAACGCGATGTCGTCGATCAGCCCGATGATGTTGCTGATCTTGGCCGAGGAGGCCGTAATCCGCTCCATCGCTTCGTTGGCCGAGCCCATCACCACGCCGCCTTCCTCGGCGGTGCGGGTGACGGTGGCGGCAACGCCCGAGGCATCGACCGCGCGCTTGGCGTTCTGCGCCACGGTGGTGGCAAGCTGCTCCATCGCGGCGGAGGTTTCCTCGATGGTGCCGGCCTGCTTGGTGGTGCGCTCGCTGAGGTCGTTGGCGCCACTGAGGATCTCGCCGGTCGCGAGCTTGAGCGAACGCGAGGTGTCCTTGAGCTGGCCGACGATCTCGGTGAGCTTTTCGGCCACGCGGTTGGTGTCGGATTTGAGCCGGGCGAAGGCGCCTTCGTAGTCGCCCTCGACCCGCTTGCTCAGCCGCGTATCGGCGAGCGCGGCGAGCACGTCGCCGGTTTCGCCGAGGCCGCGATCGACCGTGGTCACGAGGTTGTTGATCGACTGCGCGATGGCGTTGAGCTCGGCATCGGGGAACTCGGTGTCGACACGGCGGCTGAAGTCGCCGGCGACGGCAGCATCGACAACGTCGCCGAAGGCACGGCGGAGCTCGGCCATCATTTCCGCGCGGCGCTTCTGGTCGGAGATGATGCGGGCGGCTTCCGCCTCCGTCATCTCGGCGACCTTCATGCCGTTCTCGCGGAACACTTCGAGCGCCGATGCCATGGCGCCGATCTCGTCGCGACGCTTGGCGTAGGGCACTTCGACGCTGTAGTCGCCCTCGGCCAGCTTGCGCATCACGCCGGTCATCCGGTTCACCGGCTTGGCGATGGAATTGCCCAGCAGGGCGAAGGCGAGCAGTCCGATACCCAGGATCACCGCGCCGCCGATCAGGTCGTTGCGCAGCATGGCATTGGATTCGGCCAGCAGCACTGCCTGCGGCACCGCGATCAGCGCCGTCCACGAGCGGGTGCTGCCCGGCAGGTCGATGCGCTGCGCCGTGAGGCTCCACATCTGGCCGTCGGGGCCCGGGCCGGTCGACTGGTGGGTCTCTTTGTCGCCCATGGCGGCGACCGTATCGGTCACCCACGCATTGGCGGCCTGGTCGGATGCCTTGGTGCCCAGCACCGAGGCATCGGGATTCATCACCCACACGCCGTCGCCATTGACCACGCCGAAGAAGCCGACGCCCAGCGGCGCCTCGGCGCCGATGAGGTTGGTGATCTCGCGCCCGTCGAACGGCACCAGCGCGAGGCCGACCGTCTTGCCGGTGCCGTCATGGATGGGAGCCTGCACGGAGGTGTAGAGCTGTTCGCCGGTGAGCGAGGGGCCGGTGACGTCGGCACCCGTGGCGAGGCCGCTGTCGAACCAGGCATAGCCCGCGCCGGTCGTGTCCTCGAGGCTGGTGATGGTCACCGCTTCGCCGGCCTTGGGGCGGGCGGCATAGACGCCCGAATAGCCGTCGTCGAAGCCGAAGCCCGAGCTGAAGAAGTCGAGGCGCATGTTGAGCTTGGCCTCGGGGGAGAACATGACGATGACGCCCAGCGCATCGGGCACCGCTTCAGCGGCGTGCCGCGCGATGCCGGGGAAACTCCTGAGCGAGGACGACTGGTCGGCGATCAGCGCTTCGGCGGTGGTCGCCGTGGCTTCGGCGAAGGTGGCGTAGCGGCTCAGCCAGATGCGGATGTCGTCGGAGCGACTATTGGCGATGGCGGCAAGGGTCTCATCGGCCGCGGCGAGGTCTTTCTGCCGGGCGGTCGAGACGACGTAAAACAGCGAAACGGCGATGGCGACCGAAAAGATCGCCGCGGCGGCCAGTATGATTTTGCCCCGGAGCTTGAACTCCGGCAGCCGCAACAGGGATTTGGGGGACATTTGTGGATGTGGTCCTTCTGGAGCAGTGGGGAGAGATACCCGGGCGCCAGCTAGCATGATCCGCGTTAACATCAGGCAAAGCCGGACCCCGCAGGTTCCCGGTGCTCGGGGCGGCGGGCGCTAGTGTGCGGGCCGCACCGAGCGCGCGACCTGGACGAGGCAGGCAAGGCCCAGCAGTCCCACGCCGGCGACCAGCCACAGCGCCGGCCGCACGCCGACCGCTTCGATGAGCGTGGCGAGGACGAACGGGGCGACGGAGGCCAGCACCTGCCGCACCGACGCCATGAGGCCGAGGCGTGCGCCGTAGGCATCGGGACCGAACAGGGCGAGCGGCAGCGATCCGTGCACGATGCTCTTGAGGCCCGAGCCGAAGCCGAGCATCACCGCGAACAGCACCGCGGCAACGAGCGCCGGCGCGCCGAAGGCCAGCACCGCAATGGCGGCCGGCAGGAGGGCGAGCGCGAGCAGCGCCGGAAAGACGGGGTGCCGCGCCGCTCCGGCCAGCAAATTGGCGAAGCGGACCAGCACCTGGGCCGGCCCAAACAGCGTCGAGACGAGGAGTGCGCTGGCGCCCAGGCCGACCGCGGTCAGGAGCGGCACCATCTGCGCGAGCACCGCCGAGAGCGCGAAGCCAGACAGCGCAAACCCCGCGGTGGCGAACCACATCGCCGAAGCCGGCGCCGCCGGATGCGGCACGGCCGGTTCGGTCGGCGCCGTGGCGGCCGGCGTCGCCGCGCGGGCGCCGGCGCGCCGCTGCGCCAGCAGCGCATGGATGGGGACGCAGACGAGGAGCGTCGCGGCGGCAAAGGCGACATAGGCGGTCCGCCAGCCCACGACCGCGTCGAGCCACGCGGTCAGCGGCCAGAAGATGGTCGAGGCGAAGCCCGCGATGAGCGTCAGGTGATTGATGCGGGCGCGCGCGCCGGCGCCCGCCACCTGCACCAGCGCGGTGAAGGCCGCATCGTACAGCACCAGCGTGCCGGCGACCTGGGTGAGCACGATGGCCGCGGCGAACACCATGCCATTGGGGGCCAGCCCCGCGACGAGCAGGGCCGCGGCGGCGACGATGCTGCCCAGCGTCATCACCGCGCCGGCGCTGTGACGATCCATCCGCTTGCCCACTTCGTGCGCGACAAGGCCGCCCACGAGGAGGCCCAGCGAGAATGCGCCGAACAGCCAGGGCTCGGGCCAGCCCAGCGCGGGCGCGGCGTTGCGGGCGAGGATGGCAAAGCTGTAATACAGCGTTCCATAGCCCACGATCTGCGAGACGCCCAGCAGCCAGACCACCGCGACGGCAGGAAGCGGGTGGCGGCCCGCAAAGGGTAGAGCGGCGATAGCGGCAGTCCTCGATTCAGCGGCAGCAGGATGACGAATCGGCTGCCGGAGAGCAACAGGCGGACGCGGCCTGCTGGCGGGCGCGATGTCGCGGTTTGCAGATCGCCGGACGTTCGCCGAGGCGCATCACGGCACGCTTGCCGGTCACCTCGACCGCGGCCACGTCGTAGACCTTCATGGGCTCGCCGGGCCGGCTGACCTCGACGGTGACGCGGGCGTCGCCGGCAAGCCGCACCTTGCGGTCGACCTGGGCGAGGATGGCGCGGAACTTGCCCACCCGCATGGGTCCGGCGCCGTCGCGCGCCGGAATGTCCTCGACCTGGAGGATCGTCTCCTGCCAGGCATCCGGATTGCCGCCGCAGTCGAGCGTGACGAAGGAGCCCGCCTTGACCTCGGTCACGTGGTAGCCCGGCTGCACCTCGGCGCCGGTTTCGTAGGCGAGCACCAGCGCCTTGTCGTCATGCGGCGCGAGCGCGGCCAGCAAATGGGTCAGCGAACTGTCCGCCTGAGGGGGCTTGGCCTGGGCGTCCATGTCGGATATCCTCATTTCAATGATTCTTGAGATGTTGAAATGAAAATCGACGAAGCGCAAGCCCTCGATGCGTTCGGGGCGCTCTCGCAGGCCACCCGGCTGCAGATGGTCCGGGCGCTGGTGGTTGCCGGACCCGACGGCATGTCGGCGGGCGCCGTCGGCGAGGCGGCCGGGGTGTCGCCCTCCGGAGCCTCCTTCCATCTGTCCACCCTCGAACGGGCCGGCCTCGTGACGTCGAGGCGGGTGTCCCGCTCGATCATCTATGCGGCCAATTATGAGGGGCTCTCGGGCCTCGTCGCCTTCCTCATGCGCGACTGCTGCCAGGGCCACCCCGAGGTCTGCGCGCCGGCGGCGGAAGTCGCCGCATCCTGCTGTGCCCCTGCGTCCATGGAGATGTCCCGTGCCTGCTGACACCTACAATGTGCTGTTCCTGTGTACGGGCAATTCGGCCCGCTCCATCCTCGGCGAAGCGCTGCTCAACCATCTGGGCGGCGAACGCTTCCGGGGCTTTTCGGCGGGCAGCTTCCCCAAGGGCAGCGTCCATCCGATGGCGCTCAGCGTGCTGGAGGAAAACGGCGTTCCAACCGACGGTCTGCGCTCCAAATCGTGGGATGAGTTCGCGGGACCGTCGGCGCCGCCGATGAACTTCGTGTTCACCGTATGCGACAACGCCGCCGGCGAGACCTGTCCGATCTGGCCGGGCCGGCCGATGACGGCCCATTGGGGCATCGAGGACCCGGCTGCCGTGGACGGCCCCGAGTTCCGCCGGCGCGCCGCCTTCGAGGACGCCTATCGCTTCATGCGCAACCGGGTCGAGGCCTTCATCAGCCTGCCGCTGGCGAGCATCGACCAGATGGCCCTGGCGGCCCGTCTCAAGGGCATCGGCACCATGGACGGCTCGACCCTGCGCGCGCCGCAGGTGGCCTGATGGCGACACTGCGCCCCGTGCCGGCCGACGCCCCCGCGCTCGCCGCGGCCCTCGATGCGGCGCACCTGCCCACGGAAGACCTCAGCGATGGCGGCAGGCGCTTCTTCGCGCTCGACGCGGCGGGCCAGCCGGTGGGCTATGGCGGCTACGAGCTCTATGGCGAGGAGGTGCTGCTGCGCTCGGTCGTCGTGCTTGAGCAGTATCGCGGCAAGGGATACGGCCATGCCGTCACCGCCGCGGTGCTGGCCGACGCAGCGCGCGCCGGGGCGCGCCGCGCGTTCCTGCTGACCACCGGCGCGGCCGCTTTCTTTGTCCGCGAGGGCTTCCGTCCGATGGATCGTCGCGACGCGCCGGCCGCGATCCTCGCGACCAAACAGGCGACGACCATCTGCTCGTCCGCCACGCTGCTCGCCCGCGCCCTGTCGTGACGGCCGAGCTTCCGCGCCGGCTCGCCGCCGAGGCCGCGGGCACGGCCTTCCTCGTGATCGCGGTCGTTGGCTCCGGCATCATGGCCGAGCGGCTGACGGCGGACGCGGCCCTCGCCCTCCTCTGCAACGCGGTGGCGACGGGCGTGGCGCTGGCCGTGCTCATCGCCGTCCTCGGCCCCGTCTCGGGCGCGCATCTCAATCCCGCCGTGACACTGGTTGCCGCCCTGCGGCGGGCGCTGCCGCCGCGCGACGCGGCATTCTACGTCCTCGCTCAGGTGGCGGGCGGCATCGTGGGCACGCTTCTCGCGCACGCCATGTTCGAGCTGCCGCTCGTCGCCCTGTCGCAGCAGGCCCGCACCGGCGGCGGGCAGTGGCTGGCGGAAGGGCTCGCGACGTTCGGACTGGTGGCCGTGATCCTCATCGGCGGAGGGTCGCGGCGCGACGCGCTGCCCTGGCTCGTCGGGCTCTACATCACCGGCGCCTACTGGTTTACCGCCTCCACCTCCTTTGCCAATCCGGCGGTGACGCTGGCCCGCACGCTCACCGACACGTTCAGCGGCATCCGCCCGCTCGATGCTCCCGGCTTCATTGCGGCGCAATGCGTGGGGGCGTTTCTCGCGGTGGTTGCCGTACGGGCATTGGGGGCCGGCAGAAGGGCCCGCTGAGCGGGACCGCTACATCGCGGGCGCGACCGGCTGATCGTCGCGATCCGTCTCGCCCACCGGGCCGGCACCGGCTCCCGGCAGCTCGATGCGAATGCTGGCGCCGGTACGGCGGCGCTCGCAGGAGGTGATGGTCCAGCCATTGTCATGGGCGATCTGCCGCGCCACGGCGAGGCCGAGCCCGCTTCCCTCCGCCACGGAGCGATCGCGCTCGAGGCGCTCGTTGCGCACCAGCGCCTGCTCGAACGCCACGCCCTGCAGGCCCGGGCCGGTATCGTGGACTTCGACGCGGTATCCAGCGCCGGTGCGGCGCAGCGCGATGAGCACCCTGCCCTCGCGCGTGTATTTGATCGCGTTGGAGACGAGGTTGGCGGTGACGCGCATCAGCGCGTAGGCGTTGACGCTCGCATCGGGCGCTGCGAGGACGAGCTTGAGGCCGAGCCCCCGCTCGGCGGCTTCGGGCCCGAACATGTCGGCGACGCCACGCAGCACCGCGTGCAGGCCGGGCTCGGCGGCCGTGGGCGATGCGACGCTTGTCGCCGCGAGCCGTTCGGCGACGAGCTGCTCCATATAAGACAGCGCCGACTCGACCTGGCCGGCGTCGGTCTTGCCGCCCTCGGCCTTGAACATCTGGCGCAGCGAGAGGCGCAAGGCATGCATCGGCTGGCGCAGGTCGTGCACGGTGTCCTTGACGCTTTCCTCGCGCTGCCGCGCCAGCGCGGTCACCTCGTCATAGCTGTCCTCGAGCGAGGCGAGGCGCTGGCTGAGCGCGAGGTTGCGGCGGGCATGGGCGAGCGTCTCTTCCATCGCCGTGCGGCGCAGATGGTTGTAGCGGTCGAAGATGGCGAGGCCCATCATCAGCGCGTCGACGACCAGGGCAAGGCGGATGGTGTCGTAGGGCGTGACGAATGTCTGCTCCAGCCCAAGCCCGAAGCGGGCGGTGAACAGCAGCGCCGGAATGAGGCTCGCCGTCCACGAAAACACGTAAAAGCGCACTTCGCGGAAGCGGGTGCGCGCCGCCAGCAGCCCGGCCGCAACGAAGGTCAAGACGCTGACCGAGATCATGATGACGAGCAGCTGCTTGAGCAGTTGCGGATCGACCACCCACAGGACGACATCGATCGCGAGGACCCCGACGATGATCGTCAGCAGGATCCGATGCATGACGGGCTGGTATCGCGCCGTCTGGAGGAAGGTGATGGCGAACAGACTGCCGAACACCATGACGGCCGACCCCGCCACTACGGAGGCCATAGAGTTGAAGCGCGGGAAGTTCGGCCAGAGGAACTGGAATGCCGCTCCCTCGCCGTGCATCACATAGACAAGGATGGCCGTCAGATACCCGGCATAGGCGGCAAAGACCGGTTCGCGCAGCACCGCGAGGGCCACGGCGGCGAGAACGATGATGACCAGCATCATGCCGTAGAAGGCGTAGCTCTTGGCGTCGCGCACGCGCGCCTGGGCGGCGAAGCTGTCGACCGTCTCCACCGACATCGAGATTCTGGACGAGCCCTGCGAGTAGTAGGCGACGATGAGGGTCGCGGCCTCGCCGGGCGCGAGGGTGAACGGGGCGACCATCTGCGGATCGTCGATCGGCCGGGCGCTGAAGGGCGAGTCCTCGGTCAGGTCGAGCAGCGTCTGCACCGCGCCATCGGCGCCGACCAGATAGACGGCAATCTTCTGGGTGAAATTGGCATGCGCGAAGAAGCGCCAGGCGGTCTCCGAGGCGGTGCCGTTGACCAGATGGGCCCGCAGCCAGATCCGGGCCGCGGTGTAGCCGAAATCGGGGACCGGACCCGGCAGCGGGTGCATTTCGACCCCTTTGGGGTCGATCAGATCCGTCACCGACATTTGCCATTCGGGGTCGGTGGTGTATTCAAAGTGCTGGCTGAGTATTTCGGTTTCCGCGGGACCCGTCATGACCAGCGGACCGCGCTCCTGGGCTCTCGCCGGCGCGGTGAGGAGCGTCATGACGAGAGCAAGGACAATAAGCGCGACGGCAACGAGCGCGGCACGCCCTGTCGATCCGGGACACAGACCGTGACCCGGGTGCTGCTCGCCGACGATCATGCGTTCGTCTCTTGGGGGGTGGCCAAGGCGCTCTCGACTCTCGACGGCATCGACATTGTGGGGTCCGTTACGAACGGGATTGAAGCAATCGTCGCGATCCGGAAGTCGAAGCCGGACTGCGCGATCCTCGATTACAATATGCCGGGCGCCAACGGACTGGAAGTCTTCCTCGAATCCAAGCGCTGGTCGCCCGAAACCCGCTTTATCCTGCTGACCGGCACCGCCACGCCGCAGACCATCAGCACCCTTGTCGAAGCGGGCGTCCACGGCGTCTGCCTCAAGGACGGCACGGAAACCGAGATCGTCGAGCTGTTCCGCCAGGTCTGCGCCGGACGGACAGTCGTCAGCGCCAGCGCCCGGCGGATGATGAAGGCGCCGGCGGTCAGCGTCGCCCTGACCGAGCGCGAGCTGGCCGTGCTGCAGGCCGTGGCGCGCGGGCACACCAATGCCAGCGCGGCGGAAACGCTCGGCGTCAGCCCCAAGACCGTCGACAGCCACCGCACCAACCTCATGCGCAAATTCGGCGTCAACTCGACGGCCAGCCTGCTGCTGGCCGCGGTGAACGCCGGTCTCCTCGACCCCGCCAGCATCCGCTGAACGCCGCCCGCCGCAAATCAGGTGATCGCCTGATGGGCCGTGCCCCCGCCATGCGCTGAACTGCCCAGGTCGGATCGGCCTGCCGGTCGGCGCCCGGGAGGGGGACATGGACTACGCCGCACTGGCTGCCTATTTCGCCGCACTCGCAGCGCTGACGGCGGCGCCCGGCCCGATCGTCGCCGTGCTGGTCGCCCGCTCGGTCGGCAGCGATACGCGCGGTGCCGTGGCCTTCGCCACCGGGCTGTGCCTGGGCGACGTGCTGGCCGTCTGCGCCATCGCAATGGGCGTGGGCAGCCTCGCGCAGAGCAGCCCCGAATGGTTCACGCTCGCCAAATATGCCGGGGTCGCCTACCTCCTCTGGCTCGCCTGGCGCATCTGGACCGACGGCTCCGCCATGGCCGCTGGCCAGCCCCGCCCCGGCGGACTGCTCGCCTCGACCGGCGCCGGCCTGGCGCTGTGCCTGGGCAACCCCTCCACCGTGCTCATCTACATGCTGCTGCTCCCCACCGTCGCCCCCGCGGGCATCGGCAGCGCCGACCAGCTCCTGCTGGTCCTGCTGATCACCTTCCTTGCGGTCGGCGGGGTGTTCTTCGGCGCTATCCTGCTGGCACGGCAGCTCAGCCGCGTGATCTCGTCGGCCCGCTCGTCGATGATCCTGAGCCGGGCGACCGCCCTCGTCATCGCCGCCACATCGCTGTGGATGCTGGTGGCCTGACACGCTGTCCCATCCGCCGACCTCGCGCGGCTGAACGTCAACTCGGCGGCCAGCCTGCGGCTGACTGCGATGCCCTGCTGCTCGATCCTGCCACCCGGGGAATTTCAGGTGATCGCCTGATGGGTCGGCTGGCGGCCTTTGCCGACATTGGTCGCGTCCAGTTTTGAGGGGGGAAGAGATAGACTACCTGGCATTCGGTCCGTACTTTCTTGCTCTCGTCGCCTACGCGGCCTCTCCCGGCCCGCTCATGGCGGTGCTGGTGGCGCGATCGCTCGGGGACGACTGGAAGGGCGCCACCGCTTTTGCCGCCGGTCTTTGCCTCGGCGAAGTGATTGCGGTGATCGGTGTCGTTCTGGGCATTGGCATCTGGGCCCAGGCCCAGCCCGAACTCCTGGCGCTCGTGAAGTATCTGGGTGTCGCCTACCTGTTGTGGCTGGCGCTCAAGATGTGGCGCAGCAGCGCCGAGGGCCGCGCTCCACAGGTGCAGGTGACCGGATGGGTTGCCGCCATCGGCGCCGGCGTAGCCCTCTGCCTGGGCAACCCCGCGACGCTGCTGATGCAGATGCTGCTGCTGCCCATCGTTGCCCCCACGGGTGTCGTGAGCAGCTGGCACCTTGGGCTCGTGGTGCTGGTTACCTTCGCGGCGTTCGGCCTCATCTTCTTCGGGACGATCCCGCTCGCCCGCCAGCTCAATCGAGTCGTCGCCTCGCCGCGCTCATCGAGCCTGCTCGGTCGCGCCACCGCGGTGGTGATTGCCGCGACATCGCTGTGGATCCTTGCCACCTGACGACCGCACGGCGCAAAGACCCGCGCCCGATCCTGTCAGCCTTTGCCCGTGCTGCCCGATCCACTAAGGTGCCCGCCGATCATTCCAGCGGAATCACCATGCACCTCGTACTCGTCGACGGCTCCGGCTACATTTTCAGGGCGTTTCATGCCCTGCCGCCCTTCACGAGGTCGGACAAGCTGCCCGTCGGCTCGGTGCTGGGCTTTTCCAACATGATCTTCAAGCTCGAGCAGGACCTCAAGGCGGAGGACCAGGCTCCGACCCACATGGCCGTGGTGTTCGACTATTCGGGCCGCACGTTCCGCGACCAGATTTACGCCGACTACAAGTCGCACCGGCCACCGCCGCCCGAGGAGCTGGTGCCGCAGTTTCCGCTGACGCGCACGGCGACGCTGGCCTATGGCCTGCCCTCGATCGAAATGGAGGACTGGGAGGCCGACGACATCATCGCGACCTATGCCTGCATGGCGCGCGATGCGGGCGCCAAGGTGACAATCGTTTCGTCCGACAAGGATCTGATGCAGCTGGTCGACCCCGACGGCTCGATCCGTCTGCTCGACACCATTCCCCGCCCGGGCCAGCCGGCGCTGCGCTGGATCGGGCCGGACGAAGTGTTCGAGAAGTTCGGCGTGACGCCCGACAAGGTCATCGACGTGCAGGCGCTGTGCGGCGACGCTGTCGACAACGTGCCGGGTGTTCCCGGCATCGGCGTCAAGACGGCGGCCGAGCTGATCAACACTTACGGCTCGGTGGAGGCGCTACTCGAGAGCACCGCCAGCATCAAGCAACCCAAGCGCCGGCAGACGCTCGAGGACAATGCCGAGCTCGCGCGCATCTCGAAGAAACTGGTGACGCTGAGCCGCGACGTGCCGGTGGCGCTGCCGCTCGACGGGCTGCTGCGCGAACCGATCGATCCGGGCAAGCTCTTTCCCTTCCTCAAGGCGATGGAGTTCACCAAGGCCATCGCCTACCAGGCCAAGATCCTCGAGGTGAATCCGGACGATTGGGAGCCCGATCCGGGGCTCGCGCCGGCGCAGGTCAAGCCGATCGGCTTCAACAACGAGGCCAAGGAAGTTGCCCGCGCGGCTCGGCTCAGCGCCGAGGGGCGGTCCGAGAACGCCGCCGTCAAGTTCGCCGCCGAGCGGCTCCAAAAGATGCGCGCGATCCCGATCGACCGCGAGGCCTACACCACCATCGTCGACAGGGCGACGCTCGAAGAGTGGATACGGCAGATCCAGGCCCAGGGCTATGTCGCGATCGACGCCGAGAGCACCGGGCTCGACAACCAGACCGCCGATCTTGTCGGGCTGAGCTTCGCGCTGGCGCCGGGCAGAGCCGCCTACCTGCCGCTCAATCACGTCACCGGCAACGGCATGTTCGGCAGCAAGGTCGAGGGCCAGCTCGACGAGCGCGACGCGCTGGCACTGCTCAAGCCGCTTCTGGAAGACCGTTCCATCCTCAAGATCGCGCACAACGTCAAATACGACCTCGGCCTCCTGCTGCGCTACGGTATCGACCTCAAGCCATTCGACGACACGCTGCTGATGAGCTATGTGCTCGATGGCGTGCAGTACAATACGCTGAGCGAGCTCAGCGCCCACTGGCTCAACCACACCGGCATCGAGATCAAGGAACTGATCGGAACCGGCAAGAGCCAGAAGACCTTCGCCGAAGTCGATATCCCCGCTGCGGCGCGCTATGCCGCCGAGGATACGGACCTGACGCTGCGGATCTGGAACCTGCTCAAGCCGCGCCTCGTGGCCGAGAGCCAGAGCGCGCTGTACGAGACCGAGGAGCGCCCGCTGGCGCCGGTGCTGGCGCGCATGGAAGGCCGCGGCATCGGCGTCGACCGCGCCATTCTGAGCCGCCTCACCGGCGATTTCACGCAGCGCGCCGCCGCGCTCGAGGCCACGGCCTACGAGCTCGCCGGGCAGAACTTCAACCTGGGCTCGCCCAAGCAGCTGGGCGAGATCCTGTTCGACAAGATGCAGCTTCCCGGCGGCACGCGCACCAAGACCGGCGCCTGGTCCACCGGCGCCGACGTGCTCGAAGGCCTCGCCGACCAGGGCGTGCCGCTCGCCCGCACCATCGTCGACTGGCGCCAGCTCACCAAGCTCATCGGCACCTATACCGATGCCCTGCCCGGCTACATCAACCAGCGCACCGGCCGCGTCCACACCACCTATTCGCAGCACTCGGTGCTGACCGGCCGGCTCTCCTCGAACGAGCCGAACCTGCAGAACATTCCGGTGCGCACCGAGGACGGCCGCAAGATCAGAACGGCGTTCGTGGCGCCGGCCGGCCGCATTCTGATTTCGGCCGACTACAGCCAGATCGAACTGCGCGTGCTCGCCCACATCGCCGACATCCAGGCGCTCAAGGATGCGTTCGAGGAGGGCCTCGACATCCACGCCATGACCGCGAGCGAAATGTTCGGCGTACCGGTCGCCGGCATGCCGTCCGAAGTGCGCCGCCGCGCCAAGGCGATCAATTTCGGCATCATCTACGGCATCTCGGCCTTCGGTCTCGCCAACCAGCTGGGCATCGAGCGCTCCGAGGCGGGCGAGTACATCAAGACCTATTTCGCGCGCTTCCCCGGCATCCAGGACTACATGGCCGAGCAGCGCCGCAAGGTGAAGGCGGACGGCTACGTCACCACCATCTTCGGCCGCAAGATCGCCTTCCCCAACGCCAATTCGTCGCACGCCGCCGAGCGCAGCTTCGTCGAGCGCGCCTCGATCAACGCCCCCATCCAGGGCAGCGCCGCCGACATCATCCGCCGCGCCATGATCCGCATGGAGCCCGAGCTCAAGCGCGCCGGCATCGCCGCCGACATGCTGCTCCAGGTGCATGACGAACTGATCTTCGAGACCGACGCGGGCCACGAGGACAAGGCCATGCCGGTGATCCGCTCGATCATGGAAAACGCCGCCCACCCCGCCGTCAGCCTCACCGTGCCGCTGCAGGTCGACGCGCACGCCGCCCACAATTGGGACGAGGCGCACTGAGGCGGGGCGCCTCCGCCATCACTCCCGCGCGACGAGGTCGAACGGGCTGTCGCGTTAGGTCCGCACCCACAGGCTGACATCCCCGCGAAAGCGGGTCCCCGCTGGCGCGGCATGACATTGCGGGCACGCCCATGATAAGGCCCCGCCGGATCGGCGGGGCCCTGCAGTCAGGCTCTCTCGAGCTAAGGCTAGTGCCAGGTCTGGCGGTCGTACCAGGTGTCGACGTCCTTGCGCACGTCGTCCTTGGCCTTGCCGTAGCGCTCCTGGATCTTGCCTTCGAGCTGGTCGCGCTTGCCGGCGATCACGTCGAGGTCGTCGTCAGTGAGCTTGCCCCACTGTTCCTTGACCTTGCCCTTGACCTGTTTCCAGTTTCCTTCGACGCGGTTCCAGTCCATGAGATGTCTCCTCTTGCATGGGGATGCAGGGAAAACGCCGACGCCGGCTCAGCGTTCCAGCGCCGCGGCGGCCTGCCGCAGCAGGTCGAGCGCATCGGCGCGGCGCGCGTCGGCCCAGGCGATGCGCAGGCGCTGAACCGTCGCGTCATTGTAGAGCGAGACCATGTAGTCGGCCTCGCGCAGCGCCGCCGCTTGAGCCGCATCGACCGTCACCGGCTCGAGCACGAGGCGCGGCCCCGTGTCGTGCATCGCCGCAAGGTCCATCACGGTCGCGAGAGCGGGATGCGCCGTCGCAACCTCCGCGCGCCGCGCCAGCGGATCCTCCGCGCCCGCGCCGATCGCCTCGTCGAGCAGCAAAGTGAGCAGCATCGCCCGCTTGCGCGACAGCGGCGCGGCTTCGAGCGCGGCGAGTGCCACACGAATGGAAGGCCGTTCTAACATGCGAGGGGTAACCTCACCCCAGATGCTTGTGAAACCACGCCAGCGATCGCGCGCTCGCCTTGGTGCACGCGGCCTCGTCAAAGCGGTTGGGTCGATCGGAATTGCAGAAGCCGTGATCGGCGTCATAGGTGTGGATGTCGACATCGGGGTGCGCCGCCTTGAGCTGTTCCACCTGCTCGAGCGGAATGCCCTGGTCGCGCGTGCCGAAATGCATCTCGATGGGAACGCGCGGCGTGAGCCCGATATAGTTGGGCACGCCGCCGCCATAGTAGCCCGAGGCCGCCGCGACCCCCGCCACCTGCGCCGCCGCCCGCCAGCTGTTGGCGCCGCCGAAGCAGTAGCCGGTGACGCCCACCTGGCCGGCGGCGCTCGCCGCCTCTACCGCCGCCCGCATGTCGAGCAGCGCCGTCGCGTGGCTGTAGCTCTCGAAGATCCTGTTGATGACCTTGAACTGGTCCTGCCCGTAATTCTCGCTCTCATAGCCGAACTCGACGCGATCAAACATCGCGGGCGCAACACAGAGATAGCCGTGGCTCGCCCACCGATCCGCCACCGCCCGCACCCAATTGTTGAGCCCCCACACCTCGCCAAACAGCACCACGCCACCGCGCGGTTTCCCGGCGGGCTCGGCCCGATAGGCATTGAGTGTGAAGCCATCGGAGGCGGTGAGGGTGATGCGCATGTGGTGGTCTCCTGCAGTCTGTCACCGCAATCATAGACCGCATCAGCGCAAAGTCGCCAATCATGACGTCCCACCGCCCCTTCGTCCGTTACCCACCACCGCCCCCCGTCCGTCATGGCCGGGCGAAGACCCGGCCGCCCGGCCGGCTGCGACGCTTGCCGGGTCCCCGGGGCAAGCCCGGGGATGACGGTTGATGGGCTGGATGCCAGGAGCATCGCCGGGGTGGTCGGCACCATCGCGCCCACCCACAGCTGTCATCCCAGCGAAGGCTGGGACCCAACCCTCACCACCCACCGCCCCTCGTCCGTCATGGCCGGGCGTAGACCCGGCCATCCAGCCGGCTGCGACGCTTGCCGGGTCCCCGGGGCAAGCCCGGGGATAACGGTTGATGGGCCGGACGCCGGGATGACATTCGGCGCGCGGGAAACGCCAGGAGCAGCGCCGGCGGACGCAGCCCCGCGCGTCCGATGACCATGCTACCGGGCGTTGCCCCGTCGCCCCCTGCCCCCGGCTAGAGGATGAAGTCGCTCGCCGTGAGCGGCTTGAGACCGCTGAGCGCGATGGTCATGTCGGCCTTTCCGTCGCCGTCGAGGTCGATCATGACTTGGGTGGAGTCGTTGGCGGTGCCGGACTTGTCGATGCGCTTCGCGATGATCTCGCCGGCCCGCCCGTCGAACGCCTTGCCACCGAAAAAGAACGCGATTCCATCGTCGGTCCATTCGCTGAAAACGAGTTTGTCCTGGCCGCGCTTGAAGTCGGTGATCCGGTCGGGTGCCGCGTTGGCGGACTGGCTCGCGGCACGGAACTCGAACCTGTCGCGGCCGGCACCGCCGGTCAGCGTGTCGCGGCCGTCGCCGCCGAACAGCCAGTCATTGCCGTGCTCGCCCAGGAGCTTGTCGCGGCCGTCACCGCCGACCAGCGTGTCATTGCCCTTGCCGCCGTAGAAGGTGACGGCCCCACTGCCGAAGACCGCGTCCAATTCGTCGGCACCGGACCCGCCATAGACCGTGCCGCCATTGGTCAGGCTGATCGCGTCGCCGAAGATCGAGCCGATGACGGTGGCCTTGACGGCGAAGTCACCGAAGCTGGTATCCTGGCTCGACGCGATGCCCGCCGCGACGCCCATCTTGCCGACCCAGCGGCCATCCTCGCGCATCACGGCCAAGACGAAGCCGGCGGCTGCCTCCTTGACCAGCTGGCGCGTCGCAGCGTCGTAGCCGCTCGTTTCCGGCGACGCCTTGAGCACGCGGTCGACGGTCTTTGCGACCACCTGCTGCTGCACCCAGACTTTCTCGGCGGCGGCCAGCATCGAGGAGGTCGCGGCGCGCGACGAGCTGACCGCGGAGTTCAGCACGCCCTTCCAAAGACCCATCTGCATGCCCAAATCCTTCTCGTAGTCCGTGGTTCCGAAGACCAGGTCGAGAGGTTTCTGAGGATTGTCGATGTCGATGTAGATGCTCATCTGCAGCTTGCGCTCGGTCAGCGCATTGCCGATGGTTTCCATGAGCTGGCGGCCCTTCACCATCGGCAGCCTGTGACCATACTCGTCATAGAGGTAACCGCCGGGGCCGGTGAAGAAGCGCGCAACCTCCGAGTCTTCGTCGAGCTGGACCGGCGGCTTGGCCGGGGTCGGCGGGTCTTGTCCCGTCGCGTCGCCGGGGTCGCCTGCCATTATGAACTCATGCCCCATTGTGCCCATGTCATTGGGGTTGTCGGTCGGGGTCCCGTGCACGGCCGAGCCATTCCACATCACGGCTGCCTTCGACGACCCTGTCCAGTCCGGCGGAGGCTTCGCGGAGATCTCCGCGATGTAGGTGATGTAGTAGACGAGGTCGCCGGACGTGTTGCTCTGAGCCCAGAGCGACCTGGGTATGCCCGTATCCATGCCGTTGATCGTGTGATTAGTGCCGTGGAACGAAGGACGGGTCGCGACCTCCTCCTTGATCTCCCATCGTACGTAAAAGCTCATGGCTGCCAGCCCTCAGGATGGCGGACCATAGGCGGCTTTCCCCTGCCCCGCATGAGCAATCCAGACTATGCGCGGCAGCTTTGGGGCCCGTGCCCACGGCCAGCGTCTTGTTCTCATCACCATCCTCGGCCCATACTCACCACCGCGGCGCGAGAGACGGAGTATATCGAGTGAGGCAGCTTCTCATTGCCGCGCTGGGCGCGATGGCGTTGAGCGTCGTGCCTCTGCCCGCCGCCGCACAGACCAGCCTCACCGCTTATGACGCGGTGCGCGAGGCGCTGGTGGCGGTCTGGGACGAGCTGCCGCTCAGCGTGCGCAACGCGACGCTTGTCGACGGCACGCCTGCGGGCTTTGGCCAGTTCGACCGGCGCGCCGGCAAGAGCTTCAAGCCCGACGAGGCGGTCACCGTCTATGCCGAGCTCTATGGCTATGGCGTCACGCCGCGGGCCGATGGCGGCTATGTGCGCGAGCTCAGCGCCGACCTGGCGCTGGTCGACGGCACCGGGGCGGTGCGGGCCAACCAGATCGGCTTCTGGAGCCGTTCGGAGGTGTTCGCGCACCGCCCGCTCGAGATGCATCTGAGCTTTTCGGCGACGCTGAGCTCCTTCCCGCCGGGCGACTATACGCTGCGCTTCACCGTGCACGACACGCAGGCCGACGAGGAGACGAGCTTCGACGTGCCGATCACGCTGGTTGCCGCGCAATAGCGGTGGCGCCCGCCGCCAAATCGCACTACATGCCCGCCATGAGCCGCCTCTCCCCCTTCGCCGCCGTGGTGTTCGACATGGACGGCACGCTGCTCGACACCGAGCTGGTGTTCCGCGAGATCGTCTGGGATGTGAGCCGCACCCTCGGCTTCACCATGACCGACGACATCCATCTGAGCATGGTGGGGGCGAGCCACGAGGCGACCAGCGCGCTGCTGGTCGAGGCCTATGGCGCCAGCTTCCCCTATTCGCAGTTCGACGCCGAATGCCGCCGCCTGATGAAGGGGCGGATGGCCGAGGCGGTGCCGGTCAAGGCCGGGGTGCCCGAACTTCTCGGCGAGCTCCGGCAGCGCCGCATCCCCATGGCGGTTGCCACCTCGTCGCGGGCGCCGCACGCCTTCGGGCATCTGGGCACGGCAGGGCTGCTCGAGATGTTCGAGACGATCGTCACCCGCGACGACGTGGCCAATCCCAAGCCCGATCCCGAGCCCTATTTGCTCGCCGCGAGGCGTCTGGGGCTCGCGCCGGGCGCGTGCCTTGCCATCGAGGATTCGCTGATGGGCGTGCGGGCCGCCAGCGCGTCGGGCATGCAGACGGTGATGGTGCCCGATCTTGTGCAGCCCACCGACGAGGTCCGCGCCCTCTGCCGGGCGGTCATGGGGTCGCTCCATGAGTTGCGCGCGGCGGCCTTCGCCACACCGGTGGCGTGAGGCGTTTCGGCGCAATTTGAATTAACTGTGCCGCGATCGGGCAAGGCGCCGGTCACCACCCCGAAATCTCAGCAAAATCAGGGCTTTCCCGTCGCCAGGGGAGCCGTTAACCTCACTTTAGGAACCTAAGAAGTATGGTTAAATCCTGGTAAATTCCGGTTCCATCGGCGGAAAAGCTCGTCTAGGGTGCCTCCGCTAATCGGCCAAGAAGCCGGGACGCCAAGGGGGCGAGTCCGGGGGAAGGACGGGGGATTGAGGGCGAACGCGCTACCTCGCGCGCTGGTGACTGTCATGGCCGTGGGCGCTGCCGCGCTCATGGGTTTTGTCACGTCTGCCGCAGCCCAGGACCTCACCGTCGCCTATGTCACGCCGGCCGAACTCACGCCTGAACTCGCCGCCTCCCGTCTCGCGCCGCCGCCGGTGGCGCTGCGCGGCTCGTTCTCGGCGGTGCAGCCCGAACTCACCAACGACCTGCTCGCCGCCTATGTGAAGCGCCAGCAGGAGCTCAAGACCTTCAGCGGCTTCGACGCCGCGCCCGCCGAGCTCACCCAGGACGTGCTGCTGAGCTATATCGACCGGACGCGCGGCACCAATCTGGCGCTCGACGCCATCGACACCATGACCTCGCAGCCGGCGCTCAATGGCGACATGCTCGAGGTCTATGCGCAGAAGAAATTCGTGCCGACCGGCAAGAAGCTCAAGCTTTCCAAGGACGAGCAGCTCTGCCTGACGCAAGCGATCTACCACGAGGCGCGCGGCGAGAGCGAAGCCGGCCAGTGGGCCGTCGCCAACGTCATCATCAACCGCGCGATGAGCAAGAAATTCCCGACGACGCTGTGCGGCGTGGTGTTCCAGAACGCCGACAAGGGCCGCTACAAGTGCCAGTTCACCTTCGCCTGCGACGGCCGGTCGGATTTCGGCACCGAAGCGGGCGCCTGGAGCCGGGCCACCAGGATGGCGCAGGTGGCGTTCCGCGAGTTCCAGGTCGGGGATCGTCCGGGCGTGGTGCCCAACGACGCGCTGTACTACCACACCACCGCCGTGGCCCCGAGCTGGTCCAACAAGTTCGACCGCGTCGCCACCATCGGCTCGCACGTGTTCTACGCGAACTGAGGCCAGCCGGCTGAGCGAGACGACCGGACCCGCGCAAGCGGGTTTTTTGTTGCCCGCCCGCTGGCGCCGGACAGCAGAAAGCCCCCTCACCCGGCGTCGACAAGGACCACCGGATGAGGGGGCTTTGCTGCGGGTTCTACTCCGCTGCCACCGCTTCGCGCTCGAAGCGCCGCATATTGGCCTCGAACATCCGGGCGAGGCTCGCCGCCGCGGTGTCGTAGGCGCCGGCGTCGGACCAGTTGGCGCGCGGGTCGAGGAGGCGCTTGGGGAGGCCGGCCACCGCCAGCGGCACCTCGAAGCCGAAATTGGGATCGATGCGCATGGCGGCGGTGTCGAGCTCGCCCGACAGGGCCGCGTCGACCAGCCGGCGGGTCGCGGCGATGTCGATGCGCTTGCCCACGCCGAAGGCGCCGCCGATCCAGCCGGTATTGATCAGCCACACCTGCGCGCCACCCTCGGCAAGCCGGCGCACGAACAGATCGCCATAGACATGCGGATGGTGCGACATGAACGGCGCGCCGAAGCAGGCCGAGAAGGTCGCCGTCGGCTCGGTGACGCCGCGCTCCGTGCCCGCCACCTTGGCGGTGTAGCCCGAAAGGAAATGATAGGCTGCCTGCTCGGGCGTGAGCCGCGCGATCGGCGGCAGCACGCCGAAGGCGTCGGCGGTGAGGAACACCACCGAGCGCGGCGGCGCCCCCAGGCCGCCCGGCGCCACCGAGGACAGCAGGTCGAGCGGATAGGCGGCACGCGTATTTTCGGTCAGCGACAGGTCGGCGAAATCGGGCTCGCCGCTCGCCTCGTTGATCACGACGTTCTCGATCACCGTGCCGAAGCGCTTGGTGGCCGCGAAGATCTCCGGCTCGGCGGCGGCCGAGAGATTGGCGGTCTTGGCATAGCAGCCACCCTCGATATTGGCGACGCCGCTGCCGCTCCACAGGTGCTCGTCGTCGCCGATCAGCGGACGCGATGGATCGGAGCTGAGCGTGGTCTTGCCGGTGCCGCTGAGGCCGAAGAACAGCGCGGTACTGCCGTCCGGCCCGACATTGGCCGAACAGTGCATGGGGAACACGCCGTTGAGCGGCGCGTGGAAATTGAGCAGTGAGAACACCGATTTCTTGATCTCGCCGGCATAGTGGGTGCCGCCGATCAGAACGATATTCCGGCTCATGTCGAGCGCGATCACCGTGCCGGTGCGCGTGCCGTGACGGACAGGGTCGGCGACGAAGCCCGGGAGGTGAAGGATCGTCGCCGCCATCGGCGCACCCTCGCCCGCATCGCGGATCAGGAGGTTGCGGATGAACAGGGCATGCCAGGCCGTCTCGGTGAACACGCTCACCGCCATGCGGAAGGCCGGGTCGGCGCCGGCCGACAATTGTTCGTGATAGAGCGCCCGGCCGGTGGCGAAGGACAGCATGTCCTCGAGCAGCAGGTCGAACTGCGCTGGCGCCATGGCACCCGAGTTTTCCCACCACACATGCGGGTCGGTGAGCGCATCGCGGACGATGTATTTGTCCTTGGGCGAGCGGCCGGTATAGGCGCCCGTGGTCACCGCGAGGGCGCCCGAGGAGGTCAGGCGCCCTTCGCCCGCCATAAGTGCGGCGGTGACCATTTGCGCCCGATTGGCGCCGCTACGGATCGTCGCAATGCCTTGGAGCCGGCGCAGTAGAACCCCAGTTTGAGCCATTTCGACCTCTACAAAATCCCTCGTGACGATGCGCAACCACTAGGAGATGCGCCCGTTGCGGGGACAGAGGGCAATCGGTCGTAGGACGGAAGTTCTAGGAAAAAAGGCAAGGCCGCCCAAGGAATGGCGACGCAGGACCGTCTAGTGTACAACGGTTGGGCGCCTTACTTTATGCGCAATTGTGGCAATCTCGTTCCGCCACATTTGGCAGGCCCGGCCGAGTGCCAACTGACCCAATAGAAAGGGACTTGGATGCCTAAGATCGCCCTGGTGGACGATGACCGCAACATCCTCACCTCCGTGTCGCTGACGCTCGAGGCCGAGGGGTACAACGTTTCCACCTATACCGATGGTGCCTCGGGCCTTGAGGGGCTCACCTCGGACAAGCCCGACCTCGCCATTCTCGACATCAAGATGCCGCGCATGGACGGGATGGAGCTGCTCCGCCGCCTCCGCCAGAAGTCGGATCTGCCGGTGATCTTCCTCACGTCGAAAGACGAGGAGATCGACGAGCTGTTCGGCCTCAAAATGGGCGCCGACGACTTCATCAAGAAGCCGTTCAGCCAGCGCCTGCTGGTCGAGCGCGTCAAATCCATCCTTCGCCGTTCCGCCCCGCGCGACGGCCAGGCCGGCACCACCGCCGAGCCGCAGCCGGGCAAGGCGCTCATCGAGCGCGGCAATCTGGTGATGGATGAAGAACGCCACACCTGCACCTGGAAGGGCCAGCGTGTGACGCTGACCGTCACCGAGTTCCTGATCCTGCAGGCGCTCGCGCTCCGTCCGGGCGTCGTGAAATCGCGCAACGCGCTGATGGATGCCGCCTATGACGACCAGGTCTATGTGGACGACCGCACCATCGACAGCCACATCAAGCGGCTGCGCAAGAAGTTCAAGGCAGTCGACGACGAGTTCGAGATGATCGAAACGCTCTACGGCGTCGGCTACCGCTTCAAGGAACAATAAGGTCCCATGGCCGTCACCGGACAGGATCTGCCAGGGCTGCGCAAGTCAGCCGCCTCGCCGCGGCACGGCAATGCCGGACTGGCGCAGTTCTGGGGCGCCGTGAAGACGGAGGCGGGCCGGGTCGTTTCGGCGATTCAGCGCCTCCTCGCCCTCACGGTGTTTTCGAGCCTCACCTGGCGGATCATCACGCTCAACCTGGTGGCGCTCGCGGTGCTGGTGACGGGCATCGTCTATCTCAACCAGTGGCGCGCGGGCCTGATCGATGCCCGCGTGCAGTCGTTGCGCGTGCAGGGCGAGATCATCGCTGCCGCCATCGCCGCCTCGGCGACGGTGGACAGCGACGTGATCCAGGTCGACCCCGAGCGCCTGCTCGAGCTCAAGCTGGGGGCGGCCTCGCCGCTGAGCTATTTCGACCCCAGCCTCGAATTTCCGATCAATCCCGAGCGCGTGGCGCCGCTGCTGCGCAACCTCGTGACGCCCACCAAGACGCGGGCCCGCATCTACGACCAGTCGGGCTTCATGATCCTCGATTCCGCCTCGATCTATTCGCGCGGCGAAGTGCTGCGCGGCAAGCCCGTCGCCACCAGCGGGGGCGACTGGTGGACCTCGATCCTGTCCTGGGTGCCGGGCGACGATTTCCCGCCCTACCAGGAATTCGGTGCCAATGAGGGCCGCCGCTACCCCGAGGTCGCCGCGGCGCTCAACGGCTCGCCGGCCGACGTGGTGCGCGTCGACGCCGACAACCAGCTCGTCATTTCCGTCGCCGTGCCGGTGCAGCGCGTGCGCGCCACTGTCGGTGTGCTGCTGCTCTCGACCCAGCCGGGCGAGATCGACTCGATCGTGGCCAGCGAGCGCTGGGGCATGCTACGCATCGCGCTCGTTGCCGCCACTGTCACCATCATCCTGTCGCTGCTGCTTGCCGGCACCATTGCCGGTCCGCTGCGCCGCCTCGCGGCCGCCGCCGAGAAGGTGCAGTCGTCCATCTCCTCGCGCGAGGAGATTCCAGACTTCACCTACCGCACCGACGAAGTGGGCCATCTGAGCCGCGCCCTGCGCTCGATGACCAGTTCGCTCTACAACCGCATCGAAGCCATCGAGCGCTTCGCCGCCGACGTCGCGCATGAGCTCAAGAATCCGCTGACCTCGCTGCGCTCGGCGGTCGAGACGCTGCCTCGCGCCAAGCGCGAGGAAGACCGCGAGCGGCTCAACGCCATCATCCAGCACGATGTGCGCCGGCTGGACCGGCTGATTTCCGACATCTCCAATGCGAGCCGCCTCGACGCCGAGCTGGCGCGCGAAAGCGCCGAACCGGTCGACGTCGAAAAGCTCGCCGAGGCGATGGTGTCGATCCAGCACGACCTCGCGACCTCACGCAAGGTGAACGTCGTTCTTGAGAGCCGCACCGGCAAGTTCCCGGCGACCGCGCTCGGCCATGACAGCCGTCTCGCGCAGGTGGTCAACAATCTGATCGACAATGCGGTGAGCTTTTCGCCCGAGGGCGGCACGGTGACCGTCGCCATCCGCACCGACGAGGACCGCATCGTCACCACCGTCACCGACGAAGGCCCGGGCATCCGCGGCGACATCTCGCGCATCTTTCAGCGCTTCTATACCGACCGCCCCGACGGCGAGCATTTCGGCGACCATTCGGGCCTGGGCCTCGCGATCAGCAAGCAGATCATCGATGCGCATCGCGGCACCATCAGCGCCGCCAATCGCAGCGACCGGTCGGGCGCGGTCTTCACTGTCGTGCTGCCGCGTGCCACCATCGAGAAGGGCCAGCGACCGAGGAAATAGGCAATGGCAGCGACCAACATCCATGCCACCGGCCTCGTGCTCGGCTCAACCGGGCTGATCCTGCGGGGACCGAGCGGCGCGGGCAAGTCGCTGCTCGCCCTTGAGCTCATCGACGAATGGGAGATGCGCGGCGAAGCCGCAAAGCTCGTCTCCGACGACCGCATCGATATCGAAGCAACGGACGCCGGTCTCGTGATGCGGGCGCCAAAGACCATTGAGGGACTGATCGAACTGCGCGGCCGCGGCATCGTCAGCCGGCCCTTCGTGGCGCATGCGCCGCTGCATCTGGTCGTCGATCTCGTCGATGCGCTCGAGCGCATGGTGGAAGAGGATACGCTCGTTGCCACGCTCGATGGGATCACGCTTGCGCGATGCCCCGTCCCGCGGGCTGGCATTGTGGATAGTCGTCACCAAGTACTACTGATCCGTGAGGCGCTGCGGGTACTTAGCCCAACCCGGAGGCGCGGCAAAAAAACCGCTTGAATCAGCGGACTCACGGGGCGAAATTCCGTGCCGTTCACGTCCGGGGCGGACCTGTCAGGGGATAGTCTATGATTGGTCTGGTTCTGGTGACGCACGGCGCCCTCGCCGTCGAATTCAAATCCGCACTCGAACATGTCGTGGGTCCGCAGGAGCAGGTCGAGACGATCTGCATCGGCCCCGACGACGACATGGAAGCGCGGCGCAACGACATCATCGACGCCGTCGGCACGGCCAATACCGGCGAGGGCGTGGTGATCCTCACCGACATGTTCGGCGGCACGCCGTCCAACCTCGCCATCTCGGTGATGAAGACGGTCGACGCCGAAGTGATCGCCGGCATGAACCTGCCTATGCTGGTGAAACTGGCGCGGGTACGCGGCGACATGGAGCTCAAGCCGGCGGTGACGCTCGCCGCCGAAGCCGGCCGCAAGTACATCAACGTCGCCAGCGAGTCGCTTGGCGGTTAACCGCTTCACGTCTACATTCCCGCCATGGATACCGCCGCCAATGCCGGCCGCGCGCTCGCGCAGCAGATGACCATCGTCAACCGCAAGGGCCTCCACGCCCGCGCCTCGGCGCGCTTCGTGCGCACCGCCGAGTGCTTCGACGCCGACGTGAAGGTGACCCGCGAGGGCTCGACGGTGAATGGCAATTCGATCATGGGCCTGATGATGCTGGGCGCCGGTCCGGGCTCCACCATCCTCGTCCAGGCCAGCGGCCGGCAGGCCCGCGAAGCCCTCGACGCCATCACCCTCCTCGTCAGGAACGGCTTCGACGAAGACAGCGAAGGCGCCACGGCGGAGTAGTCGTCGGATATAAAGCTTTCTTTATGTCCCCATTGCCGGAACGGCCTGCCGCCTCTATAAGGCCGGCAAACAGCCCTTTCCGGAGACCTGATATGGCCGACTACGCCGTCAAAGACATTTCGCTCGCCGACTATGGCCGCACCGAAATCGGCATGGCCGAGATCGAGATGCCGGGCCTGATGGCGATCCGTGAGGAGTACGCCGCCGCGCAGCCGCTCAAGGGCGCGCGCATCGCCGGCTCGCTGCATATGACGATCCAGACCGCCGTGCTGATCGAGACGCTGGTGGCGCTGGGCGCCGAAGTGCGCTGGGTGAGCTGCAACATCTTCTCGACGCAGGACCATGCCGCCGCCGCGATTGCCAAGGCCGGCATCGCCGTGTTCGCGCATAAGGGCGAGACGCTCGAGGAGTACTGGGACTTCACCGACCGCATGATGGACTGGCCGGGCGGCCAGGCGCCCAACATGATCCTCGACGATGGCGGCGACGCCACCATGCTGGTGCTGACCGGCGCCAAGGCCGAGACCGATCCCTCGATCCTGGCGAAGCCGAGCAACGAGGAAGAGGAGATCTTCTTTGCCACCATCAAGAAGCGCCTCGCCAAGAGCCCGAACTTCTACTCCAAGATCCGCGCCAGCATCCGCGGCGTGTCGGAGGAAACGACGACAGGCGTGATGCGGCTCTACCAGCTGCACGAGCGCGGCGAGCTGCCCTTCCCGGCTATCAACGTCAACGACAGCGTCACCAAGTCCAAGTTCGACAACAAGTACGGCACGCGTGAATCGCTGGTCGACGCCATCCGCCGCGGCACCGATGTGATGCTGGCGGGCAAGGTTGCGATCGTGTGCGGCTATGGCGATGTAGGCAAGGGCTCGGCAGCCTCGCTGCAGGGCGCCGGCGCCCGCGTGCTGGTGACCGAAGTCGATCCGATCTGCGCGCTGCAGGCGGCGATGGACGGCTTCGAGGTCGTCACCCTCGACGACGCCGCGGGCCGTGCCGACATCGTGGTCTCGGCCACCGGCAACAAGGACATCATCACCGTCGATCACATGCGTCAGATGAAGGACATGGCGATCGTCTGCAATATCGGTCACTTCGACAACGAGATTGACGTCGCCGGCCTCAAGAACTTCAAGTGGACCAACGTCAAGCCGCAGGTCGACCTGGTGGAACTGAGTTCCGGCAAGCGCATAGTGCTGCTGTCGGAAGGCCGCCTGGTCAACCTGGGCAACGCCACGGGCCATCCGAGCTTCGTGATGTCGGCCTCGTTCTCGAACCAGACGCTGGCGCAGATCGAGCTCTTCACCAATGCCGCCAACCTCGAGCACAAGGTGCATGTGCTGCCCAAGAAGCTCGACGAGAAGGTGGCGCAGCTGCACCTCGCCAAGCTGGGCGCCAAGCTGACGGAGCTCAGCAAGCAGCAGGCCGACTATATCGGCGTGCCGCAGCACGGACCGTTCAAGTCCGAGCATTACCGCTACTGAGGGCCGCGGCTCTTCTCACGGCGCATCGTCGGGCCACGGCTCGACGGTGATCTCCGGCCACACCGATCGGGCGCGCGCGGCCTTTGCCTCGTGCGCCTTTTTGTTGGCCAGCACCGGATTGGGCGCGATGCGAAACGCGAAATTGTCGTCGAGGCCGAACGGCGCGACGATGGTCAGCGTGTCGTCTGGCTCGAGCCGCGCCCCGACGGCGTGGGCCTTGCTGGCATAGCGGCCCAGCATCTGTGCGGACGAGGCCAGCGGCTCGAACGGCATTCCAAATTTCTGCGGGAACCACAGATGCACGCGCGCCTGGTTGCGCACCTGCACGGGCAGCGGCAGGTGCGCGAAGCGCGCCGCCAGCCGCCGGATCACCGCATCCTCGGCGTCCCAACTGAGGTCCGACGCGTCGTGGTAGAACACGTCGATGTCGTTGATGCCGGTAAGGTCGGGGCGACCCGTCAGCCGGTTCCACACCAGATTGTAGATCGCGCCGGCGACCAGCAGATGGTCGGGCAGACCGTCGGCGCGCAGTCCCTCCAGCACCTCGATCAGCAGCGGCGACGCGCGGATGATCGCCGCCAGCGCGTCGCGCTGCGTGTCATGGGGCAATCCGGCATAGCGGAGATGGTCGGCCATGCCGCGAGTTGGACGCCGATTCCGGCCACGCCAGCTACGCGGCCAGCGACTTCTCCACATGCTCGCGCATGCGGGTGAGCCGTTGCTGCAGTTCGAGCACGCCCTCGAGCGTCTCGCCCGTTGCTTCGGCCAGCGCCAGCGAGGCGCGCTGGCCCTCGAGCTTCAACGCCATGCCCTTGTCGGTCGCCGCCACGTCGAGCACCCGCTCGTCGTCCCTGTTGCGCGAGCGCTGCACGAGTCCCGCCGCCTCGAGCTTCTTGAGCAGCGGCGTCAGCGTGTTGGAATCGAGCAGCAATTCCTCAGTCAGCGCCTTCATGGTCGTCTGCCCCTTCTCCCACAACACCATCATGACGATGAACTGCGGGTAGGTCAGGCCGAGCTTGTCGAGCAGCGGCCGGTAAAAGCGCGAGAAAGCGTGGCTCGCCGAATAGGCGGCAAAGCAGATGAGCACGTCGAGTTTGATCTGTTTGGCGATATCGTCGGACATCTGGAAGCTCCCATTCGAACCCCCAGTATATAGATCGTGTTCGATCTGATCGCAAACGCCCTAATCATGGCTGCCATGCGATTCCATGCCTACCACTCAGATCAGTCGTATGCGATCTAATCGCCATCGATCGAGAGCACGGGCTCCCGACGACACCAACGGGAGAGACCACAATGACCAAGATTGCTCACACCAAGACCGTCGTGTTCATCACCGGCGCCTGGATGCACACCTCGAGCTGGGACAAGTTCCGCAGCGCCTTCGAGGCCGCCGGCTACACCACTCATGCTCCCGCCTGGCCCTATCTCGAGGGCAAGCCGGCAGACCTGCGCGCCAATCCCGACAAGCGGCTCGGCAGACTGACGTTCGGCCAGATCGTCGACCACTATGCGCGGTACATCGACACCCTGCCCGAGCAGCCCATCATCATCGGCCACTCGATGGGCGGCCTCATCACGCAGCTCCTGCTCGACCGCGGCTATGGCGTGGCCGGCGTCGCGATGGATCCCGGCCCCACGGCCGGTGCGTTCCCCGGGCTGATTTCGCTGCTCGCGGCACTGCCGCCGGTGCTGTCGGGCCCGAGCACGCCCTACCTGATCAGCCGCGACGGCTTTGCCAGGAATTTCGCCAATGTGCAGTCGCCGGCCGAGCAGCAGGCCGCCTATGACGACTATGTGGTGCCCACATCGAGCCGCATCTTCTACCAGGCCGCCGGCATGATCGGCACCGGCGTCAATGCGAAGGCCCGCACGCAGCCGCTGCTCGTGCTCTCGGCCGAGCACGACCGGACGGTGAGCCCCTTCCTCGCCCGGCAGGTCTACAGCCTCCAGAAGAAGGCCGCGGCGCGGACCGACTTCCACGAGTTTGAGGGCCGCGACCATTTCCTCGCCGGCGGCAAGGGCTGGGAAGAGGTCGCGCAGTACACCCTCGACTGGGCGGCGCCGGCCGCCTGATCGGAACCTTCCCGTGCCTGCTCCGTTTCCCGCCGCCTGCGAATCCGACTAAGGAGGGCGGCGGGAGGAGCCCAATGGCCACGATAGTTCGACTGATGAGTGCGGTGCTGACCGCCCTGGTGCTGACCGCCTGCTCGACAGTGGGTCCGGGCCCCGGCCCTGGCGGTGGCACGCTCGACCCGCTCCGCGACGATATCGGGGCCCTCCTCATCGCCTTCGACCTGCCGCGCGGCCTCGGGCCCGCCAAGGGCTCGCTGTTCACCTACGATGTCGCCAATGGCGGCCCGACCGAACATCTCCGGCTGACGCCGCTCCAGGCCGATGTCGACGGCATCCCCGCCAGCCTGCCGCCCCCGGGCATGGACCGGCAGTACTACCTGTTCGCCTTCAGCGAAACCGACAAGCTCGCCATCCGCAACGCCCAGCTCACCGCCCAGGCGCGCGGCGCCACCGCGCAGAACGTCACCCTGGGCATGATCCCGAAGCTCTGCACCGCCGGCCAGGTCGACCCGAACGTCGTCACGGTCTCGGTCTACGCCGTCCTCCCCGGCAAGTCCCCGCTCCCCTTCCTCAACCGCACCCTGCTGTCGACCCTGCTGCAGCAGCCAGGCAGCACGCAGATGGGCCCCTGCGTCTGATCTAGCCGATGGCCTGGTCGACTTCGGCCGCCGTGGGAATGGCAGGCTGGGCCCCCGGCTTGAGGCAGGCTAGGCTCGCGGCGACCGCGGCGCGGCGCATGGCCTGCTCCAGCGACAGTCCGGATTCGAGCCCGGCCGCGAAATAACCCACGAACGTGTCGCCGGCGCCGACCGTATCGACCGGGGTCACCTTCATGGCCGGCACGGCGACAGCTTCGCCGGCGGCGGTGCGCGCCCTGGCGCCCTCGGGACCGAGCGTCACGATGATGGTGCGGCCGGTGGCCTCGACATAGCCGCGCATCCTGTCGTCGAGGTCGCCCTCCCCCGCCAGCAGCGCGAATTCGGTTTCGTTGGCGACCACGATGTCGGCGCGCTTGGCGGCCTCGCGCGTCGTGGGCAGGAACGGCGCCGTGTTGAGGATGGAGCGCGCGCCCCGCTCGCGCGCGACCGACAACGCCCGGATGGTCGAGCCGGGCTGGATTTCCTGCTGCACCACGAGAACGTCGTTCGACGTCAGCGCGCCAAGCGTCCGGTCGGCGTCCTCGATCGTGACATGATCGTTGGCCCCGGGCAGAATGCCGATGACGTTCTCGCCCGCTTCATCGACGAAGATCATGGCAACGCCCTGCGCCACGTCGAGCCGCTTGACCTCGGCGAGGTCGACGCCGCCCGCCTCGAGCAGGGCCAGCGCCTGGTCGCCCATCGTATCGCGGCCAGCCGCGCCAATCATCCTGACGGCCGCGCCGGCGCGGCGGGCGGCCAGCGCCTGGTTGGCGCCCTTGCCGCCGGCGGCGGTGGCAAAGCTCGTCCCGGGAACCGTCTCGCCGGGCGCGGGAATGCGGCTCACCTTGCCGATGAGGTCGAGATTGATGGAGCCGAAGACGACGATCATGCGATAGCCTTGAGAATGGTGTTCCAGTTGCGCATCGTCGCTACTACACCCTTGGGGATGGGCTTGTCGACATTGAGCGCGCTACGGCCCAGATAGGTGCCGTCGTCCTTGCGGTAGACGATGAAGCACAGCTCCTGCGGCCGGATGCTCGCGACATCGTAGTCGCCGGCAATGTTCGCGAATTTGAACCCTTGCGGCAGGTCGGTGTCGAGCAGCACCACGTGGAGCTGCGCATCCTCCCCAGCCGTACGCCCAAACGGATCGGCCGCGACCAGGGCCTTCAGCTCATCAAGCGTGCGCAGCACGATGGGCACGTCGAAACCGAACGCCGCCTTCAGTCCGGCTTCGATCTTCTGCTTGAGCCCCTTGCCCGCCTTGGCGTCGAACAGCACATTGCCGCTCGCCAGCAGCGTCTTCACGTTGGTAAGGCCCAGCGTCTCGAATGCCGCCTTGAGCTCGGCGCTCTTGACGGTGCGCTTGCCCAGATTGACGCCGCGCAGGAAGGCCGCATGGCGCGTCATTTGGTCTTGCCGTTGGGCCAGATGGTTTCGCCCCGCTTCAGCATGTCGACGAATTCGACGATCTTCCGTTTGCGGCCGGCCTCGGTCTTCATCTTGTGCGTGCGGAAAGCGAGCGCGAAGCGGTTCTGCGAGGTCAGCGTCCCGAACATCCGCTTCGCCTCGGGCTCGGCCTCGATGGCGGCCAGCAGGTCGGCGGGGAAGTCGTCGCCCTTGAAGTCGCCATAGGCCTTGTCCCAGCGACCGTCCTGCTGGGCGCGGCTGACCTCGGCTTCGCCCGAGGGCTGCATGCGGCCCGCCTTCCGCAGCCGGTCGACATGGCCGATATTGATCTTGCTCCAGGTCGAGGTTTTGGTGCGCGGCGCGTATTTCTGCAGATAGCTCCGCTCGTCGAAGGACTTGCGGGTCGAGTCGATCCAGCCCCAGCACAGCGCGGCGTCGAGGCACTCGGCATTGGTCACCGTGGGGAGCCCCGAATCCTTCTTGTGGATCTTGATCCACATCTCGGCGGCACTCGCATGGTGCTTGCTGTACCAGCGCTCGAGCGCGGCTGCGTTCTTGAACTCCACGATCCTGTCGGGGTCGACGATAATGGGAGCCATCAGCCGGCGACCGGGCGCAGGGCCTTTTCGAGCGCCGGGTCGAGCCGGTCCGTCTCGGGCAGCACAATGCCGAAGACATTGGTCAGCACGTCGCGGATTTCGATCAGGCTGGTCAGCATGCGCGTCGTCGTCTCGCCATTCTCATGCGTGTTGAGGCGGTTGTTGCGCAAGGCGTGGCGCTTGGCCCCCTCGATGCGTGCGGCCATGAGATTGTCCCGGTGCCGCTGCATCGCATAATCGTTCATCGCCACCAGGTCGTCATTGCCGAGGGGCGAAGCGGTGAACTCGTAGAGCGCGCGCCACTCGCCGGCGATCTGCGAATCCAGCCGCCACTTGGGGTAGCCGCCCGAGAGGCGGTAGCGGCCGTGCGGCGTCTCCTGCTCGTCATCGGCGCGCAGCCGGATCGGTCCGGTCATGCCGGGGCCGCCAAAGCCGACATCGGCGAGCCAGGTCACGCCGCCCACATCGACGAGCAGTGCGATGTGCGAGTTCTGCTGCGGCTGATAGTCCGGCTCATGCCCCCACAGCACGCCCGCGCCAACTGCGGTGACGGCATAGTCCATCGATTCGAGCACCGCCTTGAGCAGCAGATTGTGCTCGAGGCAGTAGCCGCCCCGGCGCTCGAGCAGCAGCTTCTGCTCGATGTCGCTCAGTTGCAGCCGCACCGGCCGCTCCATCAGCGGGTCGAGATTCTCGAACGGAATGGTACTGACGTGCACGCGATGGATCGCCTGCAGCGTTTCGATCGTCGGGGCGATCGACCCCGCGTAGTTGATGCGCCGCAGATAGGCGTCGAGATTGGCCTCGTCCGTCACCCGTTGTCCCCGCCGCCGTTTCCGGGAGGGCGATAATGGCCAAGCCGGTTCCGTTTGTCACCACACCAGGCTGGGTGCCGGCGCAAGGCTCAGGATTTCCGGGGCGTAGCGCAGCATGCCGCGCAGTTCGGCCGGCAGTTGAGGTACGCCCCCACTGTCCGGCACCAGCGCAATGTGGTGCGTGCGATTCTTGATCACCGGCACCACCGGCAGGTCATTCACCGATTCGAGGGTGGAATAGGCGGCCAGCGGATCGAGCCCCGCTTTGCGCAGGAACAGGCGCAGCCACAAATGGTAGGTGCCGATCTGGTCGGCAAAGCGCAGCTCGGAGACGATCGCCGTGCAGCCCTCGCCCAGCCGCAGCGGCCGGGTGGCGCTCGAGGGCATCAGCGTGCGGGTCAGGATCACCGAACTTTGCCGCTCTTGCTCCAAAAGTGATGCCCGATTGGCCTGCCATTGCGCGCTTTTCAGGTACATCTCAATTGTGCGTCGCCGCTCCGGCATGCCGGCATAGCCGCGCAGCAGCATCACCCGATCGGGATGCCCGGCGACGCGGAACTGCCCCAGCAGTCCGCCGCCCGCTTCGGCAAAGGGCGCCGCCAGCGGTCCCTCGATCAGCCCCAAATAGGCGTCGGCCCTGTCGTTTTCGGCCCTGACATCGTGGAACTCCACGACCGGCATCGCCTCTGTCTGTCCCACCCACTGGTAGTTCATCGGTCCTCTCCAATCCTCTTCCGCGCGTTGGAAAAGGACTGTACGACTCTATGACTGACACCTGGTGTCAGCGTTTGAGAGGGAAGTGTTTCACGTGCGCGCCAGCCGCCTCCTGTCCATCATGATGCTGCTCCAGGCCAAGGGCCGGATGAGCGCGGAATCGCTGTCGCAGGAACTGGAAGTGTCGGTGCGCACCATCTACCGCGACATCGACCAGCTCAGCGCCGCGGGGGTGCCTGTCTATGCCGATATCGGCCGCAATGGCGGCTTTGCGCTGCTCGACGGCTGGCGCACGCGGCTGACCGGCCTCACCGCGCCCGAGGCACGGGCGCTGTTCCTGTCGGGCTTGCCCGGGCCGGCGAGCGAACTGGGGCTCGGCGACGAGGTGGCGGCGGCCGAACTCAAGCTGTTGGCGGCCCTGCCGGCCGACTGGCAGATGGAAGCCACGCGCATGTCGTCGCGCTTCCATCTCGATCCCAAGGGCTGGTTCTCGAGCGGTCCGCGACCCGAATTCCTCAAGGCGGTGGCCGAAGCGGTGTGGACCGAGCGCCGCGTCACCATCCGCTACGATAGCTGGACGCAGATCAGCGAGCGCACGATCGAACCGCTCGGCCTCGTGCTCAAGGGCGGCATCTGGTACCTCGTGGCGCAGCGCGAAACCGGCATGCGCACCTACCGGCTGAGCCAGATCCAGGCGCTCACTCCGCTCGACGAGCATTTCGAGCGACCGCGCGACTTCGACCTGCCCCGGCACTGGCGCGAATCCACCGCCAGCTTCGAGCGCGAGATTTACATCGCCACCGCCCGCGTCCGCGCCACCAAGCGCGGCGTGGTGCGGCTCAAGGAGATCAGCCAGCCGGTGCGCGAGGAGATCGAGGCGCAGACGCTCGACTTCGACGAGGAGGGCTTCGCCACCTTCAACGTCCCGATCGAGGAGGAAACCTGGGCCGCCCGCGAGATCACCGCGGTGGGCGCCGAGGTTGTCGTCCTCGAACCGGCGACGCTGCGCGCCCGAATGGCCGACATCGCGCGCCGCTTTGCGAGCCTGTACGGCGTCTAGGCTGCAACGACCGCGGCCTTGCGAGCCGCGGCGATGGTGCGGCGCACGGCGGCGCTGTCGGTGATGGTGAGCTCGAACTCGCGCTCGAGATCGGTGCCGCCCATGCCGACGTCCGGATTGCGGAATGCCATGCGGCTGCCCGCCTTCGCGGGTGCAGAAAAGTGCAGCTCATCGGCCGCCGAGCGGCGCAGCACCTCGGCGACATTGCCCTCGTCGAGCCCGCCGCAGGCCATGATGACGATGCGGCCGGCGGCGGCGTCATGCGTGCGCTTGAGCACGTCGATACCGGCAAGCGCGGTGGCGTGCTGACCGCTGGTCAGCACCCGGTCGACGCCGCAGCGCACCAGCGCCTCGATCGCCTCCTCGGGATCGCGGGTCATGTCGAAGGCGCGGTGGCACGTGACCGTCATCGGTCGCGCAGCCTCGACCAGTTCGGTCATCCGCACCTCGTCGACACGGCCATCGGCGGTGAGGCAGCCGAAGACGACGCCCGGGACGCCGAGGTCGCGGCAGGCCCGAACATCGTCGAGCATGGTGAGGAATTCGAGCTCGGAGTAGAGGAAATCCCCTCCCCGTGGGCGGATGATCACATGGACCGGGATCATCGCCACCGCCAGGGTCTGCCTGATCACCCCAAGGCTCGGCGTCAGGCCGCCCTCGAGCAGGCTGGCGCAAAGCTCGACGCGGTCGGCGCCACCCGCCTGCGCCGCGGCGAAGCCGTCGATGCCTTCGACACAAATCTCGATAAGCGGATGGGCCATCACTCGACCTTGATCTCGGTGCGTTCGCCCGCGGTCACGGTCGCGTCGGCTTCCTTGTCTGGCGCATCGCCCTCGTACTCGACGCGGACGCGATAGTCGCCGGCAGGCAGCGTGCGCGTCGAGGTGGCGTCGTACACCCCGCTGAAGGTCGTACGGTTGCCCTGGATGTCGGGCTTGCCGCTCAGCACTTCGATCCACAACCCGCCGGGCGCGTCGATGAAGAGGACGCCGGCATCGAGCGGCACGCTGACGTCGGTGGCCTCGCCCGCCTTCACGGTGAAAGGCTGCTCGGCCTTGGCGACGTCGAAGGTCGCGACGGCGACATAGTCGCCCGGCATGAGGTCGAAAGCCGCCTCCGGCCCATAGGTGTAGCCGAAGCTCTTGCGATCGCCCTGGATGTCCTTCTTGGCGCCGAGGATTTCGGTGAAGACGTTGCCGTCCTCGACCTTCATGCCTTCGACGTAGAAGGAGTTGACCGTCACATGACCGACGCCGACGATGATGTCCTTGGTGACCCGCTCGCCGGCGGCAACGCTCACCGCGTCCTTGAGCTCGGCGGCGCCGATCGTCACGGTGATCTTGGTTTCGCCAGCCGGAACATAGGTCTTGAGCTCACCATAGAAGGTGGTGCTGTTGGCATCGGGGAACTCGAGGAACACCGCGGCATTGTTGTCCGGCTCCGCTCCCTCCGACGGGATCGGGCGGATCGTGATGTGCCCGGCATTGAGCATGAAGTCGGGCCGAGCGACCTCGCCCGCGGTGACGGTGACCGGTACGGTCACCGTGGCATAGTCGAGCTTGGCCGTGACGACGTAGTCGCCGGGCTCGACGTCGCCCTTGAAGGCGGTGCCGTACTCCGTGCGGACCCACTCGCCGGGCGTGCCGTCGGCATTGGGCTTGGCAAACTCCCAGACGATCCCATCATTGACCAGCGGGTCGTCGCCTTCGCTGAGATAGGCGACGGGTGCGAAATTGTATTCGACAGCCGGCTCTTCCACCGGCTCGTCCGGCTGCGGCGGCGGGGTGTCGTTGACGGCGACGTCGATGGCGTCCTTGAGGCCGCTCTCGTCATCGGCGCTGATGTAGGTGCCGCCGGTGTTGTCGGCGAGGCACTTGACCGCTGCGCCTTCCTCGTCGCTGAGACCGAAGCCCACGACATTGACGGTGAAGTCGATACCCGCGGCCTCAAGCTCGCTCGCCAGCGCGCAGGGGTCGGCCTCGCAGGTCTCGATGCCGTCGGTGATAAGCACGACGGTTGCCGCATCCTCGGTGTATTTGAGTTCCTCCGCGGCCTGCCGGACGGCGGCGCTGAGCGGGGTCTTGCCGCGCGGGTTGAGTGACATCGCCGCGCCGATGATGCGGTCGGCGGTGCCGGCCTCGGGCGGCACCATCAGCTCGATGTCGGTGCAGTCGCCCTTGGTGCGGTGTCCATAGGCCATGAAGCCAAGCTCGAGCTCCGCGGGCACGCCCGAAAGCACCTGGCTCAGCGTATCCCGTGCGATCTCAATGCGCGTCTTGCCGTCGATCTGGGCCCACATCGATCCCGATGCGTCGAGGATGACGATGGCGCGCGAACTGGCAAGCGCGGGAAGACTGAGGCCGATCAGTGCAAGCAGCACGGCGGCGAGACGGAGCATCAGACGCATGGGACCCTCAATAATGGAGTGTGCGGGTGCGCGAGAGGCACAGCCCGTGTTTCTTGTCGCGGGTTTCGCAGATCAGACCCGCATCTGACGACGAGCAGGTGAACCTGCCCAAAGTCGTGGTGTTGCCATAGGCGAAGACATTGTCGCCGCCGCAGCAGCCCTGCTCGCCGGGATTCTTGGTCAGCACCGCCGGCCCTTTCGGACCCAAAATGATGTTGACGTAGGTGGGGGCGATGCGATCGCAGCTGATCTCGGGACCACCATCAACCGGTTCGTAGACATCAGTGCCGCCCTCGGGCGTGTAGATGCAGCCGATATTCCCGGACGGCATCACGAAGGTGATCTGCCCGTTCGGCTGGGCAGTGAAGACCTGCTCCTTGGCGTAAGCCGGCAGAGCGGCCATCAGAATGGCCATCGTTGCAATGAAGAACAGACGCACCGAGCGAGCCCTCCCACGCCGTGCCTAGTCACCATCAGAGGATCGCAGCAACAATATGAAGCGCGGCTGAACGTCCGTCGGACATTTGAAGCCCCCTACGGCGTTAACCTTCGTTAACGCCGGCCGGCGCATTAACCATTCGTTCACTGTTCGGTCCGCGGTCAATCCCCAACGGAATCGATTTGCCCGCAATGCACACGCTCAAGGACTCTTTGCGGTGAATCCACGCCTCAGTATGGTTGGCCGATTCGGGCTCTCCGCGATGCCGAACGGCGCGGCGGATTCAGGTTTGGGACGCCAGCGTTCTCCGGCGGTTGTTGTACCTGCTCACATGCAGGTTTGGCGGTGACTTTTCCTCGGGGTGGCGCATGCGGCCGGACGGCTTCCGGAAACGACTGGGATTCGCACTTTGCGGTGCGGCATCCCTGACGCTTCTCACCGCCGCCCCAGCCCTCGCCCAGGGTCTCTCCTCGTCGTCGCTGATGAATGCGATCCCGCTGGCGATTGCCGTGGGCGCAGGCGCCTTCGCGCTGCTTGCGACGGCGGTGGTGCGGCGCATCATGCGCGAAGGCAAGCATGCCCAGCAGCGGTCGTCCGAGCAGGTCGCATCGCTGCGCGCCCTGGTCGATGACTACGAGGCGCTGCTTTCGAGCACGGGCGAAGTCACCATCGTCTGGTCCGGCCGCGCCACGCCGAAATTCTTCGGCCCGGCATCCTCGATCCTGCCGGCGGGGCGCCGCGTCGAGGGTGTCCTCGATTTCGCGTCGTGGCTGTCGCCGACCGATGCCGAAGCGCTGGCGCAGCGCGTCGCCGATCTGCGCGCCGGTGGGCAGGGCTTCGATCTGCTGTTCACCGCGCGCGACGGACGGCAAATGCGCGCCATGGGCTGGGCGCTCGGCGGGCGCATCGCGCTGCGCTTACGTCCCACCTTGTATCAACCGGGCGACAGGGTGCCCAATCGCGGCGACGATCTGGAGCGCGTCATCGGTACGCTGCCTGATCCGGTGGTGCTGTTCGGCCCTGGCGGCAAGGTCGTCTTCGCGAACGCTGCCTATCAAGCGCTCGCGCGCTCAACGCAAGGCACGCCCAGCGAGATCGCCGATGCGAACGGCCTCGAGCTCGTGTCCCTCGACCTGCCTGTCGGCAAGGCCGCATATCTGCGCGTCCGCCCCGGCACCGCGATCAGGACGGCACCGATCCCCGCACCTGCCCCCGATGGCCTCGCGCATCTGAGCGCCATCATCGATGCGCTGGCGACACCCATCGCCATCTTCAACGCCGGACGCGAACTGGTGCAGTGCAACCGCGCCTACGCACAGCTCTGGCGGCTCGACCCCAAATGGCTGCGGCAAGGCATGGACGAGCGCGCCATCCTCGACAAGCTCCGGACCGACGGCATGCTGCCCGCCGAACCGGACTACCAGGCCTGGCGCGCGCGACACCTGCAGAGCTACACGCTTAGGACGCCACGCGAGTCCGATCCCTGGCATCTGCCCGACGGACGCACTGTACAGGTGATCTCGGCACCCGCCGGTCCCAAGGGCGGCGTGATCTATGTGTTCGAGGACATCACCGACCAGCTCAAACTCAAGAGCCAGCACCGCACGCAGCTCGACGTGCAGCGCTCGACGCTCAATGCCCTCAACGAAGGCGTGGCAGTGTTCGGCACCAATGGCCGCCTGACGCTGGCCAATCCGCGCCTGTCGACATTGTGGAGACTGCCCACTAACCTCCTCGACACAAACCCGCATATCGACCAGATCGTCGAAGCGGTGGCGCGCGCCCTGCCCGAGGACGGCGCAATCCTGTGGCGCGACCTCAAGCGCAGCATTGTCGACCTCAACCCCACGCGCACCGACACGCATGGCCGCATCACCCGTGCAGACGGCAAGATGCTCGATTACGCCATTACGCGCCTCCCCGACGGGCAGACGATGATGACCTTCGTCGACGTTACCGAAAGCGCCAACTACCAGAACGTGCTCAAGGAGCGGAACGAGGCGCTGGTCACCGCCGACCGGCTCAAGGACGCGTTCGTCCAGAACGTCAGCTATGAACTCCGCTCGCCGCTCACCAACATCATCGGCTTTGCCGACCTGCTCGCCTCGGAAGCGGCGGGACCGCTGACCGACAAGCAGAAGAGCTATACTGACTATATCCGCGCTTCGAGCGTGACCCTTGGCGTGCTCATCGACAACATTCTCGACCTTGCGACGGTCGATGCCGGCATCGCCCAGATGCGGCCGGAGCCGCAGGACGTACCGGCGCTGATCGAGAAGGCAAAGGCCGGCCTCGCCGCGACCTTCCCCGATATCGACGGCGAAGAACCGCTCAACATCGAGATCGATATCCCCGAAGAGCTGCCGGTGCTCTATGCCGACGGCACGCGCATCGTGCAGATCCTCTACAATCTGCTGTCGACCGCGGCGCGCTTCACCGAGCCGGGCGGCAAGGTGCGGCTCAGCGTCATTCCGCGTGGCGAACGCATGATCTTCACCGTCGAGGATGACGGCACGCAGATGACCGACGAGATGCGCGCCGCGCTGAGCGACCGCAGCGACGCGGCCGCAACCTCGGCGCGCCAGCGCGGTGCGGGCCTCGGTCTCGCGATCGTCCGCTCATTCGTCCATCTTCATGGCGGCACGATCAGCGTCGAACGCCGCGAACCGCGCGGTTCGCGCGTCGTCGTGAGCCTGCCGCTCGCCGCCGCCCTCACGACCGCCGCCGAATAGCTCGCCCGGCGCAATCGGGAATGCTATCCACCCTGCATGGGGACGGAGCGAATCTTCCTTGCCGATGAGGCGGCCACCGCGGCACTGGGCGCCGAGCTGGCGGCGACGCTGAAACCCGGCGCGCTTGCGTTGCTTTCAGGCGGGCTCGGGGCCGGCAAGACGGCGCTGGCGCGCGCCATCGTCCGTACCCTGGTAGGCGATCCGGGGACGGATGTGCCCTCGCCCAGCTTCGCACTGGTGCAGCCCTACGACGCAAACGGCACGCCGCTGCTCCATGCCGATCTCTACCGTCTGCACGATCCACACGAGATCGACGAACTGGGACTGTTCGATCGTCCCGATGCCATCGTGCTGGTCGAATGGCCGGAGCGCGCACCGGACCTCGCGCAGCTTGCGACGATCGCCGTGACGCTGATGGTGCCCGCCGACGGCATCGGCCGGGTCGCGGAGGTGACGCGGTGAGCCGGCGCGGCCTCTACACCATCGCGCCGCACGGCCGTTTCCTCGACCTTCTCGCGGATCGTGTGCTCGACGGCAGGCTGCTTGGCGGCTGGGAGCGGAGCGGCCCGTTCTGGTTGAGCGATGTCACGATCATCCTGCCCACACGGCGCTCGCGCCTCGTGCTGGCGGAGCTTTTCGCCACGCGCCTCGGCGGCGCGGCTCTGCTGCCCGACATCCGCACCTTCGGCGGCGAGAGCGCCGAGGAAGAGCCGTTCCTGCCGCCGGTCGAGAGCGAGGCGCTGCCACCCGAAGCGAGCATACTGGAACGACGTCTTACACTCTCGCGTCTGGTGCGACAGTTCGCGCTGTCGGCCGACGGGTTCGCATCGCCGCCCAATGCCGCTGAAGTCCTGACACTCGCCGACTCATTCGGCCAGTTGATTGACGATCTCACCATCGAGGATGGAGACCTCACGAAGCTCGACCCGCTGATGGAGGGTAGCCTCGCCGAGAACTGGCAGGACGTGCTGAGATTTCTCGAGCCGGCGCTCGATGCCTGGCCGACGATTCTCGCCGAGCGCGGGCAGATCGATGGCGCCGAACGACGCAATCGCCAGCTCCGCAAGCAGGCGGCGACAGCGCCGCTGCTCTATGGCGAGCGCCCCGTCATCGCGGCCGGCTCCACCGGATCGATCGCCGCGACGGCGGAACTGCTCCGCGCCATCGCCAGCCTGCCGCGCGGGGCGATCGTTCTGCCGGGGCTCGACACGGCGCTGACACCGAAGCAGCACGAGATGCTGATCGAGGGCGCGAACACGCAGGGCCATCCGCAGTACGGCCTCGCCAAGCTGCTGCGCGCGCTCGGCGCCGGCATCGCAGATGTCGAAGAACTCGCGGGCCCGTCGCCGCGCACCGACATCGTGCGCCACGCGCTGGCGCCGACGGAGGAGACGGCGCGCTGGAGCAGCGCGCGTGCTGCGATCTCGGACAACCTCGGCGACGCGCTCCGGGAAGTCTCGATCATCGCAGCGCCGAACCTCGATCTGGAGGCGCGTGCCATCGCCCTCGCGGCGCGGCAGGCGGTGGCAGACGGGCGTTCGGTCGGCATCGTGTCGCGCGACCAGACACTGGCGCGGCGCGTCAGAGCCGAACTCGCGCGGCACGGCATTACGGTAGACGACCCGGCCGGCACGCCGCTGTTCCAGTCGTCGGCAGGGCGTCTCGCGCGGCAGGCGCTGGCGGTTGCCGTCAACAAGTATGCGCCCATCGATACAGTAGCACTGCTGCGCAACGGCGCCGTGACGATCGGGCTCGACCGGTTCGAGGTTCTGAAGCAGTCCAACCGGCTCGACCTCAAGCTGCGCGGGCAGCGGCCACGACAGGGCATCGACGGGCTCATCGCGCTGGCGAAGGAAGAGGACCAGGCACTTCCCGCCGTCCTCAATGCGCTTGGACGAGCGCTGGAGCCGCTCTGCCTCCTGCTCGAGCAGAGCCAGATCGACGCCCCGTCCTTCGCCCGCGCGCTCGACGCAGCGGTGACCGGGCTCATCGGCGGTGCGGAGCTCCCCGGAATTGTCGAGTTTCGGCTCTGGGCCCGAGCGCTCGCCGAAGTCAGTGATGGCGGCGCGTCGTTTCCGCCTGTCATCCTCGACTCCGTCCTCGCCGCGCTGATGGCGGGGGAGAAGGTGCAGCCGGACGAGCGGCGGCGCGACGACATTCACATCTGGGGCGAGCTCGAGGCGCGGCTGCAGAATCCGGACCTGATGATCCTTGCCGGGGTCAATGAGGATATCTGGCCGCCGGCGGCCGATCCGGGGCCATGGCTCAGCCGTGGGATGCGCATGGCGATCGGGCTCGAACCGCCGGAGCGGCAGCAGGGCCAGGCCGCCCACGATTTCGAGATGGCGCTCGGCAATGCCGAGGTCGTCATCGCCTTCGCCACGCGCATCGGCACCTCTCCCGCTCTCGCCTCGCGTCTCGTGCAGCGGCTCGATGCCTTTGTCGGCGACGCACATGCAAAGGCCCTTCGCGCGCGCGGCGCGCACTGGCTGGCCCAGGCGGCCGGCATCGACAGCGCCGGACGCCCGCAGCCGGCGAGGCGGCCGATGCCGCGACCGCCGGCGAAAGACCGGCCGCGCGAACTGAGCATCACCGAGGTCGAGCCGCTGATGCGCTCGCCCTACGACATTTATGCCAGGCGCGTGCTGCGGCTGCAGCGGCTCGACCCGCTCGGGACCCAGCCCGACGCCAAGGAACGCGGCTCGATGATCCACAAGGTGTTTGAGCGCTTCGTTGCCGAAGGCCTGAGTTTCCGCGGCGACGATGCGCTGCCGTCGTTGGAACGCATGGCGCGCGAGGAGTTTGCGGGGCTCGATGCGATCCAGGAGCGCCGGGAAATCTGGCTCAGGCGCTTCCGGCGCGCGGCGGAGATGTTCCTCGACTATGAGCGCGGCCGCACGGGCCTCGTTTCGTCGCGCACCGCCGAGATCAAGGGCCGCTGGATCTTCCCCTCCACCTTCGAGCTGGTGGGCAAGGCCGACCGCGTCGACCAGCTCAGCGACGGGACGCTCGAGATCATCGACTTCAAGACCGGTGGCATCCCCGGCTCCGCCGACATGAAGGACTTCGATGCGCCGCAATTGCTGCTCGAGGCGGCGATGGCGCGTGAGGGCGTATTCCCCGGTATCGCGAAGCGTGACAGCTCGGCGCTGACCTACATCAAGATCGGCCTTGGTCCAGCGGCGTTCCAGGTAACACCGTTCCGCCTGCGCAAGGGCATGACGCTGATGCAGGCGGTCGATGAGATCGTGCGGCGCCTGCAGGGGCACGTCGATGCGTTCCTGCTCAACGACCGGCTGCCGATGACGTCGCGCATCCGGCCGCGCGTCGTCACCGGGCGCAAATCGTTCCCCGGCGACTATGACCATCTGGCGCGCACCGATGAGTGGACCCTGACAGCGGGAGTGGACGATCCATGAGCCGCCGGCTGCTGCAGCCGATGCCGGAGGCGATCACGCGCAGCCAGCGCGAGGCCTCCAACCCGCGCGGCAGCGTGTGGGTGACGGCCAATGCCGGCTCCGGCAAGACCTACGTGCTCACCGCCCGCGTGCTGCGCCTCCTGCTGAGCGGCACGCGGCCCGAGGAAATTCTCTGCCTCACCTACACCAAGGCGGCGGCGGCCGAGATGCGCGGCCGTGTCGCCGAGCGCCTCGCACGATGGGCGCTGATGGACGATGCGGCGCTGCGCGACGATCTCGCCCAGCTTGAAGGCGAAGCACCGACCGCGGGGATGCTGTTGCGCGCCCGCTCGCTGTTTGCGCACGCGCTCGAAACGCCGGGCGGGCTCAAGATTCAGACCATCCACGCCTTCTGCGAGGCCGTGCTGCACCGCTTCCCCAAGGAAGCAGGCGTGCCGTTCGACTTCACGGTGATCGAGGATTTCGAGCGCGACGCCATGCTGATGGAAGCGCGTGAGAAGGTGCTCGCCGCTGGCCTCCGCGGCAGCGGCGAAGCGCTGGCGGTGGAGACTCTGTTCGGCCTCCTCAGCGACTTCCAGATCAGCACCGCAATCATCGAGACGCTCAACCAGCAGCGCGTTCTGCGCAAGGTGCTGGCCGATGTGCCGCGCGCCAAGCGCGAACTGCGAAAGCTCGCCGGCGATCCGCCTGGTATCGACGCGGTGCTGCACGACATGGCGCGCGGCTACACGCTCACTGCCGCCGACCACCGCGCGATCTTCGAGCTCGTGCGCCCCGACCCCGAAGGCGACGGCTTCGTCGACAAGCTTGCCTGGATCGAGCCAGGCCACGTCGATCTCGACGCATTGTACGACGCCTATCTGACGCAGACCTTCACCGCGCGAAAGACGCTCCTCAAGAAGGCGACCGCGGTACTGATTCCCGACATCGCGCAGAAGGTCGCCAACGAGGCACTGCGCCTCGAACTGATGCACAATGACCGCATGCGCGCCGAACTGGTGGAGCGCAGCGAGGCGATGCTCGACATCATCGCCGCGATCTCCAGCCACTACGAGCGCAACAAGCGAGCGCGCTCCCTGCTCGACTTCGACGACCTCGTCGAAAAGCTTGGCACGCTGCTCGACAATGAGAACCAGGGCATCTGGGTTCGCTACAAGCTCGACCAGCGGATCAGCCACATCCTCGTCGATGAGGGGCAAGACACCAATCCGCAACAGTGGGCGGTCATCACCTCGCTGATCGCCGAGTTCTTCTACGGCGAGAGTGCCGCCGACCGCCCGCGGACGCTGTTCGTGGTGGGTGACCAGAAGCAGTCCATCTTCTCGTTCCAGGGCGCCGATCCCGAGGTGTTCGTGAACCTCGGACGGCAGGTGCTGTTCACCGCGCGCAGCGTCAATTTTGCGATGTTGTCACTGAAGCTGCATTACAGTTTCCGCACGCTGCCGCATGTGCTGAGTGCCGTGGACAAGGTGTTCGCGCAGCCGGCATTGCACGATGGCGTGCTCGAGAGCGACTTCGTGCACGATACGGCGCGCGCCGAGGGCGGCGGCAGGGTGACGCTCTGGCCACCGGTCAAGGAAGTCGAGGAGGAGTTCGACCCCGACAACTGGCCGACCGAACCGCCGCCGGTGCAGACGCAGAGTGCGCAGCGCAAGGTCGCCGAGCGCATCGCACGGGAAATCCGCCGCTGGATCGACGACAGGCGCCCGCTCGGTCCGCGCGGCCGGCCTGTGACGGCGGACGACGTGCTCATTCTGGTCCAGGTGCGCAGCGTTCTTTTCCACGAGATCATCCGGGCGCTGATCCGCGAGGGCGTGCCGACGCCTGGTGCCGATCGGCTCGCGGTGACCACGCATATCGGCACGCTCGACCTGATGGCGCTGGGCGATGTGCTCAGCAACAGCGCCGACGATCTGCAGCTCGCCGCCCTGCTGCGCTCGCCGCTGTTCGACATCTCGGAAGAAGATCTGTTCGATCTCGCGCAACCCCGGGCCGAAAAGGAGCACTTGTGGGATGCGATGAAGCGTTCGACCCTGCTCTCGATCAGCGCGGCCCATCAGCAGCTCCGAGAGTGGCGCAGCCGCCTCGATTTCGGTCGCCCGTTCGATTTCTACAGCGACGTTCTCTACGCGCATGGCGGCCTGCGGAAGTTCCGCGCCCGCTTCGGTTCGGAGATCGACGATGTGGTCAGCGAGTTCCTCGAGCTCGCCCTCGCGCACGAGCAGTCTGAACAGCCGTCGCTCGCCGGCTTCCTCGCCGAGCTTCGCTCGCGCGATGTCACGATCAAGCGTGAGCTTGCCGATGAGGGTGCAGGGGTGCGCGTGATGACTGTGCATGGCGCAAAGGGGCTCGAGGCCCCTATCGTGATCCTCGCCGATGCCGCGAGCACGGAGGAAGGGCGCGACCGGCGCTCGATCTTCATGCAGGCTGCGCCCCCGCTCTTCATCCATGCATCGAGCAAGGCGATGCATGTGACGGAGACGCTGGAGCATCGGCAGGAGGCGGAGGATGCGCAGAAGGCCGAATACTGGCGCAAACTCTATGTCGCCATGACGCGCGCGGAAGACGAGCTCTATGTGACCGGCTATCTCACCAAGGCCCGCGAGGGCGTGGGGAGCTGGTACGAGGCGATCGAGCAGGGACTGCGCGACGAGGCGGAGGAGGTTGCCGACACCGACGGCAATGTCACGGCGCTTGTCTATCCGCGCGAGCGCCCCGCCGATGCGCCGGCGCGCCTGATGGACGTCGAGACACCCAGTGTCGGGGCGATCAGCCTGCCCGACCTGCCCAAATACAGGCTGCGTCGTATCGTCCGCCCGTCGCGCGCGGCCGACGATGCCGATCCGGCGCGCGTGCTCGAGACCAATGCGGAGCGTCTTGGCGATCCGCGCGACCCCGAAGCGGCACGCAAGGAAGGCATCGCGCTCCACGCGCTGCTGCAGCATCTGTCGCATATCGACAGGGCGCACTGGGACGCCGTTTCAGAGTGGGCGCTGCCGACGCTGCTGCCGGGCAGCAAGTCGCATGCCGCGATCCTCACGCGTGCGAAATCCATTCTGACGCGGCCCGAGCTTGCCCATCTCTACGGTCCGGACTCGCGCGGCGAGGTACCGATCCTCGCGCGCGGGATGCGCGGTACCACGCCTGTTACAATTGCCGGACGCATCGATAGGCTCGTGGTGAAACCCGGACGCGTGCTGATCGTTGACTACAAGTCCGATGCTCGCCCGCCAGGATCACCGGACGGCGTTCCAGCTGCATATCTGAGCCAGATGGGCCTCTATGCGCTGGTTGCACAGCAGCTTTTCCCCGGTCACTCTGTTGCGGCGGCTATCCTGTGGACGTCCTTGGAAACATTGATGGATTTGCCCGCAGCCAAGCTTCGCGAAACGGTGGCCAGCTTCACCGTGGGGTGATATGGATTGAAGCGTCGCTGGACTCTTCCTAGCTTTTGGATCACACACCCGCCACTTCGTAACTGAAGGCGATATCCCGAAGGGAAATTCCTCAACATGACCACTCACGTTTCCGACGCCAATTTTGGCGAGGAAGTACTTTCGTCCAAAGAACCCGTTCTCGTCGATTTCTGGGCTGAATGGTGCGGCCCGTGCCGCGCGATCGCGCCCGTTCTCGAAGAGCTGTCGTCCGAGCTGCAAGGCAAGGTGAAGATCGTCAAGCTGAACGTCGACGAGAACCCCTCGACCACGGTGAAGTACGGCGTGCGGTCGATCCCCACGATGATCCTCTACAAGGACGGCGAAGCCGTCGACATGAAGATCGGCGCGGGTACGCCCAAGGCCGGCCTCTCCAAGTGGCTCTCGAGCTACGCCGCCTGATCACAGCGACACTGTAGGCAATCAGAAACGCCGCCCGGTCCGTCCGGCGGCGTTTTTGCTTGTACGCGGGCGCGTGGGAGCCGCTTTTCCCGTCGCCGCCGTTGCGTGAAACGCCATCCCTTTCGCGGTTCGGCGACTCGCGTTAGCCTCCATCGCCAATCACCGATGGAGCGACGCATGGGGCTGCAGGTCAACGACGCGAATTTCTCGGCCGAGGTGCTGAGCGCGACCGAACCGGTGCTGGTGGATTTCTGGGCCGAATGGTGCCCGCCCTGCAAGGCGATGGATCCCATCCTCGACGACCTGTCGGTCGAGCTCGCCGGCAAGGTCAAGATCGTCAAGCTCGACGTTGAGACCAATCCCGGCATCGTGACGCAGTACAATGTGCGCGCCATGCCCACGCTCATCGTGTTCAAGGGCGGCGAACCCGTGGACATGAAAATCGGCGCCGGCCAGTCTCGCGTGCAACTGATCAAATGGCTCGACAGCCACGCTGCATGAGGCGGTTTGACCGATAGCGCGCGGGCGTGTAGCCCAGCGCGCAGGATTTTCGCCCGGAGCCACCATGTCCAGCCGTCTTCAGCGCGTCCAGGCCCGCATGGCCCAGACCAATACCGACCTTCTGGTGGTCGGCCCCTCGAGCCATCTCGTCTGGCTGCTGGGTCTGTCGCCGCACGGCGACGAACGCCCGGTGATGCTGATTGCGACGCGCGACAAGGCAGCGATCCTGATGCCGGCGCTCAATGCCGACAGCCAGCGTGGCCTCACCGACTTGCCGTTCTACACGTGGAGCGATGCCGAGGGGCCGAATGTGGCGCTCGCGAACCTCCTCGCCGATCTCGGTGCGACGGGCGAGAGCCTCAGCGTCGCCCTCGACGAGACAATGCGAGCCGATTTCGCCCTGCTGCTGCTCGGCGCGCTGAAATCGCCCCGCCACGGCTTCCTCAACGACACGCTGAGCTTCCTGCGCGCGCAGAAGGACGGTGCCGAGTTCGACCTGCTGAAGGGCGCGGCCCGCATCGATGACGCGGCGATGACGGCGGCCTTCGCATTCCTCAAGCCCGGCATGAGCGAGCTCGAGGTCGACGCCTTCATTCGCGATTTCTTCCGCCAGCACGGCGCGCGTCCCGAGTTCACGATCATCGGCTTCGGCGAGAACGGCGCCTTCCCGCACCACCACAGCTCCGAGCGCGTGCTCAAGGCGAACGACACGGTGCTCATCGACATCGGCTGCCGCATCAATGGCTACCCTTCGGACATGACGCGCGTCGGCACCGTCGGCCAGGCGCCTGAGGGCTTCGACGACGTCCACGCCGTGGTCGAGCGGGCCGTGCAGGCGGCGCTCGCCGCGGTCCGCCCCGGCGTGCGCGCCAGCGAGATCGACGCCGCGGCGCGCGGCGTGATCAGTGCTGCCGGCTATGGTCCGAACTTCCTCCACCGCACCGGACACGGCCTCGGCATCGACGTGCACGAGCCACCCTACATCACCGCTACGAGCGAGACGATCCTCGAAGAAGGGCACGTGTTCTCGATCGAGCCGGGCATCTACCTTGCGGGCCGCTTCGGTGTCCGCCTCGAGGACATCGTGTTCGTCGGCGAGGACGGGCCAGTCGTCCTGTCAGACCTGTCGCGGGCTGCTTTCCGCCGATAGCCGGCGCACTGGCGCGGCGCGCGGGAAGCGTTCTACAGTCGCTCCGAAAAGGGGAGACTGCATGCGCGACGACCAACTCATGGCCAAGCCGTTCCATCTCGACGGCGCGGCCATCGCCTGGGTACGCGAGACGCTCAAGCGGCTGACACCGGACGAAAAGATCCGACAGCTCTTCAATCTGCGCATCGGCGGCAACGAACCCGAAATGCTGAAGGCAGCGCAAGCCTTCCGCCCGGGCAGTATCACGCGCATGCCGGGCCCCGACTGGACCGCCGAACGGCACATCATCGCCGAGTTCAACGCGTCTGCGCCCGTGCCGCTGCTGGTTTCCGCCGACCTCGAGGGCAGTCGGATGAGCATTCCCGGCGGCGGCGAGTTTCCCAATCCGCTGGCGCTTGCCGCCATTGACGATGTCGAATTCACCACCGCCGTGTCCGAGGCGATGGCGCGCGAAGCGCGGCAGGTTGGCCTCAACTGGTCGTTCACGCCGGTGCTCGACATCAACGCCAAATTCAAAAGCGCCATCGTCGCGACGCGCGGCTTCGGCAGCAATGTCGACACCATCGAACGGCACGCCCTCGCGCAGATCCGCGCCTTCCAGAAGCTGGGCATTGCGTCGGCCATCAAGCACTGGCCGGGCGAAGGCTTCGACGACCGGGACCAGCATCTGGTGACGACCGTGAACCCGCTCTCGATGGCGGAGTGGGAGGCGCATTTCGGCCGGCTCTATCGCGCCGGCATCGAGGCCGGTGCGATGAGCGTGATGTCGGCACATATCGCCCTCCCCGCCTTCATCCGGCAGCACAATCCGGATGCGGGTGTCGAAGCGTACAGGCCGGCCTCGATCAGCCGCGACCTCAATGAGAGGCTGCTGCGCCAGCAGCTCGGCTTCAACGGCCTCATCGTTTCCGACGCCACCGGCATGGCCGGCCTCAAGGCGTGGTCGACGCGTGCCGATTATCTGCCCGAACTGGTTGCTGCCGGCTGCGATGTGATCCTGTTCGCCGATGACGCGGAGCGCGACTACGGCTTCGTCGCGGCCGCGCTCGAAGACGGAAGGCTGAGCTGGGAGCGGGTTGACGACGCGGTGACCCGGCAGCTCGCGCTCAAGGCCGCGCTCAGCCTCCACAAGCCGACGCCGATGCCGGCTGTCGACGTTGCAGCAAACCGGCAGCTCGCTGAAGACGCCGCGCGCCGCGCGCCGACGCTGGTCAAGGACACGCAGGCGCTGCTGCCGCTCGATCCCGAGACGCACAGGCGCGTGCTGGTGTTCTCGACCGGCATCGTCTTCCCCTTCATCCCGCACCCGGTGCCTTTCGCTCTACCCGAAATGCTCAGGCAGAACGGCTTCGAGGTGACGACGGCCGACAACGGGATGTGGGTGAACCCCACGGACTACGACCTTGTGCTGTATCTGTTCGGCGAAGAGACGCTGCTCACGCGGGGTCACATCTTCCTCGACTGGCTGCGGCTCAACGGCGATTTCATCACCGCCATGCAGCGCTACTGGACCGACGTTCCAACACTGATGATCTCGTTCGGCTACCCGTACTATCTCTACGACGCGCCGCGCGCTCCAACCTATATCAACGCGTACTCGACAACCGACACGATGCAGCGCGCCGTGGTCGAGGCACTGCTCGGCAAGCACGAGTGGAACACCAACTCGCCGGTCGATCCGTTCGCGGGAGACGAGCAGGCGCGGTATTGAGCCTCACTCCGGGGGCGTGCCGTTCTTGTCGAGCACGTAGCCGCCCAGATACAGCGAACCGCAGATGACGACGCGAGCGCCCTCCACCTTGGCCGCCTCGTCGATCGCTTGGCCGAGCGCGCGATAGGCGCGCGCATCGAACCCCGCCCCCCTTGCTTCCGAGGCGATGTAGCCCGCCTTGTGGGCGTTCTCCTCGCCGGGGATAGTCAGCGTCAGCACCATTGGGCGCATCGGCTTGAACGGTTCGAGGAAGTCGCGTGGTTCGCGCGTGTTCATCATCCCCAGAATCAGCACCAGCGGCCTGGGGCGCGCCCGGTTCATCTCCTCGATCGAGCGAGCCAGCGCGGCGGCGCCATGCGCATTGTGCGCACCGTCGAGCCACAGCTCGGAAGCCGCCGGCAGGCGGTCGCGCAGCTTGCCCTTGAGCGCCTGGATGCGACCGGGCCAGACCACGCTCCGCAGCCCCTTGGCGATCTGCGCCTCGCTCACCGGCAGCTTGAAGTGGCGGACAGCCGCGACAGCGAGCGCCGCATTGTCGAACTGGTGGTGCCCCACCAGCGCCGGCGGCGGCAGGTCGAGGAGACCCGCTTCGTCCTGGTAGATCAGCCGGCCATCCTGGGGATAGCCGTCATAGTCGCGGCCCTGGACGAAGGGCGCGACGCGCAGCTTTGCGGCGGCACGTTCTATGGCCTCGAGCCCTTCGTCGCGCTGGCGTCCGATCACGGCCGCCGCGCCGCGCTTCAGGATACCCGCCTTGTGCGAGGCGATCTCGGCGACGGTGTAGCCGAGCCATTTCTGGTGGTCGAAATCGACGGGGGTGATGATCACGCCGAGCGGATGGTCGATGACATTGGTCGAGTCGAAATCGCCGCCAAGCCCCACTTCGAGCAGCAGATAGTCCGCCGGCGTTTCGGCAAACAGCTTCAGTGCCGCCGTCGTTGTGATCTCGAACTGGGTGATGGCATTGCCACCGTTGATCCGCTCGACCTCCTCCAGCGCATCGTTGATGCGACGGGTCGAGACCAGCTTGCCGGCGAGCCGGATGCGTTCGTTGAAGCGCACCAGATGCGGCGAGGTGTAGACGTGGACGCGCTTGCCCGCCGCCTCGAGCATGGCCCGCAGATAGGCGATGGTCGAACCCTTGGCGTTGGTGCCGGCGACATGGATCACCGGCGGCAGCCGCTGCTCGGGATTGCCGAGCTTGTCGAGCAGGCGCCGCTCACGCGCCAGATCGAGGTCCATAAATCTGGGATAGAGCGTCGTCAGACGCTTGAGGATCGCATCGGTGCGGGACATCAGGACACCGGAGAGGGACGCGATGCCCTCATACAGGATTCGGCAGCGGCCGCGCTACTCCGATGCCGCCTGCGCGACCGACGCATCGAGATCGTCGTCATTGGCGACCTGCGGCAGGGGCTGCTTGGGCGGCGCCTCGCTCAAGCCCGCCGGCGACGCCGCGCCGGTGAACATGGCGATCAGCGAGCCGATGGTGGAGCGGAGGTTGTGGCGGTGGACGACCATATCCACCATGCCATGCTCGTAGAGATATTCCGAACGCTGGAAACCCTTGGGCAGCTTTTCGCGGATCGTCTGCTCGATGACGCGCGGGCCGGCAAAGCAGATCAGCGCGCCGGGCTCGGCGATATGCACATCCCCAAGCATGGCGTAGGAGGCGGTGACGCCGCCGGTGGTGGGGTTGGTGAACACCACGATGAAGGGCAGCCCGGCATCGCGGAGGCGCAGCACGGCAACCGTGGTGCGCGGCATCTGCATCAGCGAGAGGATGCCTTCCTGCATGCGGGCGCCGCCCGAGGAGGCGAACAGAATGAACGGCGTCTTGGTGTCGGCGGCCTTTTCGAGCCCGGTGATCACGGCCGAACCGGCGGCCATGCCGAGCGAGCCGGCCATGAAGTCGAAATCCTGCACCGCGACCGTCACGGGCTGCTGGTAGAGCTTGCCGGTCGCCACCAGCACGGCGTCTTCCATGCCGGTCTTCACCCGCATATCCCGGAGCCGGTCCGTGTAGCGCTTCTGGTCGCGGAACTTCAACGGATCGGTCGGCACCGTCGGCAGCGGCACGAGATCGTATTTGCTGTCGTCGAGGAAGGCGGCCAGCCGGTCATTGGCCTTGATCTTCATGTGGTGGCCGGAGCCCGGCACCACCCACTGGTTCGCCTCGAGATCGCGATAAAACACCATCTCGCCCGACTCGGGGTCCTTGACCCAGAGGTTTTCCGGCGTTTCGCGCTTGTTCAGAAACGACCGGATTTTCGGGGGAAGAACGTTGTCGATCCAGCTCATGACGATCCCTTCGAGGCGATTGCGGCCCGTCTAAGAGGCGATTGTGGCAATATAGGCGCGGGCCGTGCGTCGCGCAAATCAGGCGCGGGCCCGGCGCACACCCGAAGCGAGGCCGCTGACCAGCGTCGTGACCGCCGCAACCGTGCCGGCGGTCGCCTTTCCGTCAACGAGCGAGCCGAGCACGGCGTTGCAGATCGCCGTGCCGACCACCACGCCGTCGGCGTCGCGGCCGATGATCGCCGCGTCATCGGCCGTCTTGATGCCGAAACCAACGGCCACCGGCAGTTCGGTGTGCGACTTGATCCGCTTGACCGCATCGCCCACCGCCGCGTGCGACTTGATCGCCGCGCCGGTGATGCCGGTCATCGAGACATAGTAAACGAAGCCTGACGTGTTCTTGAGGATTACCGGCAGGCGGCGGTCGTCGGTGGTGGGCGTTGCAAGGCGGATGAAGTTCAGCCCGGCCTTGAGCGCCGGAACGCAGAGCTCCTCATCCTCCTCCGCCGGCAGGTCGACGATGATGAGCCCGTCGACACCCGCCGCGAGCGCGTCGGCGATGAAGCGGTCGACGCCGTGGATATAGGTCGGGTTGTAGTAGCCCATCAGCAGGATCGGCGTCGTGCTGTCGGCCGTCCGGAAGTCGGCGACCATCGCCAGCGTCTTGTTGAGCGTCTGGCCTGCCGCGAGGGCGCGCTGCCCTGCCGCCTGCACGCCTGGCCCGTCCGCCATCGGGTCGGAGAACGGCATTCCAAGCTCGATGAAGTCGGCCCCTGCCGCGGGCAGCGCCTTGAGGATGGCGGTCGACGTCGCTGGATCGGGGTCGCCGGCCATGGTGAAGATGCCGAGGGCAGGACGGTTTTCGCGCGCGCAGGCGGCGAAGCGATCGGCAAAGCGCGTGGTCATTCGATCATCCCCAGCATGCGGCCGACGGTTTCGACGTCCTTGTCGCCGCGGCCGGAGAGGCACATCACGATGACCTGATCCTTGGCCATTGTCGGCGCCAGCTTGATCACCTGCGCCATCGCATGGGCGCTTTCGAGGGCGGGGATGATGCCTTCGATGGCGGTGAGGAGCTGGAACGCCTCGACCGCTTCGGCGTCGGTGATGGGCACGTAGTTGACGCGCTTCATGTCGTGGAGGAATGCGTGTTCCGGCCCGACGCCGGGATAGTCGAGGCCGGCAGAGATGGAATGGCCTTCCAGGATTTGCCCGTCGGCATCCTGCAGGAGATAGGTACGGTTGCCGTGCAGGACGCCGGGGCGGCCGCCTGTCATTGAGGCAGCATGACCGTTCTCGACATCGATGCCGTGGCCGCCAGCCTCGGCGCCATAGATGGCGACGCTGGGCTCATCGATGAAATCGTAGAACGTCCCGATGGCATTGGAGCCGCCGCCGACGCAGGCGACCAGCGCGTCGGGCAGCCGCCCCTCGGCGTCCATGACCTGCGTGCGGATCTCCTCGCCGATGATCTTCTGGAAGTCGCGCACCATCGCCGGATAGGGATGCGGACCCGCGGCGGTACCGATCAGGTAGTAGGTCGTGTCGACATTGGTGACCCAGTCGCGCAACGCCTCGTTCATGGCGTCCTTGAGCGTGCCGGCGCCGGCCGTCACGGGCCGCACCTCGGCACCCAGCATCTTCATGCGCAGTACATTGGGCCACTGCCGCTTGACGTCGGTGGCGCCCATGAACACCACGCAAGGCAGGTTGAACTTGGCGCACACGGTCGCGGTGGCGACGCCGTGCTGCCCGGCGCCCGTTTCGGCAATGATGCGCGTCTTGCCCATGCGGCGGGCCAGCAGGATCTGACCCAGCGTATTGTTGATCTTGTGCGAGCCGGTATGGTTGAGCTCTTCGCGCTTCAGATAGACCTTCGCCCCGCCCAGGTGCGCGGTCAGCCGTTCGGCGAAATAGAGCGGCGACGGGCGACCGGCATAATGGGTACGCAGGTCTGCCATTTCGGCGGCAAACTCAGGATCGGTCTTGGCGTGGTCGTAGGCCGCCTCGAGATCGCGGATCAGCGGCATCAGGGTTTCGGCAACGTAGCGCCCGCCAAAGATGCCGAAGCGGCCATCCTCATCGGGGCCGTTGCGCAGTGAATTGGCCCCACTCAGTGGCACGACGCTTACTCCCTCAGGCGGAAGCCGCTCTCGCCTTCTCGATGAAGGCGCGGACCAGTCCCGCATCCTTGACGCCTGGCGCCTTCTCGACGCCCGACGAGACATCGACGCCCATCGGGCCGACCGCCTTGATGGCGGCGGCGACGGTGTCGGGCGTCAGGCCTCCCGAAAGCATGAAGCCCAGCGACGGGTCAAGCGCCTTGAGCAGCGCCCAGTCGAAGGTATCGCCCAGACCGCCCGGCCGATCGGCGCCCTTGGGTGGCTTGGCGTCGAGCAGGATGCGGTCGGCGCACTCGGCGTAGGCCGCGACATGCGCCACGTCCTCGGCCGAGCCGATCGGGCAGGCCTTGATGATGGCGATGCCGGCCTCGTCGCGGATGGCTTCGACGCGATGCGGCGTTTCGGGTCCGTGGAGCTGGATCCAGTCGGGCCCGAGCGCGGCGACCTGCGCCACCAGCGTATTGTCGGGATTGACCAGCAGCACGCAGCTTTCGACGCGGCCACGCGCCATCGAGATCAGCTCGGCGATGGGGTCGAGCTCGAGATGCCGCGGCGAGCGCGGGAAGTGCACGAAGCCCACAATGTCGGCGCCGGCATCGACCGCCGCATCGAGGATGGCTTCGTTCTTGACGCCACAGATTTTGATGAGCACGGGGTCGGCCATCGCTTACGGCTTTGCCAGGTCGTCGACGGTGAGCGAGGGGCGGCGGATGGCGTTCATCTCGCGGTTGAGCCGCTCGGCCTCGCGCTTATAGGCACGCTCGTCACGACGATGCGGTGCCTGCGCGAACCAGGTGGCGATGCCGCCTAGCAGCACGCCGATGAGCAGCACCGCGAACAGCACGAGGAACAGCGGCACACCCACACCCGGCGTGGTCAGCGCTTCGGAGGGCACCAGCGGATTGAAATTGACGACCACGAGCTGCCGGTTGGCGAGTGAGAAAACAATCATCACCAGGCAGAGCGGCACCAGCACAACCCAACCAACAATGCGTCTGATCATGCGGTTACGTTCCGGATCCCCGGCCGAAGCAAGTTACGCACCGTATGTCCGGCGCTATGCCTTGTTGAGCCGTTCACGGATCTCCTTGCCGGCCTTGAACTGCGGCACATACTTCTCGCCGACCTCGACCTGCTCGCCGGTGCGCGGGTTGCGCCCCACGCGGGCCGGGCGGTTCTTGACGGCGAAGGCGCCGAAGCCACGAAGCTCGACGCGGTCGCCACGGGCCATCGCATTGCCAACCTCATCGAGGATGGCGTTGACGATGTTCTCGACGTCGCGCTGAAACAGATGCGGGTTCTCGCTCGCAAGCTTCTCGACCAGTTCAGACTTGATCATCTCGCCCCCGGGCGGTTGTGGTCGCGACGGTAAAGGATAATCAGTGTTCCTTAGTCAGCGGGCAACCTGCCAAAGCGAAACCAGCCCGTCAAGCAGAACGGGCCCTTCGGCCGGCAGTCCCATTGCCGCACGGGCCTGTCCGCCCAGCCACTTCCCCCAATTGGCGTAGGGCGGCTGCGCCTGCGGATACCAGGTGACGACCGGCAGGTCGGGCTTGATGGATTTGTTGGCCTCGAGCCAGGCGATGGCTTCCGCCTCGCCGCCGACTTCGTCGACAAGCCCGCTCGCGATCCCCTGATTGCCGGTGACGATGCGCCCGTCGGCCAGCGGCAGGACCTCGGCGCGCGTCATGCCGCGGCGCTCGGCCACAACATCGACAAACCAGGAGAACGAGTCGTCCACCAGAGCCTGCAGCGAGGCCCGCACCTCGTCCGACATCGGCTCGTCGATGTCGGGCTCGGCCTTGAGCGGCCCCGACGCGACCTTGTCGAGATCGACGCCGATCGTGTGCATGAGCTTACTGGCATCGGTGGTCTGGAACAGCACGCCGATCGAGCCGACGATCGACAGGCGCCGCACGAAGATGCGGTCCGACGCGATCGCGGCCATATAGGCGGCCGACGCCCCCAGTTCCTTCACATAGGCGACGACCGGCTTCTTGGCGCGCAGCTTGCCGATGGCGTCGTAGAGCTCCTCGCCGCCGGCGGTGGTGCCGCCTGGCGAATTGATGGCGATCACCACTGCCTTTACGTCGGGGCTGTCGCCGATCCTCTTGAGCGCAGCCAGGCGCAGCGGATCGGATGCAATGGTCCCGTCAATCTCGATCCGCGCGATGGTGTCGCCGGAGATGCCGTTCTCGGTCGCGAAGCGCGCCGTCCCGGCAAGCACCGCAATCACCAGCGCGATGAACGCAAGCATGCGCCAGCGAAACCGCGACCGCCTGAGCTGGCTCGCCGCGGGTATGGCGTGCGACGGATCGACGATCGGATCGGACATGAAACGGCCTCTGGCAACTGCGCCGGGCTTACCACGCCCGGCGGGATGCTCCAACTACAGCCGCCGCACCATCAGCCGGGCCTCCGGCTCGTAGGACAGCAGCTTGGGGAACAGTTCGGGGATGTCGGCGACCGCGAACTCGTGCTTTTCCCAGTACGGCACGCTGCCGTTCACGGCGACGAGGCTCATGGTGGGGAAGCCGTGGGCGCGGGCGTGCTTGGCGAGCGCGTTGGTGATGTAGCTCGCGGCGCCCACTCGACGGGCGACCGGCAGCAAGGCGAGGTCGTGGATGTAGTAGGTGTCGGCGCCCTCAGGAAGCTCACCGAGCAGACTGTTGAGCCGCGGCAGCGTGCCCATGGTCCAGGGATGGCTCAGCACGTAGCCGGCAGGGCGCTCGTTCACTTCCAGCAGGTAGGAACCGAAATGGTAGAGGCGCTGGCGCTCGGCGAGCACGTCGGGAGATTCGAAGAAATCGGGGTGAACGACCCCGGCGATCTGGACGACATCGTCGAGATCGTAGCCGGTCATGGCGCGCCAGGCGACGCCCGGTAGCTTCATCGCATCCCCCAAAAACAAGGCCCGCACCGTTAGGCGCGGGCCCCAAATCCGTCAACTGTGCCGACCCGGCGATATCCCCGCCTGCGGGGATGCCGCTATCGGGTCACTTCTTCTCGCGATCCTTGAGCGCGGCGCCCAGGATGTCGCCGAGCGAGGCGCCCGAGTCCGACGAACCGTAGGCGGCAACGGCTTCCTTCTCCTCGGCGATTTCCAACGCCTTGATGGAGAGGGCGATCTTGCCGGTCTTGCGGTCGTACTGGGTGACGCGCGCGTCGACCTTCTCGCCCTTGGAGAAACGCTCCGGACGCTGGTCGTTGCGGTCGCGGCTGAGATCGGCGCGGCGGATGAACGCTGTCATCTCGCTGCCCTCGATCTTGACCTCGATGCCACCATCGTTGACCTCGGTCACGATGCCGGTGACGACCGAACCCTTGCGCAGGCCTTCGCCCGAAGAGTCCTTCTCGTCGCCGGTGGCGAGCTGCTTGATGCCGAGCGAGATCCGCTCCTTCTCGACATCGACGTCGAGCACCTTGGCCGAGACGATATCGCCACGGTTGTACTCGTCGAGCGCCTGCTCGCCCGGCTTCTGCCAGTCGAGATCGGAGAGGTGGACCATGCCGTCCACGTCGCCTTCGAGACCGATGAACAGGCCGAACTCGGTCTTGTTCTTGACTTCGCCCTCGATGGTCGAGCCGATCGGGAACTTGTCCGCGAAGGTCTCCCACGGATTGGCGAGGGTCTGCTTGAGGCCCAGCGAGATACGGCGCTTGTCGGGGTCGACCTCGAGCACCATCACTTCCACTTCCTGCGACGTGGAGACGATCTTGCCGGGGTGGACGTTCTTCTTGGTCCACGACATTTCCGAAACGTGGATCAAGCCTTCGATGCCCGGCTCCAGCTCGACGAACGCACCGTAGTCGGTGATGTTGGTGACGCGGCCGGTGAACTTGGCGCCCACCGGGTACTTCGCCTCGATGCCTTCCCACGGGTCGGCCTGGAGCTGCTTCATGCCCAGGCTGATGCGGTGGCTCTCGTGGTTGATGCGGATGATCTGGACCTTGATGGTCTCACCGATCGAGAGCACCTCGGACGGATGGTTGACGCGGCGCCACGCAATGTCGGTGACGTGCAGCAGGCCGTCGATGCCGCCCAGGTCCACGAACGCACCGTAGTCGGTGATGTTCTTGACCACGCCGTCGACGATCTGGCCTTCCTCGAGCTGCTGGACGATCTCCGAGCGCTGCTCGGCACGGCTCTCTTCGAGAATCGCGCGGCGCGACACGACGATATTGCCGCGGCGCTTGTCCATCTTGAGGATCTGGAAGGGCTGCGGGACGTTCATCAGCGGGCCGATGTCGCGGATCGGACGGATGTCCACCTGCGAGCGCGGCAGGAACGCCACGGCGCCTTCGAGGTCGACGGTGAAGCCACCCTTGACCTGGTTGAAGATGATGCCTTCGACGCGCTGATTGGCGTTGTAAAGCTCTTCGAGCTTGACCCAGCTCTCTTCGCGGCGGGCCTTCTCGCGGCTCAACACCGCTTCGCCCATGGCGTTCTCGACGCGGTCGACATAGACCTCGACTTCCGAGCCCACCTTGATGGTGCCGTCACGGCCGGCAGCGCCGAATTCCTTGAGCGCGATGCGCCCTTCGGTTTTGAGACCGACGTCGATGATCGCCAGATCCTTTTCGATCGCGACCACGATCCCCTTGACCACGGCGCCTTCGACGGCGTCGTTGTCCATGAACGAGTCCATCAGGAGCGACTCGAAATCTTCTTTCTCGGCAGTTTGAATAGCCAAACTCTTCTCCACTGCGACCGGTGGCTGGTGTTGAGCTGGCCCGGCTCTACCGCTCAAGCAAAAGCGGTCCGGTGCGCGAAAGCGCGAGCCAGCGATGTGATGGTAGTTTCCGGAGCCGGACCTTAAGCGATGACGAAGGGGGAAGCGGAGGAAGGTTGGATTAAGCCCCTTTCGAGGCTGCCTTCCCGGCCATGACCCCGTCGACAATGGCGACGGCTGCGCGGAGTGCGGCCTCTATATCCAAGCGCGTGGTGTCCAGCAAGTGGGCATCCGCGGCCTTGTAGAAGCCGCCATGCGGGTTGGCGCGGTCCCGCGCGTCCCGTTCCTCTATCTGGTGATAGAGGGCGTAGCGGTCAACCGGCAGGCCTTTTGCCTCGAACTGCCGGGCCCGGCGCTCCATGCGCGCCTTGGAATCGGCCTCGATGAACAGCTTCACGTCGGCATCGGGGCAGACCACGGTGCCGATATCGCGTCCGTCGAGCACGGCGCCGCCCGGCTGGCGGGCGAAATCGCGCTGATACTGCCGCATCGCCTGCCGGACGTCGCCGATCACCGCCACTTTGCTGGCAAGCACGCTCGCCTCGGCGCTGGTCAGCGCCTCGAGATCGGTGAGATGGGCCGCATCGAGCGCCCGGGCGGCGGCAATGGCCCGCGCTTCGAATTGCGGCGTATCGGCAGCGTCCCTCACCGCCAGCCCCACCGCCCGGTAGAGCAGGCCGGTATCCAGGTGCGGCAGGCCATAATGCCGCGCCAGTCCCTGCGCGAGCGTGCCCTTCCCCGAAGCGGCCGGTCCGTCGACGGCGATGATCATGCTGCCGAGGAACCGCATTTGATGTATGCCGGTCAAGCCGGCCGCACGCATTTCCCAGCCTTCGTTCGAGGCATGCGCCAGACGCCGGAGAGAGCCCCGCAAAACCCACCGTTTTTGCGTTTGACAGGGGCAGACTTTGGCCCTAACCGGACGAACCCGAGCGGGCGGCCCCGCGTTTCAGCTTCAAAGAGGAAGTCAGCCTTGGCCAATCAAGACCGCGGCACCAAGCGGGAAGACCCCGATACCGGCAAGAAGTTCTACGATCTTAACCGGGATCCGATCGTCTCCCCGTACACCGGAAAGTCCTATCCGCGCTCCTATTTCGAGCAGAATGTCGTGTCGACCCGCAAGGTTGGCCGTGACGAGGACGAGACCGAGGAAGAAGAAGTCGAGGTCGAGGAAGTGACCGCGGCCTCGTCGGACGAGCCCGAAGTCATCTCGCTCGAAGACGCCGACGCCGAAGAGGCAGGCGAGGAGAGCGGCGAAGAGATCCCCGATATCGAGGATGCCGAGGATGTCGAAGACATCGGCGAAGACGACGCCGACACCTTCCTTGAGGAAGACGAAGAGGAAGAGGGCGACCTCGACTTCGACGTGGGCGGCGGCGACGAGCGCTAAATTGCCGCTTGCGTCCTCAGGGACGCTCGACTAGACAACACCCGCGCCGCGACGGGCAACCGCCGCAGCGTTCCCAAGACTACCACAGGCATCGTGGGGCCATAGCTCAGTTGGGAGAGCGTCTGAATGGCATTCAGAAGGTCGTCGGTTCGATTCCGATTGGCTCCACCAGCCTCTTACACAGCGACCAGGCTAGACCTCACAAAGGCCCAGGCGGAGCACCGGGCCTGTGTGCGCATGCCCATTCGTGGGCGCGGGTGCGTCCCGGGCCATGGGTTCGCGGCCGTGATGTCTCTCAGCGCCGGAAGGCTTGAGCGGCCGGCTACGATCGCAACGCGCGCAGCGAAGCTTCCGTCGATTGGGTAGGCATGTATTCGAGCCCAACCATGCCGCGATAGCCGTTGTCGGTGAGCCATTGCAGCCGCCGCCGCCAGTCCATCGTCCCGCTGCCCGGCTCATGCCTCCCCGGGGCATCGGCAAGGTGCACGTGCGCGACGCGATCGAGTCGGCCCTTGAGCACTTCGGCAACGTCTTCGCCCATCACCGCCGAGTGGTAGATGTCGTAGATCAGCCTGATCTCGGGGCGGTTCACCTCGTCAATGATGTCCAGCCCTTCCACGGTCGAGGGCAGAAAGTAGCCCGCATGGTCCACGCGGGTGTTGAGCGGCTCGACCATCAGCACGACACCCGACCCCTTGAGCACGTCGGCGCCGCGGGCGAGGCATGCAACCAGTGCGGCGCGCTGCTCCTCGCGACTGCGACCCTGCAGATCGGCCCCCGCTTGGGCGATCAGAGCGGGCGCGCCGAGCTTGCGGGCGATGTCGATCGATCGCTTCAACCCGTCCAGGAACGCGTCGTGCTGCGCCGGGTCGGTGAGCGGCACCATCGGCTCGGCCACCATACCGGTCACCGCAATGCCGGTCTCGCGCACGGCGGCGAGTATCGCGTCGATGTCCTTGTTGGTCCACAGCCAGAACTCGATTCCATCGAGCCCCGCCTTGTGGGCAGCGCGAACACGCTCGGGGAAATCGCCGACTTCTGCGAACAGCCACTCGATGCAGGCGGAGTACTTCATGACGTCCCTCATTTCCGATAGTCGATGATGACCTGGAGCACGTCGGGCGCGCCTTGGTCGAGCAGGCGGTATCCCTGCCCCGCCTGCGCGAGCGGAATACGATGCGTAACGAATCCGGCGAGGTCGGCCGCATACAGGTCCATCAGCTCACGCACGATCTCGCCGCGTCGCGCGACACTCCACATCGGCCCGAGCATGGGGTTCACGGCGCCGACCTGAGACGAGATGATCCGCGTCCGGTTGTGGTGGAACTCCCCTGACAGCTGAAGGCTCTCGAAGGTTCCGCCATACCAGGACATGGCAACGACCGTGCCATTGTAGCCGGCGGTGCGAATGGCCTCGTTGAGCGCCGGGGCGGCACCCGACACCTCGATCACGACATCGGCGCCACGCCCGCCGGTCAGTTCCCGTACGATCTCCGCCACCTTGTCGGTGGCTGGATCGAGCGTATGCGTCGCACCGCCCGCCCGGGCCGCCTCGCGGCGTGGCGCGAGCCGGTCGACGGCAATGATACGACGCGCGCCGGCACGCTTCACCAGACGGGTCACGAGCTGCCCGATCACGCCCAGGCCCGACACGACGACATCAGCGCCCAGCGGGATCGCGGCGTCCAGAACGCCATTATAGGCCGTGTTGAAGTTCGCAAAGAACGCGCCGAGCTCCGGATTGGCGAGGTCGCCAAGCGGCACCACCGCGTTAGCGGCGACGATGGCATGCGCCCCGTGCGGCGAATAGGAGAAGACGAGGTCGCCGTCCCGCAGATGCGTTACGGCACTACCGCGCTCTGCCACGCGGCCCACCAGGGTATAGCCGTAGCGCGCGGGCCATTTCCAGTCGGGATCTTCGGTTGCCGAGAACAGCCGCGTCGCCGGATCCATGTGCTGGCGCCATTGCGGCGCGTAGCCACGGAACACGTTGAGTTCGGTCCCGGCGCTGATGCCGGAAACGACCGCCTCGATCAGCACCTCATTGGCCCCGGGCTGCGCCAGGGGCTCCTCTCGAACATCGAGCTCGCGCGGCCCGGTGAAGTACAGCGATTGCGTGGTCCTGCCCATGAATGCTCTATCCCTTGACGCCGCCGGCGAGCAGACCGCCGACGAGTTGCTTGCGGAAGATGAAGAAGAGGATCACCGCCGGCAGCGCGATGACGACACCGCCCGCCATCACCTGACCCCAGCTGAACTGGTAGGGATCGAACAGGCTCTGCAGCGCCAGCGGCAGCGTTCGAACCTCCGCTTTCGACACGATCGCAAGGGCGATGACGAACTCGCCCCAGGACAGCACGAAGGCGAACGTTCCAACCGCCACCAGCGCCGGCCGGATCAGGGGCAGCACGACGCGCACCAGCGCGCCGAACCGGCCGGTGCCGTCAACCATCGCCGCTTCCTCGAGGTCGCGCGGTATGGCGTCGATGTAGCCCTTGAGCATCCACACCGCGATCGGCAGCCCGAGCGCCAGGTGGATGAAGATCAGCGCGGTGAGCGTGTTTGTCAGTCCGAGCTGGCGGACGATCACCACCAGCGGCACGAGGATTGCCACCGCCGGCAGGGTCTGCGTGCCGAGGATCATAAGGCTGAACAGATTGCGCCCGCGATAGTCGAAACGGCTCAGCGAATAGGCCGCCGGCGCCGCGACAAAGGTCGTGACCACCGCCACGACGAGCCCCACGATCAGGCTGTTGCGCAGGGCCGTGAGAAAGCCCTCCTTGTTCCAGATCGCGATGTAGTGGTCGAACGTGATGCGTGTCGGCCATGGATTACCCGACATGATGTCGGGCTCAGGCTTGATCGAGCCGAGGAAGACCCAGATAATCGGCACGAGCATCAACAGCACTGCGACGATGGTCACGGCATCGAGGATCAGATCCCGGGTGGCGCCGCGGCTCCGCATCAGTTCGACCTCCTCAGCCGCAACACCGCGAGCGATGCCGCGAACAGGATCAGCAGCATCACGACGCTGATGGCGGCCGCGTAGGCCGGACGCAGGTCGAGGAACACGGCGCGATAGATCTGGATGCCGACGATGGCGGTGCCGTCCTGCGGCCCGCCCTTGGTCATGATCCACGCCAGATCGAAGCTGTAGAAGGCGAGGATGCCCAGGATCAGGCCGACGATGATGACGGTGTTCCAGATCGAGGGGACCGTCACGTGCCAGAACTGTGCCCACGCCCCTGCGCCGTCCACCTCGGCTGCTTCGTAGAGCTCGTCGGGGATCGACTTCAGCGCTGCGATCAGGGCGATCACCATGAACGGCGCGCCCTTCCAGCCTGAAATGAAGGTGATGGCGGCCAGCGCGCCTGCCGGATCGGTGAGAACCGAGCGTCCGCCCGCGAGACCGATGAATTCGAGGATCTGGTGGATCGGCCCGACATCGCTGTCGAGCAGGAAGCGCCAGCCGAAGCCCAGCACGATGAACGGCGTGACCCAGGGGATGAGGATCAGCGCCGATCCGGCCCGCGCCACGGCGGTGTTGCGGTTGAGCAGCAGCGCCAGCGGCAGGGCCAGCGCGATCTCCACCACCACCGTCCCGACGGTCCAGATGGCCGTGCGCCCAAGGGCCGCCCACAGCGCCCCATCCTTGCTAACCGCGATGTAGTTGATGAGCCCGCCGAAGATCGGCTGCGGCCGCTTCAGCATGTACCAGTCCTGGAGCGACAGCCAGACTTCGTAGATGAGCGGGATGACCGCGATTGCGATGGTGACCGCCACTGCGGGGCTCACCATCGCATAGGGGAGGAGGTGGTCCTTGCGGAAGCGGGCGGGGACAATTGCCCCCACCCGTTTTGCCCGGGAACCTGCGTTGTGCGACGCCAAGTCGGTTACTCCGGGCTGTGCTGCAGTCAGCGTGCCAGCACTTCGTTGATGGTGGTGCAGAGCTGGGTCGTCGCATCGTCGACCGACTGCTGGCCGAGCGCCACAGCCTGCACGGCCTTCTGGATCGTGTCGACTTCGAGCTGCCCCATCTCGGCAATGGCCTGCGACGGGTACTGGTAGGGGCGCGCATCCGCCAGCTGTTCGACGAACAGCGGGTAGGGATACGCATCCCACGGCGCACCCTTGGCGAGGCTGACGCTGCCGGGGAGGAAGCCGGAAGCGACGGCCATGTCGCGCAGGGGCTCGCCATGGGTCGCAAAGAAGATGAACTTGGCCGCGGCCTCCTTCACCTGCGAGGCTTCCCACAGGACGAGCGGCCAGCCACCGAGGAATCCGGTGCGATTGACGGGACCCGCCGGGATCTTGGCAATGCCGATTTCGTCGACGAACGACGCGCCCTCATCCTGCAGCTGCTTCAGCATGGAGGCATTCTGGATGTGCATGGCGTAGTTGCCGTCGGCAAAGCCGCGGCGCAGCGTGTCGCCGTCGAGCGTGGGGGCATCGGGATGCGTGCCGCCGGTCTTGTAGATATCGGTATAGACGGTCAGCGCATCCTTGAATTCCTGGGTATTGAATCCGCACGAACCGTCGTCGTTCAGCATGCGGGCGCCATAGCCCAGATAGGTGCTCATGAAATTCTGCACTGTATTGTAGGTGATGCTCATGGGCATCGCGATGCCGTAGTACTTGCCGGCGCCTTTTTCCGACAGCACCTTCGCGGCGTCGCGCAGTTCCTCCCAGGTATCCGGCGGATCGTCAGGATTGAGGCCGGCCTCGCGGAACAGGTCCTTGCGGTAGAACAGCGCTCGCGTTTCAACCGCGATGGGCGACGCCCAGATCTTGCCGTCGAGAATGTAGTAGCCCTGGTCGCCCGGCCACATATCGTCCTTCACCTTGATGCCGCTCTCGGCTTCGTAGGCGGCGACGTAGTCGTCGAGCGGCGCCAGCGACCCCGTCGCCTGGAACTGCGCGACGACGTTGTTGCCCAGCATCGAGATGTCAGGCAGGCCGCCCGTCGCCAGCGCGGTGACGAAGCGCTGCTGCTGCTCCGACCACGGAACCAGCTCCATGTTGATCTTGATGTCCGGGTTAGCCGCTTCGAACTTGGCGATTGTGTCGCGCCAGGCCTTCACATCGGTGTCGCCGGTGAAGAACTGCCAGAAAGTCACGTTGGTCTGGGCAGCCGCCGGCTGCACCAGCGCGACGCCCGCGAGCAACGTGCCCGTCGCGAGAACCCTGAGTAAACCCATTTCTCTCTCCCTGATGGTGGCCGCATCTTTGTCGGTCCGCCTTCGGCGCGATCCCTCCAGACCGCCCCAACGGCCGCAAAAGGCCCATATGTCATCGTTGACACATGCATCGTTAACAGGCACGGGGAGGTCGGTCAATGCGTACGGTGGAGCTTGGTGGGCTTGCCGGTCAGCGTGGCGGCGGGCCGACCGAATGCCTGATCACGAGCCGGCTGGGGAGCCGCACGGGTACCGGCGACCGGTCGCCCTCGATCATCGACAGCGCCATGCCGAAGGCTCGGCGCCCGAGCTCCTGCATGGGCTGCGCCACCGTCGTCAGCGGCGGGGCCAGATTCTGCGCGAGGGTATCGTCGAACCCGATGATGGAAATGTCTCCCGGGACGCGCAGACCCATTTCGTTGATCGCCTGCAAGGCGCTCGCCGCAAGGATATCGCACGTCGCAAAGATCGCGGTCGGACGCTTGTCGCGCGGCAGCGACAGGAACGCCTTGGTGTGACGGTAGCCGTCGCGACCAGTCCCGTCCTCGGGCGAGTAGTATGCGCCGTGGCCTACATACTCGTCGCGCCACGACAGGCCCGCATTGAACAGGCCGATGCGATAGGCGTTCTCGCGTTCGGCCTCGACAAGCCGGTCGTCCACCATAGGCGTGCCGCCGATGAAGGCGATCCGCCGGTGCCCAAGCTCGATGAGATAGGCCATCGCTTCCAGCGCTCCGACCTCGTTGTCGACGGTCACGGACGGCGCATCTGCCGTCACGCGCCGCTCGACCTGCACGACGGGAATGCGCTCCTTGAGCAGCAACGCGACATCGCTGACCTCGATCGCCGTGGTGAAAAGCACCGCGTCCACGCGTTGCTCGATGAAGCGCTCGATGCCGGCGCGCTCCCGCTCGGCGCTGCCATTGTGATTGAACAGCAGCGTGCTGAAGCCGCGGGCGAACGCCTCGTCTTCGGCGCCATGCGCCACGTTGACGAAGAACGGATTGGCGGTCACCGCACTGACCACGTGTCCGATCGTGTAGCTGCGCTGCTGCCGCAGGTTGCGGGCCATGGCATTGGGCCGGTAGCCCGTCGCCTTCACCGCTGCTTCGATCTGCTCCCTCGCTTTCGCAGAGACGTAGCCTTGATTCTTGAGGACGCGCGCCACGGTGGCAGTCGATACCCCGGCGATCCGAGCCACTTCCATGAGTGTCGCAGGCTTGTTCATGGATCGAAGCGATACAACTCCCACTCCCCACCGTCGATCCCCCAGAAACGACAAGCAGCGGGCGCCGGTTGGATGCCGGCTTGCCCTATCGCCGGGCCCGCCCCCTGCCTGTCGGATCGTTCGGGCCTATCGGTACTGCCAAGGGTAACAGCGAGATCGGCGGTTCCTCAGGAGACCGAGACCGACGCCCGTCAGTTGGCGCCATGCGGCCCATTGTCAGGACGCCAAATGGCGGCGTTCGACCAGGCTCGCGAAGTAGCTCGCCCCGACGGGCAGGATCTCGTCGTTGAAATCGAACGTCGCGCTGTGGAGCTCCGCGCTCGGACCGTTGCCGATCAGGGCATAGGCGCCGGGGCAGCGCTGCAGCATGTACGAGAAGTCCTCGCCGCCCATCGTCGGGCGCGCGTCGCCATCGACGTTTTCGGTGCCCACCACGGCGGCGGCCGTGGCGGCCGAAACCCGCGCGTGCTCGGGGGTATTGATCGTGGCCGGATAGCCGCGGTGATAGGCGACGACGGCTCGCGCGCCGAAGGACGCGGCAATGCCCTCGACCAGATGACTGAGGCGCGCCTCGAGACGATTGCGTAGGGTCTCGTTGAGCGTGCGGACAGTGCCGTTGAGCACGGCGCTGGATGGAATGATGTTCCACGCGGAGCCGCAATGGAGCTGCGTGACCGATACCACCGAGGCGTCGAGCGGGTCGGTGTTGCGCGAGACAAGTGTTTGCAGCGCGCCGATCAGCTGGCCCGCCACCACAACCGGATCGATGGTATTGTGCGGCCAGGCGGCGTGGCCACCGGCCCCCTCGATGGTGATCGTGAACTCATCGGCAGCGGCCATGATGGCACCTGGCCGGACCGCGAACGTGCCCGTGGCCTGCCCCGGATAGTTGTGGAGCGCATAGACCTCCTCGATGCCGAAGCGTTCGATCAGACCATCCTTGACCATCACCTGACCGCCGGCGCCGGCCTCCTCGGCGGGCTGGAAGATCAACACCGCGCGGCCGGGGAAGTTGCGCGTCGCCGCCAGGTGTCGGGCCGCGCCCAGCAGCATGGTGGTGTGTCCGTCATGGCCGCAGGCATGCATCCGCCCGGCGATCGTGCTCGCATAGGGCAGTCCGGTCTGCTCGGCGATGGGCAGGGCATCCATATCGGCGCGCAGGCCAATGCTGCGCCCGCTCGCCTGCCCATCGATGACGGCAACAATTCCCGAGCGACCGACGCCGGTCGTAATGTTGGTGATGCCGAAGGACGTGAGGAGGCCGAGGACGCGCTCGATCGTTGCCGGCAGCTCGAAGCCCAGTTCGGGATGACGGTGGAACTCGCGGCGCCACGCCGTCAGGTCTTCGGCGCCTCGGGCGATGGACTCGATCAGCGGCATGATTCTCTCCTGGTGCGATCAGCCTTCGAGCGGTTCGCCGAATTGGTCAAGCCAGGCACCGGGCACCAGCCGGGAAAGGCGGGCCCGCGCCTCCTCGGCATCGATCTGGGCGGTACGGACCGCCGCATGGCCGTCCTGCGGGATGTAGCCGATGGCTGCCCGAGCGGTCTCGATCTCCCAGCGCATCCCTGGATTGGCCGAGACGAGGTTGAGAAGCACGAAGCCTGCAATGTCGGCCGCTAGCGCCCGATCGACCGCCTGGAGCAGGTCGCGGTTGGAGAGCCACATCTCCTGGCCCCAGGTGCCGATGCCCAGATCCGGCCCGGGGATGTTGTCGCCTGGCGGGATGTTGCCGATGCGGAAGGCGACGAAACCTGCGCCGGTCTCGGCAGCGAAGGCACGTCCCATTTCCTCGCAGATGAGCTTTGAGACGGCATAGGGGTTGAGCGGGGCGGGCGGCGAGTCGGGCCGGATCGCTTCCGGACGGAACCGGTAGCCGCCCATGACCTGATTGGTGCTGGCATAGACGACGCGGCCAACCCCGTGAGCGCGGGCGGCGCGCAGGACATTGCCGGTCATCAGTACGTTGCCGGCATGCGCATCGGCCCAGCTGGCCTTCGGCCGACCCTCGCCGGCAAAATGCAGGATGGCGTCGGCGCCGGCGATGCTGTCGGTCCAGGCGGCGTCATAGCTGCCGAGGTCGACGGCGACGATCCCGGGAGCGGCGCGGCGATCGAGCAGCATCAGGTCATGTCCTGCGCCGGCAAGATGCGCGGCAACCTTGCCACCCAGATTGCCGGTGGCACCGGTGACGACGATCCTGCTCATGCTACAGCGCCAACGTGGTTTCGGTGTCGAACAGATGGACCGAGGCCGGATCGAGCCATGCTTCGCCCGACCAGCCGGCGCCGATCGAGGCGTCGAGCAGTTCCATGCCCACGATCTGGTCGCCGGCGGGGCCGCGATAGTGGACGATGGCCGAATTGCCCAGGTGCTCGACCAGTTCTATGCGCGCGGCAAGGCTGGCGCCGCCGGGCACGCGATTGATCGTGATCGCTTCGGGCCGGATGCCAAGCGTGACGGCGCGGCGCGAGCCGAGACGGGCCGCCTGTCCGTCATCGAGCGGCAGGGTGAGGGAGCCGGCGCGAAGCAGCGCGCGCCCGTCCTCGCTGTCGACTCGCGCTTCCATCAGGTTCATTTGCGGCGAACCGATGAAGCTTGCGACAAAGGCGTTGGCCGGCTTCTGGTAGAGTTCGAGAGGCTTGCCCTGCTGCTGCACCTTGCCGTCGCGCATCACCACGATGCGGTCGCTCATGGTCATGGCTTCGGACTGGTCGTGGGTCACAAAGAGCGTGGTCGTTCCCATGCGCCCGAACAGCAGCTTGAGCTCGGCGCGCACGCGGACACGCAGCGCGGCATCCAGATTGGACAGCGGCTCGTCGAGCAGGCACACGGTCGAGGGCCGGATGATGGCGCGGCCGATGGCCACCCGCTGGCGCTGGCCGCCGGACAGCTCGCGTGGCTTGCGGTCGAGCAGGTGGCCGATCTCGACCAGCTCGGCCACCTCGCGCACGCGGCGCTCGCGCTCTGGCTCGGCGACTTTCTGCACGCGCAATGGGAAGCCGAGGTTCTGCCGGATCGTCAGGTGCGGATACAGCGCGTAGGACTGGAACACCATGGCGATGCCGCGCTCGCGCGCGGAGAGCTGCGTGACGTCCTTGCCATCGATCATCACCGCGCCGGAACTGGGCCGCTCGAGCGCGGCGACGATGTTGAGCAAAGTGGTCTTGCCGCAGCCGGATGGACCGACAAGCGTGGTGAACTCACCCGGCGCGATGTCGACCGTGGCGTCACGGACGGCGGTGAAGGAACCGAAGCTCTTGGTGATCCGGTCGAGACGGAGATGATTTGCCATGGATCAGCCTTTCACGGCGCCGAAGGTGAGGCCGCGGATGAGATAGCGCTGGGCGGCGAGGGCCAGCAGGAGCACCGGGACGAAAGAGGCAACGCTGAGCGCGCTCATCGGCCCCCAGGCGAGCGCGTTGTCGCCCACGAAGCTGGCGATGGCCACCGGTATGGTCTTGGCGTTGAGCGTGGTCAGCGTGATTGCGTAGAGAAGCTCGTTCCACACGGCAATGAACACGAAGGTGGCGGAGACGGCCATCGCCGGTACCGACATGGGCAGCACGACCCAGAGGAAGCGCTGCACCACGGTGCAGCCATCGACCATGGCGGCGCGCTCGACCTCCTTGGGCAGATCCTGGAAGAAGGTGAGCATCATCCAGGTAACGAAGGGCAGCGCCAGGCCCGTGTAGGCGATCACCAGCGCAGCCTGCGTATCGAGCAGGCCGAACTGCCGCATCAGCAGATAGTAGGGGATGGCGAGGCTCACCGGCGGGAACAGGCGGCAGATCAGGATGGCGAACAGAAGTATGCCATTGAGCCGCCAGCGCATGCGGATGCGCGCCAGCACGTAGGCGCACAGTGTGCCGGCCGCGGTGGCGGTGAAGGTGGAGATGACCGCCACGACCGCGGTGTTGAGCATGTAGCGCTGGTTCAGCGGATTGCCCATCGCCTCTCCCCAGTGACCAGGCGTCAGCTCGGGCGGGAAATAGACCGGCGGGTTGGTGAAGAAGTCGCGCTGGAACTTCAGCGAGTTGAGCACCAGCCAGTAGATCGGGAAGATGATGACCGCGAGGAGCACGAAGAGGCACACATAGAGTGCGAGCGCTTCGAGGCGCGTGCGGACTGGAGGAGCGGGCGCTGGAGCGGCAAGGGGCGCGGTCGTGTCAGTCATTGAGGTACTCGCGGGACGAGGAGACGGCGCGCAGGAGCAGCCAGATCGAGAGCGGCAGCAGGATGATGAGGAATATCCACGAGGCCGCCGAGGCCAGCGGGTAGTCGAGGAAGCGCTGGCCGACGCGATAGATGTAGAGGTTGAGCACCAGCGTTGCTTCGCCCGGACCGCCGCCGGTGAGCGCGTAGATGAAATCGAAGGTCTTGAGCAGATCCATCAGCCGGATGAGGATGATGATGAGGTAGTACGATGCAAGCTGCGGAAGCTTGATCTCGAACAGGATGCGCAGCGGGCCGGCCCCATCGACTTCGGCGGCGCGGAGCGGCTCGACCGGCAGCGACAGGATGCCACCGATGAGGATCATCGCCACGACGCAGGTGTTGGAGATGACCTCGACCATGATGACCGCCATCATCGCCGTGTCCGGCGCCGAGACCCAGGTCAGCGGCTCGATGCCGACCAGTCCGAGCAGATGGTTGATCGGTCCATAGTTCACGTTGAGGAGCAGGCGCCACAGAATGCCCAGGACGACGGGCGGCAGCATGAGCGGGATGAGCAGGAGCACGCGGGTCAGTGCGGACAGCTTGCCATTGATGCGCTCGTCGGTGAGCAGCAGGGCGACCAGCGTGCCGAGCACGAGCTGCACGGGGAGCGCCACGAGCGTATAGACCAGCGAACGGCCGCCCGCTTCCCAGAACGCGTCGGACGTGAGGACTTCGAGGTAGTTGTCGAGGCCGGCGAAGGCCCATTGCGAGCCAGGGCGGCGGATATCCCAGTCGGCGAGGCTCAGTCCCAGCGAATAGAGCAGCGGGACCACATAGGTGAAGAGCAGCGCGGCAACGCCGGGGATCAGGAAGAGCAGGCCAACCTTGCGGTCATCCCGTAGCAGTCTGCCGAGCATGCGCTATGCCCCTGTTGAATGTCTCCTGCCGGTAGCCGGCAGGAGACGGATGATGGGATGCCGAGACTATTCGGCGAAGACATCAGACCAGTTGTAACCCTGCGGCCCCTTGGACGCATCGAACACTTTGTTCCACAGGTCGGCCGACTGCTGGACGCCTTCAGCAGAGGTGATGCTGCCGTTCAGCGCCGCCGAGAAGATGTCCGCAGAACCGAGGAACCAGTCGAGGAAGGTCGGCGAGGCGATGAACGAGGGGTAGAACGAGGCCTTGTAGCTGTCGACCACTGCCTGCATGCCGGGGAACTTCGCTTCGACATCCTTGTCGAGCAGCACCGAATTGCGGGTCGAGTAGATGCCGTGATCGATCATCAGCGACTTCGACGCTTCAGGCGATGAGATCAGCTGCAGCCACGCCCAGGACGCATCCTTGTTCTTGGAGCCGCCGGAAATGGCCCAGTACCAGGGGCCGGCATTGCCCGGTCCGGGCGGCACGGTGGCGGCCCACTTCCCCACGACCTTGGAGCGCTCCGGGTCGTTGAGGCTGGGCTGGATGTAGTCGGGCCACTCGATGGTGAATGCGGCTTCGCCATTGAGGAAGACCTGGTCGGCCTCCGGGATGTCCATGCCGAACACGCCGCGCGGCGCGTAGGAGAACAACTCCTTCAGCCGGTCGAGCGCGCGAACGCCTTCGGGGCTGTTGAACGTCGGCTTGCCTTCCGGCGTGAAGAGTACGCGCTTTTCGTTGCCCATATAGGCACCGAAGAACATCTTCATCAGCTGCACCGAAACGCCGGCGCCGACATAGCCATACACACCGTCCTTGTTGAGCGCGGCGGCGGCGGCGTTGAGTTCCTCCCAGGTGGTGGGAACGGCAAGTCCGGCAGCCTCGAGCAGATCGGTGCGGTAGAACATCACCATGGAGCGACCGGTGAACGGGATGCCGTGGCGCACATTGTTGGCGACGCCGATCAGCGCGTTGAGGCCCTGATAGTCGCTCATGTCCACGCCCGCGGCCGCGATGCGCCCGTCGAGCGTCTCGAAATAGGCTGCCACATTGGCATCCCAGCCGCTGTCGACGTCGATGACGTCGTAGCTGCCAGTGCCGCCGATCGCGTCATTGATGATCGCGGTCTGCATCTGCTCCCAGGGCTGCTCGACGATCTGGATCGTCGCGCCGGTCCGGGCCTTGAACTCCTCGGCCAGCGCCTTGTAGCCGGCGATACGGTCTGCGGCGCCACCTTGGGTCAGGTGGGTGATGACCACGCCGTCGAATTCGCCGGCATGGGCGCCCTGGCTGAGAGCCATTGCCAATCCGACGGCAAGTGGTGCGAGGGCACGTCTGGTTAGTCGCATTTTTCCATCTCCACTATTCGTTTTCGCGGTGTTGTGAGCCCGTTGTCGGGCCCTGGGGCACCCGGCGGCGGCGTGGGAGGCGATGCACCCGACGACGCCACCGTGCGCCATTTCGTATTCCGGCACGGGGCCGGCCGTCGGCGCCGCTCAGCCCTCCAACTGGGCAGCGACCTCGAGCGCTGCTTCCGTCACAATCGCCAGCGTCTGGTCGACGATGGCGTCGTCATGCGCCGCCGAAACGAACCACGCGCCCCGCTCGAGCACCCGCACCCCGCGTCGCAGCAGAGCCAGGGCGAACAGCGCGTAGCCGCGCTTGTTGGCCTGCGCCAGGTCGCGATAGTTGCGCGCCGGCGCGTCGAGGCCGAAGGCCACGTGGAACATCGATTCAAATCCGGTGACCTGCGCCTTGACACCGGCCGCGGCGAGCGCTCCCGCGACACCGTCACGCAGCCGCAGGCCACGCGCCGACGTCGCGTCATAGTGAGCCGGCGTCAGCTCTTGCTGAGTGGCGACCAGTGCAGCCATGACGACGGGATGGGAGTTGAAGGTGCCTCCGTGCAGGACGCCGTCGACGAACATATCCATCAGATCGGCTCTGCCGACGATCGCCGCGGCGGGGAAACCGTTGGCGATGGCCTTGGCAAAGATCGAGAGATCTGGCGTGACGGCGAAGCGCTGCTGCGCGCCACCCGCCCCCAGGCGAAAGCCGGTGATGACCTCGTCGAAGACCAGGATCGCGCCGTGTCTGCGACAGGCAGCCAGTGCCCCCTCGAGGTAGCCGGGTAGCGGAGCGATGGCGCCCTGGTTGCACATCGCCGGCTCCATGATGACACCGGCCACGTCTCCCCGCGCCAGCCGTCGCTCGAGCGCCGCCAGATCGTTCCATTGCAGAACGTCGACTCCGCGCCCATCGTCGGCGCTCTGCCCCAGGCTGCCGGCCACACGGACGGGCTCGTCGCTCGGGCCGGCGGCGTTTAGCGCCGGTGCGGTCGACCACAGGATGTTGTCGAACCAGCCGTGGTAGTGCCCTTCGAACTTGACGATGGTGCGCCGGCCGGTCGCGGCGCGCGCGAGCCGCATGGCGGCCTGCGCGACCTCCGAGCCCGACGAGCCGAACCGGATGCGCTGTGCCGAGGGAATGCGCGCCTGGATAAGTTCGGCAGCGCGATACTCCACCATGGACTGCCCGGCGAAGAGGATGCCGCTCTGCATCTGCCGGGTCACGGCTTCGCAGACCGGCGCCGGATTGTGACCCAGCACCATGGCGCCCATGCCGCCGTAATAGTCGATCAGCCTGTTCCCATCGATGTCGATCAGATGCGCGCCCTCGCCGCGCTCGAACACCAGCGGACCAGGCGACATGCCGAGCCGGAAATTGGAGTTCACGCCACCCGCAACGAGTTTGGCACCCGCCGCGATCTGGGCGGCAGACTTGTCGAAGCTGAGAGGGACTTGCAGGGGACGTGGCATTTTTGGACCGGTATTTTCTCTGTGTTGTCATCAAGGCAATCACGGTCCAGAATGCGTGTAAAGGAACTGCTGTTTCGCTGGAAGGAACGGCTCGAAGGAAGCGAGATGATAAAGCCGCCCCCCTATGTCGTTCTGCCCGTGCAGAAGGCGCTGGCGGTCCTTGAGCTGGTCGCCGAAAGCACCGCGGGGCTCGGACTGTCGGACATCTGCGCCGAGCTGAAGCTGCCCAAGACGTCGGCCTTCCGTTACCTGCGTACGCTGGTCGAGTCCGGGTTCGTCGCGTTCGACGACAGCACCAACACCTATTCGATCGGTTCCAAGTTCCGGTCGCTTGCCAAGGCTGACAGCGGCCTGCACCGGCTGCGCATGATCGCACGTCCGCATATGATCACGCTGGTGAACGAGTTTCAGGAAACCGTGAACCTCGCCGTCATGCTCGATGGCGCGGTGAACTATGTGGACGTCGTGGAAGGCACGCGACTGCTGCGCATCCAGGGCAAGGTGGGCGACCGGCATCCGCTGCATTCGACCGCGCTCGGCAAGGCCATGCTGGCGCGCCTGCCGGAAACAGCGCTCCAGGCCGAACTGGGCCGCCGGCCGCTCGTGGCGCGAACCAGTAGAACGCTGATCGACCAGTCGCTGCTGGCCCGCCAGCTCCGGCAGGTGGCGCGGCAGGGCTACTCCACCGAGACCGGCGAGAACGCCGACGACGCCGCCTGCGTGGGCGCCGCCATCATCGATGACGGCGGCTACCCGATCGCGGCGATCAGCCTGTCGGCGCCCCGCTCGCGCCTCTCGCGGCAGTTGCTCCCCAAGGTCGGCGCACGGATGGCCGAAATGGCCGCCGTCATCTCCCGCGATCTGAACGCCTGATCAGGCCGCTTCGTCGCTGAGCGTGACGTAGGCCCAGCGCTCCGGATTGTGCACGTTGCCGTTGCCCATGGTCGACCAGGTGTAGCCTTCATAGGGGGTCGCGCCCGGCCAGGCCTTGGCCATTTCGGCTGCCTTCTCGGACTCGGCCCTGTTATGACAGGCGCGATAGGCCTGGATGCGGAGTTCGTTGCCGGGCGAGGGCGGCGCCAGGCCGATGTGGGCGAGGCTGGCCCAGGGCAGCGCGTACTCCACCGTCCAGCCCGCGTCGACATCGTGCGGCATGTTGAGCGTGCCATCGATCGCGACGGCGTGGCGGAGACCGGGCAGCTCCCAGTTCATATCACCGACGCGGCCCGCCCGTTCACCGCCGCGGGCGGTGTAGTAGACAAAGTCCCGCGTCTTGAAGAGCTCCTCGATCCCGGCGAAGTCCCTGCTCTCGATGAGCGGCTCGAGCCAGGTCCAGCGAAACTCGTAGATCGTGTTGATCGGATTGACGCCGAGCTCATAGTAGCGCCCGTCGCCCTTGACGAAGATCTCGGCGTCGTCGTCGCGCATGTAGAGCTGCTCGTGGTGGCGAACCGCCGCGCCGCGAATGTCGGGATCGGTGACGCGGAATCCGGCATAGAGATAGGTTTCATCCCAGAGCAGGGCCACGGAGCATGGCGGCGCATCGAGGATGCCGGTCTCGATGCGGCCCAGCGGGGCAGACCATTCGGCCCGTTGCCAGGCCGGCTCGTCGAGGCGGCCGTCGATCGTGAGCGGGGTGGCGACCCGCTTGCAGACATAGCGCGGTATCGGTGGCAGCTCCCGTGTGGGGACGTTGGCGACGGTCGCCCAACGCGGCACCTCCGGAAACTGCGGCGAAGGCCCGATAGCCAGGTGGCCATCGGAAAGGAACTCCGGCTTGAGATCGGAGGCAACCGAAGTGGTGTCGTCGGACTGTGCGGTCATGGGCGGCCTTTGAGGGTGAACTCGTCGAGAGGATAGAGCGGGCGGGTGACCCGCGAAAAATTGAGGCGCCGCATGTTCGGACAGGTCGGGCCGGGCGTGTCGGCGGTGAGCACGCGGGCCGCCAGCGGCTCGAAGCCGACGCGGAAGTGCGAGGGAGACTTCACGAAGGCCAGCGCGGCATCGGCGATCGAAAGCCCGAAAGCCTCGTAGATCCCTGTGTCCCACTCGTAGGCCGGCCGGGAGCGCAGCACGAGCCGGATGTCGCCGATGGCGAGTACCGCCGTCGGCCCCTGCTCCATCACCATGCCGCGCGCGCCGGCATCGCGCATCTGGTAGCGGCCGTCGCTGACGGAAAGGACGCGCGCCCCGATGGCAACGGGTTTACCGTCGGCGACCGAATGGGCGTGGCCGACAGTAAGGTTGACCTCGGCGCCGACGCCTGCGGCAATGGCCCGCGATGCGCCCGCCGCGTCGCGCAGCGTGAGGTAGGAGAGCCTGCCCGCACTGTCTGCGCCCGCAGCCAACAGGGCAGCGAGCACCGCCGTACTGTCGGCGGCCGATCCGCCAGTAGGCGCGTCGCCGGCATCCGCTACGACTGTGGTTCCAGCAGAGATGAGCCCGATGCGGATCGCTTCTGGCAGTGCGGTGAGGTCGGGCTCGAACTGGTCGCGCCTGTCCCATGCCATGTCCGCCAGCCGGTCGGCAGCCTGCTGGGCCCGGGCGACGTCGCCGTCCGCGCATACCAGCACGCCGAAGCCGAGGTCCGGTACGTCGAGCCATGGCTGGACCGGAAACAGGCTCGCATGCAGCACTTCGCCGGCCGCCTCCATGCGCCGCGCCTCCCGCACGATGCTTGCGAGCGGCTCGTCCACCGTGCGTGCCTTCACCGGGCTGACGATCAGCGGGCGCTTGGCAAAGGCCATGACCGGCCGGCGGCGGCGCGCCAGCGTCTCGAGCAGCAGCCGAGCGGTGCGCTCGCCGGTCTCGTACATGTCGATATGGGGGTATTCCTGGTAGCCGACATAGAAGACGTCCGGCTGGATGGCCTGCGGCGTGACGTGGCCGTGGAGGTCGAAGGACACGCCGATCGGCGTTCCCGGTGGCAGCACCTCGGCGACCCGCGCGACGATCTCGCTTTCGGCGTCCGGATTGTCCTCCACCACCATGGCGCCATGCAGGGCCAGCAACACCCCGTCGACCGGTCCCGCCCCGGCCAGCCGGCCAAGCATGCGTGCCATCAGGTCGTCGAAGGCCGCGCGCGTGACCGTGCCATTGGCGATCGCGTTGGCGGCGATGAGGGGCACGATCTCGGCCTCCACCGAGCGGAGCACGTCGATGAAGGCGGGGATCTCGGTTCTCGCCGTCGCGAAGCCGCTGAGCAACTCGTCACCTTCGCGCAGATACACCGCGCGGAAGGTCTCGAGGTTGGTGCGCTGCGGAACGAAGGTGTTCGTCTCCTGCATCAGCAGGCCGATCGCGACACGCAAGCGGTCCCCCTTTTCTTTCAGTGCCTTCAGGTCTCTCAGTACCTGCAAGACAAGGACGAAGCGGGGGCCGGGTCAATCGACCGGTGTTTCGTCGGGCGAACCCGACGAGCTAGATCACGTCGAGCGCGTCCCGTGAGCCGAGAGCTGGGAACGGGGCGGTGGGAAGCGTCTGGTACCAGTAGGCGACCGACGCAATGTCGTCCTGCAGCGGGAGGTAGCGGCGATTCTTCTCGATGCGCCAGCCGAGCGCCTGGATGGTGACCTGCAGATCCGCCTCGAAGCGGATCGGGTCGGGAATATGCCAGCGGTAGAGCCCGAAGCGCTGCTGCGCGTTGTAGAGGCCGTCGGGACGGATGATCTGGGGCAGGCCGGCATAGGGTGTCGTGTATTCGGTGTAGCCGCCGGGCTTGCGCGGGTCGATGCTTCCCGGATCGAAATTGTAGCCGCCGCAGAAATAGTCCTCGGTGCCCGTCCCGCAGATGGTCGGGAACTCGCCATCCCCGTCCATGTAGAACTTGATTTCGCCCTCGCCCCACCAACCGTTGTTGTTGACGCCCCAGGCCATGTAGGTGCCGACATAGTGGCCACGTCCCTGCACGCCGTCGAGGATTGTGTAGACCTCGCCATAAGGCAGCGGATTGGTGCGGCGGAACTGCGCATGGAAATAGGCGCAATCCTCGGGGACTTCGGTGAGCGTGTAGTTGAACTGGTAGTAGACCGTGCAGGGCTCGCCGTCGCGGTTCTCCAGCGTGATGCGCGCCCGCTCGCGGAACGGCATCTCCCAATAGCAGTTGAAGGCCCGTCCTGGATTGACGCACACCGCCAGCGACGAGACGTGGGCGTAGATCCCCCAGCCATTCGCGAAGAAGTCACCGAGCGGGACTTCGACCGAGGGGTGCTCCTGGCCATCCCAGTAGATGCGGAAAATGAGGCTGCGCCATTTCTGCGAGTTCGTGACCATCCACATTTGCTGGATGGCGCCCGGGCCTTCGATGTCGGCGAGCGTTCTGAGCTCACCCGGCTCCATGTCGATGGAGGGAGAGATCTTCCAGCCGCGCCCGAGCTCCCGCGCATGGATGGCGCCGGTGCCTTCCGTCGCCATGCCTCCCCTGCCCTTCTCGCCGGTGAAATTCTCCGGACTGATCGAGCGCGTCTTCGCGCTCGACAGGCGCGAGAGCGTTCCCATGTCCATACCCAGTCCCGAAAACCCGACCATAGTGCCTCCTGCAGTCGTCAAGACGCCGCGCTTCGCGAAAGACGAAGCGCGGCGATGTCGCTTAGTTGATTGATGTTACCAGACGGCGTTGAGCTTGGGAGCTTCGGTGCCCCACCACTTGCGGTAGGTCTCGTCATAGCGTCCCGACGACACGTAGGTCGACGCGAACAGATCGAGCCAGCGCAGGAAACTCGGATTGTCCTTGCGGATGCCCAGCGTGATCGGATCGGACGAGTAGGTTTCGGGCAGGCTCATCAGCTGGTCCGGATAGGTCTTGGCGATCCAGTCGATGCCGAGGCTGTCCTCGATATAGGCGTCGGCCTTCTTCTGGCGCATCTGCAGGATCGCATCGCCGGGGTTCTCGATGTAGACCAGCTCCGCCTCAGGCGCGCGCTGCTTGACCATGGCTTCGCCGGTCGTACCGCGGCCGACGACGACCTTCTTGCCGGCGAGATCCTGGAAGCCGGTGATGCCGCCGTCCTTCTGGACCAGCAGGCGGATACCGGTGCGCAGGTACGGGAACGAGAAGTCGACCGACTTGGCGCGCTCGGTTGTGGCCGTGATGTTGCAGATGATGACGTCGATCTTGTCCGACAACAGCATCGGGATGCGGGTCGAACCCTCAACCTCGACGATCTCGAGCGCCACGCCGAGTTGCTCGGCGAGCATGTTTGCCACGTCGACGTCATAGCCCTTGGGATTGTTGTCGGCGTCGCGGAAGCCCGCCGGCTCCGACGTCAGGCAGATGCCGGCGCGGACCGTCTTGGCGTCGATGATCTTTTGCAGATCGTCGGCCTGCGCGGCACCCACATTGCCGCACAGCAGGACGATCCCCGCGATTGCGGACGTGATCCATGATTTCTTCATTTCATTCCTCCTTGTCGCCGTCGCCGGCATCCTTTGACTTCGTCAGACATCAAGGTGCATGGCGACGCGCCGCTCAGGGGCCGCCATTCCATGTTCCCAGATCCAGTAGTCGACACCCTTGGCTTCGCCGAACGAGGCGACGCGATGGTTGCCTTGGGCATCGATTGCATGCAGGGCCACGCCGCGAATGAGGCCGCCCTTGAGGCGGCGCAGATCGCGTCCGGCTTCAAAGAGTGCGTCTTCGAGGCTGAGGCCCATCTTGAGGTAGAGGACGACTGCGCGCGACGTGCCGGCGCGGATCGTCATTTCGCCCGTATGCGTACAGGCGCAGGCGCCATAGGCCGCATCGGCATAGGAACCCGCGCCGATGATGGGGCTGTCGCCCAGACGCCCCGGATACTTCCACGCCCAGCCCGATGTGCTCACCGCGCTGGCCATGCCGCCCTGCCCGTCGATCGCGAGGAACACGGTCGTGTCCTTTTGATACTCGGGGTCGGTGGCACGCTGGCAGAGCTCCGACAATGGGATGTCGGGAAACGCGGCGCGCTGGCGCTCGTCGAGGGATTCGTTGAGGACGCGCTGCCAGGTGGCGTGGGCGGCGGGCGTGAGGTTATCGAGGCGCTCCGCTCCGATCTCGGCCGCGAACCGCGCCGCCCCGGCACCGACAAGGATCTCATGCGGCAGGCGTTCCATCACGGCGCGCGCGACCGAGACCGGATTGCGATAGCCCACCAGACCGCCCACGGCGCCGGTGCGCAGCGTCGTGCCATCCATCACGGCAGCATCGAGCTCGACCTGCCCCAGAATGTTGGGCCAGGAATTGTAGCCGACGCTGCGGATCGCTGGGTCGACCTCGACGAGACGCACGCCGGCCTCGGCCGCATCGAGTGCCGGACACCCGTCGCCAAGGGCTTTGGCGGTTTCGCCGATGCCGACGCCGCCTTCGTGGTTGGTGACGATCAGCATGTCAGTGCTTCATCTTGTCGATGAAGCGGGCGATGCGTTCGTCCGACTGCCGATTGAAGAACGTATCGGCGTCCTGATGCGCGACGAGGCTGCCGCGCTCCATGAAGGCGACGCGATCGGCGACGCGCCGGGCGAATTCTATCTCGTGCGTGACGAGAATCATCGTCGTGCCCTGCCCCGCGAGATCCTCGATGACCCGCAGGACCTCCGCCGTCATTTCGGGGTCGATGGCCGAAGTGACCTCATCGAGCAGCAGATGACGGGGATTCATCGCGAGGGCGCGGCAGATGCCGACGCGCTGCTGCTCGCCACCGGAAAGCTCGGCCGGATAGCGTTTGGCCTTGTTTTCAAGGCCCACCATCTTGAGCAGCTCGATGGCCTTGGCCTCGGCCTGCGCACGGCTTTGGCGGAGGACCTTGGTCGGTGCGAGCGTGATGTTCCCGAGCGCCGTGAGGTGCGGGTAGAGATTGAAGTGCTGGAACACCATCGAGGTGCGCTTCTGGATCTCCGCCGTGCGATGCTTGTCGAGCACCGACATGCCATCGACCCGGATATCGCCCTGCGAGATCGACTCGAGGCAGTTGATGCAGCGGATGAGCGTCGACTTGCCCGCGCCGCTCGGCCCCAGGATCGCCGTGACCTCGCCGTCCTGGAACTGCATCGACACCGCGCTCAGCACCTGAAGGTTGCCGTAGTGTTTGTCGACATTGTCGATTTCGATCATTGGGCGAGCCTCATGCGGCAGCTTCGAACCAGGTGTTCTTCGCCTGCAGCCGGCGTTCGACACGCGCGGCGAGGAGAGAGAGAACCTTGGCGAGGATGAAGTAGACGAGGCCGATGATCGGCCAGATGATGAAGGGCTTGAGCGTGCGCGTGTAGAGCACGAGGCCCGAGCGGGTGAGATCGGTCACGCCGATGATCGATACCAGGGACGTGGTCTGCAGCTGGCTGATGGCGAGGTTCATGGTGGGCGGAATGGCCGTCCGAATGGCCTGCGGCAGGACGACATAGAGCATGGTCTGCCGATAGCTCAGGCCGAAGGACGACGCTGCCTGCCACTGGCCGCGCGGGATGGCATCCAGCGCCGCCACGAGGTTTACCACGGTGAACGCCGCGGTATTGATCGACAGCGTAAAGATCGCGGCCTCCGCCGGCCCCGGCGCGAAGGGAGTGACCATCGGCAGGCCGTAGAAGACGAGGAAAAGCTGCACGAGCAGCGGCGAGTTCCTGAAGGTCTCAACGAACACCACCACCATCTGGGCGAGTACCGGAATCCGCGCATGGCGGATCAGCGACAGGACGAAGCCGAGCCCGATCCCCAGTGCCATCGAGACGCTCCACACGAGCAACGTCCACTGCAGGCCGCGCCAGAGCAGATAGAGGTCTGCGATGCTGAATTCGAGGTTCTGGTAGATCATGCGTGCCCCCGCATCACCGGACGCTCCGCAACGCGTGAGAACAGCAGCGCATAGATGGAATTGACGATCCCGGAGACCGTGAAGGTGACCGCGCAATAGGTGACCAGCACCGTCAGATAGACCTCGAAGGGCTTGAAGGTTTCGGCCGACACATTGGCCGCGTTGCCCGCGAGATCATTGACGGTGATCGTCGACAGGACCGAGGTGGTCAGCACGAGGTTGACGAACGCGTTCCCGAGCGGCCGCCATGAGATGCGCAGCGCATTGGGGAGGATGAGGTAGCGGTAGATCTGATAGCCGGACATGCCGAACGAGCGCCCCGCATCGACAATGCCCTTCGACACCGTCTCGATTCCTGCGCGGATGATCTCGGCATTGCCCGCGGCACAGGCGAGGCTCAGCGCTAGAATGCCGGTCGGCATCGGGTCGGTTGGTATCCCGATTTCGGGGAGGCCGTAGTAGAGAAAAAAGAGCTGGACGATGAACGGCGTGTTTCGGAACACATCGATGTAGACCGACGCGAAGATGCGCAGCGCGCGAGTGCGGGAAATGCGGCAGATGGCGAGCAGCAGGCCGAGCGCGAAGCTGAGGAAAATGGCCGCCACGGCGACGAGCACCGTCACCGCCAGCCCTTCCAGCAGATAGTCCAGGCGCGAAAGCACCGGAGAGAAATCGATCCGCATTGACCCCAACCGCCGGCACCATCTTGCCGATGGGTGGGAATGCTAAAGCCGCAATGCGGCCATCGTCAATCATATAACTACAAAAAAGATGACCGTTTTTGAGCGATTGGCGCGCTGCGACTAGCGAACGTGATTTCTTGACGCTATAGGCTTGAAGCGATGCCATCGCGCTCGTGTCATGCCGGCGGGGCGTCCGCTTGGGGGGAAATGCGGTGAAGATCGATCGTCTCGGTGCAATCCGGCAGCAGCTCTACACCAATGGCCAGATGGCCATTGGCGACATGTGCGAGGCCGTCGGCGCCTCGATCGCCACGGTCCGCCGCGACCTGCTCACGCTCGAGAAACAGGGCCTGATCGAGCGCGTCCATGGCGGCGCGCGGCTGGCGCAGGGCGCGAGCACGGAGCTTGCCTTCGGCCTGCGCGAAAGTGCCAATATCGCTGCCAAGCGCGCCATCGCCGACCTGGCGTTCGGCATGCTGCGGCCGCACACGACCATCTTCCTCGATGCCGGCACGACCGTGTTGCAGCTGGCGCGGCGGCTGCGGCTCGAGCCGATGCCGCTGACGGCCGTCACCAACGGCCTGCCGGTGGCGCAGGAGCTGATGGGCGTACCGGGCGTCGCCGTGATGATCCTCGGCGGCGAAGTCCGGCCGGCCAATGCCTGCATCGTCGGTCCGATCGCCGAATCACAGCTCGACCGCATGCATTTCGACCAGCTGTTCATGGGCGCCGGGGCGGTCGGCGACGACCTGACCATTTCGACGGGCGACCTGGCCGAGGCCAGCCTCAATACGCGCATGCTGGCCCGCTCCCGGCAGCGCATTGCGCTGGTGGACGCCAGCAAGTTCGGACGGAACGCCACCTTCGTGGTCGGCACGGTGTCCAACGTCTCGCACGTGATCGCGGACCCCGTCCCGGCGCGCTGGCGACAGGCGATCGCCAATGCTGGGGTGGACCTGCTGATTGCCGAACTGACGCCCGACTCGTGAGAGACGCAGAACCGCCGGGTCTTGTCGGCGGACCTAGGCCGCGCGCCGGAGGTCCAGCGCCTTTTCCAGCCGGTCGAGCGTTGATCCCCAGCCCTGCTTGCCCATCTCGACCATCTCGTCAGTGATGCCCGACTGGGTGAGGGTGAACGTCGTCCCTCCCTGCCCGTTGGCAGCGATCTCGAAGCGCACCGCGCTGTCGGGCGCGTCCCTGCCCGGCACATTCATCGTGAACTCGACCGAGTGAGGGGGCGAGACCGCCGTGACGGTGCCCTTCATCTCGAAGGGGCCGCGCGGGGTGTCGAGGACCAGTGCCCAGGGCCCGGGGCGGGTGAGGTCGAGCCTCACCTCCCTTGCGGCGGCGCCTTCCGGCCCCCACCATTTGAGCAGGTTCTCGGCCTGGGTGACGAAGGCGAACATCTCGGTGGGATCGATGGCGTAGGCACGTTCAATCCTCAGTACGCTCATTGCTCTTCTCCTTGCTGATGGCCCGGCCCAGCCGGTCGAGGCTCCCGTCCCAGAACTGCCGGTAGGTCATCGACCAGCGGCCCACGGCACGCATGGCCTCGGGCCGCACGGTGTAAAGGCGCCGCTGTGCATCCACCCGCTGAACGATGAGGCCCGCCTCGCGCAACACCCTGAAATGGTGGGACATTGCGGGGGCGGAGATCTCGGGCATGGCCAGCTCGCCGGCGGCGAGCTCGCCGTCACGGAGCAGGCGTTCGACAATGGCAAGCCGCGTGGGGTTGCCGAGGGCGGCGAATGTGTCGGGCAGACGTGATTCCATGTCTCTTTAATTAAGCATTTGCTTAATCGAGTCAAGTGCCGAAGCGAGCGCCACCAACCGGCTGACGCGCCGCTGTTTGCGCTGTGCTGCCGCTCAGGCGGGAACGAGCAGGCGGTAGCCGACGCCGGGGTCGGTGATGATGAAGCGGGGGTTGGCGGCGGGGTCGCCGAGCTTTTCGCGGATGTGGCCGATGGCGATGCGCAGGTAGTGCGTGTCGGCGGTATGGGCGGGGCCCCAGACGGTGGTGAGGAGCTGCCTGTGCGTGACCAGCCGGCCGGCGTGCCGGGCAAGCAGGGCGAGGACGTCGAACTCCTTGCGGGTCAGGCCGACATTGGCGCCGCCGCGGGTGACCGTGTGGGCGGCAAAATCGATGACGATATCCTCGAAACGCAGGGCCGAAGTTTCAACACTTTGGGGTCGACGCGCGCGCAACAGCGCACGAAGTCGCGCCAGCAGCTCGCCGGTGGCGAAGGGCTTGGTGACGTAATCGTCGGCGCCGGCGTCGAGCGCGGCGATCTTGTCGGT